>Ga0302315_10000109_pt1 | contig 98346 bp, 102 predicted proteins | sample III_Palsa_N3_1_FD_200532 | JGI IMG/M metagenome (GOLD analysis project Ga0302315, IMG submission 200532) | Peat permafrost microbial communities from Stordalen Mire near Abisko, Sweden - III_Palsa_N3_1 | ecosystem: Environmental > Terrestrial > Soil > Palsa > Peat permafrost | place: Sweden...
AACAGGTCAACCAGCTGGCGGCAAGACAGAAAAAATTTATTGAACAGCTGGAAGCCGCTTTAACACGCATCCAGAATAAGACCTATGGCATTTGCCGCGGAACAGGTAAGCTTATTCCGGCGGAACGTCTGCGCGCGGTACCGCATACCACCATGAGCATGGAAGCGAAACTTAAACAGGCTTAAATATAAGCCTGTTTAAATTACCCCAATATCGGCGTGATAAATTTTATTTGATGGTAATTTGTGTTTGGTCGGTCACTACGATCTCTGGCTTGTCCTTGTAGGCGATCACCAGCCCTGAAACGGTGATGGTTTTGCCGTCCAACTGTTCACCGAGTGCTTTAGCCTCGCCTTTTACGGCGAGTGTCAGCTGCTGGTTGGGATAGGCAGCTCCCATGTTTACCAGTACCATACTGCCGATATCTTTGATCCCGTATACTTTTCCGCTTACGGTGACCAACTTGCCGGTCGAGTTTTTAGCGTCAGCCAGCTGGATGACCATGGGAACTGGCGCGATCTGGGCCGTCATGGCAACACTGGTGACCTTTACTTTCTCATTCTGGAATATCCTGTTCAGCTCATCCGCTAAGCGGATACCGGCCTGGTCAATCCGTTGCCGGATGACCGGGATATATTTTTGGTAATAGGTTTCGTCAATGTTCTGGCCGGGCTTTACTTCCACGTATAGCCTGCTGCTGATCTGGTAGCTTTCCCAAATCCATTCCATCGGGCTGTCGGATTGCCATTGTTTGATCTCTGCAGGTGTAGCCACATCGTAGTTTTTAGCGATATCGTCCTGGCTCAATCCCTCGTGATCGATCAGTTTGCTATCCCAAAGGCTGTGCAGGTTGGCGCCCTGGTTATCAAATCTTACCTGTATCGTATTGCCGCCCTTATCTTCCTTACGGGATATATGCATGGGCTGGTGCGCGTCGCCTACGAGATGGAGCAGGTATCTTAAAGCTTCGGTCTTTTCATCAAAACTCAGCGTATTGTCCTTCAGGCTAGCCTCACTTTTTAATATGGCTGTATAAACATTGTTATCAGTCTTCAGGACTGCCTGAACAAATTCGTCATGGTTCAGTCCCAAAGGCAGGTTCAAAAAGTGCCAGGGGGCAGTTGCGCTGATAATTTAGATCCAGAGGCAAAACTTAAAGCCTTTGAAGCTTGGGAACACAGTGATCCTACTTATAAAGAGCGTGTTCAAAAGCGAAATCGATGTAATCAAATTCATCAATATTCCGGAGCAATTTATCAAGACATTGCCTATAAAGTAATTAGTAAAATTGGATCTGAATTAGGTATGGATTATAGCGTAAAAGATGGGCAATCTCCAACAGAGGACTGTGCCAAAGAAACTTGTGTATTTAGTTATGGGATACAAGCAAAAGATCCTAAAAAAGTAATATTTCCAACTTTTCAACTTACTTATCGCGGCGCTGACGTTACATTGAGCATTCAGGATAGAAACATTGATAAAGCGGCGATGACTATAACAAAGACACTCGCACCTGATAAAAAATCCTTCACTCCGTTTAATTTGCCATTTAATGCTGAAGATAATGCGAAGGTCGAAAAATTCGTACGCGATTATTTTCTAGAAAAGTTGAATAATTTAAAATAATAATATGTGTTTTCGATACGCTATAATTTCCATTATTATATGTTTTTATTCTATTTCGGTCAACGCGCAGAAATCGTTCAACGACCGTATCAATATGCTAACGGAGCGAAACGATAGTTTGCATAAAGCGTTGCGTCGTTTTACAATGACTACGCGAATGAGTACGATTGAGGCAGAAAACATAAGTGATAATGCCAATGATTTCGAACTTTATTCGTCATATGCTTGCGCCGGAATGTGGTGGTCAAGTTCAACAGAATCTCCACATAAGGAGGCTTGTGCCGCGACATATTCTGCATAGCCTTTACCATGAGTTAAACCAAAAACAGCATCGCCAATTTCAAAATCGGTTAGATCATCCGCTTTTTCAACCACATCCCCAGCAATGTCCCAACCGAGAATAGCCGGCCTTTCGCTACCCACAAACATCGTTAGGATTTGCTCATTTCCACGAATCAGAACGTCCATAGGGTTAATTCCGATATTTTTGGTCATTATTAAAATCTCGCCGCTTTTTAATGTAGGTTTTGCTATGTCTTGGTAAGTCAGTTTATCTACACTGCCGGCCTCGTTCAAAATAATTGCTTTCATTTTCTGATTTTTATTTCAACAAAGTTATTACAGTGCCGCCATAGCAATTTATCTTAAACGGACTTCTGTTTAGTGAAAATGCACTTTGATATTCGAAAGTATTCATGAAAATATATTCATTGAAGTGCATACACAGTTATTTAAAAGGGCAATTTGGATATCAATTTTAGATCTTCTCTAAATTTGTTCGAATTCTGCCCAGTCTGGGGATGAAAATGATAATTTAAAGCTTTTCTGTTTAAAACCGTTATATTCATTAAAGTTCCATAGTTGGAAATTCCGTAAGGCTTGACCATACGATTCCGTAGGGTGTAGAGCACCGATTTGTGTAACTAAATGTTATAACCATTATTTAACATCAGTAAATTAGCTTGGTCAAAGTGTTGCGGAATTGATATTTCTATTTTTCGGAACACGGTGGAAGGGTCCGGAATATCCAGCCAAACGTTCAGGGATCCCGGCTTTTCCGCGCCTTAAAAAACTCAACTCGCCACAGATGGGTTAATCATTGATTATCAGGCTCTACTTACTGGATGGAATTCGATTAGTCTGGCGGACCAATTGAAGTTTTAAACCAATTGTAGATAGGTTAATATGGTTGCCATCGTTAGTTTGAAATGGCATTCATTTTTCAGGGATTTACTGCTAACAATGCGTCCTCTGGAGACTTTAGAAACAACTGATATATTTTCTCTGTGTCTCCTACACGGATTTCCAGTTCATCTTTTTCAAAACTGTCGATAAACCACGCTGCAACTTCCGCTGCGGTAACTTTGGGAGCATCTAATCCTTTTGCTAAAGGAGTCTCAGTTAACGGAGGCATCAAATCAAAAAACTTAATATTTGAGCCCTTTCTTTTCAGTGCGAGCCGGGATGCCAGGGCGAATGAATGTAATGCGGCTTTAGTAACACTGTAGGTGGGGTATTTCAGGTTTGGAACAAATGCAAGTCCGGACGTAGTAACTACAAACGCGGCATCCTCTTTGGTACTTAATAATGGCTCTAAAGCATGAGTGAGCCTGACGTTTGCAATATAGTTGGTGTTGATCTCCGACTTTGCATATTCCAAATCATATTCGGTGCTATAAAGCGAATAGTCATTAGCCGCGCCCGCATTGAGTACGGCAATATTTAATTCACTGTGATTCAGCTTAATCGTTTGAATGAGTTTATTGATATCATTCTCGTTAGTCAGGTCTACAGCAATTGCTACCGCGTTTTCCAATTTTGACACTTCAATTTTAAGCTGGTCTATTGATCTGTCCGCCATGATTACTTTATTGTTTTTTTGGCTGAATAGTTTAGCGATTTCCAGGCCAATGCCACTGGCAGCGCCTGTAATTAAAATAGTGTTTCCTGATGTTTTCATGGTTTTACTTGAGATTTAATATCATATAAATTCTTTTCGAGATTTTTTTTTAGGTCAGTTCTGATAATTCTTTCCCAGCCCTCTTCAAACCTGTGTCTTGCAAAATGAGGGTCACGTGGAAAGCTTGCCAAACCTGTATGCGTGAGCTTCAGTCTTGTCTTCCCATCTTCTTTAAATAGCTCAAAAGTTACCTCTGACCTTCCGGGATAACCTTTATATATCCAGCTATGCGCTATTAACTTACCGGCTATGACCCGCGTGACCCGCCAATCTTTTTTAAAATCAGAACCATCGTCAGTAAATTGAAACTCAAAGCCGACAACTGGCTCAAATTTAATTATTTGAGGAAAATACCATTCCCTCATCTGGTCTTCTTCTGTAATAGTTTGCCACACTTTTTCTATCGGAGCATCGTACACTTGTTCAGTTATGAATGGAGTATCCATACAATTAATTATTTAACGTTACCAAAATTCGTAACATCTAACCAACGGTTAAACAATTCCATGGTTTTTAATGTTATAGTATCTTTGAGGATACTGAAATGAAAGACAAAGAGAAACATATTTTTTATCGTGACGTGCAGGATGCACTGGATCTGATAAGAGGACGATGGCGGGGAGCCATCATGGCGTCGTTATGTGGTGATCCAAAACGTTTCTTAGAACTTAAATCTGACCTAAGCACGATTACATCACGAGTGTTGATTAAAGAATTGCGGTTTTTGGAAGAGAATAAGCTAATTACGGTTGAAAGGAGTATTTCAGCGGAAAATTCGGTACTCTATGCCCACTCTGAACACGGCAGCAGTTGCGGGCCCATCATTTTGCAACTTCGTGAGTGGGCAGCAAAACATCGGGTTATTATGCTGGAGGCGATTAGAGAAAAATAACAGTTTTAAATACCTTGCTTGAGGATGGAGATTATGATGAATGATTTTATTAACAGAAGAAAATGTAGGATTGGCTACTATAAACATTATTCCATAAAGTAAGAATTATCAAAGTAACGTTAATTGTAATTTGTCATTTGGCAAATAGACACCAATCTAAGGACAGGAAAACGTTTTAGATACGATATCGTTATTATTCAACCAGAGAAAGCCGTTTTTGATGATAAAACGGCTTTCTTTTTGTTAGAGTTAAACCACGATAACCTAAACCATGTGCTCAAGGGAAATGTGTCTTTGCTTCATTTCATTTATAACAACTCCTCATAGTCGTCGTTTTAGTAAACTTCTGAAAAATTCGTTAGCTATACCCTGTAAATAAACACGTTGAGCAGTGCAATTAATAAATATTTTGAACGTAATATATTACCATGACAAAGAAAAATGAAACAGATCCGGGAAAAACGCATTCTTCAGAAGGATTGGAACAGCCTGAAAACTTGCATCGGTTCAAAGGAAAAAATGAGCTGCAGCAAATTGGCCGACGAAAGTTCATTTTTGGCGCTGCAATTGGAGCAGCTGTTTCAGCATTAGGGTTTTTGGTTCGCGATAGGTTACGTGGACATTCCGTAATTTCTAATGAACAATTTAACCGAACCGCAATTACCGACCTTATTATGCGCGAACGCGTGGCCAGGGAGACCGGCAATTGGAAGGAGGAGCTGGCATGCTTTGATGCAAACGCGACCGTTGAAGTTTCATGGTTTAAAGGTACTGGCGCTGAGTTTGTTGAAACAACCAAGAAACCAAGAAGTACGGTTGACTTTAATTTCGACTCAATGAGTCCCGCCGTGATCACGATAAGGAACAGCCGCGCCATCGCAGATACCGCCTGTGCGGTACACGAGTCTTCTTTGTTGGATGGCGTTGAGGTCATTATGACGAGCTACACACGCCTGCTGTGGCGCCTCCAATCCTTTAACGGGAAGTGGCTGATCGTTGGGTTGCGTGGGATTTATATTCGCGACCAAATAATTCCGTCTAATCCTAACCGGGTGCCGAAGCTTGATGAGTCAAAGCTCGCTTCGTACCGTGCGTCTTATCGCTATCTGTCCTATATGCTGGCCAACCGGGGCGCGGTCCCTCTCGACAATCTTCCCGGTGTGGACCGTCCCGAAACAGTGGCAACACTGCGGGCCGGCGAGCTCAAATGGTTAACCGAACGCTGATAATAAAGCGTACTGCTTTCAGCAGCAAAGCTAATTTTATCAGGTTTAAAGTTCCTGTAAGAAAATTGAAAACGAGTTCAATAAAAATAACCCCTTTGTGCGATGAATATTATGCTAAAAAGGCCCGGCCAAAATAGTCCGCAAAATATGCTGGACAAATTTGGCGTGATAGAGTTGATCCATTTTGAGCGGTTTTGCAGGGACAACCTGCAGTGGGAAGAAATGAAAAAATGCTTTGCCACACATTCTACTGTTAGCGTATCGTGGTTTCAGGGGACAGGCCAGGAATTTGTTGAAGCCTCAAAAAAGATGAAAGCTTATATTCCTCATAAACTTTATAACACAGAAGTGTGGCTTCATAATAACAAAGCTGTTGCTATTACAATGGCAACCATTTCGGCCCGTATGAATTTAAATGGTCACTTGGTGGAACTGCAATCCGATGTTAAGCTCCTTTATCGTACACAACAAATAGACGGCCTTATGTATGTTGTTTCAATGGAAGGGATATATGAAAAAGATGCCTTGGTTCCTGTAACGCCGAATGCTGATATTTCAGTCCCTGCTGATGAGATCGCTAAATTTCGTTCAAGCTACGCAAACCTGGCTTATTTCTCCATGATTGAAGGCAATAAAGTTAGTCAGGAACTGCCTGGAATGGACAAACCGGAAATGGTAAATAAACTTTATCAGGAAGCAGATGAATGGCTGAATATTTAATACATGCGGTCTTGTAGCTTGGTATATTTGGGTGTTCCGGGAGCCGTGACCAGTTCATTCCGTAGGTTATAAACAATCGGGTTATGTTTGTAATGACAGAAATCTAATTTGATAGTCAAGAGATTAATCTGGTCAAAGTGTCCCGGAATTAATTGAACGTAATTTCAGAACAAGGTGATCAACAAGTCCGGAATACCCATCATTCTTGGACGGATATTTCTATAAAACCTCGTTGATTTGCCAAATGGCATAGCTGTTTCTGGAACAGCCATGCCAACTTAGTGACAGTATGTGATCTCGCGGGTTACCCCTAAACGTCATCTTTTTCTGCCAGATTTGCAAAATTTATAGCTAAACGCTTGTAGCTGGCCGTTTTCAGAAACAACCAGTGTTTTAAATAGTGCTTCAAGCGATCACAACGGAGGTAATACCGTGCTTCATTTGCTTGTACACAAGCCAAAGTTGATTACCATACTAGATTTATCGATTTACTAATGCATTGAATTTCGGCTAAAGATTACGGAAAAACAACTTAAACAACAGTATTACGGACATCAATTGACATAATATTGGGATTTTAAAAGTATCATGTTGTAGGCTTTCCAAATTTGTCCATCAACCTGCATAATTGTTTCTAGTTCCGGTCATATCATAAATGCCTGTGGGGGAAATAGCCACGACCATAAGCTATCAGTCGGACGCCGCATTTATCAGGGCGTTCAGAAAAGAAATTGGATTGCCACCAGGACAATATTTGAGACGGCTCAATTAAGCACTTACCGGTACGGCAATTACCTGCCTACATTCAGGTAATAAATTGTCGGTTTTTTACAATGATGCGTCAATCAACAACCGTAGTTTTACCGCGCAGGTAGGATAACCTACGCAATCGACAGAAAACTTTGGATGTACCTAAATTTAGAGACGCGGTATATTACTGAATAGATTTATTGATAGAATTGTAAAAACTTCTGGAAGTATAATTGATTGAATAGGCAATGACAAGTGCAATCACCACTAAGAATAAATAACCCCGCTATTTATGCAATCCGCCCTCGCTGACATTGCGACCCCACGTTTATTGCTACGCTTAATGGGCATCGAAGCGGTCGAATCCATTTTAAATGGCAGCATTACCATTGCTGAAGATATTTTGAGGGTGGAAATACCTCAGGAATTGTTAGAAAACGCAAGCAGTTTAAGTTATACCAGAACCGAATTTAACAAGGGCGATTCGTATCTGCCATGGTCGATAAGAGCGATAATCTCTAAAGAACAACATCAAATGGTCGGCATTATTCGGTTTCACAGTGCTCCGAAACCAATTGACTTGCCTGGCTGTGATGGTGTTGCGGTGGAGTTCGGATATAGGGTTTTTTCAAAATATCGAAACAATGGCTATGCTAAAGAATCGGTACAGTCTATGATGAAATGGGCGCAGCTTCATTTTGGAATCAACAGGTTTTTAGCGTCCGTCTCACCGGAAAATATAGTATCAAATCGCCTTATTTCATCCTTTGGTTTTGTAAAAGTCGCTGAAATGATTGACGAAATTGATGGAATAGAATATGTATTTTTGCGCTAAGGCATGACCGACCTTTAAACCGATTGCATAATTGAGGTAGTAATAGTGCATGTGCACAACTCGAAGCTACGCCCATGCACCACCTTTATCTGCTGGTAAAAACCTGAACTGCGGCAAATACTGAGTTTCCAATAAGTACCAGTATTTTGTCGGCCTTAACTGAATCCGGTTCTTTAGTGCGTTTATCACGTGTTGTAGCCAGAAATTGTGATAAATCCGATTCTACGTGCCAATCCGCCGGAATAGTAATATTTACTTCTCCGAAAGCTTGGGAAATATCCAGCATTACTACCCCGGAGATTTCAGCGTTTGTAAAATCCAGTATAGTTTCACCGAACAGGTTGCTTACTTTGCCGCCTTTAAAATTTTTTGAAATAATTGATTTTCTAACTTCGCCAAAAAAAGCGGATGTGCTCAGATAATCTGAATCATGAGCATCGAAGGTAATTGTTGTAGCGTTCATTTTTTTTTGTTTTAAATTTTAAACAAAACTATAAGATCACATACCGATATAAAGGGGATTTAAGCGAGTCATCCTATTTCTTCGGTAAAAGTTAAAAATCTATCGGTAAACGTCGAACTCATTTCAGGCTGTACCGGCGAAAATAGAGTGCCAGGATGGCTTTTTCAACAAATAAATGCAGCCAATCAACATTCCTATTTTCCTTATGAACTTGGCGGATTTTTACAATGTTTGGATTAGGCATGATGTTATTTTTGACTTGAAAGAAACCGTTAGTAGTCTATGAAACACCTGTTAATTGCCTTGATTTGGCTTTTGTTTAACACAGCTGTTAACGAGCAAAAATTTCCTCCATCTATTCCTATAATATCAATTACTAATGCACAATTTGATCCTGGAAAAAAAGGTACCGGAATTCACCAATTCAATGCTAATCCACGGGATATTTGCAGCCCTAAATGCAAAGTAGGAAATATAAATTAGGAGACGGGGTAACGGCCTATTTATGAGTAAAAAATTTGCAGGCGCAATTAACAGCAATTACAATTTGAATCTTCAACAAAAACAAAAATGAGCAGGGGTAACATTTTGGTCGGGACAAAGAATAGCGACGATTGGCAGCAAGTCGCCACCATTTACCTGCAAGGAATCGAGACCGAAAGTGCTATGTTGCCTATTAGACGAATAATCATGGCAATACCAACGCTTGATGCATTCCAGGCGATCGGTGACCCTAGTAGCCGAAAGATGGTACTGCAGTTGTGGGATGAAAGCCTGACTATAAATGGCCTTGCAAGTCAATTCGATATGGCGCGTCCCTCAGTTTCCAAACACATTAAGATACTGGAGATGGCTGACTTTATTTCCATTAAGGATATCGGGGGCGAGCGTTATTGTTTGATAAAGAAGGAAGGCTTTGACGAATTACAGGAATGGCTTAATCATTTCGACAACTTCTGGTCCTCGAAGCTCAAGAAACTTGAAAATCTGTTAAACAGCAAATTACCCAACTAACAATCAAATTAAATGATAACAAACAATTACACATCCACCTTAGTGGTGGAGCAAACTCCGCATCAAGTATTTGAAGCATTGAAAAACGTGCGCGGCTGGTGGTCAGGTCTTTTTTCAGAAAAGATAGAAGGCGGATCCGAAAAAATTGGTGACGAATTTACCATCTTTGCTGGCGGCGACGTGCATTACACGAAGCAAAAGTTAGTTGAGCTGGTACCCGATCAAAAGATTGTCTGGGTGGTAACTGATAGTAAACTAACGTTCGTGCCTGATCAAACCGAATGAACAGATACAAAACTCCAGTTTGAAATCGTTCCGGAAGGTGACCATACCAAAATTCTGTTTACTCATATTGGCTTGGTGCCTGAATTTCAATGTTATGAAGCATGCGCGCCTGCTTGGACACAGTATATCCAAAAGCAACTTGCACATTTTCTACAAACCATCAATTAATCAAGTGTCGAGACCGAACCATCTCACGTTGCAGCGAACGACTTATGAAATTGATCAGTTAATGTATTTATTTCCATTTACTTTTAACTTTTTTTCAATTCAATAAGTCAATACTTATCTTTAGCTTATTATTCATGAACTATCATTCATCAAGTTGAATACTCCATTAGAAAAAATATTTCAAATGGCAAACCTGCCCAATGAAGCCGTTGAGTATCTCAACAGTCATGCTATCATTATGAATGCAGCTAAAGGTTCCTTTCTAATAAAACAGGGGCAGATATGTAGCAATTTATACATCATTGAAAAAGGGTTTGCGCGGATATTCTCTATCATTAATGAAAAGGAAACTACCACTCTGTTTGCCAGGGAAAACGATATCATAACATCGACGTATTCCCTGTTTACACGAAATCGCAGTAACGAAAATATTGAAGTTTTAGAAGATTCCGTTCTAATAAAAATAAATTACGAAGCGTTTGTCAACCTTTGCAAAGAACACCAACATTTATTTAGGTTGTACCGATCCCTTATGGAAAAGTACTATCTTCTTTTGGAAGAACGAACATTGTCCCTTCAGTTTGACAGCGCCTTGGAGCGTTACCGTAACCTTGTTTCGCAGCACCCTTTTATCCTGCAAAGAGCATCACTTGCTTCAATAGCTTCCTTTCTTGGCATGTCGCCGGTAACCCTTAGCCGTATGCGGGCTCAAGTGTAAAACCCTTCGTTTTTAGCATTTGATAAAAAAACATCTTCCTGGCGCATTTAAATTTGGCCTACAAAAATAATTTGAAATGGCAAAGATATTTAATCGTGATTTCACGAAGTCTTCAAGGTTTGCAGATGATAATGAAATTGTTCAAAATGCATGTTATTATTACAGGGAAAGGCCAAGTTTTAAAAGTAAGCTTTACCGTGTGCTCATCCGTATAGTAGGTATGAAAACCAGGATTGAAAAAGAATTCAGGACCGGAGATTTCAGTAAGTTCCACAAAGCCGCAGATATACCGGATAAAGTAAAAAGCCAGTGCGATGTTCAATATAAAAAATCACTTACCGGTAGAACTATCTGGGACTTGAAGAAAAAGAATAGTACGCCGCAGCGATATATATTTTTTCTGCATGGCGGCGGCTTTGTTGCTAATATCACAAAATACGATTGGCTTTTTCTACATAAAATCATAGAACACACCGGCATGGGAATTGTGGTTCCAGACTACCCTTTAGTGCCTGCAAGTAATTACAAAAATGTGTTTGAGATGGTAGTACCTGCTTATAAAGAACTTCTAAAGCAAGAGGGCATTGAAAATGTAGTATTGATGGGGTTCTCTGCAGGGGCTGGACTTGCCTTTTCACTTGCTCAATATGCTCGAAACCATCAGTTTGCTCAACCTTCTCATATTGTTTTATTATCTCCTTTTCTTGATGCTACAATGCAAAATCCTGAGATTCTTAAAATTGAAAAATACGACCCTTATATTGATATTAAGGGGTTTGCAAAAGCAATTTCAATTTATGCAGCAAATACCAGCATATCTAATTACATGATAAGCCCAATATTTGGTACTTTGGAAGGGTTAGCACCCATCCATCTATTTGTAGGAACTCATGAAGTATTATTGCCAGATGCGCGAAAATTAGTCGCTCTGGCAAAAGAGAAAAACATAGCTATTAATTATTATGAGTACAATGAAATGTATCATGCATGGATTTTTTTAAATATGCCCGAGGCGAAAGATGTATTCAAACGATTGATATGTATTTTGAAATAGCTAAATGCCATGAAATTACTGATCACTATTGAGTCGTTTTCAATCTGGATATCCAGTGGTGCAAAACGACTGAAATTTCATATTTCCTCGTTTATTTATATCGGGCATTAAAAGCAGCCAATGATGTTGAAGCATTCCGGTACCATGTCGTTGACCATGAAGTGTTTATTTTTGACCAGGTAGATGCATCGTCCACAATCAATCGCCAGCATGGTTTCTGTCAGGGTTTAGCACTAAGTTTAACATGTGGCTTGCTTAGTATGCAATTCATCTTTAAATGTTAAAAGTAACGATACCTTAAAGCCATCTTTTAGACTACTTTTTTGGTAAAACTACTTGTAAAATGATTCACGTTAGGAGCCGCAGCATTTTCTTCGTTGTTGCCCTAAAGCACATTGTATATTCGTCATGGCGGCAATACCAAAATGTAGCTCCCTCCTCGTTTCTGCCTTATGGGGCGCGATCCAACCATCGATAAATGCCTCAAAAGCCATAGATGCTGCGTTCAAATCTCCAGCAATCAATAGAAATTAAATTCTATCAATGCTTAAAGTGCAATAAAATTGACGTTCCGAAAGCCTTGAGATTTTATCTTAAACTAATAAAAATTCTTCTACTGCATTATTAAACGCCTCGGGCTTTTCCATCATTGGTACATGTCCGCATTCAGATAGCAATACCAATTTAGCATTGGGAAAGTTGTCACGGAATTGATATGCCACACGGGGGGGAGTGACTTGATCCTCAGTTCCCCACACTAATAGTACGGGTATTGAAATCTCAGGAAGAAGTGGAAGCACATTGTCTAGTTTGGCTGCTTTGGCGATCTTTATACTAGATAAGCATTTCGATGGGTGTGTAGTGACCAGCAACACCTCTTCAACCATTTGATTGGTCGTTATTGCCGAATTATAAAATGTGGCTTCAACCCGCTCCCTGATATATTGGTAATCTCCTCGTTTAAGAAAACTGCCCAATTGTGTATTTTCATAAAGTCCTGAACTTCCAGTTAATATCAGCCTTGTCACCTTATTCGGATTGCGATGGGTGTAGCGTATGGCTACATGCCCGCCAAGCGAATTTCCAATAAGTATGACATGATCAAGCTTAGCCTTATGGATCATCAACTCCAGAAAATTCGTTAGATATTCTATCACTTTTTCGGTATGCTTTTCGTGCAAAGGCAGCATTGGAACCAATATATCAAACCGCTTTTCAAAGTGGGTTATAACCGCCGACCAATTACTTAATCCTCCAAACAGACCGTGGAGTAATATCATGCTTTGCTTCATCTTTTTTAGGCAAATTTATTGATGATTTAAAGTTAATTTTGTGATCTCAGTCACAAAAACGACAGCCTACTTTGATACGAATAACCGTGCACGACTCAGTGCTTCCCGACTGACGTATAGGTAACGGGCTATATTGGTAAGTGTTATTTTTTGAATAATCCACGGCCGCCGTTCAAGGAGATACCGATATCGCCTTTTCGGACTCTTTAACGAAAGGATATGCTGATGCTCAGATTGCTGCTCCAATAGTTCACGGTACAATTCCAGGTTAAGGTGCAACAAGTTAATGTGGCTGTCATAAAGAGGCTGCAATTTCTTAATATTTATTTTTAAAACTATTGCATCCTCAAGTGCAATAATACTTACGTTAGAAGGCGCATTTTTACCATAACTTTCGCAGTTTGCCAAAAAGTCATTTGGAAAGCTAAATTTGATAATCTTTTCATTACCCTCTTCATCCTGTATGGAAAACATAAAGGCACCTTGAATCACAAAACCGGAATAACGGGCTACCTTTCCATATTTTAAAAAAGAATCTCCTTTTTTAAAAGCTTTTACTACAGCCAGCTGATGCAATAAATTCCATTCTTCATCTGTTAAAACAGGGTATTTCCTTTTTAGGGGTTCAAACCAATAGGGCAACTCATCTTTCATTGGTAATGGATTCATTGAATTTATATAATTATGCTCATTCGTTTTGTTCATTGATGCTTAAGGTATTTAAAAATTAGTGCGGTTGCGGTTAAAGTTATTAAAATGCAACCACCGGAACATAACGTTATTGCATGCACAACAGCGTTTGTACCGCCAACGGCTATTGAACCAAATATGGCAACCCCTATGGCCCCTGCAGCTTGCCTTATTGTATTAAACACAGCGGAAGCGGTACCCGACATGTCTTTTTTTACGCTATCAAGTATGCCGTTCGTCATAGCCGGTACTGCAAGCCCCATGCCGGCGGGTATTATGAAGAAAGGCAAGCACAGTTGCCAATAAGGTGTCGAGGCGCCGGTTAACATCAATCCCGCAAAACCGACACTAAATGTAAAAAGGCCGATTAGTATGGGTAAACGAATACCATATGCTGAAATAATTTTACCGCTTACCAAATTGGAAATGAAAAAGCCAAGGGTTAGCGGCAAAAAAGCGAGACCGGCTTTTAGCGGCTGATAATGCAGGACATTTTGTAAATAAAGGCTTAAAATAAATACCGTTCCGTAGTAAGCGCTATTGAATACTGCGCCCAGTAATAAAAGTACATTAAAATGGCCGGAATTAAACAGCGATAAAGGCAGCATTGGGTATGCTATTTTTCGTTCTGTCCACAAAAACCAGGCAAACATCGCAATGTTTACAATCAAGCCGCCCCATATCAACGGGCTCGTAAAACCCAGGCTCTTCCATTCAATAATAATAGCAATGAGTGCGGTTAATGTCGCAGTCCAGGTTATTTGGCCGATGATGTCGAACTTTCTCTGTACTTGTTTTTGATAATTTTCTAAACGTAAACTCAGCAAAATTGCGGCAAGGCATAAAGGTGCATTAACGAAAAAGATAAATCGCCAGTTAGTGAATTTGATCAGCAAACCACCGCAAACCGGCCCAACAGCTAAAGCTATTGTACCCGCGGCGGTCCAAATAGCCACTGCATGTGTCCGGGTTTTATAATCGTGTAAAAACGACTGATTTAAAAGTGCTAACGAACTTGGAATCATCATTGCCGCGCCTATGCCCTGAATGATTCTAAACCCAATGATGGAATATGAACTCCAGGCCAGCCCGCATCCCATAGAAGCAAGAGCAAAAACAAAAATGCCGATCTGGAAAATCCGCTTGGATCCTATTAAATCGCTTACATTACCTGACGTTAGCATTAGGGCAGCAAATGCCACCGTATACGCATCAATAATCCATTGCAACGTGCTTACATCTGCTTTAAAGGATCTGGCAATTTCCGGCAAAGCAATGTTTACGATGGTAACATCTAGTTGAGCTACTACAAAGGCAAGGCTTATTGTCCCAACTATCCAGATAAATCCGGGAGGTTTATTGGGTTGTTTCATTATAAATCCTTCGGATCATGAATAGACTTACTGTCCCTCGGTGCCTGGCTACGGTCGTTCATGCCATAGTCTCTGTGTACCTCAGCGATCCTTAAGTGATAATCTCTAAAAATGGTGTTTCTGCCTTCAATTTGTGCCAACCGATGCATTTCCACATTTCGCCAATGACTAACCGCTTCTTCGCTCTGCCAAAAGGACAGGGAGAGCAGCTTTTCAGGATCAGTCAGGCTTTGAAATCTTTCTATGGAAATGAAACCAGGAATTTCTTGTAGTATTGGTTTAAGTTCAGCAGCCCAATGTAGATAGTCATCTTTTTTTCCTGCGTTTGGTATAACTTCAAAAATTACTGCTATCATGATTTTGGATTTAATTTAAATGAAATTAATTGTAAGTCTCGGTGAAACTCGCAGATTGCATCGCCATTTTTGGGAACTTAAAAGCCAGTTATATATTCACGCCTCTTTGAAATGTTTTAATTCCTGATCAATAAAATAGTTTACCAAATCGCGATACATTTTTTCAATGACATCAGGACTGAGGTTATTTTCCTTCGCCCAATTTCTGCGTTGCGATAACATGGTAACCAACCGGTCGGGCGCGTTTACCTCCAGTTCATTTTTTTTGAATTTGGCGGCTGCTTTTACATAGTTGAATCGCAGACCAAGTAAATCAATTACGTTTTTGTCAATCTGGTCTATTTCTTTTCTTATTTCCTGCATATCCAGGCATTCTTCTGGCGTTTTCATTGCATAAATTGTTTTAGTCAGTTAGCCAGCAACAAATATTTATAGGAGGTCTTGTTTTATTTTATAAATTCAAATGTAGCTGCCATTCTTTGATCATCATTGTAAAAATCCGACAACTTGAAAATAACTGTATTTTATTTGTACAATGCGTAACTTTAAAGTCATTCAATATAAATGGAAACTTGAGGGTTACGCAAATGTGTCTGATTATTTTTATTTTGAGACACGATATAAATCTGCGCAGCCACAACATGGTGCCAAGTCTCTAGAAAGCTTTTATATAATTTATTTGACGCAATACAATACAGTCGAATCAGGATAATCAATGTATCCTCTATCGCCGCCGTCATAAAAATACTCCGGCAATCCCTCAGCCAATGAAACGCCCAATCTGAAGCGCTCAACAAGATCTGGATTGGCGATGAAAGGCTTACCAAAGGCGATCAAATCTGCCAGGTTAGCCTTCAACGCAGTTTCTGCCGATTCGGCGGTAAAACCACCTGCCAAAATCAAAAGGTTTTTAAAACGCTTGCGTATATCGCGCACATATTCAACTGGAATAATAGGTTCGCCGTTAATTAAGCTGTTGGAGAGGTGGATATAAAGTATATCCAGCTTATTCAGTTCATCTGTCAGGTATTGGTGTGTGGCTCGTTCTTCGGCAAAAGGAGGAAGATCATTGATCTTAAAGAAAGGAGATAGCCTGACGCCGGTACGCTCTTTTCCGATAGCTGCAGCAACATGTTCGACGATCTCTAACAGAAACCTGGCACGGTTGAAGATATTTCCACCATATTGGTCAGTGCGTTGATTAGTATGCGGGTGCAGGAACTGCTCTGTTAAAAAACCATGTGCGCCGTGTACTTCCACCCCGTCAAAACCGGCCCTGATGGCGCTTTGCGCCGCTTCGACATGCAGGGCAACTAATTCCTGCACACCTTTAGTGCTTAACGTTTCCGGTTCGGACATAGGTAGATGCCCCTTGCCGGCGACGCGAATTGTATCATGGGCGACTATTGCCGACGGAGCCACCAGCTGTGATCCGTCTTCGTTATTATCAATATGCCCGATACGGCCGGCATGTACCAGTTGCATAAAAATTTTCCCGCCCTGTGCATGCACTTCATCTGCAATTTTTTTCCAGGCGGCCTTTTGCTGGTCGTTGTAAATGCCCGGTGTTTGCAGATAACCTTTGCCATTAGGGGTAATTGCAGTATTGTCGGTAATGATTAAACCGGCACCGGCCCGTTGGCCGAAATAAGTAACAGCGGACGCGGACGGTATTCCATGTTCGGCCCTTCTCCTGTTCATAGGGGCCATCACAACACGATTTTTCAAAGTAAGATTAGCAGCAATTAAAGGAGATAATAAGTGATCAAGTGAGTTCATTTTATTTCTTTTTTTGTAAGTTATTTGTAGAAGCTATTCAGGTGATTTATTGGGGAAACTCATTTTCCGATGGGGATGGCAAGGGGCCTGAGAGGTGAGGCACTGGCCCCCCGTAACTTAAGCGGCAAACCAATAAAGAGGAATTCTTTTATATCTGCTTTTGATAGCTCTTCCAGGTAAACCAATTCCATGAACATAACGCCTTTTTGTGCCAACAAATAGGTATGCCCAGGCAGCCAGTTACTGTTGTCAGCAGAAGGCAGCGCTTCTAAAGCCAGATTGTCGCCTCCAAGGGTCATCACACCTTTTACTTCGACCAGCCATTTTAATGCCTCTAAGCTTATTCCTACGCCATTGCCGGTGAACTTTTGACTATCGGTATAAAAATACTTCATCAGCCCGGTGCGGATCAAGACAATATCCCCTTTTTGGATCTCCAGATGTTGTGATTGCAATAGGTCTTTTACATCTTTTAAGGTGATTACATAATTATTGGGCAGTATATCTACGCCTTTGTATTTGGCCACATCAATCAGGATGCCCCTGCCGATAATGGGTGGTATATTTTCCGCCCCGCTTTTTTTCCAGCCCCGGTCGCTCAGGTATTCATCGGCAGCAAAACCGTTATATATTTTGCCACGGAGGCCGAAATGGGCCAAAGCATCAATATGAGTCCCGGTATGCGTGTACATAGATATGGCATCGCCAGTATAGCTTACTTTACTGTTCACACTATCGCCTGCATGGGTGAAATCGCCCACCCGGTTACCGCGTGGGGTATGGGTAAGCCAATATTGATAAGGGGGATCTCCCAGGGCGGTAAAACTGGGCATACCGATAAAGTATTCTACCCCCAGATCATATACTTTTCCCGTCCTGAGGGCAGAGAATAGGGCCAGGTTATTACTATCGCTCATGAGGTTTAACCGGCCTATCTGGTCGGCCTTTCCCCAGGGGCTTATGCCTGGTTGGTCGCCCGCATTATTTGTTTGGGCGAAGCTTATGGTGCTGATGGCTAACAGGAAAATACAAAGTGATAATTTGATTTGCAGATGTTGATATGTGTTCATGTCCGATTGTTTATTTTTAGTCAAAATTACCGGACAACGTGCGCTGCGGCTTGTATTCTAACAGGTTGTTTATGTAAGTTTGAAGGAATGATAACGCAGCCCAATTTTTATCCTTTCGAGATCTATACTGAAGAAATGAGTTCCTGGGGCCTCTCAGCAAGGGTTTTTAATTTTTTTGAGATCATCCAGATATTGGATGGCGAGGGCGAGCGCTATTTCAACAATATAACGCTTCCTTACAAGTCGGGACAGTCTTTTATATACACGCCCCAGGATTGTCGCTCTTTTATCATTGAAAAACCGACAAGGTTCTTATTTATCCGATTTTCTGATGTGCTATTCGCCAATGCAGCGACTGAAGAACAGCGTCAGCATTTAAGCACGTGGATGAAGAATCTGGAGTATCTTTTCCTGAATCATAACCGGGCGGTGAATGAGCTTGTCAGGACAAGTGCAGACTGTGACATGGTTAAGAGTCTCATGACCACAATTGAGAACGAAGCACTGCACCCGCAGCTGCATTCCCGCAGCAACATTCAGCATTTGATACAGGTGTTGCTCAATATATTCGCGCGTAACATCCTCCCTGATACTAATATTTTACAGCCTTTGTTAAAAGAAGAGCCACTGATCAACAAATTAACAGGCTACATACGCAAGCATATTTATGATATTAATAAACTGCGAACAGAAAATTTGGCTGCGATCATTGGCTTTTCAAAAAATTATGTGGGGGAGTACTTCAAGCAACAAACCGGGACAAGCGTCAGGCAGTATATTCTTGATTACCGTCTGGAACTTGTGAAAATACGACTTCAATACAGCGATTTGACGATCTCCGAGATTGCCCATGAGTTAGACTTTAGCGATGAAAGCCATTTGAGCAATTTGTTTAAAAAGTATTTTTCGCTCAGCCCAAGCTTGTATCGCAAAAGCATGAGCGCAGCCTTAGCTTAGAGAACTTTTAGGATTAGCATTATTTCTTGGGGAAATCAGATTACGGAACAAAAAGGTAAATTTGTCCTAATGAGTCTGAAATGATTTGCCGGTAAACAAATTTATTCATTTCACTGATCAGCCATGTCAAGCAGTTCGATACAAGAACATTATCCGTTTTTTTTGCAGCACCTGCAAAGACATATCCGGTTGTCGGATGACGAAAAAATGCATGTTTGTTCGTTATTGAAACTACGGCGGGTATTGCCCCGTCAGTTCCTGCTTAACGCTGGAGATATTTGCAAATTCGAATCATTCGTGGTTAAAGGTTTTTTGAGATCCTTTTATCTTGATGATCAGGGTAACGATTTTACCCTGCATTTTGCCATGGAAGACTGGTGGATCGCAGACTTCGCAAGTTTCCGCGAGAACAGTCCGGCGACAAGGAATATTGTAGCCCTGGAGCAGTCTATTGTGCTGCAGCTTGATAAAGAGGCCATTGAATCGCTTTACCGCGATATTCCCCAATTCGAGCACTACCGGAGAGTGCTCAGTGAAAATGTCAGCGTGACGCAGGACGAGCGCCTGATCAAGGCGATCAGCATGTCGGGAGCTGAACGTTATGAAGCTTTAATACAGAAATACCCTAATATTGAACAGCGGTTGCCTCAAAAACATATTGCCTCTTACTTAGGCATAACGCCAGTTTTCCTTAGCAAGATCAGGGCAGGGAAAAACGCATAGTCCCTCCGCTAACGATGCTCAAATCTTAAATTAGTTTAACGACGAATCTTATCATAGTTTATCTGTGCTTTCCTATTTTGACGGGAACTTTGCCTGCTATGAAGAAAGAAGCAGCCATCTTACTTAGTTCGTTTGAACTGAAAGAAAAAAAATTGAAGAACCGCATGGCAGTCGCACCCATGAGCCGGGTGAGTGCTGATTATGAAGGTGTGCCCACACCAGCAATGCTGGAATATTATACAAATTTTGCAGCGGGTGGTTTCGGCCTGATCATAACTGAAGGCGTGTTTACGGATGATTATTATAGCAAAGCCTATGACAAGCAGCCGGGTTTAACTACCCTGGCGCAAGCTGAAGGCTGGAAAAAAATAACTGCTAGTGTGAAACCGTATGGCAGTTCGATTATTTGCCAGCTGATGCATGCGGGTGCCTTATCTCAGTTTTTGAAGAACACCATTGCCCCTTCGGCTATCCAGCCATTAGGCCGGATGATGCCGGAAATGGACGGACAAACAGGGCCGTATCGTTTACCTGTAGAAATGACCCTAACTGACATCCGGCAGATCAAGGAGGGCTATGTGAAGGCAGCGCAATTGGCGGAGCATAATGGATTTGATGGAATCGAGATCCACGCAGCAAACGGCTATTTATTTGACCAGTTTATAACTGAGTACACGAATATCCGCAACGATGAATATGGCGGCTCCGTTATTAACCGCTTACGCCTGCTTGTCGAGATATTTACAGCCATTCGGGAACAGGTTTCTCCGTCCCTTATTGTCGGGATAAGGTTTTCAGAAGGAAAAGTCAATAATTTAAGTTACCGCTGGCCGAGGGGCGCCGGCACGGCCAGCGCCATATTCTCAGAGATTAAAAAATTAAAACCTGATTACATCCATATTGCTGCCGAAGGCGGCAAATGGGAACGTGAATGCGCTTACCCTGACGGTAGGTCATCCAATCAGATTGCCAGGCAACTCACCGGTGCTACAGTCATCGCCAATGGAGGATTGCATGAAATACAGTTAGCAGCACGATTGATTAACGAACAACATGCGGATATCGTCGCGATCGGGAAAACTGCCATCGCGAACCCAAACTGGCCGCAACTTATTAAGCGGGGTGAAAACGACAGAAATTTTGTTGCTGAAATGATCCATCCTTATGTAACTCTGGAAAACACCTCCGCTTATCTTACCCAATTTCCTGAACGACTTTTGTAGCCCATGACATGGCTTATCTGACTGCAGATGCGTATAGCGCTGTTTTATATGGGCAGTCACTTGCTGGACAGGCAAACGTGGTGAGGAATAATGAACGTCCCAAAAGCGGACCGAAAACTCGCCATTCAGTTTCTCGGTATTTCCCTCAACATTTTCCGTCCAGCAGTCGGAACATTGTTAACGACATCAAAAAATACCGACATATAATCTCAGCGCTGTTCATTTAAATTCCAGGCCAGATCGGCAAGCCGTTTAAAATCGGGCATTTTTAGATTTCCTGCGGGCTGCATCAATTCGTGGATACAGTGGTCGCCCACCAGGGAGCGTTCAGCAGTGATGCCTTTTACGACCTGTTCCGGTTCATTCGCACCGAGTTTGAGCGTGATGACCACCGACCATTTCCCGGCTTTATCAGCCAAATATTGGTGCGGTGTTTCGCCGGATTGGGCAAAACCTTTTAGGATAACTATTGTACTGATCAATGTCGCCAACCCGGCCAATTTTAAATTTTTCATAAAATTGTTTTAAATAAGCATTAACGGTAAATTTTAAATATCTGGCCCGTTACGGAAGTTTCAACGCTGCTGACAAAAGCCGCCGTTACTTTATCCATGGGAACCGGTTGAAGTCCGGGAAATAACTCTCCATAATCTTTTGCCGAATCTTCCAGCATTCCGGGACTTACGGCATTGATCCGGAGTCCTCTCTCTAATTCGATGGCGGCCGATAACACAAAACTGTGCAGCGCGCCGCTGATCAGGCCTCCGCCGGTAACGCCTTTATAAGGCTCGTCTGCAAATACGCCTGAGGTAAGCGTAAAAGAACCTTTATCGTTCAAATAATGCTGGCCGATCAGCACCAGGTTAACCTGGCCCATTAATTTGCCTTTCATATTAGCCAGCAATTTCTTTCCGGTCAGGGTCGGGAAATCATCCAGGTCGCCCGACGCAGCCGTACAAATACAAGCGTCAACCGGTTTAATTGCTTTAAACAGCCTTTTAACTGAGCTTTCCGAGGTAATGTCGACGTGGTGGTCCCCAGACTGCCGCCCTGCAGTAATAAGCTCATGCTTAGCAGCAAGGGCCAGGCTTACTTTCTTACCTAATGTACCGTTAGCACCGACGATCAATATTCTCATTACTCTACTTTAAAAAATTCTGTATCAACCCTACCAATTCTTCGGGGCGTTCTTCCGGTACAAAATGACCTGTGTTTTTCGTCACGATACCATTGACATTTTTAGCCACACTCTTCGTCGCTTGCAATTTCATCTTTGCTTTGATGATCTCCGCCTATTGCTAAAACAGGTATAGTTAACGGTTGCAATGCCCATTAGTTATTATCTTTATGTCCTGCTCAATGGCGCGCTAAAAACCAAGGCTGGCCGAAAAGCGGGCTGGCTGACCGAAATATTTCATATAATAATTAACACCGGTATTACTGATCGCGTCTTTAACCGCATTCAGGGGTGAGGTTTGGTAAAAATAAGTAAGGAACGCCCGCTCATTCCCTTTTACCGAATGCGCTGCATAATTTCTGGGGATGCGGAAAATAGTAAAGAACCAGAACAGATCAATTTTTGGGACCCACTTACCAAAGGGAATACCTTCGCACACCACCAAATGGCTCACTTCTGTCCGGTACTGCGCAGCATAAGCATAAGCAGCGCCCCAGTCATGGCCTAATATAATGGCCTGTTTATAGCCTAATTGTTTAACCAGTCCATGAACATCCGTGCCAGTGTTTTTTTATCGTAACCCGTCTTCGCGACCGTCGACTCGCCGGCCCCGCGCAGGTCGACACTTACTAAAGTATATTTACCGGCCAGCATCGGCATTACTTTGCGCCATTCGTACCAGCATTCGGGCCAACCATGAATGAGCACGATCAGCGGCCCTTTGCCGCCGGTTCACCTGGACTTTGCCCAATAAGCAAACCACCCGTGAAATTTCACTTACTCATGTTGACCGCTTTTCAATGCTTCGGCGCTGTTGATCGCAGGGATGTAAGGATTAGGTGTTCCCTTACCCGTTTCAATGAGGCTTTTTAAGCTGCCATCTATATAATTGTGCCAGGCATCCGAACATATTTTATAACACTCATATGCCGGCACCAAACCGATATGGGTAAATGTAACCTGTGTTTTGTCCCCCATTCTGGCAATATCAAAAACGATCCTGGTTCCTGTCCATTCGGTTTTATCTTTAGTGAAGTCAAAATGGTTTTCAAGCACCTGCCAGACTACCTTTTTGCCAGGAATAAATTCGGTGATCCTGATTTTACAGCGATGCACGTCTTTGTAGCGATAGCTGAATTCCGCATTCAATTGATCGGTATGGCCCTCTATTTGTTCAGACCACCAGCCCCGAACGTTGTTTATAGCCGCAAACGCCTGCTCAGGGCTTTTGTCAACCAGGAAGGTAGTCGTATAATCTTGTGTTGGCATAGTTTTGTAATTGAATAGGTTCAAAATCGTTGTCAGAAGAATAATGGTTAATTTCATACGGTTAGATTATAAATAGTTCCGGTAATCGCCCTGCCCTCGTTTGAAGCTGCAAAGCCAACAGCCCACGCTTCATCAAATGTGTCGCGTGATCTCCATAAATTACTCTTACTTTATTTTCGAGTATTTTCATAATGCCAAATGTATGGTCTGTAATTAGTTAATAAAGGGGGTCAAATGGACTTTGTAGTGGGTTGATTTGGACAACGACAAATAGTACCTTTGTAAAAAAAACTGATGAAACGGCTCAGCATTATTTTTCCCGATAGTAACAGTAATTTCAGCACCATCGCTTGTATAGCAGGCGCTTTTGAAATTTTCGCGGCAGCAAATGCTTACCAAAGAAAAGCCGGCGGCACTGAAGTATTCACCGTTCAGCTTGCAGGTACATTGGAAAAAGAGGAACTATACGATGGTATGTTTACTGTAAAGCCTCAGTTGCATATTTCGGCTATTGTCAAAACCGACTTGATCATTATTCCTTCATCGGTACCTTTCCATCAAAAGACAGGAAAAGAAAGCCAGCTCCTGTTGGACTGGATCATCAAACAATATAAAAATGGCGCGGAAATCGCGTGTATGTGCTCCGGAGCGTTTGTGCTGGCATCATCCGGTTTACTGGATGGCAGAACCTGTTCAACACATTGGGCGCATGCAGATACCTTCAGAACTAAATTTCCTAAAGTGAATTTACAAAGTGATATGCTGATCACAGATGAAAACGGGATTTATACCAATGGTGGTGCTTATTCATTCCTGAACCTGATGATTTATCTGGTGGAAAAATATTATGGTCGGCCAACGGCGATATATTGTTCCAAGATCTTCCAGATCGAAATGGATCGGAACAGTCAGTCTGCTTTTACGATATTCACCGGACAAAAATTGCATGGTGATAAAATGGTCGAGCAAGCACAGGTTTATATTGAGAACCAGCTTCACGAAAAAATATCAATCGAAAGTTTATCAGCGAACTTCGCCGTTGGAAGGCGAAACTTTGACCGGAGATTTATCAAAGCCACCGGAAACACCCCGGTGGAGTATGCGCAACGTGTAAAGATCGAATCAGCCAAAAAAGCTTTAGAGACTACGCGGAAAACTGTGAATGAAGTAATGTACGAGGTGGGTTATTCAGATGTTAAGGCCTTCCGCGAGGTATTTCGAAAAATTACAGGTATATCACCCTTAGTCTATCGAAGCAGGTATAACAAAGAGGCGAGCTAATCCCAATAACTTTATACAAGCTTACAATGATGATTACTTGACAAGTTTGACCAGATATACATATGATCCCTGTTGGACTTTTTTTAAACTATTTTATTGAAAACTTGAAAGGAATAGCCAATTTAATTTAGGCGGTTCGAGCCCTGCCTCAGGAACTTGCCCATCGCCGTTTGCATAACTTCGGGTTAAGTTAACTTAAATAGACTTAACAATTCGCGATTGTCAGTCCGGACTAACGGGCGGACAAGTCTGTGTTGGCTCCCTTCTTTTTTGTAAAGTACACCGGTCGTATCACTCAAAGCATCTTTTTAAATCCATCTCTGTACGAAGCGCCAATTGGCAACTTTGAATTGGCCAAAGTAGTAATCTGGTGGCTTTCAATTATTGATATTTTATCCTTAGGAACGATAAAAGATTTATGAATGCGCAAAAACCTATTGATCGGTAAAATTTCAAAAAGTGCGTTAACCGTTAAACGAGACGCTATTTTTGCATTTTTTGTATGAAATATCATATTGTTGCCCTGTGTTTCCAGATAGTCAATTTCATCTATTAAAACTCTAAAAGTTTTGGTCCCGCTTTTAACAAATATTGCTGCTGCGTCATCAGCCGCAGAGCGGTTCGGATTGCCGGCTTTAATTTCTTTTAACGCTTTGACTTTTTCTATTGCCTGCAAGAACCTTGGAAAAGCAATTGGTTTCAGCAAATAATCAATTGCGTTAACTTCGTAACTTTCCAATGCATACTTAGGGTACGCCGTTGTAAATATTACCGGGATATTGTTTAATAACCTGGAGAGCTCCAAGCCATCCAGATCTGGCATATTAATATCAAGAAATATAAAGTCGGGTTGGTTTGCTTTTAAAAACGCAAGTGCCTCCAGTGGTCGGTCGAAAGTGGCAAGCACATCAACAGCTGGTATTTTCACTACATAACGTTCTAAAATAGCTATTGCCCTGGGTTCATCGTCAATTATAACGCACTTCATTGATTGTCAATTTTAACGAAACGCTGTAATATCCGCCATCGTTGTTTATGTCAAGCACATACTTGTCATGATATAACATTTCAAGACGTCTTTTTACATTACTTATTCCTATTCCCTTATTATCAAAACGAAAGTTTGGACCACTATAGTCAGTATTTTTAACGTCAAAGAATAAGTTATCTTTATCGGAACCGATCCTGATGTCAATTATTGATTTCTGATCCAAAGATATACCATATTTGAACGCGTTCTCGACAAAAGGGATGAGTATTACAGGTGCTATCTGCAAGTTAGTAAACGTGCCATTGCCTGCCTCAAAATTTACTTCAATATTTCCATCTCGCCGGTAGCGCATTAGGGTAAGGCCGATATAACTCCTGATGTATTCGATTTCCCTGCCGACTGCAACTGCATCAGCCTGGCATTCGTACAATATATACCTCATCATTTCCGAAAGCTGCAAGATCCCGGATTCAAGTTCATCTATGTCCCTTGCCTGGGCCATTGAATAAAGGTTGTTAAGCGTATTTAAAAAGAAATGCGGATTAATTTGAGCTTTCAGAAAGTTTAGTTCCGTTTTGAGTTGTTCTTCGGCAATCATCCTTGAGAGATCTTCGGACTTATCACGCTCAATTGTCAAAAAATAAGTTAAAGATAACCCGAGTATGATAATATATAACAGAACGTCGAGCGGAATAAACAAATGATATGACGGAATTGAAAAATGGAGTAAATGGCCCGAAACTATAATAGTAAACAGTTCCAGGCCAAACAATGCGGTGGCTAATAATCCAATGCATATGGCATAGCGGCCCCGCTTGCCGGATTGTAAAAGTGCGGATAGCTGCGGAAGGGCATTTATATAGAAGATTACTGCCTTAAAAAGAAGCGAAACAACAATTACAGGTAAAAACCTACGGATTTCAATATTTTCAGTTTGCCGGCCATTTATCAGGTGATAGGTTCGCAGCTCCACCTTAAAAACCTGGTTTAATAGAAACCCGACTGTAAACCAAATTATCAGGTGAACAAAAATGCTAAACCAATTATTTATCCGCATGTTGCTTTTATTGACGGCCATTGCCTAATTACCAAGGTTTCTTAGGGCATCTTTAACTCTTTCATTACGTGGATCAAGTTCTAATACCTTGTTATAATTCTTCCTGGCATTTGCTTTATCACCGCTTTTCAAGTAAGCCGCAGCCAGGCTATCAAACGTTTGTGGGATATTTGGAAAAAGCTTCGTGTTTAGTGTAAATAGCTCAATTGCAATATCTGATTTACCCCCATTTAAAAATGCATAACCATAAAAATCCAGAAAACGGTCGTCGTAGCGTTTATTATCCTGGCGACAAAGGTCGTTTATATTTTGTTCAACGTAATCAATCCCTTTTTCGATAAGCATTTTATATAAAGTTACCGGGAAAGGATAAGAAAGCGGTGGATATTTTTCACCTTTTAATATTGAACCGATACGCGGGCCTATTTTATCAGCAGAATCGCCCACGTTACACATCACTATATAAGAATAGCCATTATTCGTATAGCCGATAAGCGAATTCCAGGGTGGGGTACCACCTATGTAGGCTGCGGGCTTGTAATCGTACCCTGATGGCAGCAAATGCTGCCTTTTTGCTTCGGTAAATTTCAGCAAGTCGGCAATAGTGGTATAGGTGCCACCATCGGGGTGACTATTCGATATATCATCCACGCCAATTTTATTACCTTCAAAATCTATAATATTGCCAAAGGCCCGATTTGGTTGGTTAGCTTTTTCGGCCCTTGTATAGTAAATGTCCTTAAATTGGAGAGGCGCAGCTATCCTTTCTTTCAAATTTTCTTCATACGATTTTCCCGTAACTTTTTCAATTACGGCGCCTAATACTGCGTAGCCCGAATTAGAATAAGCCCTGTCGGTACCGGGTTCAAACAATAAAGGCTCTATTTTAATAATATTTAATATATCGCTAAGTTGGAAGTTTGTATTTTCCAGGTCACGAAATTCGGGACTTCTGAAATAATCACCCAGGCCCGACCGCATATCCAACAGTTGCTGAATGGTTATCTTATTCCCGGTCTCGGCAGGCAACAGGTTAATATATTTGCTTAGTGAAGCATTATAATCCAGTTTTTGTTCTTTAACCAACTGGCGGATCATTTCCTCCGTAAATTGCTTATTCAGTGATCCTATATTATACAGGGTATTATCGGCGATTGGTCTTTTAGTCGCCCAATCGGCATAACCGGATTGTTTTTTATAAAATGGTTCACCATCTTTTGTTATTACAACGGTGCCCGAGAATATTCCTTTTGCAATGGCATCATTGGTTAATTCATCTATTTGTTTAACTAAATTGTTCCCATTTGGCTGGGCTGATAAGGAATGATAGATAAACAAGCTTATCCATACCATTAAACTAACTTTAATAATTTTCATACTTTCTGATTTTATTTAATTATACCAGTAAATATATCAGGCCGTTTTTTCGCACGGAAAAGTTTGGGATATACGTAGTGAAAACTGTTACAAACAGTTGAAAAAGCAGAAAGGCAAATTGAAACTAACAAATTAAGCTACTTTAGGCTGCTTAGAAATTTCAAATCATCTAAAAAGTGGTTCTAATTCCGTCCAGTATGGACAAGCCATGCCACATTTAGCCTAAAAAAGGCAATACTTTCGTTATATTTATTAAAAAATATGCGTTCCGTATCTTATCAGGAACGCACCGTACGGTGACTCAACTAAATCTCGGATCACACGTTTATGGACTCAAGTTCATTTTGGCAGACCGCAAATTTATTCGCCTATTGGGGGTGATTGCTTTTTGACCTTCCAAGCAGTATCCCAATGGTTTCAACTCCAACAACAGTTTGTATCATCAATAAACCCTCAAAACGGCTATAAATACGATAACAACCATTGCTGGTGCGACCTTTTGTAATTACCAAACCATTTGCAGGGAAAATAGAGTGCAGCTATCACTGACAACCAAATCAAATAACACGCCCACAACGGATAACCAAAACCTGCCGGTTGCAACACAAATGGCGAACCGGGAGATTTAGCTTTATCCAGGTTAAATCCGGCCGCAAAAATCAGGGTAACTTCAATTAACCTTAGGAGGGAAAAATGCACAATAAAATAAAATAAGGGCACACTGCCATATACCACACAAAAGGCGGTGAGTCTGTTTTGAACAAGCTCGACCAACGAGAGCAAGATTAGCGAAGGACCAAGTGTCATACAAAGGTATAGCAGCGATGGTGGATATTTGCTGGTATTCAAAAACGAAAGCAATGTATGGGCAAAGTTGCGTTGTATTTCCCAATGCGACGGATCGCCATATTTATTGACCAGCCTTAGAATGACAAACAACGCTACCAACGAAAAACCGGCCACAAGTAATAGTTTTCTCCTTCGCCGCACATCAAAATCCTTTTGAAAAAGCGAGCCGAAAACATACCCCAGTAACATTGCGCCCGTCCATGGAATAATGGCGTATAGTTCCCATACAAAATGATTTTTACCGATTGGGAAAATTGTGGCGAGAGCGGTAAAAAATATTTTCAATAAAACGCTGGCCGTCCCGCTTTGCGGTAATGGCATCAGGTCGAGAATATCATGGCCGAAGAAGATAATACAGCCAACAATGGCAATCACTTTCAACGGGGCGCGGACCAACAAACTGAGGATAACCATACTACCGCCTATCGCCGCCAATACTTCAAGTATGAGCACATTATAAAATGGATTAAACGTGAACAAAAATGTGATCACGATCAAGTCCATCAAAATAAGCCAAAGGCCTCTTTTTAACAGGAATATACTCAACTCGCTTTTAGTGCGTTTCCTGCCCGCCAGATAAGCCGATACACCGCTAAGAAAAACAAAAACAGGAGCACAGAAATGCGTGACCCAGCGGGTAAAAAACAACAAAACTGTGGTAGTTGCCATATTAGTGGGGCTATGGCCCTGATAGTGAAAATAATCGCGGCAATGATCAAGCGTCATTACCATCATAATAATCCCACGTAAAACGTCTATCGACTGTATCCGGTATTTTATAGGTTCGGATGGATTCATAGTGGAGACAGCATTTCAGGTTTATTAATAAGTATATAAATTTTCCTACAGCCTTATTAAAGAATAGCTAAATGAAGGGAATTTACCTTCGATTTTGAGCAGTTCTTGTGTATGAGCACTAAGCCAGCACCGGATGCTGATCGTGCTGGTTTTTTTAATTTCCACAACTATTGCCCTGACACTTACCCCGTTGAGTACAACATCCTCATTTTTAATATATTCGACCCGCTCGAAATTAACATTATGACCGGGGACATACTGTGCCAAATAAAAGGGTACCCCCATCTTGTAGGTTAACGATTGATAAGTTTCCGCATAAGCGAGACCATTAAACATCGGTTGAGAAAATGAGGTATCGGTTTTTTTTACGGAGTTTGCTTTGTTTTTTTCAATGGGAGTAATCGTACCTGATATCCTATTGCCTTTATATTTGAAGCTATCCCGCGCGGTTGGAATATTTGAATAGCTTTCAATCGGCGCCAGGGTTTCACTGTTGACGATTACACTGTCAGTATTGCAACTGATTCCGTCGTAAAGTTTTTGAACAATATTGATCCTCTTACCTGCAATTGATAGCTGTTCATCTAATAATTTAATACTCCTGTAGGTATGGCCGTCGTATATAAGCATACTAAACCGGAAATGTGCGTCTCTCAAAAACCGTGAATTTGGGAGCGTATGGTTGGCGAAAATCGTATCGATTTTTGTGCCCTTACCTGGTTTTTGACCTACTTGGCCAAAAGATAACGTCGAGAATGCTACTAAGCTTGATAAAATACACAATAAAAATTTTCTCATGTTTCAGAATATTTGATAGTTAAAGCGTTGATATAGCACGTAATACCTTTTAACAGTCATAAATTACGCCAGTTGGGAGCTTAACATCGGCTTTGCACTGTGACGTCACAAAACACAACAATTTACAACGGATTTCGAATTGACGAACTTCTGAAGTATCGACTTATTTAAAGTAATTAAATTCCTCTGTCGTATTGGAAAAACCTGCAGAACTATTAGGCCGAATTTGGCTAATCGTTGAGTTCCCAAAAAAATAAGAAATGGTCACTTAAACGATACAATTGAAAATTTCATTCAAAGTCAATTTTTTAAAAATGATAATTACAACGGCATATATACCTCTCAAAAATAGTTGGCAAAGAATTAACAAAATTGTAAAAAAGCGACAATCGCTACTTACTTTTGGTTCGCTTCAGTAGTGTTATAAAAAAGGACTGAAGAATGAAATTTGCTGCTTTAACACCTTGATTGCTGCTTACACGTCTGAATATTAGAGCTTTTGTCATTTATTGGTAATTGGATACAAGTGTTATTTCCCCCGGATTTTATTGAATACGGTAAAATATTGTTAATTTCAACGGTCGAAAAGATCGCTCTAATTGTATTCGAAATTGTTTTATAAACACATTTTCCATGTCTTGTGTAAGTTTTATAAAATATGCCCCGCACGAATCATTAACAAGGTTTATTGATTTTTACTACGTGCTTAAAACTGGACCGGAGTTAATAAGTAAGACTGTTCCGTTATTCGCCCATGCCGGATCGGATGTTTTGGTTAATTGGAGCAATTTGCCCTTGAACTTCAGCAATAACTCGTTATTGATTCCAGGAAAAGTCTACATGGGAGGTGCATCGACGTCGGTTCTTTTTGTGGATGCATTTCCTAATTCGACGTTTGTCGGCGTTCGATTTAAGCCCGGCGGACTTTCTGTCTTTTACTCCATGAAAATGGTAGAAATTTCAAATCAAATGATTGAGTTCCAGGATCATCATTTTTGCGGAATAGTTGGTACGGATGAAGGCCTTACTCAACGCCTTGACAAATTTTACCAGGCTAAGTGTACACCGGCAACAAATGCCGCTTCCGCAATAGATGCGGTTCTTCAATACAAGGGAAATATTTCCGTGGACACTTTGGCCTACGAATGCAATGTATCACAACGCTCATTAGAGCGTATGTTCGAAGTGAATGTTGGTGTTTCACCTAAAGAATTTATTAATATCGTGCGATTCCAGCGGGCTGTCAATGCTTTGCAAAAGGGAAGTCCAAGTGGCCGGCTTCAGGAAATTGCTTTCGAATATGGTTATTACGACCTGGCACATTTTGCAAATGACATCAAGAAACATTCGGGCCTGACCCCGTCGAAGATATGGCCTAATACAAGTCGCCAATAAGATATCCCATCATCGTCCCTTAAGTAGCGCGCACTTAGGCGTTATCCAAATGCAATCAGGTTGAACCGCTTCCAGTGTGTTTAGTTGCTAATCACGGGAAGAATTATCTTGCTGGCGGCATCTTTTGAGGTGTGAATACGAATTACGGATTTTATAAAGTCACTTTCATTTGCGTGGTATATATCAAGGAATTGTTGTGGATTCCGGTCAACCAGCGGAAACCAGCTGCTTTGTACTTGCACCATAATCCGGTGCCCTTTTTTGAAAACGTGCGCGACATCGTTCAGCTTATACTTTACTTCAGTAATTTTCCCTGGAATGAACGGTTTCGGATCGGATAGGCTATTGCGGTATTTCCCCCTGATAATATCTCCTCTCACCAACATCTGATAGCCGCCCATTATATATTTATCGCCCTCCGAATATTTGAAGTCATCGGGAAAAACATCAATGAGTTTTACTATAAAATCTGCATCGGTGGTAGAAATACTAACCATAAGATCAGCAAGCAGTGGACCAGCTACAGTCATGTCTTGGCTTAAGGTATCTGTTTCAAAAGTTAGCACATCTGTTCTTTTTGCAGCAAACCTTTGGTCATCGTCCATGTACTCGGTTGTCCGTTCGCTATGAATTCCTTCTGTATATGGCACAGGCTTGGCAGGATCACTGGTGTATTCTTCAAATCTCTTCGTGCTTGCTGTTTGGTTAAAAGAAAGTCTTCCGCCGTTTTGCAAATAGAGGGTGACGTCTTTGCTGTTTTCCGGAGGCCATTGTTTTAAGCGATGCCATTTATTTTCACCCGTAAAGAATACCGTGGCACGGGCTATGAAATCCGGGCTGCCCTGGTTTTTCAGATAATAGTTAAAAAATGGCAGCTCTACCTGCTCCTCGTACCATTTCGCAGTCATACTCCCAAACTGTATATTTCCTAAGTAATCTCCTTCGGCGTTTCCCCATTCGCCATGGTACCAGGGGCCAAATACAAGTTTGTTATTGTTATGAGTGTTTGTTGAAATCGATTTAAAGAGATGCAATGCTCCATAGCAATCTTCCGCGTCGAATAAGCCCCCAACGACAAGACTTGCCGTACTGTCAGGAAGATACCTGGTGTAATTCATAACGTTACGCGAATTCCACCATTGATCATAATTCGGATGCCTCATTAGGTCTTTCCAAAATGACACTTTGCGTTTTTGCGCAATCTCAGTTAAGTGTGGCAGCGTACCTAACTGAAGAAAAAATGAGTAGGCATCCTCAGTAAACTTCGAATACTTTTCAGGATTGACATTTGTTGGCAGTGGTCTCGTCAAGCCGAACCTGCCAACAAAAAAATCAAACATATCCTGTTGCATGAAAGCTCCATTATGATGAGCATCATCGCCAATGAATAACTCGGTCACCGGGGCTTGCGGACTGATGGCTTTCAATGCCGGGTGGCCGCTTAAACCGGTCATCATGGCATAGAAACCAAGATAGGAAGTCCCTAAAGTTCCTACCCTGCCGTTGTTACCAGGAATATTTTTTACCAGCCAATCAATGGTGTCATAAGCATCAGTAGCTTCGTCAATCTGATTTTTTGAAATTTTTTGTGGAATAAAAGGCCGGAAGTTAACGAAATCGCCTTCGCTCATGTATCTTCCTCTGACATCCTGAAATACGACTATATATCCTTGCAATAGGTATTCCTTCACATATACTTTCCAAAAAGGTATCCACGTTTTTCCATATGGTGCACATGAATATGGTGTTCTAAGCAATAATATAGGATGTATTTTTTGAACGCTATCTGTTGGCTTGTATATTGACGTAAATAGTTTGACTCCGTCTCTCATCGGAACATACTTTTCTGATTTCATATAATGGCTGACAATCCATGTTGAATCAGCACTTTGAGCAAGGGAAGTCAACGGAACAAAGGATAAAAGCAGGAAATAATATCTAAGTGTCATATCAATAAAAGGCAAAGTGAATAAAATTAAATTTCTTTTTATTCGAAGTATATGGAACCGGATGCACATTGAACCGCCATCAGCAATTCATTAATTATTCTCTATCGCTATTATGAATACTGACTGTCGCAAAGACTGAATTACCAATTAATTGCAGAATTTTATTCCCATTTTCCTTAGTCGTATTATCCTTGGTCTTCGCGAAAAACTGGGAAAGTTCTGCCCTTACCTGCCAGGTTGGAGGTACAGTAAGGTGAACTTCACCGAAAGCTTGCGAAATGTCCAATACAACATGCCCTGAAATATCGGAATGCGTAAAGTCCAGTCGGGTTTCACCAAAAACGTTTGTAACTTTTCCTCCCTTAAACTGCGGGGATGTAATGTTCTTGTTTACCTGCCCGAAAAATGCGGTTGTCTTAAGGTACTCTTTTGGGTGATCAGTTTTAGTTGGATTTGAAGTGCTCATGTTTAGTATTTGGTTTTAGTTAGTAACTCTAATAATTTGTTGTTCCGGCTGGCTGATTCGTTAAATTTTTCAAACGAAAGGTTTATCCTTAGGGGCTATTCGCTTCATACTTATTCTAAAATGTGAGGGACAAAAATATTTACCGGTTTTAGAGGCAGGTACTCAATCATTCGCTAGTGCCCGTTCTCTAAGATTTCGATTTTGGCAGTCTTGTCCGGATCAAGTCAAAGTTAGAACCGACCTACAAAACAACATTGTAAAAATCCGACAACTTGTATATATAAGTTGTCGGATTTTTACAATTAATGACGCTTTGGAATTTCGAATTTTGGCGTGTGATACGACAACCCTCCAAGCTTTCCATGGGTTTGCTACTGGCGATCTTATGGACTATTACCCAATCATCGTCTGCACAATCTACTGATGCCAAAAAATTGAATGCGCTCAAGATCGCTCATGATCTTAAGATTGATGGTTTTTTGAATGAGCCTGAATGGTCTTCCGCTATGGAAGCCACGGGTTTTAAGCTCAATTATCCTTCGGATACGGGTTATGCAACCGGTAAAACAATTGTCAAAATCCTTTACAATGATCGCTATCTTTATATAGGCGCACGATTGTTTAGTGGAAAAAAGGGTAAGATTAAGTATACCGTTTCTTCCCTACAAAGGGATTTTACTTTTTCGCAAAATGACGGCTTTGGAGTTGTCATAGATGCATTTCATGACCATACCAATGGTGTTGGGTTTTATGTTAATGCATTGGGGGCGCAGCGGGATGAACAAATCTCAGCGGGAAATGTAGCAGATCCAACTTACGATATCAAATGGTTTGACGCGGTTCAGCACGATAGTCTTGGATACACAATAGAAATCGCGATCCCTTTTCGATACCTTCGCTTCAATAAATTGCTGTCCGACTGGAATATCAACTTTTATAGGAATGACATTGAGACAAACGAACTTTCGTCATGGCAGCCTGTACCCCGGTTCTTTCTTTTTCCCACTCTTGCGTACATGGGGGCGCTCAATTGGGAATCATCACCAAAACAAGACCCGGAAAATGTTTCATTGATCCCAAGTCTCACCTACACAGCAAGTCAGGACAGGAATCAGCCGGTGTCCAACAATTTAAAACTCTCTCTGGATGCAAAGATTACAGCGACTTCGTCACTCAATTTAGACCTGACTATAAACCCTGATTTTTCTGAAGCTGAAGTGGATCAAGCGCAGGTAAACCTCACACGTTTCAGCATTTCGTATCCGGAGAAGCGACTTTTCTTTATCGAAAATAGCGACCTTTTTTCGTCTTTCGGCATTAATAAGGACGGTTCAGGCACCATCCAGCCCTTCTATTCACGCAATATTGGTTTGAAATATAACGCCTCGACAGGGCAGTATGAACAAACAAGCATCATCGGCGGCGCAAGGCTCAGTGGCAAGCTAAATGACGACTTGCGAATTGGCGTGATGGACGTGCAGACGGCAAACCTGAACTCAGTGGACAATTCCGGCAATCAAATCAAATTTCCAGGGGAAAACTACGGTGTAATTGCATTACAGCAAAAAGTCTTCTCAAGTTCTAATATCGGGTTTATTTTTACGAACAGACAATCTGCTTCCACCGATAATTCTCCCTCCTCGGATGGTGATTACAATAGATTAGCCGGATTAGAATACAATTTGTTGTCAAAAAGCGGCGTTTGGTCTGGGAAAATTTTCGATGAGACCATGTTCAGTCCTCACCGAACTGCCTCCGCACAGGGTGGATTTGTGCAATTAAATTCCAGGTATAGCGGCGGATATGCAGGTTTCAGCCGGGCCGACTACGGTTTTTCGCCAGACCTGGGATTCGTGCCACGCAATAATTATAATAACGCATTTGTAAACTTCAATCTGATCTTTTATCCAAAATCAAAGGTTTTGAATAACATCGAGCCGGTCGGATATGTTAGTTTTTACACTGATTCATTGTTCCATACAACCGATCATGAAATTTATACAGGCACCGTTTTCAATTTTAAAAATACGAGCACATTCTTCATCGTATTTCTTAACGATTTTACCAGGCTGCAACAAGCCTTTAACCCCGCGTTAAATAATGCAAAAAGCCTTCCGGCAGGTACCTCATACGATTATACGACACTTGTAATGTCTTATACGTCAGATCCCCGTACAAACCTTTATGGCAATGTCTATTTCCGCAACGGTCAGTATTATAACGGGCACTTTACAACTACCAATGGTGCGGTAAATTATAAAATTCAACCCTATGGCAGTATAGGGTTGAATTATAATCTGACGTATGTCCGTTTGCCCAATCCTTACTCAAATAATAACATAGTCGCTGCGGGACCGTTGGCCAATATATCGTTCACAAAAGATTTATTTTTTACTTCTAATGTACAATACACAAGTCTGAACACTAACATCAATTATTTCTTCAGGCTGCAATGGCAGTTCCGACCTTTGTCGGACCTTTACATCGTTTACAGCAACAATGAAAATACGGAGCTTAAGGTCAGGCAAAATCAGAGCTTAATTGTAAAGCTTTCCTATTTCCTATGATTCGCGAAATGTTGCGGAACGCATGCGCCGCCTGATGTCGGGTTCGTCATACTGATTTAAAATTGAATTATGACGGTAAACCGGCCCCGATTTCTACAGTAATTTTTATTCCTTAACTTTTCAAAAAATTTGCGTTGAGTACTATGAACAACAGAAATAAGTCAAAAACAGACCCACCCGGAAAAATAACATCCAAGGTGCCGGAAAAGAATCCAAAATCGAATAACCAACCTCCTAAAATTGAAAAGCCAAAGAAAGACAGAGCCGAAAAAAATGTATTATCGAATAAAAAAATAACTGCTACACCACCAAACTTAACAACAATGGAAGTCCATCACCATCCACAATTAGAACACAAACCAAAACCCTGGAAAGAGTACCTTTTGGAAGGATTTATGATATTTATTGCTGTAATGATGGGTTTCATTGCAGAAAATATCAGGGAGACGATTGATAATCATGAGCATGTAAAACAACTTACCTCGCAGCTAATACAAGACCTAAAAGTGGATACCGCCCAACTAAACAAGATAGAACTAGAGTAAGCTAAAATCATGCAAAGCAATGATGCGTTAATCACCCTTTTACGACAACCTTTTCCAAAAGCCGACACCAGGCAGATCCAAAAACAGGTTGCCCATTCACATAGCCTGTGGCTTTTTCATCCATCATCCGGCGCTATTGCAGCAATTAAAAACGAACTGCATCTCAAGCAGTTCAGCAGCTCAAAAATCATCAGTTTTTTTGCGAAATACGAAAAAGATATTGAGCTTTTACATACGGCACAGGATGTAAGCTTGCAATATCAGCGGCTATACTTAGACCCGTTTTTAATCCAGCATTTAACAGCCGCAAATATGGAAGCAGCTTTTGATGATCATGCTATGCCTACAACAAAAATACGAAATTTGAGCCAAGCTGACCTGGATCAATTGGCGTCTGAATTGGTGCTGATCAGAATCGTTAGCAAGGAAATGCTAACAGATAACCGACAAGTAAAAGACGATGCAGTGGAACTATTGCAGTATGTAACAAAACAATATGGGTTAAAGGACGAATAGACATTTTTACGTTTACTATTTTCTTTGATCGCTTCGAGTCTGTGGCAACTGCAGCGTGTTCGTGTTTTGTCGCCGCCCTCATATTCTTCGCGACGTCGAAACCACTGACCATGGCTGTTTTCATTCCTGCCAAACAGAGTGCGATCCAACCACCGGTAAACGCCCCATAATCCCTTCCGCCCGCGACCAAATGTTGATTCGCGTGTTAAACTACGCCATCTCTCAGCACAAAGGTGCTCATTCCTAAAGCCGCCCTGGTGTACCCGGCCCAATTCGTCCGGACATTGGCCACCATCTTTCTACCGGCTTTGGATATTTCTCTCGTTTAATTTCATGCCTCCATGAACCAACATTGCCATCTTTGTAATTTTACGTCGACAGCCCTCGAAGCTGCTGCTCTTTGGCGAGTAGTTGCCGGATGCCGATTAATGGCACTTTTCCTTCCCGGCGAAGATTGGATGCCGTCAAATCAGCCATATGTTTAATGGACAAATTCAACTAACCCCTGCTTTGTTGCTTGCCGTTACAATAGTAATTAAAGCCTAAGTTGTCGTATTTCTACAATTTTAGTTTAACCGGAACCGTTATTTTTGGCTGATAAAAATGAAATTACTCCTATTTATTCGGAAAAGCAGAGATGAACACAATATTTCTGGTTAGGTCATTCGAAAATTAATTTCAGAGCGATAATGCAAGTATCTAAAAGTCACAATATCAGAATTAGCTGCATCATCATTGACAATGATCCCTCGGAATTAAATTTGCTACGGGAATATATAGTTAAAACCGCTTCACTCGAATTAACACGTGAATTTTCCAATTGTCATGACGCATTGGCCTTTTTAAAGAGCCAGCAAGTCGAAATCATTTTTACTGAAATAGATATACCGGTAATGAGCGGGCTGGACCTGGCTGCTTTACTTCCGCGCGAACAGAAATTTGTTTTTTTTACCAGGTGTAGGGAATATGCACTGAGCAGCTTTTCGCACCGTGTGATAGATTATATGCTCAAACCCGCGACATATAGCAGATTCTGTGAAACCGTGGCTAAAATTAGTATGGATCACCTGGACGGTTCAAAACGTGAACACACCCCGTCTGGTCGGTTTTTTACAAAAGGCAGCGGCAAAATAATGAGGGTCAACTTTGACGAAGTCTTGTTTATAAAAGGAGAAAAAGAGTATGTAAGCCTGAATTTCGATGACCGGCGTCTGCTTATTTACAAACGTATGAAGGAAATGGAATGCTTGCTCCCTTCAAATTTTATCAGAGTACATATTTCTTACATTATTAACATCAATTATGTTGACGAAGTAACAAACAGCCAACTATTTGTCGGCCAACAAAAAATCCCTGTAAGCAATAGTTACCGGGCAAAATTTCAAGAGTATATTCATTCACAGCTATGACGAAGATGCCGGAAAAATGCTTAGCGGTGCTGATTTTAGTTTACGACTTATAGGATGTTTCAATGGCGAATTGCTAATAAATTACCGCATAATTGAAAGCGGTTGAAATTATGTGAGGATAGGTTGAAAAGATTATTTGTGTTGTATCGGACCTCCTATTTCCGGCGTAATCAGTAAAAAAGATAAATAATATGAAAAAAATCCCATTCCTAATCCTTGCAGCAATGCTGGCGGTTTCCTGTCAAAAAGAAAATAGTTCGCCGACTCAGTCATCGGGCACGCACTTAACAGGACTTTCATCGCAGCAAAGCGCGACATCCCAACATCCGGCCGACAGTACCGCACAGTTGGATGGTACTTATGCAGGTTATTTTAATTTCGCTGCGACAGGCCAAACCGCACAGTTGCCGGTACAATTTAAAATCGCCGGAAACCAATTCAATTCGGTTGTTACTGACAATGATTACAGCGTAGGCGACGGAACCATCTCGTCCGTCAATGCAACTTTGACATTTACAAACATCGACGCTTTCCCAGGTTACATCAAAGCCGGGTCTATCATCCCTTTGTCTAGTGTCGCATTGTCTGGCACCTATGCATTTACTGTAAAAAGTGATTCCCTTTTACTGACGAAAACCGCTCAGGGCGCCACCTATAGTTATGCGTTAAGGAAACAATAGCTGTATTCATTAACTAAGAAAAACGGCCGGAACATACAAACCGGCCGTTTTCATTTGAAAGCATGAATTGTAGGCAAAAATTCGCAATAAATATGGCTTGACCAGCAGTTATCAGGAAATATCATCGTGGAAATTCGGTGATGCTATCTTTTCCTGGGGTTACGATTTCTTTGTGACGGCACCAAAGCCCGGCGTTTGGGCTTTCATGAGTTTATTCATACCGAGTTGGTGTTTTATAGCCTGTTTGATGAGTTGAAAGCGAAAAAGAATACCTGAATAAAATTGTTAGTTTCAAAAATTGAATGTCTATTTGAAATTTTTGACCAATTTTTTTTAACACAATTTTTATGTCTTGTATCAACATCTATTTTCTACTTGTCGGATTTTTACAATACTCGAAATTGCAATATCACTACTTTTGGAAAATCACTTTTAATTAATATTTGGTAGCGGTCGAAGATGTTAAACAGTTGAAGGCCATTCAAGAAACTCTTGATATGAACACTATCGTTAAAGCTATCGGCGTGAAGTTTAAACACATCCCAAAAATACTATTGTGTGGGAGATTGAAATTAACGGCACCTATAATTATGGCAAGCCGCTGATATGTATTTTAAACAGGCCGAATATACTCTTATATTGAATTCCAAGCTATAAAATAAACATGAAAAACGTTATTCCATCAGCTATACCAACAGAAGCGAAATACAAACTTTTGACGGGGAGCATAATACCCCGACCTATTGGGGTCGTCAGTACTTTGTCTCACTCAGGTGTAGCAAATTTTGCACCTTTCTCCTATTTCAACATTGTCAGTCATGACCCCATGACTATATCATTTTCGATTGCCGGCCCCAAAGCCGACGGGACCGAAAAAGATACATTGAGAAACGCTAAACCAATTAGCGAAGGTGGCTTGGGTGAATTTGTAGTACATATCGCGACTGAACATTTTGCAAGTGCAATTAGTAAATCTGCAATGCCGTTGTCAGCCAGCGAATCTGAGTTTGAACTAACAGGATTAACTGCGGAGGCGAGTACAATAGTCAAAGTGCCAAGAATTAAGGAAGCTCCCATTGCTTTTGAATGCCGGACCATCCATGTGGTACCTGTTGGCGAATCTAGACTAATTATTGGTGAAATTATTTGTATGCACTTTGCCGAAGACGTGCTTGAGGATGATTACTATATAAATTATAATAATTTGAAAGCAATAGGTCGTACATCAAGCGCGAGATATTGCAGATCGACTGACATTTTTGAGGAATATTAACAGTAGTTCAACCATAATTTATAAATCATGAAGAGACTGATAAAAGCCCTAACGCTTCTTTTACTTATTACTTTTAGTTTTGCAGCTAAAGCCCAAGTTGATACTATTCGACTAAAAGATAAAAGATTAAACACATCCTACTTAAAACCAGGCATAAACCAATACCTGGTTTTCTACCAACTTTTTAAGAACCCTAAAAAAATGGTTTTCACTTATTGGATTCGAGACATCAGGAAAACTCGCCGAAATGGCCAGAACGTATTTACCATAAACCAACATTGGTGGGGCGACGATTCGACTTCCTACTATAAGATCTTTTCTGTTAATCGTGTTTCGGACTTCGCACCGTTATTCCATTCTGAAACGGATCTGGATACCACGAGTACTTACAATTGGTACGAGGATAAAATAACAGGGGCAGACACTGCACACAATAACCCCAAGAAGGGCTTTACATTTAATTTCACTACCCCCAATTTTAATTGGAATCTCGATATTGAAACGTTTGAGTTATTACCGCTAGCCGCAGGTAAGATATTTGCTATCAACTTTTATGATGCCGGCCTTGAGTTTCCAAGGTATGTGATCTATAAAGTAATAGGTGATGAAACCTTGGCCACACTGGATAATCATAATGTGGACTGCTGGAAACTTAGAACAGAAGGTCAACTGAATGGGCATCCTTATACAGAAACTTACTGGATCGCTAAAAAATCCCATGAATTCCTGAAAGAAGAAGATGCTTACGCTAATGGGTATCGCTATAAGATAAAAATGCCCGCAGGAATGCCGGACATAGTCTCCCGATACACCCATTTACCCTAAATAGAAATCTTTCCGAATAATTTTTTCGGGTGTTTTGTTTTCTATTTTATATAGCTTATCCTGCAAGGGCTAATTAAGTAGATTTTCCGCGTCACTGAATATTGGATTCAATATCCGACACTATCGGTTCAAACTTTCCATAAGCGCTGCATTGACAATATTTAACGATGAAAAAACTGAACTACCGGTGACCAGCAAGGTCTTTTCAATATTCTCCGTTAATATTGGCTCAGGGCATATTACTTGTAACGAAGCGAGAAATTGGGAAAGATCCGTTTCAACGCGCCAGCTCGTGGGAACAACGAGCGTCATTTCGCCGAAGAGCTGAGTGATATCTATTGTTATTTTACCCGCGATATCCGCTTTACTGAAATCTAATGTCGTTTCGCCGAACACGTTTTTTATTTTGCCGCCTTTAAAATCCTTACAATCAACGTTTCTTTTTTCGAACACGAAGAATGTGGAGGAGTTTAAATAATCGGAATCTTGTAGATGCTTTGAATTAGTCGGTGTTCCCATTTTTAGCATTTTAATAATACAGTAATTAGCTACTTACTTTTTTATTAGCGTATCGCAGGTTTGTACCATTTTAAGTTGTTTCGTGATCGATTCCAGCTATCAAGCTTCGTCTCTCTAACAATATTGTATTCCTCCATTTGCCATTCATTTTCCCTATTTTTTCGCGGTACCCTACTTCCCTGAAACCCAAACGTTGGTGCATTTTAATGCTTGCTAAGTTTTCGGGAAAAATGCCTGCTTGTAGTGTCCAAATGTTTTGTTTTTCACTTTCTGAAATGGTTTTTTCTAAAAGGATAGCTCCTATTCCGAACCCTCTTACCCGGGCGGAAACGTATATACTAATTTCGGCCACACCGGCATAAACCTCACGTTTGGAAATTGGAGAAAGTGCTGACCAACCCACAACATGTCCATTGACGGTTGCAACCAGGCGGCATGTTTGAAGATGGCTAACATTCCAATCGTCCCATTGCGGCACCACCTGCTGAAAAGTGGCATTGCCTGTATCCATTCCCTCTTTATAGATGAGTGCAACCCGATGCCAGTCTTCGGCATTCATTTTTCGAATTTCAAGTCCGTCTTGATTCATTACCAGTTATTTTGTTGCGAATTCCGTAATTTGATATTAAAAAAAGTTTGTTTTCTTCCACAGTTATTTACATCAATCTTTTATCTCAAAGTGTGTATCAACTCTATAGCAAGCTGAAATCTCTTATCCTTCATGTTTTTAACTGCTGTGTTTATCAGGATCTTTCCATATTGCAGCTGGGCTTGGTAAGTTTCAAGTGAGACCTGTTGTTTGCCAATCATCGCATGAAAATCCGGAAGGCTGGGTAAATTCATTTGGGAACTGTGTTCGAAACCCACAGGCTTTGCTTCTGCTGCAAATCGGAGCATGAGCATAGCATAATACACATGACACACCTGTTGCATCAAATAGAAACGTCCTCGCATATAATCATTTAACTTATTACCAAAATAAGCAGTCAAATAAATTTCTTCATGGTGCTTTTCCTTTAAAAATGTGTTTGCAATAATTGCCAGGTCAACGTAGCGGTCGCTTTCAAAAGCCATTTCCCAATCTATTACCCATATCTTGTTGCCGTCAAAAAGCAGGTTGTTCGGATTCAAATCGTTATGGCTGGATACCCTGTCTATATCATAGCGTGGATAACTTTTTTGAATATTGCCATACAGTTCAAAGCATTCATTCGTAATTAATTCAGGGAACATTCTTAATTCCCTGAATTGCTTAATCAAAATATCTACACCATCCATGAAATTGATTAGTTTAGGAAACAACGGAAGGGAATGAATAGCCCGAACCGTTTTAACTAATTCAGTCAACAGCTGCTGTTGCGTTGCAAAGCCCATTTGGAATGGTACAGTCTCTATAAAATCAGTGATCGTAATCGCATTATCATTGTAGTAATAAAGATAAGGAGCGATACCAGCTTTGGAAGCTAGCTGTGTACAAATATGCTCTCTTCGAACATCTTCGACAATATTCGCGCTCGTAACAACGCGAAGCACATAGCTTTTATGCTTGATAACGAACAAATAGATGAGGGTATTTGAGAATCCACCTTTTAGCAATTTACAATCATCAACCTCGCTTGTTCCAAAAACCTCGTACACCGCCTTTTTAATTGCTTCCAATTTCTCCGGTGGTACCACATTTTCGAAATGATTCATTCCCATACGAATTGATTAATTGAGTTTGAACCCCTAATTGTTGAGATGAATGGTTCAAAGCGGGTTTGCCAGTAGATCATTCGATAAAGTATCCGTTAGAATTATAACAAAAATACGTCTCTTAAAGAAGTCCTCATTGTAAGAATCCGACAACTTTGATTCGTTGTTTACTACATCTATATGAATTCTTATAGTTGTCGCATTTTTACAATGTTAAAGCTACGGGAATGAATAGTTTTGAATTATATAACGGCAACTTGCCAAGAGGGGAAAAATTAATTTATACGCACAAATAGGTCGTGCACGCTACTGCTTTTTACAAATAACAATATCCCTCAAAAATAAATGAAAAGAAGATTGACTCTTTTTTAACCCTTGTGTTTTTAGCTTTCTCATCCTACGCTCAGCCCAGTACGACGGACATTGATTATGTGAAAGCGAACTACTGGAAATACGAATATCAAATACCGATGCGTGATGGCAAAAAGCTATTTACTTCGGTATATGTGCCAAAAGATCAATCCAGGAAATACCCTATTATGATGAACAGGACGCCATACAATGTCGCCCCATACGGACCTGCTGCTTGTAAAGGATCACTTGGCCCATCACCACTATTTTTGCGTGATGGATATATTTTTGTTTACCAGGATGTGCGTGGCCGCTGGATGAGCGAAGGTGTTTTTGAGGAGATGACCCCCGAGAAGGACGTGCACAAAACCAAAAATGATGTGGACGAAGGTACCGATACCTATGATACCATTGACTGGCTCATAAAAAACCTTCCCAACAATAATGGCAAGGTGGGGGTGTGGGGAATATCGTATGACGGCTTTTTCGATACGACATCCTTGCTGAGCAGGCATCCTGCTTTGGCGGCGGTTTCACCCCAGGCGCCTCAGGCTGATCAATATCAGGACGATGGCTTTCACAATGGTGCTTTTATGCTGGCTGCGAATTTTGGTTTTTACTCATTCTTTACCAATCGCCAGGATAATAAGCCTACTCAGCGCGAGAGCAGCAGGCTAAATTATGGTACGCAGGATGGTTATGAATTTTACTTGAACATGGGTTCCGTAGGGGAATCGAACACGATTTATACCCTATTGGTTTACAATACTTTATATGGTTTTCGATGTGCTACGCACCGAATTACTAACCATTTTTTTGATGCAGATTAGTTACAAATCTTACGATATAAAGATACAAAATCTCTAAAGCTCACCAAACCTATTTTGAGCCCGTAGCTGTAAACCGTTACACTAAAGTAAGTAAAACTATCTCAAAAACATTAATCAAAAATTAAGATCTTGTCTGTTTGAAGTTAATAAAGTTTATGGCTTTTAAAGAGAATATTAGCAAATACTGATAATAAAGGTATTTTAGTCAATAACAAGTTACAGGGAATTTATAATCTGGTTAATTATTTATCCTGCCAAATATTTAAACGTGGATAAAACTTATTGTAATACAATAGATTAATTTTTAGTATCTGCCTGAACGGTAGTTAATTTTGAATCTAACGCTTTGTTTATTCTATAAACAATATCCTTATAATGCGCACAAATGAATGGATCACGGCTTTTGTGTGTGTCAGCTTTAATTTGTTCTAACTCAGCCCTTACCATTGGTTTAATGTCGGATAATGAAACATTAATAGGTGTGTTACCATGATCAGGGGAATCATGATCAAAATCGAATTTATAATCACTATCCAGTAAATCTGTCAATAGCTTAACATAACAACGCTGTAGATTGCGTTGAAATGGATCAGATGCATCTTTAAATATAATTTGCTGAAGCTCATTCAATAAAGCGGTTACCGAATAAGCATTGCCTTTATCAACTATCTGTGCATCATAAAGCCTTGCCAGCCTGGTAGGTTCTAACAGGCTTGTTAAAACATCGGTTTGCACTGCCTTTATCTTCTCAACTATTACCCCGTTGTCAAATTGAGCCAGTTCATCTTTTTCAATCAGCCATCGCGGGGTTTCAAATGCTTGCTTATTTAAAAATAGCAATGCGTTTTGTTGGTCTATCGCTTTCACGTACTCGAATGATTTTCCATCCTCTTCCTGGTTTTTAGCTGTAACGTAAATCCCGCCAATATATGAAACCGCATGCTGCAGGTAACTACTATATTGATCAATAACCTGGTTATAAAAGTCTTTAAGTTTGCTGTAATCTTTTCCCTTTTCAAAACTCCATACCCTAAGATTAGGGATAATTCTTTTTAAATTGGCTATGCCATATGATCCGGCTTTTATAGCATCATTGCCGATGTCTTCATTCTGAATTCGCGGATCATAGCCCGTAAAGTCAGGGCCAAAAAAATATAAAGGGTTGCCGGCGTGTTCATCAGTCCAAACGTCAAGTAATTTTTTTTCCTGTTCCGGCGAACGGCTGTCGGGAAACCATGTATACCCCCATTTTATAGCCCAAATATCATATTCGCCTATCTTTGGCGAAAATTGAGTTACACCATCACCCGGTTGCGCAACATAATTAAACCTCGAATAATCCATTATAGAGGGCGCTGTACCATGGCTGCTGGTAAAAGATTTTGAACGCAGAGAATCTACAGGATAAGCTGAACTCGAACCCCAGTTATGCGGTAAGCCTAACGCATGGCCAACCTCATGTGAGCAAGTATAGCGGATCAGCTCGCCCATCAATTCATCACTATATTTGGGATTACGTGCTATTGGGTTGGCTGCTGCTGTCTGTATAAAATACCAATCGTGCAATTCTTTCATCTGGTTATAGAACCAGCCGATATGGCTTTCCATAATTTCTCCGGAGCGAGGATCGGCAACATGCGGACCGTAAGCGTTTTTCTGGTCGGATGCATAAAATCTTAGCACACTGTATCGTGCATCCTCGGTACTGAATTCGGGATCTTCGCTTTTGGTAGGAGCTGGTAGCCCAATGATAGCGTTTTTAAAACCGGCAGCCTCAAAAGCCTTTTGCCAGTCATTTACTCCCTTGATGAGATAGGGAACCCATATGGCAGGCGTGGCAGGATCAATGTAAATTATAATCGGTTTTTTAGGCTCAACCAATTCACCGCGTTGGTATGCTGCTTCATCTTTAGGTTCAAGTTTCCACCTGTGGATATAAGATGTTTCTACCGCTTCCTGGGCATCTGTACCAAAGTCTGTTTGATCTTGGCTAATATAACTCACCCTGCTATCGTACAATCTGCGTTTTGCAGGGATTTTTGGCAACAATAACATCGAGGTATTTAGCTCAAATGTGATGGCTCCGTTGCTGTTATCTAAAGGAGACTCTGCAGAATGATAAGTTTTGATTACGGTTGTTTCGATATTGATAGGGTAGGCCCTGATCGTGTCAATGTATGACCGGCTATTATCCAAGTCAGAAACCTTATAGGTTTTTTTCATATATGCGGATATACCTATAGACGACGCATCACTACTAAAAAAATTACCGGCTTCAATCAGCACCCCTTTGCCGTTTTCACTTCTCGCTTTAATAGTAAAGGCGGCCAGTATCGTTTCAAGGTTTGAGTTGGCAACAGCCAGCTGCATTTGGCCATTAACTCCACCTTGTACTGCATAACCGGGGACTTTGATAAATATTTGATCGCCGTGCCTGCTCCATTTCCAAACCTGCTGGTTAAGCTGCTCGCCGCCATATTGGTGCATTAGCTGGGTTAGCCCATGAGGGGCTTTTACCATGCGTGTAACTATCAGCATTTCGCGTTCAAGCAGCGAATCGGGGATCTCGAAATAATATTTGTCCTTAAATTTATAGCAATTAAATAAGCCCCTGGTAACTGTGGCTCCTTTAGGTATCACCTGTTCAAATCCCGGCAGTAAAGCCGCATCTTGTATGGTTGCAATATGGTTGTCGCTTAAATGATTTATTGCCGGTGTTTTAGCACGATAGGTAGAACAAGCCCCCAACAAACCAATAAACAAAATTGAAGCTATTACCACGCGTTTGGATTTAAGGATTTGAGTTTTCATTCTTAAAATGGATTAATTGAGGGGTTTGCAATGTATTTAATCTATATTTTTTTCAAGGCGCCTATCACGCCATCCAACTGCTGTACATTTGTACCATCATAAGTTGTTAGCAAAAAGGCAATATTCCCGGTTTTATCAATTACCAAACTGGTAGGATAACCGCTGATGCCATACTGATTAATAATATCAGTACGCCCGGCCAGGATATTAAACTTAAAGGGCTTGTTTTTAAGGAATGCTTTTACCGCATCCGGGCTGTTATAGGTTACAGCAATAAAAACTACACTGTTATCATTTTTATATTTCTCAACAAGATCATTTAATTCAGGTATTTCTGCCAGGCAGGGTGCGCAGGTAGTAAACCAAAAGTTTACAATAACTGTCTTTCCCTTTAACGTTTTAAGGTCAATAGTATGGCCCTCTATATCGGTTCCGGAAAAAACAGGAGCCATAGAACCCATGCTTACCTTTTGCTCAGAAACTTTTAATTTTATGCTGATCACCTTGCCGTCTTTCATCTCGGGCGCAAATATATATTTGCCGGTTTTCATGCTTTCCATAAATTGTTTTACAGCTATTTTATGGCCTGCAGTATCCAGGTAACTAGTATTGGCATCGGGATGCAACATGGTATGGGTTGTATCTGTTGCCGCGGGGCGAATATTGATTTTAGATACTGAAGCATGGCAGCTTGTAAAAAACAAGGCAGTGATTAGGAATATGGTAAGGATTGAAATTTTGATTTTCATTTGTTTATTAAAATAGGCGGGTATCCCCCGAATTAAAGTTTGTTTATTTATGATAGTTAATTAATTGACCAGGATAATTTTCAGCTTATCAGTCAAATCAAAAGCTGACAATGATTTATCGATTATTTTGCCATTGGGATCGATCAGGAAATTCTGCGGAACACCATGGATTGCGTATAATTGGGCAATTCCACCCAAATTAAACGCTTTAAAGTCGGAGATTTGTGCCCATGGCAAGTGGTCGGCATGGATAGCATTTAGCCAGCTATCCTTTACATTATCAAGCGAAATGCTTATCACTGTAAAATTTTTATCCTTATAAGCATTATATGCCTTAAGTACATTCGGATTATCCGCCCGGCAGGGTGAGCACCAGCTCGCCCAAAAATCGAGCAATACATATTTTCCTTTAAAATCATGCAATGAAACAGTCTTACCAGAAGTATCAGCTACAGCAAAATCCGGCGCTGCTGATCCGATCTCAATACGCTTCATTCGCGCAATCTCTATAGCGTACCGTTGTCCTGCTATACTCCTCCGCACATTGACTGATAGCAAATTAAATATGGGTTCAACTTCACCAACATTTGCAAAAGGAATTTGAAAACTTTTAAGGGCGAATAAACTCATCATCGAATCTGGATGTTTTTTAATAAATGCCAGGTAAATAGATTTCCGTTCTACAATAAGTTTATCTTGCTGCTTTGCAATACTGTCTCTGATTTCTTTAAAATTCTTTTGCTCAGGCGATGTTGCGTAATAAATTGCTCTCAATTTTTTTAATTCGATATTATTTTTTTTGAGCGTAATATTAAGCTGGTTATTGTCCGAATTAACCGGGCCGCCTACAACCACGGAGTTTTGAAGAGAATCGGCGATGTTGACGAATATCTTGCCGGGTTCCAGGTAAAAAACAAAGTATCCTTCATTTACTGATGCAGGGCCTTTGCCTGTTTTACTAACGTAAATCATAACTGGCCTTGGTTGATCAAGCGTCCCGCTAAATTCAAACTTGCCGTTATGAAAAGCCGCGGAATCAATTTTCGAGCCGGCGGCGTCACTGAAATAAAGATAAACTTTTGCAGGCGCCTGTAATTTCTCATTAGCTCCTCTAAGGTTAAAAGACTCATTTTGAGCATGTCCATTTATAGCGGCGAATATTGTTGCCGCGGTACCAAAAAGCTTAATCCATGTTTTAATTTTCATTCTTATTCTATAAATATTATTATGATTATTCATCAAAAGTTTCGGGTGTTTATTTAGGGTTTTGGCACATAGCCGGGTGAGATTAACAATATGGCCTATCTGTAACTGGCGGTGCCAGCGAAGCGAATGTTCCTTTAAAAATGCGGTACAATGTTTGGATGGCTAAAAAAATGATCACCAAAGTTGTCACAAATAAGAAGGCAGCGGCTATAATCATGTGGCTCATCCCGGGCCTGTGCTCTGCATAATGAAGTGCCGAAATAGTAACCGCTGCCATTGGAAAACTCACCGACCACCACGATACAAAAAACGGACAAGCCTTTGGCAGTATAATGATCTTGCTGGCCAGCAGTGCGAAAAGGAAAATATTAAAGTAAAAAATAACCGTCGCAAAAACATCCTGAATACCTGTTAAACTTTCGTAACCGGTAAACGCCAGGGCCAGGGGGCCTGTTAAAATTAGCAAGGTGGGCTGCATAGGTGTTGGAATGGCAGCCTGAAACATCAGCCTTGAAACGATCATGGTTAACAGGATAAAAGTAAATACCAGGCCTATCCCAAAAAACACCATACATATTTCATGTATGCCATAAATATGGAGGTGAGCGCCGACGATAGGTACATCAAGTGTTCCTACAATTGGTATTACCCAGGCAGGCATCGCATTTTCGGGTAATTGCTGATGATCGAGCCATTTCCTGAGCACATACCAGGCAAATAGCAGCATGGCTAAGGCGGCAATGACCCATATTAAAGTTGCTAAAGCGGGCGCGTAAGGCAGTAATAAGCCGGGTATCAGTAACAGGGAAATAATAAAAGTAGCATAGAAACTACCGGCAACAGGATGGTCCAGTTCTTTTATCGGTAGAGATGGGTTATTCCTAAATTTCACAATAAAAGCTACCGTAAGAATGATAAACAACCCGATAGCAATAACTGCTACCGGCTCGCTTATTCCGAAATTCAAACCCCAGAGCTTATCAGCTATCCGCCAAGCAAAGCATAAGCCAGAAAGGCCCATCACCGCTCCAAAAATGCTTACCGGCAAAAAATCTAAAAGGGATATCCGTGCATTATTTTCCATGATACTTTTTTTGAAATGGGTATCTATAAAAATTACTTGGGCAGTGTTGCCATAAATTCTAAAATATCCTGGGCAATCTCTTTTCCATGTGTTTCAAGGGCAAAGTGGCCGGTGTTATAAAATTTTACAATGGTGTTTGGATCATCTTTTTTAAATCCTTCTGCACCGGGAGGCGAGAAATAAGGGTCTTTGTCGCCCCATACTGCCAATATAGGCGGTTTACGGTCGCGGAAATATTTTTGGAATACAGGGTATAAAGTAAGGTTGTTCCTGTAATCAAGTAATAGGTCCAGTTGTTTCTCAACATTACCCGGGCGGTCCATCAATTGCTGGTCCTGGAATATACCATCAGGCGAAACCAAAGATTTGTCAGTTACACCATTGTGGTATTGGAAGTCGGTAGCTTCAGGTTTGAAAAATACACTAACCGCATCGCGGTTTTTCTGGCTGTCGTCATCCCAATATGCTTTTACAAGTCCATTACTCCAGTCAAGCAGCCCCTCTAAGTAGGCATTACCGTTTTGTGTTATTATTCCGGTTATTCTATCCGGATTATGTATCGCTAACCTTAAGCCCACGGGTGCGCCGTAATCAAATATATAGATGGCAAACCGATTCAAAGCAAGCTCATCAATAAATCCTTGCATGGTATTGGCAATGTTGTCAAAAGTATAAGCATAATCCTTTCTGTCCGGAGCGTCAGAAAATCCAAAACCGGGCATATCGGGCGCTATAACGTGATATTTTTCGCTCAACATCGGTATCAGGTTTCTAAACATAAATGAGGAGGTTGGATACCCGTGCATCAGCAAAATAACCGGCGCATCTTTAGGCCCCGCTTCACGGTAAAAGATGTTTAAACCATTTATTTTAATTGTGCGATAGTGAACTGCTTCGTCTGTCATAACATTTATTTTTTTTAAGTGATGAATAACCTTTGCCTGTGAAGGATGAGAAGATAATAGCAGGAGTACGGCGAGTATCCCCGGCACACATTTGATTGCTTTCATTTTTTAATTATTTATTGTTCTTTATAATATTTCAAAGCCTGCGTTCCATTTCGGTTATTTCCACATCATTAATGCTGGCAAATCGTTTTGTCATAAGCCCTCTTTCATCAAACTCCCAATTTTCGTTTCCGTACGCCCTGTACCAGTCACCATTTGTATTTTGATATTCATATTCAAACCGTACGGCTATCCTGTTCCTGTGAAAAGCCCACAGTTCCTTTTTGAGCTTATAATTTAATTCCTGGTGCCATTTGTTTTTTAAAAACGCGATCACCTCATTGCGGCCAATGATAAAGCTGGAACGATTTCGCCACTCCGTATCTACAGTGTAAGCCAAGGCTATCATTTCTGGGTTTTGGGTATTCCAGGCATCTTCAGCCAGTTGCACCTTTTTTATGGCGCTATCCTGATCAAATGGAGGAAGTGGATACCTGATTTCCATGGTTTTTTAAAAAGGAAGGCTGCTATTATCGGCTTGGTTTTTATAATTTTATTGTTGCACCTGTTTTAATGATGCTTAACCTTTTTTTATACTGTGTTGTATCCAATGTTTGCTGTAATACAGATATTGGCTCAACGTACATTGAAAAGGTAGTATGATGAACAGGTGTTATGCGGTCAGGGTTAAGCGCTTTAACAATTTTAAGGCAATCCTGGGCATTTAAACCACGCCTGCCTATTTTCCCGTCAGATCCTACCGATCCCATATCAGGTATTAAAAGGTTAATTCTCCCGTATTTGGTATTGTCTCGGATTTCGTCAAACCATACCGTATCACCGGTCCAGTAAATGCGGTAAACAATTTTGCCGCCCCTGCTATATTCAATAATATAACCGTTCCCTTTACCTAATTGCGTTTTTAAAGGATCATCTTTTGCATGCCTTGCTTGAACGGCAATAATTCTAAGTGTTTCATCATTTTTAACCAGTACCGTAGAGTCGCCCCAGTTTAATCCTGTAACGCGTTTAAATCCCCATTTTTCTATAGTCCCTTTATCTACTCCGGGCGATACAACAAACAATTGTTTATTCAAAGCTTTTTTAGCTTCCTTGTCAACATGGTCCGCATGGGGGTGGCTAATCAATAATAAGTCGATATGTGAGGTATCAAACTTGGCAGGTGCAATATATCTTTGTATGTACGCGTTCAAAGCACCTGTTGTAGGGTGTTTAGCTATCACGAAGGCACTATCGCTTTTCGGACTGAACATTGGGTCGGTCAATACTTTAAAGCTACCCAAGTGTAAAACATAGGTAGGCCCCCCGATCCATTGAAACGTTTTCGCGGTTTGCGCTACTGACAGTTGTGTAATTATTGTTAACACAATCAGCATGGTCAATTTTAATGATTTCATCTTTTATCTGTTTATAAGGGAATGAGAGCTATTATAATATTCAGGGAAAATTAGATTATCCCTTCTACAAAAAATTCATTTATACCTGCCACATCGTTTAGGTGTGTAGTAAGTTGGGCTATCTTTTTATCCCGCAATTCCATCATGATAACTACGTATTCATCCAGCTTCAGTTTGCCCCGGCCGGCAGTATTGTGGAGCGATACCGCTACGCCGTTCATGCTATACAAAATGTGCATCAACTCAACCATAACCCCAAAGTCGCGAAGGTTGCGGGCCCGGTCAATAACACCATCAGCACCTTTTGCTTCGCCCGATAGCAAGCTGGATCCGGGTAGCGTCCATGTTGCATCTTCGGTCAATATGGACCTCATCAATTGCCAGTTGCGGCTTTTAAGCGAGGACAGAAAAGTTGTGGCAAGCTGAAGTTTATCTTCATCTGTAATATTCGTTTCAGGATTATTCATGTTTCTTTAGATTAATATTTAATGGTGTGATATTAATTGGCAATTTCTTTAAGCCAACGCCTTATTAATTAAAAGGGTAAGATCCAGCGAGGCTATTACCTTGGCCGGCAGCGAATACCTGTTTTGTATATAAGCCCCGTCATTAAATGCTACTTTTACTACTTTATCTTCACCTTCCCAGGCAAGAATCTTTAAAGGAAGGTCAAGCGCCGCAAGCGGATTTATTGCCATAATTGCCCCGCCGTTAGCAGGGTTACCAAATAATATAAATTCAATCGGGCCGATCTCACGTCCCGATTGGCGAACCTCATTCTGCTGGTTGATCCTGCTGTAAACGGTAGCCCCGTTCTTTTCCAAAAAAAGAACCAACCGGTCTACCGTTTCCTTAACCTCATATGGACTTGTGCGAGTAACAATTCCCTGTGTATTCATTTTCATATATTGATTGACAGGGTAACACGCAAGTAAACAGCATCCGGCAATTTGTTTTATAAAACTCCGCCGCTTAATTTTCATGGATTCCCTGCCGTTAGTAAATTTTAATTTATAGGATCGGCTAATGGAAAATCAACAGGGATATTGGTTAATGCAAATACGTAATTAGTATAAAGCCTTACCATAACCAGCCCTATTAAATCCATAACTGCGCCTTCATCAAAACCTGCCTCATAAAATTTGGTAAGATATTCTTCTGCAGGGTTGCCCTTAGTTTCAGTAATTGCTTTAGCAAGTTGAACTACCGCGTTTAGCTTAGCATCTTTTACTTCACCTCTTCTAATATCAAGCGTTTCTTCTTTAGTAAGTCCTCTTTTTATGGCCAGCATAGTATGCCCGGCAAGGCAATATGCACATCCGTTCACTTCTGAAACGACTAAAGCAATAGCTTCTCTTTCTTTCGGGTCAAATGCGCCGCCGTTAAGTGTTTCTTCCAGATTCATGAAAGCTTTTAGCGCGAATTGAGAATAACCCATTGTCGCATATAAATTCGGTACTTTACCTACACGTTTTTGGTAAACGTCAAATAATAACTGCGATTCAGGACTTACCTGGTCACGGGATGGAACTGTAATGGTTTTCATATAATTAAGATTTATTTTGTAAAAAATTCGATTAATTAGATTTACTGCGTTTTAAATAAAGCGTAGCGGTTTCGCTCATGGTGATAATTGAACCGCCAAGAATTACAAAGTCTTTAATAACTAAACGGCCTCTTCCTGATAAGTACGGGAATCCCCAGTCATGGTCGCTAAGGTGCGGTACCCAACTCTCGGGGGTTGTGATCAAAAAAGAAAGTGTGCTCAAACACATCAAAAAAACCAGGATGCTGGCAATCATGCTTGGGATTGGGATCACTTTATATAAAGCAACCAAAATGGCTATACTTACAATGAAAACGCCAAGGCCGGTAGAAAGTCCGTAAGTATTATTTTCTTCATGCCATTGATGGTTAGCCGGGATCAATTCTCCTTCGGGATTCATGTGTTTTTTATAACCCTCGGGGTGTTTATAAAAAAATGACATGAACGGGCTATGCGCAACAAATGGCACTATACCATCGGCCTCGTAAGTAAAAAATTTCAACCCGCCTATCCAAAGAAAGACAATGACGATACCAAAACGGACAGCTTTTTTTCCAAGCTGGTCAAGCCCTGCAAGAAATTGAATGAATGTATTTTTCATGATATAATTTTTATATTTTTTATAATCAAATGTATTATAGCAAGCCTGCCGAAACCATGGATAATTCAAGCTATTGCTTGGACTAATCTGCCCGTACGAGATTGCTATTTCACTAACTGCTAACTGGCTACCGCGGCTTTATAAGCAATTTTATGCCAAAGTATAAGTATTTGATTAATAGCATTTTATGCTTTAATAATCCTTTTTAATAAAGGCGACATATCGCCGTTTTCTTTAATGCGGTCGAAATGCCGCTTGCTTAATATAGATGTCTTATTGAGGTGATTTGGTGACTTTTCATTTAACTAATCCGATTTGAGGTTGACAATTGTTTTGTTTTTTGTTAAGCAAAACTACTCTTCAAAACACGGTGGATTTGTTAACGCACTGCTAACGAGTGTTAACCATAGTTAATTCATGCCTGAATGAATTAATAGAAATATTTAAACAGAAAACAATGATATGTAAGAATCAAACACATAACTGCGAAAATCAATTAGCATAGCTGATACAGGTTAAATTATATTGAACTTTACTATTAACGATAAATCCATTTTTAAATGAAAGATCAAAAAACATGGCTAATCACCGGGGCTTCCCGTGGGTTAGGGCTCGAAATAACAAAAGCAGTATTGGTAGCAGGGGATAAAGTTATTGGCACAGCACGAAAAAAACCGGAAGAGTTTGCTGCGCAATTAAATAATGAAAACCTTACCATGATCAGTTTAGACGTAACCAATGAGGAACAAGTTATTGATGAAATAACAAGGTTAATGAGTGACGGGAAAAGGATTGATGTATTGGTGAATAACGCAGGAGTTGGTTTATTAGGCGCAATTGAAGAAACTTCAGATAAAGAAGTAAGGCAAAACTTTGAAACTAATGTTTTTGGCTTGCTCAATGTAACCAGATCTCTGTTACCTTATTTAAGGAAACAAAGGTCCGGGCATATTATTAACTTTTCATCAGTTGGTGGGTTAAGCGGTTCTGCAGGGTGGGGTATTTATAATTCAACAAAATTTGCTGTTGAAGGAATTTCAGAAGCATTATTTAAGGAATTGGCACCTATGAATATTTTTGTAACTGCTGTAGAGCCTGGTTATTTCAGAACTAATTTTCTCGATTCAAGTTCATTAAACAGGGTGAAAAATATTATCGAAAATTATTCCGGTACTGTTGGGCTAATGCGCGAACGCGTTAGTGCAGTTAACAACAATCAGCCCGGAGATCCTGAAAAACTCGCACAGGCCCTTGTGAAAATTGCACACAATAAATGTCCGCCACTACATTTACCTTTAGGTAAAGATTCATTAAATGCTTACCGCGCAAAGTCAGCCAATTTTGAGCTGGATATAAATGAGTGGATGGATACAATTATTAATACAGACCATGACGATGTTAAAAATTAAATAATGGACAGGCGCAAATTTTTAACCGTGAGCAGTACTTTAGCTGCAACGATATCTATACCTGCTATGGCAGCTAATTATCAAATTGCCCCACCGACTATCAAGGCCATTATATTTGATGGTTTCCCGATATTCGATCCCCGGCCTGTATTTAAAATGGTTTTACAAATGTTTCCAGATAAAGGAAATGAATTAGTAAAAGAATGGCGTACGAGGCAATTTGAATACACCTGGTTAAGAAGCATGGCCGGAAATTACTCGGATTTTTTTGATGTTACAGAAGATGCATTAGTGTTTGCAACAGCTTTACTTGGTATAAGCATTTCAGATCTTCAACGGAAACAGTTAATGGATGCATATTATCATTTACTGGTGTGGCCGGAAGTTCCGGCTGCATTGTCCCGGTTAAAAGCCGCAGGCTTTCGTTTAGGGATTCTATCAAATTACACACCTCAAATGTTATCATTAAATACTGCTAACAACCAAATAGATCATTACTTTGAGCATTTGATCAGTGTAGACGAATTGAAAAAATACAAGCCTGATCCTGCAACTTATGCCTTAGGCATGAGCACTTTTCATCTTTCTAAACAAGAGATCTTATTTATTCCTTTCGCCGGCTGGGATGCTGCCGGTTCAAAAACATTTGGTTATCAAACCTTTTGGGTAAACGGCATGCAACTTCCTCCGGAACAATTAGGCGCCACAGTAAATGCTACAGGAAAAAATCTTGATGATTTGTTGGCTTATCTACATATTTGAGCTGTTGTAAGAAAGCAAATACCATTATGCAAAACAACCAGGTATTATTCAATATCACAAAGACTGACACAGTATCTTTATCTACTCCCGCACAATTTAGTTGTTATACGGTAATTTTTATTGGTAAAGGTGAGGGTGTTTATCATGCCGATTTTGGCAAATTTCCCTTCATTGGGCCTGTTCTTCTTTTTTCAACACCGGTTCAGCAAATTTATATTGAACAAGCTGATCCGGTAGATATTACGATGATCCAATTTCACGGGGATTTTTATTGCATTGAATACCATAGGGCAGAAGTATCGTGCAACGGGCTGTTATTCAATAATTGCTATATCGAACCTGAAGTTAATTTATCAGAAAAGGACTGCTTATTATTTCAAAATTTGCTTGTAGACCTTGAGCAGGAATTTTCATCACCACAAACTAATGAAACGGTCATCCGGTCATATTTACAACTTTGGTTGGCTAAAGCGAGTGCGATAAAAATAAATGCACTTGAAAACCAAGAGGTGAAAGAGATAGATATGTTAATGGAGAAATTTCGACAACTTATAGATGAGCACTTTTTGAGCTTGCATAAACCAAGCAATTATGCAGGATTATTAAATATTACACCCAATAGTTTAACAAAACGCTGTACTAAGTATTTTAATAAAACTCCATCGCAATTAATTAACGAAAGGCTCATCCTCGAGGCCAAAAAACAACTTCACCTCACCCGGCAAAGCATTAAAGAAATAGCCTATAAATTGAAATTCCAGGATGAATATTATTTTAGCCGGGTATTCAAAAAATTCACTAAAGTATCTCCCCAGGCATTCCGTGATAAAACAGGAATTTCAGTTGTAGCAGACCTATAAGTGGTTCATGTTACAACTTACTCAATATCTTATTTTGATACCAATGTGCACTGTTTTGCTATTTTAGGTATTTTGATTTTTGAATAGATTTTGTTAACCAACCGTCGGATATCTTTTGGCATTTTTTTATCAGCAACGGTAAAACCATCATAAGGAAGCACCTTACTATCGGGACTATGAAGTAAAATTACTGTTTCTGCAGGAAGCAGAGCCGCTGTTTTAACATTAATAGTTGCTGCCTGAAATTCATCTGTTCTTTCTACATCATATCCTTTATCATCCGTTATGCAATTATACTTAACAACATCCAAGGCCCATTTATTGCCATATTTTTTGTATTGCGCGTATGATGTTACCTTATCAAGATCTATTGCGCCCTTTACCTTCAAATTATATTTGTTGTAAAGTATCTTCACAAATGCATAACTCGCCGTATCAATATATAAAATACCGGCGCTTAGATTTTTAGAACGCGAGAAAAAGTTTACTACATACACCCGTATACCGTTTATCCATTCTTTTCTGTTTAAACTGTAGGTATAGTTATCAGGGTTTCCTTTGAGTGCGCTAAACTGCTTATGGACGTAATCATGCGATAAAATAAGTGTATATCCACCTGTAAAATTTATTCTTAATGCATTAGGGTTTCTTATCTCCTTATCTTCCCTGGCCATTAAACCTATTTGCGCCACACGAGGCGTATCTATATAAGAAGACATATAAAGCTTGATTTCGGCGTTATTTAAATAATAATATTGATATCCGAATATGTCCCTAACGCTATTCTGCATAAGTTCAAAACCTGTAATATTAAAGTTTTTATCCAGGTAATTATTTGCTATCCGCCGGTAGGCCTTTTGCACAATATATTCTACCCCCGGTGAAATACTAACGGTTTTTAATTCTTCTATTACCGGTGTCATACTTATATTGTAATCATCGGTTATATCAGTTAAATGAATAGTTTGGTATCCTATACTGCTTGCCGTAACACCCGATTCTTCAATTACAGATTGTTGAACATAAAATACAAAATTACCGCTACTATCGGCGGATGTTCCGAAGGACCCTGAAAGTATAGATGCGCCGGGCACGGCTTTACCGGTTTCTGCATCAGTAACTCTTCCTCGTAAAGTAATTAACTGCGCGGAGCTCGTCATACTTAGGGCGAGCAAAAACATGCTCAAATAAAATGTAATTTTCATTAAAGGTTAACTTAAAAGTTCTTTTTATAAATGATGATCTTTTCTAATTCCAAGGCGTTTCATTTTTGAATTTAACGTGCTGGTGGGCACACCCAAAAGCTGCGCTGCCCCATCCTGCCCGCCAATTTTCCCGTGGCAATACTTAAGGGTTTTTAATATAAAATCCCTTTCATTTTCATCAATAGTTTTGATTGCGAAGTCATCTTCCGGGTCAATTTTTAATACTTGATGTATTTGGTTGGGTAAATGGATTTGTTTGATCGTGTCGCCAGTAGTAAGCAAAACACTCCTTTCAATCAAATGCTCCAGTTCACGTATATTTCCCGGCCACTGATAGTTGATGAGCTCCTGCAACGCTTTGTTATTTAGGGTATTGATCTCCTTGCCCGATTTTTTAGCGAACCTTTCAATAAAATAACGGGCAAGGTTAGGGATATCATCTTTACGCTCCCTGAGAGAAGGCAACGTAATAGGGAAAATATTCAGCCGGTAGTAAAGGTCACTCCTAAACCTTCCTTCGGCCATTTCCTTTTCCAGGTTGCGGTTAGTAGCAGCGATGATCCGTACATCTACTTTGATTGTATTTCTGCCACCAACTCTTTCGATCTCTTTTTCCTGTAACGCGCGGAGCAACTTAACTTGTAATTCCAATGGCATATCGCCAATCTCATCTAAAAACAAAGTGCCATTGTTAGCCAGCTCAAATTTACCGAGCCTGCGTTCAGTCGCCCCCGTAAAACTACCCCGTTCATGGCCAAATAATTCGGATTCAATAAGATTGGCGGGCAGCGCGGCGCAATTAACCTTAACCATCAGCTTGGTTTTTCGCGGCGAACTGTTGTGTATTGCCCTTGCGATCAATTCTTTGCCGGTACCTGTTTCACCTAAGATCAACACTGTGCTGTCCGATGAAGCAACCTGTGATACCAGCCGAAAAGTTTTTTGCATTACGGCGCTTTCACCCACAATTTCAGAATAGTTTAGCGTAGTCTCCATCTCTTCTTTCAGGTAGATCTTTTCTTCTTCCAGCAACAGTTTATAATTGTTGATTTCGTTAAGCTGGCGCATCACTTTTTCATTGGCCATGATGTTAGATATCGTGAGCGCGATTTGCGAAAGGATGCAATTGAACAGGTGGGATTGTTCGATGACACTTTGATAATCATCATGAATGAACGTCATCATAGCGATATTTTCCTGGCCAAGACGGATGGATACTCCAATCATTTGCGTCAATGCTATTTCTTTCGCGCTTTTTAAGTAATTGGGACGGTCAGGCTGGCGGCAACATTGCTCTATATCGAAAAAAACCGGTACTTCTGAACTAAGGATTTTATCGAATATCCCGTCATTCACATCATTTTCTTTATTGATCAATTCTCTAAAGTCGGCACACTGTGCAAAGTCGGCATCGGCATCAAAAATTAAAGGAGTGAACGTTTGCTTATTATCGTTTAAAGAATGGATAATGTAATCCTTAATGTTAAAAAGATCTTTTAACTGCTGCTTAATAATTTTGGCCAGGATCTCTTTATCCCTTACCGATGCGATCGCGTTACTAAATGCCAATAACCGTGTTTTTTCTTTTTCTCTTTCTGCAATCTCTTCATTGGCCATAATGTTGGAGACAGCGATTGACAGTTGATCGCACAGGCTCTTAATGAGGTTTAGCTGCTTCGTATTTATCTCCTTATTTTCTGTGATGCAAATGGCCCAAACGCCGATGATCCTGGAACCTATCCGCAGGCTGGTCATTACAGTTTTTTTTACGCCGCTATCATGCAAAACCTGCATATACCCTGGCATGTTGCCTTGCAGGTTTAATTTATCCATGTTAAATACATGCGGCTCATTCAATAATAAAACCTTGTCGAATATCCCGTCATTAACAGCATACCTTATCTTTACGTTTTCTTGATAACAAGCGTCTTCTTCCACATTTGCCAGCGAATCCTGTAAAAAGGTAGCCATAACAGAATGCTCTTCATTGATTACTGTTAACCAATGATAGCCAAAGTCAAAAAGTTTTTTTAACTTGTTGTGTATAATTTTCAGCAGATCATTTTTAGCCCTGATAGATGCAAAGTCGACATTAAGTGATTGTAAGGTCTCGCTTTCAGTATCTTTCTCCACAACCATCTCATCAGTCCTCAGGTGAAGCAAAACGAGGCAAAGCATATTGGCAATTATTTGCAGGAATTCAATTCTGCCCAGGCTGAATTCTTGCTTATATTCAGCTATGATTACCCAATGCGCGGCTACCACACCCCATTCACTAAGATTAACGATTATCCCCCTGCCGGCTAAACGCTCGTTCCCGTTTTTCAAGTAACCACCAATCAATTGTTTTTCCGCAACCTCATCAAATTCGTTAGTGCCGGCGGTATCTGTTACTAATACCAACGCCTTACGGTCAGATGACTTGTTAAAAGTTCTGTGGTCACAAAAGGGATTTTCCGGGTCGACGGAAGTTTCGTTAACAAAATAGTTAGCCGCTAAATCACGGTCTGCACTTAATAAAAATATCGTCCCAAATTCAAAATTCAGGTATGCGCTAATGTCGCGGTTGATCATATTGAAAAGCTGCCTCCGCGTTTTAACCGCAGTCAGCTTTTTAGCAAACTTTACTAAAAATGTATGATCATTTTTCGCAGTTTCATTTAGCGGGATATCCATTTTTTTCGTGATCATAGGATAAATATTACGGGTAACGAGATATCGCTTACCAATAGCTATGCCGAGATTGTAATAGATTGATTGATAGTGTTTTGTGTATTTTTTAATCCTTTTTGGATAAGGATATTTCCAAATATCATGAAATGTCGAAAGCCCGGGCCGAAGAAGCGCCGATGCGCGATGATCTTAATTATTTGAAATTAGGATAGTTGAGGCAATATATTTAAATTTAGATATATTACGGGTTGAATGAAAGCTAAGATACTCATCGTTGAAGACCAATTTGTTGAAGCAAATTTTCTACAGTTAATATTAAAAAAGGCCGGTTACCAGGTATGTAAAATTGCCCGTTCGGTGCCGGAGGCCTTGGCTGTTATTGAAAAGGAAACACCCTTGCTGGTTTTGCTTGATATTCATTTAAACGGCCCGCTTACCGGTATTGATCTTGCTAAAATACTCCGTGAAAAAAATATCGGATTCGTATATCTGTCTGCAAATTCAGATCAGCAGATCCTGAAGGCGGCCGGTGCCACCCGCCCTTATGGATTTTTGGTTAAGCCTTTTCGGGAGAAAGAAGTTTTGGTAATGATTGATGTTGCAGTATCATCACAGCAGCAAAACCAAGAACTTGTTGAAAAGGACGGGAAGGGCAACAAGAATCAATCAGGCAGTGATGCACTTGATTTTCTGATAGGAGAAAGTCCCAATTTTTTAGAAGTCATCGATCACGTAAAGGTGGTTGCCCCTTCCGAAACTTCCGTATTGATACTTGGTGAAAGCGGTACCGGAAAAGAACTGATTGCGAGGGCTATTCATTTACTATCATCCCGTAACCAAAAACCATTAACCGTAGTAAATTGCGGGGCGTTACCGGTAGGGTTGATCGAGTCTGAATTGTTCGGACATGAAAAGGGTGCTTTTACCGGTGCATCTGATAAATACGTTGGTAAATTTGAGCAAGCCGATGGCGGGACAGTTTTTCTTGATGAAGTTGGCGAGCTCCCGCTGGACTTACAGGTAAAGTTTTTGCGGGTGCTCCAGGAACAGGAAATTGAACCGATTGGCGGTAAAAAGAAAAAAATCAACATCAGGATTATTGCCGCTACTAACAGGAACCTTGATGAGGAAATGTCGATAGGCCGTTTCCGAATAGACCTTTATTACCGTCTAAGTGTTTTTCCTATATTGCTGCCACCGCTTAGGGAGCGGAAAACGGATATTTTACCCATCGCGAGTTATTTTTTATTCCGTAATGCTCAAAGGCAAAATAAAGATATCAACGGTTTTTCTGACGCGGCTGCCCAAGCCATGCTGACTTATAATTGGCCGGGGAATATTAGGGAGTTGGAAAACCTGGTAGAGCGGGCCGTTCTGCTTACCAGCGGTAAAATTATCACCTCAATATTGCCTGTAGCAAATTCCGTCAAACGCAATTATGTTCCGGATACTGCCTCCTTAAAAACAATGGATGAAAACGAACGTGATCACATTATAAAAGTTTTGGAGAGCTGTAACTGGAAAATTTTTGGCGAAGGCGGTGCGGCCGAGATTTTAAACATCAATGGCTCCACATTAACTTCAAGAATGAAGAAATTAGGGATCGAGAAAAAGGTTATTCTTAAATAAATTTGATAGGGATATAATATAAAGCTGCGTACTATTTATGTTCGATCAGCCTGTATCCCAGCCCGCGGACATTCTGAATTTCAACATTAGGATCTTCAGAAAAATATTTACGCAGCCGGGTAATATAAACATCCATACTGCGTGCATTAAATATGTTATCATCGTTCCATATTTTCAGGAGCGCGATTCGCCTGTCCAGCAAATCGTTTTTATGTTGAAGCAATAAGTCTAATAATTCAGCTTCCCGTTGAGACAGGTAAGCTGTTTTAAGATCATGCCTAAGCTCAAGCCTGGAGTAAGTGAAATGATAAGTACCTATGGTAGTAATTTTCTGACCCGCGATGTTTTCTTTAGTTGCTTCAGGAAGTTTGCGGCGTATCAGGCTCTTAAGCCTGAACACCAGTTCCTCCATACTGAATGGCTTTTTCATATAGTCATCGGCACCTACCTCAAAACCTTTTAATACATCTTCTGTCTGGGTTTTCGCGGTCAGGAAAATTATTGGTACCTGGCCATCAATTTGCCTGATATCCTGCACCAAAGAAAACCCATCCTTACGGGGCATCATCACATCTATAACGCAAAGATCAGGCTTTACCTGGTGATAAAGCGCCCAACCTTCAACACCATTACCTGCAATAGTGATGATGAAATCCCTTGTTTCAAGCGCCTCTTTAATTATTGATGCCAGCACGTTTTCATCTTCAACCAACAGTACTTTAATTTTATTCATGATCTTGAAACTTGATAATAAATTCAGTGCCTGTCCCTAATTTGCTTTTAGCCGATATGCTGCCGTTTAACGAAGTTATTAATTGTTTAACATAGCTTAACCCTAATCCATAACCCTTTACATCGTGCAAGTTCCCTGAATTTACCCGGTAAAACTTATCAAAAATATAAGGAATATTATGTTCGCTAATGCCAATCCCGTTATCTATAACCTGTATTTGCCAGCCATCTCCAAGTGTTGAAGTAACCACTTCTATTTCCGCCGGGCGATCGGAATATTTGACTGCATTATCAATCAAATTGCTGATAACCGTGTCAATAATATAAGCATCCGTGCTAATTAATTTATTTGTTAATGCTGATTGATAATGAATAGTCAAATCTTCCCTTACACTAAACCTGCCTATAATATTTTCAATAAGCTGGTCAATCAGGATCAATTCATAATTTAACGATTTTATACCATGCTCATATCGGCTGATATCCAAAATGCGGTCTACGTTTTTATCAAGCTTATCCAGGATGTCGAGATTAATATTTAAGTGCCTGATGGTTTTGTCAGTATCCTTAAGATCCCCGAATTTTAAAAGTGATTCGCTGGACGACCGCAGTATAGCAATAGGCGTACGCAGTTCATGTGTAATGTTATTAATAAAATCATTTTTGAGCCCGTCCAGTTGCATTTGCCGGTTAATGATCAAACCCATATAAATAAGGCAGCCTCCTGATAAAATTATCAACAATAAAGATACCAGTGCAGGGCCTATATTTTGTGCCAATAAATATCGGAATGTATGCCCCAACTCAACCGATACCTTATTGTCATCTTTACTAAAAGGGATAGAAGATGATATTTGTCCTGTTGAAGGTTTTTCCCGGGAAGATAATATCACCAGTTTAAATGGCAATGTTATCCCTTTGTTTGCAAGCTCTTTTTTAAATAGCCTTGTTAATGTATCCAAATTGATCGTTTTTCCTTGTTGTTCGGTAATGAGTTGGGCAACCAGTTGCTGTACCGCCAGTAAATTTCCGGATGAAACCGGCAATACCGAAATGCTGTTGCCTGTATACACCGGATCTGCATCTTTAAACTTAACCAAAGTCCCAGTCTTGGTATATAATTTAGGCGGGTGAACTTTGTTTAACGATTGATGGATCACATTAATTAACGGCAAATAAGGTGTTTTTGATTGTAACCCATAAGGCAATTTACTTACGGATAACGGATATTCATCTATGCTTTTATACAGCGCGTTTAGCACTGTAGTGTTAAAATTCCGCTCGCCGGTTTTATAAGTATTGTATACCCAATACGTTTGAAACACCAGGATACCAATTACGGTGATCCCGGCTAACAGGGCTATATTTTTTAGTCGTTGTTTCATTATTGTTGTTATTATAGGCTATGAGCTTTAAAAGCTGATTACCTTTTGATGGTACAAAGTTAACCTGTTATTACCCTCCTGCCCACACAGTTAACAATAGTTAACACAGGAGGATAATACTTCCTGAATAATACAACACTCAAAAAATCAAACAGAAATCATCCTTCTTACACAATAGGTTAGGTTTTTGAATGCCTGGCAAGCAAATTCAAGTTACATTTTTAAAAGCAGAATTAAGTGTAGTTAACATTCATTAGCAATCAGTTAACAAAATGACCTTCTTTTTCATGGCAACTTTGCTCAACGAAAATGACAAACAAACCATTAAAATTTAGAAATCATGAAAACTACATTTTTTAAAATCGCAACGGTGCTATTGATATTAACTGTAACAAATAATTCATTCGCTACCTATTCCGGAAATCGCAGGGAATATACAGATCTGAACTGGATCACTAATTTCTACAAAATTGAAGTTCACGGCAACGTTCAGCTTCACTTAATATCAGGTGAAAAAACTAAGGTTGAAATGAATAGCAACTATTATAGTAACAATGCGCTGGTACAGGTAGATAATGGTATACTACGTATTACCTGCTACAGAACCCAAAGATTGAATGTTTGGGTAACTGTAAATGATTTAAGTGCCTTGTCAGCCTATGATAATGTAATTGTTCAAACCGAAGGCAAGTTTTCCTCCTTAGAGTTTGACGTAGAATTATTTAACAAAGCAAAAGCCGATCTGGACCTTGACTGTTGCAGCGCAAACATTATGCTGAATGATCACTCGATAGCGAATATTAGCGGTAATGCAATGCAAAGCGACTTGGCTACTAATTATGCCGCAACCCTTAATTCAGCAAATTTCCTTGCCGACCAGCTGTCATGTAGCCGTGTGGCCCCTGTTTGGGAAACTAAAATTGTATATGCAGGAAGTGTTGATACAGATCTTTCGGATGATCTGACAGGGGATAATAAAGAAGTGCGATATTCATCGTCCTCAAAAAAACCAACCAAACTTGAGATCCCCTCAGGAGTAACAAGTTTTCAAATAACCCAAAGGTTGAGTAATTAAAGTATACTGAAATTTTTATAAAAGTTATATATCGCTTTTTTATCGCTGATAACTGAAATATAAATTTCAAAAAGTTAATAATATTTTATAAGTAACTGATTTTCAAATAATAATAACTTGGCATGTTTGATGAATCAACGATTTTACTTTAGTCATCCAACTTAAATATTTATTGCTGCTAACCTTTAACTATTAAAAAAATGGAAACGAACCTGTTCTATATCACACACCTGGCCATGTTTATATGCGCCGCAACCATTGTTTGCACAGTATGCCTCGAAAATATACAGGCTTGGGCAATAAAGCTTTTGAATTTAGCAAGCGGCATTTCGCCCCTTAAAAAGTTAAAAGCGATATATCGCAGTTTAGTTAAGGAGAGTATTTCAATTAAATCACTGATAGTTAGCGTGTTAAATATTGGCACACAAATATCTAATCAATTATTGAAATAGTGAACATGATAACACAAATCCGGCAAAATATGAATCACTTTCTTATTCCGCGGAAGATCAATGTTGCATTAACTAAAAAGGTTATTGCACTTCACGAACACGGTTACGCATTCGATTTTTCAGTAACTGCTGATTATCACTTATTGTGTGTACAGGATGGGCGGCTGTTTACGGTAGATGAAGTTGTTATCAGTTTAATTGACCAGTGTTTCGACGAAATTACCGCTTGCTATAAATACTTCCACACGGTGGAAACCGGCTGTGGTATTAAAGGATTATTAGTGGACTGCAGCCCGTGTGTTAATTCGCTACTGGTTATAAAGTTTCGCTTAAGCCCTCTAGTACGTATGCTACCGGTAAACGCTATTTCATTTCTAAAATAATACAAACAGAAATTTAGACATCAATCGAATGGAAAACGCGCTTCTTACAAAAAACTATTACAATCATATATTATTTGAGCCAATGTACTTCAGCAATCATTCGGAAAACAAGCCGATAGGTGGCTCCAACGGTGCACTCCGACTAACCGAAATGTTCTTCGACTTGCTTGAAAAACAATTCCCTGACAGTTCGCCGGGCAGGAAAATGAAGTGCCGATTTCCGGTGGATTTTGCCGAAACACTTTCTATCCACGTTAATCACCTGAACAGGTGCCTAAAGGATACAACAGGTAAAACAACTTCACAACACATAGCCGACAGGATCATTTTGGAAGCCTGCGCCTTATTGCATGATTCTAAATGGAACATTTGCGAAATAGGATACCGCTTTGGATTTGAAGAAGGCCCTCATTTCATCAATTTTTTCAAAAAAAATATGAAAATGAGTCCGACAGCCTACCGAAGATTGATCAGGTCAAAATTAATGGTAAAAGGGTGGTAGTACGATAAAGGTCTATGGTTTAATAGTTGATAAAAATAATAAATACATCCTAATGAATAAAAGAAATAACAGGTTCAGAAGCAAGATATCGCTGATTTTAATAATAATGATAGCTGTTTTTATAGCTATGCAGCTTTATCACCCCGCCATTGCTAAACCAGCGGTTACTGCTGAAATAAAGTTGCCTGCTAATGTAAAAGCTATTGTTAAAAGAGCATGTTATGACTGTCACTCCAATGAAACTAACCTTCGCTGGTACGACAAAATAGCGCCGGTTTACTGGCAAGTGGCCGCCCATGTGAAAGACGGCAGAGATGTACTCAATTTCTCTGACTGGAAAAAAATGGCTCCTGCTGATCAGAAAGCCAAGCTTTGGGAAGTGGTTAATCAAATTGCTGCCGGGGCTATGCCGTTAAAAAGCTATGAGTTTATTCATACCGGTGCGAAAATTTCTGATCAGGACCTGGCTGTATTAAAAGCTTATGTTTTATCCACTGCGCCTAAAAGTAAACCCGGAGACACCGCCCTGGTTAACGCCGCTAGTAAGCAATTAAACAAACTTCAACAAGGAGGGTTGTGTGTAGCCGCGTTGCCTACTGCATTGAATGGCATCACTTACATCCCCGATTATAAAAATTGGCAGGCATTCAGTACTACAGATCGTTTTGATAACGGAACTGTTAGGATAATATTTGGTAATGATGTAGCCGTAAAGGCTATAAAAGACGGGCATATTCATCCATGGCCCATTGGTACCATATTCGCTAAAGTTGCCTGGGATCAAATTGAAGATAAGGACGGCGAAGTTAGAACCGGTGCATTTAAGCAAGTGGAATACATGATAAAAGACGATGCGAAATATGCATCTACAAAGGGTTGGGGCTTTGCACGGTTTAAAACACCCAAAATGATACCCTACGGAAAAACTGTGCTTTTCGCTAACGAATGTATCAATTGCCACAAACCGATGAAGGATGCAGATTTTGTATTTACAGAACCGATCAAACATTAACATTATGAAAAAATTAATTCCAATAATATTTATGGCGATCATTTTTCTATCTGCCTGCAATAACGATGATCACAAAGTCCTGCTGATGAACGATCAGGCGGCTCTGCCTTCAAAATTTGATTTTGACAAGCTGGGTTTAAAGGTGATGGCGGCTTTCTCAAACAAAAAAGCAGCGTCCATATCCATTTTATACGCTAATCCGATTGCTTTGAGTAATGCAATTAAGGCTACAGGCCGACAAGTGGAAGGAGGAGTATTCGCTTTCGTTACCTGGAAAAAGCAAGCTGATGCGCATTGGTTTGGTGCAAATATTCCCGGTGCACTACAATCTGTCGAGCTAATAAAAATAAACAAAGGAAAAACAGGAGTTTCAACAGCATATCAAAAGTATAACGGCAGGGAGTTGCTGGCAATACGTGATACGCTTGGGCAAAATGCCAGGATCAGCTATATACTTGACAGACAATCTTCTATTATGCCTTAATCTATTCAGGTATATAGATGGGAAAATATTCATCAATTCTAATAATTCATAAATAATCACTTAAAAAAAATCATTATGCCTTTTGTAAACGTAAAATTAGTTGATGGTGTTTTCACCACAGAAGAAAAACACGCTCTTGCCGCCGCACTAACAGATGTGATGGTAAAATTCGAAGGCTCGGAAGCTTTTAGGGAAGTGGTTTGGGTATTGATAGAAGAGCTGCACACCGATGGCTGGCACATAGGTGGATTACCTTTTGCCGGCCCTAAATCTTTAGAAGGGACGATGAGGCGTTCAAAAGAAATTGTTGAAACGCTTAACGGGCATCCTGTTACCCGCCCCGAATGGGCACAGGCTGTTCCTGTTAAAGGTTAATGTTAAGGAGTGCCCCGGTAGTAAACCGGGGCATTTTTAATACGAAATTATGGACCGAATTGCGGGCCCTACACTTTCATGGTCAAACTTCCCTCTTCACCTGCGGATATACCTACAGGATCATATTCAAACCTGATTTGAATAGTGGTGCCATTGCTCGTTTCCAATACAAGTTCGCCGCGAAGATCAAGCGCAAGCCCTTTAATCAGTTCAAGGCCAAGTGAATTAACCTCCTTTTCCTCTTGTGTAAATCCTATTCCATTGTCGGCTACAGAAAAATAGATCTGCTCCCCGGTACATTTTAATTTGACCCTTATTTCGCCATCCTTTTCACCGGGAAATGCATATTTAAAAGCATTCGTTATGGCTTCATTTACAATAAGGCCAATAGGTATTGCCTGGCCAGCACTTAGTTTGATCTCATCAGCATCAAGCATAATCCGTATATGTTCCGGTGATCCAAAGCTTTCCTCCAGGTAAGCTACGAAATCAGCCAGGTAAGTTTTCATATTTACTACCTTAATATCATCCGATTGATAAAGCTTTTGATGGATAAGCGACATTGCGTAGATGCGGTGTCGGCTGTTTTCCACTGCTTTCAGGGCATCATTTTCCAGGTACAATGCTTGTGACTCCAACAAGCATATCACGGTATGTAAATTGTTTTTTACCCGGTGATGTATCTCCTTAACCAGCCATTCTTTTTCATCCAATAGCTTTTGCATCAAAACATTTTTACGTGTAATAATCTCATTATTCCTTTTCCTGATCCGGCTTTGGCGATACAGTAACCCGGCTATAATAACCACGAGTATAATGCCAAGGATAAATATATTTTTAGTAAGGTTTGCCTGTTGCAAATTTTCCTGCTCTAATTTGGCTTTTTGATTTAATAGTTTAATTTGGTTTATCCTGTCTGCTGTAGCATATTTTACCTGGAGTTCTTCTGCAAGTTTAGTTTTAGATACCGTGTAATTTTGAATAATTATGTCAGTGAATTTTCTATAATCCTTAAGCTGTGATTTGAAATCCCCGGTCAGCGAATCAATTTTTACCAGGTTTTGCAAAACGGCTGCATTATCAGCAAAAAAACCACCATTAATTATAGATGGCTGTGAAAGATATTGTTTAAAATATATTTTAGCTTGTTTGTAATTCCCTTCTGCATAATATAGATCGCCTAACGATAACAAAATGGAGGGCTTTCTTACACTTAAGCCATGCTTTTCTTCTTCAAATTCATATTTAGCCGCCTCGTCATAATATGTATGTGCTTCACGCCATTTTGAACCATTAAGAGCAATATAGCCAAGCGTTAAATTGTAAAAAAAATGATCAAGACTTGTTGAGGGAGGAACCTTATGGGTAAGCTTTTTAAGATATTCTATAGCGCCTGATGTATGCCCTTGTTGTATCATATAGCAAACTATTCCATGCACATCCATATAATTTAGTTCATGTTCCTTTAAAAAGCTATTAACTGCCTTCCTTTCCCATAATACCTGTATTTCTTGCCGAGTGCCTTCACTTTCATATAGTCCTGACATTGCGCCATAATAATAAGGCAGCACTAAATTATCCTGCTGCGTTTCTGCATTTTTAATACTTTCAACCGCATAAGTCAAAGGTTCCCCAAATTTCCCTTGGAAGGTAGTGATTGACATTAATGCCCCGCTGATGTAGTGAGAATAGGGGAAGCCAATATTTTTTGCCAGCTCTAAAGACTGTTTTGCAAGCGTTACCGCTGAGCCCAGGTCATATAACAACATGTGTACATATCCATCGTTCATTAACGCATTGAGCTGGCCTTCTTTTTCGCCTATAGACTTAAAAAGAGCTGTAGCTGTTTCAAGATGTTCAATTCGTGGCTTTGTACTGGTTGGTGTTACAGGTGCGTAAAGCCCCCACCATGCATAAGTTTCGGCAGCAGCAGATGTATCTCGTGCTTTAAAATAACCGGTTGCTGTTGCTGCAAATAACTTATCAGCTTCGGCAAATTGTCCGGTTTTTAAGTATAGCTTGGCCAACAGCCGCTGGCCTGTCAGCTTCAATTTAATATCATTCCATTTATCACATTCTTTTATGCCCGTGGTTAAGTAGCTTGCACTTTTATTGTACTGCAAGCTATTATTACCGGGCTCAAATGCGTAGTAAGCTCCAAGCAATATGCAAAGAGCCGCATGTCCTCGTCCCGAGGTAAGCTTAAGCTTACTTTCGCCAATTGCAGGGTTGCGTTGATCAACCCAGGTTGTATTATTTAAAAGAGCTTTGTCAATTCCATCAGCAACAACCTGCAACCGGCTAAGTGATAAAATATGACTTGCATGAATTAAACTGCTATCCAGATCAACCTGGTTTTCCTTTACCACAGTAAAAAAAGTAGTGCTTAACTCCAAAAGCAATTTTTGGAAAGCAGGTTTCATGTGATTGGCCGCTATAACTGTATCTTTTTGAGCCCGAGCCCAGCTACAATTAAGCACTACAAGAAAAATCAGGAACGCTTTTTTTAACATCGGATACTGGACTTAATAAAATATGTGTTAGACAAGTTACTCATTTGTTTGCCTGGAAACAAAGTTTAACCATGGAAGGCCATCGGTCAAGCAGAATCATATCAAATAAAAAAACCACTGAAGGTCATTCAGCGGCTTTTTTTAAACTAACTCAAACAATTATCATCCAACATTAACAATAACTTTCCCTTTTGTTTTACCCTCTTCTACTGCTTTATAAGCATCTTCAATGTTCCCAAAAGTGTAGGTAGTAGGATCGATGATAGGTTTTAATTTACCTGCTTCAATAATAGCGGTAGCCTCACTCATGATCTCGCCATGGTGTGCGCGGTGTTCACCTGTAATGAGTGGCAATAAGGTAAATACACCTGAATAAGTAGCGCCCCTGAATGATAACGGAGCAATGCTATGTGTACCCCAGCCCAAAATGCTTACCACATGCCCGTGATATGTTTTAGCTGCTTTGAAAGATGCGTCGAGCGTAGGCCCGCCAACAGTATCAAATACAATGTCAAATCCTTCATCATCAGTATGAGTTTTTACATAATCCTCAACCGATTGGGTAGTATAGTCAATTGATGTCGCGCCGAAAGCTTCTACAAGTTCCTTCTTGGCAGGGCTATCTGTAGTGAAAACTTTCGCACCCTTGGCAACAGCAATTTGTACAGCCAAATGCCCTACACCGCCCGATCCGCCGTGGATTAACACTGTTTTGCCTGCTCCAATATTAGCCCGGTCAACCAATCCTTCCCAAGCGGTTATAAATCCAAGTGGTATTGCAGCGGCTTCGCCCAGGGATAGATTTTTTGGCTTTATTGCCAACAGATCGGCATCAACTGCAGCATACTCTGCAAGCGAGCCTTGCACGCCGGCAATGCCGCCGGTCATGCCATATACCTCATCACCGGCTTTAAAAGCTGTAACGTTTTTACCTACTTCAATCACAATACCGGCCATATCAATACCCAAAATGGCCGGCAGCTGTGTTTTCGCGTGGCCGGCATTACCCGTTTTTATTTTAGTATCTAAGGGATTTACACTGGCCGCTTTTATCTGAACCAATACTTCCCCGTCTTTCGGCACAGGGCGATCGATTTCTTTTAATATAAAGGGTGAACCATAGTTCTCTAACACAAGTGCTTTCATATTCAAAATTAAGTTTATCATCACATAAGTAACTGCACAATTCAAATCAAAAGGTGCAAAAATCAAATATTGGCCGGTTTAAACCGGCTAATATTATTAAACGAACTGTATTCCGTAGTCATCACATATGGCAGCTACCTTTGCCATATCCGGTGGCCCGGACGGCAGCATTACCAGTTCAACAAACATATGCTCGGCACCACCCGGAACCAGCGTTACCCACATACTGGTATCTTTTACAGCCCGAAACCCGTGAGGTACGTTTTTAGGCATAAACACCATATCGCCTTTACCAAGCACATGAACAGCTCCATTCAGCGTGACCTCTAATTCACCGTCTGTAATCTCAAACGTTTCATCTTCGCGGGAATGAACATGCACCGGGATGCCTGAACCTGCAGGTACTACGCTAAAAGTGACAGACATTTTTCCAGCAGTATCTGCAGCACTGAGTTTTATGTTTTGGCGGCCGCCCATCAGGATCTGACCTTCTGAACTGCGGATTATTTTTGAATTCATAGTTTTACGTTTATTTAAGTTTAGAGGCCAAACTGTCTGAAATGGTGATCAAAATGTTTATTCATCACTATCCCCCAGGTTTTATTGGAGATCTTTCCAAATATGGGGTGATCATGATAGGTGACCTTTGAGTTAAGAAGAACAAACTTGTCTATCAAATCAGTCAACTCTTTCATATCCTGTTCAAAGTTTACTCCTTTTCTTCCCTGGATATTAATGTTTGTTTTAGGATGTGTAGGCGCTCCTTTAGGCCATTTGGGCATCAGGTAAATCGCGATAAATTTTCCAATACCTGTAGTGAAAAAAGATTTTACCGGGATTGCTTCCATTTTTCCCAGGGCGATCCTAAATGGATCGGTAAGGTGAGGAAGAAGGTTCGCCGCATTTAATTCGCCCCAAAGTGGTTTAGTTTCAGGAGTAAGTTTACGCAGCCTTTTCAGATGTTTATTTCTTTGCCGTTTATCCAATAATGTTTTCATAACATAGATGAGAATCAAGTCTTAAAACGTTTTAATCTTTTAAGATTGATGTTTAAAAAATTTGAGTGCAATTAAGGCTAATGCAGCTTCTAATAATACGAATATGACCAAAGCATAATTGATGCCGAATTTGAGCAAAAGCTGGAAGACAAGTGAACCAGCACCGTAACCCAAAAACAATAAGCACGAACCAAGACCCATGGCCTGCCCCCTAGTAGCATTATTACCAAGTTGACTTATCATGCCTGCAAATAATGGTTGGGTCATATCATAACCTAATGATAATAAGGCGACGGCAATACCCGCCACTAATAGGGGTATTTTAAAAACAAGTATCAATACTGTTATGGCGCCAACTATCAAACCTATCGGGATTATTTTATTACGCCCGAAACGATCGGCAGCTTTTCCTATGGATACCCCCATCAGCATACCAGGTAACCCATAACCGAGCAATGCAAGCCCTATTCCCTGGTCGTCGAGGTGATATTTAACGGTGAAATAGTAGCCAAGCCAAGCAAAAATACCGGAATGAAAAAGTCCGTTCAGGAAAATTAAACTATATACTTTTTTACCCTTTTTATCGCTTAACAGCGATCCCGAATTTTTAATGATCGCTTTTAATCCTATAGCTATTTTCTTTTGTTGAACAGCGAATAGGCCGTGCCTGAAAAAAGCAAAAAGAAATAATGCGCCGCTAAGTATCCCGGTAATAATAAATTCCATTTGCCAACCGATCAATGGGTTTAGATAGGCACCAAGTGTGGATCCAAATGTCATTCCGCCGGCCATACCTGCAAATAGCAACCCAATTGGTTTACCGCGCTTTTCGTAGGGATAAATGTCACCCATTAAAGCAACAGAGATAGGGACAATGCCACCGGTTGCGATCCCGATTAGTGCACGCAGTCCTAAAAATTCAATAGCTGTATTACTGAAACCCAATAAAATTGTTGAAATAGCTAAAAATCCTAAAAGGTTAAGAATAATTGCTTTCCTGCCAAAACGATCAGATAAAGGCCCGTAAAATAATGACGAAAGGCCGTAAGGGATTGTAAACGCCGGAATGGCCATCCCCATTAACCCCTGGTTGGCATGAAAGCTTCGCATTAAAGCCGGAATTAGTGGCGCAACAAGATATGCCTGGAACATCACCAAAAAAGCTGCTGCTCCAAGTACACGTACCAACATGATGTTCTTATCTTTAACCAAGGCAATTGTCTCGCCTGCTTTCTGTTTATTTAATATGATATTCATCTTAAACGGAGTTAATATTACATGCAAGGAGCAGCGCTACAGCTTTAAAGCGTAACCGCTTTCAATTCGGTAAATTCTTCAATTCCATATGTGCCCGCTTCTCTTCCAATACCACTTTGCTTGTATCCGCCGAATGGACTGTCGAAATCTATAAAAGCGCCATTAATACTAATTGAACCGGCCTGGATGTGCCGGGAAATATCCAATGCTACTTCCTTATCGCCGCTGAAAACCGCGGCACACAGGCCATAATCCGAGTCATTGGCGATCTCGATAGCTTCTTCTATAGTATTGAATGGGATAACTGTAAGTACAGGTCCGAAGATTTCTTCCCTGGCAATTCGCATTTGATTATTTACATTAGCGAATAAAGTTGGCCGGATATACCAACCGTTTTCAAGGCCATCGCCGGTAGGCAAATCCAAACCTCCGGTAACCAGCCTTGCACCCTCCTGCAAACCGATTTGTATGTAGTTGCGAACTTTATCGTATTGTTGTTTATTAACCATAGGCCCGATGAAATTTTCAGGCTGAAACGGATCACCAATACTTAGCCCGGAAACCATTTCGCTTAAAGCGGTAACAATTTGCTCATATTTTGCCCTTGGAGCTAATACACGTGTTTTCGCAAAACAGGATTGCCCGCTATTAACGAATGAACCGAATTTCAAGCTTTCAACTGCCGCTGCCAGGTCAGCATCTTCCAAGATGATCGCAGCCGCTTTACCACCCAATTCCATGCTTGCCCGTTTCATTTGACTGCCGGCTATTGCCGCGATTTTTTTACCGGCGACAGTAGAACCGGTGAATGCGATCTTATTAACTTTTGGGTGGCCAACCAGGTATTCACTTACTTCACGGTCTGCCGGAACGATATTTAGCACCCCATCAGGCAAACCGGCCGCCTTAAACAATTCGCCAAGCGCAAGGCTATCCGGCGCGGTGGCAGGGGTTGGTTTTAAAACCACCGTGCAACCGGCAAGCAAAGCCTGTACAACTTTTATTAAAGCGGATTGCTTTGGAACGTTCCATGGGATAATAGCTGCAACAACGCCGACCGGCTCGCGCCTGATTACCCGCTCACCTGCATAGGTAGGCTGCCTGATTTCCCATTCCGTGTTTTTAGCTGCACGCAAAAGTGCTTCGCTCTGTATTTTTAGCAAATCCTGCAGCATGCCGGTAAACCAAATAGGGCTGCCATTCTCCAGGGTTATTAATTCGGCGAACTCACTAACTTGCGGATGATGCAACTCAATAAATCGCTCAATTATAGTTTGCCTTTCTTCCGGCTTCATGCCGGGCCATGGGCCGCTATGCAATGCCTTGTATGCAGCATCAACTGCCGCGTCAATATCCGCTTCGGCTGCTAATGCAACTGAGCCGAACACTGATTGGTCATGTGGATATTTTAATTCGATCTTGGTATCAGAAGAAGGATTGACCCATTGGCCGCCAATAAAAAACTGGCTGTAGCTACGGGGAAGTATTTTTTTTTCGATATTCATTTTCTTGCGTATTTTATTTATGTATCAGGGATAAGTCATTAGCATCATAACTATGTTGCTATTGTTTATCGTTAATAAATTGAGCAGCAGTTAAACCGCACAAGCTTCATTAATTTTATCTTCGATTGCTTTTAAAAGGCCATTTACTAAATAGTGACTGGAATTTGTGAGCACGAGTTTCCCGTTATAAGTAGCAGCACCAATTGCCTGGGTGTTGTTAAACCCGGAAATAATAAATGGGCCGGCTATATAATTTACTTTTAATGCTGAAGTGGCATGTTGAAAAGACAAGCGCCCAAGATTAGACAGCATAATATCAAAATTGAAATTGTCTTTAATAAACTGGATCAGGTCGTCTGAATACCCGATCAACCCACGCAGTTGTTCGGCAGATGATTTCAAGAATTCTGGGCTGTGTACATCTGATAGTTCTGCCGTGGCTGCACGCGCGATATTCCAAAAACCGATCTCGCTGGCTGTGGCCACCGCTACAATCTTCGTGTCAATAAATAATCCGAAATCGGTTCCGATATTCATTTCTTTCCGCACAGAAAATGGCGACATTATATAGGCAGGGCGCGCTGATTCAAAAGTAAGCTCTTTCAACGCTAATGCGGCAGCCGCCTGTAGTGCGCCATGAACCGTTGTGTTTTGTTGTTTGGCAGATACACCTAACTTGGCGGTCAGTTCTTCTGAAAAATGTAATACATCAACATTTGCAGGGAGGTGATGTTTTGCAAATTCATGAGGCAAGGGTTGCCCCGGCTTAATCTGGTTGTTTATTTTAGCAGCAAGGCCCTCATTTGAAAATTCGAGATATTCATCTACCGAAGGCTGCGACTGGTATGCCGGAATAGTTTTTCCTGATAGCACTCCCAGCAAGTCATCCAATAAATGAACAGATGACATTGCATCGCTGATAGAATGATGGGCGGCAATGATTACAACGCATTTCTCCGTACTGTAAAAAAGTTTGATACGGGCGAGCGGCCCTTTATCTGATTGGAAACCATCTTCAAGTTCTTGTTCGATGGTCTGGTTTAAATCGAATGCGGGTGTTAGATCACCTATATTAAATGGCATTTTTATGTCACCTAAATCTGAGAATATCAAATTATCGCCACTGACAATAATACTTTTATTAAGTATTGGATGCGCTTTTTGTAGCATGAATACTCCCGACTCCCAATCCGTTTTCGTTGTATAGCCCTCAACCTCGGCCACCATCAAAAAATGTTTTGACGAAGCCTCGTTCATCGCGTAAAATAATATTTCCTGTGCTCCCAATAAGCGTTGCATTATCTTTTCCATTTCTAATTATTTTATTTTTCTATCGTGATTTTATCCGCATCGGCAAAGCCGGACTAAACCATTATTTAGGTCAAAGGTAGGGACGCTATTCATCCGGTAACATGGACATAAAAGGATATAACTTGGACATTTCAGCCTGCTGAAACCTGTTATTACGTTTGCTGTTAATTTGTAATCGCAAAAGTTTATCACCTCAACTCAGTTAAATCAAATGCAAAATTAGGGTAAGCGGCTTCCCGCTAAATGCGTAAATCAAAGTAAAAGCTATAAAAATCAAAGGCCTTCCAATTCAGCCGGGAGACTACTGATATTATCATTATTTGATTTTCGCACTTTATGATTTGATTCTCGCATTTCTCAGGGTTATACATGTAATAGTTTTGTATTGGCAATTACCGAATCCAAAAAAATTATAAAGAAAAACAACCTATTATGAAGAAATTACTAATCATAGCGATCTTAATTATAATAGTTACGCTATCCTCGTTTAAATCTACCCCGCCAAGTATCTGGAAAGTAGATAAAAACCACGCTAAGATCGGCTTTAGCATCACCCATAACATGACGAGTGATGTTGAAGGGAACTTTAAATCATTCGATGCGATTATTACTACCATGGGTGAAGATTTTGCAGGTGCAGAATTCGATTTCAGTGCAGATGCTGCCAGTGTAAATACAGATAATGAGTATCGCGATAAAAACATCATGAACGCCGACTTTTTAGACGCGGAGAAATTTCCGAAAGTGATATTTAAAAGCACTTCGGTAATTAAAACAAGCCCATCAACCTACCGGATTAAAGGCAATTTAACCTTGCATGGCGTAACCAAACCAATCGTATTAGATGCGCTGGTAAGGATTCCTCCTGCGGCTGTCGGCCTAACAAAAACTGTGGCAGGTTTCAAGGTTAGCGGTATTATCAAACGGTCTGATTTCGCGATTGGCGGAGCTTTTGCTAATATAATGTTAGGTGATGAGATCACCATCAGCGCGAACGGCGAGTTTGTTAAAAACTGATGCTTTAATACAGCTAAGTTGTATTTTTGACTATGGATTTTTTAAATGAGTTCCCCGTACTCAAAAAGTACACCTATCTTAATACCGCCAATTCAGGGATATTATCCCGAGAGCTATCAGAATGGCGCACCGCACATGATCAGAATTTTCTGTTAACCGGAAGCCTGTTTCGTTTAAAAAGAGATGAATTTTTACAAAATGGCCGGGAAATCATCGCGACTTTTTTGAATGGCCGGGCCAACCATACTTATCTTGTGCCAAATTTTTCATTTGGATTTAATGTACTGTTGGACGGGCTTGACAGCCCAAAACGTTTCGTGTTATTAAAAGATGATTATCCATCCATAAATTACCCTGTGGAAAGTAGGGGGCACCAATGCGCGTACGTGCAAATTGACGAAACATTAGAACAAAATATACTTAATGCTATTGATTATTTTAACCCTGAGGTAGTGGCATTAAGCCTGGTACAATATTCCAACGGAATAAAAATCGACTTTGATTTCTTAAAACAACTAAAAATAGATCATCCAGAACTGCTTATCATTGCTGATGGAACGCAGTTTTGCGGTACTGCTAATTTTGATTTCCAAACATCTGGTATTGATGTGCTGATTTCCAGTGGATATAAATGGCTATTAGGAGGTTATGGCAATGGTTTCGTGTTGTTATCCGAAGAAGCTGCCGAAAAGCTTTACATGAAGGAGAAAAAAAACGCGTTGCCTTCTGAAGGGTTTTTAAAGCATCGAAACACCCTTTCTTTGTTTTTCGAACCAGGTCATCTTGATACTTTGAATTTTGGTACGTTATTTAAAGCTATAGCCTATTTACAGGAACAGGGGATTGAAAATATTGAAAAGAAGATCAATCAACTTACCTTAAAAGCCCGGCAGGCGTTTACAGAGCGTGAATTATTATCCACAGCAGTAAAAAACCGAAAAAAACATTCGTCGATATTTAATCTTAACCTGCCGTTCGATATAATAAAAAAACTGCAAGATAATGACATCGTTATCACTTTCAGAGGCGCCGGTGCAAGGGTTTCTTTTCACTTTTATAATAGTGAAGATGACCTCAACAAAATATTGCAAGTAATTGATCTTCATTATGTTTTTTTTAAAATTTAACCGTAAAATCACCTATAGTTAATTGATTTAAAATATATCATCGAGGATCACTTGAAGCGCTTGCATATCCTTAGTTACCTTTTCATCAATTACCTTGGCATAATGCTGTGTCGTTTTAATATTTAAATGCCCAAGCATTTTACTTACACTTTCAATCGGAACGCCATTGGATAAAGTTACTGTTATCGCGAAAGTGTGGCGGGCCAAATGGAATGTCAGATTTTGAGAGATACCGCAATCTTTAGCAATCTCTTTTAAATAACTATTTGCCGGATATGCAAGCTTACGTTATTGACGGTACAATATTGAATCCGGTTGATTCATTTGAGCAAAAGCTTTATGCATATGAAGGGATAAATTTATTGATTCTTCCAATCATGGCACCCTTTACCACCGAATTGAAAGTTGCTGAATTTGGCGACAAAATTCATCCAAAGCATATACTTCCGGTTCATGACGGCTATGCGAAAGACTTTTTTCTGAAGCAACGGTATGAGAACTACGCTAAACATTTCAAGAAGAGAAATATTGAATTTTATGCTGCCGGAGAGGCTGGGTTTGGTGTAGAAATTGATTAAAGGTGGCTTTCCTGCTTGTCTTTACTATCATAAAAATGCTCCTTTATGATAAGGTTCTTGTTATTAAAGATATTTCTTTTACAGATAAAATTCTAACTTAATTAGTAGTTGAATTCACCATCCCATTTTCACCGCTTAGGCAGCAAAAGCGAAAGGCGGATGAAATGTCAAGGCCGAAGCACCGCTAAAAAACAAATTAAAATGCTTCGCTTGTATAGCCTTTACTTTTCACCCGCCGGTCGGTAACTTTGCCGAGCGCGGTGAAATGGAATGTTTACCGACCAATGCCACGTGATTGGTCTTTTTTATGTTCTTGATTCTGTTGGGGTTGCTGCTTGTCCAAGATTCTTGCAGATTGGCTTAACTCAGCTGTTTTTACAAGGTCATTCGCCCAATCAGGAATTAATTCTGCTCGCTCCTCAATTTGGCCAGCCTCGATTGTTAAATAGGAGGTTAGCTTCCTATCTAACTCATTTGATGCAAAGCTTTTCACTAAGTGAACAGAGTCGAAATCTTGATAGTATTTAGTCAAATTCTTCAATCCCATTTCATAATTAGCTTTGATATTATCCAGGCTAACCTGATGACCACCATTCGCCACCCGAAGTTTTACACGTTCGATAGAAGCCTCCAGGCTATCAAGTCCGAAAAAGATGAGCCTGGCTTGATAACCAGATTTTTTAAATTCAATTACAGAGTTCATCACTTCTGAGGATCTGAAATTAGTTTCAAAGGCACAATCGAGCGACTGTTCCTTTGCTTTATTCTTCCAATCGGAAAATATATGCCCATTTACGGCCTCATAGAGATTGCCACTATCGGTGGACGGGAATTCTTTCTTTAACAATGCAAACTCCTTATCACCGTCAAATATGGGTGTACCAGGCAAAAGCATACTCGCCGACAGCGTGCTCTTACCGGCACCATTGGGTCCGGCAAAAACATACAATTGTGGATGCTTCATTAGAAACTTCTCCTGATAGTTTGGGTTTGGCCCGTATCCGCATTTACTTTTACAAGTTCACGGTGGTCAGTATATTGATGTATAAAGACATCTTTGTCTTTGCAATATATATCGTCCTGATAAATATTATATAATCCTTTTTGCAGGTGTTCTGCTTCAACCTGTTCAATTTCCTGATCCAGCCAATTATTCTGCTCTTTTAAAGAACGTTCAAAAATCGGTTTAAATGTTAATTGATCCATTAGTTGATGCAGTTCAGAATTTTTATCTACCGTAGGTGCTATCTTTTTCCATTGCTCCAATGGAATTAATACACCAATTGGCTCATGTTTAGCATTTATAAAAATGCTAAGTTCGCTGTTCTTCTCAAACTTATTCAAATTTAACGTTTTGTTCATTGTCTTACAAATAAAGGGTTCACTTATTCTGTTTTGTCTGTGTGGTGCAAAAACTGTTTTATTCTTCCAGCTTTCATTTTGTGTTTTTTAAAAGTTTTATTTGGGGAGAACCGGTTAACAGTATCTCTAGTTGATATATTTTCAGCGTTGTTTTTCAGTTTAAATTCATATGCTTCGAATGCGAAGCTCATTGTCGTACCTGTCAATGCGGCTACCAGTAGGATGAGTATGCTGCAAATGATAAGCAGCCAACTCGTCTTTGGATCAAAGTAACGTTTAGCCAGTGCCCTTATATCTATATTTAAAGCTTCTATTTTATCTATAACTTTTTGGAAGGATGCAGTGGACGTTTCTTTGCCGGATTCGGCATAAGCTTTTTGAATTTCCGCAAAGATCTGTCCGAACTCTTCACTGTAGTCAGGTATATAAACCTCAGGATAATTCGTTTTACTTTCCATTGCTTTAATTCTAGGAACAAGGTCTTTAATATTCTCTATATGCTCTTCGAGTTTTACTTGTCTTCTTTCCATATCCGTGTTGGTTTTGACTAAGGTGTCAATAAGTTCATCTACTCCATTTATCCTTTGGTTTAGTTCATCTATTTCTTTCATCTTGATATTCCTCTACTTTGCTGTTGTTCATTTTTCTTTCGCCGTCTTCTTTCCGGGCTGTCATCGTCGTCGGCTATATTGCCAAGCATGCCACCTAATAAATCCGCTCCTGCTGATAGCGATTGCCTCAGGTAATGGGTTTCCGGCTCCGGCTTTAAATAAGTGATTTGTTCAGTCTTGTCCTGACTTTCTCTTTCCTGCTTTGCGTTTTCCATTACTTCTCTTAGTTGATCCGCTAAACTCTTTTCCGGGTTAAGCTGTTGCTGTTCTATCGCCTGGATCAATTTTGAATAGCTTAAACTGCGGTCAATCTCTGATCCTTTAAACTTGTATTCGCCTTTGCTGAAACTAATGCCCTGCACCTCGGTGGTACCGCTTCTATATTTTAAGTGGGTAACGATATCCTGCTTAGCCAATACCTGCTTTAGCTCATTGATATTTTTTACTTTTTTGCTGGCCGTCCTGATAGCATCAAATAATTCATATTTGATTTTGTCCTCGCCTTTTAGCTGTTGGCGGTTGACCCGTTCTTTACCCGGTGAGATATAAAGGCCATGCTTTATGGTCAGTTCCTTCGCTACCTGTACATTTCGCTGCTTTTGAAAGTTATCGGATATGGTTTTACCGTTGTTGCTTACCCTGTTGTAAACGATGTGAATATGCGGATGATCTTTGTCCCGATGTTTAACAATTAGGTACTGCGTGTCTTGTATTTTCATTTTTTGTAGATACTCTTTCGCCATATTTACCATTACCTCATCATTCAACTTAGCAGCATCGTTTATACTCCAGCATAAAGCAATATGGCCTACTGCCTTTCCTAAACTTGGATTGTACTTTCGTTGCAGGTTAAAATCATTGATGATCTGATTGACCTGGAGCATTCTTACGCCTGCCGCGTCCAGTACCACCGCATCATGTTTCTGTACCACATAGCGGATGCACCCGCCAAAGCTTCTACCCGTTATCACTTTCCCTATCATTGTTATTGAGATGTTTTAAAGTAATATCGATTTCTTTCAAAATTTTATCGCAGTTACGAACTACGGTCAATAAACCAACCTGGTGCGCAAGCTTTGTTAGCTGATTAAGGTTGTTGGCCAACTCGGCAAGCATCCAAAGGATGCGCCGCTCATCGTCTGTTAATCGGGGGACTACCTTCGCGCTTTTAGCGGCTGCCCTTATCCAGCTGCTTGATCGCATCCCGGCGGTCTTGGCTTTACTGTCAATATAAAAGCGCTCGGTAGCTGTCATCCTTATGCGGACAATTAACTCCCGTCTGACTCTTTTTTTAGGCGCACCGCCTTTGTTTTTTGGCTGGGTTACCTGGTGTTTATTAGTTGTCTTTACTGTTGCTTCCATCGGTTAATTCCTTACTGCTTCTTCCATTTTCCCTTTTGCAACCATCGGGCGCAAAAGGCAAGTTTGCCCGGTGCCGACAGGCATCCGGGATGTTTTTGTGGCAACAAAAACACAAACTTGCTCCCTGCTACCGGATAGAATATCCCGTAATTGTTTATCGCGATACGGTGTATCGCAAATGGTTTTAAGCTGTTCATTCTACATGCCTGCTTTGTCCGTAACTAAAGTGACTCTGCTTGCGATGTACTTATCAAAAGAAGGCTCATAAATGATGTACTCGCAGCCGATCAATTCCTTTAGGCACTTATGATAAGTCGCCGGTGAACGGATACCTGATGTTGCCATGAGCGTGCTTCTTGTTACACGGAAAGGAGTACTGTACTGCTGTTCCTGCCATAAGGAAAGCATAGCCGTATATAAGCTGATATGAAAAGGGCCAAGGCCTTTGTGTTTTTGGATTGCCTTTAGCAAGGCTAGTTCGGGAGGTGTCCTTTTCATTTGGCACCTCCTTTTTCCAACAGCTTCAGGATGTCCTGGTAGCGATAATACATCATGCCACCTATTTTAGAATAGACAATTGTGCCGTTGATACGCAGGTTTTGCAGGGTGCCGGGTGATATACCCAACAGTTTTCTAACCTCGTTGCTTTTCAGCCATTCTTTGTTGTGTGGTTTTGCATTGCCGCTGAATGCGTCTTTCAGTTCCTGTACGAGTTCTGCCTTGAACTGTTTCAGGTCTTCTTTAGTTAAAATCTCTACTTGCATCTGTACTCCGTTTTTTGGTTAACGGGACGAATGTAAATTGCGAAATAGCTGATCTCATGACCATCGGATTGCGATGGTCATGTATAAGAGGCGAACAAGATGGCTATTATAAAGCCTAAATAATTGATATAAAGCAAATTCCTTTCTCGTACAGAAAACGAGTCGAAAACTGGCTTAAATAAATGAGAAAAGAATAATTAAGCTTTATTGCTGTTCTTAACGCCTTTTTTTGGGGTGTCCGATACTATCTTAAACAGCTTATTCTCGGCAGGAACTTTAGTCCCCTTAACTCCTATATCGTCTTGTTTATCGGAGAAATAATTCTTGACAGTCTCTATGGGTATGTCTTTGCCGTCAATGGAAAAGTATTTGCTAATCATTTTATAATAGGGCGTCTTATGATCGCAGCGAAGCAGCCGCCGGTTAGCGGGTAATTGCAGGTCACGAAGTTGCTGAATTAGATCAACGACTGTAGGCAAATGGCCTTCCTCTATTCTAATCTTTTGTACCACATCGTATTCCTTCATTTCGTTAATTTGCTTTTCTAATACTGCGATATGTTTTTGCAACCTTGCGATGGTTGCGTCCTTTTCTGTATAAACCTCAAGTTGTGGACGAACTGCCCATTGATCAATCGAATTCAAGTAATCGACAAATGCCCGTAATTGCACTTTTTGAATATTAGTTCGTTCATGCTTGGTTTTCGATCCGGGTTTATCTTCTTTGATTAATGCTGCAATGCCATCGTTGATAACGTCTCTCAGGTGTTTGTAGAATTCAACCTCTTGTGACCCTGCATTTACCTTTAAAAAATGATCCAGATGATATTTGTAAAATGCTTCAAATTCATTTTCCTTACGTTCGTATAAGTTATTCAGGAAATGGCGGTCATAATGGCCCCGCCACCAGGAAAAGGACATGCCTATATCGAACGGATGTTCGCGTTTTTTGAAGCGGGCAAGAGGTTTGAAATATTCTTTCATGAGGATACATAATTGATCAACATGAACAAAGATGATAAAATTTAGATTATGCCAAATAACCCGATGTCCTGTATTTAATACTTGTAGGTTGGCTAATATTAGCTTTTGCAAACTTTTATATATACCATTAACCAAAAAAATATATGAGTGATGAATTTAACGATAATGTTCAGTTATCCTTTATTGATAGTAGGTATGGATTATACGATCATAAAGATTCTTCAACGTCTTTTAATAATTGAACAAAACTAGTTAAGTCTGATTGGTGCCCAAATAGAAGACGAGCATTGCCATGCCCAGTTTTTGGAAGACCTATCATAACTTCCATGAGCTCGGAATGTTATATTGAAAAGTGGAAATGGGGACAACATAGAAAGTTGTCATGTGACCTATGCATCAATTTTCCATGAATATGACTGGATTAGTTCTGAGCAAATCAAACTTTGAATCTTTTTGAATTCCCAACAGACCTTCCATTCGATCTGTGGTAAATAATAGATAGTATAAATGCCGTTATGACGGCAGTTTGAAAGTGAAATAAACGGCTATTCCTCTTGTTTAAAATAAACCTTATAATAGTTCATCGATTTCTCCTCGTCGAAACCTTTTTCGATAAGCTGCTTATCACCATGAATATAGATATGGAAATTTTTGTCAAGTTTGAGAACGCTTTTGTAAACTCTGGCTTGCTTTTTTACCGCCGTATCATGGATTTCAAAACTATCAGCAATTGGCGTTTCAAATTCTTCTTCAAACCCTTTTTTGTAATTTAAAAAAGATGCAATACCCTGCTCGTTCCCGATTACCTCACTGGTGAATTCGTTTAGATCAAAGGTTTCTTTTTCTTTGAAATATTTCATTGACCGGTTTAATAAGTCAATTTTGTCAGTTTTTGAAACTTCAAACTCATCATCCAGTTTCTGTGTGACAAAATTCTTATATACACCCAAAACCGCATTTGTTTGGTTGAAATTATTGTTTCGGATCTTTATTTTCAAAAACTCGTCTTTCCAATAAACAGCTTCCTGGTTTCGGTTAGTACTGTCTACTATCGCAATTTTAAAACCATCAGCTTCCTCCGCATTAAATATCAGACACCCTTTGTCAAGTCTATTAATATTGATCGCATTTTGCTCATAACTAATATCAAATCCGTTACTTACAGGCTTGATCCTTAAATATGTCTCCTTGTTTTCGGATTTAAAAATCCCGATGGCGTCACATAGTTCACCATCGATTTGCACTTGGTCTAATATCGCCACATACAATTCTCCGGATTTGATTTTGGGATGATTGGATATTTCGTAAAGATGTTTGGCTATTTCCTGTGTCTGCTCATGGAAAGATTCTTTATTGTCAAATATTCGCTTTGCAAAATGATAGATCTCGTTCATCTCTAAATCATTATTATGATGAAAGAAACGGAAGAGTTCATTTATCTTTTCAAACGGCGTTAGAAAATATTGGATCAAAAGCCTGTCTAACAGTTCATCTTTTAAAGATACTGTCCGGTCGGAAAGCGCATAGTGTTCATCAAGTGTTTTGTTGCCGATGTGATGAACTGAAAGTTGGGTTATGGATGCTTCAAAGAAAGAAATCATTTTTTAGATTTTACCAAACTTTTGTAACTTTTCAATTTTCAGTCTTTCCACTTCCTTATTAAGAACCTTTTCCAGATCACCAATTTTTCGTACTTGCTTCACCGAGTAGTTTTTATACAAAAAAGTTTGGGACCTGAAACTTCCTTGAATGGGTTTGTTTCTCAGCGCATCAGAAAAATCATATTTCACGGAAAAGTAGCTTCTGACCCCTTTGTATTCAAAATAATAGGATATGCTAATTTCTTCCAACAATATGATTTCTTTGAACAGATCTTCGGAAAGTTCTCTTAGCCCTTCGAGTTTCTTCCCCCTAAAAAGGATGATAAGATCTTTTTCTGTCCGGTCTTTGTATATTTCAGGAATTTTCTTGCTTTCGTCGAATATGTATTTAAGGCCTTTGATGTCTTGCCTTATAAAAATATTGCTGGTAGCGATGTTATTGAAACTCAATAAGAAGTTAACACGCTCCGTATTGGATGCGAATTCTGAAAATTTAATTTCTGTTGTTTGGTCGGTAATGTGACCGTGTTCGAGCAATTCATCCTTGATGATCGTATTGATCCTGTTTGCAATGATTTTGGCATCTTTTGAATTGGTCTCCACATTGTTTAAAATAAAGCCACCTGCGATCTTTTGATAGGTGATTTTGATCGGCTCCCAGATCGTATTTAACGCAATATGCTTCGTGGGGTCTTTCTTTTCAACATACGATGAAAAGACATACAAGTCAGGCTGGTCCGGGTCAGGCGTAAAAACGACCGGATTATTGAGTTTAGCCTGCAAACCATTGGTGATATTCTGGAAGTCAGGCCTGATTTCGTTAAAAATTTCCGTAATTGTTGCTTGAGTCAACGCAGGCAGAAAATATGGGATACTGCTAACCGGGCGTTCCTTTACATTGATCAGGTTAATGAAGTTTTCGAGCTCGATGGGGCTGAAGAGCAAACTCACCATCAGATCCATTAACTTCCTCTTGTCTGCATTCTTTATAAATATACCCTTATGCGATAAAAAAATTTTCAAGTCTTGCGCGCTGATTTTATCGGTATTCAGAATGGGTTTAAGTATGTCGCCGTAAGGCAGTTGTTCCTTAAATATGGGGTTGATTCTTAATGCGTCCTGCAACTGCACCGCTTCCACTTCAGCAGCCAGGTCGCTTGTTACCGGCAATGCCATATCAGCTATTTGAGTCGTATCCACCAACAGCGACTTTTTCACGGAAACCTTATGGAGGATGTCGCTATTTTCAAAATACTGCAAAACTTCCACCACATCATTTTGTAAATCACTGGAATAATCACTGAAATAAATAATGTATTCGTTTGCCAGCCCGCTTGTCAGGCGTATCAAGAGCCAAACGATTTTCTTTAAATTTTCCTTGTTGTAAGGATCGGAACAAAATAAAAGGACACTGATTTTTTCATTGTTCTCTTTAATTATGGGGAGAATATTGGTATTGATATATTCTGGGGGCAACTGCACGCCTCTTTTACCGATTTTGTGAAACGAAGAATTGAATTCGGTTATCGGATATAGAAATTTGACAGGCAATTCATCCCGGTAATTTTTTGCTGTAATTATTGAACTGATAATAAAATTTGCTTTGGCATTATCAATAAAAAAATAATGCTGGTCAAAAGCCAAATATTCATTCCTGAACAACTCCTTGTTTTGATAAATGAAATCCTTGTTAAGATCTTCATTATCAATAGAGATCCAAAAAAGGATATTAAAGATTGCATTGCTTTTCTGTGGATCGATTTTCCTTTTGGCTTTGAAATCTTCGGTAATCAAATTGGAATCATTCAGAAATTTCCTGATCTGAGCCCGTGCGTGTTCGGGATATTCATAATCTTGTACAGTGTTAAAAAAGATGTGATCGGTCGTGTTGTCCTTTAATTTACTTTCAAAATTGATGTAGTAGTCGATCGTCGCCGTTTCATTGCTGACTGCTTTTTCGTCATAGTAAGTCAGATTAAAATCTTTAGCATAATGCTGCCAGCCAATGAGTTTAAGAAAGTTAGTGGCAATATGTTGCTCCAATGTGAGTGTTGGCTCGTCGTTATCAAATGTACTGAATCGCACAAAGGGGTTTTTGGTCACGTGTGCCTCTATTGCAGTCAACCAATTGAGCAATACATCGTCAAACTGCTCTTTTGTAATGGTTTTTCCAAAAATGGAATCTTGACCCAATTTGAAATTTAAGCTGTTGACTAATATCTGTTTAACGGTGGTCTGAATCTTGCTTCGATTCTTTCTCTCGTAAAACTGATCTAATTTAACAATGGAATCTGACAACAACAGATCAAAGTCCAGTGGCTTTTTGATGATGTTTACTCCATCAATAGCGGTTTCTTCATTAAGTTTGGTGTCCGTATGGCCGATCAATATCAACTCATAATATTCCGCGTTTGTAGAATCTTTTAATTCGGCAACCCATTTCTTTGCCGCAGTATAACTGATGGTATTTTGCGATGATTTAACTTGCACCAGTTTTATCTCGCTGTTGGTGAGTTCCCATTTGATGTCCACTTTTTCAGATTCATCGTTTGGCTCGATCGTGACAGTTTGCCAGTTGGAGGGCTGAGACAAACTGTCCAACACTGTAATAATTGTTTGCAGGAGATAGCCCCGCATTCCATGTTGACCACCCATAATTGTAAAAGGTTTATAGTATTAATATTTTTGAAAGATAGGTAATTATCTTAATTTAAATAAGTTACTCTTCCAAATAATAGTATGTTTAAAATTTCATCAACAATTGACCTTAGCTTCCACCGTATTGATTACCTTCTAAAAACGATATCATCGAAGAGCTTAACCGATTGAATATGAAGATATGGGACTTGTAGCCCTGTCCCGATGTGTAGTGGATATCTCAGCATGCTTAACCATGTTGGTCCGTGTTTATTAGACCAACGAGTCGTGTTAATGAATATAAAATTTCGGATATATAACTCAATAAGATAGCATGATCAAAATGTATCGGAACACCCTGACAATAATCAAAACAACTGTGTTTGCACAATGACGTTCCATTTAATTAATCCGGCGATATAGCTTTCGTTTTTGAAATCACATACGATGCCGACACTATAGCGCGCTCGTGTGACCGCCACATAAAACTTTGCGATATCGAATGCGTCGATGGTTTCGCTTTTTTTCGTTTTGGTAAGTTTTCCGTCTTTGAGGTATTTGAGTATACCCAGCGTCGGATAAATAAGAACACGGTCAAAGCCTAAACCTTTCGAGGCACCGTAGGTCCATTCACCTTCAGAAGCTTGTTGCTGTCTCAAAACCTTGGGACTATAAATTTCAATATATTGTCCAACATCTGAAGGCCTGATCAAAAACAATCCATCATGCTCCGGTGTGTTATTACGGCACTTTTCGCAAGCACAAGGTTCACTCGGTGGAAAATTGGGATAAAGTCTGGATGAAAATGCACAGATCGCCCAATTATTGCGGTGCGACCGGTTGAGTGTAATTTCGTCAATTTCGCAGTCCAGTTTTTTGTCCGTTACGAACTCTTTAATCCTGCCATTCCGATAAGGTGAATATAATTTGGCGGGATGTGTAAGGTAAGTTACCTGCCGCGGGTCGCCAACCAAAAGCACATCTGAAACTGAAGCAAAAAACATTCTCAGTACGTCCAGATCATAGCCGGCCAGATCCTGCACTTCATCAACGTAAATGTGTGTATAAATTCTTTTGAGTCGGTCAATGACAGCACCTGAAGATCGTTCATTATTTTTAATGACGAACTTGCTCAGTTTGTCAGAATATATTTTTTGGCTATCTGTAAAGTAGTGTTCCTTCGTTTTTTCTTCTGCGATATAACGCACAGACTGTTCATTCACCAGGATAAGTCCACGAATGTGGTCAAGGATCATTTTGCCCTGGTAGGGCTTGACACCATGCTGCAACAAAAAAGAGAACCAGGTTTGGACGGTGATATATTCGGGCATTGCCCGGTTAATTTCTGTTATTTTCCTTTCGATCTCTTTAGCATTTTCAACAGTGTAGGTAGTAATCAAAACGTTCCCATGTGTCTGTTCCAGCGCCTGGTTGACTATCCAGGTGGTTTTCCCTGAGCCTGCCGCTGCTACCATCAACTTATTAGCCATTGATCGCTTTCATGATGTATGCAGGAAAATTCAGCCGTTCCGTTGTATCAAATATTTTTAAAGCGCATCCCGTCTTGTGTTCGCGCATGTATAACAACAGATCATTTTCTGTACGTCTACCACCGAGAATTTTGTTCAGTAATTCAAGACTATTGGCTCGAAGCAGTGAAGGCTCCAAAGTATTATTGTTAAACTCTGACAACGGGCTTGGATACTCTGTCTCGTCAAAGCAAATCGTAATTCCCGGCTTGGAATTGGGCGGCAGATATTGCTCATATTTTTTTTTGAGTTGAGCTGTTTTACCATCGTTATCTGTCACGACCGCAACCGGCTTATTGATGCGCTCGGCGATATCCAAGAATCGGGAGAACGTCAATCCAACCGAAATAACATCAATGCCGTCCTCAATTGGCAAACGCCCTTCGTGATCCTGCATATAGGCTTTTTGAACAATGAGTTCATCCGAATCGCCTTCAACCAAAATGGCTCTCTTACATAGGATCAAGCGCAAAGTGTCGTAACCCGGAATTTTTTGAAAGAATTCATAGGTCTTTTTGTCCAGCTCATTGAGACGAAGTGTCTTCTTGCTATTGAGCAACAGGATGTTTTCAAGGCCTAATTTATTGGCAACGAAGCTGCTGTGCGTTGAAATCAATATTTGTTTTTCTTTGCACTTTTGTTCGATTCCCTTAATCAGTTGGTTCAGTTTTGTATGTGATAGATGATTTTCAGGCTCCTCCAGTAAGATGATACTTGCCTCCTTCGCTTTTTTATGTTCCAAGGCCAACTTAGTTTTTACCATGGCCTGTTCACCTTTTCCTATATGGTGAAATGGTACACCATCAACATAAGTCAAAAAACTGTGTTCCCAAGCGTTTTTTGAGGATAGGTCGATGGCTAGTTTAACGTCCTTCTCTGCCCCAGAACGCCGGGCGATGTCGGCAATGATCTTGTTTACGCTGACAACTTCGTTATCTCCCGCGAAATCCCCCTGCAATTTGCGGTGTGCCTGCGACAAAGCATTACGCTGTTGCTCGTTCAAGAGCGTTTTGATGATATGGGCAATATAAACATCCGAGCCATTCTGGTAGCGATGGCTACTGGAATCGATCAGCGCTGATTTGATTGGGATGCGGCGTGGCGTAATCGGCTGCCTTGCACAGGAAGTCCAGTCAATCTCATAAAACTCAATTGGTAGCGAGGTCACCTCTGCGGCTTTCACAAAATCCGCATAATCTTCTTTGTACTTTTCGGCAACTGCGATTCTCAGGCAGATCCCGCATTCATTAATGTTTTCTTTGTTGCCGTCACCTTCAAAAAATGGCAGGTTCTCTCCTGCGATGAAAACCTCAATCGTAATCTCAGGCGGAAGCACTGGCTTTTTGCTGTTTAACGCCGCCTTATACTCATCGATCGCCTCATTATTAAAAAGGTATTCTGATAATTCGTTCCTAGCGTAGCGGCCGTTATATAGCCCAGTGAGGCACAGGTGAATCGCCTCCAGTATGGTCGACTTGCCGCTTTCGTTGTCGCCGACAAGAATATTAAGTCCTTGGTTCAATTTTAAATTGAACGGATCTTTGAAACATTTAAAATTCTCAATCCTGACCCTGTTAATGTAGTACATGATAAAGCTGTGTAGGTTTTGACACAATATCAAAGCTACAACTATTTTAACAAGATTTTCAGGCGGTTAGAATGGGAGATCGTCATCTTCAATATCAAAATCAGCCTCAGGATTTCCGAGTATATCATCTTCGATGCGACGCCGGATGTTTTGTTTTCGCGATAGCGGTTCACCCAGCCGCTCGTCGATAGCATACATTACCGAGTGACCATGCTTGATCGAATCTTCGATAAAAGCAGCAATTTTTGTAGTGGCATCCCCCGATGTGCCAATTAAACCTGAGCGAACGAGGTCAACAAATGTTTCCTTGTGCAGATATCTCTTTTTCAACGTGTGATAGCCGAATTGCCGACCACCTTTCTTACCGATCGTTGATCCATCATTCAACAAATGCTCCCATTGCTCTAAAGAAATGTACATACCCGCAGCGAGCGAATGGTCATTGCGTTTTAACTCGATCTTTTTACAGAGTTTAAAAAACAGGGTCGAAGGTGACAGCCGGTAATCCCGAAGGCTTGGATTTGGGATTTCTTCCTCTATAAAGTTCCGCAGGCGTTGTAAACGTGCAAGTTCCTTTTCATGCGACACCTGGTTGGGGTTGTAATAATAGCTTTCCTGCTCCTGATTATGCTGAGCCATCATTTTGTATTGCACCATAACAAATGAACAATAACGACGGTGAAAATAGATCAGGTCTATCCCCATAGCTTTCTCTTGCGGTTTACGATTAGCATTGATTACAGTTAGTCTTTCGCCGTCTTCACTTTCAAATTCAACAACACCTGTAATATTATGCTTAGGTACAGCGCTAAAACCAGGGAAAGTGTGTAGATCCTTGGCCAAAGCGTCGTCTTCATAAACCGCGAACTCTGTCAAGCCTGAAAGAAAAGAATGGCCCAGGTCGCCACCTTTAGCCCGCCAGCTCCGGTAAACGTCGTTTCGATCTATACCAAATATATCAAGGGTCAAACCCAATGCGTCTTTTTCTACCGCAGCATCCTGTTCCCTTGCCGTAGGACCGTCGCCAGGCTTGCGGTCCAAAAAGCCAAACAAATCCTCAAAATCCGCTGCCAGTTCCGGTTTTAAAACCAGCAATGTTTCATAAACCTGCTCGCCAAATTTGGGAGAGAATTGACGGTAATCTTCCTGAAGATAATTTTGAAATCTATCATGTAATGCGGCTGGCAGTGCTTCTAGCAAACGCTCCGTAGTCAAACCATCCAGTTCAACGGTTCTGACGCCTTTAACCCTTACCTGCCCTGTCGCTACGCGATTATTCTTCACCAGAAAACTTAGATACAAAACCGGCGGCATTTCATTTTCAACCGTCAGGCAAAGTAACGCGATACCTTTGGAGGCGATGTGGCTTGGGTCTGCGTCAGATACATGCGTGAAGCTGCCAGGCTGTTCAATACTATCGGTGATGCGTTGGGCTACACGGCTGTTACGAATATTAAGAATTGCGCTGAGAAGTTTAGGCTGATCTGGCATGGTTGATTTGAAACAGTTTGCAAATAATAAATATACCTAATTTGGCGTATAGACGGCAACAATATATTTGTGTTTTGGAAAACCCTTGATAGATTGGGATAAACGTTGATACAAGAATTATAACTCAGGGTATTATAGGGCTGAACTCATGAACCTACGCTTCGTCCGATGTTTCGTAAGGTCTTGTGAAAATAGCTAAGTATAAAGGCATTTATCCATTCAACAACAGATAACTATTTATTATATATAAGCTGCTCTGCAAGATATTTATAGGACTATTTTAATGGGTACATGTCCCATGTAGCAGAATTATTCATATTCAGAATCCATCTGGTTTATAACCAATCCTTGTACGTTCCTGAGGTTCATTTTTTTTATCTACCAACTCATCAAGATACCTGAATACGATTTCCATATTTTTATCCTGACTATCCAGCTTGGTTTTTATTTTTTCTACTTCCAATCTTAAGTCAGTGTTATCCATTAACACTTGTCGGATACGTGTAAATATTCGTATTATCTGAATATTTACTTTAATGGCTCTACCACTGTTTAATACACTCGATAACATTGCAACCCCTTGTTCTGTAAAAACCATAGGCAAATACTTCGTGTGTTCACCTTGTTTTAAGGTGCCAATTTGGCTCCTTAAAACTTGATACTCGTCTGGCGAAAGTTCAAACATGAAATCATCAGGAAATCGGTCATGGTTTCTTCTTACCTGTCGTTTAAGCTGTTTTGTTTCTACTTGATATAATATTGCCAAATCAAAATCCAACATTACTTTCTGGTTGCGTATATAGTAGATTTTGTTCATGATTATTTCATCAGGTATCAATTGACTTTCCATTTCTTATTAAGTTTATAGTGTGAATTAATCTCTTAGGTCACAAAATGTGACCTAAGAGAGTGAGAAAAAATTAAATTCCGGCATACTTCTGTTTAAGAGCCGCCATATCCTGGCTAACTTTCAAATCCAATATTTTAGCGTAGTGTTGAGTGGTTTTGATATTAGTATGGCCGAGCATTTTGCTAACCGTCTCAATAGGTACATTATTAGAAAGCGTCACTGTTGTTGCGAACGTATGACGTGCTAAATGAAACGTCAAATGCTTAAATACATCTGATAGGTCTGCTATCTCCTTTAAGTAAGCATTCATCTTTTGATTGCTTAAAACAGGTAATAGTAAGCCCATATTTTCGCATTGTGGGTGATCTTTATAACGGTTCAATATTTCTAAGGCTACGGGCAAAAGCGGTATCCTTGAAGCTGTATCTGTTTTTTGCCTGCTTGTGAATATCCATTTATCACCATCCATGCCTATTCCAATCTCATTTCTCCTTAGTTTTTTAACATCGGCATAAGATAATCCGGTGTAGCAACAAAAAACAAAAACATCGCGTACCTGTGATAAACGGTCGACAATAAATTTTTTAGTAGTGATACCATCCAGTTCTTGTTGCGTCAAATAAGTGCGCTCCTTTGCCTTTGCAGTGGATTTGAAATTAATGAAGGGATTTTGCTTTAGCCAGCCATTGGCAATACAATGATTAACGATTTTTTTAAGGTGCTTAATATATTTGGCAGCAGATACACCGGTGATCTTACAATTTACTTTCAGGTAAAACTCAAAGTCAGTAATAAAAGCATGATTTAATTGGCTGATCTCTATATCTGTTTTACCATATTTTTCTTGCAGGAAACCAGTAAGGTGTTTTTCAGATGTGTTATATCCTTTCAATGTATTAGGCTCAAAGCCGTTTCCGATCAATGCTTTAACTTTAGCATTATGCTCTTTAAATAATTCCATCAGGAAACGGCTTTTTTGGTTCTTTCCTGTGAACTGATTCTGCAAGCTTTCAGTTGTTACTTGC
>Ga0302315_10000113_pt1 | contig 97454 bp, 91 predicted proteins | sample III_Palsa_N3_1_FD_200532 | JGI IMG/M metagenome (GOLD analysis project Ga0302315, IMG submission 200532) | Peat permafrost microbial communities from Stordalen Mire near Abisko, Sweden - III_Palsa_N3_1 | ecosystem: Environmental > Terrestrial > Soil > Palsa > Peat permafrost | place: Sweden...
CCTGGAAGATGATACTTTCTAACAAAGCCATACTGCCGATTTTGTGGGAACTGTTCCCGAACAATAAGTACCTGTTGCCCGCTTATTTCGAGAAGCCGGAAGGAATGGTATCCTTCGCAAAAAAACCCATCCTGTCCCGCGAAGGAGCAAATGTGGAGCTGGTGAAGGACAATGAAACCCTGGAATGTACCGAGGGAGAGTACGGCGAAGAGGGATACATTTACCAGGAATACACCCAGTTGGGAACCGAAGACGGCAATCACTTCATAATAGGCAGTTGGGTAATTGGCGGCGAAGCCGTAGGTATGGGTGTTCGCGAATCTAACAACCTGATTACGAACAATACCAGCCGCATTGTGCCGCATTTAATTAAATAACAAAAAAACTCCTAGGTAATAGCAGAGTCTTCCGTAGAGGACTCTGCTATGGCCTGGAGGAAAGGATAACTACCATTTCACAACCTTATATTTTTCTTTATTAGGATTTCTTATTTTAAAGATTAACCTATCGCATCTTTGTTCTGTGCATTCAATTCCATTTATATTATTTAATTTAAGGAAGATAGAGTCCTTCTTTATTTCAATATCACCTGAATAATCTGCACATCCATTTACTATTGACAAATAAGAGATATAAATTATTTCTTTATCAAACCGGATAGTATCTGTTTTTTTATTAAACTCATTTGATTGTAATTTTTGATACGCCCGATGATCCAATTTAACAATGTCATCCATGGTCATTGTTGTACTTGATTTAAAATAGATAAGTCGTTCATGGATATCTTTATTGCGTTTTATATTCTTCTTACAACACAATAAGAAGAAAGAAAGAACAAGAAAACCGAGAGTTAGATATTTCATAATGTAAATTTACAAGGATTTCTAACCCAAGCTTTTTTATTGCAGCGCTTCAGTATTTTTTATAAATTTTTTCTCAGCTTCAGACTCTGATTTTTTTTTCTCTTCAAACGTAGTATTTTTGAGCCAAAGGCAACCATAAAAGGCATCTACGTATGATAAACAGTTACCGCAAGTTATTGGAAGGCAATAAGAAATGGGCGAAAGAGCAAATTGCAAAGGACCCACGCTATTTCGAGAAAATGCGCCCCTCGCAAACCCCAAGTTACTTATGGATAGGTTGTTCGGACAGCCGGGTTCCGGCAGAGGTGGTTACAGACTCCGAGCCGGGGGAGATATTTGTGCACCGCAACATCGCCAACATGGTGGTGCATACCGACCTTAACCTGCTAAGCGTTCTGGAATACGCTGTGGAGGTGCTAAAGGTAAAACACATTATCCTGTGCGGGCATTACGGCTGTGGGGGCGTTATGGCGTCTATGGATAACATCGCCTATGGCTATGTGGACAACTGGCTAAGGAACATTAAGGAAATATATGTAAAAAATATTGAGGAGCTGGATAAAATAACCGCTAAAGAAGATCGCATAAACAGATTGGTAGAGTTAAATGTGGTAGAGCAGGTAGGTAATTTATGCAAGACCAAAGTGGTGCAAAAAGCGCTAGAGAATAAAACCGTGCAGGTGCACGGCTGGGTATATGGTATGAATGACGGCCTGATAATAGAGCTTTGCCATGCCGACGATACATTGGATGCAGTACATCCTATTTTTAAGTATCATATATAGTAAATAGTAGGGGGCTATTTGCTAGAATTTAACTTTTACGAGTTGGGCACTAGCACCCACATTCTCCGTAAATATTTTTGGTAATAATTTTACCATCTTTAGTCTCTAACTTCAATGTCCCTTTTTGTTGCCATGTTTCTTCTACTTGTCCGATCTGTGTTCGGTCAATAGTAAGTTTATATTTATCGCTTATCCATGTTTGAATCATTCTGCTTTCTTTAATTTTTTCTGTTTTGCTTATTTTAAACTTTGTCATCTTTTTATTTATAGAGATAAAAGCAACATCTCCATAATCATCAGCGTAAATGTATTTTTTGTTTTCAAATTCTTTTTTGTCGCTTGAAAAATAACAAGCGCAACCATCAATTTCAGGAGGAAATTCAGAAAAGGTATCAATAGTAATAACCTGCTGATTTTTATCTAAGGCGTTGTTCATCTTATAAGGTTTTCCAAGTGAAAACAGGCTTATAGAAAGAAGAAGTAAAAGACTAGGACTGACGCTAAAAGAATGTTTTTTTGTTTTAATAGTAGCCATAAGATTAGAATATTTTCTTTCTAATATCATAATAATTAGAAAAAACAGGAAGCAAAGCCCACAATAATTTTAACCTAACAGTCCAGGCGTTAGGCTCCTTTTAGTAGCTGCTGGGTCAGTGTCGGTTGTGCGAATTCTAAACAGAGCCATTGTCTGGACGCTGCCCGCGCGGCAGTGGAGCGCAGTGTTCGTAAACATTTTTACTAGTAGCAAAAGAAAATGAACACACAGTAATACAGATGGGAAAAAAAGTAGAAGATTAGTTCGTGCTACTTTTATTTTTTAGCGTCATCCTTCCTTTAAACTTTGAACTCTTTTTACCCCCTCCTGATTTTGCTGGGGGTGGTCTCTTCCGTGCCAATTGTCACAGCCCCCTTCAAAAACGGCAAAAACCATACATCCACCCAAATTAACAGCGCAAAAAACAATGACAAAACAATGACATAACAACGCCATAACAATGACAAAACAATGCCAAAATCCGCACATGCGAGATGCCGCGTAATATTTCCCCTCAACTAGTAGTTTTTTAAATAGCACAAAACTTCAAAAGGTATTCTAATAATTACTAGTATTAAGGTTATGTATTTCCCGCTAGCCTTCGTGTGCCAGTTGGCACAAGTAGGCTCATCGAAAAAAGTACAAAAAAGCCTCCCAAAATCGCAAAGCCGAAAAAAAAGACGTATTTTTTGTTAAACAAAAAAGTTGGTCGAACAAATCAATTAATGCATTGATTATTAATAATTAACAAATTCAAAAACATCTTTTAATTCTCACGATGAAAGTATTCCAAAAAACCTTTACCCTCCCCTCCTATCCCAGAGGCTTTCACCTCATTACCAATGCAATAGAAAATGCCCTGCCCGAACTAAAAGAACTTAAAGCCGGTATGCTAAACGTCTTTATCCACCATACCTCCGCCGGACTAACCATCAACGAGAACGCCGACCCCACTGTCCGTCAGGACTTTGAGCGGCATTTTAACGTTATGGTTCCCGAAAACGCCACCTATTACAAACATACCCTGGAAGGGCCTGACGACATGCCCGCCCACATAAAGGCCTCCCTCTTGGGCAGTTCGGTCAGCATTCCCGTAACAAACGGCAAATTGAACCTTGGAACCTGGCAGGGTGTTTATCTATGCGAACACCGCAACTATGCGTCAGGCCGTAAATTAACAATAACAGCCTGGGGACTTTAGTCGTTTTTATTTTTGCGGGAATAGTCTATATTTGATTTATTATAATTTAATTAACCCAATGAAAAGAGTAATTTTTAACCTAGTAGGATTTATTGCAGTTGCTTTCTCACTTTCTTCTTGCGGCTATAACGGCGGCATACAAAAGGAAGAAGCAGTTAACGCCGCCTGGGGACAGGTGGAAAATGTGTACCAACGTAGGGCAGACCTTATCCCTAACCTTGTAAATACAGTAAAAGGATACGCCGCTCATGAAAAGGATGTGCTGGTTGGAGTAACAGAGGCCAGGGCAAAAGCCACCTCGGTAAACATAAATGCTCAGAACCTTACGCCTGAGAACATACAAAAATACCAACAGGCTCAGGACGGGCTTTCTTCTGCCCTGTCTCGTTTATTGGTAGTTGTTGAAAAATATCCAGACCTTAAGGCCAATCAGAACTTCCTTGATTTACAGGCCCAACTGGAAGGCACAGAGAACAGAATAGCTGTGGAACGCAGAAATTTTAACGAAGCGGTACAAGACTATAATACGCATATAAGAAGCTTTCCTAACAACCTGTTTTCTGGTATGTTTGGGTTTAAACCAAAAGGATATTTTACAGCGCAAGCAGGCTCTGACAAAGCGCCTGAAGTTAAATTCTAAAACCTATGGCACAACATTTCTTTAGTCACGAGCAAAAAGAAGCAATTGTAAACGCTATTAAAGAGGCCGAGCAAAACACCTCCGGCGAGGTGCAGGTGCATATAGAAAGCCATTGTAAAAAAGCGGTGATGGACAGGGCGGCAGAGGTTTTTGCGATGCTTAAAATGCATGAAACAAAGCTGCGCAATGGCGTACTTTTTTACTTAGCGGTAGAGGACCACAAATTTGCCATTTTGGGAGATGCAGGTATTAATTCCGTTGTCCCCCCTGATTTTTGGGAAAATATAAAGGAACACATGCAAGCGGAGTTCAAAAAAGGAAACTTTACCAAAGGGCTTTGCGAAGGCATAGAAAAAGCAGGAAAACATTTAAAATCACATTTTCCATACAAAAAAGGGGATGTAAACGAATTGTCTGATGAGATTTCTTTCGGAAAGCATTAAAACATCCTCCCTTTTTCTAATTTCCCTTCTTGCGGCCTTCACGGTTGCAGCTCAGGATTTTCCCGAAAAGCCAAATCCTCCCCGCCTTGTAAACGACTTTGCCGGTTTGCTTAAGCCGGATGAGGCAGCAACCTTGGAAGCTAAGTTAGATACCTACAATGACAGCACGTCCACACAAATAGCCATAGTAACCATGAAAAGCGTGGGCGAGTACGATGTATCTGACTACGCGCAGCGGTTGGCCCAAAAATGGCAGATAGGGCAAAAAGGTAAAAACAATGGCATTTTAATATTAATTACCACCGAGCCGCATAAAATATGGATCGCTACCGGCTATGGTATGGAAGGCACAGTGCCAGACGCTACTGCCAAAGAGATAACAGACAAAGTAATAAAACCTGCCTTTAAAAATGGAGAGTATTATAAAGGCTTAGACAATGCCACTACAGTTATTATAAAGCTGGCAAGCGGCGAATACAAAGGGGATATTGGCAATGACAACGGCGGAGGCGGATTACCTGCCGTTATTATTTTTGTATTGGTATTTTTGTTCTTCTTATTTCGTATATTCTTTTCCAGGCCTAGGTATAATAACTTCTCTAGCAGGGGCCATGGCATAGGCGGGGGAATATGGGGCGGCGGTTTCGGCGGCGGCGGATTTGGAGGGGGAGGTAGCGGCGGCGGCGGTTTTGGGGGATTTGGAGGAGGAAGTTTTGGCGGGGGCGGAGCCGGAGGCGATTGGTAATAAGCAATATCTTAGTAATTTTACAAGCAATATGAAAAAGAGTAGTATTACGGTAATTTTAGCCCTGCTTTGTTTTTTCGCCTATGCGCAAGACATCCCGGACCAACCGGATTTTTCCTACCCAATAGGAGATTATGCTGGAATTTTAACCTCTGAGCAAAAAGAAGAGCTTTCCAAAAAGCTTAAAGATTACGAAGACTCCTCTTCGACATACATTCATATTATAACCGTAAAAACACTTGACCACAAGGAAGTTGGCGCCTTCACCAGGGAGTTGTTTAACAGATGGCAAATGCACGCTAAAGGTAAATGCATATTGTTGGTGGCAGACCTTAAAGAGCACCGTTATGGAATAGCGGAAAGCGCTGAGCTGGAGAATAAAATACCAGACGAAGCGGCAGAAATGCTTGAGGATAAATTTATAAAACCAAACTTCAGGGAAAAAAGATACTATAAAGGGCTGGAAGACGCCACTAATTGTATAATAGGCCTTATCTCTGGCACTTATACATTAGATCAGCTTAAAACAGAAAACAACAGCAGCGTTTTTGTACTCATCGTTTGTATGTTTCTCTCTTTATTTTTTGTGGTCCCTTTTATACAGTTCAAAAGCTTTAATAATGCCCATATTGGCACAAAAAAGAAGGACTTCGTCTCTACCATTATGTTCATGAACAGCTTTGGCGCGGGCAGCAAATCTGGCTACGATGATTTCTCAAAATCAAACGGAACTTTTGTAGGCAGAGGTTTTGGTGGTTTTGGCAGCGGCGGAGGCGGCGCTGCAGGAAGCTGGTAATTATAAACTACTTAGTAGCTTTTGCAATAGATTGTTATTCCGTTCAGACACAGGGTGGCCAATAATATCTTCTTCCTTCTGTATAAAAGCGCCATTTACCAGTTCGCTGCCGCAATTTTGAAGTAAATTAGTTATAGTCTCATCCGTAGCCTCCATATGAAATTGAAGTCCAAGTACCTTTTCCCCATATAAATAGGCCTGGTTTTCGCAGGCTTTACTGCTTGCTAAATGAGCGGCGTCTTTGGGTAATTCAAACGTATCTCCATGCCAGTGAAAAACAGTTAAAGAAGGTGGAAAACCCTGCAAAAGAGGGCTTGGTTTAAACTCTATAGGGTGCCAGCCGATCTCTTTCTCTCCATTAGGATAAACTTTTGCCCCTAAAACATCTGCAATTAGCTGAGCTCCAAGGCATATGCCCACCACCTTTTTCCCTTTGGCAATGGCTTTTTCTATAAACTTTTTTTCTTTTTTCAGCCAGGGATATAACTTTTCGTCATGAACTCCCATTGGGCCGCCCATTACAATAAGCATATCGCATATATCCACAAAAGGCAAACGATTGTCTTCATAAAACCGGGTAGCTGTAACCTTATTACCGGGCGCGTTTACCCAGTCGGTTATGCTTCCAAGCCCCTCAAACGGCACATGCTGAAAATAATGTATATTCATTAATCTGCAAATAAAGGGGTTCTTGGTAATAAAAAAAGCAATCAATACCAGAAAATTACACCTCTACAGAAATGCAACAACATTAACCGAAATAAATAGTTCAGAAAGATAAGGTGAGATTAATTGGATTCGAGCTTCTCAAAAACCTCTTCCAGTTTTCCCGCTGTGGTTATTTTTAGTTTAAACTTAGAGAGGTCTAAGCCCTTCTTATTGTATTTAGAGATCATTATTTCTTTAAAACCTAGTTTTTCCGCCTCGCTAATCCGGTTTTCTATCCTATTCACAGCGCGAAGCTCCCCTCCCAAACCTATTTCCCCTGCAAAGCAAATATGGGGAGAAATATAATGGTCGTTGTAAGAGGATATTATAGAGGCGCAAACGGCTAGGTCTATGGCAGGGTCTTCCACCTTTAGTCCCCCGGCAATGTTTAAAAAAACGTCCTGAACGCCCAGGCGTAAGCCTCCTCTTTTTTCAAGCACCGCCAGTAGCATATTCAATCGTTTGGAATCGAAACCCGTGCTGCTCCGCTGTGGGGTGCCATAAGTGGCAGGGCTTACCAGCGATTGTATTTCAATCAGCAATGGGCGATTGCCTTCTAAGGTAGCGCCTATAGTTACGCCGCTAAGTTCTTCTTCCCTCTGGGAGATTAATATTTCGGAAGGATTGCTTACCTCTCTTAGCCCTGCGCCCGACATCTCATAAATTCCAAGTTCAGAGGTAGAGCCAAAGCGGTTTTTGGTGGTTCGTAAAATACGATACATTAGGTGGCGGTCGCCTTCAAATTGAAGTACGGTATCTACCATGTGTTCCAGCACTTTTGGCCCGGCAAGCGTGCCTTCTTTGGTAATGTGCCCGATAAGGAATACAGGTGTGCCCGATTCCTTAGCGTATTTAAGCAGTTCTGCCGTACATTCCCGCACCTGAGAAATACTTCCTGCGCCGGACTCAATAAATGCAGAATGAAGGGTTTGGATAGAATCTACAATTACTACCTGAGGCTGCAGAATCTCTATCTGCTTAAAAATATTTTGGGTAGATGTTTCCGCCAGTATGTAACAGTTGGCGCCTTTTATGCCTAACCGCTCTGCCCGCATTTTTATCTGTTGCTCGCTTTCTTCGCCGGATATATATAGTACCTTTTGGTCAACCAGGCTTAGCCCTATTTGCAGCATCAAGGTAGATTTGCCTATACCCGGTTCTCCCCCTATCAGAACTATTGACCCCGGCACAATGCCGCCGCCCAGCACCCTGTTTAGCTCCTGGTTAGAGGTAACAATGCGGTGGTCCTCGTTATAACTTATTTCTGTGATGTTACGGGGTTTATTAGAAACCTGGCGCGATGAAGTCTGCCACGTGCCTTTATCTTCCGTCTGCAATACCTCCTCCACATAAGTGTTCCATTCGCCGCAGGCAGGGCATTTGCCTACCCATTTTGGGGATTGCGCCCCGCAACTCTGGCAAAAAAAGGAGGATTTAACTTTAGCCATAAATACTTCTATAAAGATACATAAAGAAGCTAATTATAACTTGCATTTTTTTTGTATTATTGCTACAGCTAAAATACACCAAATAATGAGTTTCAGGATAGAAAAAGATACTATGGGGCCTGTTCAGGTTCCGGCAGATAAGTACTGGGGAGCGCAAACACAACGCTCTAAAGAAAATTTTACCATTGGGGGGCAACACATGCCCATAGAAGTAATACAGGCGTTTGCTATTCTTAAAAAAGCGGCCGCTCATGCCAATACAGAACTTGGAGTATTACCAAAAGACAAAGCTGAAATTATAAGTACAGTATGTAATGAAATACTAGCCGGAAAACTGGATGATGAGTTTCCGTTGGTAGTATGGCAAACCGGTTCTGGCACGCAGTCGAACATGAATGTGAATGAGGTGGTGGCAAATAGGGCGCACGTATTATTAGGAGGAAAGCTGGACGATGAAAAAAAGAAAATACACCCTAACGACGATGTAAACAAATCGCAGTCGTCCAACGATACTTTTCCTACCGCTATGCATATTGCCGCATACAAAATGCTGGCGGAGCAAACCATTCCTCAGGTAGAAAAGCTTAAAAAAACGCTGGATGAAAAAGCCAAAGCGTTTAAAGACATAGTAAAAATAGGCCGTACTCACTTAATGGACGCTACTCCGCTTACCTTAGGGCAGGAGTTTTCCGGCTATGTGGCCCAACTGGGATATGGTATAAAAGCAATAAAAGAAAGCCTGGATCACCTGTCGGAATTGGCATTAGGGGGATCAGCCGTCGGAACAGGACTGAATACTCCCAATGGATATGATGTATTGGTAGCAAAAAAAATATCCGAATTCGCAGGGCAGCCTTTCAGAACGGCTCCCAATAAATTTGAAGCGTTAGCCAGCCATGACGCGCTTGTAGGAGCTTCGGGAGCATTAAAGCAATTGGCGGTAAGCCTGATGAAAATTGCAAACGATGTGCGTTGGCTGGCTTCCGGCCCAAGGTGTGGAATAGGAGAAATATTAATTCCTGAGAATGAACCGGGCTCTTCTATTATGCCGGGCAAAGTAAACCCAACCCAGTGCGAGGCCTTAACTATGGTTTGCGCACAGGTAATAGGTAATGATATAGCCATTAGCGTTGGGGGGATGCAGGGGCATTTTGAACTAAATGTATTTAAACCCGTTATTATTTATAACTTCCTGATTTCTGCAAGGTTGCTGGCAGACGCCTGCGATTCTTTTGATAAGCATTGCGCCATAGGCATAGAGCCTAACTACCCGGCAATAAAGAAAAACCTGGAAAACTCGTTAATGCTGGTAACGGCCCTTAACCCGCATATTGGTTATGAAAACGCAGCAAAAATTGCCAAAAAAGCGCATAAGGAAGGTACAACACTAAGAGAAGCGGCAATAGCTTTAAATCTGTTAACAGACGAACAATTTACACAATGGGTAAACCCGATGGATATGATTGGTAGTTTAAAGCAACAGTAATAAAGAATTTACGTTAAAAGCTTTATAAAATTAAAAACTTATGAATAGATACCTGCTGATTTATACTCTAATCCTGTTTATAGGTATTGGAAATATCGCATTTTCTCAGACAAAAGCAGAGGAAAAAGAATGGGCAAAGAAGTTAGATCAACTAGACCCCATGGATTATAAAGCCTTGGTAGAGCGAAAGGATACATTAACCAACCAGTTGCATGATTGCGAGGTAAGGGAGATTAAATATAAAAATGAACTGGAGGCCAAAGATTTGGAGATCGAAAAGTTAAAAAAAGAACTTGAAGATTATAATTCCGGGGCAGTGCCCGGAGTAACAAAAAACGGCGCTGGGGAGACAAAAGAAGAAAGAAAAGAAGTTAAGAAAGAGGAAAAAGAAATAAAAGGCCTGGTGTATAAAGTACAGATCGGTTCCTTTAAAAATAAAGACCTTACCAAATACTTTGATAACAACCCCAATTTTAGCGGAGAGGTAGACCCGGATGGAGTAAAGAAATATACCATTGGCGTATTTACCGATTACTGGGAAGCGGAAAACTTAAAAAAGGCATTAAGAGAGATGGGCGTTAAAGGCGCATGGATAGTAGCCTACAAAGACGGCCAACGGGTAAACATGAAGGACGCACGCGAAGGCGTTTTATAAGAAATAGATTCCACAGAATAAAATAAGACGAAAAGCAGTATATTTATACTGCTTTTCTTATTTCACAACAGACCAATTTCATGGAAGTTATAAATAAAATAACCTGCCCCAACTGTAACCACAGCTTCAATGCCGAGCAAGTCCTGGCGCAGGACATAGAGAAAAAAGTAAGGGGCGAGCTAAACCAGCAGGCCAAAGAATTTAGGGCAAAACTACTTAAAGAAGCCGAAGAAAAAGAAGAGCTATTAAAGAAGCAATTAGTACTGGACAAGCAAAAGCTGGAAGAGCAATTGCGAAGCAAAGTAAAGGATGATTTTGAGGCCCAATTAAAGGCCCTTACCGAAGAGAATGAACAAACCCGGAAGCAGAACAAAGAACTGAAAGTTAAAGAGCTTGACCTGATGAGAAAAGAGAAAGAGCTAAAGGATAAGCAGGAAGAATTGGAACTGGATTTGCAAAAAAAGATGATCCAAAAAACCGCAGAGGTGGAAGAGGCTGCAAAGAAGAAAGCGGAAGAAGAAAGCCAGATGAGGATGAAGGAAAAGGACATGCAAATACAATCTTTCAAAGACCAATTAGAAATATTAAAAAGAAAAGCGGAGCAGGGCTCTATGCAGATGCAGGGCGAGGCGCAGGAGCTTGTATTAGAAGAACTATTAAGATCGCTGTTTCCGTTTGATGTTATTGAGGAAGTTGGAAAAGGAGTGCGGGGCGCTGATGTTATCCATACTGTAAAAGATAATTTTGGTAAAGACTGCGGAAAGATTATTTATGAAAGCAAGCGCACCAAGGCCTTTAGCGATGCCTGGATTGATAAAATAAAAACCGACTTGCGCGGGCAAAGCTCTGACCTTGCCATAATAGTAACGGAAACCATGCCTAAGGAAATGGAGCGCTTCGGCATAAAAGACGGGATATGGATTTGCAGCTTTGCCGAAATAAAAAGCGTGGCCATGATTTTGCGAGACAGCCTGCAAAAGATACATGCGGTGCGCATCTCGCAAGAAAACAAGGGTGATAAAATGCAGATGCTCTACGATTACCTTACGGGCCGCGAGTTCCGCCAGCAGATGGAAGCGATAGTAGAAGGCTTTACCTCCATGCAGGATTCGTTAATCAAAGAAAAAAACGTTACCATGAAGTTGTGGAAAGAGCGAGAAAAACAACTGGATAAAGTGCTGGAAAATACCATTGGAATGTACGGCTCGGTGAAAGGCATTGCGGGTAGCGCCATTGCGGAGATAAAACAACTGGAATTCCCTAAAGCGATGTTGGAGGAAAACGCTGACTAAATGGCGATGGAGAGAAGATGGGTTCGTAAACCTGCGCCGGACGCTGTTCTTGTGGAGGCCCTGTCCAAAGAATTAAACATAAATGCTACCCTGGCAGCTATGCTTATCCAACGGGGTATTAGCGATTTTGAAGAAGCCAAAGCATTCTTTCGTCCCTCGCTGGATACACTGCACGACCCCTTCCTGATGAAGGATATGGACTTAGCCGTCAAACGCCTGCAGCAGGCAATAACAAACAACGAGAAAATACTGGTTTACGGAGATTACGATGTAGACGGTACAACCTCTGTTTCCTTGTTTTACGGCTTCCTCAGCGGCAAGTACCCCAATATGGATTATTACATCCCAGACCGTTACAAAGAGGGTTATGGAATTTCCACACAGGGCATAGATTATGCCAAAGAGAATGGATTTACCCTTATCGTCTCCCTGGATTGCGGCATAAAATCAATAGATAAAATTGAATATGCCAATAGCCTGGGCATCGATTTCATCATTTGCGACCACCACAACGCCGGGGAAGAACTACCCAAAGCCATTGCTGTGCTAGACCCAAAACGGTTGGACTGCAACTATCCCTACAAAGAGCTTTCCGGCTGCGGGGTGGGCTTTAAGCTATTGCAGGCCCTGTGTATCGCCAACAATTACGAGCAAAAAGAACTGTACAATTACCTGGATTTGCTGGCTATAAGCATAGCCTCGGACATAGTGCCCATTACCGGCGAAAACCGCATTTTTACCTATTTCGGTTTAAAGCTGATCAACATAAGACCAAGGCCGGGCATAAGCGCTTTAAAAGAAATAGCGGGCTTAAAAAAAGGTATGGAAGTAAGCAGCATTGTGTTTGGCTTTGCCCCCCGCATTAACGCCGCCGGAAGAATTGCCCACGCCGAAATCGCCGTAGAACTATTATTAAGTAAAACAGACGAAGTGGCCCAGGCCTTATCCGAAACCATAAACGACCGCAATACCCAGCGGAAAGATTTTGACAAAACAATCACCGAAGAGGCAATCAATATGATTGAATCTGATGAGGAGCTGCTCAATTCAAAATCCACCGTACTGTTTAAAGAAGACTGGCACAAGGGGGTAATAGGCATAGTGGCTTCGCGCTGCATAGAAAAGTATTACAAACCCACCATCATCTTCACCCAATCCAACGGGCATGCGGCAGGCTCTGCCAGGTCAGTAGAGGGTTTTGACGTCTACGAGGCCATTTCCCAATGTTCAGACCTATTGGAGCAGTTCGGGGGGCATAAATACGCTGCGGGGTTAACTTTAAAGGTAGATAACTTGCCCGCTTTCCAGCGAAAATTTGAAAAAGTGGTTTCCGCATCTATTACCGAAGAGCAACTTATCCCGCTGGTAACCATAGACCTTTCCATTAGCCTCAATCAGGTCAATGAGAAATTCTATAACATCATAAAACAAATGGCCCCCTTTGGCCCAATGAACATGGAACCGGTATTTGTATCTGAAAATGTATACGATACCGGGCAGTCCCGTTTATTGAAGGGGGAACATTTAAAATTGCATATAAAACAGGCTGGTTCGGAGCCGGTAGAGGCCATTGGCTTTGGTATGGCGGAGTATTTTCCCGGAATTGCCTCTAAAAGGCCCTTTAACCTTTGTTATAAAATTTCCGAAAACGACTTTAACGGCAAAAAAAGTTTGCAATTATTAGTCAGGGATATAAAGTTTGTTGATTAACTTTAAGGTCTTTTAGCTGATTATGAAACTTAGGGCGGAGCATTTAGTAAAAAAGTATAAGGCTCGTACGGTAGTAAACGATGTTTCGGTAGAGGTAAATCAAGGGGAGATTGTAGGACTGCTTGGTCCCAATGGCGCTGGAAAAACCACTTCTTTTTATATTATTGTAGGGCTAATTAAGCCCAACCAGGGAAAAATATTTTTGGAAGATGAAGAAATAACCAAACTGCCCATGTACCAACGGGCCCGCAAAGGCGTTGGCTACCTGGCGCAGGAGGCTTCTGTTTTCCGCAGGCTAACGGTAGAGGAGAATATACTGGCGGTGCTGGAAATGACTAATCTTTCCAGAAAAGAACAGCACGAAAAAACAGAATCGCTGATGGAGGAGTTTAGCCTTACCCATGTGCGTAAAAACTTGGGCATGGTGCTTTCGGGGGGCGAGCGTAGACGGACAGAGATAGCGAGAGCGTTGGCGGTTGACCCTAAATTCGTATTGCTGGATGAGCCTTTTGCCGGGGTTGACCCTATTGCCGTGGAAGAAATACAGGGCATAGTTGCGAAACTAAAACATAAAAACATAGGTATACTTATAACCGACCACAATGTAAACGAGACGCTTTCTATAACAGACCGCGCCTATTTGCTGTTTGAAGGAAAGATTCTTAAAGCGGGTTCGGCGGAAGAATTAGCGGAAGACGAACAGGTTAGAAGAGTATACCTTGGTAAACATTTTGAACTAAAGAGAAAAGTGTAGTGAGTAGCGTAGTAAACTCCATACTAAAAGCATACTTAAAAAGGCGCATCGGGCAGATAGAGCTTTTTATTAAGCGCCCTCATGAGGTTCAGGATAGGATATTGAAAGATCTTATTTCTAAGGGTAGGGGCACGGTATGGGGCAATAAACACGACTACTCGTCCATAAAAACACTGGAAGACTACCGCAACAACGTTCCCGTTTCTACTTACGAAGAAATTTACCCTTACATAGAAGAAACGCTTAAAGGGCACCAGAATATTTTATGGCCCACACCCATCAACTGGTTTTCCAAGTCGTCGGGTACTACCAATTCCAAAAGCAAATACATTCCCGTTTCGGTAGAGTCCTTGCACGCCTGCCACTACAAGGGAGGCCAGGATTTACTATCTATGTATTTCAATAATTTTCCGCAAAGCAAACTGTTTGCGGGCAAGGGACTTGCCATTGGCGGGGCCTATTCCGTAAACCCTTACAACTCCAGCACCCATTGTGGCGACATATCGGCGGTGATTATGAAAAACCTGCCTGCCTGGGCGCAGTATGTACGCACGCCCAGCCTTAACATTGCATTGATGAGCGAGTGGGAGGCCAAAATAGAAAAAATAGCCGAGGCTACTATTAAGGAAAATGTAACCAACATTTCCGCCGTACCTACGTGGACTATAGCGTTGCTGCAAAAAATACTGCAAAAGACAGGTAAGAAAAACATACTGGAAGTATGGCCCAACTTCGAGGTCTTCTTTCACGGGGCGGTATCGTTTACGCCCTATCGCGAGGTGTTCAGCAAACTTATCCCCTCGCCGGACGTAAATTTTGTAGAGACCTACAACGCCTCCGAAGGATTCTTCGGCATACAGGATACCCTTGGTAGTAACGAAATGCTGCTGATGCTGGACTACGGCATTTACTATGAGTTCATCCCCATGGAGGACATAGAGAGCGACAACCCGCGCACCATAAGCCTTTCGGAAGTGCAGCCCAACAAAAACTACGCCATGGTAATTTCTACCAATGCAGGTTTGTGGCGCTACCGCATTGGCGACACCATACGCTTTACCTCGCTGGCGCCGTACCGCATAAAAATTACGGGCCGCACCAAGCACTTTATAAACGCCTTTGGCGAAGAACTAATAATAGAGAACGCCGAAACCGCCATTGCCAACGCCTGCAAGGACACCGGCGCCGTGATAACCAACTTTACCGCCGCGCCCATTTACCTGGATGAGCAAGGGAAAGGCGGCCACGAGTGGGTGATAGAGTTTAGCAAAGAACCCAATAGCCTTGACCTGTTTGCCCAGCAACTGGATACCCATTTGAAGGAGGTAAACTCCGATTACGAGGCCAAACGCTACCGCAACCTGGTGCTGCAACTGCCCGTGATACGTAACGTAAGCGAAGGAACTTTTTACTCCTGGTTAAAGAAAAGGGGTCGCGTAGGCGGACAAAACAAAGTGCCCCGCCTTAGCAATACCCGCGAATACGTAGAAGACATACTACAAGACCTGGAACCGGCAAGGAAGTAGAGGCTCCCTATACATATCTCAATTAATTTTGCTTAACTTATAGTTACTAATAGTTACTAACATTCAATCTAAGTATGAAATATTTTACTGAGCCACACGGAAAATTTGTTATGCAAATTCCTATAGAATGGCAATACAAAAATATTTTATCAAATATTGGTGATGTATCACCATATAGCTTTGAATTATATGAAAATTCGGTAGGAGCTTTCCAAATTAGCTGTTATCCAATTTCAGATAGAAAATTCGACCCATCAATTCTAATCCAAAAATCGAATACCCGTGGACTTGAATTTACAGAACAGCGGCTAGATGACGATGACTTTAATTGTCATTTATGGTTGTGTATAGTTGAAGACCATTTTATTTTGGCTAAGTATATTTATGATTCAAATCCCAAAGATTTGGAAATAATTAATAAAGAATTAAAAAAAGCAAAAACCTCACTCTCTACTGTTGAGTTCCTTAGTTCAGAGAAAAGAGTAGAAGCCTTTAATCTAAACAAATGCAAAGAGTTTTTAGCTGCAATAGCAGCCTCCTTTGACTTGAAGAACAATGCGTTTAAGAACAATGCATTTATTGAGCTTATTATTTTAACAGCAAATCAAATAGATGCATATCTAAGGTTTTCACTAATGATGAAAAAACAAATTGACAACAAGATAAATGACATAGACATAACTCTTATTTATCAAGGAGATAAGGATGCAGTTATTTCCGAAAGAGAAATCTATAATAAGGCCAAGGAAAACAATGTCATTTCAGAAGAACTGTTTAACAAGCTACAGGGGCTTTATAATAAAAGGAATAAAATTGTTCACCGATATATTATTTCTGATATAAAAACAAAAGACCTAATTGATATTGCATACAGTTATGAAGTTATATGTAATGAAGTACAACTAAAACTTAAAGAAATAGAGGATTTTCAAATGGAAAATAAAATTGGCGTGTATGGAAATTGGAAAGACTTAAACAAAGAGTATACGTCTGAAGATATTAATTATCTTATGTCCCAAGTGAATGATAAACATTTTTTAGATGCGTTAAAAAGAAGTATCAGTTAAATACCTCTGCTGGCATACTCGTGCCGCGTGTGTCATTTTTCGATTTCCTAATGGTACCTGGCAATAAATAGTAAATAACGCTAGGAAGCTTAAGCTATTTTTTACTGGTAGATTTAAAGAGATAGGGTTTTTCTTTGCGAAGGCTTTCTGCCGCTTCTGTTAACTGGGGTACGACAAGTTTTTCGATTTCCTCTGTTCGTTCTACAGACAGGTTATTAACGGGAAGTTCTCTGTCGTCGAACGGGGATTTAAAATTATTCGATTTTCTTTCTGACATAGCTGATCGCATTCAGTTGTGTAAAAAACAACAACCAAATATAGTGAATAATTTCAATTTCTTTTTCGGTTTGAGTAAGATTATTGCTGGATATAAGTTTATCTAATTCTCCTTCGGCTATGGTTTTGCAAGCGTTATATTTTTCAATAAACTCCTCATTATCCACGTCAATGTCCCAGCCTGCTTTTGGCCGTGTAAGCTGATAAATATACCGTTCTGTAACCAGGAAACATTCGGCGGCATCGTATTTTATAAGCCCGACAATATCTTCAATAGAAAAGGAACTCCCCTGGGGATGATTATGAACGATGATACTATCTTTGATCTCATAAAGGTACTTATCGCTAATGCGGACGTTATTGTATTCCCCTTCAAAACGTCTTACTTGCTTTCCGTTCTTAAAAAAATAAAGATGTTCAATAGTAGCGGTTCTGATTTTTTGAATGGCCTTCTCAACAGAGGAGGCTTGGTCTCGGGGCAATGGTAAATGTTCTTCGGGGTCTTGCATTTAAATCATCTAAAAATATACCCTCAATATTAAAAAAACTTATACGTGAAGTTAATTAGTTGTGCTAGATTTATTTTCTACTAGCACAACGACCGTAAACCAACCGTATCCCCTCTCGCATCCTCCCAAAATAGAAGTATATTTGCAAATTATGTTACAAGTTATGCAAAACCGCATTACCCAACTATTTGGAATAGAGTACCCTATTGTACAGGCGGGCATGGTCTGGTGCAGCGGCTGGCGGCTGGCCTCTGCCGTTAGTAATGCAGGCGGACTGGGCCTTATAGGCGCAGGCTCTATGCGCCCGGAAGTACTGCGGGAGCACATCCAAAAATGCAAAAAGGCCACCCATAAACCCTTTGGCGTAAACGTCCCCCTGCTGTACCCGGAGATCGAGAAACTAATAGAAATAATTGTGCAAGAGGGCGTTAAAATAGTCTTCACCTCGGCGGGCAACCCCAAAACCTGGACGGCTCATTTAAAGTCAAAAGACATAACGGTTGTCCATGTGGTCTCCAGCGTAAAGTTTGCCCTAAAAGCCGAAGAGGCAGGCGCAGACGCCGTAGTCGCCGAGGGCTTCGAAGCGGGCGGCCACAACGGCAGGGAAGAAACCACCACCTTCTGCCTTATCCCCATGGTTCGGGACGCTATAAAAATACCCCTGTTGGCCGCGGGCGGCATAGGCACGGGGCGGGGCATACTGGCGGCATTCGCCCTGGGCGCGGACGGCGTGCAAGTGGGCAGCCGCTTCGCCATCAGCGAGGAGTCCTCCGCCCACCCCAATTTTAAAAGGAGGGTAATAGAATCGCAGGAGGGGGAAACCATACTTACCCTAAAGGTCAATACCCCGGTAAGGCTCATCAAAAACAAGTTCTACGAGCAGGTAAAAGAGGCCGAAGCCAAAGGAGCAAGTCCTGAAGAACTAAAGCAGTTACTGGGCAAAGGACGAGCAAGAAAGGGCATATTTGAGGGCGACCTGGACGAAGGCGAGCTGGAAATAGGGCAAATAGCCGCCGCTATAAAAGATTTAAAACCAGCGGGTGATATTTTAATAGAGCTTTGGGAGGACTACGAAAAATACAAACAAGAGCTTTGCCAAACCCGAAATGGAAGGTAAGAAACGATAAAAGTGAAGGATATACTTTTGTTTGGGTGGCAAGTTGATTAATTTTGAAAACTCATACAGAACTAGAACAATTCTTTAAATGGAAATTAAAGCCAAATCAATAACCAGAGACACGCAAATATTTGACCTTGTAAAAGAAGAAGCGCACCGTCAGGAAAGCGGACTGGAACTTATTGCTTCAGAAAACTTTACCTCTAAGCAGGTAATGGAAGCCATGGGAACCGTATTAACCAACAAATACGCCGAGGGGCTTCCGGGCAAACGCTATTACGGCGGCTGCGAGGTGGTGGACAAGGTAGAACAACTGGCTATTGACCGTCTTAAAGAATTATTCGGCTTAGAATGGGCCAACGTGCAGCCGCACTCTGGCGCACAGGCAAACATGGCGGTGTTCCTGGCTTGCCTGCAACCGGGAGATACAATTTTAGGGTTCGACCTTTCGCACGGAGGACACCTTTCGCACGGTTCGCCGGTAAACTTTTCGGGTAAATATTTCCGCCCTATATTCTATGGTGTGGAAGAAGCCACAGGCATTATTGATTTGAACAAAGTAGAGGCGCTTGCCCTTAAAGAAAAACCAAAATTGATTATATGCGGAGCATCCGCTTATTCCAGAGATTGGGACTATAAAAAATTCAGAGAAATCGCCGATAAAGTAGGCGCAATATTAATGGCGGATATCGCTCACCCTGCGGGGCTTATTGCCAAAGGCTTGTTGAACAACCCGGTTCCGCATTGCCATATCGTTACCAGCACTACCCACAAAACCCTGAGGGGCCCAAGAGGAGGTATAGTAATGTTGGGTAAGGATTTCGAAAATCCATTTGGCCATAAAACGCCAAAAGGAGAAATCAGAATGATGTCTAACCTTTTGGATATGGCCGTATTTCCCGGAACACAGGGCGGCCCGCTGGAGCATGTTATCGCCGCCAAAGCGGTATCGTTCTACGAGGCGTTATCTGACGATTACTACGACTACGCCGTGCAGGTGCAGAAGAACGCCAAAGTAATGGCGAAAGCCTTTTTAGATAAAGGATATAAAATAATATCTGGCGGAACAGACAATCACCTGATGCTAATAGACCTTCGCTCTAAAAACCTTACCGGTAAAATTGCCGAAGGAACGTTGATTAAAGCAGACATTACCATCAACAAAAACATGGTTCCGTTCGACGATAAATCTCCCTTCGTTACTTCAGGTATGCGCGTGGGAACTGCCGCCGTTACTACCAGGGGAATGAAAGAGAACGACATGCTCAAGATAGTAGACATGATTGACACGGTGTTGATGAACCACGAGAACGAAAGCAAACTAGCGCAGGTAAAGAAGGAAGTAAATGGCTGGATGGAGAGCTTCCCTCTGTATAAATAATACCAGTGGAAGAAACCCCCGAAGATACCCCTAACGAAATGTCTTTTATTGACCACCTTGAAGAGCTGAGGTGGCATTTGATAAGGGCTGCTATTGCCATTACGGTATTTACCGTGGCGGCCTTTGTGTGTATGCCCTATATCTTTCACCACATCATCCTGGCCCCTTCCCGCACCGACTTCTGGACTTACCGGATGCTATGCCAGCTAAGCCCTTCGCTCTGCATAGAAAAGATAAATTTTACCCTGCAAAGCCGCAACATGTCCGGCCAGTTTACCATGCACATATTGGCCTCGGTGGTGTCGGGCATAGTGATTTCTTTCCCTTATGTGTTTTGGGAAATATGGCGCTTTGTTAAGCCCGCTCTTCGCGGCAAGGAGAAAAGATATACTTCTGGCGCCGTGCTGGCAGTAACCACTTTGTTTGCTATGGGCATACTATTTGGTTACTATATCATCGCCCCGCTTTCCATTAACTTTTTGGCAAACTACAAGCTTGACGAATCCATAGCCAACCAGTTCGATATTACCTCGTACATGTCTACCCTTTGTATGCTGGTGCTTGGTAGCGGGTTAATGTTTCAGCTTCCGGTGCTTATTTATGTACTGTCTGCTATGGGTATTATGACCCCTATGTTTATGCGTACTTACAGAAGGCATTCTGTGGTAATAATATTCTTCATCGCAGCTATTATAACTCCCTCGCCGGATATTTTAAGCCAGGTGCTGGTAGCGCTGCCTTTGATATTGCTTTACGAACTAAGTATTTTTGTATCGGCTTCCGTGTATAAGAAAAGATTGAAGTCGGTAGAGGAGTAGTAAACCTAGTACTAGTTTACCCCTTTGTAAGGGTAACGACTATAGCTTTTTGTACCTACTATTAAAGTGAAAAATTAATATAAGTTAAGCGCCTCCCCTTTATTTTGCTATCTTGCAACATAACCTCTATTACAACTATGGCAAAACAATTATTCCTTTCTCTCTTTCTTGTCTTTGGTTCAATTACTGTTAAAGCACAGTGGATAGAGCTGGGCATCAACTCTATGAATGCGAATAATCTGATTAACACAGTTTGTGTGGATCCACAAGGGAATGTATATGCAGCTGGAACGTTTATGGATTCAAATAGAAACTATTATGTATCTAAATGGGATGGAACTACTTGGAGTGAATTAGGAGCCGATAGTAATGCATTGAATGCTAATGCTATGATTAATTCAATATGTTCAGATTACTTAGGGAATATATATGCTGCCGGTTATTTTATAGATAGCACAGGGAAAGAGTATGTAGCTAAATGGAATGGTAAATCGTGGATTGAATTAGGAGGAACAGGAGCTAATGCGCTTAACAATGATGGTACCATATATAGCATTTGCACAGATGTTTTTGGCAATGTATATACTACAACCTCCTCTGTTATTACTGTCCCTTATTCAGGAAATATAGCTAAATGGGATGGTAATTCGTGGACGCAATTGGGAACTGGAGCCAGTGGGCTTAATGCTAATGAAGTTATATATAGTATATGTACTGATGATTCTGGAAATGTGTATGCAGCGGGTGAATTCACTAATAAGACCAACGACACTTATGTGGCTAAATGGAATGGAAGTTCCTGGACTGAATTAGGAACAACCAATATTCTTCATTCCGGTAGCAGCATTTTATCCATTTGTATTGATAAAAACAGAAATGTTTATGCTGCAGGAAATTTTTTTGATTCAACTAGCAAGTGTTTTGTCGCCAAATGGAATGGCACAATATGGAGCGAGTTAGGTGCAGGAAGTACTGCTCTTTATGCCAATAGCAGCATTCTTTCTATTTGTACTGATTCTTCCGGTAATGTATATGCAGCCGGAGCTTTTACTGATTCCAATGGCTCTACGGAAGTGGAAAAATGGGATGGGGCTTCCTGGTCTGAGGTAGGGGGAGCAAACGCTCTTAATACTCCCTGGCAAATAAGATCTATTTGTATTGATAACCAAGGGGGCATCTATGCGGCAGGTGAGTTTTTTACTGATTCTCCTTTTACCTATTATGTAGCAAAATACCAACAAAATAGTGTTACTGGTGTTGCGCCAATTGCAAATTCCGCTGTTTCTGTTTACCCAAACCCAACAAATGGTAGTATAACTATAGCCTCTCCTCAGTCCGGGCAAGCAGTTGTTTATAACTCTCTGGGTGAGGTAATAACAACTCAGAACTTACAAGTTGGGAATTCTACTGTTTCACTTGACAAAGTATCGACAGGGATTTATACCATTGTTTTACCCGGAACTAGTAATTCTTATACTACTTTAAAAGTAATAAAGAATTAGTGTGTAGTAACGACTAGTAGTTTATATTACTATTATTTCTCTTAACTTTTTTGTCATACCAGTTTCCACCTGCCAGGCGGTGGAGGGCAACCATATCAAATACACGGCGTCCTAACCCCATTCAAAATATCACACATAGCTAAGCCACCAGCTTTTGTTACGTAGTTTAAGTTGCATAAACCATAGGCAGGGATAGTACAGCAATAACACCGCACAAAACCAGCACAAGTATACAATCGGCAATGAAAAGCCCCAACCATTGTTTGGGTTAAAGATGCCGCCATTGCTGGTAAATATATCCGAAGGAAAACCCAAAATCAATCCGATTATCAGCGCCATGCCATGTATCAGGTAGATGTGCAGTAGGTAATAGAATAGAGGCACACGGCCATACACCGTAAAGAAGCGGCCCAAGCCGTTGTTCATTTTTTCCAGCAATGGCATAACGGTTATGGCGCTGCCAATGGTTAAGAGCAGGTACAGCAAAGACGGTGGATATTTGTTTACCTTTATAAAAGCAAGCGCTGTTCTGCCCCAGGTGGCCTGTGGTTCCCAGGGGAATGGATCGCCATAACTATTGGTGGCGCGCAGGACAAAGAAAACTACCAGGCAAGTAATACCAATCAGATACATTTCTTTATTACGGCGATCTTCGGGCGCTACTAGTAAACTGCCAAAGCAATAACCTACCGCCATAACGGCTATCCAGGGTATAAGGGGATAAAACACAAAAAGGGTAACATGGTTGCCAAGAGCTATGGGCCCCTGTTCGTGCAGTATGTTCCACAGCGGGCCTGCATTCCCCATAGCCGCGGAATGGATATTGTCCAGGGTATTGTGCAAAGAAATAATGGCAAGGGCGATGGCGGCTATAACAGGCACAGGAAGAAAAATGAGCGCCGAAAGAACGATCATGCTCCAGCCAATGGCCCAAATAACCTGAACAAACACAACGCTATAGTCTATATTGAACTGCCAGCCAAAACGCACAATAGTAAATTCTAGTACAATAAGCCATAGCCCACGAGAAAGCAAAAAAAGGAAAGCTTCCTTTTTGGTTTTGCCCCTGCTTAAAGATAAGAAAGCGCTGGTCCCAGCCAGAAATACAAATACGGGCGCGCAAAAATGCGTTATCCAGCGGGTTAAAAACATAAATACGGTGGCATGCTGCAAGTCCAGCGGATTATATTCCTTAAAGTTGGAAAAGAAATCGCGAACATGGTCAAGCGCCATTAGTATCATAATAATACCTCGCAGTATATCTATGGCGGCAATACGTTTAGCAGTGTTTAGCGTTTTCATAACCAATGCGTGTGAGAAGCGAAATTAAAAATAAGCCCTGATAATCTTAGAAATAAAACCTAGTTTTGCATATAATAATAACATTTGATTATGTCTTTAAAAATAGCCATCGGCGGAGACCATGCCGGTTTTCAGTATAAAAAAGAGATTACAGACTTTTTAATAAGCCAAGGCGCAGAGGTAAAAGACTTTGGCCCTTTTAGCGAAAGCTCTGTGGACTACCCGGACTTTGCCCACCCGGTAGCAGAAGCGGTAGAGAACAAAGAAGCTGATTTTGGTATTCTTATCTGCGGCAGCGGCAACGGCGTAGCCATGACGGCTAATAAGCATAAAGACATCCGCGCAGCCCTTTGTTGGAACCCAGAACTGGCCTCCTTGGCCAGGCAACACAATGACGCCAATGTGCTTTGTCTACCTGCTCGTTTTATCGATCTTTCAGTTGCAAAGGCCTGTGTAGAGAATTTTATAACTGTTCCGTTTGAAGGAGGAAGGCATTTGAACAGGGTAGAAAAAATAGGCCGCTGCTAAGGTTTTCGCACGTAAACGTTTTCCCGTTCCAGCTTATATTCTTTTTCTAGTGGCGGTATTCGGTAAAATAGTTGGGGAATAATTCCCTTCTCATCCACAATAACATCGGGCATATCGTTCTTAAAGTTCTTGTATATCGTACTCATATTATAGTAATTATCCAGCGTGGTTAACTGCTTTTCCGCCAATTGCCAGTTAATATATGGCGTTGCCATACTATTGCCTACATATAAATCTGCATCGTCCCCAATTACCAGTAGATGCTTGCCTTGTATGTCATATTTTATGTTTGTATTAACAAGTTTATAACTAAGCCCGGAACTAGTATTAAATCCTAAATAATAACTGCCATAAGTAAAGGCAGCTATCAGAATCAGAAAAGCAAAGAATAGCGAATCTCCCAGGGCCTGTCTGCGGATAAGCGTAAAAAACTGCACCCCAAAATAAGAGATTGGAGGAACCATAAGGTACAACTGGAATGGGGCTACCTGGTCTGTTACCAAGAGCGTAGAAGCCGAAAATGCCAGCCAGCCGCCCATTATACGCATAACGTTGTATTGAAAATTGGTAAATTTAGAGACAGACATATACACAATGGAGCACAAACAAAGCAAAGCGGGCAAAGCCAATATGATAAGCAACTGAACAAAGGGTATATAATGAACAGCCTTTATATAAAGAAAAGCCTCCAGGTAATAGTTTATAAAATTAGATAGGCCGTCTATCCAATAGTAATAAACGCCAACGCAAAGTATGGGGAACACTGTTCCTATTATAAGAAGTAGTATAAACTTTAAAGTAGGAGAAGAATAAAAAAGCAGGGTAAGAAGAATAACTACTAAAAACAACAATGCTGGCAGGTAAAAAAGCGAGGCAAGCCCCACAATAAGTCCGGCATAGAACATATTCTCATTCGTTGGGGGCTCTTTGATTTGTGCAAGCAGAAGCTGGAAACTAAGTAAAATAAAAGTAGTTGCCAGCATTGCCGGAGATAAGGTATAAAAGTCAAAGAACAGGCAGGAAAGCGTTATATACAAAAGGGCGGGGGCAAGTGTCTTTTCCTTAAAAATATTGTGCAGGTTGGTGGTAAAATTAAAAATAGAGGCTTGGATTAATACAACAATAAGGGAGGCGATTTGCAAAACAAGCTGCGATTTACCCAGGAAGCTCAAAAAGAAATACGTTCCGGCAGAACACGGGGCAAGCGTATCCCATATATCCGTGTACATAGAAAAACCATGTTTCATTTTCTCGCCTATAAGCAGCCAGTAAAGCTCAGGCTCTAACAGAGGGATACCCATTATAATAAGCGGCAGGCGAAGGGCTAAAAGCAGTAAAAGAAGAGCGATGAATTTAATCGGGTCTGGAGATCTGAAAAAAGCAATCACGCCATTAGCCTTTAAGTTAAAAATTTAATTTTTTACTGTATGTAAACCTACTAAATTAAACTAAGTTTGAAATAAAATTAAAATTTAATTTGGCAGGATGGACAGCAAGAGACAGCAAAAATACGCTCGCTTAATTCAAAAAGAGTTGGGCGAACTGTTCCAAAGGGATTCAAAAAGCCTTTTTGAGGGCGCTTTTATAGCCGTTACCAATGTTAGGGTAAGCCCCGATATGGGCGTTGCCAAAATTTTTCTTAGTTTTTTGCTTGCCAAAGACAAACCAGCCTTACTGGAAAAAGTAGAAGAGCATAAAAAACAGATAAGAAAAATGCTGGGCGATAAAATAAAAAATCAGGCAAGGATTATTCCCGAATTGCATTTTTACATTGACGACAATGTGGACTATGCCGCTAAAATAGACGATTTGTTTTCTAAAATTGATATTCCTCCCTCAGACGAGGAAAAGGACAAAGAAAAAGGAAACTGAAAGATATAGTGAACACCCCCTTATTCATAGCCAGACGGTATTTTGTAAGTAAGAAGAAGACCAACTTCATCAATGTCATTTCTGCTATTTCCATGATGGGGGTTGCCTTTGTTACTATGTCCCTGGTAATTGCCCTTTCCGTTTTCAATGGGTTGGAAGACCTTATCCGCTCCCTTTATAATGCTTTTGACCCCCAGATAAAAATTACCGCTCTAAAAGGAAAAACATTCCATGTGGATTCGGCCTTTCTTAGAAAAATTCAAAATATAGAAGGCGTGGAACTGGTTACAGAGGTGATAGAAGACAATATACTACTAAAATACCGCGAAGACCAGATGGTAATAAAAGCCAAAGGGGTATCTGATAATTTTACCTTGCAACACCGTATGGACTCCATGATTGTGGAAGGAAAGTTTATACTGCATGGAGACAGCCTGGACTATGCAATTATAGGCCGTGGAGTTCAATATAAGCTGTCCATTCCTATAGAAGGCGGCGGAAGCTACCCGCTCCAGCTCTGGTATCCTAAAAATAAAAAAGCTCTATCGCTCAATCCTGAAAAAATGTTTAACAGGGAAGTGGCCCTGCCGGGAGCTGTGTTTGCAATAGAAAAGCAATACGACGACGGCTATATTATTGTGCCGTTAAGGCTGATGCAGCAATTGCTGGACTATTCAGATAAGCGCACCGCCATTGAAATTAAAGTAAAAGACGGAGTATGGATTGATGGCGTGCGAAACCGGTTGAGGGATTTGCTGGGAGATGATTTTGTAGTGCAAAATAGCGATGAGCAACATGCAAGCCTACTCAAAGCCGTGAAGGTAGAAAAACTATTTATGAACATTACTATCTCGTTTATATTGGCCATTGCCTCGCTTAATATTTTCTTTTCACTTACTATGCTGGCTATCGATAAAAAGAAAGACGTGGCCATACTATTCTCAATGGGAGCCTCTACTAATTTAATTAAAACGATTTTTCTTTTTGAGGGGATGTTGATTGCTTTTACGGGTGCCATCTCAGGGCTTTTAATGGGTTATGCAATATGCGCCTTGCAGCAGAAATTCGGTTTTGTTTCTATGGGCATGGAAACCTCGCTGGTTGACGCCTACCCGGTAAAAATGGAGGTTTGGGATTTTGTTACTACCGGCATTACTATACTTCTTATCACATTTATTATTTCCTATAGGCCTGCTTTAAGAGCCTCGAAGGTCAGTATTAAGGATACCTTGTAAAAAAAGTAAAGAAAATTTAGGTTTTGCCTGCAATTTTAAAGGGAAAAGCATAAATTTAAAGTTGATTTGTAGAAAATGAAGGTATCAACTGCGGAGTCGTTTCAGATTACTTATTCGCTATTACAGCACGAATACCTGGGCTATCTTTTTGAAACCTATGTGGTTCAGGTAGATGGGAATGGGCGGCTTACGCTGAAGCATCAGAATATCTCCTCAAAAAACGCCGATGAGTTTTCTGCTGGATTGGATGAGCACGATTTTCAGCTTATAAAAACCATCGACTCCATTCAACCGGATGCTATTATTAAAAAATTTTATAACAAAAAGGTAACATCCAACGAGTTCTTCCTAAAGGTTTATAACAAAGAAAAGGGCGACCAGCTTTTGCAGGATGCCATCAACAGCTATATAGAAGATAAAAAGGCAGAGATATTTGGGCTGCTAAAGGATAAAATGGTATTTGAGATGGGCAGCGATGGCGAGCCTACCTGGAAGCAGCTTACCATCGCTCCTAAAAAAGCCAGCGTACTTTTCCATTTTATGCGCAACGAGGAAAACACGCACTACTTCCCTACTATTAAATACGAAGGGGAGAAGATAGATTTCCAATACAAAAACTCCATTGTAGTTTGTAATTCTCCTGCATGGCTATTGGTAGAGAATACGCTGTATAGTTTCCAGAAAGAAGTTGACGGCAATAAGCTAAGGCCGTTCTTAAATAAGAAGTTTATAGTAATCCCCAAAAAGATGGAGGAGACCTACTACGAGCGTTTTGTAGCCCCTCTCATCGCCGCCTTTGATGTACACACCAAAGGTTTCCAGATTAACAACGAGCAATACGAACCCTCTGCGGCGCTTACCTTTAACGAACTGGCAAATGGCAAGCCCGCGATGAACCTGTTCGGGAAAGAAGAAAATCATGTAGAAGAAACCGAAAGCAAAATTGTATTTAGCCTGGGTTTCCAATACGGCAAGTTCCTGTTCGATTCGGACAATAAGGCCCCTTGCTATGTTAAGATGGAGCCGCAGGACGATAGCTATATTTTTCATAAAGTGAAAAGAGCGGTAGAGTGGGAAAGAAGTATGACAAGCTACCTGAAGGATTTGGGTATTGAACTAAGAAATGGTAAAATGCTGATGGAAAAAGGCAAGGCGTTTTACTGGCTCAAAAACAATAGGGCGGGCCTTGTAGAAAAAGGCTTTACTATAAGACAGAACAACAAAGACAATAAACGGTATTTTGTTGGAGAGTCTTCCATAAGCATTGAGGTAAACCAAAACAAAGACTGGTTCGACATTAAAGCCGTGATTCGATTCGGCGAGTTCCTGATACCCTTCATAAACCTGCGCAATCTTATTCTTAAAAAGAAAAGAGAATTTATTTTGCCAAGCGGCGAAATAGCTATTATCCCGGAGGAATGGCTGGCCAAATATTCCGAGCTTTTTCATTTTATGGAAGACGATTCGGATGATAATAATCTTAGACTGAAGCGCCACCACCTGGCGCTGGTGCACGAACTGCAAAACGGCAACCTTGCCAGGGTAAATATTGATGAGAAGCTGGCAAAGCTTAAAGACTTTGAAGAGATAGAAGACCATCCTTTGCCGGTGGGCTTTAGCGGTACGTTGCGGCCTTACCAGAAAGCAGGCTACAACTGGTTAAGGTTTTTACGCAAATACAATTTTGGAGGCTGCCTGGCCGACGATATGGGACTTGGAAAGACCATACAAACGCTTGCCATGTTGCAGTACGAGAAAGAGAACAACGCGCAAACAGCCAGCTTGCTGGTGCTGCCAACCTCGCTCATATACAACTGGGAGATGGAGGCGAAGAAGTTTACCCCGCAGCTAAAAATATTTAATTATACCGGTACGCACCGGGAGAAAAATGTGCAGCAGTTTCAGGGCTACGACCTTGTGCTTACCTCTTACGGCACGGCGAGGATAGATGTAGAGCACCTGAAAAACTATTTCTTCAACTATGTAATACTGGATGAATCTCAGGCGATAAAAAACCCGGATTCCATAATTGCCAAAGCGGTAAAAGAGCTACGGTGTCAGCACAAGCTTATACTATCGGGTACGCCGGTGGAAAATAGTACGCTCGACCTGTGGTCCCAAATGAATTTTGCAAACCCGGGACTACTAGGAGACCAGGCGTTTTTCCGCAACCAGTTCCTGAACCCCATAGAAAAGCAGCAGGACGAGGCCAAGTTGAAAAGGCTATACTCGATGATAAAACCTTTCGTATTACGCAGGCACAAGAGGCAGGTGGCCACGGAGCTTCCGGAAAAGATAGAGCATATAAAATACTGCGAAATGACTGAGCAGCAGGAGCAGGAATACGAGAAAGTAAAATCGCAGTACCGGAATTTGATACTGGATTCGATAGATGAGAAAGGAGTTTCCGGCTCTCAGTTTTTACTACTACAAGGCCTTACAAGGTTAAGGCAAATTGCCAACCACCCTAAGATGGCAGATGTAAACTACAAAGGCGACTCCGGCAAAATGCAGGACGTTACGCACATGCTGCGCAGCGCCTTAACAGAGAACCATAAAATTTTAATATTTAGCCAGTTTGTAAAACACCTGGCTATACTAAAAGAATATTTATTACGAGAACACCTGGAGTATGCTTACCTGGACGGCTCTACCAAAGAGCGGCAGGGGCAGGTAGAGCTTTTCCAGAACAACGACGACGTACGCATATTCCTGATTTCGTTAAAGGCCGGAGGGGTGGGGCTAAACCTTACTGCCGCGGACTATGTGTTCCTGCTTGACCCTTGGTGGAACCCCGCTGTGGAGGCGCAGGCCATAGACCGGGCGTACCGCATAGGGCAGAAGAACAAAGTGTTTACCTACAAGTTCATCACCAAGAACACGGTGGAAGAAAAAATACTGAACCTGCAAAAAAACAAACAAAAGCTGGCCAGCGACCTTATTACTACCGAAGAAAGTTTTGTAAAAAACCTATCCAAAGAAGACATCCAGTCTATTTTTGAATAACGACCTATGGAAAGCGCTCCTACTACTAGCAAAGAACAATTACTAATAGTAGGGGCAGGGCTTGTAGGTTCCTTGTTGTCCATTTACCTGGCAAAGCAGGGTTATGCCGTTACTGTGCTGGAAAAGCGGCCCGACCCGCGAAAAAATTTAACCGATAAAGGGCGGTCAATAAACCTCGCCCTGAGCCATAGGGGAATCCACGCCTTGCAACAGGTGGGCATGGCGGAGAAAGTCCTTAAGGTTGCCGTGCCCATGTACGGCAGGATAATACACGATACGGACGGTGAAACAATCTTTCAGCCCTACGACCAGGAAAGGCGGCACATCAACTCCATATCCCGTAGCGAACTCAACAGAATATTATTGGATGAGGCAGAAAGTAAAGGAGTAAAATTACTGTTTGACCTCTCACTAAAACAACTGGACAAAGACAAACAGGTAATAGTAGCTGCAACCAAAGACGGAGGGCTACAAAGCTTTTCAGCAGATATAATCTTTGGCGCAGATGGCGCTTTCTCATTTGTTCGCAAGGCATTGGAAAAGGAGGCAAACATTATAGCTAGGGAAGAGCTAATGCCTTATGGCTACAAAGAGCTTACCATCCCTGCGGTGGAGGGCATGCCTGCTTTGGAAGACAATGGGCTGCATATATGGCCAAGGGGAAAGTTTATGCTGATAGCGCTGCCCAACAAAGACGGCAGTTTTACCTGTACGCTTTTTTTGCCCGATAAAGGCGAAGAATCGTTTGAGACGATAAACACCGAAAAGGATTTGTACAACCTGTTCAGGAACTACTTCCCCGATGTAATAGTATACATGGCCGGCTTACGGGAAGAGTTTTTTAACAACCCCACCGGCAGCCTGCATACGCTGGACTGCTACCCCTGGAGGCACAACAACATTGCCCTGATTGGCGATGCCGCCCACGCCATAGTCCCCTTTTATGGGCAGGGCATGAACGCCGGGTTTGAAGACTGCCGCATACTGGACGAGCTGATAACAGCTGATAAAGGAAATTGGGAACGCATATTGGAAAACTACCAAACCAGCAGAAAACCCAACGCAGACGCCATTGCTAAATTCTCTGCCCGCAACTTTACAGAAATGAGCGAAGAAGTAGTAGACGAAGATTTTTTGCTAAAGAAAAAAATAGAAGCGAAGCTACAACAGCGCTTCCCGGAGTACCTGCCGCAATATACTATGGTAACCTTTACCGATATGCCCTACGCCGAGGTGTTAAAAAAGGTAGAAGACCACAACCGCATGATGGCGGAGGTAATGAAGCATAAAGCTAATTTTGAAACTGAACAAGGCTGGCAAAAGATAGAGGCTATTGTTAGGGAGTGGATTAGATAATAGTAGGGGCTTTTTAAATATCATGTCAGGCGCTATTTTCAATTTCTGAAATAAAACCCGTCCAATTAAATTTCCTTGTTTTAGAATCGCTCATAAGAGACTTTATCTCTCCTATGCCCGGAACCGGGATAACAGATCCAGCGAAAAAAGATAGTGCATTATTTGCAAGACTTGTAATTAATCTACTTCCTTTTTGTTTTTCAAGTAGCACTTCATTTCTATATTTGCTAAATTCTTGTTCAACAGCAGTAACTAATTCAATAAAGTCTTCAGGGTTATTATTTTGCAAAATCTTATTGCGAAAATCAATCAAAAAACTGTTTTCTCTGATTCGTTCAATTCCTTCAATAATTGGGCCGCTAGGCGTTTGCAAGACTGGAATTCTCTTGATGATTATTTTTTGTGAAACTTCAATATTTTGTAAAGTTGAAGTTCTAAATTTTAATACGGAATTATTAAAACTATTTGTGATTAACTCAATGTTTCTAACCCCCAAACAACTTAGTATTACAACATCAAAGGCAAGCAAGTCTATCCTCATTGAGTCTCCAATCAAACCTAAGCCACAAAGCTTAATTGTTTTGCTATGATTGTCGATAGGAAAGCCTGCCCCTGGTTTTCTGCCATAGATATACTCTATAACTTCGTTATATCTTTTAAATTGTTGATTTGGGAAATTAGATGCAACATCAATTAGTTCTGTCAAGTATGGATATTCTGATATAAGGCCATCAATCTGATTTGTATGTAAGATAGTAGCTACACCTTTTATAAGTGGAACGAAGTTTGAGTCCTCATCTAGAAATTTGACATAGTTTTCATTACGTAAACTAACTGGACACAGTGATCTAGTTAAAAACCAAAGCTCGTCAAAAAGAGTTATCAATCCTTGTGGTGATTCTAAAATAGGATTCCACTGCCAGGGCTCATTAAAATATTTTCTGTCGTGGTCGTAAAAGTATGCGGTTGGTGAACTTAAACCTATATATGCTTTTCTCATAACTTTATTGAATATGTTTATTTTCTTGCTGCTGTCCTGTGAGATGTTGTTGGTAAGACGTTAACTAAAGAGAAATAATAAACGTCTTCATTTTCCAATAGTTCTTATTCTCTTCTTGGATTCTTTTTCTTTTAACGCTTTGCAAACCTCAGATAGTAAAACGTCTAGGTCATTAGAAAAATCAACCTGAGTAATATTAGGTAAAGAATCAAATTTGCTAGCCTGAAAATGTAGATTGTGATCGGATATGTTTTTCATGGAATTATGTAAGTTGTCTAAGCATTTTTTTATGCTTTTTCCGAAGGGATATTGCGCTAACAATTGTCCAAAGTTAGCATGCCCAAATATAGGTGGAACAAAGTTTATTATCGTTCTTTGCAAGGTTACAACTGATATAACGGATCCCATAGTAGAATTTTGATTTAACTCCTCACATAATACAATGAGTCTAGAAATATCAAACTCCTTAGATCTTATTATTGAAAGCTCTTCAATTCTAGTCTGATTTATATAAGTTAAACTACCATTTTTAAATGGCTTTTTAGCTTTTTCTGAATTAGGGTTTTTTAAATATATATTAGTCTCATCAAGACAATGTTTTGAAAACGCTATTTCATCTTTAGTATTCTTATTCCAGCTATAATCTTTCATGTTTGCAAAAAGTGCTAATTCGTCTTCGTGAAAAAGGGTGGTTGTAGTTATTTTAAAAGAAGAGATATTGTTGGCTTTAATTATTGTGCCATTGATAAATATTTGTTTGCCTTTATAAAATGGACTAAGGTAATCAGATTCTAGCTCATTGTGAGTTAACAAAGTTCTCGCAATGCAAAATTCTTGCTTGCCTTTATTATATATAACAAGTAAGTTAAACCGTTTATATATTCGGGGGTCTCTTTGAAGAATATATTTATGTAATCCTTGGTTATTGAGACAATCCTTTAAAAAATTAAGGAAGTTAACTTTGTAATTTACTTCGGCATTTATTTTATTTTTTATTGTTTCAAAAGAATTAGCCAATCCAGTAAACAACGTGTACCAAAAACTATCTTCTTGGGAAGGCTGGATTCTACTTTTTTTATAAGGAACTTCTTTGTTATAAATTACTAGGATGTCTTCGCCAAAATATTTTTTTAAAAAAGAATCAGTTTTGACTTTGATTTCAATGTATTCACTGTCTAGAAAAAATGATTCGCCTTGGAAGCTTTGTAGTTTTTTTAGTAGTGGAGCGAGTTCTGATAGTATTTCTTGTCGTTTGTCTTTGCTTTTGAGCAAGTATTTTTTGTAGAATGTTTTATAATTATTAATTTCCTCTTCAAAGAAATTAGTGGATTTTTTTAGTGAATTGGGCTTTAACATATTTTTAATATTTGCAACTATTAATTTTTCTATAGGATTCGTGTCTACTATTATAAAGCCTCCGGCTTTTAAACAGCAAAAATTTTTTTATAGGTAACAACCGACCCTATTTTATTTTTATCAACTCCCCTTCCATAACCCCATTTTTGGACGTAGAAGTGTACCTATAGGAGTTTGCTTCGCAATCTGTAATCTCCACGTTAATAGTATCTCCTTTATCAAAAGAAGAGTTTTTTTCAGCGTCTTTTATTAAATAATATTCCGAAGCAGACTTCCAGGCAATCACATACCGCGATTCTTTATTTAACTGTGGGAAATGCTCTACCTGGTATCCCTTTTCCCTCGTTATATAAAAACTGTTACTATCAACATAATAGGTAGAATCGTTAAATTTAAAGGTACTCGCATGTTTAAACTTTCCCTCTGTAAAATCTTCGCAGGACTCAGAAGCGCAACCGTAAATTACTACTAGCGCCGATAGTAAAAACAAAACTTTAATCTTTGTCATTAAATTTTATAGATACGAAATTTAATAGTTAAAATGTTTACTATTAAAAGGATTAGTTAAAGATAGCAAAATGCTTTTTCATAGTCAACTGAACTGGAGTAAGCAAAAAAGTTTTAGACGAAGTTAAAGCGACAACATCTACATTAGCAAATAAGCGCGGTGGCAAGTCCACGTCAGGTGTGGACAATCCATGAGGCATGTGCGGATGACGCGCAGTAGGAGCGGAATGATTGTCTTCTGACGTGGCGTACTTTTCTTTTGGTTCGTTTTCTTTTGTACGACCAAAAGGAAATGAACATATAGTAAAGCGGGTGGAACAAAAAGAGTTAGTGGTCTTTTTGTGCTACATTTATAACCGTGTCGTCAGGTGTTATCACCTGACGATTTGAACTCTTGTGTTACCTGCTTCTGTGCCAATTGTCACCGCAACCTTTAAAAACGGTCAAAACCATACATGGCCTAACATAAAAACAGAGAAATTAACAGAGAATAACAGGAAAATTATCAGGCGAATAACAGAGCAAAAGTTTTATGCGTGTAAGATTTCCCCTCAACTAGTAGTTTTTTAGGTAGCACAAAACCTCTAGTCTTAAAGGTCTGCTTACTATATTAGGGGTTGGTTCAAAAAGAGCAGGATTAAACCTGTGCCAGTTGGCACAGGGTAGTATTATTTTACTACTGCAAAAGTTTCTGTACGTTGCATGGTGTTTTCCTCCCCCTCAAGTACCAGCTTGTCGTCGGTAAGTTCCTTTACGGCTTTCTCCAGCTTTGCATTGCCGTCGGTTAGCGTAAGTTCCAGCTTTTTATCGTCTGCGGTTAAGTCCCATTTGCCGTCCTGGGTTTTACCGTCCTCTGTGCGGGAGAAAGTGCCATCGTTTTTAAACGAATACACCAGCGAAACCTGGTCTCCCGTAAGCGTTACCCCTGCAAAAGTAAGCTCAGTGGCCTTCCAGTCCTTGGCAAGCAGTTCCTTTTTGCTTTTAGAACAAGAGGTTAACGAAAAAATGATCGCAGAAAAAAAGATGATTTTTGCCAGAGCTAAAAAAAGATATTTCATAGGTATAAGTGTTAAATTAATGATTCTAAGCTATAAAATAATTTTTCGTAAAACAAGCCTCTTTCTATTTATGCTTTCAGTTTATCCAACCCTGGCATATAAAATAATATGTCAAGAGCCTATTTATAAATGATTGCTGCTTAGGCATATAAACCTACTCGGTTTTTGTTTCCAATTTTGGCATAAAACTTGTTTGTTAAAAAATCTTAAATTATCATTTAGTTTTAGGTATCGAATCATTAAAACAGCTTTTTATAATGCCATTAAAACAAAGAATACTATTAACTGCAACTTTATTCTTTATAATAAATTATTCCGCTAATAGCCAGGGCTGCAGCGATGCAGGCTTTTGTACCATGGGCGCCATGAGGCCTACCGCAAGCTCCCCAAAGCGTTTTGCGCCAAAGCTTTTATCAGTAGAGTTTGGCCAATATTATGGTTACACCAAGTTCCAGACCCACGTTTTTACTTACTATGCAGATATGAATGTATCGCTGGGGGCTAAAACCAGTTTCCAGGTCAGAGTTCCCTATACCATTGTCCGCGGCGAGCTTGGCAGCGCCCATAGCTTTAGCGATATTTCCTTTAGCGCTACCCGAAACCTGGTGCGTACCGATAAGTACCAGATTAACGTTACCCTGGGCGGGAAAATACCAAGCAATAATTCCAACCTGCCTTCCAACATTTACGACCATAAGGTTATGCCGATGTACTACCAGACCAGCCTTGGCACCTACGACATAGTATTAGGGGGATCGCTGATAACAAAGAAATGGCAATTTGCGGTAGGCTATCAGCAGCCATTGAATAGTAACGGTAACACGTTTACCTACCAGCTTTGGAAAGGAGAAGACCCGGCCAATATGGAATATCCGCAAACCTACCATTTGAAAAGAGGGAATGATGTGATGGTACGCGTAGAACGCAATTTTCGTTCATCAAGGTTTAATGGCTATGTTGGCTTGCTTCCTATTTACCGTCTTAATGAAGACGTTGCTACAAGCCCTGTAACCGGGCAACGCGTAAAACTAGCAGGTAGCAGCGGACTTGCGCTAAATGTGCTATTGGGCGCGGGTTATAACTTGTCCGTGCGCTCTGCCATTAAGTTCCTTTTTGCGGTAGCTCCTATATCCAGGCCGCATAATCCGGACGGTTTATCAAGAATATTTGTAAATACCATTAGTTACGAGTTTCGCTTTTAATATTATGAACCACAGCTTTAAACTAGTACTATTACTCTCGTTACTACTGCCTGCCTGCATATTTGCGCAGAGAGGGCAGGAGAAGCCCCAGCTGAAACAGGCTATTGCAGATTCTCTTTTCGAAGATGGGGATTACGACAGAGCGATTAAGCAGTATGAATCTGCTGCGGCTTTATATAAAACCACCAATAAAGATTCGTACATCCATTGTGAAAATAAAGTGGCCGACTGCCAGGTGAGGCAGGGACAGTTGGACGAGGCACAGGAGCTTATTGAAAATATGCTAAAAGAAAGCAGTACCGCCGGGCAAAAAGCAGAGCTATGGATTACAATGGGTTTGATATATCTGAACAAAGGCCGCTATGACCTTGCTCTTGATTATTTCAACAAAGCCCTGGCTTACTATACAAAACAGGAAAAGAAAACCGAAGAAGACGCCTACTGTTATAATAACCTGGGGCTTACCTACTGGACTACCGGAAATAACCAGCTAGCGATGGAACACATGAACGAGGCGCTGGATATACGAAAAGATTTGTATAAGGGAGATAACCCAATGGTAGCCGCGTCTTACAATAACCTGGGCCTTGTATATTCTGATATTGACACTAAAGCGGCCATGGAAAATTATAGAAAGGCGCTTGATATTTACAAAAAAATATACAAAAGCGACAACCCGGTTATTGCCACTACCTTAAACAACATAGGCATTATCCAGAACAAGCAGAAAGATTATAACAACTCCCTGGTTACTTTTAGGCAATGTTTAAACATTCGCATAAAACTATTTGGCGCAGAACATGCCAATGTTGCTTTTGTGTATTCCAGCATAGGTCAAACCTTTTCTGACATAGAGAGGTATGATTCCGCGCTGGTGTATCAGCAAAAGGCGCTTACTATTTACAAAACGGTATATGGAGAGAAGCACCCGGAAATTGCCAATACTTATAACCTGATAGGCACAGCGTTGGAACAGCAAAAGAAGTACGACCTTGCCCTGGCTAATTTTCAGGAAGCGTTGTGCGCCAACTCTGCTGATTTTAGCAATAAAGATATTGCCGCCAATCCTTCTTTAGATAATTACTACAATGCCAATCTTCTTCTTTCTTCCCTGCTGCTTAAAGCCAGGGCGTTGGAAAGTAGACACTATGGAAAAACACTAAAGCTGGATGATCTGAAAGAATCACTGAGCATACTTGAGTTGTGCGACTCGCTTATTGTAAAAATAAGGCAACTAAGGACTGCCAAAGCAGATAAGATATTATTAGGAAAAACAGCTTCAGAAATATATGAGGATGCGGTAAGCGTTGCATTTGCTCTTAGCGAAGTCACGCTAAAAAAGAAACACTACCTGGAAAAAGCGTTTATCTTCTCTGAGAAAAACAAAGCCTCGGTACTATTGGAAGCCATTGCGGATGCAGAAGCAAAAAGTTTTGCAGGCATACCCAACGATTTGCTGGAAGATGAGAAAGAGCTAAAGAGTGAAATCACTTTTTATGAGCAGAAGCTTGCCGAGGGCCCGTCTAAAGAAAAGGAAAAACAATACAGGGCAAAGCTTTTTGCTGTGAACAGGAAGTACGAAGATTTTATTAAAGGGCTGGAAAAAAAGTACCCTGGCTACTTTAACCTTAAGTATAACCAGCAGGAAGTTAGTATAGACAGTATTCGCAAAAGCTTAAACAAAGAAACGGCGCTAGTAAGTTACTTCCTTGCGGAGGGAAGAAAAAAGATTTTCACCTTTGTACTTACAAGTAAGAGTCTCAAGGGCTTTGAAATAACAAAAGACGAATTTTTTGACAAAGATGTACAAGCATATAGAAATGCCATTACGCTGCAACTTGATGATGCCTATATAAGTTTTTCCCGCAGTTTATATAAACAGCTTTTGCCAACGTTTCCATTTACTGCTAATTTGTACAAAGAGAGTATACCCTGGCTTCATTTATCTACCATAAAAAAACTGGTTATCATTCCAGAGGGGAGCCTGGGCTCGATGCCTTTTGAGGCTTTGCTAGTCAAAAAAGTAAAAGAAGAGAGCAAAAGTGATTTTACTAAACTACCTTACCTTGTTAATTACTATTCCGTAAGTTATGATTACTCAGCCACGCTGTTTATGCAGGCGGCTAAAGAGTCTGGGGCATATAAACAAAACAGTTCTTCGATTCTTTTATGCGCCCCTGTCAATTTTAGCGCTTCTTTAAAGTTAAAGCCGTTGCCAGGCACAGAGGCAGAAGTTAAAAGCATAGACAGTATGTTTGTAAGTAACAGCGGCAATACTAAAGTATATCTAAACAATAAAGCTTCAGAGGATGTTATCAAATCTTCTGAACTAAAAAAATACAAATACCTGCATTTTGCTACGCATGGCATAGTAAATGAGGAAAAACCTGAGTTATCAGAAATATACCTTTGGCCTAAAGGCGAGGAGGACGGCAATCTTTACTCAGGAGAGATTTACAACTTGAATATCAATGCAGACCTTGTTACGCTCTCTGCCTGCCAGACAGGCTTAGGGAAAGTTACCAAAGGAGAAGGTATAATAGGTTTAACGAGAGCGTTGCTTTATGCAGGAAGCAATAACTTGTTGGTGTCGCTATGGAGCGTAGCCGACCGCTCAACCTCTGACTTGATGATTAATTTTTACGGCAATCTCATTAAAAATAAAGGGACAGATTATGCCTCTGCGTTAAGAAAAAGCAAACTAAAATTAATTTCAGATAGTAGATTCTCTCGCCCTTACTACTGGGCGCCGTTTATCCTGATAGGCAAGTAATCAGCAGTCGCCGCAATACACGCCAATTTCAGTAATTTTATCTTCCTTTAGTATTCCCTTTGGTTTGCCTTGTATTGTTTTAAGTTTTAGGGGAGAGGCAGGCCTTACTAGGGTATTGCCCCCTGGTATAATAATCCAGGTTTTGTTGTTCAGTTCAATTGCCTGTAGAGTGTCGCCAGCAAAATCTTTTACCTTCATTCCAACTTTAATACTGTCCCTGGTTATAAATGCTTTGCAATTGGTATGGATAAAAGTAATAAGGCCAACAGCTTCCTCCGTTTCAGCAATTATAAAACTTCCGGAGTCCGGCTTTATAATTGCCGCCCTCCATTTAATTTCCGATTTTGTAAAGAAGGTATCTTCCGCATTAGGGTAGTTTCTAAAAACCTTTTGCACGCTGTCTCCTAATATTATTTTGCCCATTCCGATAGACGTTATTTCATAATCGTTTTTGGGAAGGTCTGGGTAGCCATAAAACTTTGGTTTTTTTGGCGAAGAGGTCATTTTTAGTTGCAGGTCTTTTCCTGATTGTTCGCCCTTTTCCTTTTTCTGGGTGCAGCAGGTTATAGTAATCAGAAAATAGTAAATCAGCGCCGGCAAAAATCTTTTCATAGTAATAAGACAAGGAAGCAAAAATAGCCAACATTTTTTTTAATTTTGAAAAAATATAATTATGAGCCTCAATATCTTCTTCGACCCTGTAAAAGAATCGCTCATGCAGGGTAAGTTCGAGCCTACCTCGCTTATCCATTATATAAAAATCAATAAGGATACGTTTCCCGAATGGACTACTGTTAATATTGCCCTGATAGGCTTAACGGAAGAACGGGGAACGCTAACTAACAAAGGAACTGAGAAAGCCGCAGACGCCCTTAGAAAAAAACTTTATAGCTTAAAAAAAGGAACAGGTAATCCAAAGATAGCCGACCTGGGAAACCTACGTAATGGAGAAACACTGGAAGATACCTGCCTGAGGATAAAAGAAGTGTGCGAAACGCTTATTCAAAATAACGTAACGCCTATACTTGTTGGTGGGTCTCATGATCTTGATTTGGGACAATTCCTAGCTTATGAATGCTACCGCAAACCTATTACGTTTTTGACAGTTGATGCTGAAATTGATATGCTGGAACGGGATGATTTTGGAATTAATAAAAGCCATATCCATAAAATACTTGTTCATAAGCCCAATATTATTTTTCACTACAGCCATCTGGCCTATCAAACCTATTTCACAGACCAGGAAACACTTTCAGTGTTTGAGAAGCTGTTTTTTGAGGCCTACCGCGTAGGGCAGCTTCACGAAAATATAGAAGAAGCAGAGCCCGTAGTTAGGAATGCAGACCTGATGAGTTTTGATATGGGAGCCATTAAGCAAACCGATGCGCCTGGAAACACAGACGCGCACCCCTTTGGACTTACCGGCGAAGAGGCCTGCCAGCTTTGCTGGTATGCCGGGCTGAATCCTAAAATGAGTTCAGTCGGGTTTTATGAATTTAACCCGGAGGAGGACAATAAAGAGCAAACAGCAGGAGTGTTAGCTACTATGATATGGTATTTTATAGAAGGTTATTCCATGCGGAAAAACGATTTTAACCACGCCGATCCGCAGTATGTGAAATATACGGTATCCATGCAGGAAGACCCTCATAAACTCATTTTTTATAAAAACTCTCAAACAGAAGAGTGGTGGATGGAAGTGCCTTACTCCTCCGATAAGCCTAAGTATGCGCAGCATTCCATTGTGCCATGCAGTTATAACGATTACAAAGCTGCCAGCAATGGCGAAATACCTAACCGATGGATACTAACCCATGCTAAACTAATATAGTTAGCTTATGGCAGATGAGTTATTACCCGAATATACAATTGCCCAACTTGCCCTAAGAAATGGAAATGACCGAGTTGAGATTTGGTGTGCTTATAAGGGGAAAATTTATGATGTTTCCAAGTCGCGCTTATGGAGAAACGGAAAACACTATGAACATTGGGCGGGGCAGGACCTGACTGAAGAATTAGCGGACGCCCCACATAATGAAAATGTTTTTGATAAATTTAAAATTGTGGGTATATTGAAAACCTGAAATTTTTTAAAATAAATATAATTATATAATGATTGGAATAGTAGAAAGCGGATCAACCAAAACAGAGTGGTTATTCATTGATAATAAAAACACTACCAGAAGATTCCACAACAGGACACTGGGCTTTAACCCTTTTTATCAAAGCGTTGACGATATATACAGGACATTGAAAAATGACCTTATCCCAAATCTGCAATTTGCGGAAAACATCCAAAAAATTTACTATTACGGCGCTGGCTGCGAGCAGGAAGGCAATAAGGAAAAAGTGCGCGAGGCTTTTAAAAAGGCAATGCCGCATACCTTTGTGGATGTTGAGCATGATTTATTGGCGGCGGCCAGGGCAATATTTGGCGACGAACCAGGGCTGGCTTGCATTGCCGGAACAGGGTCAAACACCTGCTACTACGATGGTAAAACAGTCGCTAAAAATGTGCACTCTCTTGGATTGTTTTTAGGAGACGAAGGCAGCGGGGGGTACAAAGGAAAACTACTTATAAGAGAATATATCAGAGAGAGTTTGCCCGCTCATATACATGCCGATTTTGAAAACACCTATGTGGATAGGACTGATGAGATACTAAACCATGTTTATGGTAGCGAAATGCCTAGCAGGTATCTGGCCTCCTTTTCTCCGTTCCTGGAAAAACATATAAAAGAACCTTTTATTTATAACCTGGTTTACAAAAGTTTTGATGAGATGTTCGATAATTGCATTCTGAAATATGACAATTATAAAGAATTGACTTTAGGGTTTGTTGGTTCTATAGCATTTTATTTTAAAGACGTGCTTAACGAAGTGGCCAAAAGCAAAGGCCTTACCATTTCCATTATTGATCCAAGCCCGTCTGAAGCGCTGGTAAATTACCATTTGCAAAGATCGGAACTATGAACACTACAGAAGCTCAATCCAGATACAACCACCTGGAACGCCTATCCGCCGGAGAGCTTCTGAAGCATATTAATGAAGAAGACAAGACAGTGCCTTTTGCAGTAGAGAAGGCGCTGCCTTCCATTGAGAAATTATTGACGGCCCTTGTTCCTAAAATGAAACAGGGAGGCCGTCTTTTTTATATAGGAGCAGGAACCAGCGGACGATTGGGAATAGTAGACGCTTCAGAATGCCCGCCAACCTTTGGCGTTCCCCACGATCTTGTAATAGGAATAATAGCGGGGGGAGACACAGCAATAAGAAAGGCTGTTGAATTTGCCGAAGACAACAGAGAACAAGCCTGGGAAGACCTTAAAAAATTTAATATTACTTCTGCTGATTTTGTAATAGGCATAGCAGCCTCCGGGCATACCCCTTATGTAATTGGCGGCCTTGAACAATGCGCTAAACATGATGTCCTTACAGGTTGTATTACCTGCAACACCGGCACACCCCTGGCGGCAGTTGCAAAATATCCTATTGAAGTAATTGTAGGGCCGGAGTTTGTAACCGGAAGCACACGCATGAAGGCGGGCACCGCTCATAAACTTGTCCTGAATATGATTTCCACAGCAGCAATGATACAGTTGGGAAGGGTAAGAGGCAATAAGATGGTGGACATGCAATTGAGTAATAATAAGCTAATAAAAAGGGGAGTTAAGATGCTAATGGATGAGTTGAAGGTAAATGAAGAAGATGCCAAAGTGCTTTTGGAAAAGTACGGCAGCGTAAGAAATGCCATAGACAAGTTCGAAAGCAATGCATGAGATAGAACCATTCTACAACTGGGAAGTTTATTACAGCGCAGCAGACGATGAGCGTTCTCCGTTTTATGGAGCCACCTATAATACAATGGCCTATACAAACGCCATATATGGTTACTACATTCACCCCTTATGGGATTATATAGGTTCTGAAACCCTTTACGTTAAAATCCTTTTTGCAGATTATGAAAGGCGTTTTGTTGTAATAGAACTATTTGGCGAATGGAACGACACGCTGCATAACGATATTATGCATTTAAAACGCAATGTTGTCGACCCCTTGCTTGGGGAAGGAATCAATAAATTTATCCTGATCGGAGAGAACGTATTAAACTTCCATGGTTCGGACGATAGCTATTATGAAGAATGGTTTGAAGAAGTGGAAGAGGGCTGGATTGCCGCTGTTAATTTTAGGGACTTTGTATTAGAAGAATGGAAGAAATACCATTTGGACTATTATATAAATTTTGGAGGATCGCTGGAAATGGATAATTGGAGAACCTTAAACCCAATAGTATTTTTTGAGGCGATACAAAAATTTATACAGCTTCGCCTAGAATAAACTCATTTGCAGGCGTTCTACCAAAGCGGCCTGAGAGATATAGTACTTTTTATTAGTTCTCACTTCTTTACATAATGCCCTTGTCCTGTTCACTTTCTCCTTAATAAAAACCCTATCATTAAAACGGAACGTTTCGGCAAGCCTTACATCTGACAAGAATTGAAATTTATTGTTAGCGTCATAAAGGCTAAGGCATTTGATAAGCTCGATATCAGAACAGGACGATGCCTTAGGGTTTTTTAGGTAATTAGAAAGAGCCTCTAGCACATCGGGCGGAAAAACCTCTTCCTTTAACATTGGAGACAGCAAATTTACAAAAACAGATTTCCAATGGTCGCCATGAGGCTTTATGCGGTAACCAAAGGTTAAGCCAGCTTTTAAATGGGCTACCTCATGAATGTAGGTAATAAGAAAGGCGTATTTATTAAGGTCGTTGTTTAAGGTAATGGTGTGACTGGCAGGGGGCACAAACCTGTAATCGCCATATTTTGAATCTCGTTTGTTTTTAATTACCAGTTTAAACGGATAATCAATCCATAACTTATAACAATACTCTATGCCTGGCGGAGGAAGGTGCCTTGACAGGACTTCTAAAATTGCAGACGGACTCACACTGCAAAAATAAAAAAGAGCTCAGTCTGACCGAACTCTTTTTTAAGCTTTTTTAAGAAAATAATTTTATTTTCTTACTTAGCAACAGAATCAGTTGCAGCTGAATCCATAGGAGCAGCCATAGTATCAGCTGGCGCAGGAGCAACCATTGTGTCAGCAGGAGCGGCAGTTGAATCTGTAGCAGCTGTTTCTTCAGCAGCTTTTTTCTCACCACATGAAGCAAGGGCAAGAGTGCCTGCAACAAAGAATAGTACGAATAATTTTCTCATAGTTAAATAAAAATTTAGGATTTAGAATTTAAGAGGCAAATATAAAAATACTTATTTATTTAAATACTATTTTTATAATTTTTTTTATTTAAATCGTAGTTATAGCTGTTTCAGCGTCTACTTTTTTGCACTTAGCGAGTCTTTTGGGTTTTCATTAATGGTTTCGACCACCAATTCTTCGGAAATTTGTTCCGAGGGATCAATTATTGCTTCTGTTTGATCCTGAATATGTTGAGGTTTAACGGCACAGGCTGCAAAAATTGTGATGCAAAAAACTGTAGTTAAAATCTTATTCATTCTTAACTACAGTTTAATTTTTATATCCTTTAAAGATTTTTTCTTTTTTTTGGCCTTTTTATCAGCTTTCTCATTCGCATCTTTTGTGTTTTCTTTTATTTCTTCTCCGGCGTCGTCAACGCTTTCCTGTAATCCCTCCAGCGCTTTTTCGGCAGGGGTTTTTTGTTTACAGGAGCTAATTACCATAAGAAGGCAGAAGAAGATGTACAAAAGCTTTTTCATGAGTATAATTATTTTGACTAAAAATAGTAAAATTATTTTTCACGAAAAACAAGATTTATGGGTACGCCTTCAAAATTAAAATGCTGCCTTAATTTATTTTCTAAAAAGCGTTCGTATGGCTTTTTAATGTATTGCGGAAGATTGCAGAAAAAGCCAAAAGTTGGCGTACGGCCCGGGAGCTGAGTAATGTATTTTATTTTAATGTATTTTCCTTTTAATGCCGGAGGAGGAAAGTTCTCAATCTCAGGTAGCAACACATCATTCAACTTAGAAGTTGGAATTTTTTTACTCCTGTTTTCGAATACCTCAATAGCCTTTTCTATTGCCTTAAATATCCGTTGTTTAGTATGGACAGATACAAAAACTATAGGAATATAAGTAGCTGGGGCCAGTTTCTCTCGTATTTGTTCTTCTACCTTTTTGGCGGTGTTGGTGTCTTTTTCCACAATATCCCACTTGTTAACCAATACTATTATTCCTTTTCTATTGCGTTCGGCAAGACTTACTATGTTCTGGTCCTGCGCTTCAAAGCTTTGGGTAGCGTCTATCATTATTATACATACATCTGCATCTTCCAAAGCGCGGACAGAGCGCATTACCGAATAAAATTCAATGTCTTCTTTTACCTTCGTTTTTCTTCTTAGTCCGGCGGTATCTATTATTATAAACTCTTTGCCATAGGCGTTGTACCGGCCGTTAATGGCGTCGCGGGTAGTGCCTGCAATGTCTGTTACTATGCTGCGCTCCTCCCCTAAAATCATATTTACAAAAGACGATTTGCCTACGTTCGGCCTGCCAAGTATGGCAATTTTAGGTATGCCCGCATCAGGGTCTTCTACCCCGGTAGTTTCAAAGTGTTTTACTACCTCGTCCAAAAGCTCGCCTGTTCCTGAACCGTTTTGTGAAGAAATAGGGTATATTTCTCCCAGCCCAAGCGCATAAAACTCGCCCGACATGTGTGTTCGGTTTATATTGTCCGCTTTATTGGCAACCACTATAACCGGTTTTTTTGACCTTCTCAGGATGTTTGCAAACTCTTCATCCAAGCCCGTTAATCCACTAAAAGAATCAACCATAAAAAGTATTACATCAGCCTCTTCCAGGGCAAGGTTTACCTGCGACCGTATGGCCTCTTCAAATATATCATCAGAGCCAATAACATAGCCTCCGGTATCTATTACGGTAAAAAAATAACCCACCCACTCCGCATGTCCATAATGCCTGTCGCGCGTAACGCCAGATACGTCGTCCATAATGGCGTTCCGCGTTCCCGTAAGTCTGTTAAACAAGGTTGACTTACCTACATTCGGCCTTCCTACTATTGCTACTATATTGCTCATATTTGTTTGTGATCGGTTAACTATTAATCGGTATAACCGAAATTTTTAAGTTTATTTTCCTGGCTTCTCCAGTCCTTGTCTACTTTTACATGCTGCTCCAGAAACACTTTCTTGCCAAAAAAAGCCTCCATTTCTTTGCGCGCTTCAGTGCCTATTTTTTTAAGCGCCTCTCCTCCCTTGCCTATAATTATACCCTTCTGGCTGTCCCGCTCTACAATTATCTGCGCCCTCATTCGTATGATGTCCGGTTCGTCCTGAAAATCTGTTATAACTACTTCGGTACTATATGGTATTTCCTGTTCGTAATTAAGAAATATTTTTTCCCTGATAATTTCCGCCGCCAGAAAACGCTCTGTTTTATCCGTTAACTGATCTTTATCAAAATAAGCGGGGTGTTCGGGTAAATGATCAATAATGGCCTGAAATACTTTATCTACATTAAATTTCTTTAAGGCGGATACTGCTATAATTTCTTTAGGTTGTAGCAACTCTGTCCAGAAATTTATGGTATCTTTTATTTTATATTCGGTGGCAAGGTCTGCCTTGTTGATGATTACAAAGATGGGAACTGATAAAGCTTTTAACCGGCGGAATATCTCTTCAAATTCCTCTTCCTCATAGTTTTCTGTAACGTCCACCACAAAAAGTAGTATGTCGGCATCCTCGTAAGAGAAAGTAACCTGCTTCATCATGGCTTTGTGCAAGGCATATTTTGGCTGTATAATACCCGGAGTATCAGAATATACCACCTGAAAGTCTTCTCCGCTCAATATACCCATAATGCGGTGGCGGGTAGTTTGTGCTTTTGAGGTAATGATGGAAACTTTTTCGCCAACCATGGCGTTCATCAAAGTAGATTTTCCTACGTTAGGTTTTCCTATGATGTTAACGAAACCGGCTTTGTGCGCTTTATTTTCCATGTTTGGGGATAAAAAGAGAACAAAGGTAGTTGAATTCTATTAATAAAGCATTACCTTTGAAATTCAAATCGCGGGATGGAGCAGTTGGTAGCTCGTTGGGCTCATAACCCAAAGGTCGCAGGTTCGAGTCCTGCTCCCGCTACTAAAATCCGAGAAACTTTACTGAAGTTTCTCGGATTTTCTTTTTCTATATAAATCTTTCAACAAAAAGGGCTATGGACAAACCCATAACCCTTTTTAAAAGCAGCTCGCGGTAGCGCTTATTTGTAGGCTACGCCGTTTGTGTTATTTTGAGCCCGCAACGCTCTTTGCCGCTTCTTCAATTATAGTTAGCACTTCCTTAGGATGAGAAAGCATAACAACATGGCTGCTTTCCAGTTCGGTTGTTTTGGCATTCATTCTTTTGGCAAAAAACCGTTCCAATTCTGGCCCAAGCTGGCCGTCGTTTTTGGATACTATGTACCAACTTGGCTTGGTTTTCCAGGCGGGCGCTCCGCTCTTGTCTCCGAATATTGTTTGAGATGCAGGAACTTCTGTAGCATATATCAAATCTTGCTGTTTGGCCGCAAGGTCTTGGGCAAAGGTTTTTTGGATACCGGCTTTAGACAAATAAATATAACCGTCCTGGGGTTCGAAATAAGCAGAGATATCTCCGGCAGGGAATTTCCCTAATAGCGCAGGCACTGTTTCGTCTAAATCAGGCGCAAAGGCAGCAAGGTAAACCAGGCCAATAACTTTAGGGTCGTTACCCGCCTGGGTGATGACGAATCCGCCCCAGGAATGACCTACTAATATCACATTGCCTTTTGCCCTGGCAATGGCGCGCTTGGTAGCGGCAACATCGTCCGCCAGCGAGGAGATTGGGTTTTGGACCGATAGTACTGGGAAGCCTTTAGCTTGCAGCGCTTCTATTTGTGAGGCAAAGCAAGAACCATCGGCCCAGACGCCATGGACAAAAATAATAGTTGGTTTAGCGTCTTGAGCGCTAACTTGTAAGGAGCCCATAACTAGTACGGACAGGATTGAGAGAATTTTGATTGTTTTCATGTTTTTTGTAGCTGAGGTTTTGTTTGAATCAGCGATACAAAGATGGGCTGAAAAGCAGGTGCGGCTGATGCATATATTACCCGATTAATTGTAATTATTTCCCTTAGTTGGAATCTTTAAGCGGATTTCTAAAGTCAGAAGGCGATATACCTGCGTTTTTTTTGAAGAAATTAGAGAAGTAGGCCACGTCTTCGAAGCCAAGTTCAAAACTGATCTCCTTTACCGATCTGTCGGTAAAGCGCAATAGTCGTTTGGCTTCCACTATAATCCTATCCTGTATAATCTGCGAAGGGGGCTTCAGATTAAAAAGTGCAAAAAGATTGGATAGGGTTTTGGGGGCCTTACAAAGCTTTTCCGCATAAAAACCAACAGAGTGTTCAGATTTAAAATTTTTTTCTACTAACAGGTTAAACTTTCGGATAATATGAAACCGGTTATCCTGAAGCTTTTTGGCAGGCACATACCCAACCTTGGCCAACTGGGTTATATAGATGATAAGGCGCTTTAGCAGAGCTACCAATAGTTCATTCTGGACATTATCCGAGGTCTTGAACTCCTCGATAAAAACGGCAGACAGCAGTTGCAGTTTTTGTTGTGCCTGGTCATTTAGTTCAATGATCAAATGGTAAATATTGCTGAACAGGAAACCTACACAGCCAACCTCGCTATCATTATCTATGATACAATAAAACTCACGGTTAAACTGCCAGGCAACTATACCAGTAGAATCACCAAAGCTAAACGACTGGTTATGCAAAAGAGTTATCAGAGAATTTTCAGGGAAATTATATTCGGCGCCGTCAATGAAAATGGTCTGGCTTTCTGCCGTGTTCCATACAATAGTAAAGTACTTGTTAAATTGGTCTTTGGAAAAAACTAAGCGGTCAAACCCCGCTTCGTCCTTAAAAAGCAGCAATTCCCCACCTGTGTTTTCATCCTTTAGTGTATGCCTCATCAGTTGATCAACTAAATTAATTAAGACATTCCCTCAGACAACGACGTATATAACTATACAAGGTTGCCTGTATGTAGTAAAAGTAGCTCAAAATTTACCCTTGAAAAAATTTTAAAATTGAAGGCTTTTTGTTTTTATTCCTATCTAAAGCGTTCACTCTTTATTTTGTTGAAAGAAAAAATTTAAGAACTTTTAAAAAATCAAGCGTATGAGAAAAGTCATGTTCGCAATGAACATCAGCATTGACGGCTGTTACGAGCATACCCATTTCAGCCCCAATGAGGAACTGATGGACTATTTTACCAAGCTCATGCTGGACACCGGCCTCATTGTCTATGGCCGTAAAACGTATGAGTTAATGGTTCCTTTTTGGCCGGAAGTCGCCAAAAACAAATCTGGTACGCCGGGCGATATTGCCTTTGCTGAAGCCATGGCCCCGATCGAAAAAATCGTCCTTTCGCGCACACTCAAAAATGCCGCCGAAAATACAAGAATAGTTAGTGAAAACCCCGAAGGCTTAATCCGCGAATTAAAACAACAACCCGGTAAGAAAATTGCTTTCAGCAGCGCCAGCCTGCTTCCGCGCTTTCTCGCGTTTGGGCTTATCGATGAACTTTATTTAGTCGTCCACCCGGTTTTGGTAGGAGAAAACAAACGCTTATTTCAAAACTTCCTCGTTCCGGAAAAACTTAACTTCCAACCGGAGCGCCCCCGGCTATTTAAATCGGGTGCAATAGCCCTGCATTACCAAAAAAAGGAATAGCGACAAGCACAGAATCCTATAAAGCCATCAGGTAAATTAAAGCTAGTTTTACTTCCTCTGTGGCTTCTTTTCCATTGGCATAATTCTTGATATTCGTAAATACATCCTTAAATTTAAAAATCAATTGATTACATTTTTTACAATGGAAAAAATTAAATACTCATTAGTTTTAACCCTTTTTGCTTTTTTATATATAGCGTTATGCCCGCCACTAGCCGCCCAAAAACCGCTAAAGGAATACCAGAAAAAATGGGCGGCTGCACCTGGGGTTATTACCAAAGTTTGGGACGTTACTAATTCATCAAACAATTTAGGGGTTGAACTTCGAATATCCCCAACTGGAGAAGCTCCTTTCACCGCTCAAATTCATCATGTCTATTCGTTTATGGAAGATGCCTATGATAATTATAAACCTGGCAAAGCGTTACAAGTACGTTACGATGCAGCGGTCTCGCCATTTGATTCTACAAAAATTACTAACAAAGTAGTTATTGAAAAATTTGTAAACAGCGCCGCAGATAGTATGGCAGTGCAACGCACCCTAAGCCTGCTTAAATGCGATTCTGTTCATAGGCAGGTTTTGGCAAATGGGCTTCCGGCACAAGCTGTTGTTCTGGAATATAAACCATATGAGAATGTTGATTTAAGGATAAAAGGGAACAACCCAGCGATAACACTGAGGCTGGAAGTGAAGCCTGAGGATAAAAACCCTTTTAAAGCAACAGTAGAAGGTATTGTAATTTTGGAAGCATCTATACCCAAATATCAGCCAGGCAAGATCTTATATGTGAAATACGATCCTGATGATTTGACAAAAGTAGCCGTAGACCATTCGGAATAGCAAAGGGGGTGATTTTGTTCTTTATTTCTTTTAAAAGCCAATGTCTATATAGGTGGGAAAGATGCTATTGCGTGATATATTTGTGTAAGTATAAACCAGCGATACAATGAAAACAATTGCAGCAAAATTAGTCGAAATACTAGAACATGCCGGAGTAACTCACATACATGGTTTAGTAGGCGACTCGCTGAATGGAATAACGGACGAGTTGCGTAAATCCGGAAAAATTAAATGGATACACTACCGGCACGAAGAAGCAGCCGCTTTTGCGGCCGGGGCAGAAGCACAGCTAACAGGTAAACTAGCCGTTTGCGCAGGTAGTTGCGGGCCGGGCAATATGCACCTTATCAACGGCTTGTACGATGCGCACCGCAGTAATGCGCCCGTATTGGCTATTGCAGCACAAATTCCCAGCGAGCAAATTGGCAGCAGCTATTTTCAGGAAACCCGCCCCGAAGCATTATTTAGGGAGTGCAGCTACTACTGCGAAACCATAGCCTCGGCAAAACAAATGCCTCGCGTATTGCAAATTGCTATACAGCATGCCATAGGCTTAAGCGGAGTTGCTGTAATTGGTTTATCGGGCGATGTAGCGCTACAAACTGTGGAACATGATGAGTTGGAACACCCTCTTTTTTCTAATCGGCCAAGTGTACGGCCCTCTGATACTGATTTACAACAATTGGCAACGCTCATCAATCAGTCTAAAAAAACAACTTTGCTTTGTGGGGCAGGTTGCGCCGGAGCGCACGATGTTTTACTATTACTTGCCGGTAAAATTTTAGCCCCAATGGTACATGCTCTTAGAGGCAAAGAACACGTTCAATACGATAATCCATACGATGTTGGTATGACAGGACTAATAGGCATTGCCTCTGGCAACCATGCCGTGCAAGAAAGCGATTTGCTAGTAATGCTAGGAACAGATTTTCCCTATAAGGAGTGGTACCCTTCCCATTCTAAAATTGTTCAGGTAGATATTCGCCCGGAACGACTTGGGAGAAGGTGCAAACTGGACCTTGGGCTGGTAGGGGATGTTAAAGAAACTATTAAAACGCTACTACCTTTAGTAAAGCAAAAAACCGACAACTCTTTTTTAGAAAAATGCCAGGAACTATATAAAGAAAACAGAATAAATTTAGACGCACATGCCAAAAGCCAACCGGGCAACCTCATCCATCCCGAATACCTTACAAAAGTGATTAGCGAGAGGGCCAATACCGACGCTATTTTTACGACAGATGTTGGTACGCCAACAGTTTGGGCGGCAAGGTACCTGGATATGAAAGCAGGGAGAAGGCTGATCGGGTCATTCAATCATGGCTCTATGGCTAGCGCTATGCCGCAGGCCATAGGCGCACAACTAGCCTTTCCTGACAGGCAGGTTATTTCACTCTCTGGCGACGGAGGTTTTGCTATGATGATGGGAGATATACTTACCATATACCAGTATAATTTGCCGGTAAAAATTGTGGTATATAATAATGGTTCTCTGGGCTTTGTGGCTATGGAAATGAAAGTGATTGGAATGCCGCCTTTTGGAACTGATTTAAAGAATCCAAACTTCGCTAAAATGGCGGAAGCCATTGGCATTATGGGCATAAGGGTAGAAAACTCAGACGATGTGCCGGCGGCAATAGAAAAAGCGTTGGCGCACAACGGCCCGGTATTATTAGATGTAGTAACAAACCCTACAGAACTTGCAATGCCCCCAAAAGTAAATATAGAACAGGCCAAAGGTTTTGGAATTTATATGATAAAGCAAACACTGTTGGGAGATGGCGACGAAGTATGGGATACGCTTAAATCAAATTTTTTGGTTTAATATAAAGAGTATTTAAACTGTAAAATGATTAAAGAGTATTTTAAAGCTCAGATTTTCATTTACATTTTAGAATGTATCGTTGGGTTGTCTATTTGTTATGCGTTATATAAATTGTTTCCCCAACATCAATTTTATTGGAGTATGATCTCTGTATTATTGGTAATAGCTCCGGATAGTAAAGATTCTGCCCGGCTGGCGGTTGACAGAATGAAGGCAAATATTCTGGGGTCTTCCATAGGGCTGTTACTATTTCTTATACACCGTCCCGACTTACTTTTAGTCTGCATTGCTGTTGCGTTGACCATAGTTATTGGAACATTTTTAAAACTGAATGCGGCCCTACGCACTTCGCTTGCCGCGTTGGTGATAGTAATGATACACGAAGAGCAACGAAATAGCGCCTGGAGTATTGCATTAGAACGAATGGGGTGCGTGACACTTGGTTGTGTAATAGGCCTTTTAGTGATACTTATTTTTAATTCTTTACCGATAGTTAAAAGGCTAAGAAATAAAGAGGATGTCTAAAAAAATATAAAAGTAGTAAATAGTATTTGATCTTTGGGAGCTTTGTCTTCTTTAAGCTTCCTCAAACCGGCCTATGAAGTAAGATGTAGGAAATCAACTGCCTGGAATTTTTGAGTTTTAATTTTTTGAGAATGTTTTTGCGATGATTTTTAACAGTATTTTCACTTATAAATAATGAATTCGCAATTGCTTTAGCGCTATGCCCCCCCGCTATTAGTTGTAATATTTCTTTTTCTCTTTTGCTTAGAGGGGTATCAGCTTTTGCCGTTTCCAGCGGTGTAATAACGGTTATGGCGTATTCTATTTCCTGCTCATCGTTTAGCAAGGTCAACTGTACTTTATTTTCCTTATTCAGATGGGTGATCTCCGTAAAAAACTTAATAACGGATAAAATACGCCCCTCGTCATTTAGTTCCAGTATGGCTGTATGTTCCATTAGGCGGATGTATTTACCGTCGGCCCTTTTTATTCTGAAATCCATACTAGCCTTATAGTTTTTCCTGGTTTCCGCAGGCTGGCGTGCCACAAATGCATGAAAATAGGCCGTTAGCTCAAGCGCCTTTTCCCTGTCTTCAGGGTACAAAAAAGAAACAATATACTCTGTTCGGCTATTTTCTATTAGGCCTTTGTTATAACCGGTTATTTGTTCAAAATTGCCTTTAACGTGGTAAAACTTTTGTTCTCTGTAATCAAATATCCAGTAAAAGTGCGGCCAGGGGTAAATGGAGGCAGGCAACTCGTGGGAAGCTGCAGAACCGCTAAATTCGGATAAAGGGCTTGCTTTGCCTGGTTTTCCTGCTTGAGATTGTTCCGAAAATGGAGCCATAAAAAACCTTTGTCTGGTAAAATAGAAGTATCCCCTTTATTAAAAATTTATATTGACTAAAACGCCTACTGCTAATAGTTAAACTTAGTACTATAAAAACCAGACTTCAACTTATAAAAAAAGGCAATCGAGGATTATGTACTACTAAACGTATTCAAATTTAGCAAATTACATCAGCTTTCAAAATCTCTGCGTATGATTTATCTACATGAATGCTAACTTAAGCTTGTTTTAAGTCTATTTTGTCTGCATTTATTTAAATTAGGCGTATTTTGGCAGATTATCTTTTGTTAATACTGATATAATAAATTAAAAAACTTGTTTTTATTGGGTGATAAATGAGTCAATTAATGCACTTATATATATAAATATAGATTTGGATGGAAGTATTAGAAGCAACAATCATAAATCAGGATAAAAAGGAAAGCGAAAAGGTATTCGAGGAATTATATGAATTGGCTTTTCCGTTAGTGGCAAAGTTTGTAAGTAAAATGGGGGGCGGATTGGAGGACGCTAAAGATGTTTTTCAGGATGCATTGGTGATTTTTTATGAAAAAATAGCTAACTCTCAATTCGTTATATCTATTTCTCAGGAGGCTTATATACTTGGTATCTCAAAACATTTATGGTTAAGAAAGTTTAATAAAGACTATAAGAGCGTATCTTTAGATGATGAGGAAAAAGAAATCTCAATCCCTCCAGATTATTTCCCTGATAGCAACAGCTTACAGCTAATGCAATTTTTGGAGCAAGCGGGAAAAAAATGTATGGATTTGCTAAGGGCATTTTATTACGAAAAGCATTCTATGAAAAGTATAGCGCAGCTATTAGGTTATAGTACAGAACGGTCTGCAACCGTTCAAAAATACAAATGCCTGGAGAAAATAAGAGATATTATTAAACAAAAGTCAATAGGATATGAGGACTTCGCTGAATGATGTAAGGCAAACGGAACAGTACCTAAATGGACAACTAACGCCTGAAGAAGTTTTAGTGTTCGAGGCGAAATTGCTGACTAATCCTATTCTAAAACTGAATATGCTTTTTCAGAAAAAAGTTTATTTAATAGTAGCAATGTACCATCGTAAAAAATTAAAGGAGGAAGCAGAAGTGGTCCATCAGCGTCTTTTTAATGACACTAATAAAAAAGACTTTCAACAAAATATTTATAGTTTATTTAAATAAGAAAAAACGAAGTATGATAAATAAGGAAGAATTTAGAAAATATGCCATAAAGGGCCAAGGTATTGGAAGTGGAATAGTAGATAGTTACATAGGTTTAGTAGAAAACTCATCTGCCCATTATATCCAAAATATGACGAGGTCTGTTATAGAGGAGCGCCCTACAAATTTTCGGGAGATTGATGTTTTTTCAAGACTAATGATGGACAGGATAATTTTTCTGGGGATGGCTATAGACGACCAGGTGGCCAACATCATAAACGCGCAGTTATTATTTCTGGAGTCTGTAGATAGTAAAAGAGATATTCTTATTTATGTAAACAGCCCTGGCGGAGAAGTGTATGCCGGGCTGGGGATATATGATACCATGCAATACGTTAATCCCGACGTAGCTACTATTTGCACAGGGCTTGCCGCCTCTTTTGGAGCAGTAATTCTGTGCGGCGGGGCTGCCGGAAAACGATCTGCGCTTACCCATTCCAGAATAATGATTCACCAACCGCTTGGAGGCGCCCAGGGGCAGGCTTCGGACATAGAAATTACTGCAAGAGAAATTTTGAAGCTGCAAAAGGAGTTGTATGAAATTCTTTCCAAGCACAGCGGCAAAGATGTAGAAACGATTGCAAAACATTCTGATAGGGACTACTGGCTAAAAGCCGAAGAAGCCAAAGCATACGGACTTATTGATGAGGTATTGGTTAAGAAAAGCTAACGAGTAGAGGTTATATCTTCTTCCCCAAGGCTACGTCCGTCCAGTCTTCGGGGATGTTTTTTAAAGCCTCTATTAGCTCTTCAGCCCATTTTGCAGAGATGGCTCTTAGGTCTTCACGTTCGTAACGGTGTTCAAGGATGTTAAAACTATCAGGCTTGTAGTAAACAACATCTAAAGGGAAATCTACATCGTTACAACTAACGCGGGTAGAATCGAAAGAAAGAAACCCGGTCTTAAGCGCATCTTTAACGCTAGTGTCGTAAGTCAGCGTTCTGTTAAGTATAGGTTTTCCATAACCGGAATTACCTATTATAATAAACGGTGAGCTTGTAACTACTTCAATCCAGTTGCCCTGGGGGTATAATAAGTAAAGTTTATGTTCGTCGTCGTTTCTAAGCTGCCCGCCAATAATGGTGTGTAGGTTAAAATGTAACCCCGCTTTTTCTAAAGCCTCCCCGTCTTCCCTTTCCACTTGCCTTAATAGTTCGCCAAAGGCGTTTACCACCTTGTATAGTTTATCAAAGCGGTCTTCTTCCTCGTTAAGCATTTCCTTCAAATAGGTAATGGCTTTATCGCGAACAGAACGCAATCCGCTGGTCATTAAAAAAACGGAGTGTTTTTCTTTTTGGCTGACATAAACTTTGCGGGCAGAAGTAGTCTCTGTACCAGATGTAATACGCGTATCGGCAAGGGCAACCAAGCCGGACTTTAATTTAATTCCGAGGCAATAAGTCATATATACAATAAAAGGCTTCCAAAATAGAAAAAGAATTATTGCTGCACAACCTTTACCTGGTGTAAAGTTTTATTTTCTCCTCTGGGCATAATCAAAACACCTTTTATTGGGCTGCAATCGTTGTAGTCGCTGCCGTGACAAACTTTGATATAGTGGCTGTTTACTATGCAATTATTAGCCGGGTCAAAACCAATCCAGCCCACACCGGGAACCAAAGCCTCCGCCCAGGCGTGCATGGAAGAAGAGCCAATATAATCCGTCCCCTGATCCAGGTAGCCAGAAACGTACCGACAAGGGATTTTGTTTTCCCGGGCCATTCCAATAAAAACGTGGGTAAAATCCTGGCAGACGCCTTTTTTTAATTTTACCACTTCATCTGCGGTAGTGTTTACTGTGGTAAGCTTGGCTTCGTATTTTAAAAAGGAATGAATGTATTCATTCAGTTCAATCAAAAAGTCCTCTATCCCCTGTTTCTTATTATATACTTTTATAACAGACTTGTTCTCTTCAGATAAAACCGTGAGGGGCGTTTTAGAAAGGAACAGGAAATTATCTATTAAAAAATTGTTAGAAGCGATTACTTTAGATTGTTCCGCCGCTTTAGTTTTTTTTGCCGCAGGGGCTGTATCCAGCTTTTCTACTTTTGAATTATATACAAATTGAAATGCTTTAAAAGGTTTGTTCTGGCGTATCCGTATGGTCTGAAAACCAAAGCTGTTATGCCCATAAAACGCTTCCTGGTTAATGGAGTTTTTAACCTGATAATCAATAAGGATTTGTGTGCTATCTGTGCAGGGCGTCGCCAGAAACTCAAAAAGGGCCTCGCTTACAGGCTCCTCATATTCGTTGATAGAGGTGTACTGAATCTGAAATATACTTGCCATCTTAGCTTAGGATAGTCTTCTTATAATTAACTCTCCCAGTTTGTAAACATCGTCAAGTGTTTTTTCCAGGAAAGGTAAAATATCTTCTTCTATATCTTCTACAGTTAAGTAGCTAAAAGTTGCATTCATTTTGCCGGCAAAAAATTCAGGAGAACCTTTTTCGTTGCCCTTTATCATCTTTATTTTATTTAGGCAGGTGCTTACCGCTTCCAGGTTATAAATAAGGGAACGAGGAAAATCTTTATTTAAAATCAAAAATTCAAGCGTGTCGGTAAGATTAGGTACGTTTTTGTAGAAAATGCGGCTCATATCAAACGCTTCGGCGCTTTTTAGCAGAGTAATACACTGGTAAGTTTCTACTGGTTTTCCTAAATTCTGATTCTCCACCCGCAGAATGTCTTTGGCTTTGGCTATTAAAATGCGGGTAAGTTGCCCAGCCGCTTCAATGCTCATTCCAAGTTGGACAAGCGACCATATATCGTTGTGCAACAAGGTATGGCTTATGTATCCCTGCACAATAAGGCACTGGTCTACTACCATGTCGGTGTAGCCAAGCACCTGTTCGTGATTAAGGTTGGTGTGGTTATAAGCGTTTACGCTGTGGTAAAATTTATTTACAGATTCCCAAAGCTCCGATGAAATAGTATCCCTTGCCCCGCGGGCATTTTCCCTGGCGCAGAAGATGGCTGTTTTTATAGAAACCGGATTGTTCTCATCCATAGTGATGCGGTAAACCAGCTCCTCGTCGTCTAGGTCTTCACCCTTGTCTTCATACTCGTAGGCAAGCCCAGTCATGGACGAGATGCTGTCGAGCACAAATTCTTTTCTTGAAAGCAAAGGCGCGTCAAGCGTAGAAAAATAATGTACGTTTACATAGCGCGCAGTATGTAGCGCGCGCTCCAGATAGCGCCCCATCCAGAATAAATTGTTAGCAATTCTTGAAAGCATAAAAAATAATTATTCTTCTAATACCCAGGTGTCTTTAGATCCGCCTCCTTGTGAGGAATTTACTATTAGACTTCCTTTTTTTAATGCAACTCTGGACAAACCTCCTTTAAGCACAAACTCCTTATTCTTCCCCATCAGGCAAAAGCTTCTTAGGTCAATATGCCTTGGTTCAAAATCGGAAGCCTCTTCGATAAAGGTAGAGTGTACGGACAGGGACATAATCGGCTGTGCAATGTACTTTCTCCTGTTCGATTTTATTTTTTCCAGATAGTTTTCTTTTTGTGTTTCTGTTGCCCTGTCCCCGATAAGCACGCCATAACCTCCTGACTCATCCACTGGTTTTACTACCAGGTTAGAAATATTTTCAGTTACAAATTTATAATCTTCATCTACCTCGCAGCGGTAGGTATGTACGTTTTTAAGAATAGGTTCTTCGGACAGGTAGTATTTAATAATAGCCGGTATATACGTATATACCGCCTTGTCATCTGCCACCCCTGTGCCGGGAGCGTTAATAATAGTAACGTTGCCCTCTCTGTAGCAGGCCATAATGCCCGGTATGCCAAGTACAGAATCTTTGCGGAAGCAAAGCGGATCTATAAACTCATCGTCCACACGGCGGTAAATAACGTCTACCCGTTGCGGCCCTTGCAAGGTTTTCATATACACAAAATTCCTGTCCACATAAAGGTCGCGGCCTTCTACCAGTTGTATGCCTATGCTTTGCGCAAGGAACGAATGCTCGTAGTAAGCGGAGTTGTATATACCCGGCGTAAGTATTACTACCGTTGGGTTGTCAATACCTTCTGGCGCTACAGATTTAAGGATGGATAGCAACTGCTCCGGGTAGTCGTGTACCGGGCTAATCTTATAATTTAAAAACAACTTAGGGAAGGCCCTCTTCATGGCCTCACGGTTAGAAAGCACGTAGCTAACTCCAGAAGGGCATCTTAAGTTATCTTCCAGGATGTAATATTCCCCGTCTTTGTGTTTTATAAGGTCAGTTCCAGAGATATGGGTATATATATTTCCCGGAGGGTTAAAATCCATCATCTCCTTCAGGTAGTAGTTAGAGCTGAATATAAGCTCTGCCGGAACTATGCCGTCTTTAAGGATTTTTTTGCCATGGTATAGGTCATGCAAAAACATGTTAATGGCGCGGTTTCTTTGCAAAATTCCTTTTTCAAGTCCTTCCCATTCGTCGTTGGGAATAATGCGAGGAAAAAGGTCAAAGGGGAATATACGTTCCACCCCTTTCAGGTTATCCGAATATACTGCAAAGGTTACCCCCTGGTTAAAGAACAGAAGTTTGGTAAACTCATTCAGTTTTTTTATGTCTTCCAAAGAAAATTTCTGGAAAAAACTCATAACATTTTTATAGCAGCTCTTTACCGCTCCGGTGGGTTCAAAAACCTCGTCAAAAAGGTTCTTGGAGAGGGGGTAAGAGGCAAAAACCGAAGCGACGGCCTGGCTTTGGCTCTGACTTTGTTTCATCTCTGGCATAGTATCTGGTTTTAGTTAACAAGTAAGTACATTGTTATGGCAAATACTATAAATAGTTAGCCTTTTTGTACTTTTTCAAGCATTTTTTAATTGTATTAAATTTATAGAATATTTAAAAGGAAGTCAAGTTTTAAAGCAACTTTATTAACAAAAGGCTAAAGTTTTTAAAAGTTAGTTAAAAAATAAGCCATTTTATTATAAAAATAATAAGTTAAGTTATAAACAGGTTTAAAAATAAATCTGCTATCTTCTAATAAGGTAAGTTTAATTTATAAAATAGTCAACAAATGGGCCTGTTTTATTGTTCCGTGCCCTCAATAGAGATTTTATGGTCTTCTTTTAGGGCCACCCCGGAAAGTCGCAGCCGAAAAGCTTCATTTATAAGGTAAAAAAGCTTGTCAGCGGCAAAAGAAGGGTGTAATCCTCCAGTCCGAATATTAGATATGCAATTTCGCTTTTCGTCGGTTATGCCGGGGCTGGGGTTATAGGTAAGGTATATGCCCATGCTGTCGGCGGAACTTAACCCCGGCCTTTCGCCAATTAGTACAACAATCATACGGCTATAGAGCAAATGCGCTATTTCGTCCCCCAACGCCACCCTGGACTGTTGGGCGATGCAAATAGGGGCAATCCTATAACCGTTCAGCTTTGGCAGAATGGCTTTTAATAAGGGAATACTATTTTGTTCCACCGCATAGGCAGAAAGCCCATCTGCCAGCACAAAGCAAATATCATAAGCAGAGGAAAGCTGCGCTTTTAATAAGTCCACTGACTCCTCGCTCAACTGCCTGCCCAGGTCGGGGCGTTTTAGGTAAGTAGTGCGGTCTGCTGCTTTGCTGTGTACCAGTAGAACATGTTTGGAAAAATTTTGAAGTTCTTCTTGTAGTAATTCCGTATTAAGTTCGGCATAGACAGCATCCCGTGCCCTTGCATGTGCAAGCTGGAACTGCAACAGGTAATCTGTGGGTACGCTGGAGCCCGTTCTGCCTAGGGCTATGCGGGCGGCGGTATATTCCTTTAGCTTTCCCCAAAAATCTTTTTGGTAACTCATTACTATTCTATAAACGGATTCTTTTCCAACAACCTATTATTCTGCGAGGGATGCTTAAACTCCAGCTCCTTGGTTACTATCCCCATGTGGATCAGCCAGGCCTCAAACTCAGGGGCCGGCCTTAGCTTTAATAATTTTCTTATGTACAAAGCATCGTGAAAGGAGGTGCTTTGGTAGTTCAACATAATATCGTCCGCCCCCGGCACGCCCATAATGTAGCTGCAGCCTGCCGTTGCCAGCAGGGTAAGCAGGTTGTCCATGTCGTCCTGGTCGGCGTCGGCATGGTTGGTATAGCAAACGTCGCAGCCCATGGGCAGGCCTAGCAGCTTGCCACAAAAGTGGTCCTCCAGCCCGGCGCGTATTATTTGTTTGCCGTCGTACAAATATTCCGGGCCAATAAAACCTACTACCGTATTTACCAGCAGCGGATTAAACTTGCGGGCCACAGCGTATGCCCTGGCTTCCAGCGTTTGTTGGTCGGCCCCGTGGTGGGCGTTGGCGGAGAGGGAACTGCCCTGCCCCGTCTCGAAATACATCACATTGTCGCCTATGGTGCCACGCTTTAATGCCAATGCCGCCTGGTAGCCTTCTTGTAGTAACGATAAACTTATGCCAAAGGAAGAATTTGTTTTTTCCGTGCCGCCAATGGACTGGAACACCAAATCAACCGGGGCGCCTTGTTGTATAGCCGCTATGGTAGTAGTAATGTGTGAGAGCACGCAGCTTTGGGTGGGGATCTCGTACCGCTGGCGGATGGCGTCCATCAGTTCCAGTAGTTTTATGGTACTGCTAATATTATCCGTGGCGGGGTTTACGCCAATCACCGCGTCGCCGCTGCCGTAAAACAGCCCGTCTATTATGCTGGAGGCAATGCCCTTTAAATCGTCTGTAGGGTGGTTGGGTTGCAGGCGGGTACTGAACCTGCCCTTTAGCCCGATGGTAGTTCTAAATTTTGTTACTACCGAACATTTGCTGGCTACCAGCGCCAGGTCTTGCAGGCGCATAATCTTGGAGACCGCTGCTACCATCTCTGGCGTAAGGCCCGGCGCTATTCGCGTTAGGGTTACCGTATCTGTTTCGTCCGCCAGCAGCCAGTTGCGGAAGTCGCCCACGGTAAGGGAACTAATTTCCTCAAATGCTATGGCATCGTGACTATCTATAATCAGGCGGGTAACCTCGTCTTCTTCGTAAGGGATTATAGCTTCGTTCAGGAATGTTTTTAAAGGAAGGTCCGCTAGGGTAAGCTGCGCCGCTACGCGTTCCTCGGCGTTGGCTGCCGCCACCCCCGCCAGTTGGTCGCCGGAGCGTAGGGGCGCGGCCCTGGCCATCAACTGCTTTAGGCTGCCGAACGCGTATACCCTGCCCCCAATAGTATGCTTGTACCCCATGCCGTACTAAGTTTAGGTTAGTAAGATAGGAAAAAATTTATTAGATTTAGTTATGAAAATAGACGAAGAAGATACAGAAACAAAAAAAAGGATTCTTAAACAAGAAGAAGCAATAGGGTTGTTCTATGAACCTGATGTAAGAACAACTAAAGAATGCATTGGCTACTATCTTATAAAAAAAGATTTAGAATTTGCTAAGGCTGCTCTTTTACTATTAAAGAAAGAGATAGACAAATATGAATTAAAAAATGGAGAAGTAGCACTATCTGATGAGCAACTTGTTGGGCAAAAAAGCCTATGGTTTTCTTTCATTATTTCTTATGGAAAGTGTTTTACTAAAGCAAATGGCAGGGAAATGAGTCTTAATAAGAACATCTTTGAAAACTATCACAATCCTAAGGCATTGCAATTACATGAGAAAGTAATGTCTATTAGACATCAATATGTTGCCCATGGGGATAATAGCTCAAACCAAACAGTTAAGTTTTATTATCATATAGAAGATAATATCGTAAAAATAAAGTATGTAAACTATTTTGCTTATACTGAAATATCTGAGGAGTTAATAATGAATCTTGACCTAGTAAGTCATGTGATCTTAATTTGCGAAGCAGCAATGTTTAAAATTCAGTCAGAGTTAAGTGAAAAACTTCGTTTATATATGAGGCAAAACAATAATCAGTTTCCACCTAATGGTACAGCCCTTTAAAAATGAAAAAATCATTCCCCGCAGTCCTCGCGTCCTCGCGAGTGACATATAAGTAGCACCTACAACCACTCGCCTGGAGGCAAGCGATTGCAAAGCGTAAACAACCAGCATGGGGTTCTGCTTATATAATTTGCTTAGTAAAGCTTTATTTGCAATATTTAGATTTCCACCTTAACTCCTTACATCATGCAAAAATTCATCCAATTACCCAACAGTACCAACTATATTAATCCCGCCCAAATACTTAGGATAGAAACCTACATAAGCGCTACAGAACCAGAAAAGGTATTGGCATTTGTAATTATGTACAACGGTATTATCAGAGATTTGCCCGTTGAACTATTTAAGGACTTATTGCCAGATACTATTTAAAAGATGCCTTGCTAGTTGTGCCACTGTCTATTTGATCTGTTATAAAGCCAAGAGGTTTTTTAGTAGTATATACTTATGTTCCAGATAGCGCGAGCCTCCAGGCTCGTGTTTACTATTAGTTAGCCTCCGGCTTACCCCTGTCAGAGGCAGGGAAATACTCGGCACAAGGCAGGAGCCTCGCGCCATCTTAGCAAAGTCAACTAATAATAAACAACCAGTTAAGCGGCTTTATGTCCGTTAAAATAATGTTCTAGTTTGGCAATGCTGGCAATGGCGTCGGCTAGCTCTTTATCTTTAAATCGCAGCGTCATAGAATTAATCAGTGTTGTTTTTATATAGTCTGTCAACTCTTCAATACATTCGTTACAACACATAATTACTTTTTCATTTTCTATTTTAAAAGTTACAGTTACAATGTCCAGGGCGTTGCTGGCAGATATGTACCCATAAGAATAGTCGTAAGGCAACTCTACTAAACTTTCAATCGCTTTTAAATCGCAATCCCTACGCGCTTTAAAACTAAGCTGGCATAGGTATACGGACATCAGTCCGTAAATCGAACTTTTTTTCAGAAAGGTTTTATAAAAAGCAACGCTGTTCTCCGGGACTTCGGTAGCGCTTGCAGCATCTTCGGTAGTAGTAGTTTGTGATCCTAATGATATTCTTTCTAAGGTGCGTTCTGTTTTTGTCCGGTGTTTTTCAAATCGCTCGCCCAGCGTATCTATGCCTTCTTTTAAGACCACTCTTATCTTTTCAGAGCCATCCGAAATTTCTTTGGCTCCTATAGCAATGTCTTTACTGGAATTTCTTAATTCGGAAATAGTGCCAACAAAGGAGGAGTTGGAAGAAATGGCATAAAATATGGCAAATGCAGATAATATTAATGATGAGATAGTAGAGGCGAAGGCGACGTAATTTACCAAATCGCTGTCTTTGGTTAATTGATTATCTCTTCCTAAGATATAGGTAATCCCGATGACTATTATACCCGATAGAATACCAATACAATAGATGAAATGAATTCTGCTGTTACTTTTGTTTTCGTTGTTCATAGTAGAATACATTATATGCGAAAAAAACACTTATAATTCAAATATAAACGTTCATGGGAATAAAAGATTCATTTGCCAGTAAAATTTTTTTAACCCTGTAAAAATGAGGAAATAACTCTTTTTTTAAAATCAATAAAATGAACAACCAGTAAAGTATAAAGTATACTAAATAAGAATCATGTTTGTTTTTTTACCTTTTAACTTCTGTGCTATATTTATTTTTTGCAGCGCATTAAACCAAAACAAATCTAATTTAGTTCTACTACTAGTAACCCTCCGCAAAAATAGGCGTTTGTGCCAGTTGGCACAGCAAAAACTTCACAACTAGTAAAAATCATACATGCCTAAAAAAATAACAGAGAAACTAACAGGAAATTAACAGGCGAATAACAGGGAAATATCAATGTGCCAACGTGTGCCAGGTAATATTTCCCGTCAACTAGTAGTTTTTTAGGTAGCACAAACTAAGCCCTGTTAACCCACCAATTAGTATATTAAAGGAAAAAAGGCAAACTCTGGCCAAGGTTAAAAAAATCTGAGCCAATTGGCGCAGCCATTGCTAAAAAACCAGGGGCGCTACATAGCGTATTAGAGCTTAAAACGCTTATATTTGCCCCAAATTAAACAGTAAAAAACTATACATGCAAACGTACGAAACCATAATAATGCTTTTACTAGTGGCCGGAGGAGTGGGAGGGTTATTACTATACAAAGTAAAGATGAAAGACAACGCCTTCCCGGCCCAGTTATTTTTTGCCGGTATTGTATCGCTGGTATTTGGGTTTGTCATCGTAGGCATTCTGCGTTCAGTAATAAAAAATGAACTGAACAGAAACAATAAAGAAGCGGTAACGGTAGCTAAAACAACCGGCAAATCCATTGGCTCAGAACCATCTAATGAACAGTTACTACAGGAAGCCGCTAAAGCCAGCGCTTTTTCCTATTCCCCGTATTCCAAAATAAAAGTAGGGGCGGCGGTACTAACCAAAAACAATAAAGTGTATACGGCTGCAAATGTGGAGAATGCCTCCTACGGCCTTACTATATGCGCCGAGCGGGCGGCGCTCTTCAAAAGCATTAGCGAAGGCGACACCGCTATTAAAACCATTGCCATCTATTCCGATTTAAAGAACATTACACCCTGCGGCGCATGCAGACAAGTTATAGCAGAGTTCGGTAAAGACATCCACGTTGTTTTTAAGTACAACGATGGCGTAAAGGAGTTAACGATAGAACAATTAGCGCCCTATACGTTTCATATAAAGTAAGGACTTAAGAAGAGCAGATTATGTTTGACGTTTTTCGAAACTATATAAGCGATAAGGCAAAGCTTACGGAGAAGGAGCTAGATACCATAAAATCTGTAAGCTTTCTTAAAAAAATACGTAAACGCCAGTACTTGTTACAAGAAGGGGATGTATGGCAGTACAGCGCTTTTGTATGCAAAGGCTGTGTGCGTATGTACCGTATAGGACAAGACGACACAGAGCATATTATGCGTTTCTCAGTAGAGACCTGGTGGGTGGGCGATCGCGAAAGTTATGCCACAGGCCAGCCAGCCAAAAATAATATAGACGCTTTGGAAGATAGTGAAATTCTAATGTGGACAAAAGAGAACTTCCAGGCTTTGCTAAAAGAAATCCCGGAATTAAACGCCTTTATAGAACGACTGATCGCCCGCAGTTTAATTGCCAGTCAGGACAGAATATTTTCTGCCATTAGCTATACCGCCGAAGAGAAATACCAAAATTTCCTGAAAACATATCCTGATATTTTTAATCGCGTTCCCCTACACATGATCGCCTCTTACCTTGGCGTTTCCCGCGAGACGCTCAGCCGCATACGCAGTCAATTTAATCACAAATAACAAGTTATACATTTCTGCAACTGTTCATTCTTTATGTTTAGTGACATTTGTCACAGGTATTTCGTAGCAAATGTCCTTCGCGCAGCTCCATTTTCTATCCAATTTTACATACCAAATAAGCTGAACAAACAGCTTGCAAAAAAGTAAACATTATGACAAAGAAACTGGAAAACAAAGTAGCCGTTATTACAGGGGCTACCAGCGGTATGGCTTTAGCAACCGCTAAACTATTTGTAGAAGAAGGCGCTTATGTATTTATAACCGGACGCCGCAAAAAGGAACTGGACGAAGCTGTAAAAGCCATTGGAAAAAATGTAACAGGGGTGCAGGGCGATGCAGGAAGCCTGGCCGACCTTGATCGTTTGTACGATGTGGTAAGAAAAGAAAAAGGTCATATCGACATCCTGTATGCCAGCGCAGGCGTGGGAGAGCTAAATGTGCCCATTGGGGCGGTTAGCGAAGAGCACTATGCCAAAACTTTTGACGTGAATGTAAAAGGAACGCTTTTTACAGTACAGAAAGCCTTGTCATTACTACGCGATGGAGGTTCTATTATTATGACAGGCTCCATAGCAAGCATAAAAGGAATGCCGAACATGAGCGTATATAGCGCGAGCAAAGCGGCAGTGCGTTCTTTTGCCCGCACTTGGCTCTCTGAGTTAAAAGACCGAAAAATCAGGGTAAACGTGCTTAGTCCAGGGCCTATTGACACTGCTGTTTTTGCAGATGCCCCAAAGGAGATGAAGGATTACTTTGCTACACAAATACCGATGGGACGTATGGGCAAGTCTGAAGAAATTGCCACGGTAGCTCTTTTTCTTGCTTCAAGCGACTCCAGCTTTGTAAATGGTATTGAACTATTTGTAGACGGCGGCATGGCGCAGGTATAAGCAATCTAAATAATAAGAAAGAAATAGAGTATTCTTTTTCTTTCTTATTATTTTTAATTACTACTTACTAAAACTTCCACTGCACAAAGGCTTCTATGCCCTCGTACTCTGCAAGTCCCAGCTTGTCGTATAGTTTAGCGGTGGTGCGGTTGCGGTCTTCCGCCCGTTGCCAAAACTCCCGCTGATCTGCCCCTGGGAATAGCGGCCTGTCCTTTTGGCTCTGGTGTTTAAATATCGCGCGTTTCTTCTTCTCCAGTTCCTGTGGGCTTAGGGGAATGGCCATCTCAATCTGGTCTATGTCCCACTCCTGCCAGGCCCCACGGTACAGCCACAAGTGGCAATGCCGCATCCAGTCGTCTTGCTTTATGCGGTGCATAGCTTCAAATACAGCGCTTAGGCAAACTCTATGTGTCCCGTGCGGGTCAGAGAGGTCTCCGGCGGCGTAAATCTGGTTGGGCTGTACGTTGCGAAGCAGTTCAATAGTAATAGTAATATCCTTTTCGCTCAATGGCTTCTTGCGCACCTTACCCGTTTCGTAAAAAGGCAGGTCAAGGAAATGAATGTTCGAAGGCTTTATACCACTGTATCGGCAGGCGGCTTTGGCTTCACTCTTGCGGATTAACCCCTTTATCTCCATAATATCCTGGGTGTCTACCTGTCCGGCAGCCTTCTTTTCCAGAAAGTCGCTTATTTTGGTAAACAGGCGTTTGGCCTCCGGGTTCTGCGGGTCAAACAGTATATTGTAGTCGGCTACAAATTCTGCATAGCGAATAGCCTCATCGTCAAACACCGCTATGTTGCCAGATGTTTGATAGGCCACATGCACATCGTGCCCCTGGTCTACCAGGCGAATTAGCGTGCCGCCCATAGAGATCACGTCGTCGTCCGGGTGGGGGCTAAAGATGAGTACCTTCTTTGGGAATGGCGATGAGGCCTCGGGCCGCGTACTATCATTTGCGCCCGGCTTGCCGCCTGGCCATCCGGTAATGGTGTGTTGTAAATGCGTAAATACATCTATGTTGATGTTGTAGGCCTGTTTAACGCTGGCGTTCAGGCTGCTCATGCCGTGTTCGTTGTAGTCCTCGTCCGTCAGCTTCAGGATAGGCTTTCCTACTTTAAGCGCCAGCCATATTACCGCCTTGCGGATAAGCCCCTCGCTCCATTGACAATCGCCAATCAGCCAGGGCGTTTTAATGCGGGTAAGGTCGGAAGAAGAAGCATCGTCTAATATTACTTTGGTATTGGGGTGAGATTGCAAATAGGTAGAAGGTACACTGTCCGTCATTTCTCCCTCCACTGTTCTTTTTACTATGGCCGATTTTGTCTCTCCCCAGGCCATTACTATTATCTCTTTTGCTTTTAATATGGTGCCCACCCCCATAGTAATCGCGCACCTGGGTACGTTCTCCTCCCCAAAGAAATCGCTAGCGGCATCGGTGCGGGTTATTTTATCAAGCGTAATCAATCGGGTAGCAGAGTCCCTGCTGGAGCCTGGTTCGTTAAACCCAATGTGTCCCGTTCGGCCTATACCTAATAGTTGTATGTCTATCCCTCCGGCGTCTTCTATGGCTTTGTCGTAGTTGCGGCAATACTCCGGCACCTCTTCTTCTTTTATAGCGCCATTTGGTATATGGATGTTCTCTTTTTTAATATCAATGTGGTCGAATAAATATTCGTTCATGAACCGCACATAGCTTTGCAGCGAGTCAGGCTTCATGGGGTAGTATTCGTCCAGGTTAAAAGTAATAACGTTGGCAAAGCTAAGGCCCTGTGTTTTATGCAGGTTTACCAATTCCTCATATACTCGCGTAGGCGTAGAGCCTGTAGCCAAACCTAATACCGCCATTTTACCCTCTGCCGCTTTCTTCTTTATCAGGTTAGCAAGTTCGGTAGCTACTGCCACTGATGCGTCTACAGAGGTTTTATAAATTTGGACAGGAATTTTCTCGTAGTTTTTCATTTAGTAAAAAGTAGTAAACTCTAAACTAAAAAGGAAGCTTTCGCTTCCCTTTTGTTCTTATAATTTTTCAAAAACAGTTTTAAACGAAACCTCTTTTTCTATCTTTTCCCTAATGGCTTTTACAGGCAGGCGTTCCTGCTCCATGCTGTCGCGGTAACGGATGGTAACGGTATCGTCCTCCATAGTCTGGTAATCTACCACTATGCAGAACGGCGTACCAATTAAATCCTGGCGGGTATAGCGTTTTCCAATAGAATCCCGTTCCTCGTATATCAGTTTAAAGTCGTACTTCAGGTCGTCAAAAATAGCCCGGCCCTTTTCAGCCAATCCGTCTTTTTTAACTAGTGGTAATATGGCCGCCTTTACAGGGGCCAGAGCGGGAGGTAGCTTTAGGTATATACGCTCTTTCTTTTCTTCGCCCTCGCCGGTTATTTCTTCGGTATAGGCGTTGCAAAGAATGGCCAGGAAAACGCGGTCAGCCCCTACTGAGGTTTCTACCACGTAAGGCACATAGTTTTTGCTGATCTCGTTATCGAAGTACTGTTGCTTCTTCTTGGAATATTTCTCGTGGCTGCTCAGGTCAAAGTCGGTGCGGGAGTGTATGCCTTCAATTTCTTTAAATCCAAAAGGAAACTCAAACTCAATATCCACAGCCGCATTGGCATAGTGCGCCAGTTTTTCATGGTCATGGAAGCGTAGTTTGCTTTCGGGCAAGCCCATAGCTTTGTGCCACTTCATACGGGTCTCTTTCCACTCCTGGTACCATTTTAGTTCTTCGCCGGGGCGGATAAAGAACTGCATCTCCATCTGCTCGAACTCCCGCATACGAAAGGTGAACTGCCTTGCTACTATTTCGTTACGAAAGGCTTTTCCTATCTGCGCTATCCCAAATGGGATTTTCATCCTGCCCGTCTTTTGCACGTTAAGGAAATTTACAAATATACCTTGGGCTGTTTCGGGCCTCAGGTAAATAGTACTGGCGTCTTCTGCCACCGAGCCCACCTGAGTAGAGAACATCAGGTTAAACTGCCTTACCTCCGTCCAGTTGGCTGTGCCGGATACCGGGCAAACTATTTTCTCTGCTATTATTAGTTCCTGTACGCCTTTAAGGTCGTTGGCTTCCAGCAGCCGCGCAAGATTTTTTACCAGCGCATCGCCTCTTGCTTTGTCGCCCTTTGCTTCATATTCTGCCGCGCGTTCTTCTACTAATACATCGGCCCTATAGCGTTTCTTAGAATCCTTATTGTCAATCATGGGGTCGCTAAAGCCGTCCACGTGGCCAGAGGCCACCCAGGTAGTAGGGTGCATAAAAATAGCGGCATCAATGCCCACTATGTTTTCGTGCAACTGGGTCATACACTTCCACCAAAGGTTTTTAATGTTGTTTTTCAGCTCTACCCCGTTTTGCCCATAATCATACACTGCTTGCAGTCCATCGTATATTTCGCTGGACGGAAACACAAACCCATATTCTTTTGCATGCGAAACAACCTTCTTGAATATCCCACTCTCTAAAGGTGAACTAATAACTTTTTCTGCCATAAGCTGCAAATATAATTAATTTATAAAGCTGTGCGTTTTTTAATAACCCTGAATTTACCAATGTTTTAGCTACGCCATATCTATTCCAAAAAGATGAAGAATATGTAAACGATGTAACATCTTGAAATAATTATGTAATAACTGCTCACCAAAGCATAGTTACATTTGTATTAGGTGAGGACTGAATAAATAGCTGATATTAAGACTATATTAAGGGATTATAAAATTATAAATCAAGGTCTTATCTTAGAGGAAAAAATCCTAAGTTGGTCTATACAAAAATAGCATACGAAGAATTTCGCGTTCAAACACCAAATTTATACGTTATATTTAAAAGTGGATAACTATATGAACATTTTGAGGTTTCTTTTAAGATGTGGAGAGATTCTAATAGGAATCGTTTTATTTATACCCTCTGTGATATTGTTTTGCCTTTCTAAAGTGCAGGCGGATTAGTTTTAATGATCCCATGTAATTTAATTTATTTATTCTTTGCGATAAACTATAATCTGCCCATTTTTGCAGTTTAAAGTTTAATATGAGTATTGCAAAATCCAAAACCGGGGTTTTATTAGTTAACCTCGGCACACCCGATAGTCCTGCTGTTCCTGATGTGCGTAAATACCTGAGAGAATTCCTGATGGACAGGCGGGTAATTGACATACCTTTTTTAAACCGACTCCTTTTAATAAACCTTATTATTGCCCCCTTCCGCTCCCCAAAATCGGCCAAGGTATATAAAGAGCTATGGACCGAACGGGGCTCGCCATTGTTTTTTTATGGTAAAGACGTAAAAGAGCTTCTACAGAAAAGCCTGGGGGATGACTTTGTGGTCGCCCTTGGTATGCGTTACCAAAGCCCATCTATAGAAAGCGCTATAGAAGAGCTAACCGCCAAAACAGTTAGCAAACTAATAGTAATTCCTTTGTTTCCGCAATATGCCTCCGCTAGCACAGGTTCGGTAGTAGAGAAGGTGATGGGCATTGTTTCTAACTGGGAGGTAACACCGGAGATACATTTTATAAGTAATTTCTTAAGCGAGCCTTTGTTTATAAAAGCCTTTGCAGAACTGGGCCGCAAGTATATGGCCGCCCAAAACTACGACCACTATATTTTTACTTACCACGGATTACCGGAAAGGCAGATCAAGAAAGCCGCAGTGCAAAACTATTGCCAGCTTACAAGCAAATGCTGTTCTACTTATCATGCTAAAAACAAATACTGCTACAGGGCGCAGTGTTACGAGACCACAAGGCTGTTAGCGAAAGAGCTAAACCTATCCGAAGAGAACTACACCGTTTGCTTCCAGTCCCGGCTGGGTAAAACGCCCTGGATAAAACCATACACCGACGAGGTAATAAAAGAACTTGCCAAAAAAGGAGTGAAAAAGGTGTTGGCCCTATCGCCTTCCTTTATTGCCGACTGCCTGGAGACTACTATTGAGGGTGGAGTTGAGTACCGCGACTTATTTAAAAAGTATGGCGGAGAACATTGGCAACTGGTAGAGAGCCTTAATGTGTCCCCTACCTGGGTGCAGTGCCTGAAGGAGATGGTACTAAGGAATAACGGATAGTAAATAGTAATTAAGACCTAAGCGGAATTCGCTAATTCAGCTTTATTACAAATTTCATATCAGTATTGGTTTCTCCGGTAAAGTTATCGTTAGTCTTATCCGGGGTTACATGCGGGTCATGAATCTTGGTTTGCATGTGCGGGCCAACGCCGCTGCCTGCCTCGGCGTGGCCATGACCGCCTGGTTTTTTAGGCTCTTCTATTTTTCCGGTCTCCAATCTTATGCCCAGTTCTTTACCGCTTTGTTTGCCATTTTTTCCGTAAAGCAACAAAAAAGGAATCTTTAGCTCGTAAACCAGAGAATGAAGGCTATCTACGTTAATTTTTGGCTTAATACCCATCCCGAATCCTGCGTCAACCCGCACAAAGCCTGGGCCGTCTTCCTTTAGGGCTGGAAAGCCTATTAGCTCCATCTCATTGTTATTGCTAAGTAATACCGATAGGTTGGCGCTATGTCCGTGGTCGTGCAGGTGAATGTTTCTTTCCTTCAGGCTCATGGGGTATTTTATTCCTTCGTGTTCTTTGTGTCCTCCGCTAGTGTCTAACCAGATAATAAATCCAAATCGTAAAATCTTCCTCATCATGTGTTCTTCGTTGGCTTTAATACACAGGTATAAAAATTTATCGTCGTTACTAAAAGCATATACCAGGTGGTTTGATGAACTAAAGAAAAAAGAATTTTCCCATTCCTTGTCTTTGCCGTCAATAGTAACCTTTGCAGGCGGATTTTTACTTTCCACAGCCTGAGAATAGGCTTTGTGCATTGACAATAAAAGAATTATATAAAAATAACCAGTAAGTCTTTTTAGCTTCATTATACTTTTGGGTTAACTAATACGAAAATATAGCGTTTTGATGCAATTATTGCAAAATATGCCAAGTAAAATAGAAAAAGAGGTAAAAAAAGAGCAGCTTTTATTGATTTAAGTCTTTCAAATCGAAATCCTCCATAAAATTAAGACTTTATAAATAGGCTTATATAAACCATATTGTAAGTCTAATCAGTTCTTAATAACCCATAATAGTTCATATCCACTAAACTACCGTCAAACGCTTTAAAGTCATTTCGTAAAACACCCTCTAAAAGAAAACCATTCTTCTCCGCCACTCGTTGGCTGGAAAGGTTTTCTTTTCCTATCCTCATAAAAAGTTTGTTCAATTTTAACGTTTTAAAAGGGTATTCTATAACCACGAAAAGGCTTCTTGTAGTAATTCCTTTGCCTTCGTAATTCCTATCCACAAAGAACCCCAATTCGGCTTTAGGAATATTCCAGTTAATATCTTTCAGAAAAACGATGCCGACAATATTTTCGGTAGTAGTTTCAGTAATAAGGAATAAGATAAACTCCTTTCTCTCTGACTGAGCTACTCGTTCTATTAAGTGCGAAACTGCGTTTTGCGTATTTGTGACCGTTCGAGCTGTTTTAGGAAAGTATTTTTCGATTCTGTCGCGGTTACTATTTATTAAATGCAGGTAGCCTTTCGCATCTTCTATGTTAACAGGCCTAATTGCAAAATTATCAAAAGTCATCATGCGACTAATATAATATGCCTATTGTTTTCTTTACCTCTTTTATGCTACTTTTCTTTATACTATAATCTTTGAACTTTATACCTGGGATTGTGCCAGTTGGCACAGCAAAAATCTCGACAAAAGGCAAAAATCATACATACCCAAAAAATATCAAGCGAAATATCAACGAAAAGCAATACAACTATCAAGCCAATATCAAGCGATAACAAGGAGTCAATTTCGCGCCATGTAATATTTCCCCTCAACTAGTAGTTTTTTACATAGCACAAACAGCCCTGTTATAGCAGGCTCTTTACTAAATTGTTGTTGTAAACCAATAGTGTGCGGTTGGCGCAGTTATATTATAGTTACTTAATCTGACTCATGATCATGCCATCAAATTGTTTGTCTGATAATACTTTGCGTAAAAACAATATAGGGCCCGCCATAAAACCGGCATGGTACCTGGTCTTTGGCTTCTTAGCTGTAATGGCCTTTAGTATAAGTTCTGCAATAACAGAGGGTTCAGCGCTTTTAGGTTCGAAATCGCCGAACACTTTGGCTGCTTTGTTTGCCAGGTCTTTGTACACCGTGTTCCCCGATACCCTTTTCATATTTTCTCCGGCTATGCCAGACCATTCCGATTTTACGCCGCCCGGCTCTATTACTATCACATCAATGCCAAATTGCTTCACCTCCATACGCATCGCATCACTCAATGCTTCTACGGCAAACTTGCTGGCGTGGTACCACCCGCCGAGGGGAGTTACTATTTTGCCGCCAATGGAAGTGATGTTTACTACCTTACCACTGTGTTGCTTGCGCATGTATGGCAGTACCAGTTGGGTAAGCCTTGCCAGGCCAAACACATTTACTTCCATTTGGTATCGGGCATCAGTCATAGATACGTCCTCCACCGTGCCATATGAGCCAAAGCCAGCGTTGTTTATCAAAACGTCAATGCGTCCTTCTGCTTTTACTATCTCGTCTATGCCTTTCACCATAGAGGCGTCGTCCGTTACGTCCATTTGCAAAATTTTTATCTCGGCGTTTTTAATGTCTTGCATCTTATCTACCCTGCGCGCCGCGCCATAAACAGTATATCCCTTTAGCGCTAAAAAACGGGCAGTTTCTTTGCCAATTCCGGCAGAGGCCCCTGTTACTAATACTACTTGTTTCATTATTTTATCTTTTAAGTGAACTGATTGACTGATTTATTTACCTAACAAAGGTAATTCAATGAAGCAAGGATGAGTTTGCTGCAAAGCTCAAAGATGCTTTGCTAGGCGGCTCAGTTAAAGGCTGGAAGGGTTGTACCCGAACAGTTGTTTAAAGGCAAAAGAAAAATGAGAAAGGTTTTCGAAGCCTACTTCTAAATACACGTCCGAAGGCTTCTGTTTTTCCTCTGCAATGAGAAAATGAGCCTGTTCCAGCCGCTTTTGATGCAGCCAGCGTTGTGGGGAGGTATGAAAAGCCTTCTGAAAGTCTCTTTTAAAAGTAGCAAGACTGCGGCCGGTTAGGTACGCAAAGCGATCTATAGGAATATTGAAGGCGTAATTCTTATTCATAAAATCCACCAGATCAATTTTTCCTGGTTCGGCAAAGTCCGATAAAATGCTGTCTGCGTTACTATTAATTTTCCTCAAAATAGTTATGGCCTCCAATAGTTTCATGTCCACCAAATCTTTGGGCAAAGAACTTGAAAGGTCGTAATAAGGCAATACAGAATTAAACAAACTATCCAGCAAAGGGTGCTTGCTAAAACGCATTACCTTTTCCGGTTTTGAGTTATGCGGAATAACAGGGTTAGTGGAGTAGTATTTCTGAAGAAAGTCCTTTGTGAATATAATAGTAATGGATTTGCAGGGCAGCTCGCTGGTAGGGTATTTGGTAAACTTTGCAAGCTGATTTCTCGAAAACAACACCGTTTCGCCCTCCTCTATGGTGTGGGTTTTATCCGTAGCCATAGAAACCACTCTGCCGGAATATATATGAGCAAGCCCGTGTTCGGGAACAAAGTGCTCTCCGCTACGGTATTCCTTTGTAGTACAGGAAAAGAAAATTTCAGAATGCGTTATATCTCTATCCTGCTCACTCATAGGGTATCTTATTAATCAGGGCAAAAAATAAACAGCTTAAAAAGAGGCCTATTTATCGGTATTACGAACCTTTACCGTTTGCAGTTCTTTCTCTACTTTTTTAAGATCAATAGAGCTACAACCGCAGCCTTTGGCGCAAGCGCCGTTTTTAAGGCTAAAACTTTTACGTACAAGGCCAACAAGGTAGGCGGCAGCCGCCAAAACCAAAACGAATATTATTACTTCCTGTATCATATCCACAAAACAATAATTTTAATTATTTGTTCCAAAACTGCTGTATTACCTGTAGCATAGGTTGTTGCACATTACCCGTTGCCAGCAGTTCCTTACCATAAAGATAATCATTCCCACCCGAATAATCGCAAACTTTACCCCCGGCTTCCTGTAAAATCAGTATCCCCCCCGCTATGTCCCATATCTTCAGGTTAAACTCAAAGTAGCCCTCGAACCGGCCACAAGCCACATAGCATAGGTCTATAGCAGCAGAACCCAAACGCCTTACGCCATGTGTTTTCTCTACAAATTTCTGGATAATCTTAAAGTAATTATCCGACTGTGTAAGCAAGCTATATGGGAAACCGGTGGCGATTAGCGAAGCGCTTAGTTCTGTTATTGGGGATACCTGTATCTTTTTGTCGTTGCAATAGGCCCCGCCGCCCTTCCAGGCGTAAAACACCTCCTGTAAGTTCACCTCGTTCACTACTCCTAGTAGTAACTCCTCGCCATTCATTAACGCTATGCTGATGGAATAGGTAGGCAGCCGGTGCAGAAAGTTAGTAGTTCCGTCCAAAGGGTCAATTACCCATTTCAGTTCGTTATCTCCCTGTGCAACAGTTCCCTCTTCAGTAATAAAACCTGCTTCTGGCAAAAGAGCGGACAGCTTCTTAACCAATATCTTCTCAGTCTCTTTGTCTACGTATGATACAAGGTCGTTAGTCCCTTTGTGCTCTATTTTAGAAACATCAAAACCTGCAGCTTCCTTTTGCATGAACTTACCTGCCTCGCGGCTTATTTCAATCACTTTTATGCAAAGCTGTTCCAGGTTTAACTTATGCGACATTCTTTTTTCTCAGTTTAAAAATTACGGCTGCTACTAGTACTACAAGCGACAAATAAAGGGCAGCCCTTCCTATATAGTCTCCGTACCTTACGTAAAAGGTAATCACTTTATTTTGTTTTATGGTTCGGCGCATAACGTCCTGCAGCCAGTACTCGGACTGTTCTACTATATCCCCACGCTGATTAATAAAACCTGAAATACCAGTGTTGGCGGCCCTTGCAATGCTCCTCCTTGTCTCTATAGCTCTAAGGCAGCCGTATTGCAAGTGTTGCTTATGCCCCTGTGTGTTGCCCCACCAGCCGTCGTTGGTTATTATAAAAATCAATTCCGCTCCATTGCGAATGTACTGGGTTACAAAATCCCCGAAAATAGATTCGTAGCAGATTACAGGGGCAACGCCTGTTTTAGCGCCGTTAAAGAATAAGGTACGGTCTTTCTGCGTCCCCAGCACGCCTGACCCGCCGCCCATGTTTATAATAAAAGCGTTAAGAGCCGGAGGCACGTACTCGACTCCCGGAACGAGCTTGCTTTTGTGATAAAGAGAAATAACTCCTTTGTCGTTAATTTGCATAGCGGTGTTAAACCCATCGTAATACCCCGTTCCCTGAATTAAAGAGGAGGATGGCGTTTCTTTTGTCTGGTATATCCTGTAACTATCCATACCTGTGATAAGCGACATGCCCTGATGCCTGGCTACAAATCGTTTTAAGGCAGTAATTACTTCATAGCCTTCCATCTGAGTTTCCATGTAACCAAAAGGAAGGGCAGTTTCGGGCCATACCAGGTAAGCGGTAGCGGGAGTAATTTTATGTTCAGAAAGGGCTAACAGTCGCTCTAACTGCCTGTCGTAAGGGATAAAATTCTTGCCGCCTTCAAATTTCTCGTTAAAGGGATCAATGTTGGGTTGCACTACTACCACTTCAACATCCTCTCCCTGCTCTTTGTAGTTACTATATATGAACAAAGAAATTAGCGTCGGAATAACTGCTAATAATACAATTACTATTATCAGCTTGCCAAACCACTTCTTTTCTTTTAATATAGATATTCTACTAATCAATAAAAAGATCAACACATTCATTACTAATATCCATAAAGAACCGCCTAAGGCCCCTGTGTACTCGTACCACTGCGCCACCGCCCTAAGGCTGGCAAAGGAATTGCCCAGCGTTAGCCAGGGCCAGGTAAGCTCCCAGTTTAGGTGTATATATTCGAACGATATCCAGAATACAATAAACGAAAACAACCCGATGATGATGTTGGTTGATCTTTTAACGAAATGAAATAGTAACAGGGGGATGCACATAAGCAAGGCATTGGCTACCATGGCAAAAATCCCTCCAATAGGGGTAGAGTTGTACACCCAATAAGTAGTGAACACGTTCCAACAAAGCAAAGCCAGATAGGCATAGAATAAAAACTTTCCCGCCTTTCTTTTAACGGAGCTCTTGCTAATAGTATCCTCAATTATGAGTATTGGAACAAAAGCAAAGAAGACTATAAAGGTAAGCGGTTTAGTAGGCCAGCCCAGCCAGAATAGACCTCCCGAAAGCAACACCAAGAGAAGAAAATACCAGGGTTTATTTTTTGCCATCGACAACAATTACCAGTTCTCCTTTCACGGGTTTAGCGTTATAAAAAGTTATTAATTCCTGCAAAGTTCCGTTTACTGTTTCCTCGAATAGCTTGGTCAATTCTCTGGAAACAGAGGCTTGGCGTTCCGTTCCAAAGTATTCCGCAAACTGTTCAAGCGTTTTAAGCAAGCGGTGTGGAGACTCGTAAAATACCATCGTCCGTTCCTCTTCCGCAAGTTGTTTTAGTTTAGTTTGCCTGCCTTTTTTAACGGGCAAAAAACCTTCGAACACAAAAGCATCGGACGGCAGCCCGGACTTTACTAATGCTGGCACAAAAGCGGTAGGCCCTGGCAGACACTCTACCTTAATATCGTTCCGCAGGCATTCCCGCACAATCAAAAAGCCAGGGTCGGATATACCAGGCGTTCCGGCATCCGACACCAGGGCAATTTTCTGCCCTCCTTTTAGCCGCTCTACTAGCTGAAGCACGGTTTTATGCTCGTTAAACGTATGGTAGCTATGCATCTGGCTTTTAATTTCCAGGTGTTTAAGTAGCACGCCGGTAGTACGGGTGTCTTCCGCCAGAATGAGGTCAACTCCTTTCAGTACCTTTATCGCCCGCAAGGTAATATCATCAAGGTTGCCTATCGGAGTAGGAACAAGGTACAAAAAAGCTTCTCCCGTCAAATGCTGCATAACTTCAAAGATAATAAAGTTAATTAAACAGGGACTATTAAAGCTTTGTTAACATAGAATTAATGCTGTTTTAACCAAAAGCAAGATTGAGAAAAACAGTTAAAAAAATATGCGTAGTTTTGAGTCTTACTAATCCTTTCCATAATTCATGAGAAGTTTTCTGATACCTTTTTACCTGCCATTATTCCTTCTTGTCCTTACTTCCTGTGCGCTGGAATCTCCGGAAATAAAGGCGGTAGAGTCTATTCGCCTTGACGAAATGACAAACTCCGGGGCCAAAGTTAAAATCGGGATAATAGTAAGCAATCCTAACGCCCATACTATAAAAATAAAGGGCGGGAAACTGGATGTATATGTGAACAAGAGCAATATTGGAAAAATAGATATACCCGATACTATTGAACTACCCAAAAAGTCGGAAGAGGTGTATTACCTGCACATGCAAAGCAGCTATATGCAGCTATTAGTAGCGCTGCCGGGCGTTATAGGCCTTTTTGCCAAAAAGAGCGCCGAAGTAAACATAAAAGGAGATATAAAAGCGGGAGCCTATTTTATTAATAAAACATTCCCTATTGACGTAACAAAAAACATTTCGCCCGATAGCCTAAAACTAGACTAAGGCTGCTGGAATTTTACTATCTTAAAGTGTTTGCGTTGCTTGGTGTAGTATGCCAGCAACGTATTGGTGTTGTAAGGAGAAATCTTTATAAACTCAGGGTTAACATTGCTCATATCATGCATTTCGTAATCGTTTATCCTTTCTCTTACTGTCATAGGTATATTACCCTCTACGTGAGTGCAATAAGAGGTGTCCATCAATGTTTTAAAATAGACTATGTTTATTCTGGAGCCTCCCCCTGAGCCGGAAGAATAATATCCGGGATACCCGTAACCGCCACCCATTCCGCCCATACCCATGCCCATTCCACCGTAGCCGCCGCCCATTCCGCCCATACCCATTCCGCCCATACCCATACCCATGCCACCCATTCCCATGCCCATACCCATTCCTCCCATACCAATAGATAAGCCGGGGCCTCCAAAGCCTGGGCCGCCCATACCGCCATTGTTTGTAATAACTTCATCGTAAGAGCCTACTTCCACTTCGTATTTGTCTCCTTCAATTTTATTGGCTGCTATGGCCAGGTTGGAGTTTAGAACTTTCTTAAAGTATTGCTCCGGCTTTTTTATGGTTTTTTCTTCTTTAGTAAACAAAGCTCCTCCGCCTTCCTGCACTACCGGCCCATTGTTGATTTCTATGTCTCTATCGGGGTAAATGTTATAATTATTAATCATGCTCATCTCATCCAGGTCAATAATAGTTATGTTAAGTTGTTCAGGACTCATAGTAGCTCTAAATAACCGGTTGTAATACATAAAGGAGTTGCCTTGCTTGTCTCTGCTTGAATTTCCCTTATCAAGTGGGAAATTTAGCTTCTTATAAACGACATGGTGCTCAGTAGGGTCAATAACAATAAAGTGCGTGGTGTTTGGGTCGTCAAAAACAAGGGTAATTTTACCATTGATATGATATATTTTTTTATCAGAATAACTGGATTTTATATTGTTCTCCACGTCATACCTTATTTCCTCAATCCCAACAGCTGATTTGGAGCTTCGGTTTAAAAGATGGTTGTTGGCTGAAAGCTGGTCATAGAAGGAAGGCATTTCTATCTCGTAGGTAAACTCGTCAATTTTTTCTCCTTTACTAAATGTGAATATTTTTAGCTTATTACTATGCTGAGGAACAATAAGCACATAGTACAGCCCATTCATAGAAAAGCTTGTGAGGTAGTGTTCGTTTTTGGCTAATGTAACCGGGCGGGAATATTTGGAAACATCGCTATTCTTTTCTGTGCTTAAGGTGGCTATATAGTCTTTGCTATTATTGTACAGATAGGCCGTAAAATTGTCGTTATATACCACGGCGCCCTCCAGTTCATCTCCTTTGCTGTATGTTACCCGGTCGGTAAATAGGGTTTTTTCTACCTTAACATCCGGGGAGAGGTATACAAACTCATACCCTTTTTTGCTTTGGAATACGTAGCCAAGATTACCCTGTGTATCTGAAGAAGATACCAGGTCAAGTAGATCTGGAAGCTCTACGATGAACTCGCATACCGGCTGCTGGGCATTGGTAGCGAAAAACGCCAAGCAAATCAAAAGAGCTAAAACGATTTTTTTCATACCTTGATAACGAAAAAAGCAAATTTAATAATTCTTTAAAGATAATTTTTTTTAAAGTATTAAGGCAAATTACCTCTAAATTCAATAAAAATACTGTTTTTAAGCGCTAATTGAACAAATAAAAGATAAAGGAGAAGGTGATAAAAGGTTTTTGTCCGGAAGATTAACTAACCTCTGCTGAATTAAAACGAACCAATTTTTCCCAATCAATTGATCCATCATCGTTACAGAAGGAGTTAGAAAATTCCTTTGTAAATTTATTTATCATTTGGGAATAAGAAGCTGTAAATTCATCATTTCTTTCTTTTGCTTTATGGCCCAGTGGTTCAATAATTTTGAGATATAAATCCTCGTCTCCAGAAATAAATTCCCAAAATTTTTGTCCGCAGTATTTAAAATAATCTCCCTTATCCGGGTTGTTGTCCCTGCCATAGCAACAACCGTTTACAGCAATAATATTTAAGTTAGAATTACTTGTCCGCAATGTTTTCTTTGCTGTTCTAAAATCTGCCTTAAGCTTTGCCACCTGGCTACTATTTCCCCAATTGGGGCCAGATTTTATGGTTACAATGTATCTGATTGTATCTTGGTCAAACTCAAGATCAATGCCGGGAATCCCTGATTTTCTTCCCTTAAAAACTTTTGAATTAATAAAAATGGCAAGCCCTTCCAGCCAGTCGCCAAAAATGGTTTCTTCCTGAGAGGAGATAAAAGCATCCGTTAGGCTTTTGATTATATCCTGGGAGGTCAGTATGTATTTGGCTTTAAATAAATATGGATTCTTTTTACTTAGAACTTTATTTAACTTTAAATCAGTGAGTCCTGCTGTCCTTTTTTGATGAAAAGTCCCAATATTATGCTCAACGTAATGTGATACTTCTTCGAGATTTAGTTTTTCCATACTTTGCTCCGGGTTCCAGCAAATATACTTCTAAAGGTTTAATTTGTTCTTTAACCATCTGATAGTATTCAGGAACTATATCAATACCGATGGCATTCCTTTTCATCCTATTGGCAATAAGGATAGTTGTCCCAGATCCCATAAAAGGATCGAGCACTACGTCGTTTTCTTTTGTAAAAAGCTTAATAAACCATTCCGGTAATTCCTCTGGAAATGCGGCGCTATGGCTTTTGTTGTTACACTCTGTAGCTAAGTGCAGTACATTTGTGGGATAAGCTTTGTCGCGTGTTACCCAGTTGGAAATATTTTTTCCAAAACCGCTTCCTACTTTTGAATTATCTCTCTTTTTGTCGGTTTCACTTAAATTTTTAAGTCTTGATTTTGCCCAGTCTCCCATAGGAACCATTACCTCTTCCTGGTACATATTAAATTGCTTATCCTTATTGAATTGAATAAGCCTTTCCCAAGAATCCCTAAACCGGTTAGGCCATTTACCTGGGTAAGAATTTTTTTTATGCCATATAAACTCTTCAGTCCACAACCACCCTTGTTTTCGCATTTCTATAATCAATTCCATAACGTATGTACTACGCTCGCCCTCTATAACCTTCTCTTTGATGTTTAGAATAAATGTTCCAGTAGGTTTCAGGACTCTTAATAATTGTTCAGAAATCGGTAAAAACCACTCTACGTATTTATCTGGATGTACACCGCCATAAGTGCTCTTTCGCTGGTCAGCATAGGGAGGGGAAGTAACAATTAAGTCAACAGAATTTTCAGGAAGCTTTTTTAACTCTTTTGCGCTGTCTCCCAGATATAATTCTGCCCTTATCTCCATTTTAAATGCTCTTTATACAAAAATAAGATTTATTCTCAGGGAAAATATGATTGTGGGAAAATCAAAAACCCTTTTTTTATTATTTCACACCTGCAAAAGCTGCCGAAGTAATCGCTTCAAATTTTTCTATGGCCTCTTTTATGGATTCCACATCATCCATAAATAGAATAAGCTTTTTGCCGGTTTCTTTCAGCCTTGTAGTTTTAGGATGGGATTGTATATATTTTAATACCGAGGAGAATTTCTCTGATTTGAAATATGCTTCGTTCTCTCCTGATATGAAATATGCTTTCAACAAATCATTTTTAAGTATAATTTTTTCGAAGCCAAGTTCCTCTGCCCTCCAGCGCAGTCGCACGGTTTCTATAAGGTCTTTAACTTCGTCCGGCGTAGGCCCAAAGCGGTCTATTATAGAAGCGCTGAAAAGCTCCAGTTCGTTTTCGTTTTCAATATTATCTAGCGTAGAGTACAGGCCCAACCGTTCGGAAATATTAGATACATAATTTTCGGGTATCAGCACGGTAAGGTCGGTTTCTATCACACACTCCTGAACCATTGGTTTAAGCGATTTCTCTAAGTCTTTTTTAAAAAGCTCTTTAAAATCGGTCTCTTTTAGCTCCTGTATGGTTTCATCCAAAATTTTGTGGTAAGCGTCAAAACCTACATCGCTAATGAAGCCACTCTGCTCGGCCCCAAGCAAATTTCCGGCTCCTCGTATATCCATATCGCGCATGGCAATTTTAAAGCCGTCCCCAAGGTCAGAAAACTCTTCCAGGGCGTTTAACCGTTTTCGTGAATCGGCAGGGAGGTTAGCGATAGGGGGAGTAAGTAGGTAGCAATATGCTTTTTTGTTGGATCGCCCTACTCTTCCTCGCATTTGGTGAAGGTCAGAGAGGCCGAACAGATGGGCATGGTTAATGATAATAGTATTTGCATTCGGTATATCTAACCCTGATTCTATAATATTAGTAGATACCAGCACATCGTATTCAGCCTCCACAAATTTTAGCATCACTTTTTCCAGCGCTTCACCCTCCATCTGCCCATGAGCAACGCCCACTTTAGCATCCGGAACTAAGCGCATGACCGAATCGGCTATGCCCTCTATGTCTTTTACCCGGTTATGCACTATAAATACCTGCCCGCCTCTTTTAAGTTCGTGCATTACGGCATCTCTAATAATAGTTTCGCTGTATACCTGTATCTCAGTAGTAACAGGCTGCCTGTTTGGCGGCGGTGTGGCTATAACAGAAAGGTCTCTGGCCCCCATAAGAGAGAAATGCAAAGTGCGAGGTATAGGCGTTGCAGTTAGAGTAAGGGTATCTACATTTACTTTTATCTCCTTCAACTTTTCTTTCACTTTTACGCCAAACTTCTGCTCTTCGTCTATTACAAGTAAGCCAAGGTCTTTAAAGGCAATGTCCTTGCTAATAATACGGTGTGTGCCTATTAGTATATTTGTTTTGCCCTCTGCTACCCGCTGAAGCGTTTCTTTTATCTGTTGAGGAGTTTTAAATCGGTTTACATATTCCACAATGCAGGGCAGGTTCTTAAGCCGTTCTTTAAATGTTTTATAATGCTGCATGGCCAATATGGTAGTAGGTACTAGCACAGCAACCTGTTTATCGTCGCAAACCGCTTTAAAGGCTGCCCTTATGGCTACTTCAGTTTTACCAAAGCCAACATCGCCGCAAACCAGCCTATCCATAGGGTGGGGCTGCTCCATATCCTCTTTCACATCATTCGTAGCCTTGGCCTGGTCTGGGGTGTCTTCATAAATAAAGGATGACTCCAGCTCTGCCTGTAAATAGGAGTCCTGGCTAAAGGAGAAGCCAGGCGCGGCTTTACGTTTAGCATACAGGCTTATAAGCTCTTTGGCAATGTCTTTTACCTTCTTCTTTACCCGTTGCTTTTTAGTTTCCCATTCGCCGGAACCAAGTTTACTAACCTGTGGAGGCCCCCCTTCTTTGCCGCTGTATTTAGAAATTTTATGCAGGGCATGAATGCTCACACATAGTAAATCGTCGTCTTTAAATACCAGGCGTATAGTCTCCTGCTGATGCCCACCTGCTTCTATTTTTTCCAAGCCGACAAAACGCGCTATGCCATAGTCCATGTGCGTTACATAATCGCCAGGATGCAACGCCCGTAGTTCTTTTAGTGTAAGCGATTTTGATTTGGAATATTTTTCCTTTGTCTTGTAGCGGTGGAAACGTTCAAATATCTGGTGGTCGGTGTAGCAAGCAAGTTTAAGCTGGTCGTCAATAAAACCTTCTCTTAGCGAGCCTGTAAACTCTTCAAACTTAATATCAGGGTCAAGCTCTTCAAATATTGCTGTTAATCGTTCAATTTGCTTATACGATTCGGACGCAATAATATTTATATATCCCTTGGACTGGTTCTCTTTAAGGGTATCTGCAAGCATGTGAAACTCTTTATTGAAAGAGGGTTGTGGCTTAGCATTAAATGTATACACTTCATCCGCTTTGTATTGGAACTGTTTGCCAAATTCTATAATAGTAAATGCTTTCAGTTCTTTTTTAAAAGCCAGAGGATCTTCAAAAATACTTTCTGGTTTTGATAGTAGTTTGGAGCCGCCGCTTTCTTTCATTAGTGAATCAAATACTACCGATACTTTATCGAATGATCGTTCTATAACATCAACAGTCTGATTTACGTCTTTTATCCAAATGGTTGTTGCAGGGGCTATAAATTCCAGGAAAGGGATACGTTCTGCCTGTAGCAGTTTTGTTTGCACATTAGGTATAATCGAAGCGCTTGAAACAGTATCTACCGAAAGCTGGTTTGAGGGGTTAAAAGTCCTGATGCTTTCAATCTCATCACCGAATAACTCTATCCTAAAAGGCAAATCATGGGAATAAGAGAAAACATCTATAATGCCGCCCCTTACAGAGAACTCTCCCGGCTCGTATACAAAATCAGTTTTCTCAAAATCATACTCTGTTAGAAACTCGCTCAGAAAGCTTACATCCAATTTCTGCCCAATAGTGGCTGTAAAAGTATTTTCTACCAGCGACTTTCTATTAATTACCTTCTCTGCTAAGGCTTCGGGATAGGTTACTATCAGGGTTGATTCTTGCTTATTGAGTCGTGTAAGAGCTTCAGCCCTCATTAGCACATTGGCATTGTCTGTTTCTTCAAATACATAAGGCTTTTTGTAAGAAGCAGGAAAGAATAATATTTCCTGCTCGGGAAGCAGGCTTTGTAAATCGTTTTGGAAGTAGAAGGCTTCTTCTTTGTCGTGAAGTATAAAAAGGTGAGCGCTGTTTTCGGAAAGAGCCGCAGCCAACAAAGCATCCTGGCTGCCGGTGAGTCCTTTTAAATGAATATGTTTTGGATTGGGCGTAAGCTTCCCCAGAATGGTTTGCACTAAACCATCTTCTCTGTATAGTTTTACTAAATCCTTACCTTTCAAACGTACTTAAAAATATACCTGCAAATTACAAAACGCAGTTGCCAGAATTAAGATTCCTATGATTTTTCTTTTGGAAGATTTTGAAAAGAAACAAAGCTTGGGACAAGAAGGCTTATTTTTTCCTTAATCGGATCTTTGCCTTATTTTCCTCGCCATGAAGAAGCCTTACAATGTTTTTCTGGTGAGTAATAACCACCACAAAAAATATTACAAAGCCAAAAACAATTAACAAGGGATCCTCTGGATAGAAACGAGGCGATAACAGGATAATTGGGAAAGCCAATGCTGCTATTAAAGAGCCTAGCGAAACATATTTGGAGATTATAAATACAATAAGAAAAACAAGAACACACAGTAAAGCAGCTTGTATATGTATGGCAAGTACAGTACCCAGCAAAGTGGCTACTCCTTTACCTCCTTTAAATCTTTCATAAACAGGGAAAATGTGGCCTAATACAGCAGCGACCCCAAATGCAATTTGGTAAGGGATAGCGTCTTCCGGGGGAATAACTTTGTAGTGTTCGTAAATATATACACCACAGGTAGCGAGCCAGCCTTTAAGAATATCTACTGTCATTACAATACAACCTGCTTTCTTGCCCAATACTCTAAATGTGTTGGTGGCGCCAGCATTGCCGCTTCCATAGTCTCTAACGTCTATTCCGTAAAATGTTTTACCATACCAAACTGCTGTAGGGATAGAACCTAACAAATAGGAAACAATTATTCCAAATACTATTAATGATATCAATTCCATTAGTTAATAATACGACTTTATGGTATTAGTAGTTTAATAATTTAGCCAATATAAAGTATATTTTTTACAAAATATGCATTTTATATAAATGGCGAAATTATAAAAAATGTTCAAACTCTGCTAGTATTATTTAAAGAGGTCTTTCATTTTCTGCTGATCCTGCTGCAATTGCTGCTTCTGCTTTACTTGATGCGTCTTCTTTTGCCTGTTAAATTCCTCCTCCTTTACCTGATTGCTTTCTTTGTTATTTTCATTTTGTACAGGTTTCTCCTCATTTTGATAGGCCTCATTTTGGGTTTTAACGCTATCCCTCCTAAATTCTTCCTCTTGCGGCCTGTAAGAAGGCTCAACGCTATCTGAAGGCGCATACTGTTGATATTCCTCAGCTTCTGGCGGAAGGCCTAAATAGTTTTCTTTAAAATGTTTAAGAAACCGCAGCTTTTCCATTGGCTCTGCCCCTACAACAAAGAATTTAGACCTGTCTGGCAATTCCCCCTTAGACTTTTTCTTAACAGCCGTATTTACCTCATCGCTGGAACTTTCCATACCCAGCCTGTTATCTTCATAAGTTATAAAATACCAGTTATCAGGGGCGGTTTCTATATATAGGTTAATTACATCTCCGGTTGCAGTTTTTCTGAATTCGACGTAACCTGTCAGTTTCTTGTTTATATATTCTTTCCCAAAATTGGATACTTGCATTTTACCTACGCTGTACCAGGCCTTGAACTGCCTGTGCCATTTTAGGTCAATATTTGATAGTACAATACCTTTGGCTAAATCGGGAAAGCTTTGGGGAATAGGGAAGTCGCCTATAGATGATTTTGTTTTAAAATCAACAAGGGCTTTGTCCCCTTCTATTTGTGCCAGCTTTAAGTATAACTCATTTTGTTCTTTTTCTAACTCAACAAATGAAAAGTCTTCACTGGTGGAATCTGCCGGCATATAAGAAGAAGCTGTTTTTAAGTTTTTCCCAAAAGCCTCTATAACAGAAGGGTGTACTTTAAACTTGAAGGACAATAAATTATTAAAATTAAAATCAGAGCTGTCAAGTAGGGCGTATCCCGTTCCAACAGCGGTTAATTCAACCTTGGGAGAGGTGGATGGGTCAAGATAATTAAATGTTCCTTCGTATCTTATTATTGACAGGGAGTCGTTATAAGCAAATACGTTACCTTGCAACGCTTTTTTGTTTATGCGCTCCTTGCTTCCGATTACAAACTCATTACTATCTATATCATAACTTAATGAGCCTTTGGCAAGAAATATATCCGGGTCTATGCCTTTCTGTTTTTGAGAAATAAAGGTGGTGTATATTTGCTTGGATTGGTCAAAATGAAGCCCGGTAAACAATGGAGCCCCATCTGCCGCCCTGGGGTTTTGCAGGTCTAGTACCACCTCGTCAGTTTCACCATTGTTGACATATTTAAGCCATTGGGAATAACTAAGCGCGCCTTTAAGGTCAAGTTTAACGGCCCCGTCAAAAGAAAGAACTTTATTGTTGGCATACATAGTAACACTGCCTTTATAAAATACGCGCGGGGCTATTAACAAGCTGTCGGATTCTTTTATAAGCGCAGTAGCAACCGTGTGTGCGCCTTCTTTTTTGCGTTCTGCCTGTACCAGCTTAAAGTCTTCAAACTTTATAGCCAGGGTATCTGAACCCAGGTTTACATATTGGTAAGTAGCCTGACCGTTAAACTTCTTTCTTCCATGTATGTCTATAGTTCCATTGTATAAATGGTGATACTCGTTTACGGTATCCAAAGTGATTTTTGCATTTTTCAGGGTTACCATTACCGCATTCTCCTGTATTACTACTTTGTTGCTATCGGGAAAAATTTTACCATCTGCTACTTTTATATAGGGAATGCCATTGATGTTAAGAGTAAGTGCAGTAATATCATACACAGCATCTGTAGCGTTAAATACCAGAGAGTCTTGATCTAGCCTGGTGGAATAAAAGTACGATTTACTAATATCCGACCCTTCGGGCATTCTCATAGTAACTTTTTTGTGATCCATATCCCAAGAGCCTTTACCGATAGAAGTTTTATATTGGGCATACGGAAATTCAGTGCTGGCAAACCCTTCTACTTCGGGCCTAAAAGTAGCAACCTTCTTAACCAGGTCAAAGTCGATTTGAGCGTCGATGGTCTGAATGGCAGGCTTAGAAGGATTATCAGACTTAACGCGGAATATACTGTGCCGTCCCGAGAATTTATTTTTTTCAAAATGAAAATCTGGTGAAATGGACTCCGAGCCTCTTGTATCCAGCAGCCCGAACCCGTGAAGGCCGTTTGCGCGCACTACAGTGCTTCCTTTTAGGGTGGCTGTATTATTATATAACTCAAATGGAGCCTGATTGTTTGTTATCATCATACTATCGGCGCTGATAAGCCAATTTAACTTGTAATCGTTTACTACTACATCGGCAAAGTTAATGTCGGGAGATGTGGTTTCAGGATGTGTGCCTTCTTTAGTTTTAGCCAGAGTGCCCATTGTCCCTACGGAGTCTTTGTAAAAGACAAAGCTTTTGGACCAGAGGGTAGTAGTAAGGTACTGTATTTCCCCATCGCCTCTTATTCCCCCATTGTCAAGAATAATATCGTTATAAAATTTTCCTTTATTTGTATATAGCGGAAATCCGTCTTTTGGCGTTGCATGCACAAAGCCTAGAGAGAAATCGGGCATTACAACAAGTTTTTCTTTAAAATCGGGAAAAATGCCACCCGAAGTAAACTCACCATTAAAGCCAATAGCATGTAAATCATTACTACTTAAACTATCCACGTTAAAGGGGGGTATTTTAAACTTTATAGTTGTATCATAGGCCCCACCTGCAATATCTGCCTTATTAAAAAATACTGTAGCGCCGCCGGTTGCATTAAATATAGGATATTGCGGAATCTTTTTTCTTCCGGATTTATTATTTGGTTTATTAATATATAATACTCCAGAGGAATAGCGCAACCCGTTTCCTAGTACTTTTTGTTTGCCCTTGTCGGTATTGCCCTCTTTTTTTTCTTCTACAGCCAGTCTTATTTCATCTATTTTAGGAAGGTTAACCAGAAAACTATCGTAGTTGAATTTAAAATTCTGGCCAATAAACTGGAAGTTCTCAGTGTTGATTTTTCCATTAAATTCAAAGTCTCTGTTCTTTAAAATTTTGATTTCTTTGTTGTCAGGCACAAAATACACGCTAAGGGAATCGCTTATAAATACTTTATCAACCCCTCTTACTATTAGTTCATTGGTAATAAGGTCTAAGGTTGCATTGGCCCCCGCAGGAGAAATTGAAACAAATGTAATATCATCGTAATCTTTCTTATCTCTTCTTGACAGCACATAATGGATGGCTTTTTTACGAAGCTTTATATGGCCTGTTTTTACATTATAATCTATAAAGCCTAGCTTCATAAGGTAAACCATTGCTCCTTTAATGGATGCCACGTCAAACTTAAATGTCCTGGCAATGTCCTCTGCATAAAATTCAGAAGTTTTCTTCTGTTCGTAGTAGCCTACTATCATCTGCAAAGGATGGAACCGGTATGGGCCTTGCAGAGAAGAGTATTTATCTGCGTTAAAGTATTGATCTGACTCAAAAAGGGCGGGTACTTCGTTTTTCGCATTTATAATTGAGAGATCAATTTTCGCGCTATCAAGGTTCCACTCTAACGCGTCTACTACTACTTCTATATGGTGGTAACTGTCTATAAAAGGAGCCTGTTTAAAACCACCCTGCTTTGTAAGTCGCAAGGTAGAGTTTGACTTGTTGTACTTAAAAGTAGTGCCAGGGTGAAAGATGGAGTCTTTGCCAAGATATAGGGTTGTGTTGGAGATAGTAGAGCTAATTAAAGAATCGCCAAGTTCAAATTTGCTTGCAATTGTTCTTATTTTAGTCTCACCATTTTTCTGAATTTCGATAGTAGAATATCCCTCGTCAATTGACGAGCTATATACTCGCTTACCCATTAGCGAAAGACCGCCGTGGTAGATAATATTATGGTCGAACCCCTTAATATGAATGTTTGAGGCAAAAGACTTAAAACGCGGATAAACAGCATCGTTTACAGAGAGGTGCTTTTTACTATTAAATTCAAATATCCCTTGCACAGGGGCGTCTGTTTTAGAGGGGAAATTAAGAGTTGCTCCTTCGCTAACCAGTTTGGTGCTTCTTACTGGTAAGTTATATTCTTTAAGCTCACAATAAAGTTCAGCAGCAGGTACTCCCGCCATTGTCCAGTCAAAAGTTCCACCTTTTCCTACAAAAACGCCATTTTTAAGTAATAAGGCTCCGCTAGTATTTTTTAATTCTACAGAATCGTATTGTGTAATAAAGGTAAGAGTAACATTATCTAATTGAAGAAATCCACCGTCCACAGTTGGCTGTAATGGCGGGGTGTAGCCAACATCAAGTATGTTTTCTTGTTTTACAGTATCTTCCTGCAAGGTACCCCACGATTCATCCTGCTTCTGCCCGTTATCAAGGTCGCTAAAAAAATCCTCCTTTGCTTTTTGAACATCCTGCCCTTGCGCGCCATTTAGTTGTTCCTGGCCTTGTTGCAATGCTGCATCGTATTGATCTACGGGGGAAGACTCTCCCTCTGGTTCTTTGTATTTAAACGAAAATGAACCTCCTGTAACCATAAGGCTATTAAAGTTTGTTTTGTACAAATAGCCTGTTTCCAGAAAAACTCTGGCATTAGCAAAGTAGTTAAGAAGTTGTTTGCCATCGTATTTCTCAACCACTTTTTTAGATATCAAAAGGAAGGTGTCTAGTTGAGCTGCAGGAAGGCTTTTGGTTTTAAAAGCATTCATACAAGCAAAGAAATCCATAAAAGAGGGGTTAGTCCTTAGTTTTTTAGACTTTACCATTTTTACTGCAGTCTCTATTATTTCTTTCTTTTCAGTATCAGTGGCGGTTCCCCATGCGGCAGAAAAATTGTTGGCAATATCTATGGCGTGTTGCAATTTGGTCGCGCTAAGCATAGTAGTAACGTCCTGAGGGAATTTGGCAGGGTCTGCGCTAAGGTTATATTGCGCCTGGGCAGATAACGCTATAAAGAAAAGCTGTATAAGACTAAAAAACCGAATAAATTTCATAATTACTATATTACTTTCTCAGCAACAACACAGGCCCAGTGGTTATTACTACTACGAAGGGTTGTACTGAGTGCATTTAAATTAATAACTTTTTCAAGCTCTGGAAAATCATCTTCATAAAACCCACTTAATACCAGAAGCCCGTCTTTTTTCAGGTAAGAACTGTATACGGAAATCTCCTGAAGGAGGACGTTTTTATTTATATTTGCCAATATAATATCGTACGCCTGCAAAGGTAAAAAGATGTTTTTTATATCGCCCCGATAGGTTTTAATATTGGAACAATCGTTTAAGATACTGTTTTCATTTATATTTTCAAAAGCCCATTCGTCAATATCAAAAGCGGTAACGTGTTTTGCGCCTAGTTTGGAGGCCATTATGGCTAGTATGCCCGTGCCGCTTCCTGCATCTAGCACATTTCTATCTAAATGATTTATAGACAATTGCTGTTCAATCATCATAGAAGTGGTTTCGTGATGGCCGGTACCAAAAGCCATTTTGGGGTCTATAATAATTTCGTAAGGATAAGCGGGATTGGTGTCGTGAAATGAGGCTCTTATTAGGCATTTATCCGCCACCACTACCGGGGAAAAACCCTTTTCCCATTCTTCGTTCCAGTTCTTTTCCTCCAGTTTGCCAATGGTATAACTAAGAGGTACTTGTAATGTATAATGTGCAAAAAAACCGTTTAGTTCCTTTTCATCAAAAAGTTTTTCTTCCACATAGGCATCAAACCCTTCTTCATTTTCGGCAAAAGAATCAAAACCCAGGGAATAGAGTTCCGCTATTAAAACCTCAGTATGTTCGGGGGCAAGCCGAACTTTTATTTCAATCATTATAGTATTAAGGTAGTAGGGTTTAAGTTTAGCTAATGTTGGTTACAATTACAAAAAATAAAATATAGATCGCAGTTTTTATATTTTGTGCCAGCTGCGCTGGTTGAATTATGAGAAGGTAATATTAAAGTTATTAATAAATGTAATTAAAAAAGGAAATTTATGGTACTTATAAAACTGCAATTACAACTCTAAATCTTTCCTGACACAAAACAGGAACCTTACTTTCGATTGATATTCTTTTATTAATTTCTTGCTTATTCTCTAATTTCTTGCTTATTCTCTTGACTATATATGGTTTTATTTGTTTTTAAAAGGTCTTTATAAGGCCATTGACATAAAAACAGCTGTCCAATATCTGGGTTTATGTCTAAACAATCAAAAAACATTCATCTCGGTTTTTTGGCATAAACCGTGGCAAAGCAGTTAAAGGTTCTTCCGCAAGGCTTACCTATTAATAAGGTTACAGGAATATCTTTGCAGAGATAGAAACCTAAAAAGTATTAAATAATTGTAAATTGGTGGAAAAAAGCTAAGGTTTTTGGTAAAAATTTGTTCTTTGCAGCGTTCTTGGCTTTTTTTGGCGGTAGGTTAAGCAGTTTTGCTCATTTATATTTTTCTTTTATATTTGAGCAATTGGAATTGATTATATCGTAACAAATTGATTTCAATCGTTTTTTAAGATTTTAAATTAGTTATCCTTATTTTTTAGAATAACCTTACTATAAATAATACTATGAAAACTTTTATCAAATCATTTGCTGTAGTTCTATGCCTAAGCTTGTTTTCAATATCAGCTAATGCACAGACTCCTCAGGGGATAAACTACCAGGCTATTGCCAGGGATGCTAGCGGCAATGCGCTTACCAGCCAAAAAATAAGCTTGCGATTTACTATTTTAACAGGGAGTACAGTTAATTACCAGGAGTTCACAACGCTTACTACAAACCCCTTTGGTTTGGTTTCCTATGTAATAGGCAGCGGAACAGTTATTTCCGGAACTTTTGCTGCAATTCCCTGGACGGTTGGAACAAAAACATTGAAGGTGGAACTAGACCCTACAGGAGTAGCGAGTGCAAGCGCCGTCTCTTTCCCTATCAGCACAAGCCAGTCGTTGGAATCAGTTCCCTATTCATTTTTATCCAACTACACGCAAACACTTTCTAATTTGTCTATCGACTCTTTAGGGGACGTTATTATAACCGGGGTTAAAGCAGGAAACGTTCTTACATATAACGGAACTAACTGGGTAAACAGCGCTGCAACCTCAAGCACAGGCAGCGGCTGGGGCTTAACCGGTAATGCAGGAACAGTAGACGGCACAAATTTTATAGGCACTACAGATAATACTCCTTTTAACTTTAAAATAAACAACCAGAAAGCCGGACGACTAGACTCAACGGGCAATGTATTCTTGGGTTATAAGGCCGGAAATACTATTAGTAGCTATAACAGTTTAAACAACACTGGTATAGGTTTTAAGGCATTATTTTCAAATACAACAGGTAGTCACCAAACAGCAAATGGCTACCAGGCATTGTATTCCAATACTACAGGAAGCGATAACGCCGCCGATGGCTACCAGGCGTTATTTTCTAACACTACAGGGAATTATAATACGGCGAATGGCGTGGGAGCATTATATTCTCATAGCACGAATGGCCAAAATACGGCAACGGGTTATCAGTCATTATATAGTGATAGCAGCGGCTTGTACAACACTGCAACCGGTTATCGGGCATTATATACGAATGCCAGCGGAACATATAATACTACCTTAGGTTACAAAGCTGATGTATCCTCTGGCGCATTAACAAACGCCACTGCTATAGGCGCTAATGCTGTTGTTGGCGCAAGTAATAGTTTGGTGTTAGGCGGCACAGGCAATAATGCAGTAAATGTTGGCATAGGAACCACTACCCCTGATACTACCCTTCAGGTAGTTGGGAAAACAGAAACGACAAAACTACAAGTAACCAATGGCGCTTCAACTGGCGCCGTATTAGCCTCTGACGCTGTCGGTAATGCAAGCTGGAGGCCAGGGGTGGCGTTCCACGTTTATCCATCGGAAGCAACTTCTCCAACTTTTACTTATGGCTATAATACAGTTACATTTGCCTCGGAGGTATTTGACGATGGAAACAATGTTTCCTCAACAGGGGTATTTACAGCCCCTGTAGCGGGTGTATATTCATTTACCGCTAATCTTTTGGTAAATAATGCTCCTGTCGGAACCGAGGTAACAACCAATATTGCAGTAAATGGCGCAGTAGGCGCACAGACAATTCTGTATACATCCTCTATTAATTATGCAAGCATTATTACATCAGGGGTTTTTAAATTAAATGCCGGCGATAAAATTACCGTTCAATTGTATACTAGTAGTACAGCAGCAACACTTTATACAGGCGGCGGCAGTCCTGGATATACCTATTTTTCAGGTTTTCAGATCTATTAAACCATGAAATTATACAACTATATAGCTTTGTTTTTTGTTATTCTGCTCTTTGTGCAAAAGGGTAGCGCCCAAACGCTTTCCCCTTATATAATGGGAAATGGAGGCTATAAGTCGGTAACGAACGTTGGCAGCATATCCTGGTCAATAGGAGAGCCGGTCATTTCCACCGGGTTAGAATCCAGCGGCTTTGCAGCCACCCAGGGCTTTCAGCAACCTACGGGCTGCCTCATTATTCCAATTACAGCGTACGATACTGTATTGTGCAAGGGAGGAAGGGTAAAGCTGGCTACGTATGTTGGCTTAACCAGTTACCAATGGTATAGAAACGATACGGTAATACCTTCGGCTACTAAATCTGTTTACCTGGCAAGCGTTGCCGGAACATATACGGTAAGGGCCAAAGAGGATAGCACCTGCGCCGTTGGAATTTCTAAAGTTATTACCAGTAATAATTCCCTTACTGCCCCTGCTATTCCGGTAATAACAGCTACAGCAGACACCGTCTGCCAGGGGAGCGTCACTCTTTCTACAACTACTACGGGAATTTCGGCTTTCCAATGGGGCTATGACGGGGGTGAACTAATTGGCGCCACTACTAATAGTACTACTCCTTTTTATTCCGGAGATTATTTTGTGAACGTTACGGCCACAAATGGCTGTACTAATGTATCGGACAGCATACCTATAGCGCTAAGCGCTTCGGTTGAAACTCCTACCCTGTCGCTTAACACAACCAAAACGTATTTAAAGGCCTCTAATGTTTTATCTTCCAATGTTACTTATCAATGGTATGCGGAGGGATTGGCTATAATTAACTATACTACAGATTCTATACCTCTTTTTTATAATGGAAGGTACAATGTTGAAGTAACTTACCCAGGGGGCTGTAGAATGGTTTCTGCCGATTATATAAAAGCAGGCCTGTCGCAAAATATATTAAGAGTAGCTGTTTTTGTTACGGATTCTACCATTATGCTGCCGGGGGCAAAGCTGGCAAACTTTACAGTATACCCTAACCCAAACGACGGAACATTTACTATTGATTATTCTTCCGCCTCAAGTAGTAACCTTACTATTAAATTGTATAATGCTACAGGCGCTATTGTAGCTAACTGGAGTTTTGAAAATACATCCGGCAAACTTTATGAGACAGTAACTACAGAGAACCTGGCGGCAGGAATGTATATATTAACGCTTTCGGATGGCTTTAATAGCTATACCAATAAACTTGTGATTAAATAATGAGAAGGTTAACGTATATAGTAGTTGTAGCCCTGTTTTTGCTTATCTCGTGCAAAACGAAAACGGATGTAACAAACCCTGATATAGAACTGGTTGTTAGTACCCAGGTACTTGGCGCTACAAAGTCGGGCGTACGCTTTCTTTTGTTCAA
>Ga0302315_10000114_pt1 | contig 97014 bp, 127 predicted proteins | sample III_Palsa_N3_1_FD_200532 | JGI IMG/M metagenome (GOLD analysis project Ga0302315, IMG submission 200532) | Peat permafrost microbial communities from Stordalen Mire near Abisko, Sweden - III_Palsa_N3_1 | ecosystem: Environmental > Terrestrial > Soil > Palsa > Peat permafrost | place: Sweden...
AACCTGAACGGGAATGATGACTTCGCAAACCCGGCTACAAGTCTGGGCGGAACGATCCCCAACGGGGCCTTCCAGTGGACGACCGGCTCCTCGACCACTTCGAACACGGTGGGGACGGGGGCACTGACCTTTACCACTGCGACATCATTAGGCCTCGCTGCTGGCACTTGGGTGGAGATTGCAACCAGCAACAACCTTGGCACAGCGTCTGGGGCGATGCTGGCACAAGTCACGTCTGATACCGGAACGACGCTAGTAGTCAACTCGCATAAGGCTTACGGCAGCGGTACGGCGACAAGCTGGGTCATCATCCCCTGGTATTACATCAACGAGCAGTTTGTTGGCTATAATGTTGCGACCACAGGCACATCATCCTGCACGGCGGTCACGGGATCGTGCACGATCACGACTGCCACCGCGCTAGGCCTAGCTGCCAATACCGTAGTCAGTTTCTTCAACGGGACGACGAACGGCATAACCGGAATCGTGACGTCCAACGTGGGAACAAATTTGACCATGACTGGCATCAACTCCTTCGGCAGCGGATCGCTATCGACCGGAAACGTATCAACCTCGGCGCATACACAAGAGATTTACGACTCTCTCGGCAACCTGCTTTCGACCCAGCAGAAAGCCTCTAACCCGGCGCAATCCGGATCACCGACCAACTTCGCCTTTGGGTTCGGTGGTGATAACGGCGATGCCGGAAACACGATCTGCATCGACGGTGTAGCAGTGCAGTGGTCGGGCGCAGCAGAATACCCGGTGACGCCATGAGAAAATTTATCTGCTTCCTCCTCCTATCGCTTCCGTGCGCAGCGCAACTAACCTCCGGAGTCATTGATTCAAGCCGCACTATAGACTGGACATCTGCCGGTGTAGTTGGCGGTATTCCTACACGTAGCACAATCTGCTCAACCCTGGGAACGGCTGGCCAAGCACCAAGCTTTGCGCAGTCGGTGACTGCCGCTAACATCAACTCAGCGATCACTGGATGCGCATCGAATGAAGTAGTGTTACTGAATCCTGGAACCTATAGCATCACGGCGTCGATCAATCTGAAGTCAAATGTGACCCTAAGGGGCTCCGGCGCGAACCAGACCCTTTTGGTCGTCCCTGCGGGCGGGTATTCGGGTGGTGCATGTTCAGCCATTGTCTGCTTTACATCGGATTCGAACACGTTTTCCGGTGCGTCTACGGTCCAACCGGGTGGCTCGAATGCAGCGACTTGGACGGCAGGATTCACGCAGGGGACTACCAATATAACCCTCACCTCTGTGGGCAGCAACGGACTCAGCGTCGGCAAATATATCATCCTCGACCAAGCCAACGTAGCCTCGCCTACGGGCAACATGTTCTTTTGTGACACGAACCCTACAACGTGCTCCATACAGCCCGGTAATGGGTTCCGCGTGGTTAGCGGAGTAGATCACGGTATTGCGCAGATGGTGCAGATTACCGCGTGCTCCCCGTCGTGTACGTCAGGATCGACCTTCACCATATCACCCGGATTGTACGGACAGAACTGGTCTAGCAGTAACAATCCGGGCGCGTGGTGGCCTTCATCTACCGTGCAGAACGCCGGAATAGAAAACCTGACCATCGATGACCGCCTGGATACGGGAAATTCCAGTTCGCTCAATATTTCATTCTTCAATTCCGCGAATGATTGGGCTACTGGACTAGCGACTTACCTACCCGGAAGATCACATATCCAGCTTGCCGACGCTGCGCACATCACGATTATGAACAACTATGCTTGGGGCACCAAGAACGCGCTCAGTTCAAGTTACGGGCATGAGAGCTTTCTGACCTCGGACAATCTGATCGTCAACAACATCTACCAGCAGGTTTCCTCGCCACAGATGACCCAACTGGATACGGGAACGGTCAGGGCCTACAACTACGACATTCTCGACCTGTTCTGCCAGAACGGGACGCAGTGCAATTCACCTTCAGGCGCACCGAATACAACACCCGGTGGGCCTCTAGGGCTAACGACTACAAACCACAATCCCGGAGTGATGGACGTTCTCTGGGAAGGCAATATAACCCCCGGCTACAAGTCCGACGACGTACACGGCTCTGGCGGTATGTCTACCTACTTCCGCAATCAGGTTTATGGGTGGTCTGCTGGCTCGGCAAATGCGAATAATGACGGTTTCTGGAACTGGGCTTTTGCTGCACTAAGCTATAACCGTGCGCTGAGCATCGTGGGCAACGTAATCGGGAAGCCGGGATTCGCTTCGGTGTATCAGGGTACCGACACTACATCTAATACCACCGGTGAAATATACGACCTCGGCTGGGGCGATGGCGTAACCAACGACACGACCGCTCCAAGTGTGGCCTCAACCCTTCTACGGTGGGGCAACTGGGATGCTAAGACGAACGCGGTCAGATGGTGCGGCAACTCATCCGATACCGGCTGGTCTACGACCTGCTCCTCTACCTCTGAGATTCCCACAGCAATCGGAACCTATCAGAGTGCAGTCCCGACCCTGGGTGACACCGGAGCAGGTCAGAGCGCAATGCCTGCATCGTTTGCATTCTCATCGAAACCATCATTTATCCCAGCCGCAAAGCCTTGGCCGTTGATCGGCCCCGACGTGACCGGTGGAAACCTGCTGGTCTGTACGAGCGGAACCTATAACGGTTATTTGGTGGTCAATAACAGCCAGTGCGCAGGCGGAACCTCAGCGATGGCGCTGGGTGGCATGGTCAACAGCATCCCGGCGATGGACTGCTATCTGAACACGATGAGTGGAACTCCAGACGGTAGTGGCACGACGCCGAATACTGCATTCAACGCTTCAGATTGTTATGCGGTCACCATATCGCCACCTCTCAACGTATCAGGCAGGGCTGTTACGATAGGTAGCGCGGCGTCCCGCTAAAATTATGGCAACCATCGCTTCACTCGCGGCCGACGTTCAGAATCGTTTAGAGGAGCCCGTGGGGCCAGGCGTATTCTGGAAGCTCGCGACCGAAATTTACCCCGGCCTGGTCGAGGCATGCAACGAACTGATGCTTCTGGTGGGACGACCAACGCAGATCGTCAGCCAGCCATTCTCGATCGTGCCGAATACCCCGTGGCAACTCGTCCCCAAAGGGATGCTCTGCATCACCAACGTTCAAGGTGCGGCTTCGGAGGCGTGGAAGTATACGCTTGAAGACCTCGACTATCTCCAAAACTCATGGGGATCGGACTGGGAGCAGGATATGGGCGATGTCATCGAGCATTGGGCTCCGCTCGGCTTCAATATGTTTGTGGTGCATCCCTCGGTCTACACGGGCCAAACAGTGCTCCTCACTGGAATTCAGTACCCTTCGACCGAGACTTGGCCTTATGATGGAGCGCAGACGGTGCCGTTTGAGGACCAATTCTTTTCGGCGCTTCAGGAGTATGCCGCGCACTACGCACGGTTCAAGGAGGCTGGAAATGAATTCAGCGAGAGCAATAAAATGCTCCAATCGTTTTTAGACCAGGCGGCGCGCATGACGCAGATTCAGGACCGCCGCGATATTTACATTTGGTCTCGCGCTACCGGGGCACCCATGCAGGTCAATCCAATCAAACGAAGGTGACGAGGATGAAACTAACCGATTTTCACGGAGTTGTATCGAGATGCCACTGCACCAATCCAGACGTACCCATGGGCTGCAAGAACTGTTTCTCCCGAGGTTTTGTGGCAGTATGCCTCGCATGCTCAGGCACCGGCCAGACAACCGTCCCGGTAGCTGGAGCGGCGGCCGGCGATATGAAGTCTACCTGCGACAAGTGTGGCGGAAGCGGAACCTTCTCCGTTCGGAAGCCTGACAATTGGGACGAGGAGCACGCACCTGTAGTTGAGACTGTTGCCGTGGTCGAAGAGGATGACGACGACGCGGAGAAGCTCTTCAAGGAGATCACTGCCGGCGCCACGGCGGAACCGGAAATTCTCGGCGTAGAAATTAACGTAATCGGTCTGTCGCAAGGATTCACCCCTGAGTCGACCGTTGGCGAGGTCTTTGGCGGCGAGATCACAATTACGGCCGGGCCGGGACTGGTTGAAAAATCTGGTCTTCAACTCGCGATCGAGGAGATGAACTCCAAGGCCGTAGTCGTTGTAGATCCGAAATCCATCGACCTCACCACACTGAAGAAGCCGAAGGGTTTTGCGTGGAGAATCTGGGATACGATGGGCGTTACAGAGAAGGTTGAGACCATGGCAAAGTACGGGATGAAGCCGGAGCCTGCAAAGGTGGAGACCGAAGAACTGGCGTCGGTGTAAGCTAGGCGACGGGAGATAATTTCGATGGCAACGACGGGCGTCGGGTACAGAACTGCAAACGACGTCCTCATCGAAATCAGTCTCCGACTGTGTGAAAACTACGTCAGCACCACCCTGGCCGCGGACGTATCCACCGGACTGCAAACCGTACCTTTAGCCTCTTTCGACAACGCCGTCTACGCTGGCGCGATGCTTGTGGTGGGAACCGGCGCCGACCTCGAAATCATCACGGTCGTAACCGCCAACCCGGAGACCAACGAGATTCAGGCAAACTTCGGTTTTGGCCACGCATCGGGCGAGACGGTTACTGCAGCAACCTTTCCATCGCAGCAGCCGACCGACCCGTACTTCACCCAGGCGGAGATACTTGATTATCTGGCGCGAGCTCAAAACGAGTTTCTGTCGAAGGTGCCAGCCTTCTACACCATCTACGAGCAGAACGCGCTCTACGGAAACATCTTTCAATCACTGCCCGACACGGCAACCCAAATCGACCGCGTCGCCATCTCCACCGTTTACATCCCAACGGTATCGCTGACTCGCACGGGCGGCGTAGTGACCGCGGTAACGAACGACCCAAGCGTACTGGTCGTCGGCAGCACCTTCTTCGTCTACGTGGCGCCCAGTTCGTCAGGCGAGGGCTATGGCGAAGGCGGATTCGGCGAGGGCGGGTACGGCGGAAGTACCTTTGCCGACACGTCGTTTACCGGAGTCTTTCAGGTTGCCAGCGTTATCAACTCCACAACGTTTACCTACAACCAGATTGGCCCCGATTCGACCACTGACACGGCGCTCATTTACTACTGGGTCCGGCTGTACGAGATCACGATGGCTGAACTCACTATGCAGAACCGGAACTGGCGAAACGACTACGCGAACAACCCCACTGCTTTTTTCGAAGATCGCTCCGGACTCTACCAGTTTGGACTTAACGCGCCACCGTCGAGCAACTTCCCGATTGAGATCCTGACCGCCACTCGGGACTCCGACACCCTGCTGCTGACCGATGGCTTCCTTGTCCCCGACGTCTGCCTCCACTACGTCATCTACAAAACGATGGAGTACATGTTTACCAAGGAAGGCGTTCGCATTCAGCCGATGCTTGCGAACTACTGCAAAGGGAGGTTCGACCGTGGGGTGGATACGACCAACCGGTACATCGACAATATGCTGGCGATGAAGAGCGGGAGGCGCTAATGGCTAACAAGCCTGCCCCTGTTCAATTCAGCAACTTCACCAAGGCAGATTTTGACGACCCCAATATGGGGTACTTCAACACGGTGATGCAGCAGTTCGCCAATGCGATCAACGCAGGCAACGGATCAGCCGGAAAGACTGCGCTGCCAGCGGGAATCGACATGCAAGGTGCGACGGTGAGCGGGGTTGGGGAGCCACAATCTCCGACTGACGCCATCAGCAAGGGTCATGCCGAGAAAAACTACTCTGCGCAGGCTCTTGCTCCTCAACTTGAGGCTGGGACAAAAACTGGTCCTGGCCTCAAGACGTATCGGGCGCTCAATTCGAAGACACAGCAGGAGAGCTACAGCACCTTCCTCAATGGCGTGACCAACACCGCACCGACCACCAATACCTCGATTGTCTCGGCTGGAGCACCATCAGGTGGATCAGTAACTTTCACTATCAGCGCAGGCTTCCACCTCTATGTCGATGGCTCGATCGTCCCTTACGGCACGTTCTCCGACACGGTTCCATTACCAAGCTCACAGGCGATTACGTCGATGACGCGGACATCGGGCGTAGTCACGGCCACAGGCGTATTTACTGGACTGTCGGCGGGTGAGTCGATCTATGAACTGGGTGCGCTGGACTCGTCGTTTGATGGAACCTTCGAACTTATTAGCGCTTCAGGTACGACGCTGACGTGGGCCCAGCCCGGTTTTGCCGATGGGACAACTACCGGAGGCGCGGCTTCAACAGGCGGGTGTTACTACGTGTACCTCAAGAATCCAAGCCACACCTTAGCGGTTTCAGGACCCTTTAGCAGCGATAGCCAACAGAATCGTCTTGCAGCTAACGTAGACGGGCAAGTGCTGATCGCGGTCGTCGTCATCAACGCCGGCGGCGTGGTGACGACGCAGAGTGCCGCCGGAGCTACCGTGCCCGCCGCGCAGAATAACGGGAATCGTATCGTCGCCAGATTGTAGATTAGAATGAGGTTGCCATGGCCATCCAGATCGTGAAGTCGGACGTCGACGGTATGACCGGACACTTTCAGGTCACGTTTCGCGTAAGGGATGGCGACACCTTTGGCCCTGAAGAAACTCATGGACTCTGGCCGCACGCGTTGTTTCGTACCTACCACGGCGATGGGCCGCGAACGCCGGAGAGCATAAAGGCAGCGATGTCGAAGTGGCTGAAAGAGCGTCACGCGGAGGCTTTGGCGCGGAAGCAGCACATCGACCTAATGACAAACGTCGCTCATAGTTTCAAAGGCCAGGTGGTGACCTTCGAATGAGCCAGGACACTCAATACAAACCAGTAGAGATGGTGTACGAGAGCAAGGGGATTATAGCCCGCGCTGTCACTGACGAATGCCCGCCGGGAACTTTTCTGAATCTAATGAATGCGTACGAGCGCGCCGAGAACTCCATGTCTTCGCGCTATGGCACCCAGATCATCAACCGCGACCCGGTTGGCGTGGGGACCAGTAATTACTTCTTCCCTGACCCGATCACCACGCTGGCGCGCCTGACTTACAAGACGAATGCATATCGCTATGCAGGCGACTCCGAAGGCAACCTCTATCGAAGGACTGGCAATACGCAGGGGCAGTACACCAACATCTTCACTGGCCTATCAGGGTCTCCGTTTGGCTGGCTGGATGGCAGCACCTTCGAGTCGAGCCTCCCTTACCTCTTCATCTACGACGCCAACACTTCAATCAAGGACTCCGGTACTGGAACGCCGGAACTTACCGGAATTGATTCCTCGCCGTACACGCTCAACACTGTACCCTACTCGCCCCTGCTAACCCTGATCGATAACTTTGCCCCTGGCAACGCCTACACCACGAGCGGATTCTCGGGCGGATGGGCCTATAGCGCGGTGACCAAGCTGCAAGCCTCTTCCGGCCAGACCGTCACCGATTTCACCGACTTTTTTGGAGTGCAGCCATTTGGGGCAGGCACCTTCTCGATTGCCGGAGGCGCGAACAACGCGAGCGTTACAGCTCCAGGCTCGACAAGCAACGTGCAGATTTACTCCGGCTTCGCGTCCGCTCCGGTTACCGGGACTGAGACCGTATCGCTGTCGATGTTCGTCAACGTTCCCACTGGTGGGATCCCCGGCAATTCCGGCTCGCGCACAATTTCACTCGACTATTCCATCAACTCTGGTGTGACATGGACTAACTTCTTCAGCCAGACCGGTAGCTCCAATCAACAGATTGGCGGCAGCCCCAGCCTCAATATCCCCGGACTCAGCAATATCGACACCCTCCAGATCAGGTCGACGATGTCGGTTATCGCCACAGCCGGGACAGTTGGCGGCACTGCGACTACCTTCGACATCAACGCGGTCATCACCGCACCCGACGTCTTCAATCAGATCACCAACGGGATGCTGAGCGTCCTTAATACGAACACTGTTGTGCAAGTGCCAATCTCGTCGATCGTGACCAGTGGATTTGCGTTTGGCATGTACACCGCACTCCTGATTACGACACAGGAGCCGCATGGACTGACGGGCACCACCAGCATCTCCATCTATGGAAGCTCAAACGATCTGTTGGATGGGTTCTATACAGCTACCGTTTCGAGCGCGACCACGCTAACGGTTCCCTACAAGTCAGGCGCACTGCTGAGCGCGACGGGCGGAACCCTCAACGGCGGAGCAGCCGCACCGAATACATGCGTTTTGACGGCAGAATATTCGAATCCCTACCCGCCGCAGATGTCGGCATGGGGCTTCTATCAGCAGGTGCCGACCACAGAGACGGCGTTTCAGGTTGGCTCGTTCGTTGGCACGGTTGCGCAGAATACAACTGCGACGGTTGGTGTTACCGTTCCAATCAATTTAAACATCAATAATCAGGCGACCGATGATGACCTCATTGTGCTCACGCTCGCAGTGGGCGATCCAGCGGCAATCTCAAATATCCGCATCCAGTTTGACGTCAACGGATCGGGCTATACCTCGGCCTACTACTACAAGGATATCTCGCCAGTTTTCTATCAGGCAGGGGTTCAGCAGCTCCAGGATGCCTACACCACGACTGAGCAGCAGATTTTCGCCGATACCCTCGGACTCCTGACGGGGCAAGTGCCTAACTCAACGACAGCGCAGTTGCAGCCTGGCAACATCTCGACTGGTCAGGGGTCGTGGCAAACGATCTATCTGCGCAGGGGGGATTTCACGCCGATTGGGAACGCCGGAGAGTCTGGCTCTGACTGGACAGCGGTCACTGGATGGCAACTCGTTATCACCACCAACACGGTTGGCTCGTCGACGGTCGCATGCAACGGCCTCTATTTCCAGTGGGGCTACGGGCCAAGCTCTTTCGGGGGGACAGGATACGACTATCGGGCCACATACTACGACGCGAACACCGGCACTGAGTCGAACGGAACTCCGGAGCAGGAGTTCAATACACAGTTCGGCTACCTCGCGTCGCTAGCGGCACCCTTCTTTTTGCGTCAGGCCGCGCAGGTCAACGGATTTTACTCAAATGACCCGCAGGTGACTCACGTCCGCATCTACCGCCGCGGCGGTATCTACCCAAACAACTGGCTCAATATTGACCAAATCCCGAACGTAATCAACGCTGTCGCGAGGTTCAATCCATTCAGCTACAAGGACGTCATCCCCGACGCGGCTCTGGCGCAAGCGCCGGGACTCATTCTGGATAACGACCCCCCGGTGACGAGCTCACTCGAAGACCCGATCGCGACGACGCTATCGTTGCCGACAAGTTCGCCGGGAAGCTCTCTCTACAGCGCCTTCGTCCCGCAACTCATCAGTGTCGCGCAAGCGTCGGCAGTCTTCGTTGCAAATCAAACCGTCGTTATTGGCAACGCGGTGAACCTTGAAGAGATTCAGGTCATCACGGGTGGTACAGGATCGTTCACCGGGATACTGAGGCTTCAGCACAACGCAGGCGAACCAGTGTATGCATTTTCTACGCCGAGAACGCCATGCGACCAGTGCGCGTTCGCTTACGGCCAGGTGTGGCTGGCGGGCGATAAGAACAATCCGAACTTCCTTTACTACTCTAAGCCAGGATATCCGGAGAACTTTGGGCCGGAGGACTATCTCGAGGTTGGAAGCTCCAGCGACATCATCAATGCGGTCGTCAACTGGCGCGGGACGCTCTACGTAGGTACTCAGCTATCGTGGTACGTCATCACAGGGGGTGCAACGCCGGGATGGCAGCCCACTGGGTCAATCCACGGCATCGTGGCCAACAAGGGCTGGACGCAGGCCGAGGGTGGCATCTGGTATCAGGCAGCGGATGGTCAAAGACTCTTCCGTGGGTCTGAAGGCACGTACATGACGCTGGAGGTGGAGTGGCTCTATCGTCTCCCATCGGCTACGCAGGTGACGCCGATTCCGCTTGTCGACACCACACAGCTTTCGCAGGTGGTTATGGCGTTCTGGAACAACGATGTCTACTTGTCGTATGTCAGCCTGAATAACAGCGGCCAGCGGTATCGCCTCATCTACAACACAAGCTACAACCGGTTCCGCGATGACGATATCCCGGCAACTGCGATGCTCTGGGAGCAGGACACCAACCTTTTGCTGACGGCGAAGCAGTTGGGTACGTCAGCCAACTACGTCATTGTGCAGGAGGGTGTAGGCGACTCTGACGATGGCGGGTGGGCTGGCACACAGCTAACGACCCTGCCGATCGCCCTGGACATTCAAACGCCGTATCGCGGAAGCTCTCACTTCCCAAACCAGTTCAACGTGCTTGAGACCGATGCAAGTACCGCGAGTCAGGATATGGCGACGACGCTGCTCTTCGACACGGAGCCTCCGGTATCGCTTGTTCTGGACACCTTCAACACTGAGGGCGTGCGCCAAAAGAATCAACTCCAGATCAACGATGGCGACGGGCAGCAAGCGTACTCGATGAGCATTCAGCACACCATGAACGTGTTCAACGCGCCGGTTCTCTATCAGGAGAATATCTACGTCGCGGTGCTCGCAGGCTATCGGACCAGCCGCGATACGTATTGGATCAAGTTTGGGACGGATGCCTCGAAGCTGGTGAAGCAGGGCTACTTCGATTACCAGTCGACCGCGCCGATTATCTACAACCTCTACGCGGATGGGAGCGATGTACCGTATTACACCTTCACCTTGCCTGCGGCTCCAAATCGGGCAGTGGTGCGCGTGAGGTTTGGCCAGAATGACGGCGTGAATTCGGCGGTCATCCTGCGCACCTTCCGCATGATCGGCACGAGCACGGCGCCCTACCAAGACTGGGCAAACCCGAGAGTTGAATTCAAGGCGGTTGCCGAAGGGGCGAGCTACGCGATAGGAGAACTGAATCCATGAGTGACTGTGCCGGTAAGAGATGTAAAAAACTGAAGGGCAGGCAGGTGGCGGGTAAGCCGGTCTGGAAGGCCGACGACACGTTGATGTGTCAAACCTGCTTCGACTTATGGATCGAAGACCACGCGCTTGACGAGCACAAAGTTCGGAGGCTCTCAGAGGATGAGAGGGACTTCGAACTGGCCGGCCGACAGCGGCGACAACCGACCATGGCGGTGGCACACTAAAAATCCTTGCCGAGCATGCAAGCATGTTGTACATTCATGCAAGCATCACGACGAGGAGAAACATGGCAGAGACCGAGTTCAAAGATATCAAACTGGAAGCGATCAGTTTCCGTGGAGCACCCACCGAAAGCCAACTGGCAAACGCCCTGCACGACATCAAGGTTTTTCTCAACAAGTCCTTCGGAGCCATGCTGCTTGAAGGATTGACCGAGATCAACAATCCGAAGGCGATTTCGACCGCCAACGCGATCGGTCACGTCACGGCGGCCGAAGCTGGCTGGAAGGGCGAGAGCGGACTCGCCGTACCGCAGCAAGGGCAGCGTCCGCAGATGGTGCCACGGGGATGATGACAACCCTCGCGATCGTCCTGACGCCATTTTTAATGGCCTTCCTGATTGCTCGGGTCAGCTTCCCGAACGTGAGGTTCGAGTTCGACTTCGACACGTCGCACGGAACCTTTAGCTTCATCTACGATCGGTATGCCAAGATCGCGTGGATGATCTTCGGTTTCGGCATGGCTGGGAGCCTCCTGTTTTCCAGGTTTGGCGATGGCATGTCGACGGTATTTTTGCTGTCGGCATCCATCTACGCGCTGCTTTATAACCTATGGCTAACCCTCTCGTATGAGAGTTACCTGCATTCGCGCTACCCGCGTGATGGATCGCCGGGGCGGAGCACATACACGCTCAATCGTTACTGCCTGACGTGGGCGCTGGGCGTTTCGGCGGTAGTACTTTTCATCTTTGGTTCGATCAGCGCAATGATCTTCATGAGGATGTAAATGTCGATACTCGACGCTTTCACCGAAGACAAGTATAGGGTCGGGGATCTCCATGCGCGGGGCTATCTGCGCACGGATTTCCCTGAAGGCTATCTGGGGCTCATCTATCAAAAGCTGAAGGGCGATCGCTACTCGAATCGCAACCCAAATGGCACGGGGATACTCGAATCGCTGTTTTTCGGCATGGACATCTCATGGGACTCAATCACCTCCTACCTAAGCAAGACGCCGCTGGTTATTATGGGCCGGTGGGACGGTGAGGAGTTCACGCCGGCTGGCATTATCTTCCGGACTGTGACCGTGGCCGGCGGCAAAGGTATCATGGCGGGGTATGCCTTCTTTCGCGAGTACTGGGGGTCGGTTGACGCTGAGGCGCTGGGGCTGCTGGGTCTGGCTTTCATGTTTCAAGAACTCAAGCTCGAGGTGGTACACGGCATCCGCTATGAGGACAACCACCAGACAAAGCACTTTCTGACACGTTTCGGCTTCAAAGACACCGGATTTCACCCTCGATGGGAGATGAAAAAAGGCGTTCTCGTGCCCTGCGTAACGTCCTGCCTCCTCCGCGAAGACTTCGAAGCCTATGTCGAGAAAGTTCTAATCGAGGCCTATTCCCAAAAAAAGTAGACTCGGAACTCCTTGTTGGCTCGTCCGAAGAGCCGGTCGTCGAGGAGTCCGTTGCCACGATAGATGCGCAGATGGACTCACTGCGTTCGGGCAGCATCGACGTGGTTATGCTCCCAGCGCGCTCCCGCTACACGCCAGCTATTCCTGAAGGCATGGAATCTGTTGAAGTTGGAGGGCGCGGCGCGGGAACGTACATCTTTAGACCCTCGAAAATATCGGCGGCGACCATCGCCAAAGAGGCGCTACACGGTCGGCATGGCAGTCTATTGGGCCACATCTACACGAAGGATCAAATCAGGGACAAGTACGTCGTCGTGCTTCAGGCAATTCTCCCTAATGGAACCCCAGTTCAGGAGTCGGTAGTGCTGGCCGGAGACCCCGTGGGACTCGAAAAGCAGAGGGCGATTCTACAGGCTCGGCATCCCAAAGCGGTTGTTGCCTTTGTCGATCCGGCCACTACGTCTCGCAACAGGATTCTCAGCCGAGAAAATAGCTTGCACATCCCTTGATGATTATCTGTTCTGCCTCTAGGATGCAGGGAAGACTGCGTTTTGGGGAAGGAGCGGTAGCGATACGGGAAAATCCAGCGGCCTCTCTCCAGCAGTGCAAGCGGGCGAACTATCCAACTCTAACGCTCTAACGGCAATCGCTCAGCAGCAGGCCGGTAACGCAGATCAGCTTTACCAGGCGGCGTTTCCCGGATTCCAGTCTGCAGAAAATTTCTACTCCACAATCGCGACAGGTGACCCAGGCAAGATCGCCACGGCGATCGCTCCAGCAACGCAGCAGATTCAAACGGCATCGGACCAGGCGAAGGCTAACATCCTGCGCACAGGCCCGGCTGGCGGTGAAAAAAATCTTGCACTCGAGCAGGTTGACGTCAATCAGGGCGCAGAGGTAGGCAAGGCCGCTTCTGGAAGCTATCTGAATTCCTTCAACGCACTCGCGCAGCTATCCGGTCAAGGGGTGGGAGAATCCACCGCTGCAGCCGGAACCGGCATCTCGGGCTACAACAGTGCAAACTCGGGTCTTGGAGCTTTGGGTCAGCAGCAGATCCAGCAAAAAGGTGCCCAACTCGGTGCGCTGACGTCGCTGGGCACGGATGCTGCCACAGTGGGCGCAGCGTTTATATGACACCCCCTAACGCTCCACCTCCGTCCAATCCTAACGCGGGCGCCGACCCTCTTGGCCTCAACTTTGGAGCGGGTAATCCGATGGGACTTAGTAGCGCACCATATAATCCAGCTACTATTGATTTCTCGGCATGGAATCCCACGCCGACTTTCTAGGAGGACTGAGTGCCGCAAGCTTATGATCCAACCACCTCAACCCCCTATCAGGCTCCAGTGTTGCCGGACGTGTCTCCGGTGGCGATGCCATCTCCTATCCCGACACAGGCTCCAGAAGCCAATGGAGCGGTAAAGCACTCGGGCGCGATCGCAACCATTGCGGACGGGCTGCTGCGCGGCGTCATGGCCGGTCGTGCGTACAAGCAAGCCGCCGACGTGATGAAGTTCAAAAAGAAGGACGACAACCTCCAGGCGTCCTACAATCAGGATGCGACGCGGCTCTTCCAACTTAGTCAGGCCGGAGTTGACCCAAAGAGTCCCGAGTACGTCTCGGCCAAGAATGCGGTGGATGGTAGCTGGGGAGCGTTGCAAGACTTCCGGCGTCCGTTCATTGTCCAAGAGCAAAAGGGTAAGGGTGGAAAGAAGGCGCAGCAGGCCGCTCAGGAGCCCCTGATGAACCGGCTGAATAGTCCTGACCCGCACGTCAAGACGCAGGCATTATTCGAACTCAGTCAGAAGGCTGGCCCACCAGTTTACGGGCAGATTGCGATGGGACAGCGGCAGGCGCAGCAGCGCGCAGCCGATCCCTCGGTACAGGCGAAGACACTCAAAGATCAGAACGACCTCAGCCATCAACAGGCGGTGGCCGAGCGTGACAAGCTTTTGCAGATTCCGGCAGGCCAGCGCACGGCAGATCAGAACACGCGGCTCACGTCTCTCGAAGAGCGTATCGCGCCCGTCGCGAAGCCTGTGGCGGAAAAGCCAGGGGACGAGGCGAAGCGCGCTCTCGATGATGTTTTTGGGCGTTTGGAAAAAGACCCAAACTACAAGCTCACCGACCAAGACAAACAGATCCTCGAACTCAACAAGGTCCCTACCGGGCCGAAGACAAAGCTGACGGTCACCCGCGAGGGTGAAATCCTCATGGACAATGGGGATGGAACGTACAAGCAACTGCGCGGACCACAGAAGGAGTACGCAGCTAAGGGGAGGAGCGGCGGTGGCCGCGGCGGTAGCGGCACCGGATCTAATCGCTACGAAAAAGCGTATGGTCAGGCACGCTCGTATCTGAAAGAACATAACCCCGGTTGGGATGACGACAAGCTTGATCGTGAAGCTGATAAGATGGCGATCAAGAAGTCGATCTCGGATGACGAGGGTCAGTCGTACAGCGCGACTCAGGAGCCAGTTCAGTTTGACAACAAGGTGCTCAGTTCGGCGATCGAGCGCCTGCAGTCGCTTCCTCAGTACCGCGACGACAAAGACTTCAGCGACAAGCTCGCCAACTTCGTTCCGCGTGACGGCGACGGGATGCGGTCGTACGGTAAATACCTTGGACAACCGGATAAAAACGGGAAATACTCGGGAAACCTCGACAAGAAACAGGCTCAAAAGTTTGAGATGGATCTGCAGCAGCAGATCAAAGATGTTCTCAACGACCCCAAGGTGGGCGGGGGGATATCACCGGAGGATCGTAAGGTAGTGCTTGGCCGCATGAAGCCTTACGCTCATACCGATGCTAAGCCCCCGGAGAACCCCAAAACGGAGACCGCCAAGCACGAAGACGGCGGGCTGCCGGAGGTGCAGGGGCACAAGCCGCCGAAGGGCGCATCTGCCCCCGTGTACGACGACAAGCAGCATTTGATCGGATGGGCGGTCAACGGAGAATTTCAAGCGCTGTAGTACAAGCTTCCGATTATGATTGGCGTACATGGCAGACGAGCAAGTAAACCCGCCCGCAGTGAAGGGACTTCCACCGGGAGCCGTTGTCGGCTCATTCTCAAAGCCGCAGCCTAAACCAAAGCACACCGACGCGCCGAAGATCAAGGGTCTTCCAGCCGGCGCTGTCGTCGGTTCATTCGACAAGCCTGCCGAGAAACCGAAAACTGAAGCTCCGACTGCGTCGATCAGCGCCTATAACCCGACATGGTGGGAGCGTGTAAAGAACACGGTGGGCTACTCCGGAGCCAGCGGCGCTGTTAGTGAAGCGAAGCAGGCTGCGCAGGTTACCGGCGATTATACCGCGGCATTTCGCAACTTTGTCAACCACCCGCTCGTAGCGGTGGAAGAGCTATTCCCAGTCAACCCGAAGACGAAGCTGGGGCAACTTTCGAAGGGAGCATCCCGCGCTGTATCTGGGATGACGTCGCCCACACAAGTCGCGATGATGGCCGCTCCGGGCGCTGCGGTGGTCAAGGGTGGCGAGTATGTTGCGTCCGCGATGCACGCCGTTGGTTTGGCGATGATGCCGACTATGGGCGAGGGTATCGTCGATACCGCGCACCAGATCCACGAAGCTCGTCAGCGTGGGGACGATGCCGGAGAAAACGAAGCTTGGGGCGAGATGGCGGCAAACGTCGCCATGATCGTCGTTCCGCACGTTGGTGGCAAGATCGCCGAGGGCGGCGAGAATACCGCTCGACTCAACGATAAAGCGAAGGACCTCTATAAGAAGCCATTTAAACAGCTTACCGACCCCGAGAAGGCGCATACACTCTACTCCTCAGTAGAGGATCAAAGTCCAGGGTTTCGCAAGCGCGTGGACCAGGAGACGGACAAGATTCGCAAGTCGCAGACTCGCGGCGACGCTCAGGCTGATATCGAGTGGATGAACGACCGAGCAAAAGCCAACTCCGCCAGATTGCAGGCGGCCAAAACTGTTCTAGGCCAAGAATTACAGCGTCAGCGGGCGGCGGAGCAGTACAAGCAGGCGCAGGCGGCGGCTGAGGCTAAAGTCAAAGCCAACGAAGAAGCCCAGCGACGCACACAGTATCAGGCTGCTAAGGCCGACGAGATTACCCCGGCCGCTGAAGAGCGCGGATTCGGTGTCAACGATCAGCGACGCAACACCCGTGGTGATCGAGGATTGGTCAAGACGACCGAAAAGGAAACGGAACCCGTCCACGCTCCCAGTCCCGAGCCGATGGAGGGTGGCGTCAAAGTGGTGGACAAGCGCACCGCTCCAGGATCGGTCGAAATTCAGACTGCTTCCGAACTGGAGCGGCCAGTGCAGGAGTATGCCGAAGAGAACGCTGGGGCCTCATTCTCGAGCTTGCCGCTTGATCGCCAGCGCGAGGTTGCATCGAAGTTTGAGCGCGAGCAGCCGGAGAAGTGGGACGCCTTCAAAGCGACGCCAGCCTACGATGCGTATCGCCGTCACGCCGATATGGTCGAAGCTTCGAGGCCAGCCGTCACGCGCTGGATGAACCGCAACGAAGGTACAGGCGAACCCCTGGCGCCGGGAGCGGATGAGACTGCTGGCTTGGCACGAGTCATCCTCGAGCACTCAAACATTGCAGCTTCGATGAAGGCCGCACCCGACATCTACCGGGCACTTTCGGAGTACTCGGAGAAAAACTTCGGCAAGAGCTTCGACGCCATCGAAAAGAGCGATCAGGTGTCCGCGCTGGCTGGCTTCCTCAATGAAGATCCGGCACGCGCCAAAGCGTTTACCACGCCAGAGATTGCTGACCGTCTCTCTCGCGGTGAGCATATCGACGTTGCCAACTACGAGGCGTCTTTACGCGACAGGCAGCAGGTCGACACGCTGATGGCCTATCGCGATTCGACCCGCGCACAGGTCGATCAGGAGCTTGCCGGGCAGGCAGTGCGTGAAGCTCGCGCAGACCATGTGCAGCAGATTCGCAACACGATTACCAATGCAACATCGGCGGAGACTGGAGCAGGGGAGGCCCTAACCAACCAGGCGAAAGGCCTGACCCGTTTGGCAGAGCGCATCAACCTTCAGGATGTTGGCGGGTCACGCGACATCTTTGACGTGCAGCGCGCCATTCGGAAGATACCCGAGAGCCAGCGCTCTCCGGACATGAACGAGTTTATGAGCCAGATGCGGCAGACCCGTGCTGCGGCTGAGCGTCAGGTGCTCGATGCTTATCGGGAAGACCTCATCTCGCGGATGCGTACCGACATTGAATCTGGCACTGAACGAGCTGCGCGTGAGGTAGTCCACTTTGAAGACCAGAAGCAGGTCATCAACCGGGCCGCCGACCGTCTGGGTGGTCCCGAGGCACTACCGGAGCAGAAGGCTGAAGCCGAGGCGCTGCGTGACACGGCTGACTTTATCCAGCGCAAAGAGGATGAGATTGTCGCGGCGACTGAGGTGGTCAAACCACGTACGGAGCGCGAGACGAATCCAAAAATGCCGGCCATTCTAGGCCGAGAAACTCGTGTCAGGTTGAACTCTGGCGAAGAGGTGCCAGTCCACTATGCGGTTGTCGATTCTAATAATCTTATTACTTCTCATCGTAGTACTGAAAATTACACACCAGACCCGCGCTACCCGCAGGAAGCGCAACCGCGCAACTACCAAGATCAACCGGAACTCCAGGCGGCTGTAGAGGAGCGTGCTGGCGCGCTTGACGCTGACCAGATCCTCAGCAACTCCGTGTTGCCGGTGGATGGGCCACCGATCGTTATGCCTGACGGCACGGTGCTGTCGGGAAACGGACGCACGCAGAGCATGAAGCTGGCGCAGAAGCGTGGCCGGTACGAAGAGGTTCGAGCCTCGATCCTTGACCGCGCACAGGCGTTTGGTATCGACCCCGCTTCCATCTTCGAGATGCGCAACCCCGTGCTTGTCCGGGTGATGGACCGCACGGTGACCGACCCTGCCACGCTGGCGCGGTATGGCATCGAGATGAATCGCGACCCCAGCCAGGGGATGAGCTCCACCGAGCAATCGGCGGCTCTTTCACGGCTACTGACTCCATCCGTCGTCGAGCGGATGGCGAACGTGTTTCGGTCGGTATCCGGAGACTCCAGCTTGCGGACGGCGATGCGTGCGCGTTCTGCCGACCTTGCTGACATCCTTCGCGATGCCGGTCTGGTTGATCCAAAGAAGCGCTCAGCCTACTTCACCGAGGATGGTGACCTGACGGAGCCCGCGAAGGCGCTCATTGAAAACACCCTAGCGGGAATCGCCGTCTCGAATCCGCAGGTGCTCGGTCGAACCAGCGCGGCGATCAAGGACAAGCTTGGCCGCGTGGGCATGGACTTCGTCATCATGCGTTCGGCTGGTGAAATCTGGAATCTAGCGAGCTACAACACGGATGCGGTCGAACTGATGACCCGCGCACAAGACCAGTCCGCAAGGCTGAATCAACTCGAAGGAAGAGATGTCACCAAGGACGAGTCTCACGGCAGCGAATCGCTTATCGAGCGTCTTCTCCATCCAGAGCGGTATCGCCTTTCGAACTTCGATCTGAGTTTTGATGGTCAGGCAACACACCCACCGGTCCATCCGGCGGTTGAATCTCTGGCGCGAGCTCTCGAAGAGACTCCACGCGAGTACGCCAACATGATTGGCGACTACGCCGAAGAGGCGGAGCGCGGCGGCGTGACGATGTTCGGAGCCATCCACCCGGCAGATGTATTCACCGAGCAGATTGCCAGCAAGTACGGTATGGAGGTCATTCCTGAAGAGTGGGGCATGGTTGGTGGGCTCCCTGACGCAGCCAAGGAGATCATCGAAGAGGCGCGGAACGGACTTCCGGTGGAACCAGCGCGTGCGGCTGAAGCTGTGGAAGAGGCAATCCAGCCGGACTCCAGTTCGGTTATCGAGAACGAGAAAGGCTTCGAACCCACCAGTGTGCGCGATTTCCGCAAGGCGTTGGCTGACCACCCCGGATTTACCGACGAGCAGGCTGAAGCGGTTGGAGATATCTTCGAGCGGGTTCTGCCACGCGCTATTGGCGAGTCGTTCGACACGATCCTCAAGAACAAGATGATTCGCTTCCGTTTTGGCGGCGAAGACCGTGGAGCTCGCGGTGCGACCGACATTATGGAGGACGGATCGAAGTTGATTCACCTCTTCGACAAAGCGGACACCTCGACTGTCATCCACGAGGCTGCGCACGCTATCCGGCACTACCTCAACGGAAGCGATCAGGCGATTCTCAACCAGTTTGTCGAGGCCAGACCGGGTGCAGAGTGGACGACGGCGCAGGAAGAGAAGTTTGCGGAGGCCTTCGAGCGGTATCACTACGATGGCGGCCGACGCCGCGGCGCTCTCGAAAAGGCCTTCGACACCATCCACAAGGCAATTCAGGCTGTTTACGATGCGGTGCGTGGCCGTGGTCTGGCGAAGGCTTCTCCCGAAGTCGAGAAGATGTTCGACAATTGGTACGACTGGACCCGGTCGGAGCGGAAGCCGATTACGGCGCGTGTCGACGTTGACGCGCTCGAGAAGTCGGTCAAGGACCCCAAAGTCGCCATTCCAGAGGGTGCGAGGATTTTGGACGAGACAGCGCACATCGACCCGAACGCCCGAAATTTTGTGTTCACTGATCGCAAATCGGCAGACGATTTCATCGACCGCAACAATCAGGCAATTCGCACTTACCAGCTTTTCGACGGGAAGGACGGTAACTTCTATGTCAAGGCTTCGACGGTTGGCAAGCGGCTTTATCAGGGCGGAGCGGCATCTATCGGGGACCTTGCTCGTCAGGCTCGGCAACTTGAGGAGCGGCTCCGAACTACAACTGATCCCCGCGAAGAGGCGAAGATTCGGGCGCAACTGGCCAGTGTTGAGAATCGACTGGGTGGTTCCACGCTCATCTTCGGCAGTACGCCAGAGAGGGCAAATTCAGAAGTAATCAATGCAGTGCATGGTGTGGCGGAAATGCCACACATGGAGGAGCCAACCACCCCTGCGCAGGCGATGTCGGCGCGTCAGGTGTACGGCACCACGGAATTTGGAGGACGCGATGGCGAAAGGGCAAACGTACGAGAAGTACCTGATGGAAATGCTGGGCTACCCGACGCTACTCGAACTGCGGAAGTTCCTGAACGAACCGGAGCGGCCGACGGGCGGGATGAGACCACCGGACGGGTTCTACCAGGACATCCAGAGCCTAGTGGAAGAGGAGAGGAAACTGCTGACGGAAAACGAGCAGCCAGTCTCCCCCTAGCAAAGATGCCAGCAGCATCGCTGGCTGCGCCAAAGCGCGCCCGCGGCACCCCGCTGGCGTCGCCGGAGGCATGGAGAGACTACGCGGAGGCTCTCGGGTTGCCAGAGGGTACTCCAGCGCCGACAGTGAGGTTGCCTGATGACCTGCGCAATCTAATGATTTTTCCGGGGCAACCGGAAGCTATCGAAGTCGCTCTCTCTGGACTGCAACAGTATGACGGCGTTGTGGTTGCGAGTCCAACCGGATCTGGGAAAACGTTCCAAGCGCTCGCGATCGCCGATCAACTGCTAGGAGATTCTGGAGAAAAGGTCGGACTCATCGTTACTCGGAGCCGGAACCTCATCCACGATTCAGATGGCTATGTAGACGTGGGCAAGCAGCTTGGAGTTTCAGTCGAAGGACTACCAGCCTCAATGAACGACGTCCAAGGCGGCGGAACGTACGCGACGACCTACGCCCAGATTCGCGGTGACAAGGATATGCTGTCGATCCCGTGGGACTTCGTGATCTTCGACGAGTCGGCAGAGCTTCGAAAGTGGATGGAGTCAGAGCAGGGCCAAAGTGGTCGTCTTTTAGGCCGGGCGGCGAAGAAAGCGGTTTACATGAGCGCGACGCCGTTTCATACTGCTGTCGAAATCGGCTATATGGACAAGCTTGGGCTGTGGCCGGAGGGCGGATTCTTCGAGTGGGCCCGTCAATTCGGCGTGGTCGAAACCGGACCCAACTCCTACACAGGCGGTTACGCTCCAAAGAAGCTTTTGAAACTCCGCCAGCAGCTTATTGAGCGTGGCCAATGGGCATCGCTGCACCGCGACCTTGATGGCGTCACCGCGCACGTCGGACTGGTCGAGCAGACACCAGAGGTGCAGGATGGCGTGAAGAAGATTCGCGACGTATTCAACCTTGCTGGAAAGATTTTCCGCGAACAGGGCAAATCGTCGATGGCACGAGCGACCCAGGCCCAGGAGGTCATCTACCTCAAGCGATACATCGAGTCGGCGCGGCTACCGCATGCGATCGAGATGGCCAAGAAGGCTATTGCGGACGGCTGGAACCCCGTGATCTACAGCGAGTACCGCTCAGGGACGTCTGAAGGCATGAAGTTCTTTGAGCGTCTGCCCGCTGGAATGGCAGACCACCTCAACAAGATGCTGCCAGCGCTGCCTGATGTGGTTGAGGCGATGCGCGATGGACTGAAGCAGGACATTGGGATCTTCGCTGGGTCGGCAAACGAGCTTCGCGCTGAAGAACGCCAGGCATTCATGGACGGAACCAAGAAGGGCGTTTATACGACCTACGCTGCCGGCGGTGTTGGAGCTAGTTTTCACGATCGCGCTGGCGACCGTCCAAGAATGGACATCCACCTTGGCCTGCCGTGGTCTGGAATCATGTTCGAGCAGAGCACCGGCCGAACGTGGCGCTACGGGACGAAGTCGAACGTAGCCAAAATCTTCCTAACATCCGACGCGCTGCCCGAAATCAAGGTGCTGACGACCAAAATCCTCCCGCGCATGCGGGCGTTGAACGCTGTTGTGCGTGGCGAGGTAGTCGAGAGCAGACTTGCAAAGAGTCTGCGCGAGTCGGTCGGCATCTCGGAAGAGGCAATCGACTACGAGATGGGCAACGAATCTGCGCCGGAGGCCGCGCAGTTTGAGGAGCGCGGGGCCGGAGTAGGTTTCACGCGCATAGAGGACTTGAAACTGCCACGGGCCAAGGACGCAATCGGCAAGGATAAAGGCATGAAGTATAAGGCCCAGCCGAAGCGTCTCTATCAGGGGCCGGTGGACGATCCCATCGACAAGAGCACCTCGGAGGCGATGAAGCGGAACCTCGAAGATGTACCACCTTCTATGCGTAGAGCGTATCTGGCGAACACGCCAGCCATCTCCGCCGATGTAGCGATCGAGGGCGCAAAAGCTGCGGTAGCGCGTGAGCCGGTTGTGCCTGCGGTCGAGCGCGCAGCAAAGGATTCGAAGATCGGTTTCGATCTGGCAATAGGTGAGCGCGGTCTCTTCTTCCAGCACACGGCCGGCAAACAGCTTGCGGCGCTGAAGGACTTTGCGCGTGAGTGGATGTACCTGCGCCACACGTCGGGCGACCAGGCAATTCGCAAGATTATGGCCCACGAAGGCTTCCCGAGCGAGGGTCGCGAGGTGCAGCGGCGGTTGATCGAGCGTAGCCACCTGAAGACTGACCATCAGGGCGAACTGCTGGCCAAAGTGTCCGACATCATCGGTGACATCCGGCCCAGCGACCACCCACTCGTTGTGAAGGTTCTCGAAGGCAAGGCAGAGAGCACTGACCCTGCCATCCTGAAGGCCGTGGACGGCTACCGCACGTTCTTTTCGTACGTGCGGAACCGTCTCGGAGACGCTGGCGCCAAGATGAAGTTCTACCGCGACGGCAAAGAGCAAACGGTGACTTACAAGCAGATCGCGGATGACCCGAACTACTGGCCACACATTTACGACTGGAATAAGCCGATCCTCATCGAAGGCAAAAACGGTGCAAAGCCGACGGTTACGACACTTGGCGAGATCCACGACATGCCGACGAACGATGCGCGCCGCCAAGACTTGATCGAAGCCTATGCCGGCAAGCGCGGAATCAGCGTTGTCGATGCAGCGAAGTTCTTTGAAAAGAATCGCCGTGGCGTTCGCTTGTCGGGCAACCTCGAAAAAGGCCGCAGAACCAGCATCCCCGACTACGACACCACCAACCGTGCGATGAATGTCTACGTCGACCAGGTAGCGTCGATGCTGGCAAACATCGAGACCGTTGGGCAGGAGCGCGAGAAGCTGAATCCACTCATCCTCCAACTCCCGCTGGCTACTCAGCAGGTGGTCGACAGCGTAGTGAGCGCAGACCTAAACCCCTCGTCTGTGGGTGAGAGCAACAAGCGGCTCCTGCGCGCAGCGTCGCAATGGGTCGTATTGTCGAAGATGGGCCTGAGCACGCTGAAGTTGCCGTATCACATGGCCAAAACCGGACTTGTAACCAATTTGCGATCCCTGGCCGGAGGTGTTTTCAGCACGGCCACGAGCCCGATTGAAGCGACGCGCATGGCGCGGGACGCAGGCATCCTCACCGACTACGTGCGCCAGGCGATGATGATGGAGTATGGACTCCACGCGGGAGGCCTCGACCAGAAGATGCTGACCCTGACCGGATTCACGCCGGCCATCTGGATATCGCGGATTGTTTCTTCGGCCGCGGGGCGTGTCTTCCTCGAGCGCTACGCCGCGCCGGCGCTCAAGGCGAACCCGAAGGATGTGCAGCTCCGTCGGAAGCTTCAGGACCTCTATGCGTATTCGGACGAAGATATGGACCGGATCGCGGCGTCGGGCTATAACACTTCCGACGTCCGCAGGGCGATGATTGCGGCTGCTGATTGGACGACGGGTAGCGGCAGACCCTCAGAGTTGCCCCCAAGTGTTCGCTACGCCGCCGACCACCCAATCAGCAAGCAGCAGAATACACTAATGCGGCTGACCTGGATGCTCAAAACTTACACCTTCAAGACGGCGAACCTAGTGAATCGCACCGTGTTTGAAGGCATGAAGAACCCGGATTGGACAGAGAAGGACTATAAGGCTCTGGGGCGCTGGCTGATCGGCTTCGGAGCGGCTGGTATGGGCCTTCGCGTCATGCAGTATGGCATCAACAAGAAGAAAAACCCCGAAGCGGCCGCCGAAGAACTACGCCGGTTCGAAGGTATTCAGGAACACCCCCAGGATGCGCTCTGGCTCGAGCTTGGCAACGTGTCGTATGGCATGGGAATCTATCCTGCCAAGGTCATGTTTGACCGGCTGGCGACGCACGAGCCGAAGGATATCAAGTCGTTCGACACGAAGAAGCGACTGGAGTTTGCAACCGCTGAGGAATCAGGCGGCATCCTAGCCTCAGACCTAGATCATATTCGACTGGCGGGAATCAACTACTACAAGACGTTTGGGGACGACGGGGTTCACCATAAGGCATCGACTGAGGAGCGCAGGAGTAAAATCCTCGCAGACCTCGCAAAGCAGGAAATTGCACCCGTTGGAACGGTAGAAGCTTTTTTCAGACCGGCGAAGCCAGAGGAATCGAAGTCGGAGCACATTCGGCATCGGCGGCCAGCACGACGTAGGACTCACGCCATTCAGTGAACACGGAGGCTACAATGCTTATTCTTCTCATCGTACTCGTACTGCTCTGCTTCGGCGGCGGCTGGTATGCCGGGCCGGGGCTGGGTTATAACGGTGGCTTCAGCATCGGAACCGTCTTGCTCATCATCCTTATCATCCTGCTGCTTCGCGGTGGACTCCGCTAGGCCATGCCATTTAAGAGCGAGGCTCAAAGACGACTTTTCTACGCCAAAGAGGCTAGGGGAGAACTGCCGCGTGGGACCGCAAAGAAGTGGCAGCGCGAGACTGGCAAGCGCAAGCTCCCGAAGCGCGTGAAGCATCGCAGCGCAAACAGGAAGTCAAAGAGGCGGAGGTGAACCCGTGTTAGCAATCATCCTTACACTCGTGGGTTTTTTCGGTCCAATGACGCGCACATCGAACCCATTGAAGCCGCCGGGGTCGTCCGGCACATCCCCCGGTCAACCAGTCGAGATACCGCCCGCCGATGGGTAATAATCGAATAAACCTGTTGACGCCCGGTTTTTCTATGCCTAGAATCGCGGCATTCGATGTGAACTTGGAAAATTCGCAGCGAACGTAAACCAAGGGAAACTCTCTACTCCCCACCCTAGCCGGGGTGGGTTCTTTTTGGTTACCAAAGATACCATTGCGCATGCTTGCATGATGCGGTAGATTGTCTTCAGGTCTGGATGAGCCCGCTTCTAAGACGGACCTTATAAATGTCCTACGCGAGCGGCTATTTCTCGGGTTATAGCGAAATTCGATGACTTTGACGGAGGCCTATTTCAATACGAAAATGGCCCAAAGTTTCAGGACACAACATATACCCAACGCGAAGGCCAGTGGGCTGAGAGACGAAAAGCGACAGAGCTTCACCCGAGCCGAATGACGGCGGCAAAGTTAGCGGTGATAGTCCAACTCACATCGGAGTACAGGCTGGCAGATGAGTAAACGGGGACCGTCACCCCAACTAAAGTTTTTAGCAACGGCTTGGCGAACCAAGACCTGACCAGAAAGCCCGGCGTCAAGGGCAAGTACACGCGATAGGGGTCTCGTGCGGGGTAAACGGGGCATGCTAAAAGGCAGAGGAAGCCAGGGGTTGTACACCCCGCCTCTGCCCACCACATTTTGACGAGGAAACCAAAATGGAAGCACATCAGCAGCGAGTCGTAGACGAGCATGAGGAACTGGACGCAAAGTTGGAGAAACTACACGTCTTCATCGAGGACTCCAGTATTTTCAAAAACCTCGACAAGATAGACCGGCGGCATCTTGTCGATCAACGTGCAGCGATGACGGTGTACAGGGATATCCTCCGTCGCAGGATCGAGAGGTTCAACCGCTAGTGGGTGACGAACTAAATCCCGATCATCCAGTCACGCGGCTCACCCACGATAACTGGCACAAGATCGTGGGCGTTCTCATGCTGAAGTTTGGCCTGACCGATGTGGAGATTCTGTCCGAGGACGTCTTGCGGCTCGGCGACAACGAGAAGTGCGTTGTGGCTGACTGCCGTGGCGGAAAGTTTGTCATTCGGGTGATGGACATGGCAGAGGGTGAGAAGCTTGCCCGACGCGAGGGAGGGTTACCCGTCTAATGCCGCACATCATCCAATACCCCAACCCAATCCTGACTACACCCTGCGTCCCGGTTCCTGAAGGTCGTGACGACATCGCCCGACAGGTGGGCGAAGACTTGATGGCTGCGTTGAAGCAGGTGAAGCGGAAGAGCGTGGGCCTCTCGGCCAACCAGATCGGTTCGCTCTACCGCGTCTTCGTGCTGAATACGAAGCTTCTCGGCCTCAAAACCAAGAGCATCTTTGTGAATCCGGAGATCGTGTGGGAGAGCAACGAGCGCGTCTCGAAGGTCGAGGAGTGTATGAGCTTACCACCGACGATCAAGGTGATGGTGGAGCGTGCGGTGCGCGTCCGTCTGGTGGCGACAACCCCAAGCGGGAAAGAGATCGACATCGAACTCTCCCACCTTGCAGCTCGGTGCGTTCAGCACGAGATTGAGCACCTAAACGGTGGAACCATATTCGACCACATCCCCGAAGATCAGCGTGGTAAGGCGCGGAATCTTATCATGCTGGCCAGAAATACGCAGTAGACTGTCAGCGTGAGGTGGTTCCGATGCTCCGTCGCCTAGCCCTAGCTCTCCTTGCCCTGACCACAGCGGCCTTCAGCCAGACAAACTTAGCCGTGACTGCGACAGGCGCGACTGCGACCGCGCCAAGCGAAGTTGTCCTCAACTGGGCGGCATCGACTACAGCGGGAACCACGATCACCGTCTCTCGCGCTCCCGGTGCCTGTGTGACGGGGCAGACATTCTCAACACTCGCTTCCGGGGTAGCGGCTGGTGGGCCGTATACCGATGTCACGGTGGCTGCCGGATCGTCCTACTGCTACTACGTGCAGTCTGTTCTGGCCGGGTTTGTATCCTCGCCTTCGAATTCGGTGAGCGCGCTGGTGCCTCCAGCGGTGTGCTCCTACTTCTCGTCCTCAGACCCAGGCCAAGCTATATTCTGCGACGGTACTCCAGCGTGCGTTTTGAGTGCCGCGGCGACCTCAACGACTCCCGGTTCGAGTACGCTGTGCCGAAGCAACGGAATCCTCCAAATCTCAGAGAACGGATCGTCCTTCCGCCAGCTATTCAACGCTCCGGTGGACGTCTTCAAGTTTGTGGCTCCGACCAACATCGTCGTCTCGCCGACCACGACTTACTATCTCGGGTCGCTGGTAGCGCTCGGCCACAACCCGGACATGGTGTACCTCGCTCCAAACGCCTGTAGCCTCAATCGGGTCGTCTACGATGCGCGTATGAGCGGCGGACTTTCTACGCCAATAACGATTCAAATGTGGGATATCACGCAGGGCATCGCCATTCCAAATTCGGCGGTGACGCAGACGTGGACGGGGGTAACGGTGGAGTCGGTGGCGTCTCCTTCGTTCCCCGTAAACGCGAACGACCAGCTTCAGGTGAGGTTCTTTATGCCTGCGGGAGTTCCTTCTGGCTTCTACATCAACATGACGGTTACCGCGTACTGCACTGACAACTAAAATTCACGTTTGCACAATTTGGCTGCGTGGTAGTATCGGCTTCAAGGGAGCCGCCAACCCTGCACGAGAAATCGGCATCCTACAATTCACCCCCTGCAAGAAGGCCACACCATGCCCGAGCACCGTTCGCCGTTAATATTATTTATCATCAAGCGCCATCAGTCGTACGGTGCTTACAACCAGGGGCATAACAGTTTGAAGACGGCGACGCTCTTCATCGTTGAGATGTTGAAGCGAGAAGGCCACAGGGTAAAACTCGCCGAGGCGAGCGATGAAAACTCAGTTGAGACCTTCATTCTTGATCTAGACCCAACACTGGTGATTCTGGAGGCGTTGTGGGTGACTCCGAAGAAGATGGAGTGGCTAAAGAAGACCTTCCCAAAGGTTCGCTTTGTGGTGCGGATCAATTCAGAAGTTCCATTTTTGGCGCAAGAAGGAATTGGCGTGCTCTGGATTGCTGATTTCATGGCGCTGGGGATTGACGTAGCCTTCAACTCGATCTACGCACGGGACGACTTCATGCTTCTGGGTGACAGCGTCTACCTGCCGAACTACTATCCCATGCAGCGCCTCCGCCACGAGCCTCGATGCCACGAGCACCACGTCAACGTCGGATGCTTCGGAGCGTTGCGCATTCTAAAGAATCAGACCGAGCAGGCTTTTGCTGCTGCGAAGTGGGCGCAGGACAAAAACAAAAGGCTCCACTTCCACATGAACGATGCTCCTGATGGCGTAGAGGTGAACGCGATCAAGAAGTCGATCAAGGCTGTCATCGACAACACTGGCGGGCGGCTAATTCTTCACCCGTGGCTTCCCCACGATGAATTCCTTGAACTCGTTGAGTCGATGGATATCTGCCTCCAGGTGTCCATTTCCGAGACGTTCGACATTTGCGCTGCGGACGCGGTTAGCATGGGGGTTCCCCTGGTCGGCTCCGACGCAATTCGTTGGCTGCCGGCGCGATCGAAGGCGAAGTACGACAGCTCGAACAACATCACAGATGCGATGCATCTCGCTGACAAGGTTGGGGTAGCGTTGAACCATGCAGCACTGGAGGAGTACGTGAAGCATTCAGTGCTCGTCTGGAATGAATTTATCGAGGGAAAGCATGTTTGAACCGACACTGCTTAGCCAGTCTCAGGTCTATCGCTGCATGGACACGATCTCCACCAGCACGTTCTACATGATGGTTGCGAACGCGGTTCTAAGGCGAGAGCCGCTCAGCATCGTCAGAATGGGGGACGGAGAGAAACTGCTGATGGACTACCTCGAGGGTCTACCAGCCAGCACTCGTGACGTTGAAGATGATGACTGGATGGGACGCCTGGGATGCCTCGGGATCGACAAGTGCGACCTGCACGACAGGATAAAACTTGCAGCGAATGAATGCACATGGTTTGCACCGTCGATCAGCGGGATCATTCGAGAGGACTTCGAACTCTACAACCGGTTCCGTTCCCGGCCCCGCTACGTCGACAACTTCTGGTGTAATGCGTGGACCGAAGAGATGAAGATCAATCTCTACAAAGCTGCTGGCCACATCCTGTTCATCCACCGCAACCCGAACTCTTACGCAGCTCTAGCTGACCGGGCGCACGAACTTCTTGGCGTAAAAACCTCCTATATCCAGATGGACAACTGGCGGCAATCAGAGGATGTTATCGCCCAAGCTTACGAAGTAGATGCCCCCCTGGTACTTTTCAGCGCTGGGCCGGCATCGAAGTATATTGGGCATCGCATCGCGACGAGGGGTAGAATTTCGAAGGTATCGTTGGATCTGGGCAATAGTTCGGATCTGTTTCTGCTTTACGAGACGTGGCAGCAAAATCTGAAGCAAAAGGAGCTCCAAAATGTCTGACCAGAACAACGAAGCACTCGCCCATTTTAAAGGTGCTGAGGCTGACCTCGCCAACAGCAGCGCCGCCGGTTACCCCGAGAGCTGGGTAGCCCTTACCCTCCAGAAGATCAGGATGGGCATAGCCAAGCTTGAGGGCAAAGAGATCGCGCCAAAGCCAGTTGTGACCGATCCCCACGCGGTTCCAGCGACTCTCAATCGTGCTGACGCTGGGAAGTCTCCAGTGGCGGTGGCTGCCGAGCCAGTAACAAAGAAGGCGTTTACAGCCAAATACGAGGACGGGACAGTTCTCGAGGAAGACGATCGCACCAAGTTTCCGCCTAAATCCGCAGGTGGGGCGAAACGCATCTCAATTACCAAGAACTAGGAATTTTCCATTTTCCTTCAAGGGTGCCTCAGAAATGTCGAGGCACCCTTTCTTTTGGGGAGTACAATTCCAGCCATGAGAACCCTGAAGGCACTCCTTGCCGCCGTCCTGCTTGCAGCCGTACCCGCGTTCGCACAGCACATCAACCTGACATGGACATCGCCTGGCGCGGCCACGACCGTGGGCCAGACGAGCGGTGTGCAGACGTCAGGGCCCATCACTTCGACCGTTTACCGGGCAGCAGCAACGATTACTTCCGGCGTCGCGAGCTGTGCGAGTTTTAGCGTCGGCACATCGGCTTATACTCAGATCGGAACGGTGGCGGTGACCTCGGCCGCTGCGAATGCTGGAACCTTCAGCGACTCTGCACCAACCGTGGCCGCCGTGTACTGTTATGCGGTAACCGATACGTTCACCGCTGGCGGGGCAGCATCGAGCGCAACAGTATCAGCGCCGATTCTCAACCTTGTGTTCGGTACACCGGCAGCGCCAACCAGCCTGACGGTTACTGCCGGACCATAGTCGGCAAGCCGGGCTTATCGGTTTGCCCGAAGACAAGTCTCCCTCCGGGGAGGCTTTCTTCTTGACACCTCACCACCTTCATGCAAGCATCATGCACAGGAGAAACCCACCATGGACCGTCGCCTCTTCCTCAAATCCTCCGCAGCCTCCGTCGCGATTCTAGCCCTGCCATCGCTGACCGGTTGCAGCTCGACTACCATTGCCGATCTCGTTCAAACTCTCGGCAACTCCGCATCGCAGATTGCAGCGATTGAAGGCAACGCAAGCCTCGCGTCAAAACTTCTGACCGATACCGGCGCGGCCGTAACCGCCATCGACAACTGGAAGGCGGGTTCTCCAACTCAGGAAGTCATCGAAGTACTGAACGTGGTCGAAGACGACCTCAACCTCTTCCCGATCACCAGCGCGTATGCGCCCCTGATTGACCTCGCCATTGCCACGGCAGAGTCGATTATCGCGCTACTCCCCGCATCGCCCGCACCGCTTGCCTCCGGCACCTATGGAGCGGTCGCCCATACTCCCCATCGCCACGTCCAGCTTGGCTACGCTCCACCGAAGAGCGCGAAGGAATACCGGAAGCGCTTCAACGCCATCGTCGCAGCTCATCCCGAATACAAGATTTCAAAACTTCAGTAAGCAGTAAAGGACTCCCATGCCTAAGCTTGGTAAAAAAGCCCCGCGTCGCCTCATGTCCACGCCCGCCTTCGGAGATTTTCTTGCGAAGGCAACAACTTGGCCAGCAGTGGCGCCGCGGGGTTGGGAGTACGCCGTCAACCCTGCCGACCTGAATATCCTCGGGAACGACACCTGGGGCGATTGCGCTGCTGCTGGCGCGATGCACTTGATCCAAGTCGAAACGGCGAACACGGGCAATCCGCTTTACGGAACCCTCCAGCAAACGCTTGACCTCTACAGCGCGGTCACCGGATTCGATATCAACGCCGGGCCGTCGGGCAACAACCCGACAGATCAAGGAACCGATCTGCTCTCGATGCTCCAGTACTGGAAGAACACCGGCATCACGGTGACCGACAAAAATGGCAAGGAAGTCGTCCACAAGATTATCGGGTGGGCTTCGCTCGACCTCTCGAGCATCCCGCAGATCCGGTATGCCAACGACCTGTTTGGCGGGACGTACCTCGGCATCAACCTGCCACAGTCGGCAGAGGATGACACATCGAACTGGACGTATCAGCCAAACTCCCCGATCATCGGCGGTCACTGCGTCGACGGTACTGGCCAGGGGAGCGCTGGTGGACACCTCATCAGTTGGGGTATGAACATCCCGTTCCAGTGGAACTTCCTCTTGCAGTACATGGACGAGGCGTACTGTATCGTTTCTCCGGCGTGGGTTAATGCTCAGGGTAAGTCGCCATCGGGATTGGATTTGAACGGGCTTCTTGCCGCAATGAAGACGCTCTAAGGAGCACCACATGATAGCCCTGCTGCTACTGCTGTTGGCAACCCCGCCAGCGCGTCACATCGTCTCGTCGAAGCCTCCGGTCATCGTGACCACCATCAAGCCCGCCCAAGCCTACGTGATTGAGCAGACTGGGTCGATCGTGACGTGCGACGACGTCAACTACGGGCTCTACGTGCAGCCAGTGGGCAACAAGGGGCAGATCGGCTTCTACTACGTCATGCCGGGGCAGATTATCCGCGCCACCGATAAGATCAACTATATAGCGGCGTGCCTACTCGTTAAGTGACTCGTCGGTAAATCCTTCGCCGAGCGATTCAACAAGCACATCGCGCAGTTTTTCTACGCCGAGAATATCTGGCGTCTCGGGATCGACCGCAGCGGCAACCGTCTTCGCGTCCGAAATTGACTCCCAAAGGGCCAGTGCTCGCTCCGTGCGGTCTGGCTCTTTCAGTTTTGCGATACGGGCGATCTCGCGATCGAGGCGTCGGCTGAAGCGCAACGCCTTTGGAGCGCGCCGGTAGTCGGGCCGGGCGGTGAGCAGCATCCCAAGTAGTGCCTGGCGGTCAAATCTGGACGGTTCCCTGAAGTGATGGAGCGCCTCAAAGAACTTGTGGAACCCGTTGACGCTGATGAGCTCGCCGAAGACGGCGTCCTGGTGGAGTGGGATATTGTAGAGCAGACAGAGGCTCCGCAAGTCCTTTATGGCGCATCCAGTGAGGTCTGCGGCCATCTGCGTTGGCAGGAATGGGCGCATCATGATGGGGGTAAACATGGTGCGGAGCCACGACATCGCGGCCGGCGGCGGTTTTATGACGGTAAAACCTTCTCCCGTACGGAGGTAGCCATGTTCGAAGAGTGGTTTGAGACGTTCGGGCCTGACGCGGAGTTCCTTGGCAAGCTCAGGCAGGCTTATCTGTTGGTTTCCGGAGAGCAGCGGTTCGGGCATCCCGGTTCCGTTTGTGACGAAGCTTCGCAATGCGCGAGAAGAAATCACTGCCCTTCTTCGTAAGCGTACTTCGGCCGCCGAGTTGGCCAGTAGTGACGTAGTAGTCCGGGGCGTCTTTTTTAGAACCCTCTCGCTTCGTGGCTTCTGCGGAGTCGGTTTCGGGGCTCCTACGGGCATCTTTACCTTTCTTCATCATGGCCGAATCATAATGCTTGCATGGTGGGTAATCAAGGAAAAGGTTACCATTGTTATGCTTGCATAATCCACAAAACTGCGTAGTATAAATCTCGAAACGAAAGGAACCCGTCAAAATGGCAACTAGTGAAATAGTGGTTACTCGCCCCGAAGCCCTTGAGCGAAACGAGACTTTCGCGCCGCGCAATATTACAGAAGCAATTCAGTTCGCGGAGATGATCTTAGAATCTGGAATGGCACCCAAAGCATACGCTGGGAAAAAGGCTGCATCCATCGTGGTGGCGCTTCAGTTCGGCTTAGAACTTGGGTTGCAGCCGATGCAAAGTCTCCAAAACATTGCCAACATAAATGGCAATCCAAGCATTTGGGGCGACGCTGCGCTGGCTCTCTGCCTCTCGAAGAGTGTTTGCGAGTACGTCATCGAGCAGGACCTTGAAGATATAAAAAAGGCTGGCAAGGCGGTGTGTCGCGCAAAGCGGCGCGGGTCTCCAGAAGAGGTTAAGCGAACCTTTTCTCTTGACGATGCGAAGATTGCCGGTCTGTTGGGCAAAGATTCCCCGTGGCGCACATACCCCAACCGTATGCTGCAGCTCCGTGCCCGTGGGTTTGCTCTACGTGACGCCTTTCCAGATATCCTTAAAGGTCTTGTCCTAGCGGAAGAGGCGATGGACTATCCAACGATCGAGGGTGACATCACCCCGTCGACGCAGAAGCCTGTACCGGGGCCACCTCCACCACCCGCAGAACTAACTCCCGAGCAGAAAATCGAGAAGGAAGGCGAGGAGCCTGCCGGTAAAGAGTGGGGGACTGCGTTCTACCGCAAGTATTCTGCCAGCGGCTATCTTCCTGAAGAGTCGAAGGCCGAGATTGCCCGTTTGTGTGGCGATGGAATCAAGTACAGCTACGAGGTGCCGAAGAAGTTTACCGAGTCGTTGATGGCTTGGGCTACGACGCCAAAGGCTTCAATGCAAGATGAGCCGGGAGCCAACGGATAGGACGGCATCAGTTTTGTGTAGCATCAACCTGCGGTATGGAGGAAACACATGAAGGTACTCATCGCCATCGTCGCGCTATCGGCAAGTTTCGCCGTTGCGCAAGCCACCAAAACCCCGCAGAAGCCTGCGACTCCACCCACGCCTGTAGTCGCATCGCAGGCAGCGCCCGAACCGGAAACGATTGAGAGTCTAAAACGGCAGCACTTGATCGACAACTGCAGGGTAGCTGTAGCTGAAGCAAACGCGGCCATCGGCCAGATCCCAATAGCCACGAAAACGGCCGAGGACAACGCGCAGAAGAAGCGGAATGAAGCCCTCGACCTGATTATCAAAACAAAGAAAGAGCTTGGCTTGGCGGACCAGTATGTGTGGAATTTTGATATTGGCAACTTCGTGATCGCGCCGCAGGTGAAGCAGGTAAATCCAGATCCGAAGAAATAAAGGGGAATTACATACTTAACTCCCTGGGTATCAAGAAAGGAATGAAATGACGGCGGAACAGCAGAAGTACCACAAGGAGCAGGATGAAATTGTTAGGCGCAAGTTGGCGGTCGCGCCGTTGCGCTTCGAGTCCAGCGGAAAAGAGATGATGTATTGCTATCCAGACTCGAAACATGAACTTGCAGGGTGGATTATCTATCGCCATCCAGACGGCCAGTGGGTAACCCTGCGAAAGGCAACCGAGGCTGACGTTGAAAAGATGTCCGAAGCGGTGAGTGCGCAGTTTCATGGCAGATAACCCGAAAGGGACTCATGTATATAAGTCCCAAATAAAGCTTCACGCTTGGGGTCCTTGACGGGTTCCCCTGGGCGGGAAACGGTGGTCACTTCCGGGGAGGGATGACCACCGTAAATGAATTGAGTTTTGCAGGGGCGCCGTGGATGGACACGGGCTGTATGAGTAGGCACGCGAGGGAACCCGCTAAAAGGAACGTATGACTAACCGTACGGGGAAAAACGAACGAGAGGCTAGAAGACGCCGGAAGCGGAGTTTGGTAATTCTCACTCCGCGAGGCGGCCCGGAATTACCGCCGGTGAAGCTCGGTCGTAAAAAGTCTATGCGGATGCTAGGCGCAACGTGGGGCGATAAACCCTTTGCGTGCGCTTGGTTAAGTAGAAGCTCTTACCCTAGTCACGGCATGCGTCCGGCCGTACCGGTGACCGATAGCCGAAAAGCAGCAGCAATAATGCCCGAGGAGCGGTAGTGGCAAGCAAGTAGGTGCCGAAACCTATCCCCTGCAAAAGTTTTACGAAGAGGAGCTTTGCTGATGAAGATAATCAAGTGGATCGAGTATAACCAGGAAATCGAGATCGAAATCGGCACCGACGACGTAATCGTTGCGCTACTGGAAGGGTCTGAGGACTGTCCACCCAAGCAAGCGGTGACGAGGGCTGTAAACAACCTCGCCAACGTATTCAGGAAGATGCCCGACTCGGCCATAGCGGAGTTGAGCGGTCCAGCGCGGCACACGATCGCGGAGTTTCTCGCAGAGCAGGAGAAGAGGTTTCGGCAGTGATAGAATTACGGCATCGTCACCGAAGCCCTTGGCGGGGCTCGACGGTACAAGTCTCTTGTAGGAGAGAACCGATGCCTATTGGTCACTATAAACCACGAGCAGAAGTAGAAAAAACGTTCTGGGCGTCCATCAATAAAGATGGTCCCATTCCCAACTCCGCAACCTTTCCAGAACTAAAGACTCCATGCTGGATGTGGATTGGAAGCTCTAAAAAGGGAGCGAATCCTCAAGCGTACGGGCCTCGTGGTGGATACGGGAAAATATGGGTAGATGGAAAATGCGTGAACGCCCACGTTTTTTCTTACGAGCTATCCTTTGGCCCTATCCCGGAAGGAATGGATCTGGATCACAAGTGCCGCAATCGACCGTGCGTAAATCCGGATCACCTCGAACCGACAACTCGCGCGGAAAACCTAGCCCGTGGTGACGGCCCAGCGGTCACCACGGCGCGACACGCAGCCAGAACACATTGCAAGAATGGCCACCCTTGGCTTCCAGAGAACAAAAGGTTTGTGCCCGGCATTGGGAGATTTGTATGCCATATTTGCAGCAACGAAAGAAGCCGCATATACATGCAGGGAGTTCGCGATAGAAGGCGGGCGGCAAGAAATGGATAAACCCTCTTATTTTTTCGATGACGTCAACCACCTCTACTGGGAGGACGGGGTTTTCCTTCCGAGCTGCACGCAAATCCTGAAGCTTCAGGGGTTGGTGGACTTTTCGATGGTCAAGCCAGAGGTCTTGGCGGCCAAGTCTATTTTGGGCACGGAAGTGCATAGCCTTACCGAAAGTTTTGATCTTCATGGAGAAATCGATCCTTCATGGCTCAACGAGCAGAATGAGGGATACTACAACGCTTGGCTGAAGTTTCGTGGCGAATCTGGATTCGAGCCGATTCGCGAATACGTGGAGTGGCAGAGTGTGGGTGTAATCCATGGGTTCCGGTTCGGCGTGAAGATAGACCGCCTGGGCATATTCAATGGGGTTAAAACAATCTGCGAATTGAAGTGCTCGGATACGATCCAGCCGAGTTGGCCCTTTCAGCTTGCTGGACAGGAGATGTGTCTAACGGGTAGGCCGCGGTGTGGAGAACTAAAGCGAATCACCTGCCGTCTCCGCAAGAATGGAACGTACCGAATCCAGGAATACACCGATCACCAATGGGACGCCCAAATGTTCACGAGCGCTCTAATAAATGTTCATGGCAGGTTGCGACAAGGGCAAAAATTATGGCAGATGCTAGTATGATGTCTGACACGACGGCTTTATAACCCGTCCAGAGCGACTGTGGAACCAAAGGCCCAGTCGCTCGCCCTACCTTTGGAGGATGAGATGGATATAAAGCTTGGAGAGTGCCATTGCGGCTGCGGTGGAAAAACTGGAATCGCTGCTTCCACATGCAAACGGCTCGGACATGTAAAAGGGCAACCGCAACGATTCGTGAACGGCCACAACAAGTACACATTGTCGGCCAAGTCAATCGCCGCCTCCGGTGTCCCATACGGCTACTGTCATTGCAGGTGCGGTAGAAAGACAAAGATAGCCAAAAATACAAACAACAGAGCGGGGCACCGCGCGGGGGAGCCGGTGCGGTATATCCCAGGACATCACGGAAAACAGAATCGGCCAGAGATAATCCAGCCAACCGATCCATCAAAACGCCGGATCGCCCTTACTCAAGGGCAGGCCGCTACCGTCAACGCCCACATCTACGAGTGGCTAATGGAATCGAACTGGTCTGCGCGTTGGAATAAGAGCACTAAAAGCTACTATGCTTTACGGGACGAATACAGTCCCGCCAGGAGAACCGTTCTGATGCACAGGGAAATCCTTGGCTTGAAAGTTGGGGACAAAAGAAAAGGTGATCACCAGAATCACGATACGCTGGATAATACCGGACAAAATCTCCGTCGAGCCAACGATGTGGAGAGTGCAAGGAATACGAGGTATAAGGGCGGGTTAAGCGGTTTCAAGGGGGTCATTCGGGATGGCGATAAATGGCTAGCTATCATCGTTCTTGATAAAAAGAGGGTTGTACGTGGAAGGTTTGACTTATTGGAAGACGCTAAGGAGCAGAGGAGAAAAGACGAACTGGAGTTTTATGGAAAATTTGCGTGTCCAATGCCACTGGTTACCAAAGATACCCTTGTTTGATGCTTGCATAATGGATACTGTTTAGACCGAGGAGAAACAACATGGAACCCGTCAGATACAGCAAAGAGGAATCGTCCCTAATCGAAAGCGTCCAGTTCGATGAGAGCACGTGGACGTTGGACGTCCACATGCACAATAAAAATTCATATAGTTATTCGGACGTGCCCCCAGAGGTGTACGACGAATTTCTGAGGTCCCCGTCAAAGGGGTCTTTCTATAATAGGAACATTAAGGGCAAGTTTGAATCGTTGAATCACAAAGACTTGCCAGCGCAGATGCCCGAGACTCCAGTAAAGGATCAACTCAGGGCAAGCATGGCTGAGCAGACAATTGAGGGTGAGCCGTTTGATATTACTCGCGTCGAGACCGACTTTGAGCTCAATTTTTCTGATAAGCCGTCGCCGATAATGGTTGTTGAGGAAGATCCTAACTGGCCGCCCCAGGCTGCGTTTGACGCCATCCCCGAGGACGACGCGCTGGAAGTTGCTGGCGGTGCGGCAGTCGTCGAGCCTGAAGTTGTAGTCGAAACTGCGCTCGTCACAGTGGCTCCCATCAACGAGGTTATGGGCAAGCTGGCAACGGCGTCGAAGCAACTGAGCGTGTTCGCGACGAGGAGCGCTGTACTTCTGGCCCGGCCATTTGTTGTCACGAACAACATCGACTATCTCGCCGTGCAGACGACGGTAAAAGAGATCAAGCAGCACGGCATCGACATCGCGGCTGTCATCGACCCCATCCGGGAGACCTTCTACCGGGCCTACAACGCTGTCCAGACGAAGCAGAAGGAAGCGCTCGACCCGCTCAACGCTGCAATCAGGGTTGCGAACCAAGTTCTCAACGCCTACGACACGAAACTGGAAAACGAAGCGCGTGAGCGCCAGAGGCTTGCGGACAAGGCTGCTGCTGAGGCTTCTGAGGCTCGGCGCAGGCAGGAGAGTGAGCGGCTGACCCTCGCGGCTGTCGACGACCATCTCCAAGCTGGTGACACGGACGCAGCGGAGCGGCTGTTTGCCGACCCGATTGAGGCACCGTCTCAGCCCGTCTACGCCGAGCGCGTCTACACCGAGGCTCCGATCACGAAGGGCGTCAGCAAGAGAAAGAACTGGGGCGGCGAAGTCACCGACTTTGAGGCACTGGTGCTTGATGTGGCCGAGGGGATCAAGAGCATGAAGGCCAGCGGCAACGTCGGCGGACACGCTCCGATCAACTTCCTTGAAGCCAATATGACGGCGGTCAACCAGGCATGCAAGGCGCTCGAAGCCAACGCCAAGTACCCCGGCATCATGTCGCGCAACAACGCAGTTCGCTCTACGAGGGTATAAGCATGTGGATCGACAAAAACAACGTCCACCTCTGGCCAAACTGCGTCACGCCAGACTGCGAAAACAAGCAGTGCTCTGTACTAGACTCCGAGCACTGCTTCCCTTGCACGATGAGAATTCGTCGGATGGACCCAAACGAGGGACGTAGGCTTATCAAGCAACGGCGCGAAGAGGCTTTTGGTGTTGGATGTGACGATCAAAGGAGGTAGGGATGGCTCCACGTATTCTAAAGCACACGTCCGGGTCAAACAACGTAAAACAGGCGGTCTACGATGCCGACACGCAGACTCTCACTGTGCAGTTTCGCGGTGGCACCTACGCCGTTACGGAGTTCGACGAGGACACCGCGAACGAGTTCGAGCGCGCCGATTCTGCAACGCAGTTCTACAACTCCCGAATCAAGGGCCAATATCCAATTTCGAAGGTGTGAGCGTGGCACAGGTTCAAGAGGGTGGTTTCGAAGGCTTCGAAGAGGCACTGTCGGTGCAGGCGAAGACGTCTGCAGAGATGACGATCCTCGGTGCGTGCCTTGTTGACCCCCAAGCTCTCAATGATGCAACTGAGATCCTAGAAGATCAGGATTTCATGCTGGACTCGCACCGCAAAATCTACCGCGCCATGCTTGATTTGATGGATGACGGCGAAGCGGTTGATATTGTAACGATTACTGATCGCCTGATGAGGCTTCGGCATCTGCAGGACGTTGGTGGATTACCCTACATAGCATCTCTCAGCGAAGGCTTGCCACGTAAGCTCGCCATCGAGAGTTATGTCCGAATCGTAAAAGACGCATCGCAGCGAAGGCGCACGTTAGCCGAGTGCGAGACCGCAATAACGCAGTGCGCTCTTGGCACGCTGGAGGCTCCGGCCATTTTGGAGACTCTCGAATCGAATCTGATGTCGATTGCCGACGGGATGCAGGTGCGCAAGTTCACAACACTACTCGAAGAGTTCCGCGGCGGAATCGACGACTATATCTCCAGAACCTTCGACGCGAAGGCGATGACTGGACTGGCAACGGGCTACACCGACTTTGATGGCATGACAGGTGGATTACAGGAGTCCGAACTCATCATTCTTGCAGCTCGCCCTTCGATCGGGAAAACGGCATGGGCTATCAACATCGTCACCAACGTTGTCCTCGAAGATCCGGCCAAGGTTGTGGCGGTATTCACCATCGAGATGTCGAAGCGGGCGCTCTACAAGCGCATGATTTCGTCTGTTGCCAACGTAGGAGCTCGCAGGGCGCTAATGGGCTGGCTCCAGCAGGAAGACAAGCGAAAGCTAACCAGCGCGGCCATAGAACTTGGCCAACTCAACATCATGGTCGACGACACCCCGAGCATTACGCCGATGCAGATGAGGGCCAAAGCGCGGCGCCTCAAGGCAAGCAAGGGGCGCCTGGACCTTATCGTGGTCGACTATCTCCAGTTGATGACTGCCGGGCGCAAAGTGGAGAACCGTACTGCTGAGGTGTCGCTAATCTCACGATCGCTGAAAGCGTTGGCGAAGGAACTGCACGTCCCGGTTCTAGCGATTTCATCTCTGGGTCGAGCCAGCGAGAAGAGCGGCAACAAGAGACCGTCTCTCGCAGACCTCAGAGAGTCGGGCCAGATCGAATTTGACGCCGACGTCGTGGCGTTTATCCACCGCGAGGAGTACTACCAACCGGACAACCTTGAAGTTAAAGGGCTGGCGGAGATTACTATCGCAAAGCAGCGCGAAGGGCCAACTGGGAAAGTAGACCTCGCATACCTAGCCGACATAACCCGATTCGAAAACCTGGAGAAATGAACATGCCGAAGAAAATACTGACCAAACAAGAGGAAGTGACAGAGAAAATCCGCACCCTGATCGCCGACGAACTGCTGGTCGACGAAGACGAGGTGACCCCAAAAGGGCACCTAGTCAACGACCTTGGCGGCGATTCCCTCGACTGTATCGAACTCATCATGCAAGTGGAGACAGAGTTCGACATCGAGATCGACGATGAAGAGGCTGAAAAGGCAGTCAACCTCGAAACCATTGTCGCCGTCGTGATGGAGAAGTTGGAAGCGGTAGAGAAGCTATGACCCAGGGCGAACTGCTTCCAGCCCCCGAGGGATGGGCAGCCGCCGCAGTCGAGACGATTTACAAGGCCTACCCGAGAAAGAAGCAGCACGCTACCGCGCTGGCTTCGATCCAGATGGCGCTCGACCGCATCGTGGCTGGAGAGATCGACGGAAAACCGCGCACGAAAGAGGAGGCAATCTTCTACCTTCGCGACGCGGCCACCGAAGCTCGATCAATGATGTTCAACCGCGAGTCAAGACACATTCCGTACCCGTCGACGTGGTTTAATCAATCACGCTATTTGCGGAATGCGCTCACCGAAGTGCCCAAAGACCTGACGGACTGCGTCGAGATACTAAACGCTTACCCTAACGGGATCAAGGTGGTGCCTTCGAATCTCGACACGTACATGCCGCTACTGCGGGTCATCAGCGAGTGCATTGAATGCTTGCACTCTACGCATGGAGAAGCCGCAGCGAGCTATATCCGCATCCGCGTCATCCGCTTTGCCGAGTGTGTGGCAAGATGGCCGGAGGCAGACCTTCAATATGTTCCAGGGCCCATGAAATTCTTCAAGGAGAGACGCTATGACAACGACCCCCGCACTTGGGAACGCCAGCCCCAAAACGGCTATAGATCTGAGAGGGACCAGCTCCATCGAGTCGTGGGTAGCCGGTAGACTGCTTATCATCAAGGAGATGATTCCCGGTCAGTTGATGAGTGATGAGGCTGCTCGCCTGCAACTGAAGTTGATGGTTGAACTGGCGAACGAGATCGGACTCCAGCGGTTCAACGATACGGTCGAAAAGGCGATTGAAAGCTGCGACCGTCGACCAACCGTGGCTACAATGCGGCGGCTGGCGGGAGTAGCGTATGTGGAGCCAACTTCAGTCGCAAAGGCGTGGGAACTGGTTACCGAACTGGTGACCAAGCACGTAAAGTACAACGAGCAGGGGGTGGCGGTGCTGGCTCCACGATCGACAATGAAGGACGCGAAGTTTGTCGAGGTGCCGATTCCTCCGGTTCCGCCAGAGGTTACGCGCACGGTGACGGCGATGGGCGGCTGGGGGTCGCTGGTGGACTCGTACCCGATGTTTTGGGGTCAGAGGTACGCTAATTTCCGCGAACTCTACCATGACGAGCCTGCCAAGGGATGAATGTCTTCATCGGTATGGAGGAGTCGCAGGTCATCCAGCGAGCCTTCGAGGGGCGCGGCCATAACTCTTGGTCCTGCGACTTCAAACCGGGGCGGCTAAACCCCTCACGACACATCCAAGGGGAGGTTCACGAGACGCTGAGGCGCCTGCCTTGGACTCCGGACCTAATAATTCTTCATCCCGTTTGTCGACGTCTTACGGTTTCAGGCCAGCACTGGACTGGAAAGCCGGGTCAGAGGACCGTTGAAGACCGAGAGCAGGCGGTAGCCGACTTCATGCTCTGCACCCGCTACAGTGGGCGCGTGGCGATCGAGAATCCCATCGGCATAATGAGCACCCGATGGAGAAAGCCCGATCAGATATTTCAACCGAACTGGTTTGGCGATGACGCCAGCAAGTTCACATGCCTCTGGCTCCAGCTACTCCCCATCCTGCTCCCAACCCGCTATTGCCCCCCCCGGATGGTCAACGGAAAGCCGCGTTGGGCGAACCAAACTGACAGCGGGCAGAATCGTTTAGGGCCAACTAAGGACCCGGAAGACCGCCGAGCGGCTCGCGCAGAGACATACCCTGGACCTGCCGCGGCGATGGCCGACCAGTGGGGAACCCTCAACTAAAATAGTCCGCTTAGGCGTGGCAACCGCTTGCATTCCTCGCTAAGATGTGCGAATGGGCACACTGGTAACCACCTGCGAGATTACTAATTCCCCCGAAATCCTGTCTCCCCGACCGGACGTGCAGAAGATGTTTGCGCACCTGCAGACGGCTGCGAAGTATCTAAAAACAAGCCTGATGCTAATTGCGTATTGGGGCTGCCGGGTACGTGAAGCCGACGGCTGGAACGAACTTGGCTTCGCCGACGAGGATACCTGCCGGAAGTATCTCGGCATCCCGCAATCAACATGGTACAAATACCTGCGCATCGGCGAAGCGCTCTACAATCTCACATTTGACGACCTTCAGCAGATTACGGTGGGCAACGCTGAGTTACTTATCACCGTAGACCATGCGATCTGGGCAGACTACCCGTGGGTGGCGGAAGCCAAGCGGCTGACCTCGGACGAGTTTGCCGAAAACATCGTCATGCGGAACCAGACGGCCGGCATTGAGCGGGAGCCAATGACGTACGTTCGCTGGAAGGTGCCCTACACCGCGAAAAATGCGATTGAGGAGATGGTCGACTCGTTTATGAGCCGTGAAGGGCTGGCAACACCGGGCCACGCGCTCGAAATGCTGGTTGCCGACCGGTTTGACCGCATGACGGACGTGGCGGTGATCGACCGGGCATGCGCCGAGCTCCACATGTTAGCCCATCAACTATCCCGCGAGTACGTCCCTGCAGACTTGCGGATAAAACTTGCTCTAAAGCTCAGGGACATACGGAGGAGCCTACGTGCGAGCAGCAGCCAAGAGGTTCGTGAGACCGAAGCAACAGACGTCGACGAGGAAACATAACGATGGACACGAGACCTGCCTTTCCAACCCGGCTGGACGAGCGGAGATCCGCCGGCGAAAGGGAGTTCTCTGGGCACGTCAGGGGGGTATGTGTGCGGGACCTTGCGGCGGGCCGGTTTCATCTACGGAAGGGCAGTTGGGGGACACCTCGGATGAACGGATCTTCGATGAGAGCAACCAGCCACGCAATTCGCTTTGGTGCCAGAACTGCCGCAGGAATTCTCGGCGTAATAATCCTGCTTCTGCTGACGTTGAGTGCTAACGCTCAAACCCTGACCGGATTTTCCGTTTATGGCCAGATCGTCGACCAGACCGGCAAGCCAGCGCCGTTTTCGCAGCTCCGCGTCTGCGCTCAGACCGGTGGTGGAACTCCATGCAGCCCGCTATCCACCATCTACTCCGACCCGGCGCTCACGCATGTCATTTCGAACCCGATAACAACCGACAGCCGAGGCAACTACAACATCTTTGTTAGTGCCGGATACTACATTTTGCAGTTTACGGTCACTGGATCGGGAACCTACAGCTATGTGGCCTCGGCGACGGTTGGCGGCGGAGGGGGTGGCGGTGGAAACCCAGGCGGCGTGTTCCACAGCACCCAGTTTCAGCAGGATGCAAGCACCTTCGGCGGCGGAGCCTCTCTTCTCAATGCAAATGGCGACTTCATCGACAAGTCGACCAACGCGATGCCGTCGGCATTTCTCAACCAGCCGACCACAAACTCCAACACGGGCATCGTTGCCGAGCTTCAGGCTGGCTCGACGGTAGGCTCTGCCGACCCGAACTACCCCGGCATAGAGTGGCCGGCGTCTCAGGGCCCCGGAACCGTGACGGTCACCAATGGATCGACGGCAATCGTTGGCACGGGTACGGACTTCCTTCCCGGTAACGTGGGCTTTCCAATTTGTATCTCTGGGGGGACGTGTCAGAATATCGCCTCGGTCACCGACACGACCCACGCGACCTTGACGACTCCGTGGTCGGTAGCTTCAGGCACCGTCACGTACTCATACGAAACCGCAGCTTACTGGAGAACGCCGTTCGGCACCAACGGAATCGAGCAACTTCCGCCGGCCATTGGAGCCAATACCTATCTCCAGGATCGCCGTCCAGGGTCCATTGGGTCGGTGTACTACAACCCAACACCGAATTACCCCAACGTTTACGACATGTTCCTGCAGGACAACACGCCGCAGCAGTCTGGCGCGGGTGGACAGTGGAGCTACGCCGAGACCTATCTGGTGATTCACTGCTGTGGAAAGAATGAGGAAAACTTTGACGGCGACCAGACGGTCCATGCGCTTGCGAACCTCTTTATGGTTACTCAGGCTTCGGGCATCGGATCTGGCCTCAGTATCAACCTCTTCAGTTACGGCGACGGCGATAAGCAGATCATGAATCTCGCTGGAATCTTCTCGGGATCATGCAAGGTGCCTTCGGACGAGTGCCACGAGGTTACCCGCACGCAATACACCCAGGCGACCTTCCCTGCGGTGTTCAATGCGACAGCGAATCCCGGCCAGGGGGCGACCAACCTTCCGCTGCAGAACATCTCGGGCACGCTTCCCGGCGAGGGCAACTACCTAACCCTGCCGTTTCAGGCTGGCGCGGTTCTGCACATGACCACGATCGTGAATCCTTACGTGGGTGGTGCATCGAATCCAGGCCAGGCGACAGTGCTTGAGACGCTCTCGACCGACACGTTTGGCTCGTTTGTCGAGACGATCAATACACCGCTGCAGTATATCGGCGCGACGACAAACGAAACGATCAACCTGACTAACCTGACCGCGGCGATTGTCAAAAATTCAACCTTCCCGACAGCCTGCGTGAACGACTCGCAGTACAACGAAGAGGCTGAGGTGGTATCGGCTGGCTCACCCTCTGGGACTTCGCCGAATATCACTCAGACGGTAGTGCTGGCGCTGCGACACTCGTACAACCTTAGTATCTCGGGAACACCAAAGACGGGCATCGTCACCCAGGGGCCAAACGCATGTAAAGGCTTGGAGTTGCTGGCCAATCAAACCTTTGGCTATGTACCAACCACTGCGGACTGCCCGACAACTCCGACAGGGCTGGCTCCGTGCCCGGTGCGCTACATGGCGAAGGTTATTGGTGTTCCGAGTTCGCACGTAATCGACTACTCGCTAGTTATCGCTTCTGGTGGCTGGGACTCGATTCAGAACGGTGCAGTTTATCCCTCGGGTCCAATCCCCGCGCCAACGCTGACTCGATCGGCGAATGTGGTTACACTGAACACGACTGGCGACAACTTTATCCCCGTCAACGGCGACAACATCCTTGTCTCGGGATGCTCGGACTCGAGCTACAACGGAACCTTTGGGCCGATCACACAGGGAGCCACCACCCTCACCTGGGCGAACACCGGGTCGGGCGGGTCGACCACAGGCTGCAACCCGATCGCTCTTATCTCGCAGAATGGCCTGCCAGCCAATGCGGTGCAGATGATGCCCGCGCCAGTGATCGTCCAGGCCGAGAATCCTACAACGTTCGCGCAGACCGGAGTGGTGACTGAAGCAAATAACTACACCATTACAACTAACGACGCGATCGAGGCGCAGCCGGGTGGCGAAGTCGGCCTCTTCACCCACAACACGCTGGTCGGCTTCCAGACTCCAGCCTCCGCTTCAGACCGCTTCGTCAACGACGCCTGGGTTGTTGTGGGAGTTCCGCCCGATGGCATGACCTTCATGCAGTACGGGCTTGGCAATATTCCGCAGTCGTGGCTTGCAGGTGGAGGCGGAACGCGCAATGTAAACGGAACTATCATCTCGCTCGAAGGTGATGGTGGACTGTTTCAGTTCTGGATTCGAGATGACGGGTCTCCCGTATCGAACGCTCAACTTTTCTCGATGCATGGTTGCGGAGCGTATGCGAACTGCGAGAACCAGCAGTATCTCGGAGCTTTCCTGTGGGACTGGACGTTCGATTCTGCGATGGGCGGGTATGAGCAGCGCGTAATTCCCGGCCAAGATTTGTGGCAATCAGTTATTGGCGGCGGAACCGCAACGAACGGGTTCTCGATCATTCAGCAGTCCGCGACGACCGTGACGATTGAGAACAACGCCGCTAGCGGCTCTGCCGATAGCGTTTGGACTCTTGGGCTGGGGACAACGGATCTTCAGCAGGGTGGACCTGTAAGCGGACAGAACTACTTTGAGGAAAGCAAGTGCGCACTCAACACCTGCTTTCAGCAGATTACAAATCAGACAACATCGGCTCAAAGCACGTTCACGCAGAACCTAAATAGCTTCACTCTTACCGGGGGGCCAACGGCGCTGGATGCTTCGAGCACGATCAACAGCCAGCAGGTATGTCTTGCTAATGGCACGAACTGCCCTGCGGCTGGCATTCTGGTGGGCTCGGTGGTCACCACGGCGGCAACTTCCGACACCATCACGATTACGGGTATGACGTCAGGCGGACACTGCTCGATGGCTGCAACTAACGCGGGCGCGGCCACTAACATTGCGACAAGCTATATTTCGGCGAAGGCTACCAATTCGATCACGCTCACACATGTAGCAACCGCTTCGATGACCTACGATTTCGTTTGCTCAGCAAATTAGGAGCCTGCCATGAAGAGGGTTGTTCAACTCGGAATTCTGTTCGCAATGGCGATGCTGGCTGGGTTCGTTTCGGCTCAGACGACTGGCGGGCCGCTCAACTTGAATACCCCCACACAGGGCACGCCTAGCTGGGGCACTCTCCTCAACAACAACTTCATTACGTTAAATACGACATTCAACAGCCTGCTTCCGGGTACGAATGGGATAGTCTTCCGTACGGGCACCCTGACGACTCGCGTGGGTGTGGCGTCTGATATCGTCGCGTTGTGGTCTGGATGTACATCGGGCTACCTGGCATTCAATGGCGCGTGCAGCACTCCGGCTGGAGGGGTGGCTACGGTCTTCGGGCGTGCGGGCGCTGTCATCGCAGAGAATGGCGACTACAACTTCTCGCAGATCGACGGCACGCTTATCATCAGCCAACTCCCGACTCCAACGGCGAGTTATATTGCTGGCGCCGGAACGCTGACAAATTCTATATCGGGAAACGCGGCGACAGCCACGGCGGCGGCGGCGGCTGGAACATCGTGCGCGACCGGCATGGCGCCTACGGGCGTCGACATAAACTGGAATGCCACCGGATGCGCTTCAATCACGGGCGGTGGCGGATCGGTACTACTCGCGTCGGCAAGCACGCAGAACATGACGCAATCGTCTGGAACCTACTTCAACCCAAACTATATGGCGCACCGCATCTGGGCTGATGGCTTTGGTGGAACCTGCACCGGAGGCACAGTCCAGGCTGACTGCGCCTGGCTCGGGGCGCTCAATCTCTCGAACAGCACCAGCAATACAACCGCACTCATGTTTGGCGCACTCAATGGATATACAAAGTGCAATGAGTGGTCTCAGCCGACGGGTGGCTTTTGGGGTGTGGACATTTACGGTGCCGGGATGAGTGCTACGTTCATTCGGCAGACCTGCTCGATTCCGACCTCGCCGATGATTACAAAGTTGGGCACCACGGGGGCGTACTTCATCCTGCGCGATATTACCTTTGATGCCAATAATAACGCTGGTTCGTGCATTGACTATCTGGCTGGCGTCGCTGCGGGTGGACAGATTTCGCATATTGCCTGCCAGAACGTTCTGCCGACAGCGACCTCCGGACTCGACCACTACGTCCAGATTGGTAATCACAGCGCCTCGGTCTTCGCTGAAGATGTCGACATCGACACGCTGAGCATTCAGCCGCCATACGGCATCAACCCAACTACTTTCGCTACCCTGACCGCCGTAATGTCGGGCACGTCCGTGGCAAGCATTACCGTGGGCGCGGGCGGCAGCTATAGCACTGGCCAGCAGGCGGTGGCTAAGGCGGGGGTGAACGACCCACACTCGTTATGCTCTGTTCTACCGGTGCTGGGGACGCCGACCTTTAGCACTTTAGCCGTGGCGACGGTGCCTGTAATTAGCGGTGGCACTTGTAGCGCGGCTCCGGACATCTTCGTTATCCCGCAGGTCCAAGTCACCTACGGCGTAAAACTTGACATGAGCGACTCGACCGTCACGCACCTCGAGGCTGCATCCGGTATCACTGGATCATGGGCCTTTGGAGCCAACACGGTCTACACTCACATCCACTGCATCCTGGTCCAAAACTGTATCGAGATTCAAGGTGGCGGTTCTTATCAGGGTACTGAGGCCGACACGATCGCCAGCATCGTCTTCAAGATCGACAATACCTCGACGGCCAAGGGGATCAGCTTCACCAACACGAGCGCGGTAACTCAGGTGGGCGGGCAACACCTCCCAGGCGGAGTTATCTGGCAATTCCCAACGACGGCGTACGCCGCCAACATCGCAGCAAACAACCAGCTATGCCCTGGAAACGCGGCATCACCTGACTATCAGGAGTTCACTGTAGCGGGTGCCGGGCCTGTGGCTCCAGGCGCGTCAGGTTGGCCAGCGCTGGTCTCCGTCTACGGCAACGACCAGACGTGCACGAACATGGGAACGAATATGAACCGTGACTATGCCGTGAATCTCGGCGTGGGAAACCTCTTCTTTCCGAACCTGCTCAACCAGCCGTTGCTAGGCACGGATACTAACGGCAACGTAGTGGCGGGCTCTACTGGCGCGGCGACAGCACGCTGGGAGTCTGGCTACTGCACCGGAGCGATCTCCACAACAGTAACGGGCGGATTCCTCAACTTCGGTGGTGGCCCAGCATGCGCCACTGCTCCGTCTACCGGCGCAGGCTTTATGCTCCCGCACACGGGTGGTTCTATCTCGAACCTCACGATGCGGTGTATTAGCCAAGGCGTCGGCGCGGCTGATGGAACGGTGAACTTCTTTTACGCTGCGGCTCCGGGTGCGACCAGGACCAACATGGGTATTACCTTGATCTACGGGACAACGACAGCCGGAACCACGGTCGTTGCGACGGGCGCTCTGCCGTTCAGCTACGGAGCGGACGGAATCATCACCGCAGCGATAACTCCGGTAGCGAGTGCCGGTCTAGGGTCTTGTACTATTGGATTCAACTACTAACATGAGAAACCTTACCCCCTGCGTCCTCTTCTTTGCACTCTGCCTCGGCGGGTGCAAGTCTGCGCGAGTCCACACTGCCGCATCTGCGATGGCACCCTGCAACGTTGCGGACTTCGACTGTGGCGTGTACTCCTCGCTCGCTGAAGCCCACGCATTCGAAGGCTCGACGTCGATGCATGCAGCTACGCTAACCCTACCCCAACACGAGGCTTTGGACGCCTTCAGCGAAGCGCTCAAGGATGCCGACCGCCTCTATGTCGCTTACCACGCGGGCCAGGTGAAGCAGCCGATTTTGGCGGCCGCGCTGAACAAAGTTGCCATGACCGAAGGGGCGTTTGTAGTCTCTGTCCGATAGGAGAACCATGAAGAGTTTCAGGTGGCTCGCCCTACTCTTGTTCTGCCCGATGCTGAATGCTGCAACCTGGTATGTTCGCGCAGACGGCGGAACGCGATCGCAATGCACCGGGACGACCGACGCAGCTTACTCCGGCACAGGCACAGGCCAGCCATGTGGCTTCAAGGATGCGCGGTGGCTCTGGGATAATCAGGCAGGAACAATTGCGTGGATCATTGCGGGTGGCGACACCGTCATCCTGGAGTCGGCGGCCTCGATCGCTGCAGTCTCAGGACTCGTGGCGGCTTCGACTGGGCCTCCAAACCGTATTGGGTGGGACTTCGGCGGACCTTGCTCTGGCGCTGGGTGTGGCGCTGGTTTTACATGGTGCCAGGGCGTCGGCAGCAGTTGTGGGGCACCTCCACCGCCAGCAGGAACAACAGCGAATCCTACGCACATCTGGGGTGCGAATCACGGCAACTGCTCGACCATGGCGTTGATCCCTGGGGGACTTTACATGACCCTCGTGCCCGACCCAACGAAGATGTTTGAGATGTATGGCGATTTCGGGGCCAACACTGTAATCGACTTGAGTGGAACTACAAATGTGGATGTCGAGTGCATTCACATCACCACGCACGGCGACTGCATTATCCACTACACCGGCTCGGTGACCACGGTGCCGTTTTGCCAGACGCCATCGGACGCGCCGCCGCTCTCGAATTACGCTTCAGAGGGGATCCGCTTCAGTTCGACATCCTGTACGGGAACATACGGCTGCAACATCCAAGACGTCTGGATTTCAGGTATGCAGGACTCTGGAACCATTGGGCCCATCAGTGCGACGGGGCTCGTAAAGCTGAACAACGTTCGAGCCTCTTACAATATCGAGGCTGGAATTAACTTCGACGACGGAACCGATCCGCTCCCGGCTGGCGCTCAGATTGTAGAGACCAACGTTACGGTAGACTTCAATGGCTATAACCAAAAATGGCCCTTTGTCACAGCGATCCCGGTTGATCTTGTCTCGTCGCAGAGTATCGGTGGCGACGGCGACGGCGTGGCGACTCCCGGTTCGAGCTTCGGAACCTTTACGGTGACAAACTTTACCGGCGCTTTCAACGCGCAGGACTGTCACGATGTTGGCCACAACCAGCAGCCGGGATCGGTGACGTTCACCGCTTCGATCTGCTGGGGAAACTTCGGCGGCACGTTCAAATCGGGCGGTCAGTCTGCCTCGATTATCAACAGCGTCTCGCTCGGGAATTGCCGCCGCGCCGCGGCTACGATCACGGGGTTGCCGGCCGGATTCACGTACCCAACGACGGACCTCTGCCGAGCGGCTGGCGACACGGTTGGCGTCAACTGGCTGGGTGGCGGCTCAAATGAGACCATCAAGATACAAAACAGTTTTATGTACACCTATACCGGGGTGCAGATCGACTTCCAAATTCAGGGCACCGGCACCTGCACGAGCTGCATCTTCGACCTCGACAACAATGTAATGGTTGGATACCTAAATACGAACACCGGCTCAGTCCACACGCCGACGGTCTGGAATACGCTAACCGCGACAGAGCAGAGCAATAACACAATCTACAACTATTTCGGCTACACCTGCGCTGGCACGGACCAGTGCGTCGACCCGCTCCTGGTGGGTGAGGCTCCCCCCACGACGAACGTAGGCGACAGTTTTGGGGACGCTTTCAACTTCAACCTAAGCTCGAGTTCGCCGGCCAGAGCGTCATCTCCGCTTATCTCGGGGATCGTAACCGACTACTTTGGCAAGGCGAGAGTGAACCCAACCTCGGCCGGCGCGGCGCAATTTCTCGGCGTAACCTCATCAATCTTAGGGCCTGTAGGACTCACCGGAAGAGCGGTATCACAGTAGCAAAAGATTTTATGCGCGTAAGTGTTGAATAATCAACGGCAGGTGAAGGACACTAAGACCTGTTTACCATCGGCCCAGTAATGGGGCAGCCTACGGGTGATGGTTATTTTCGCTGGGGGGATCAATGTGTCAGTTGAACATTACGAAGAGAGACCTCGCAGTGTTGCAGCTCTTGTAGAACAGCACGAAAAAGACCTCTACCGAGGCAACGGTCTGCCTGGTTTAACTACTCGAATGAAAGAAGCGGAGGGCCGTTTGACAAATCTCGAACTGGTAAACACGAATCGGGCGATCGCCGAGAAGGAAGACCGGCAGCGCAAAGATACCAAGATGAACCTCCTGCTGGGTGCCGCACTCGCCACCGTCACCGGACTGATAATCCTTATCGCCCAGGTAGCGACCCACTTAAAGTAAAATGCCCCCGAAATGGAGGCGTTTCACTCAATGCCTGATTGGGGGTGCCGGTTCTCCACCGTCGATGTCTGGCTCTGGATCTTCCGATGGATCAACGGGCTTGGGTGGATCACACGGCTTTTTGTGGTCACTCATAGGTTCTCTCCTCTCTCGCAAAGATAGAAATCCACCACAAGATTACCGCCAGATTGAAGATCCGCATACTATTATTGATCCAATACGCTGCCTGAACGAGGCCAGCGTGACTGAATACTGCGGCAAACACCTTGATGAGCGCATAGAGTTCTACTGGCGTCGCGATCTTTCCCTCGCCCATATAGTAAGCCTCAAGCGTGACAGCAAACCACAGGACGAACATGCAGTAGACCTTGGGGTCGTAGACAATGGCGTACATGTCGGGAAATCGGTCGTAGAGCACCCACATGATCGGCGCCGTGATGACGTTAAAGCCGACCAGGAACGTCAGGAACGGCAGGTCGAGGTACTCTTTCCGCCGGAGCAGCAGGAGTAGGAGGGTGGTGTTTGCGGCGATCGTAACTGCCCACAAAATGTCCATAAAAAGAGTTTTCCGTGAAGTCGCAATTAGACTATCATGCTTGCATGAACGAGCCATTTATCCAGCAGCTAATCACAAAGCACGAGGGACGCCGGGCGGCGGTGTACTTAGATTCGAAGGGCATTCCAACAATCGGAATCGGGTTCAACCTTCGTGACGCTGACGCGCAAGACATCTGCGATCACTTCGGGATAAGCCTTCCGGGACTGCTAGACGGCACGGCCACGCTGACAGACGCGCAGATCGACGAGATATTCGACTACCAGTTCCACGAGGCAGTCTCCGAGGCGATGACCCTGTTTCCGACCTTCATGACGATGCCCGACAACGTCCAGGCGGTGATCGTCGATCAAGTTTTCAATATGGGCCTGCCGACCTTCAGCCAGTTCCATCGCGAGATCGGCGCGATCAATGCCGGAAACTACAAGCAGGCCGCCATCTACGCCGGGCAATCCCTGTGGGCTCAGCAGGTGCCAAACCGCGCAGCCGACGATATAGCACTCTTGAATGCCGCGTAATTCTATGCCGAGAATCCCAACGGCTCCCAGCGTAGGAGAAGAAACGTTCGCCCTGCATTGCCGCGCCATGCGTCTAGGGCCAGTGCGCGAGTATGAATTCGTCGAGGGGCGAAAGTGGCGGTTCGATTTCGCATGGCCCGACCAGATGATTGGCGTGGAGATTGAGGGAGGTACAGCGTTCGGCAAGTCGCGCCACTCTCGCGGTCAGGGTTTTGTAAATGACTGCTCCAAGTACAACGCCGCCGCCCGGCTAGGCTGGAGGGTTTTCCGCTACACGACTGAAATGGTAGCCGCTGGCACCGCGATCGACGAGGTCAAGGCTCTGCTTGGAGCCTAAAGCTCTTTGAGCCGGATCTTGCCGTTGTTCTTATCGATCAACTTGGCTTGGCTGAGTGACGCGACCACGTTTTGCGCCGTCCGCGTGGCGCAGCCAAGAATGATGCGCAGTTGCCCTTGCGTCATCTCTCCATGGAGCATTAGAGCGTCAATTGCGCGGGCTGTGGCTCCACCGAGCCGCTGTTTCCACTGCTCCCACGCTGCTGCATTCTTTGGAGCATTTACGGGCCGCGCTTCACCGAGTCCCATTGCGTCGATCTCACCAAAGGTCAATCGAAGCGCCTTGTAGAGCGGAGAGAGAAGGTCTCGGACGCCCTTAACGCCTGATTCCATCTGTGCGGTTTTCCCCCGCTCAATTCGAAGCTCTTCCCGAAGGTCAGCAATTTCGCGGTTGCGCTGATAGAGGTCGCGCTCAAGCGAGTCAATTCTCGCTTGAGGATTTGCGGGAGTCACCACTGCGAGACTAGACATTGGACCCTCCGGTCAACTTTGCACGGAACGCACCGAGCGTTTGAGTAAGAATGGCCGGAGCGCCAACACGCTCAAGGCCGCGGATGTAGGAAAATGACAACTTGAGCGCACACAGGTTTAGCCGCGATTCCGAATACTGGTCAATTGCCATAACGTACTCGTGGCGCTGGTCGTGTGTGCCGCCAATCCAAGCCTTCGCCTGAATACGCGCTTCGTTTAGCTTCTTGAAGAGCGCGGGATCTCCGCCGCCAGGAGCATCCGGGTGGCACTTTTTTGCCCGGTCCCGAAACGTTGTGTCGATTTCGTCGAGTGTTGGCGCAGGGTTGTCGATCCCCAACGTTTGTTGCCAGGAAAAGTCTTCTTTCTTTAGGGAGAACCACACCGCGACGCCAGGGTCGAGTCGTTCGTTTTCAGCGCGGCAGATGAGCACGGAGGTGGCTCCCATCCGGGTCAATTCGGCAACGAGCCCGTCGCGGTACTTCGCAGTCCCAAACTTCCACGCTGACTGCGGTTTACGATCTTGAATTCGCGTACGCTTACAGCCATCGGGCCAGCGCAGTTTTGCCTCTTCAATCACATCCAATTTCTTCATGTGTGAGATTCCTCGTCTCGCCAGCAGAATACTTCATGCAAGCATCGCGCACAAGAAAATACTGGCGAACCGCTTGAAATTGCAGAGCTGATGTGGAACTCTTTGGTGGTACGGGGAGGAAACGACCAATGCTCACTCACTGGAAATCAACAGTTTCGGGTATTTTGACCACTACCCTTGCGACATCGGCCGCTTTCCTTGCCCCACCTCTCAACGCGCTGGTCCCGCCGAAGGTCATCCTCTGGATCGGCGCGGCGCAGATTATCGGCAAGATTTGGATTGCCGCGATCACTAAGGATGCCGGCACCACCGAGGCTGTTGTGCCTGGAAGTCCTATCCCTGTATCTGTACCGTCGCACGAGGTTCCTGACAGCCCTCTGGCGAAGGCCGTACTCCACGAAGACCCACCCAAGCAGTAAGACGAGGAAACAAATGCCAGACCTGAAAGAGCAGCTCCAGAAAATCTCGGCCGAGATGAAGCAGCAGGCCACCGGCTACGTCAAAAACCCCGATGGCTCGGTCAACATCAACGTTCTGGTCGCGGCTGACGACGTTAACGTGCTCGAGGCTTGGGCGGAAGGCGCCGGCCAGAGCTTCCCTGAGTATCTAAAACAGCAGGTCGAAGGCGCGATCCAAAGCTACTGCATGAGCAGCTAGGGCCTATGCCAGCGAACGATTGGGTTGTCGGAGGTCTCTACCCCCAGCCGGGGGGAATCGGTGGCTTCTGGACGCAGCCGGGCGGCCTATTTACGACCGTATTCCCGCAGCAGGCCAGTGCTAACGTGGATTACTTCTCGACCGAGCCCTTCAACGAACTTTCGGGCCAGTATTCGTTCGGCTGCGGCCACTCAGCGAATCAGTGTATGGTGTTTCGCGATTACGACTACGACAACGCGACTAGCGTGGCGCTGCTTACCTGCCCGCTCTGTGGTTTTGTCCAGAGGACGATCGAGCCTTACGAGGCGGCCACAACTGGAAGTTCTAACGCTTCGCTGGCGAACCTAATTCTCTACCCTTAAAAGCGACGCATTTCCACCCATACATCCTTTTCGGTCACCCTTACCCGAGCGCAGTCTTCTGTAATGAAGACGGTAAAACTGCTGTCGCGGGACGACGTGAAAGGGTTGGGAAGCACTGTTGTGAGTTTCGAGTCTGAGTAGATGGGAACGAACTGGTTAGAGCAGTTCTTCACATAAACGGGGTTATATGGCTTGTCTGTGAATCCATAATAGGAGGTTGCGGATGCGGCGGATCTTTTTGGTTCCTGCACGCACCATCCTTCGCTGTCTGCCGCTAATCCTTTGGGACAGTGCACAGATTTAGGAAAGAGGTTCAGGTACTCGCATCCTTGAAGGGTAAGTACGTCGCAGCCAATAGGTGGTTTTGATTCAGGAGGTGCCTCGCGGTCGTCAACGTTTATCTCTCCAGCCATCCAACTCGTTGGAGTACTAGCTTCTTTTTGCGTGCAGGGACGAGTTCTATCTTGCCCGAGAAATACTACGCAGATCCTCGAACCCACGGTAGATTCATCCGAAAAACTTTGAGCGTCGGGGTTCTGTCCACACAATTCGTCATTCGCGGTGGTGCGTGTCACAGTGAGGCAGTGTTCAAATATCTGTTGCTCTACTTCGCTCCGTGTTGCTGGTGGCGTCTTATGTTGGACAGGTGCTAAATCGTCCTTGCGGCAAATCTCATTCCATTCAGGAGTGTCGGCGTGGTGATAGCAAATGTCCCACCCGGTCTCGCCTTGCGTCGCCGAGCTATGTTGGACAGGTGGTGCCGAGGCTTCGATAGCATCAGATGCGGTAGGTAGATAGTTATTGCAGTCGCAAACGATAACAACTTCATCCATCGTTATGCACTCCAGAGTCTTGTGACCTTTGCTGCCTGCACAAGGGCCCTCATCACCTCTTGTGGTAGGTTCGGCTGGCGTCTTATGTTGGACAGGTGGTGCCGCAGGCTCGGGGGCGGGGATGACGATACCGGCTATATCAATCTCGCCGTCCTGTCTCACGATCAGCGTGCGTCCATCAGGCAACGCGATGGAATACATATTGCAGTTTCTCGTGCCCCCGAATCCTATGCACTCTGGAGGATATTGCAGTGGATTCTCTATCGGCTTGGAGATGTTGAAAAGGGTTGGTATCGTAGCAGGCATTACATGGACATTCCAGATGGGTGGTGCGATTGTTTGTGGTGCAGGTTTGTCTGCAATACCAGCCTGAAAGAGAAGTAACATTGCTATCGCAATCATTTGGGGTCTCCCGTGTGTGGATCTGTTGGTAGCTGACCATATTTGCAGTCCTTTAAGTCGGCTAGCTCAGATCGCAATCTCTTGAACTGGTTTTCTATGTGTCTATTCGTAACCCAAAACAACATGAATATTAATCCGAAAGATAGCCATATTTCGCCGTTGGTCGTCACTTCATTCTCCTTGAAATCAGAAACAACGTTCCACTTATTGTTACTAACATTGGGCCAAACCACCATCCTGAATTTAGAGTCCATTCAATAAACTGGTTCCACATTTATGGCTCCTTCAATGTTGTTTAGTGCTGTATCTCTGCTTTGTATTGATTAGACAAGGATGCATTATTCCGTTTCCTTCCAACGGATTTTGATAGCCAGCGCAGTAATCTGAATACCACTCTCCGTGTTCGTCGGTGTACTCAATCCTAAAGAAGAGGTATACGGTTTTTTCCCCACTTTTAAACTCCCCGACTACCGAAGGTAGAAATAAAAAATTGTTTTGTGATGTAGAAAACTGCATGGCTCCGGCAGGGAGCACCGAATTAGTTAGTTTGATTTTTCTTAGCTTCCAATCTTCATCGAATTGCTTTGAGAGACTATTCTGCGCATCAACGTCATCTGGCTTTGCAACATACAGGGCAAGAAACATCCAAACGTCGCTTGCTCCTTCAGTTCCGGCGTTACGGTACGAGAAATTTACCGTAAATGGAACACCAGCCGTAAACTTCGGAGGAGCCATCATGCCTGAAGAATCGGGCAAACTTGTTCCAACATTTATCAATACAACCTTTGCGAAAGGCTCCGTGTTTTTGCGTGCTGCTTCCGCATTGGCGAGGACAATCTTAATGGTTTTTAGAGTATTGCTCAGACCCCCCATCGTCGAATCGAACTGTTTTTGAGACTGGATGTAGGAATCTTTTAGCCCTTGAGCAGTGCTTTGGAAGTCTTTATCTTGCTGCTCGCGGACGGACTGAAACTGCTTATCCTGTTCTTTTCTGTCGTTAATAGCTTGAGTCTGATTATCCGTGCGATCCTTATTAATCGCCCGCAGTTCAGTTATTAGGAACGCACCTATAAGTAGCATCCACAGACCCTTCTGCCACCCCTTCATATCGTCGTGAACGCTCATGGCCGCCGCCGCTCCAGCGATAAATGCCACAGCCCATCCAGGGGGTGGTAAATGGGGATAAGGAAGCCACCATAGGGCGAGGGGAATACAGGCCAGTTCAAGTACGAGAAAGGCTCTATTCCAAATAGGGTGTTTTCCTGCAAGCTCCATGCCGCTAATCCTCCCATCAGAGGACAGGCCGCGTCTACAAATTTCTGTGATACATTTTCTCCATCATGTTGAAGTGTTTGGCCTTGCTGTTGGCAATCGTGCTGCTTTATGGATATACACTCGCCGCCGCCACTAAGTCCAAAGATAAAGTATGCGGTAGCGATTGCCCCGCACAGGCCGCCCAGCCCGATAAGAGAGGCACCCAATCGTCTCCGCTGGTGGTAGATGCACGCTCCATACACAGCGATAAAGAAGCCGCCGAAGAAGCCCAAAGAATAGCAGAACAGAAACGCATCAATACTTGGAATATCCGGCTGACATTCGTTATCGCTGTATGCGCTTTTCTCCAATTCTGTGCGATTGTCGGGCAAATAATCGTTTACCGAAATCAGTCGAGAATGATGCTGGTTGGTCTCAAGATTGGACATAAAAACGCTCAAGCTGCACTTAGCGCTGCTAGTGCCGCAAGTGCCAGCGTTGTAGTTTCTCAACAGAATATTGATTTGTTTGTTAGGAAGGGAATCTGGACCAAATCTGGAGAGCCCGACGATAACCGAGAGATATAGTGCAGAAGCTAACAAAAACCAAATTAGGACACTACCGGCGTATTCCAGCCTATTTTCTGCAAGCATCGCACGGCCTGCTAGCTCTGCTACTTGGTCAAAACGACTTGCTAGTCTCTCCTTCAGCCTCTCTACCTCGGACTGCGATGCGAGGAGCGCCTTTCGTGCGAACTCTATCAGTACGCGCTCTTCATGCGTGTCTGGGCCGCATTCCTGTTCGCCTGAGTCGTCGTATGAAGTCCATGCGTTCTTCGCAAACTGAATCTCATATTCAGAGAGAGGAGATTTGTAGTCGTAATCCAAGAAGTCAACGGGCGGCGGTAGCTCTCCCTCTACTCGTGGAGCTTCAATGGGGGAAGACTTAGCGAGGCGTTTACGGATGCCATCAACATATTCGCGCACGTATGGAAGTGGATCGTCATTGGGCGCCATGTCAATTCTGTCCAATATTTCACCTACCAACATTTTTAGATCTTCCAATACCTTGGGAGAATGTCCGTTTATGGCATTATCTTCGGTGGCTTGTGGAGCTTCGGCCTTGGGTGATTCAGCCATAGCTTCATTAGTTGCCGCAGGATCGGCGACGCACTTGCATGAAGGAATAGATAACCCGCAGGCATCCTCCTTTTCGGCTTCACTGCTAATCTCTGTACTGCTGTTGTCGGATGGTTGGGTCATTTCAGCCTCTGGCTCAGTAGAGAGGCTAGAGGGAGTCTTGAGTGCGGCATTCCAGCGTGCAAGCAGCGGGCTGTAGCCGCCTTCAATCCCGCCGTTGCGGTAGAGATCGCTGTGCCACTTGACGGCCTCCTCTAAGGCTTCACGCACCGTAAGTTCGCGTTCAGGGCTAGAGACGCTAGTCTCTGGCTTATTTGGGGTTGTCATCGGTTGCCTCCGTTGTAATCATTCGCAGATTTTGCATATCGAAGTGACGTTGCGAATAGTTGTCTATTTCGTTGCATGGCCACGGTACATCCGTCTTGCGTGAGCGATGCATTACTTTAGCTTTACTTGCAGGGACTTTCCAAGCAGCATCAAGATCGGACGTGTAGCCATTACCTTCCGGACACCACCACATCACACTGTTCCCGGTATAGTTGCGTGTGTCCTGAATGTAATAGAGCTTCTCAATTTCGGTTTGTGGAGTGGCAGTATCGGCCTTCACTTCAGATTTGCTCATCGGGTGCCTCGGCAAATTTCGGCTTTCTTCCTGTGCACTTTACCGCAACGGTGAATTGGTAAGGCCCATCACTAGGCCACTCCTGAATCTGGATGCCACCTGCAACGATCACCGCACCACCTTTTGATTCCACGTATTCAGCAACAGCGTGGTACAGCTTGTCATATGGAGTGATCTGAGGATTTCTCTGTTTCTTTGGCTTGCTCACGTCTTATCCCTCTCTCTATGAACTGCTAGTCACTTTGCGCGGCCTGAAATACTTTGTCTCCACCCCGTTAGCGATTATTTTGAGGCAGTTCTTGCACTCCACACGCTTGATGCTTCTCCACTGGACTATGACTCCGTTGCTATTGCCGCAAGCGGACACAAAGATCCCCATCCAAGACCGCAAATGATAAGGATAGTTAGGCTTGCTCATCTTTACCCTCTGAACTGCTAGTTGGGGCAGGTAGCAAGGGGCGATAATGGGTAACTGTTAGATGTGCGACTGATTCTCCGTTTATCATCCAACTTTGGGTTATCGAATGCCATCTACTTTGTCTCCTTTGGGGCATCAGGGTTGGAAATTATGCGTTTGATGTGCTCGATAATCTCTAGCCCTTCTGATTCACTAAGTACCCCGGTCCGAGTCATCCTCCGTTTGCGAGGGTAGTGGTAGACATCGAAGGTAAATAGCGGGGCACCACTTGAAGTCGCCATCTGTTTATATTCCTCTGCATAAATTGGCTTAGGCACATAGCTTCTATCTCTCATTGGTCTCCTTTGGGGCATCTTCCATGGAACTACAGTTGATATTTTTCCGCTTCGATCCGAGTCAGAAAGAAATGGATGCCATTGCTGCACTCCTCCCATCGGTTGTCGTCAAAGGAATCAGGTAGTACCTCGGTACCTTTGTGATACTCAGTTTTTCCGTCGTGGCCAGACAGACCAAATTCGCCATTGAACACCTCAAGCACCAGAACTTTTTCTGCTCTGCATTTACGTCCTGTAGCGTGGCTTCGTTTAGCTCCATCAGGAATCTGCAACTTTACAATCACACCGCTTTTGCATTTCTTCCAACCGATAAAGTTCCCCTCTTCGGGAATGAACTGAATTAGCGATAGTGCCCATTCAGCATCTTTGGCACCGCACAGGTAGGCACCGCACAGGTAGGCACCGCTCAGGTAGGCACCGCTCAGGTTGGCACCGCACAGGTTGGCACCGCTCAGGTTGGCATTGCTCAGGTTGGCATTGCTCAGGTAGGCACCGCTCAGGTTGGCACCGCTCAGGTTGGCATTGCTCAGGTTGGCATTGCTCAGGTGGGCACCGCTCAGGTAGGCACCGCTCAGGTTGGCACCGCTCAGGTTGGCATTGCTCAGGTGGGCACCGCTCAGGTAGGCACCGCTCAGGTTGGCACCGCTCAGGTTGGCACCGCTCAGGTTGGCACCGCGCAGGTTGGCACCGCACAGGTAGGCACCGCTCAGGTTGGCACCGCACAGGTAGGCACCGCTCAGGTTGGCACCGCGCAGGTTGGCACCGGCTTTTACTGCAGCGACGACCAAATCTTTTATGGTCCCTACTGCGGCGGCGAACAATACACTTCCAGTCATGCTAAGTAAGTCCATGTTTGAATATCTCCTTAGTTATTTCTTGGGCATCTTCTTCTACTACGGTAGGGGCAGGACACGCTTGCGAAAGAATGAGCTTGTTTTTTACTTCAACGCACTGCCCCGGATTTGTTAGCTTGGCGGCAATTGGATTGCCTGCAAGATGTTCTTTCCAAGGGTCGATTGCGGCGGCACTCCTTGTTGCAGTCCTCCATCCACGCTCAAACTCTTTGGCTGGTATCCACTTACTTGCAGCTTCTAACTCCTCGTATGCGGACAAAAGTTCCAAGATTGCGTCAGGAGTGGCCGCGTCTTCAAACTTTGCTATATCGAAGTTGCGGCGGATGAAACTCTGACCGTAGTCTGTCTCAGCGCGTTTGCCGGATTCTGCTGCGGCCTTTAGTGTTGCGAATCTCTCTGCGAATTGCTCTGTCATTGCTTACCCTCCCTATGGCTTGCAGAATTTTGCCGACAAATTGAGTGGCTTCGTTTTTCTGCTGGTTTTACTCGCTGTGGCAGTCCAAAAAACCCTTTTCGTAGATTGCGTTTTTACCTTCGATGTGGCCGATGTAGCCCTTTGGGTTGTGGCGCAATTCCTCGTGAAACTTGCCATCAGGGGAGAACCAGGCGCGGATGCCCTCGCACTCTGGCTGCGGGAGGCGCTTGGGGCGGAGTTGTTGTATTGTCTGGTACTCGAGGTCGTAGAGTTCTCGCTGAAGACCAGCCAAATTAGCCGCCGCCCCTGCGATCTTCTTCGGATCGGCGTGGGTCTCCTGCAGCATTGTCAGCCATCGTTGTGCTTTCGAGACGTCGTTCGATGCAATATCGATGCGCATTATGTCAGTGCGGGTTAGTGGAACGACGACATTGCTGCCTTGCGAAACAACTAGAAAGACGGCGAGTAGAGGGGTTGCAAGGTTCATCGAGGATCTCCTTTGGGTGGTACGACTTTTGGGGTGTGCTGGTCGATAATGTGGTGCTGGTAGCATCTAGTCTCTACGTTGGAGATAACGTCACTTCCGCCACGACCGAGCCCGATGATGTGGGCCATGTGCATCCTGGTCATTAGTGAACCCTCAAACGGTAACCACGCCTTGCAGACGACGCAGCGTTCGTTGTCTCTCGCGTAGCATTCTCGGCGTAGAGCGGTTTTTGCCTTCCCGTATAAGCGAATAATCCCGCACTTGCCTGGCTTGCCCGACCGGGCGCGTTTCTTCGGGCTAACCTTTGCGATCGGCTTACTCAATCGTCGAATCATAGCCAGCCTGCTTTCGACACTCACGAATGACGTGCGGGTGGAACTCTGGAAAAATTACGCCGAGAATCCGTACACGCCACATGGCACCAGCCCGTGCAAGTAGACCCACAAAGCGTTTCTCCGGCGTGCTGTAGAGGCTGTAGACGGCGACGACGTGGTGGTTGACGAGACGCTGTGCGAGACTACTCATGTGACCCCTCCAAAAGCTTCTTGTTGATCTGCTCCAATAGGGGATTTTTTGGAGCTTCAATTTCTTTGTCTTCGTCGTCCCTTGAGTCTTCGTTCGGGATGACGACCGTGTAGCCATCCGCCCACGCCCAAACGGTAGCGTCGGCACTCTCTGTCTTTTGCCCTGGAGAGCACATCCATGCGAGTGCTTTATAGGGAAGCACGCAGAATGTCTGCGTTTGCAGGGTCACCGAGGATAGCCCTGCAGAGTACAGGCACACGTCCGACCAGCCCGCCGGCGCAGTGTGGCGACCTAAATTTTGTGGCTGCAAGGCGTGTTCGAGAAACCCAGGCAGGCGGCCGAGATCCCACGGCTTTCGATATGGAAATTGGCGAGAGAGAGATGCTCCCATGGTGACCGTGAGGTCTTTGTCGATAATTGCTTCGAGCAACGTCTTCTGAGACTCGCGAAACAGGGTGTCTTCATTGTAGGGAACCAGCGCCTCGATCGCGTTATGCCTCTGACCGGCGTGAATCCGCCGCAGCATCTCGATCGCCTCATGAATGACGCGGGGGCTTTTAGCCCACACATGTTTGGGCGGTTTCATGCCGAGCTTGGCGTAAAACTCGTTGAGGGCTTCCTGAGCTGCCCACTGATCCTCTACCCATGGTCGTACGTGGTCCAGCGCGTTAGGAGCGGTAGTTTGTAAAATGCGGTCCAGATCGACGAAGTCACTCATAGCAGGCAAACTCCTTATGTAATTCGGCGGCGGCTGTTCGGTAAAGTTGATGAGCTTCTTCTCGTGTATTGCGGTACCCCAAAAACCGCTGTTTTCCCTGATGGCAAATGGAAGCTCCCCATTTCTGCCACTGCTTGTTCCAAGAAGTGCCTTTCAATCCAGAGGTGTTATCGCGGCGCTTACGTAGATTGCACGCGCTTTGCGTGGCGTTGACAACCCGCAAATTGTTTCCGGTGTAATCGAGGGTGTCATGGTTGTGGTGGTCTGCGATGCGCTTGTCGCCCCGCTCTAGTCCGGTGATCTGGCGCGACATTATGACGGTGCGCTGCTTCCCGTCAACCCTTTCTCCTCGGATTGAGTAAAAACTTCGCGTGGACTTGTGCCACCGAGCACACCATCGATATCCCATCAGCCAGTCGTATAAATGCGTGTCTATAATCGCGACTTGTCCTTGAGTCAAAGCTATGTAGCGAATTGAAGGATCAACGGGTTGGGTGATGGCAGGGCGTTCATGCGTGGTCCCGTGGCCCGAGAGATAGCGCATAGGCTCGCCCCTGCGAACGTGTCGGCGGCGCTGTGTGATTGTCGCGATCTTTGTTTTTTGACCGCACCCGCAGTGGCAGAATCCGTATGGTATGTTTTGAGGAAGGGGCACAACGTCCTGTTTGCGCAGGTCGGTCATAGATAGAGCCCTCCACGGCTCTTTGTGATGTGCCTCTATTTTACCGTTACAGCGCATGATTTACTACCTCTATGCTTTCATTGCTGGCCCTGCGAACTCTGACAAAACGATCCGAGGTCCACGAAGGCGCTCTCCGCTTCTTCCTCGAACTCATGTGCCTCTTCGATCTGACTGCATTTCGTATGCTCCCTGTAGCTGAACTCTCTGACCGCCTGGGCATCAAGGAACGGGCGGTTCGTGACAATCTGGAAATTCTGTTGAAGGTTGGTCTTTTGGAGCGGGGCCCAATGGCGAAGCGGGTGGGTTCGGATATGAAGGAAACATCCTTTCGCATTCGTCCTGCCATGATTCTGAACCGGGTGGAACTGGCGGAGCACTTTGAAGCGCGGCACCGGGAGACGGAGCGGATGGAGATTGCTCCCCGTAGCTAGTCCTCTCAAGGAAATTGACCGAATTAGTCATAGCACCCCGAATCGGTGAGCCAGTTGATGAAACGGAACCAAAGGCGCTTTATCATCGTCTCCTCCATGCTGCCAAAGTTAAAAGACCGGTTCCAAGGAGCAGCAGGGATGCCGGTTCGGGAACGCTGGAGGCTGGTGGCGGCGTCGATCCGCCTCCGGTGGTACCTCCGTACCCCCCAAAGCCTCCTACACCCCCTAGCTCTCCAAAATCACCCGTTTCGAGCGGGTAGTCCTCGTTTTGACCGACCTGGTCGGTTTCTATGCCGGGAATTTCGGGTGAGTCCTCGGTTTCGAGGAATCCCGGCTGAACCGGCACGATGTCGATTGGCAGCAAAGGGCTGGCGAACGGGATAAACGTAACGTTGCGCGAGAACTGGCTTATAGGGAAGTCAGAAATCAATTCAACCAGTGGCGTAGGCGGCGCGGTTTCAGCGGGGCATGCGATCGGCTCCCAGTCCCACTTCACCCTTGGGTGAGTCTTCGGCGTGTAACCGGGATGGGTCTTTTGCTTCTCGACCAGCCATGCATTCCAGCCGGCAATGGTCGCCTTGGTCGGTGGCGCCATAGCGTGCTGAGCCCATGTCAGGCAGTCGCCGGGCTTGATTCCCTTGTGCGCGACTTCGGCCGCCAGCAGGGTGCTAACTCCAATAACGGCGACAGCTAAACGCCTCATAGGGTTCCTTCCGCCTTTTTGATTGCAGTAATGGCAGCCATTTTCACGGCCCCATCGCCCTCGGTGATAGAAACAAAATCTTTTAGCGCTTGCAGTAGATCCGGCGCGGCCACGATGAGGTTGGCGTTGGCCTGAGATCGTCGTCGAAAGAACTCAACAACATCAACCTTCATTGGGTAGTGCGTATGGCCTAGCCAAAACTCGGAGACGCTAACGCGGTGAACCTTGCAAACCTCATTCAGCGAATTGCAGTCGGCTCCTTGAAATTCAGCGTTGGCCGCAGTCTGCTCGATCGTGCCGTATCGGGGTGTGCCGTAGATGGTTCTGGTATTGCTGTCGAACTGCCAAGGTCCAAGTGTAAGGTCATTCATGGCGTCATTCTCTCTTCATGCAAGCATGATGTAAAGGAAACTTTGGTAATGCGGTGTCTATCGGTTGCAACTCATTTATTTCCGTGGTTTGCTGGTTTTGCCGCTGCCTTCGTACTCCTCGTCCGTTGGTTGCGTGCCTAGTGCCTCGCCATCTGCAGGGGTGGCGGGGCACTCCCTTTCGTCAGTGCAAAACGTATTTCATGGCGCTATCCCTTCATCCCACCCGTAAGTGTCGGGTCCGTCTTCGCCAGCCTTGGCGGCGGTCACGATGGCGTCGTAGTTATTCCCGGCAAGGATGCGGACCATTTGGTCGATAACCCACGTTTTATGGTGGGCTCCGTCGATTCCCCCGTACCTGACGGCTAGATGGAGAGCTTCGACGACCGGGGATGGTTCGGGTTTTTCCTCTGGCTTCGGATAGAGACAGTGATTCCTCTCCGGCAGTTCGGCGCCTTCGGCGAGCAGGTCAGGCATCCAACGCTGCAGCATCTTGTTGAGGCGGAAGGTCGTTTGCTGCGCATCGTGGCAGGACTTCAAGGGAAAAATAATCGGTTCGTAGATCGGCGTTATGCCGGGCAGGTTGAACTTAATGCTTACGGTGTAGGACTGGCTCTGGCTCCCGCCCCAAGTGAATTGAATCGTGCGGTGCGGCGGTAGGTATTCATCTAGAACTTCCATGATTTTCTCGGTGTAGATGTGCCGCATAATCTTGGTTAGCATGTCGGCTTCCGGTTGCTGGCCGGGCCTTTTTGCAATGTAGGCCACGTCGCTAAAAAGCTTTTCGTAAATCGCGTCTGCTAGTTTTTCATTTGCTTTCATATCCACCTCGGCGTTCTTGTTGGTATTCTCGGCGTAGAGGAAAACGCCGATGATCGGAAAAACCCTTTTACTTCTTGCGTGTGTCGCGACCGCCGCAGCTCAAACTACTACAGCCACGGCACCGTCGAACCGAAACGACCCCCCGAAAGACGGGAAGTACGAGATTAAGCGAATCCCGATGGACCACAAGCGGTATGTGCAACCGCCGCCGCCGCACGTTATTGCTCCGGTGCCTGGCGTGGACGTTCCAAAGGGAACGAAACTGCGAAGCAATATCCATCCGCCTGAGCCAAAGTAAATCGCTCATATCCACCTCGGCATCTTCGAGACAGGGGCAAGCATGGGTTGAATTGGTCGATCCGGCACGCTGGCCGGTAGCGCTCGAGTCGAGAGGTTGGGCGGCGTAAAGCCTTCGTGAACCCAAAGGTAGACCCACACAATCGGACTTAGGGCGAATGCGCGGCTAACGTAACCGCAGTGCTTGAAGTGGAGATGGCTGAGCATCCCCCGGGTGTCGATCGGTCGTAGGCAGAACTTACATGGCTGCTTTGGCATTGGCGGCTTTCTTGGCGCGACGGCGCTGCGCGTTGCGCTTCTGCGACCTGGTGAGCTTCGGGGCTGCAGTTACCTTTGTCGGCCAAGAGTCGGCGTCGAAAGGGTCGTAATCCTCGGGCGAGCCTTTACAGTCGTTTTCCATCCATGCGTCTTCTTGTTCCTCGAAGTAGCTCATTTTCCTCCGTGGGTGAATAATGCGATGAGTGCGAGGGCCAGCACGAGAAGCACTGGCCCAAGCAGGAGCCGCAGAGTCATCCAGCGACCCTGTTGGCGGTAGGTCTTAGACATGACCCCTCCAATGGCAGGAGCACTCGCAGCAGTTGGCGTCAATGTCGGGGCATTCCTCGTGAACATCGTTGAGGCAGGCTGAGGTTATAACGCGGTCTGGGTCGTCCGCGTCTTCTTCGGGGTCGTCCCAGGGTCGCTCCGGTAGTGAGTCCATTCCGGGTGGATAGTTGCTAGCCATTGGAGCGCGCCTCCGATCCATAGCGCCGCGCATAGTCCAGCGCCGCATCCCAATCAGCGGGTTCGAGTGCGATGCGGTGGGCGTGGGCGTAGTCCATGGCTACAGACAAATTTCCATCGAAATTTATCAACAGGTCTAACGCCTTTATCTCCCCGAGGCGCGGGGCCTGCATAGTTTCAAAGAACTTCGTTAGAGCTTGCGGGATTGGCACTTGGCACCTCCGATACGGTCTTGCGACCGCGGCATGTGGGACATTTTGCGGTGATGACTGCGGTTTTGCAATCATAGAGAGAGCAGGGAACTTCTCGCCTTAGCCAGCCTCGGCCAAGGCACGTCTGGCAGGTCATGGCGTCACGCTCCATTCTGAGGATGCTAGGCCGAGCTGTTCCTTCGCGCAGGTTGAACTGCATAAATGCCCGGTCTGGAAGTTTTCGGCCCGCGGTTTGAATTCCATGCGTAGGAAAATGATTCGGTCGGGCATTCTGACAAAGCGCATCCAGCCGATAGCGGGAGCATCGACGGGGAACACCTTAGTGCAGTTGTCGCAGGTGGTTGTTGTGATAGTGGCCATGTCAGATCCAATCGGCGTAGCGGCTGGCGGGTGGGTTGTAGACGGTGGGCAGGTCGAGCAGGACGGCTGGCTGCTGCTTCAGGCTGCGTTGTGCGCGTCGGCCGGTGCTCCTGGACTTGGCGCGGCGTTGCCGGCTGGTCTCGCTGCGGCGAACGGTTGGCGGGGCTGCGGGGTCTCCAAGGTGCATAACCCGGTTTTTCGATGAGCGGTTAAAGTGTGCGACTAGAAACGAGTACATGACGGGTTCCTTTTTATGCCTAGAAAAGTGAGTACTGCGGTACGTAAACAGGTTTGACTTCTTCCGGCTCGGCGTCTACCAGTTCGAGGGTGAAGGCGTCGGGATCGGGCGCGGTGTATTCGATTGGTAGATCCGGCTGGTGGACCCGGTGCTCCGTTGGCAGACCGCAACCGGGCACAACACAACGTCCGGTCCAGTGATGGCGTTGCTCGAATGCGTGCGGGGTATGGCGTGGGTACATCATTTTCGGCCTGCGATCTGGATGTTGTGGAAAGCGTCTTTTCCGTCGTAAGCGATATCGAAAGCGAGTGGCAACTTTGCTAACTGGTCGTGGTGCATGCGGTGGAGCAGGTACGCGGTGCCTGTGTAAAGTGCAACCACCCCTTCTGAGTAGAGAAACGCGCTGGTGTTGGTCTTCATCAGGCTGGGAACGTTCTCTTCTTTGTAGCAGTGGCAGGGGTTGGTTAGGTTGGCGCGGGTGCTGAAGGCGTCGACGGTGCGCACCAGACCGTCAGCACCGATCAAGCTGAGCATTACAGGGGTAAAAAATCGCGTCTGGCGGGCGGCTGGCGCCTTCGCTGGCTGAATCAGGGCGCTAGAGTATGCCTCAGACGGTTCCGGCGCGTCTGGGAGAGACGTAGAGACTTCGGTGGTGAAGTTGACGGGCTGAAGTTTCACATCCTGGGCGGCTGCGGATGCGGTAAGAGCGGCGAAGAGAATGAGCTTTGACGGGTTCATGGTGTCCTTTTCTTGCGGAGATCGACGCTTAAGGTGCCGTCTGGAGTCCGCGAGGTTGGGGCTATGCGCTTATGACAGCTTCGCGGATTCGGGCGATAGACTCGAACGGTACAACGTGACAACCTGCATACACTGTGCCGTCCTTGTCTATGTGGTCAATCTCGAAGTGACCGAGGCGGCAACGTACGCCGTTTTTCTGCCACGGTTCGCCGGATGCAACAACGGCATCAACCAGAACCAGACCGCGTTTAGCATCCTTGAGCGGGAACGATGCGCCCCGTGAGGTTTGCACCTCGTCCTCGGCGATTCGCAGAGCTGTAGCGAAAGCGTCAGACCATCCGTGGGTGGATACGTCTTCACCTGCAAGCCATGCGGCGAACCTGTCAGCGTATCGCGAACGACGCTCCTCCTCCGCTGCGAGTCTTGCCTTCTCCGCCTTCTTCACTTCGGCTGCGTCTGCCTTCGTTTTCTTTGCAATGAACTCGGAAAGTTCCTCGGGCGTGGATGCTACAACGGGGTACTTCACACCTTTGACGCCAAAAAAATCAACATACTCATGCATGGTTGCGAGGTCGGCGGCGGCTTCACCCATGAGGCGAGTTCGCTTTACCTCTCGGCGGGCTTCTCCAGCTTCAACCAGTAGGCGGGTGATGCGCCTACGCCAATAGTCAAGATTCTCGGCGTGGTTTGCAGTGTGGCCGTCTTTCTTGTCCATCCATCCGTGTTTTTTTGCGTCATACTTTTTACCGTCTGGGACGGGGACATATTCACGGGTTGAAACCTCTGGCTTATCGACAAAGAAAACCTTTGCACCGTAGGGGATCGACTCACGAACGTTGCTTAGGTGGCGCGAGGTGGTTACGCTAAAGGTGTGGGCGGTGACCAGAAAGGCTTTCTGGCCCGTGCGGTTGATGGCAATACCGGCGATAACTTCGTTGTAGCTTTTGAAGTTTGGCCCATGAAAGCTCATGGCAGAAGTGGCGCGAGCGGATTCTTGTGTTTGGTGTGCCCATAAATGGGATATTTCGTCGGTTGTAACTACGTTTCGCATGTCTTGCGCTCCTTTGAAGCGTGGATGGTTGGTTGATGATGCGCTTCGTTTTAGTGCCTGTCTAGAGTCTCTTTAGTAACCTTGCGGTCATGTTTCGCTATTGTTTTGTCCGTTAGCAGGGCTATCACGATCGGCGCGAAGATGATGAAGGCGATGAAGGCTAACCCGGCGTAGTTCATTGGGTTATCTCGTCCAGCGCCGCGGCGGTTCCTATGGCGTCCCCTGCGTGGTCGCCTTCGACGGTGGTGTAAACCTCGAAGGTGCCTGCATGGAAGGCGCGGAGTAGAACCGGGTAGCCTCTGAGCGTGTAATGGTGGAAGCTTTCAAACTCGGTGCGGTCGATTCGTCCGGTGTGCCTGGCGCCGATCCTCACGAGTTCGTTTTGCATGGCGGCGACGGCTGCGCTGGCTGGCGTGTGGCTCTCCTTCTTCACTTCGTCCCATACGGCGGCGGCTGTGTTCTGGATCTGTTTCTCCCACTGGCCAATGAACTCGGCGCGGGTAACGGGCACGATTGCCCCCTTGGATCGTTGAGCGAGAATTGCGGCGACCTTGATAAAGTCGCGTGGTGTCATGTCTGGCATGGTGTCCCCTTTCGTTGGTCGAACTTTGCGACGGGTGAAATTCTACGCCGAGAATGCAGCGCGTAGAGCGGCGGCGAGTTCGGCTTCTGACTGCTGAAACGGTGGAATGGTGTAGGAGACGAACGGCTCCCCTTGGCATTCTCGGCCTAGAATCTGCCACTGGCCCGAGCGGAAGATGTGAAGCTTGAAGGTTCCCTGTAGAAACTGAGCGACTTCGTTGACCCCTGCGCAAGCTTCGACGGCTACCTGATCCAGCACGGCGAAGAGGCGCTGTTGTTCGGCTTCGCCTGCGGCAAACAGCGGCGGCTTGTTGCTGAAATGCTTCTCAAGGGTAATTTCTTGGTCAAAAGTGAATGGAGTTGGGCGGCCTGATTGTTCTTTGATCGCTAGAACCACCCCGGCGGCTTTGTCTTCCATGAAACGGGCGGCGGCGTGGTTCACTCCTGCGATGAAGGCGGTTTCAAGGTAGTGCGTGAGTTCTCGCGCTGTCATGCTGGTATGACCCTGAAATGGGTTGCGCTCGTCCCATTGTTTCGCTACTTGGTCGGCGTATTCCTTGGCTGTGGTCTGGTTGTTCATACATTCCCTTTCGAGCCGAAGTAATCACGAAGGCCAAGGGCCAAGGCGACGACTAGGGCGGCTGCTGGTGCGATGAATAGCAGGGTCATGATGGGTATTCCTTTCGGTTGGTGGTGCGTGGATGCTTGCATGCTCGGTGCCTTAGATGTACTTGTCCTTGATGTCACGCAGCCAGAACAACTGTTTGACCGAGCAATAGGAGCACTCAAACATCCGGTCGGTGAACTTTTGCTCAGCCTCAGTCATCATGTCCCTAGCGTGCTCTTTGAATAAAATCCTCCCGATACGAACCGCCTCATCTACTCTCTCGTCGGGTGTTAGGGTGCATTCACTTAGATCGTTGTAACCCATAGTTGCCTCCTTGATGCTTGCATGCTATGCCTAGAATCTCAGCCCCAAAACGGTGCCTTAGTCGTGGTCAGCCTTTACACCTTCCAGCCCCGGCTCTCGTCGCAGCTCGTCTCTCATCGCGTCGGCTCGGTCTGGACGTTGGTACAGGGCAAAATACCCACCTCGGTCTACCAGCCGATAGCAGTCAAAGGTAAACGTCTGCACCCGTTGCTTATGTGGCTGCTGGCTTACAACTACCTCGACCGCGTCGGCTGTAAGGCTCTTGATGAAGCCTGTCACCATGCCACCTTCGTAAACAATGGACGATCCCACAGCGGCGTTTTCGCGCCCTGAAACGGCGCCTTCGTCCTCGTCCTCTGCGTCGTCATCTGTACCCACTTCGGGCCTATTGCCGATAGCTAACCGCTCCTTCGCGCTAAATTCGCGCCCTGAAACGGTAGCAGCCTTCAACCCTTCCTCTTCTCTATCCCTCTCCGTCGTACAGCCTTTACAGGTGATTCTCCCAGCTTCGCGGCTTCCCCGGCCACAGATACCACACGGCAGCAATCCCTCTTCCGCCGCTGATTTTTGAGGCCCCTCTCCGTACGCCTCCTCCCAGCTTCGACTCAGCCCCAACACAATGCACTGCGCCCTCTCGTTCCTTACCACCAGCATCGCCTCAAATCCCGCACGTCCAGCCTCGCCACCCTCCACATACCGCTCTACCGCTTCATTGTGGCTAATCCGCGCCTGCTGCAGCGCCCCTAACACCTTCGCCGCCTCGTTATGACTCAAGCTAATCGCTAATCCCATCACCCTTACCCTCGCTTTCCTATACTCCACCTACACCACTTCCACACACATCCCATAAATGGAACGCGCAACCTAATTCACGCCATTTGCCAATACTTGCATCGCGTTAGCCGCCGTCCGAGCCACCACCACCTCTCCAAAACCCACCAGCACCAGCCACGTAACGCCATACTCCACAACGCGTTCCACTGAGAACACGCCATAGCATGCGGCCTCGACGTCGCGCCACGAGTAGAAAGCCTGTGAACTGTAGGAGATTGGGTTGTTTCCGAGTCGTTTCATTGTGTTCACCTTGGTTGGCGTTGCCAACACAGGTAGATTCTCACCTTCTAGGCGGCTTGCATATCCCACGTTGGTCACATTCCAAGAGTCTTTGGTAACCGGCCGGCGCGTTACCTTTGGTGCTCATCTGTAATGCGCTCTATATACAGCTAGTGCTAATCTGTAACACATGATGCGGCGACAGGAATGTAACGTGTGGGTCTGTGAGCTTGAAGACTGCGGACATTGGTGGTTGGTGAAGGATGCGAACCGTAGACCGAGGCTGTGTGCCTCGTGTCGTCGGGCTGGCTGGCACAAGACAGCGACTACAGGCGAACTCCTCAGAGAGAAGTCGCCCGACTTCGACCAGCGCGTCCGCTCCATCGTCCTTGAGATCCTTGCAGCTCAGCAGCCAACTACTAGACCGACGCAGCTACAGCCCGAGATCCTGCCACCGGCAAAGCCTGACCTCGAAGCCTTGCGCGATATCTGCGTCGGCTTCACCGATGCACCTGCACCCGAACCCATCAGCCACTCGCAGCCATGCGCCTACACTGAGTACGATCAAGACACAGGCGAGACCTACGGCTGCCGCCTTGCCATCCATCCACCGAAGGTCAAGCACGTTCGAGGCGCACCAATCTAACGACCCTGACCCACCACCGCAATCGCGTGAACTCGCTCGTCTCCCGCCTCCCCTCTGCCCACAACTCGCCCCCTCCCCCACCCCTGACCCACTCCCTCCCCCTACCCCGCCTGTACGCCACCCCTACGCCCACCCTCCCAGCCCCCGCCAAGGCTCGCGAACCAAGGGATACCCCCTCGCCGCATGCGTCGCCTTCGGCGACTACTTCTTCGTCCACGTTTTGGGTTTTTCTTCGCTCCCCCGCTACGCAATTTTGCGGACTAAGGTGGTGGGGATATTCGCAATTTTGCGGATTAGTAATATGATTTTGGTTACTAAAGTTTGGTTGATTTGATTCGCAATGTTGCGTATTGTGGTGGGGCGAAGGGTGTGGCGGAAAAAAATTTCGGAGGTGGGGTTATGGACGAGGGGAAGAAGGCGATGGATAAGGCGGCTCATGGTCGACCGTGGCCGAACATGGATGAGGACCTCAAAAAAATCGGGGAGATTGGGAGGGGTGCCTCTCCGGAGAAGGCGGTTCCGTTTAAGGTTCATCGTTGGCTCAAAAATCCTCCGGGGGCTGGGACGCTGTGCGGCGACTGTGGTGCTGGGTTCACCGGGATAGTTGGCGTGATGGACTGCGTTCCGTTTCAGGGGTCGAAAACGGCGGCATTTGACCTTGATCGGTTAGCGTGTGTTACGCGGTTCGATCTAAATCCGCACGTCGGCGAAGCAGGGATGGAGGCGTCGCCGACGGGGGAATGGATTCGGCTTGCGGACGCGATGCGAGCCACTGTTCCGTTTCAGGCGGAGGATGCGGCGAAAATTCTTCATCGGTGGAGTACGGATGGCATCGGGCCCGCCACGGTATGCGAAGTCTGCGGCGAGCCGTGGATGGGGATTCGTCCGTACTGCCCCGGTCCTGCGCCTGCGACCAATATCAACCACGCCGCCACGATGAACATCAACCAGCCTCTCGACTCCGATAAGCTTGCCCGTGCGGTGTGGGAAGACGGCAAGGCTACCTCCGCTCCTTATTTTTTTGGGTCGAAAGAGAAAACGCCAATGACTTCTGAGGGAATCGAAATTTCGCTCCAGTTCGGCGAGCAGGGCACTGGCGCTGCTAATCCTGAGACCGGCTGCGTGTCGAACGAAGAGCAGCGACTACGTGAGGTGGAAAGGTGTTTAGCCAATGATGCTTCGCGTCGTAAAAAAATTGGCGAACAGCAGGCCGCGATCCAGTTGCGCGACCAGTTCGCGATGGCTGCGCTGACGGGTTTGCTGGCAAGTTGCGATGGCCCCGCGTGGGGCAGGAACAAGTTTCCGCTTGGCGATACCGCGTATGAGTACGCCGATCAAATGTTGAAAGCGAGGGAGAAGTGAAGTCGATCACGTTCGTTCCGTTTAATGACGGCACCACGTCAGTAACCAGGGGTGGGGAGTTCATTATTATTCCCGTCTCAAGCCTCGAGTTTCACGGAGTACCGTGCGACCCGGACCACGTCTTCCGCAGCATCCAGTCGCTTGCGCAGGCCTTCGACATAGCCAAACGTTTTGATGGGATGAGGTGAAGCATGCTAGTACCTGGATGGAAGAGGCCGTTTGCGCCAGCCAACCCGCGAAAAACCGAAGTAGAGCGGCGCGAGCTTGTGGTCGAGCCGGAGTTAACCGTTTGCTGGCGATCAAGCGGCCAGCACTGCACCTGCTACTACCGGAGACTCCCATACGGTTGCTGCTACTGCGATAAGAAAGCTGAGGTGGACGATGGCGATAATTGGGACATAACTTACTTGACGCACAAGGGCGAACAAGAGAAGAATGCCCTTGAAAAGTTATGTGGCCAATTCCCGAATTCTTTTATTGGTCGTCAAATAGCGCTTTGTTGTTGGCTTCTGTGCGCACGGCCTTCTCTCTCACCCTCGATAGCTTCAGCACTTCATTCATCGCCGTCTTCGCTGGCGTTCTCAGTTCCTTGGTCGATTTTTTCCGCGAGGGAGGTATGAGCGACCTTCGGAGAAACATCAAAAGAGGGCTAAGAAGCATAGCAATCGGAATGGCGGGAGCATCAATAGTTTGGGTATTTGTTTTTGTCCACAATTTTTGGGTGTCTCATCGCGTGTATGCTGACCCGCCGTGGCTGGCCTTCAACTGGATTCATCCAGACGGGATAGAGATTATGCCGGGAATGCAAGCTATCACCCCGGAGTTCTTACAATCCAGAAGCCAATACATTGTGGAGATCACCGCCAAGAGTGAAAACGGAGTCAACATCCCGTTATCAGCGAATGTGGTGTTTCAGTTTCCATACGTTGTCGAGAAATTCAGCGGAACTAAATTGGGTGATGAGGACTGGACCTTTGAACCCGTTAGACCCCCAATACCTTTCGTTGCGAGGGGTTATCTTAGGATTTTTGGCGACAAAGAATATAGAAACTATATGTTGGCCATAAAGAACATGCCTCCAAATGGAAAGATAAGAATCGTCTTGCTATTGGACAAGAACCCGCACGATCGGGGGATTATTTCCGGAGCCGGAGCCTTCTCCGGTACTAACCCTCTGCTGGGTCCACCTCGTCCAATCGGTGGACCATTGCAGAATTACATACACCTCTATCAAGCATTTTCATACGGAGGGCAAGTCTCTCACATAGAGGCTTACGCGCCATTTGTGGTGGATTGCAATGGGATGGTTCATATGGGGCAATTTGGTCCTGCACCCAAAAATCTGATGCGAGAGGCAGAGTTACCGTAAGGAGATGTGGGCATGAAGCACGAATACCATGAAGGCTCGGAAGCTCTAGAGCGTTTTGAAAAGGGAATGACTGCGCTGTTTCGTGCGCCGAAACCTGGATCGAAGCCAACACCTAAAAAGGCGAAGCGTCCTACCAAGGCTCAAAAAGGTTCAACTGCTCGGGGAGACGCGCAGCGATAGCTTTGACGGCAAAGACGTGTTTATGGCCTCTCTTACCACGTCCCTGCCGATTCTGAATGTGAGGTAGCACTGCCAGTGCCGGTAAGCTCTGTGTACGTCAAACGGTGTCCTGCGACGTTTCTCATCGCCTTCTCAAAGCGAAGAGTATCGTTCATCTTCTTGCCGCTGTTGTTGAAGCGAAATACTTGTTCGTTGAGGTAAGCATCCAGATGAAACGGTTCCACCGCAACATACGTGCCCTTCAGAGTCCGCTTCAACAGACTCCAAAAGTTCTCGATGCCTTGCGTGTGTACCTCGCCGCGTACATATTCCTGCATGTGATTCACCGTCTGGTGAACAAACAGACGGGTCGCATTTAGACCCTCGTAGCCGACGTGCTGATCGGTATAGATGCGCGAACCCCAACCAACATTTTCCAGAATCTTGTTTTGCAACGTCTCACGCTTTGCATTCGGGATTACCATAGCCCGAACCTCACGAAGATGGAGTCCAGGAAGTGAACGTCTACGCCATCAAAGGCACGAAGGTGGTCTGCACCCACCCCGAGCGAGGCTTCGCCATCCACCAGGAGGCTGCGATGAAGTTCCTCGACCTTGGATCCACCTACACCGTCCAGCGCACGGCCAGCTCGATGCTGTACACCCGCGTCTGGCTCCAGGAGGTTCCGCTGGTGGAGTTCAACACGATGCAGTTTGACGATGCAGAAAGTTCTTGATTCTGATACGCAGATTAGCGTACTGTAGCGACATGAAGGGGTCGGTTCAACCCGAGGTAGTACGCGATATCAAACTCTACCTTGCCGCGCATAAGTGGCGTGGAGCGAAGCATGCTATCGCAAAAAAGTACGGGATCTCAATTAGTATCGTGTGTTCGATTTACTACGGCAGGGCTTATAGGGGAGTGAAATGAAGCACCGATGTCCATGCTGTGGTCAGCCGACCGAGAAGCCCGTGAAGAAGGTGCGGACGTGCGTGTCGTGCCGAGTCCCGATAGGGTCGCACGACAAATGGTTTTTCAACGACAACAACCAGTGTCAGCACAGGGTATGTGCCTACCCAACTTTCTACACTCTCGAAGATGCCATCCGGCCAAAAGAGCCGGCGCCCACACCGCTGTTTGATGGAGAGTTTCATGTCAATGCCTAAGAAGTCGGTGCTTGAGGTTGCGCAAGGTTTGGTCGGATCGTTCCTGCGAATCAAGAAGGTGATCGTCCTGATGGAGATGGAGGACGGCACCTTCATGAGCGATGGCAACGGGATCACGGTCAACGACGCAAGGCATATGGTGAGGGCGTTCCACAGCGCCGTCGAGAGCAACATGGTGAAGCATCAGGCTGATAAGAAATTGTCAAAGAAGGAATTGCAAAAGCCCTACGTGATGTGAGGTTGCTATGGCGGAGTTTGTTTGGAGTCTTGCCGGACTGGTTCTGTTTGGCGCGATGTTGATTGGAAGCTGCGTAAAGAGGAGCGACTGAAGTGAGTAGACCGACCGTAGGACAAATGCAGCGGGCCGCAGCGAAGAAGGCTGGTAAGGTTTGGACAGCGTTCACACAGATCGCCATCACCGAAAAGATGCGCAACGATAATCTGCTCCTGCAGAACTGCTATGCCATATACGCAAACTCGCGGTACGAAGTGCATTTATTTATGCAGCCGAGTGCGGTTGGAGCGTGGATGCAGTGCGCAGTGCGATCACACGCGGATATGTGGCCGATCGACTGGAGCATTCTCCAGCGCATTAAGAATGAAATTTTTAGCCCTGGCGCGCTCGCTCTTGAGCTCTACCCCGAGCAGGCAAATGAGTGGCCAGCAAAAATTAACGTGAGGATCTTCTATGTAGCGCCGACTACCTTTGAAATTCCGTTTGGACTTCACCTTCCGGGAGCTTGGGGCCGCTCAGATGGCTAAAGCGAAGTCGGTGCTCTATCTTTCGGAGGAGCAGGTGCTCGACCTTCTGAAGCAGCGTATGGGGGTGAAGATGCAAATGGAGTTCGCCGCGGAGTTGGAGGTGTCGACATCGATGCTGTCCGACATTCTCAAGGGCCGGCGGCATCCTGGGGCGAGCGTGTTGAAGTTTCTCGGCGTGGAACGGTGTGTGATGTACAAACTGGACGATGGAGGAAAGTGATGAAACTTAGCGAGGCCGCCGACATGGGGCGAACGATCACAACAATGTGTGTTGGTGACTGGATGGGTTGCTACCTCGGATCGGCCGCCAATGCTTTAGGGATGCCTGAGCCAAAAAGGACGGACCGCAATCCTAGCCAGCCGGGAGTGTATGGCGAAACGATTGACTCGACAGATCGCGTCGATGCTCTACTCAACTACTTTCCATGGTTGGAATCGAACGAGGAACATTATCTAGTGGCCATCACTTCACTGTACGATCAAACCGAAGATTTCGACCGGGTCAGCGGGTTCGTCAAAGCGGTAGAGCCACCGTGCGGGTCGTGCAATACCTTTGACTGCTGCTGTGAGCGGACCAAGGGGATGTACGACGAACTGACGGCGACTACCCTCGCCGTCTCCACCCTCAGCCTTCCATAAGCCGCACCAGCACTTTGCGTATGTAACCTTCCGCGGCGATTTGTGGGATTGTCGCGGACATGAGGACGTCGCCACCCTTAGTGATGGGGATGATGATGACATCTTCATACTTCTCGACATTGTCGATAGCGTGCATCAACAGGTCGCTGGGGGTTGGCCGTCCAGTGCGCGACCCCGACAGCATGGAGGCGGTGATGGGCGCGTCTGGGTCGCCCTTATCGACCTTGTCGGCCTTAAACCACGGCGTCTCCGCAATCTGCTCGAACTCGCTCTTCTGTGCGGCTGCACCGTCGCCACGCGCCTTCATGATGTCGCGCAGCCAGTTCGGATTCTGGTTGTTTGTGCGCACCGCAACCTGATCGCAGGGAAGCATCTCGTTCTCGACGAGAGGGACTCCCAGGATGGTGAACACAGTGTTTTCGACCGTGGGCTCCGGTCGCGGGTTGCGCATGCGATCGAGCAGGGATCGCCGGTCTTCGACCTTAGCCTTACCTTCGTCGATGATGGCCTGCTTCACCTCGTCGAGCGTCTGCTTGCAGAAGTGGATCTCGGCGACCATATTGCCCTGGCTTCGAGCCATCATCACGATACTTTGGATTGCGTTCAGGTTGACCATGTACTCCTCCGGTTGTTTGAGTTTACTGCCGAGTTGCGAGGGTTGCTTCAGAAATTTCCAGGTCACACATGGCGTCGCACTCGTCGTTGCTCAGCCGTGGTTGCCATTCGAAATTTACTTTCCCGTAGGGAAGCCAAGATTTCATCTGCAAGCAGTCGTTGGCTGATTCTGCGCAAATCCCAGCCACGGGCTTGCGGTACTTCCCTAGCATCCTCCAGATGACAACCTGCGAGTCGCCAACGATCGTCATCGCGTCGGTCGATTTTGTTGCCAGATACCATCCAAGGATCATCTTGATTCCTTCGAACTCGGCAACGTTGTTGGTCATTTTGGAACCGTGTCCAAGGTACTTACTGCACCGAAAAATCTCTTCTTCTCCGCGAGTAATCAAACATGCGCACGATGCATGTCCACCCGGATTAGGCCAGCATCCTCCATCGAATCTTGCTATTAGCATTGGATATATCCTTTCTGGTAGTTGTATTTGCTTTTGCTTTAAGTTGTTGCTTCTAAAACTAATCGGACAATGGTGAACGCTCAGGGCGAAGAAAAACCGGACGCCAACCCCAAAAAGGAAGGCCCGGTCTTTTCTCCATACTCGGCATAAAGGAGCCACGACGAGGTATGAAGCCTATACAGGATCACTTTGACTAAGCGACTGATCGAATGTTCTGCCTCAGCCAACCGTACCTAACGAGGCATCTCCGGGCGTATAGAGCCCAACCCTTAACCCCGATCGACCCTGACGCAACAATGCGCTTTGGCTCGACAGCTAGATATGCATGACCAAATGGTCGGGTCATGGGAATTGTTTTTTGCTTGGCTTTCCACGGTCAAGCGTGAAAACGAAAGTAAATGAGGTAAAAAAATAATGCAAGTTAAATCGTAAAACATGAGAAACTACATGTGGGTTCGCGGCCGAACCTTTTTCCGGCTGGCGCGTCTCCCCTATCCTCCTTCCACGGTCGAGCTAGGGTTGAGACCGTCAGCCGTTCTACTTTCAGCTTGCATGCTTGCATGAATCGGTTTACGCTTGCCCAATGCAAAGCGCTGGAATGGTTGCGTTGGCCCTGCTTGCCGGTGTGGTCTTGGTGGTCGTATTCGCCGGGATGGTGATCTTGGGCTTTTTCATGTGGAAGGCAAAAGCCGTTTTCGAGGCGAACAACGCCAAACTGGCCGGCATCCTCGAAGTTCACCGAGAGAAGCTGGGTACAACCTGCGACTACTTCGAAGGCACCGCGTACACGTGGAAAGACGAAACGACGGAGATGCTCAACGAGAGCGCCACCGCCAACGCTGAATTTATCAAGGCAATCAACGTCGTACTCGAAAACCATAAGAACGCCGCGACCAGCGCCCGAGCGGAGCAGCGCGCCGCAAATGAAGCCTTCCTGAAGGAAGCCAGGGCCATCCTGACGACTCACCACGACGAGATGAAGGCGATCACCAACTCGATCAACGGCGAGGCGCTGATGACGGCGTCAGCCCGTGCAATCAGCGCTTGCATCCGTATCGAGAAGATCACGTCGATACTCAGTAAGCTGCTTCAGTTGCATAATGAAAGGGAAGAGTCGCCGTCGGGACTCGGAGCCGAAGAGTATGCCCCAGACAACGCTGGAACTATCTACGACCAAACCCCAACTGCCAAGCAGGACCTCATCGACTTCCGCGAAGAGGTCGAGGGGCTCGAAGGCGCTCTCTCAGACTGACAAGTTTAGGGCGTACCTCAAGCGTAAAGGGTTCTCGCCTGACGAGATTGCCATCAAGACCGGCGGGTCGCTCGTGCAAGTGCAGGATAGCCTCGACCGCTACGATTCGGCTCGAGCCGAGGTGTCGAACGAGGAGGTAGACTTCGCCGTCAACCAGGTCATCCTCAAAAGCATGACCGAAGTGGGTACGGTACTCAAGACCGGGCTTCGAGCGAAGATCAGCGAAAATATCCACATCGGCAAGGACAAGAAGGGGAAAGATAAGTACCGCCGCGTCACCCGCCCTGACACCACCACGCAACTCAAAACCATCGACACCATGAAAAACCTGATGGATTCGATCCGCCCCAAGGGTGGCGGGATCGCTATCACCAGCAACACCCAGGTAAACAATCCGGGGTCTGGTACGACGGGTGGCCGCCCACAAGGGTTGAGCTTCGAAGATCGCGTCCGCCGTAACCGGCAGAGAAAAATTGACGAAGGCGAAGTGGTCGATGCAGAGGTGATCGAGGAGCAAACGCTGGAGGAAGAGTTATCCGACATCGGGATTGACATCGAAGACGACGAAGAGGGCGACGACGATGATATCCAGGAAGGATAATACCCTCAACGATGCCATCGACGTGCTCGACGAGGTGTTTATCCGCGCCGGCAACGATGTCAACACTGCGTTGAGTATGCTCAGCGATGAAGAGATGGACTTCGTCGACACTGAGACTGACAAGTGTTTTGACCGCCGCTACTTTCTAGAAAACTACTACTGCATCCGGACTGAGCAAGGCCAGTGGCGAACTCTCTACCCATGGTGGGACCATCAGGAGATGGTGTACGAAGCCATCGAGGAAGAGTTCGACGAGAACGGATTCTGCAATCTGATCGTTTTGAAGCCGCGGCAGACAGGCCTGACCGTGTGGACGTCAGCGGCGATGTTCCACCGCACCATCTTCCTTGCCCACAGCTACACGATGGCGATCGCGCAGAACCCGAAGACGTCGGCAATGATTCACGCGATGGTGGTCAACGCTTACAAATCTCTGCCGTGGTGGCTGCGGCCAGAGTGCCAGTACGAAACTAAGGGCGACGCCATCGAATTCCAACGCAAGGACGAAATGGAGCGTCTTGTCAGGCCCGGCTTGGGATCAACCTTCCAGACCGCGCACGCGCAGCAGATGTCGGGCGTCGCCATTGGGCGCACGATTCGAAACCTGCATTGCAGTGAGGCCTCTCGTTGGCCATCCGCCGACGTGTTCCACGCCGATATTCTCCCGTCTGCCCGAAGCGCTCGCGATGGATTCCGCGTGATGGAGTCCACGGGCTACGGCCGCAATGGTTTGATGTACGACTGGTGGCAGGGCTCGGTTGAAGGTGACACCGGCTGGCGCGCTCTCTTCATACCGGTTTACAAAGTGAAAAAGTACTACATGCCGGTGAAGAAGATTTTCACCCTAACCGAAGAGGAGATGGCGTTCACGGCGCGCATCAAGCGCGAAGAGCAGTTCGATATCCCTCTGGGCTTCTGGAAGTTCCGCCGTGCTGGCATGAAGGCCTCCAAGTACGGGCAGGGCGTGTCAGGCTTCAAAGAGTCGTACCCGCTGACGCCGGCCGAGTCGTTCCAGGCGTCAGGCATGTGTGCGTTTGATCGGGACAAGCTCGAAGAGCAGGAGATGAAGTTTTCGTGCCGGCCGCTTTGGGTCGGACACGTCACGCTGCAGGCCGACAACTTCACATCGAACATCATCACTCGCGAGGTTGGCGACGACGAAGTTTTGTCGAAGCGTAAAGGAGCGAATGCGTCCGATCCACTGCACATCTGGCTGCAGCCCGAGCAGGGGCGAACGTACTATCTCGGCGTTGACTCGGCGCTCGGCGTCAAAGATGGCGACTTCAGCGCGTGCGCCGTATGGCGCGTCGGTATCGGAATGGAGCCGGACGAGCTCGCGGCTTCATGGTTGGGCCACGCACCACCGGGAGTCTATGCTCGGGCGGTAGCCGCGCTTGGGTTTTACTACAACGGGGCTGAGATTGCCTGCGAATATCAGGGGCCAGGCATCAGTGTTGGCGACAAGCTGAAGGACATGGACTACCCCACACTTTACCGGCCGCAGCATCATGATCGCGTTGGGAGCACGATGGGAGTCCACCTCCACTGGCTGACGACGATCAAGACTCGCGACCAGATCATCGGCACGCTGAACGAGGCTCTACTTGAGGAGTCGGTCATTATCCACGACCAAGACCTGCTCGATGAGTGCATCGACTTCAGTTCGTTGAACGGAGGCATGCGGTTCGAAGGCCAGGATAATAACGACGACCTGGTCATGGGGTCGATGATTGGACTCTACTGCGCTCGCGAGACGAATAAGCACATCAAGGCTGCGGCGACGCCGGGCCAGCCACGGCACAGCAAGAACGACATCAACCAGTACGGGGTCTACGACGATATAGGACGCCAGCGCGGCCAGTACATCAAGAAGGAAGATGCCGAGAAGGCGATGAAGGGACTGGCTGGGTGGATGGTGATGCCGATTCTGGTGTGCAAAGCGAACACGCTTTACAGCCCGATCTTTGACGGGAATGGAGCCGAGCACGAACTATTTTCTAGGCATGGAATGGATTCCACGAGAATCCTTCCCGACGTGGTAAATTCGTACAAATCGGCGATGGCTGGAGTTGGTCGCGGAACGAGCGATCAGAGTGACGACTGGTAAGACGAGGAGACGACAATGGCTGGAGAGCGAGCGTTTATGTGGTGCCCCACCTGCGATAAGAACGGGGCCAACAATGAGGTAGTCAAGGAAGACAACGTGATGTTCAAGTGCGTTATCGGTCACCAGTTGGGAAATTATGCCCAGGTGATGTCGATGAACCCGCGAATGATAAAGCTTGAAGTCATCCGCAAGGCGAACGCCGGCGATGTAAAGGTCGATGTCTTCGTGAACGGGAGCGCGCTCGAAAAGTTCAATAACATGCACCCCGGCCAGCTCGATGCCACGGTTGACAACATTATCCGGCTGCACACTGACGGCGACCTGATTATCGTCGACGGCATGCAGGCGCGGGAAATGCGGTCTCTTGGGGTGATGACGGGCACTCAGATGCTTGCAGCCATCAAGAACGCCAAAGAACTTGAAGTCCAGATCGCCTCCCAGACGGCGGCGCTCGAACTCGTGCAGGGCATGTTCGCCAAAGCTGGCGTAGAATCTCCTGTCTAATCGTGGAATGCAACCATGACTTCGTGCTAGGCTCGGCGATATGAGTGCTCCAAATGAACGGCCGGAGCTGAGCCTCGAGCGTGAGGTCGTCCATTGGTGCGACTCCGTCTACGGCGAAGCCGAAGACGATCTCACTGGTTCCAGCGACTTCAAACTGGTCTCACGCTGCATCGACTACATTGAAGGTCGGCAGTGGACAGCGAAATCGCGGTTTGGCCGCTCGCGCCCCACGAAAAACCGGCTATTCCGCCAGTTTATCGAGACAGTTGGCCTGCTCACCGACATCCAGCCAGACTTCCAGGTGAAGATTCACGACCGCTTTGACGGCTACTCCGAGCTCCAGGAACTCCTCAACCACATGATCGTCGAATGGGCGGAGACGATGAACTTCGAGGACGAGCTTACTCAGGTCGTGATGTGGGGTTTGATCCACACGGGGTATGCAAAAATCCAGTGGAACTCATCCTTGAACGGCGGTTTGGGCGATGTGGAGTTTCAGCCGATATCCCCAGTCAACCTCATGCAGATCGGGGCGTCGACCAAACTTCAAGAGGCGGAATGTGTCATCGCTCGCCGGGTAGTGAATCTCGCGTACCTCAAGCGCAAGTACGGTGCGGTTGCCGACGGCGTGAAGCCCGACAGTTCATACTCTGAGATGCCGGGCATGACGATCCGCCCGACCCGCATCGCCAAGGGTACATGGAACCACATGCCGGGGCCGCTCAAGGCGCTGCTGGGGACCAAGACTGAAGGTGTCCAGTCGAAGTATCCACAGGTGATGCTCAAAGACTTCTGGTTCAAAGATGACCGCATCCTGCGCGGGTCGACGTCGGTTTTCGTTGGCAAAGAGAACACCAACTGGGGCTACTGGGTTGAGCCGGGAATGCCACTATTTCCGCGTGGGCGCGTCGTTACTGTTGCCGGCGGCAAGGTACTTGAAGACACCTGCAACCCGTACTGGGATGGAAAATTTCCGTTTGTACAGTATCGACCCTACCGGGTGCCGTGGAAGTTCAACGGTTTGTCGATGCTGGAGCCGCAGATCGCGCTGCAGAACATTATCAACCGAATCAACGGCGGCGTGATGGACACGATCATGGCGGCGATCGAGCCGTCGATCATCGGGCCGGTTGGTGCGATGAGCCAGGGAAACTGGGACTCCCTCGACCCCGGCGCACCAGGCTCGAAGATTGTTTGGAACAACAATGCGCGTGAGGCACCGAAGTTCCGCGAACCGCCACAGCTCGGCAACTACGTGCTTCCGTTCGAGCAGGGCATCGAGGCGGAGCAGGATTTGACTTCGGGCGCCGCGGCGATGAATCAGGCGCTCCAGAAGAAGCAGGTGCCGGGCGGCGACTCGATCGAGAAGATCCTGTCGAGCCGTTCGACCAACATCCGTTTTGCCGGACGGTCGCTGAAGACTTTCCTCAACGAATCCGGCACGATGACTATCTCGCGCTTCCTCCAGTTCGCCGATACGCGCTATCGTATTGCCAAGTTTGGTTCCGATGCGGTGGTTGCAAACGACTTTGAGCCGATTTACGGCAGCACGATCCCAAAGGGGATGTCGGGCGAAGACTTCGTTTCGAAGGTTGGTTTTGGGGTTCGAAAGGGAAGCCTTTTGTCGATCGAGAAAGAAGACAAAATCGGCGTGGCGTTCGGTCTGCGCAAGGCGGGAGACATGTCCAGACGTGGACTTTATCGCATTCTGGACGAGAATGTCGACGTCAACCTCATCGAGAAAGAACTCAAGGAAGAGGCGGCGGAGAAGATTGCTTTGGCCGGGGCGGCTGGAGCTATGCAGCATAAGGGCAAAAAATAAATCAGCGGCGACGTGTTTTTGGCGTGTACTCGCCGTGGTACTTTTTCTCTGCTTTGCGGCGGGCCTGGATGGCTTGATGCTTCAGGCGAAAGGCTCCGAGATAGATCAGCTTCCCCTGGAAGCCAATGCTGGCCGTCCATTGTCCCGTCTTTTCGATTAGGTAAACACCTGTGTATCCGGTCTTATTTCTCTTACTGAGTCGATGATTGTGGAAGTTTTGAGCCCGCGTGCAGACGCGCAGGTTGTCCTTGCGATTGTCGAGGGTGTCCCCGTTGCGGTGGTCTACCATCTTTCCGGGGGGAGATCCCATAACGTCGCGGTGCAGGCCAATTGAGCCACCCTCGGGAAGATGCCTCATTGCGTAGCCATTGCTCAGGGCGTAGTAGAAGTTACTGAACTTCTCGTAATCGTCGGCATCGACGATTGTGAAATACTGTCCGCCAAGGTGAATGAGGCGGAATGAACAATTAGCTCTGACAGGAGGGTCGACGCGCCGAACCCTTTTTCCATGGCCGTAAACACGAAGTTTAGGCATTCCCATGACGTGATTTAGGCAAGATTGCGATTGTTTCGCTATCCCTGTTTTCTCGCCGCAGCCGCAATGGCAAAGGCCGAACGGAATATCACACTCGGGTTTTCTACAAATGCAAATACCAGCGGGTAATTCTATCTTCCTACGGGGCATACCGTATTTTATCGGGGGCCACGAACCAACGCTATAAAATAAATCAAACTTTTTCGATCTTTTTGCTTGCGCATGTGTTGCAAAGTTTCTCCATTTCAGTAAATCTCTCAATCAGGCAAGGGCGACCAAGCCTGACAGCGGTGAAGGCCGCTATAACAAACCGATCCGAAAGGAGTACTCATTATGCGCCATAAGGGCCGTAAGGGTGGCCGCAAGCACAAGCGCGGCGGGAAGCGCAGCAAGTAGTTTGCTGCAAGTCAGGCGGGGGAATAATCCCACCGAGAAAAACAATCAGGGGCCGGAGCAATCCGGCCTCAGATCAAAAGAGAGGGCATCATGGCAAATCTGCCAGTTTCCAAAGAGAGTTTCGGTGAGCCGGTAAAGTCTCCTTCGCTGAAGAAGGGTTCGATCACCACCTTTGGCCATCTCGCCAACGACGCGGTTGTTCCTGATCGCGGCCTGAGCGTCAACGTGAAGACGGGCTACCCGTCCTCGAACAAAGGATAATTGTGGCCGCTGCGAGCACACCACCGAGTTTCTACGACGGCATGGCAGGTCAGCCAGGCGGCGGAGCACCCCCACCGGGTGCAGCACCCGCTCCAGGTGGTGCGCCGGGCGGCGCTGACGGTGGTAAGCCTGAAGATGAAATATTTCAGGCTGTTGCGAAAGTCATGAGCGTGCTGAAGAAGGTTCCAAAGATGAAGGACGGAACCCAGACGTACATCGACCGCGCACTGGCTCCACTCAAGGAGATGGTGGTCGACGTTCTCAAGAAAGATCCCAAAGACTTGGATTCAGCTTCACCCGCGCCTTCGGCTTCGACCGATCCCGCGGCTGCACCACCAGCACCACCGACCCCAAAGCCCGGTGAGGCTGTCCCTGCGACGTAAACCAAAGTTTTGACGAGGAGAGGTAAAAAGTTATGGCACTCATGGATGAACTCGAAGGCTTGCTCGGAGCGGACGTAGTCGCTAAGTTGACACCGGAGGTGCGCTCGAGAGTGCAGTTCGGCGAAGAGCTTACCCACTACTACGAAGGCACAACCGACATCGTGCCTGTTCGCCAGCCTGCGCGGGCTCCTGTAGTCACCCCGCCCACAACTATCACCACCGAGCCGCCCGTCGGCACAACCGGGTTGTCCGCTGGACTTGACGACATCGCAAAACTACTGGATTCGCGTATCGGCAATCTCGACGAGCGTATCAACACCGCGATTACTGCGGCCATCAAGCCGGAAGGCGACAAGCTCTTCAATAACTCGGTAGCGCGCTCAGTCGAACTTAGCCGCGAACTCCAGCGGATCGATCGCGAGTACCACGATCTTACCGGCGAGAACTTCGATGACGCGAAGTTGAATACCTTCATTACCGAACAGGGTGGCTTCACAAAGTTTGGCAGTGTCCGCGCAGCCTACGACGCTTTCATTGCTCCGGTGAAGCAGCAGAAGGCTATTGACACGGGCATTCGCGAGGGACTGAAGCAGCGCAACTCTGGCGCTTCTCTGCCGGGAGTTACCCCTAGTGGTTCGAAGGGTCCAGTTTCGATTTTGACCGCACGGCGTCGGGATGGTTCGACGGCGGACGGTGGTGTCAAGACAGCCGTGCAGAAGGCCGCCGAGGCGCTCGACGCACGGATGTCTGCGGTAAACGAGTAATTATTTTCAGGGGGAACTACCATGGGACTACCGTATAACGACATCACCGCGGTCACCAACGCATATATCGTCAACGAAATTGTTGACGAATACTACAAGGTGTCGCCGGTATTCGCGCTCATCTTCAAGGGTGAGACCACTCGCACGTTCCCCGGTGGGACGCAGATTCAACAGCCGATTCAGTACGCGCCTCTGAAGGCGGGTCCATTCGCCCCCGGCGGCACGTTCGACATCAGCTACGTGCAGACTGACACCGCCATGGTGTTCAATCCCAAGTACTACTACGCGAACGTGACCATTCAGGGCACTCAACTCGTCCTGAACCGCGGCACGGAAGCGATCATGTCCTTCGTTGAAGAGAAGATGGTCAACGGCTCACAGGCCTTGGCTCAATCTCTTGCGTCCGACATCTATGGCGACGGACAGGGCACCGTCACCAGCCAGATCGCCCTCGATGGGTTGCTTGCCGGTTACGACGACGGCACCAACTACCCGAGCTACGGCCAGTTGTCGCGTGCGGCTATCGGCGTTGGCGCCAACGCCGGCATCAACGGCTTCTACCAGAACGTTGCCGGTCCTCTACCGCTAACCACACTGCAGAAGGCTCAGGGTCAGGCGACCTTCGGCAACCGCTGCCCGAACCTGCTGGCCACTACCCAGTCGATTTATAACTCGATCTGGAACAAGCTGGTTCCCGCGCAGCGCGTCATGGACACTTCGAGCGACCTCTTCTCGGTCGGTTTCCGTGCCATCCGCTTCAACAATGAGCGGTTGGTAGTTGACCAGTACGTCCCGAGCGGCTACGTCTTCGGCATGAACACGGACTTTCTCAACGTGTACATCTCCGACCAGGAGCTCTTTGGATTTGGCTTCACCGGCTTCAAGGAGCTTCCGAACTCGGTTGATGCTGCTGGCCAGCTTTGCTTTGGCGGCGACATCGTGGTCTCGGCTCCGCGTCTTGGCTTCATCCTGGCCGGCATCACCTCCTAATCGGGGGTGATGCTTCTAGGCGTAGAAATTCATTTGGCTGCAAAGGGAGACGCATCATGGGATTCATGGGATTGAATTTTCCGGTAATCGATAGCGGCAGCGCGCTGACGACCATCGACAGCTACGTGACGACCAATACCAACGGCAACAACTCGTTGACCAATGGTGCGATGAACACTCCCGGCGGGATCTACATGACCCAGCCGAGCCCCGCCACGATCTCGACTAATGGCGTTGGGTCTCCGCGATTTCTGAAATACGTTCGGTACAACCCGACCGCGTCGCAGGCGATCCTCGCTGGCCCAGCCATCGTCTACTGGAAGGATGAGACCTTCACCGTGGTCACCGGTCTTCTTTCCGAGTCCTTCGGTGGCGCAAGTGGTATCAACAATGTTGCCGGCTGGCTGCTTCCTAACACCACCTCGGTGCCGAGCCTGTCGACTGCCACCAACATCAACGGCAACTGGTGCTTCATCCATATTGGCGGGTTTTTGCCAAATGCGGCTCCAACCGCCTGCACTGTTGGCGACTCGATCTACGGCGCGACCGGAGCTTTCACCACCGGCCACACCGTGACCGCGACCGCGTCTCCTCAGCGCGTGGCTGCTTACGCACTTACTACGCTGGCAAGTGGGCTGGCCGACCTCTACGTACCATTCCTCAACTAATCGAGGACGTAGCGACTTCAATAAGGGAGCATCACCATGGCAGCTACGGCAGGACGAGCGGGAGACAATTTCAATCTGTTTGGGACGGTGCCGGTTGCGGTCGACACGCTCAGTCTCGGAGTCTACGCCACTGGCGGTATTGCCGTGACTGGTGCGCTTTGGGGTTTGGCTGCAACTGGTGGTCCAGGAGCCACGAGTAACGGCATCATTGGTATAAGTCAGATTTCAGTCAACACGGCTGGCGCTGGTTATACCATTGTCTACAACGAGCAGACTGGTAAGGTCCAGGCCTATATCGCTGGTGCTGAAGTTGCAAACGCAGTCGATATGACCACCTTCATCTTCGGTGTCATCGTTTACGCCTCTGGCGAGTAATCTAATCCGGAAGGAAGGGAGAGTCGTTCTATGCCGATAATCCCTTCCACCTCCGTCCAAATCCCAAACCAAGTTCTTCCAACTCAGGGCGTAAATCCTTACGTCAACCAGATGAACTTCGGCCAGATGATCGGGCGAATCAATTCTGTGAATCCAGATGCGACGGCGATCGCCGGCCAATGGATCAACGACGCCGTCAGGACGATCTACGATCGCAAGACGTGGTACGGGCTATTCACTAAAGGCCAGGTTGTTTGCCCTGCCGCGATTGTTGGCGGTACTGCGGCGACGACGCTGGGATCGGCTTCAGTGGTGGGGACGAACACCGCATGGACAGCCGATGTAGTCGGTCGGCAGTTCCGTATCGGCTACAACAATCCTATCTACACGATCATCGGCGTGGACACAGTGAACCAGGTGTTGACGCTGGAGATGCCGTGGGGTTCGCCATCGGTTTCGAGCGGCTACTTCATCGCGCAGTACTATTTCAATATCGGGCCGAACATCAAGTACATCAAGACGATGGTGAATATGATTCAGGCGATCAAGATTCGCCTGAATCTGACCCAGGACCTCCTCAACAATATTGACCCATGGAGGCAGTCGGGCGGAGTTTTTCCGTGGGGCGTCGCTGCGGTGCCACCAGACTCAAACGGAAACTACATCATCGAACTCTACCCGTTGTCGTGGATTCAGCAGGCGCTTCCGTTTTTGGCGTACACGCAGCCGCCGAATCTGGTCAACGATTCGGATGCGCTCCCGCCTTATATACGGGCGGACGTGGTCATCAAGCACGCGATTGCCGAGGCTCTGATCTGGCGTGGCCCGAGGCAGAATCCGTACTACGATGCGGCGGAGTCTGCGCGCAAACGTGCTGACTTTGAGGCTGAGCTATTGAAGATGGCCGACAATGATGAGAACCTGTATCGAACGAATCTTATATATCCAGGCGAAGGTTTGCCGTACTATACCCCTGGCGGCGGTCTATGGGATGCGATGCATCCGATCATGGCCGGCGGAGGTGGTGGATGGGACGACTATTAATATGGGCGCGTTGACGTGTGATGAGTGCGGGGAGATCGTTTTTCGAGTTCGCTTTACGGCGGGTCGTTTTCTAGGCGTAGACTGCAGGTGCGTCCGCGAGAAGGTGGAAGCTACCTGCACCAACCCCTATGCCGACCTGACGATTCAGCATGTACACGACGAGCACGGGAAACCCATCCGAGTCACGAGTGCGCGTCAGCTCGGCGAGGCGGAGCAGCGTTATAACTTTGCGAGTGTTGTCCGCAACATGGACGCGAAGAATTTCAATGCTCCGCCCCAGGCGAGAAAACAGGGGATCAAGGAGACGTACCGAAGAAAGTTTCACTACAACGGGAGGTAGCCATGGCATATCAGCCATTTCGCAAGTTGGATGCAGGTAACGGCGTTGAGATTCCGGTGAACACGCACTCCGCGACGGATAACTTCTTCGTTGATCGCAGCCGTCTGCGGACAAAGGATTGCGTCGACTACGTCCCGAGCGAGAATCCGATGAAGATGGGAAAGTACGTGAAGCGCGTCGAGACTGCCTCGATTATGGACAACGTGCGAGCTTCGGTGGGGGATATCCGCGCTGTAGGCTCGTTCGAAAATCGGAAAGAGGGTGAGCGCCAATCCGACCTCGGCGACTGCTGCGCTCCTATGAGCTACGGTCGCAACCCGATTACCCGCCGGAGAGGTGATGACTAATGATTCGTCCATATAGGGGAATTCAGGCACTTGGGGCAGCGTCGCAACCAGTCTTCGGCACCACCATGAACGGGGCTGGGGTGCAGACACTCGACCCATACTCTCAAAATACGAATCCAGGCAGCAACCCGTCGCAGACCGTTCTGCCGGTGGTGTCGATCGTCGGCATGAAGACGGGCGATCATGTGCTTGTTGGGTTAAAGGCGGCCTTTGTTCCCGGCGGCGCGCTTGACCTCGGCATCATCGCTTCGATCAATACGGTAACCCCGTCGATCACAGTATCCGGCCTACTAAAGAATCACGCCAGCGGCGAGTATGTTGTGGTCAACGAAGACGCGATGAAGGTTTGGGTAGAGCCAGTGACGTCGACCAGCCCGATGTATCTGGGCAACGCCTCTACGGTCGCAGTTGGCGACTCGTCCGTTTTCTGGGTAGTCAACCTTCCGACAGGAGCAAACCCGTACCTCTCGGCAACTGACTTGGCGGACACGCTCAAGACGAGCGAGTTCTGGATTGACGGCACCAGTGGAGATACGTTTGTAGCAGGGTTCATGCAAGCTTGAGGTGATTCAAATGAAGGCGCTTCGAAAACTGTTTTGGTTCATAATCCTAGCGATTACCCCTGCAGTCTTCGCGGCGACAACGACTCTCTCTGCTACCGTAACCGACTCCGATAGTCAGGCGTGGGCGAACGGCACTTACGTGCTCACCTTTGTCTACAACCCGGCTGGCGGTGTCCCCGTAGTCGCGGGCCAGGCATTTACGCTCACCTTCTCCGGCACCCTCGATGGAACCGGGTCGTTTTCGCAAGTGGTGACGTCGACCACCGGAACGACTCCAGCGACGAACCCTCCGGCAAGCGGCTGGTCCCTCAAAGTCTGTCCTCAGATGGCGAACACGCCCTGCTACTCAACGACTCCCCTGGCGGTGACAGGGGCGTCTCAGAGCATCACAACCCAAATCAACGCAGTCATCGTGGCGCCGCGCATCGCTGTCAACAGTTTGGCTGGCGCGTACAACGACACTGAAGTCCCAGGCGTAGGCGGGAGCCAGTACTTCCGGGTCACTGACAACACCTTCCGATGCTTTACGACTGCGTGGGGATCTTGCGGTGGAACCGGAACCTTCAACCAGTTGTCCGGAGACGCGATCAGCGGCTCGACCGGTGGGGCGACCGAGGTCGTTGGACTAATCAATCACCTTTTGCCGTCTCTAACGACCGGCTACTTGAACTGGACGGGTACAGCATGGGCGCTATCGACGGTCACGGGCGGCCTAACGAGTTTCACCACTGGTAACCTATCCCCACTCTTCACGGCAGCTCTGGGGGCCAATCCGACGACCGCGCCGGCCTTGGCATTCACGGCTTCGACCGCGGTTCAAAATTCGGTGCTTGCGGGGCCTGCCACTGGCGGGACGGGGGCTTATAGCTTCCGTGCTCTTGTCTCATCCGACATCCCGAACAACGCTGCGAACACGTCAGGGAGCGCCGGCAGCCTCAGTGCAGCCCTAAGCTTGAGCGGCCTAGCATCGCAGGCGGCTAACACGGTTGTAGGCGCGATCGCCAGCGGGTCTCCATCTGCGCTGCCTATGCCGTCCTGCTCGACGGCTGGGAGTAGTGCCCTTATCTGGACGACGGGCACCGGTTTTGGCTGCAACTCGATTACTGGCGGCTCCATCAGTTTCCCGCAGACCGTGGCTGGCACGACCAACTCCGGCGGCATCCCATATTTCTCGAGCGCGACCGTGCTGACCTCATCGGCCGTACTTGCGGCAGGGCACCTTCTTCTTGGTGGTGGGGCTGGTGCAGCTCCAACTTCGGACGCCAACCTCGACGACAGCCAGACGACAGCAAACACGCTGACCTACGGTGGTGCCGGCGGTATCGCTTCGGCTGGCGGGTTTGCGTCGACGGGCAGCACGCAGGGAGCATTTGCTCTTGGCGTGGGATCGGGTACGGTTCCAACTACCCTTTTGCCGACCGCGTACAACGGCTGGATTGGCACCACTACTGGCACGCAAACCTACTTTCAGCAGATGTGTGCAGCCAGCCCGACAGCGGGGCAGGTGATGGCGTTTGCGGTTCCCGGTACGGTCAATGGAGTCACGCAGTCCGTATGTTCGTGGATCACTCCGGTTACAGCCTTCTCTGGACTGACGGGCAATCTCGGGACAACTCAGGGACCATCATCTTTGACCGGACTACTAAAGGATGCCGCTGGAAGCCTCTCGGCGGCCACGGCAGGTACGGATTACGTCATCCCTTCGGGCAGCATCTCTGGAACTGCGGCCAACCTTTCGGGAACGCCAGCTCTACCCAACGGCGTGACCGCAACCACTCAGACTGCTGGCGACAACTCAACCAAACTAGCGACGACAGCCTACACGAACATTACGCCGACAATAGTATCGACGAGCGGATCACCGCTAACGCTGACGGGAGTATCTGGCGTTTACGTCAATAATAGTGGGGGGGCTTTCAATTGGGTCGTCGATGCTCCCGTTTTAGGAAAGACGTATTGCTTTACAAATTATCCCGGTCAGACTGGTGTTCTAACGATCACGTCAACCACCAGCGTCTTTATCGCTTATGGGGGAACTAACGGAACGGTGACGACGGGAACGCTGGTTTCGGGCGGTGCAAAAGGTGATGCGCTTTGCATCGAAGGTCTTGACTCAACTCACTACAGCGCATTTGGGGCGGGATTTGGCGTATGGATAAACCACTAGTTCTTATCATATTGCTGGCGCTCTGCCTCCCCGCGAGAGCGCAGATGCTCTCCTACATTGTGAATATGCAGGGGGTTACCGGCATCGGCCTGATTGCGAATACCTCCTGCAACAACACGTCGAGCGGAGGAAACTGCACTACGAGCGCGGTCAACACTACTGGCGCAAATATCTGTATATGGACGGTCTCTGACTTCGGTTCGAACGGAACTGCCGGATCGGTTGCCGATCTCGCGGGCAACATCTGGTATGGACCCTACCTGCAATGCGATACGACCTGCGGCGGAGGAACCGAAAACAACCGCGTCTACTACGCCCCAAACCTAATCACAAATGCTTCCGAGACCTTTACATGGACTGGAACTACCTTTGCATCGAGCGCCATTGCCTGTTTCTCCGGGGTGGCTCACTCGGCTCCCATAGGCCAGTTCACGCAGGCTGGAGCGGCTACAAGTGTCAGCACCCTTGCAGCAGGTTCGATGACTCCGGTAAGCGCCAATAACCTTATCGTAACTAGTTGGGCGAATGGTTCGGCCACGGCAGGACCGACAGTCTCCTCTCCCTATACCATTACTAATTCACACTTCAATGTGTCGAACACGACCGCTTACGGGCTTGCCTATGATGTGCAGACTACCGCTGCGGCAATCAACGGAACATGGTCGTGGACTACGGGGGGTGTGGCGGCGGTGAACCAAGTTGGATTTCTGCCTGCGTCAGTTGGAAATACCTTCGATCTGTTCTTCAACTTCGAGACTTCAACTAGTGGTACGGCAATCACACAGCCTATTGCGGTAGCGAGTGCGGTGAGCGCGGGACAGTTGAATGGCGCATCGGGCAATTTTACAGTTCCAGCAACTACACCGGGGACACAAGAGATTTTATCGGCATGTCAATCGCCACCACAGATAACAGGAAAGAATATTGCTGGAACCTCGAACACCGACTCCTCCGGCACGAGAGGGCTGGCGAATATCACGGCAGCAGCCAACCTCTCCGCGCAGATGAAATACGTGATGCCGCTGGCGCTCCCGGCCAACCCTAATGTAATGCTGATTGCGGCATGGGATCTGCCCTTCATCGCTGCTGGCGAAACGGGAACGTTCTATTCGATGTTCGGGCCTAATAACGGCGGTGACTTTTCCTCGTTGATGCACCACAACGGGACGCTCTATGTCGAGACCCACCTGAACCTGAACGGGAATGATGACTTCGCAAACCCGGCTACAAGTCTGGGCGGAACGATCCCCAACGGGGCCTTCCAGTGGACGACCGGCTCCTCGACCACTTCGAACACGGTGGGGACAGGTGCACTAACCTTTACCACTGCGACATCGTTAGGCCTCGCTGCTGGCACTTGGGTGGAGATCGCAACCAGCAACAACCTTGGAACAGCGTCTGGGGCGATGCTGGCACAAGTCACGTCTGATACCGGAACGACGCTAGTAGTCAACTCGCATAAGGCTTACGGCAGCGGTACGGCGACAAGCTGGGTCATCATCCCCTGGTATTACATC
>Ga0302315_10000118_pt1 | contig 96307 bp, 82 predicted proteins | sample III_Palsa_N3_1_FD_200532 | JGI IMG/M metagenome (GOLD analysis project Ga0302315, IMG submission 200532) | Peat permafrost microbial communities from Stordalen Mire near Abisko, Sweden - III_Palsa_N3_1 | ecosystem: Environmental > Terrestrial > Soil > Palsa > Peat permafrost | place: Sweden...
CCTCCACCTGCTAAGATGGCAACATTAAAGACTGAACTTCGAAGCTATGGCCGACTAGGAGAAATAGCTGTACTTCAGCGAAGCATTTTGCCCCTTCTCCCAACAGGAGAACAAACAAAATTAACTACCCAAATAAAAATGGAAGGGACTACTTTGATGGGAGATATCTCTCAAATTTCTCAATTGATAAAGAAAGACCCTGCAGCCGCAAAAAGTATACCTATTGTACTTGATGCTCCAATTGGCGCTCAACTAACCGACTCACATGTACGTTTATTCCGAACAGAAGCGGCTCTCAGGGCAGATCTCAGCCAAGTTCTTAGGGATGAGCTTTATTTAGGAAGTGGTATAGTTGTTCCGGGCTCAAAGGAGGCAAAGCAGGTTCAAATCAATCTAAAAGAAAATCAAAGTGAGACAATGACACTCTCCTCGTTGGAAAAAAGCGAAGCTGCCGCATTGAAAGCTAAAGGAGTTTTTCATGGCCATCATCGTTAAAAAGTAAATTATTTTCCTATCGCGAGGGCCATCTCTAGTGGACCCTCGCAAATTCTCATGTCGAAATATTTTTACTGATTTCTCACCCTAAATAAATTCCAACAAGTATTTTTCTAATATTCAACAGCTTTATTTCACCCCTACCCTCTTCCATTAGTTAGTCAGGTGGAGTAGTATAAAAAGTATGAATAGAATTTAAATTTCGCAATTAGCTTGTAACCAATAAGTAAGCGAAAAAACGAAGTCCTGATATGTGTTTATAAAAAGGAAGTTCTAATAATAATTAAATTATAAAGTTATATGCCCAATGAAGGTACATTTAGCTTTAAAATAAAGTTTAAATTTTAATTAATTAAAGTGAGGAAGTATATTATGAAAACAACAATGAAAAAATTAAGCGTGATTATGCTTTTAGCAGGTAGTATAGGTTTGGTTGGTAGTGCTAATGCTGCTCTGACTCCTATTGCCGGTGGTAATACCGGCGGTAATACCAGTGCTATTTTACAACTGGTACGTAACATAAACGGGTTGCGCGTAACCGAAGCTGGTGATAATAGCAGTGCCAATTATGTTTTGGGAAAAATACCATCGCATCGAAGCCAAACAGTTTCACTACAAGATTTGTATAATCAATACAAAAAGGCTGCTGCTACTGCTCAAAGTCAAATCAAATTTGATCTTAAATTAATAAAACAATTGAAAGCTAAGCAAGGTGGCTCGGTTTATAATAATCGTAACAATGGTAATGGTAAAGGCTTTACAACCAACTTGCACTTCGGTAAGACATAAGTAGAAAAAACTATAAATTAAACTTCCCTTAAATGGGAAAATGAACGGTTAAATACCGCACTAATGCCAAGGAAAAACACTTGGCATTTTTTTATTTCATACCCTCAAAAAACTTTTTCACCCCATCAAACCAAGAACTGGCGCGTGGATTATACCGCATACTATCACCTGATAAACTACTATCAAATTTTTGTAATAATTCTTTTTGTTCACGCGTTAAATTAACGGGGGTTTCGATAGTAATATGGCACATTAAATCGCCATGGCCGCTACCGCGTACTGCTTTAACGCCTTTACCACGCAAACGAAATACGCGACCTGTTTGCGTTTCTGCTGGAATTTTTAATTTGACGCGGCCATCTAATGTTGGCACATCCAATTCCCCACCTAAAGTAGCAATACCAAAGCCAATGGGAACTTCACAATGTAAATCCTGACCATCGCGTTTAAATATGGCATGTTCACGCACATGGACCTGTACAAATAAATCCCCTGCTGGACCACCATGTAATCCTGCCTCACCTTCACCGGCTAAGCGAATACGATCACCACTATCAACACCAGCTGGAATTTTTACCGATAATGTTTTATTCCCTTGCACGCGCCCTTGACCTCGACATATAGTACAAGGATCAGCAATAACTTGACCGTTACCTTGGCAAGTAGGGCAAGTTTGGGAAATGGAAAAGAAACCTTGCTGCATGCGAACCTGGCCAGCACCACCGCAAGTAGCACAACTCTTTTTGCCAGAATTTTTCTTCGCGCCAGAACCATTACATCCTTCACAACGTAGTAAAGTGGGTACTTGAATTTGTAATGATTTGCCAAAAACGGCTTCTTCTAGTGTTAACTCAACGTTATAACGTAAATCAGAGCCGCGTTGTACATGGGAACGTCCACCACCTGCTCTGGCACCACCAAAAATATCGCCGAATAAATCTTCAAAAATATCACTAAATCCGCCGGCACCACCACCATGACCACCAAATCCAGCGTGTTGATTAACTCCCGCATGGCCAAATTGATCATAGGCTGCACGTTTTTGTGGATCACTTAAAATTTCATAAGCTTCTTTTGCTTCTTTAAATTTTGCTTCAGCGGAATCATCACCTTGATTTCTATCAGGATGAAATTTCATAGCAAGACGTCGGTAGGCTTTTTTTAATTCCTCGTCAGTCGCAGTGCGAGCAACGCCTAATATTTCATAATAATCACGATTTGACATGCAACAATACCTTTTTCTTTATTACTGGATCCCGGATAATAACAGCCACTAAATTCGTGCTTTGCACTCATTAAGTGGCTGTAATTTCCGGGAACCGCAAAATCGGTTCCCGGAATTGTAGGGTATCTTAGTGAGCAAAGCGAACTTAGATATCCTTAATATCCGGGATCCATCTATAACATCGATGATTTATTTCTTATCATCCTTCACTTCTTCAAATTCCGCATCCACTACGTCATCTTTTTTCTCGTGATTACCTGCAGCTTGTTCATGATGCTCACTGCCATCACCACCAGCAGCACCGCCAACCTCACCATATAATTGTTGAGATACTTTAGCCATGGCATCACTTAATACTTTGATTTTCGCTTCAATTACAGCTTTATCATCTGCTTTCATTGCATCTTTTAAGCCAGCAATAGCGCTTTCAACAGTTTGTCTATCCGTAGGATTAACTTTTTCACCTGCATCACTTAATGCTTTAGTTGAGGAGTGAGTTAAACTATCTGCTTGGTTGCGTACAGCCACTAATTCCTTGAATTTTCTATCTTCTTCAGCATGGGCTTCTGCATCTTTCACCATGCGTTGTACTTCATCATCAGACAAACCACTGGAGGCTTTAATAACGATAGATTGCGTGCGACCTGATGCTTTATCTTTTGCTGATACATTTAAAATACCATTAGCATCGATATCAAATGTCACTTCGATTTGTGGCATACCGCGAGGTGATGGAGGAATATCGGCCAAATCAAAACGACCTAATGATTTATTATCCGCAGCTCTTTCACGCTCACCTTGTAAAACATGCACGGTAACAGCAGTTTGATTATCATCTGCTGTTGAAAATACTTGTGATGCTTTGGTTGGAATTGTGGTGTTTTTATCGATCAATTTCGTCATAACACCACCCATGGTTTCAATACCTAAGGATAATGGTGTCACATCTAATAATAAAATATCTTTTACTTGACCGGTTAATACTGCACCTTGAATTGCAGCGCCGATAGCAACTGCTTCATCAGGGTTAACATCTTTACGTGGCTCTTTACCAAATAATTGACGTACCATTTCCTGCACTTTTGGCATACGAGTTTGGCCGCCGACCAAAATAACATCATCAATCTTGCTGATATCTAAACCAGCATCTTTTAATGCTGTTTTGCAAGGAGCAATCGTGCGTTGAATTAATTCATCCACTAATGATTCTAATTTTGCACGAGTAATTTTGATATTTAAATGCTTAGGACCTGTTGCATCTGCAGTAATATAAGGCAGATTCACATCAGTTTGTTGGTTAGAGGAAAGCTCGATTTTCGCTTTCTCGGCAGCTTCTTTTAAGCGTTGTAATGCAATAGGATCATTATGCAAATCAATGCCTTGTTCTTTTTTAAATTCACCTGCTAAAAATTCAATTAAACGCAAATCAAAATCTTCACCACCTAGAAAGGTATCACCATTGGTTGCTAGCACTTCAAATTGGTGCTCGCCTTCTACTTCTGCAATTTCAATAATAGAAATATCAAACGTACCACCGCCCAAATCGTAAACAGCAATTTTGGTATCGCCACGTTTTTTATCCATACCATAAGCAAGTGCTGCAGCGGTTGGTTCGTTAATAATACGTTTTACTTCTAAGCCTGCAATACGGCCAGCGTCTTTAGTTGCTTGGCGTTGCGAATCGTTAAAATAGGCAGGAACTGTAATAACAGCATCTGTTACTGGGTGCCCCAAATAATCTTCTGCTGTTTTCTTCATTTTAATTAATACTTCAGCAGAAATTTGTGGTGGTGCTAAATCTTTTGTTTGACCAGCTGGAGAAATTTCCACCCATGCATCGCCATTTTCAGCTCCGATAATTTTGTAAGGAACCATTTTAATATCACGTTGTACAACTTCATCGATAAACTTGCGACCAATTAAACGTTTAATTGCATATAATGTGTTTTTTGCATTGGTAATCGCTTGACGACGTGCAGATTGACCCACCAATTTTTGGCCATCATCTGTATAAGCAACGACTGATGGTGTTGTTCTATCACCCTCGCTGTTTTCTATTACTTTTACTACATTGCCCGCTTCTAAAATAGCAACGCAGGAATTTGTTGTTCCTAAGTCAATACCAATTGTTACGTTCTTGCTCATTACGATAATCTCCAATTATTAAATAATTAAACTCAGTTATTCTTTTGCCACAGGCAATCGCGATACCACAACACGCGCGGGGCGCAATAAACGGTCGTGAATCTTATATCCTTTTTGTACTACCATTATCACCGTATTAGCAGGCACTTCACTATTTTCTACCATTGATAATGCTTCCTGGTATGTAGGATCAAACGGTTGATTTAATGGGTCGACCGCTACAATACCAAATTTGGTTAAGGCATCATTAAACATTTTTAATGTTAAGGCAATTCCTTCGCGCGTTGCTTTTACCACTTCTTCATCGGTTAACGTATTAAACGCAATTTCTAAGCTATCGATGATGGGCAACATCTCATTAGCAAATTTTTCTGTATTATATTTATGCGCATTTTCTAAATCTCGGTCAGCGCGGCGGCGATAATTTTCTAATTCAGCCCTTGCTCTTACTGCGGCATCCCATTGCTTTTCTGCTTTTTGTTCTGCCTCTTGGCAACGAGCCACTATCTCGTCATAAACCTTTTGCGGCACATTACCTGGCGCCTCTAAAGTTGATTTTTCTTCATCCAAAATCACCTGTTCGTCGGTCGTATTATGTTTTTTGCCGCTCACTATTACCTCCGTTAATACCTTCTTTATTAGTTAATATGGGGGTTCATTGTTACGATTCAAGACACTGGTCACGATTTTTGCAGTGGCATCTACCATTGAGATAACCCGTTGGTAATCCATGCGTGTAGGACCAATAACTCCCAACACGCCAACCACCGTACCATTAATTGCATAGGGTTTAGTTACCACGCTGCAATCACCTAAAGCCGTGTAACCAGACTCTTCGCCAATAAAAATTTGTACGCCTTGCGCACCTATACATTGATCCAGCAGGTGCAGCATATCGCGCTTTTGAGTAAATGTATCGAATAATTGTTTTAATTTATCGACATTATCATAATTTACCAAACCTACTAAATTATTTTGCCCAGCTAAGAGATAATCAGCCTCTTGCTCAGGTTGTAAAACTTGTGCTGCGATATCAATCATCGCTTGCATTAATTTATTCATATCATCTTTATCACGACGCAAATCATCAATTAACTGCGATCGGACCGTCGATAAATCAACGCCAACATAATGGGCATTTACATAATTTGCTACCTGTTGCAACTCCGCTGCTGAATAAGTTCGTTGCGGTGTAATAACAAAATTTTGCACTTCATGTTGGTTTATCACTACGATAACTAAAATTCGTCCACCAGATAAAGGTAAAAATTCCAGTTGCCGTAATATGAACTGTTCACGGCGAGGCACAGTAATAATACCTGCCATATGAGACAATTCAGATAGTGATTGTGATGCGGCAGCTAAAACTCTGTTTGTATCTACTGTCATTGGAATTGAACGTTCTATTCGCTCAACAATACCTTTTTCCAAGGGTTGTACCACTAACATGGTATCAATAAATAATCGTAATCCTTGCGCCGTTGGCACGCGACCTGATGAAGTATGGGGCGAAGCAATTAAGCCTTGCTCCTCCAAGTCACTGAGGATATGGCGAATAGTCGCAGGACTTAGTGGTAATACCCCCTCACTGGCCAATGTGCGTGAGCCAACCGGCTGACCATCTTTTAAATAGCGCTCTATTAATACTTTTAAAAGGCAAGCCGCCCTGTCATTTACTAATTGTTGAACCATAATCTATACGAATCAGTGCTAAAACCTATCCACGAATTTTAGCACTCTTCTAGTGAGATTGCTAATGAGAGTTTATTCCGCTGGGGTCTTTTCAGCCTGCTTTAAGCCATCGGGTGGAAATGGGCTAACTGTTCCCTCAGCGGGTGTTTGCCTTTCTCCCTCTGGAATGGGATAAAATGGGGTACGAGAAGTCGTTGGAAGAGTATCTTCGGGTATTTCTAAAGGTGGGGTAGTGTCAGCATTGAGGTATACTAACTCACCCTCTTCGCTAAATGTTTGGCAGCCTGATAAAGTGAGCAGACTTAATGTGAGTATGAATAATCGTCGTAACATGGTTTTTCCTGTTGTTGTAATAACTTTGCAATAGAGAATACTAGCATCCTAGCTATGGATCCCGGATATTAAGTGTATCTAAGTTCGCTACGCTCACTAAGATACACTACAATTCCGGGAACCGAAAATGCTGCAATATTCCCCACAAAATGTAGACTATACGGTTCCCGGAAATTACAGCCACTTAATGAGTACGTAACATGAATTTAGTGGCTGTTATTATCCGGGATCCAGTTGATCTCAATTCAATATAACTCTCAAACAACTAATCCAAATTCCCTTATCGCACTCAACACAGTCTCTTCATGGCGCTTTGCTAATGGCGTCAGTGGTAAGCGAATTCCCGATTTTATTAATCCCAGTTGCTGTAATATCCATTTAACGGGAATAGGGTTTACTTCAACTCCCACCACTTTATGCAACAATTGTAATTTTTTATCTAATTGTTTTGCGCCAGCTACATCCCCACTTATCGCAGCCTGACACATAGCATGCATATGAGTAGGAGCAATATTCGCTGTGATAGAAATAACTCCTTTAGCGCCTTGTAACATTAAATCACACGCTGTAGCATCTTCACCACTATAAATATCAATCTCACCTTGTACAAGATTTAATAAATCTTTTAAACGCGATAACTCTCCTAAACCTTCTTTCACACCAACAATATTAGAAAATTTTGCTAAACGTGCAACTGTTTCTGGCAACATATCACAACCCGTACGCTTAGCTTGGTTATACAAAATTAAAGGTAATGGAGCCACTTTTGCGATCGCTTGAAAGTGCAAAAAAATTCCCTCCTGGGTGGGGCAATTATAATATGGCACTGTAAGCAAACAGGCATCAACACCTACATCCATGGCAGCTTTAGTTGCTGCTATTGTTTTGGCCGTGCAGTTAGTGCCTGTTCCTGCTATAACAGGAATACGACCTTTGACCTGATCGACGGTTAAGCGAAATAAATTATTTTTTTCTTCATCGGTTAATGTAGGTGATTCACCTGTTGTACCTGAAACAATAAGTGCATTTGTTTTATTTTCTAAATGAAAATCAACCAAATGACGCCATGCGGCTTTATCAATACTGCCATCATCCATCATTGGTGTAACCAATGCGACCATACTACCGTGAAACATAGCAAACTCCTGTATTTTCCTATTTTCGATGATTTTCTCTACACCGTCATCCTCGCGAAAGCGGGGATCCATACGATGCTTAATACGCGATGGATCCCCACTTTCGCGAGGATGACGGTGTAGAGAAAATGGCTCCCCATTTTTTAGTATGAGTAGTTATACCCACTATTTTACTTACTCAATAAATTAACCAATATTTGTTCATAAATTTGAGTTAATTCTTCTAATTCTTCTATTTTAACGCTCTCATTGATTTGATGAATTTTATCATTGGTCGTACCCAATTCAATGACTTGTGCACCTGTTGGAGCAATAAATCGTGCATCAGAAGTGCCACCGCCGGTAGATAATTCTGGAGTTTTGCCATTTACACTTTGTATGGCGTGATTTACTGCAGCAATTAATTCACCCGGTTGTGTTAAAAAGGGTTTACCTGATAATTCCCATTTTAGCGTATGTTTTACCTGATGCTTATTCAATATAGCTGCAAATTGTTGTTCAATTTGCTCAGCAGTCAATTCTGTTGAATAGCGAAAACTAAAAGAGGCTGTTAATTCACCAGGTATTACATTTAAAGCACCTGTACCTGCTTGAATATTAGCGACTTGAAATGTAGTTGGTGGAAAATGCCCATTTCCTTTATCCCATTGATACTGACTTAATTCAGTCAATGCCGGCACAATCATATGAATAGGATTTAATGCTAATTCAGGATAAGCCACATGACCTTGTATGCCATGTACGGTTAAATAGCCTTTTAATGAACCACGTCGACCATTTCGAATCATATCCCCTACATTTTTACTGCTCGATGGCTCTCCCACCACACACCAATCAATTTTTTGTTGTTCTTTTTGTAAATAATCAACAACAACGGGTGTACCGTTCATATATTCTGAGCCTTCCTCGCCACTGGTAATTAAAAAACCAATGCGCCCCTCATGCTCAGGATTTTTTTTAATAAATTGTCCTGCTGCAATAATCATCGCCGCTAATGCGCCTTTCATATCTTGAGCGCCACGACCATGCAAATAATCATCAATAATAACGGGATTAAATGGTGGATTTTTCCATTGATTGGTATCACCTACTGGTACAACATCCGTATGACCAGCAAAAACAAATAAAGGCCCTTCTTTACCATGTTGTGCCCACAAATTATGGACATTACCCGCTGGTAAATGCGTTACCTCAAAACCAAGCTGCTCCAATTGCGTAGCAATGATGCTTTGACACTCCGCATCTTGTGGTGTGACAGAAGGACAGCGCATTAATGCTATAGCAAGTGCTAACGTAGGAGATAAAGTCATATTCCTTATTCTCCACGCAGTAATGCATTAATACCTACTTTTTCACGCGTTTTTGCATCAACTGTTTTTACAATCACAACACAATAGAGGCTATAACGACGATCATCGCTGGGTAAATTGCCTGGTACAACAACGCTACCAGGGGGAATATAACCATAGGTAATTTCATCCGTTTGGCGATTATAAATACGCGTACTTTGGCTAATATAAACACCCATAGATAATACGGAGCCCTCGCCGACGACCACACCCTCAACAATTTCAGAACGAGCGCCAATAAAACAATTATCTTCAATGATGGTTGGATTTGCTTGTATGGGTTCTAATACTCCACCAATCCCAACACCACCTGATAAATGCACATTTTTACCAATTTGGGCGCAAGAACCAACAGTTACCCAAGTATCGATCATTGATCCTTCCCCGATATAGGCACCAATGTTAACGTACGATGGCATTAACACGGTATTAGGGCCAATATAAGCTCCAAATCGAGCCACGGCAGGAGGGACGATACGTATTCCCAAACCGGTAAATTCAGCAGGATGCATATGGCCAAATTTCATGGGTACTTTGTCATAATATTGGGTAAATCCGCCTGGGATCGGCTGGTTGGCTTGTAAGCGGAAAGAGAGCAATACTGCTTTTTTTAGCCATTGATGTACTATCCAATCGCCATTAACCTTTTCAGCAACCCGTAAGCGCCCTTCATTTAAGCTATCCATAGCTTGCGCAACAGCTTGTTGTAGAGCAGGCTCAGCATTTGTTGGAGTTAAGGTGTTAATTCGGTTAAACCCTTCTTCAATAATGCGTTGAGTATCCATAAAAAACTCCTATCCTATTAAGTGATTTGGATAATTATATCGTAGCTAACAGGATAGTGATAGGAGGATTTAAGGGTTATCCAACCCCACTCCAACGAGCAGCTTGCTGGCGCACCACCTCTTGCAAACTGCCATCTTGTTGGTAAACAGCACGTAACCAATTACTGTCACTTTCATTTTGCTCTACGCGGGTACGTAATTCTGATAGCAAGGAATAACTCTCGAACTTATCATTACCTTGTTGTAATCGCGCTATAGTCTGCAAAATATCATCTTTCAACGAGGAGTAATTATTAGCAATAGGATCAATAATAATCCCCTCCAAGCCAAATCGACAGGCTTGAAAACGATTATAATTGTAAGTTACATAAAAAGAAGGTTCAGGAATAGCAATGTTATTCTCGAAAATATCTTGTGCCAATAATTGCGCATAAGCAGCTAATAATGCGGCTGTTCTAAGTGATAATGGCGTATCACACACGCGAATTTCAACGGTGCCATATTCTGGCTTTGGGCGAATGTCCCAATAAAAATCCTTCATACTAGCGACAATGCCTAATATTTGCATGCTTTCAAAATAGGCATTAAAGGCTTGCCAATTTTCCGTATAAGGCATATGTCCACTGAGCGGGAACGCATTAATACTTGTTAATCGTGACGATTGAAATAAAGTATCGACTCCCTGATAAAATGGCGATGAGGCGGATAATGCAATAAAATGTGGTATATAACGCGCCAAACATTGTGCTAATAAAATCGCATCATCACTGTCTTTACACCCGATATGGATATGTTGGCCATATACGGTAAATTGCTTGGCCAAATAGCCATATAATTCTGAAACCAAACGATATCGCTCATGAGGGAAAATTTCTTGTTCATGCCAATATTGAAAAGGATGTGTCCCACCACCAGCTAATGCCAAATTAAGTTTATCAGCGCATTCTATTAACAAACTTTGAATGGCTTTTAAATCTTCATATAACTCATGGGGAAAGTGATGTACCCGTGATGCAATTTCAATCATACTCTCAGTGATTTCAGGTTTAATATCAAAATCATGCTGTTTTTGTTCTAACACCATCAATAAATCGCTAGCACCACGCGTTAAATTATAATCGCGGCGATTAACAATTTGCAGCTCTAATTCAACACCAATAGTTAATGGTTCAGAAGGTTGAAATTGCAGCATAGTTTATTCCTTAATTAGTTTGCTCTCTCCACTTGATATGAGTGTCTTGCGTGTAAAAATAGGGCCAATAATTTCTAAAATGGCAACTACTGAGATAAGTAATGCCGCAAGTTGCCCGCTTAATACAGGGTAGCTACTTAATGTGTGATAGACCATGACAAGAGAAATTCCAGATAGTGGTAATAAACCTGCGCCCAAACAAAAACCTTTTTTATAAGTCATACCATTATATTTCGCTAATAAACTCGTAGTAGCCGTCATGACTGAAAAACGAATTAAAATAAACAGTAGGGTTGTCGGTAATAATTGCGGGATATATTGCAGTTCCAACTTTGCCCCAACAAAAACAAAGAAAATAATATAGAACCATTTGTCTAGCACATTAAAATCAGGCTCAATAATGTTATACGCTTTATCAAGGTTACGGCTTGCCATACCAAAGCTTAATAACACGACAAACGATGAGAAAGCAAATAAATAGCTAAATCCTATTGCCAAGATAATAAAGCCTATTATTAGTAAGGTGTGGCCTACTTGTGATTTTATCAATAGGCGCGTTAAAGCGATGGAACACCAGCCTAATAGCAGCCCTAACAATATTGAACCAGCAACCAAATAAAACGCATGGAAAATCCATAAAAAGTCACTTGTTTGATAATCCATGTGCAATAGGGAGAAATATAAGGAAAAAATGAGAAATGCTAATGCGCTATTAATAGCAACAATGGTAATAAGCCTATCGGTCATCTGCCCTTCTGCTTTTAATTCACGCACAATCGTTAGAATGACCGCTGGTGATGTTGACATTCCAATGGCTGCGGCGATACCAATAAGTGGCGTATTGTAATCCAAATAAAATAAAAAAATCATTAATGCCACAAAGGTTGCAAAACTTAATGTCAATGCCGTAATTAACAGCCATTTTTCTCGTAATAACCAGCGATAATCTACACGGCGACCAAGTTCAAAAATTATTAACGCCAATGCCACATCAAAGAAAAATTTAAATTTATCAAGCATCTCGTTATCAATAAGCCCTAAACCAGGAGGCCCTATCAATAAACCAGTAGCAACATAACCTAGTAATGCAGGCAGTTTGGTGTAACGTTCAAAAAAATTGGCAATTAACAAGCTAATTATTAGCACTAAGCCGATGGCAATAAAAATATTCATCGATAAGGGAAAAATAGGCAGGAGTCTCGCATCTAACATCGCACTCTCCGTTAATTGCTAACTGTTTTTTACTGTAAAAAAATATTTACAGTAAATTAATAGTAAATGGTTTGGAGATAATTAGCAAATTATGGTGCGGCTCCCGTTTTTAACCCCTCTCCCACAAAGGAGAGAGGTTAAGTCACCAAAAAACACGTCGATCTTTCAGCCCGAGAGAGTTCGTGGAGAGGGGAATAAAATTACATCAATTCTTCTAACTCTTCTTGCTGCATGAAATTCAAAATGCGCTGGCGCTGTGTAGCAATGACTTGTGGGGTTAATGGATTATGTCTTTCATCAACTATTTCTGCATCAAGACATTCTGCTAAACGGCTAGCTGTTTCTAGCATTAATTCATATACATTGAGAGGATCATCAACACTGGATAACAGAAAAAACATTGTCACACCTGGCGTGCTGAAATTATCGGCATCTTTGACATTAAAAATACCTGGCTCAACTGCAGAGGCCACATTAAATAATATATTGCTTTTTAATTGATGACTTTCATGACGATGGAAAATACCTTTATCACCAAAACGCAATCCTAAAGACGTTAATAAACGTATTAAGCTGCGACCTTCATATTCCAAATCATCTTCAGCTAATACATGCAGTATCATCACGCCATCTTGTTTAGGCTTGGCAACAGGTTTTTCTGCAGTATATGAGGGTGGTTGTTTTTGATCATAAGAAGAAGAGGTTATTATGTCATCATCATAATTAGCAGTTAGCAACCCATCATCACTATCAAAATCATCAAATAAAATATTAGGCTCTTCATGCTCTCGTTTTTTGGTCTTTGCACGTGGCTCTGGTTGGGATGCTTCCAACAAATCAGGACCCTCATCAACCAATAAAATATCATCTAAATCGGCTGATAATTCATCGATAGGTTTACCATAATTATGGCTTTGTCCACGTTCAAAACGCTTTTCTTGTAACTTACGCTTTTTACGGTTTCGACGAAATGCATCGATCGCTATGAACGCAATAATAATTCCACCAATAATTAACAGAATGGTGCGTAAACTAATACTCATCCTTAATACCCCCTGTTTAGGCTAACGCCATTTCAGCTGCTTCATCAACGTCAACTGAAACTAATCGCGAGACACCCGCTTCTCGCATCGTAACACCAACCAAATGTTTTGCAAGCTGCATTGTCACTTTATTGTGAGTAATAAATATAAATTGTACCGATTTTGACATTTCTTCTACTAAACGGCAAAAACGACCCACATTTGCTTCATCCAAAGGCGCATCTACTTCGTCTAGCATACAAAATGGTGCGGGATTTAGGCGGAATAAAGAAAATACTAACGCCACTGCAGTTAGTGCTTTTTCACCACCAGATAATAAATGAATGCTACTATTCTTTTTACCAGGTGGTCTTGCTATCACCGTTACTCCGGCATCTAGCAACTCATCACCAATTAATTGAAGATAGGCCTCACCGCCACCAAACATGCGGGGGAATAATTCCTGCATACTGGTATTGATAGCATCAAAGGTCTGTTGAAAACAATCCCGTGTTTCTGCGTCAATCTTTTCGATAGCAGACTCTAAGGTAGTAAGCGCTGCTAATAAATCATCATTTTGTTGATCTAAATACAATTTACGCTCACTTTGCTGCTTAAACTCTTCGATAGCCGCTAAGTTAATAGCGCCTAAACGCGAAATTTGCTGTTGAATGGTTTGCAGCTCACGTTCCCAAGCACTAATTTGCGCCTCTTCAGGAAGTGTTGCGATAATGGATTTTATAAACTCTTCTATAGGTTGGGCTTCTATCGATTGGACTTCTAAAGATTGTGATTCATCGAAAGATTGTGATTCATCGGTCGTTTGTGACTCGGTTAATTCAGCAGGTTGAGCTTGTAACTCCAATAAACTTTCTTCAATAGTTTCTTTGCGCACTATTTGTGATTGCAAATGTAATCGTAACGCTTCAAGCTGGCGACGCGCTTCATGACTTTGTTGCTCAATAGCATGACGTTTTTGTTCTAATTGTCGTAGCTGTTGTTGAGCCTGTTCCATTTTTTCACGCGATTTTTGTAATGATTGCTCTTCTTGTAAGCGAACTTCTAATAAACTCTCTAATTGTTGTTTAGAATGCACTAAAGGATCATCTAATTGTGCTAGTGATAATTGTAACGCTTCGCCACGTTGAGTTAATTCGTGTAATTGTTGCTTGGTACGAACGATATTATTTTGCAAGCCATCATATTGCGCCTGCACACTGGTAAAGCGAATTTGCACTTGCGTTAATTGTTCTTTGTGTTGATGTGCTTGCGCTCTAGAGCTGGTAATTTCTTCACGATTTTTTTCACGTAATTGCGATAAATGTTCTCGCTTTTCTGTTTGATTTGCCATATTTTCAACGGCAGATTGTAACTGTGTACGAGCATCTTTAATCTTATTTTGTAGCAAAGCACCTTGCTGAGTAATTTCTGCTAACTCTTTTTCAATCACTTGACCACGATGTGATAATTGTTCAAGACGTGCCTGTTGTGCTTTTTGTTGTGCTACCATTTCAGCATATTGACGGCGCCATTGCGCAATTTCCGCCATTAATGCATCGCGGGCTTCTTCAATTTGACGCAGTTTATTTAAGCCCTCTTCAGCTTCGTTTAGTAAATTATCGGCTTGTTCTTCTTGCGTTGCAATTTGCTCACTTAATTTAGCAAGCAATTTTTCACGCGCAAAAACACCCGCTTTTTCATCAGATACTTTACCTAAACGTAACCACTGTGGACCTAACCAAATGCCATCGCGAGTTACTAGCGATTCATGAGCTTGTAATTGAGAAATGGCAGCAAAAGCGTCTTCAATAGTATCAACGCAATATATGCCATATAGCAAACCAAGCATATTGTGTTGCGCTTGCACTTTAGTACTTAAAGGAATCAGGTTATGCGTTTGTGTTACTGATACACTATCTTTTTGAGCTGTAACTAAAGCCACAGCTTCTTTAGGAAGCTCATGGAGTGCAGGTTGTAGTGTTTCTAATGCATCAACGCAAATTGCATTTAAATAATCTTCTAATACCACCTCAACCGCTTTTTCCCAACCACTATCTACTTGTAATAATTGCGCCAACCGTGGTTTATCAATCAAACTATGCTGAGATAGCCATTGCGCCACCTCACCCTCATGATGTTCTAATGCAGCTTGCTGTAAAGCCTCTACAGAAGCATATTGACCGCGTGATTGTTGCAGCTGTTCACGAATAGACGATAAAGCGTTATCAATTTGTTGGTTATGCTGACGTTGCGCTTGCATTTGCTCACCATTAGCGGCAAGTGCTTCTTCTTTATCTGCAACCTGATTATCAAGCGCTGCTAATTGCTGCTCTAACACAGCTAAAGCGCGTTGTAATTCGTGATGTTGTACTTGTTGTTGTTCTTGTGTTAAACGGGTTTTACGCTGCTCCAAATTTTGAGTTGCTTGTTCCCAATGGGTAATATCAGCTTGAAAACGTGTCGTTTGTTGTGTGGTTAGTGATGATTGCTGGTTAAACTCATCCCAATCGTGTTGCCATTGACGCATCGCCTGTTCGTGACTTTCGGCTAACTCCAATGCATCTTGGTATATTCGTTGTAACTCTTCTTGTTGTGGGTTTAACAGTGTTATTTCTTCTTCCATACCACGTTTGGCTGTTTCATCACGTTCTAATTGTGCTTGTGCAATTTCGTATTGACGTTGGTTTTGCTCATTATCTTGTAATAACTGAACACTACGCTCTTGTTGATGCTTAATCGCTTGCTCAATACGGGCAATATCAGCACCAAGGCTATAAAAACGTCCTTGCACGACTTGGAAATGATTATTCACTTCATCATATAGCACGCGTTGCTCTTCCAAGGCGGCATCAGTGCCGTACAAATCAGCTTGTTGTTTTTCTACTAAGATTTCCCCTTCTTGCAATGCCGATTTACGCACAGTAATTTCTTTTTCTAATTCTTGCCAATGCATTACTTTTAATTGCAATTCGAGAGTGTATTGATCTGATTTTAATTGTTGATAACGTTGTGCTGCTTGCGCTTGAGCATCTAAACGGGTTAATTGACGACCTAATTCATCACGCAGGTCATTTAAACGCTCTAAGTTCTCACGAGTATGGTTAATGCGTTGTTGCGTTTCTTTACGGCGTTCTTTGTATTTTGAAATACCCGATACTTCTTCTAAATAGACGCGTAACTCATCTGGTTTTGCTTCAATAAGACGCGAAATCATACCTTGTTCAATGATGGAATAGCTGCGTGGGCCCAAACCAGTACCGAGGAAAATATCAGTAATATCGCGTCGTCTGCAACGGGTGCCATTTAAATAGTAGTTAGATTGTCCATCGCGAGTTACTAAACGTTTAACCGAAATTTCGGCATAACTTGCATAAGCACCGCCTAAGCTGCCATCACTGTTATCAAATACGAGTTCTACAGAGGCTTGTCCTACTGGTTTGCGCGCGGTTGATCCATTGAAGATCACATCGGTCATCGCTTCACCACGAAGGTTTTTAGCAGAGCTTTCACCCATTACCCAACGTACCGCATCGATGGTATTGGATTTGCCGCAACCATTAGGGCCTACAATACCGACTAAATCACTCGGAAAGTGAACGGTCGTTGGATCAACAAACGATTTAAAGCCAACAAGTTTTAACTTTGTTAAACGCATGAATTGGTATCTCTAAAGAAAGATAAAAAATATATTGGCAGTGTAGCATGAAATAATGGTGCCCGGGGCCGGAGTCGAACCGGCATGGGATTACTCCCGAGGGATTTTAAGTCCCTTGCGTCTACCTATTCCGCCACCCGGGCGATGGAGGTAAATTTGGAGGCTGGGAACGGAATCGAACCGATGTCCGCGGCTTTGCAGGCCGCTGCATAACCACTCTGCCACCCAGCCGAAACAGCAGTTAACTCTTTCCTAACCGTCTCTATTAATTTTTAAACACTACAATTAAAAAAAGCTCCAGTCAGCTGGAGCTTTGCTTAACTTGGAGCGGGAAACGAGATTCGAACTCGCGACCTCAACCTTGGCAAGGTTGCGCTCTACCAGCTGAGCTATTCCCGCGTAATACAACTACCATACAATAGGTCGGCATTTTAACGTGAGGGGTTGGGAGCGTCAAGCGGTTTTTGTATTAACTTTTTTTAGCTTGCTTTCTATAATCGAAATTGAACGTATTTTTCAATTGTAAAAAGCCTTTGCCTCATATGATTTGTTCAAACTTTGAACAAAAATGTTGACCCTGCCCTTCCCTCTATTCAGTCCTCTCTATCGAATAAATGAATGGCGTCTTGCTAATTCAGGCGCATATTCATTAATAAGCGCCTGTCGCTGCTCCATTCGAACTCTATAAAGTGCCGCGAATGCTAACTTTTCCCTTTCCACACTAATTTCCCCTGTGATATTAGCCTTTAGCAAGCTGGTGGTTGTATTACCTGAGAAAAAAAGATATAACCCTCGCATCATACCATTTGCAAGATCATTACCGTTGCCAATAGCTATTTTATTAAAAACAGCAAACGATTTTCCAAGGGTACCATCACCAAATTTTCCCTCATACCAATCAGCAGATGCTCCCCCAATTAAGCTGCCAACAAGAATCTCTCGGGAGCGAATCATTGGGAAATCAACGTTTTTAAAGTTCGCTTCTAGTTTAGCTAACGAATCATCATTAAAGGATTGTGCTGGATGACAATATTCATTAACTGCATGCACAGGCAACTTATGCTGATTTTCGCCTACCCCTATTATCCAACTATCAGGCCGCGGTACAGGAGGTCTTACAAAAGGCGCTGCCTTATTCCAATTGTCATGGTAATCTTCATATGCTTTTATCAGTGGGCTCCAATCAGCATGATAACCATGTTCCGCAACCCAGGAGGCTTGCTTCATCGCTTCAAGTTGTCTTTTAATTTCAGCAGCCTCTAAATGCCCTTTAGTCTGAATCATTCGCCACATACGCCAATCTAAATACCAAACTGCACATTGAAAACCGGTGATCCCTTTAAATTCACGACCCGATGAATCTGTAACATCTGCAGTAGCTAAGGCAAGAGAAGGTCTCTTTATTAACATCTTTTGTGCTTGTTCTTGGTTTCCACTCACCACATGCTGTAAAAATTGTCGTACCTCGTCATCAGGATTTGAAGAAGCAACAGAAAGTCGTAATGGGACTGCCGTACTTGATCCAAGTGCTGGGCTTGATGAGCTTGCTGATGCTGCTGATCCTCTTGTTACCTCTGTTGTCTCTGTCTCTGCTTCTGCCGCCTCTGCTTGCGCCCCCTCTTCGTCATTTGTTGAGAAGCTCCTTAAGGGTATACCGCTTTCATCGACAGAAGTAAGCGAAGGTGTAGTTGATGAGCGATGAGAAAATGTTGCACTAACAGCAGAGCGGATAGATACAGCATCGCTGGCTCTTGGCCGAGCCAGGGCAACTACTATACCCAATTTGCTTAATCGCGCTTGGTAATTTCGCCATTTTTGCTTAGTTTGTTCTTGACTGTTTTCATATAAATGTAACAGCATGCTTTCTAATGGAGGGAAGGGGCTTTCCATATGATCTTTTAAAAAACCCCAAAAAGGTTGTGCATTTTGTTGTGCAATATAAAAATCAAGTATTCTTTTAAAAATGGTTTTTTGTGATTCTCTATCCAAAGAATCAAAAAGATTTTCATATTCTTTATTAATACGAGCAACTTGTTGTGTAAGCCATGTTGTATCTGTAAAAGAAGAAGAAATTCCAGCTAACAAACCAAAATATTCATTTAAAGCATCAGTTTTTTGTTTGGGATTTTGTCTACTAAAATTAGCCCATCTTAAGTTCTCTACCGATTTTAGACCAAGATCATTCGCTTCTTTTTGGGTTGGCAAATATTGAGGTGGATATTTATTATCATAACGCATACCCCATGTTGTAGTACTTAATCTAATTTGGTGTTGCTCAAATGCATACACCTCTCGCCCAGCAACAACATGAACAGAACGACATAAGGCACCCTCAAGAGTCCAACTTTTGTTAACTCCATCACTTGTCTTCAGCACAATTTTCCCAAAAACTTGACCACTATATTGTGCATCCATTTCAGAGGGAACAGCATATTTTACAAGTCTATTGATTTTTTCGTCTTGTGTGAAATTAGCAGGAATATTCCCTTTTTCTATGCCTTGAATAATAGCTGTTTGGAAAAAGGCTAATAACTCCTCTACCCCATGCGGGCTTTGTAAAGCACATATCAGTTTTTCAAAACGATTAAATAAAGCAATTGCTACTTCTTCAGCAAGAACTAAAAATTGCTCTTCACTTTTTGCATAGATCGCCATTTTTTTAGCGATATCTATTCGAGCCTGCTTCTTTTTCGCTTGAAGCGTTGTATAAATAAGAAAAGCACCTTGCACTCCAGTGCTGGTAAGTTCTTTAGCAATTTCCGCACTTTCACTTCCCAAAGAAGATGTTGCCACATCAATGAGTTGATTGGTTGCTGTCTCGGCGAGAGTTTTAGCAGCACTACCGCCCATTTTACTTTTAAGATTATTCCACCAGGTGTCATCGGCTGCAAATTGTTTGTACACAAGATAGGTTTCTAAAAATTGATGCTTAAAGGTTGAAACAAAAAATTCCATTGCAGCTTGATTTTCAGGAGACCTTGCTTTAAGTTTTGGATTTATTTTGTTTTCTTTTGTCGACGATGCTTTTTGTTGATCAGAATTTCCCCAGTTTAGAGTAAGACCAAGCGATTCCAAGTAAGATAACATCAGTAACCTCCATTTATCAGTTGTGCAATGCATGAAAATTTAAACATTTTTTATTCTATGAAATATAAAAAATGCTTTTTCTTTGAGGCAATAATCTACGGCTGGTTGCTTTTTGTTTTTTTATAGTGCGCTTTCTTGAATATCTTGTCAAAAAAAATTTAGCAATAAATTTTATTAGTTCAAATAATTAATAATATTTTGAAAAATTCAATTAATAGAAAAATTGAATTCGCACAAATTTAGATCAAAAACAATCTGTGAAACTTACTATTATTTATCAATTAAGAAGTGGAAATCTAAGATAAGGAGGCCGTGGTAATAATACTGGGCCTCGATAATAGAGAGGGGAATCAGATAAATTCCTTATCCGCGATTAACAGAACAGTTATAAGCTTGATACATCCGTTGCCCATCACGAATCTCAGAGGCAGGCGCAACTGCATTAGCACCCATTTCAACAGCAAAGTTGCGGGCTAATATGTTGAGTTGCTCTTCCATTTTTTCACGGCTTTGTAAATTTTCTGCTCCAGACCAAACTGAGACATTGGTTCTACCTACGTAGGCACAACCTGCCAAAGCTTGTGTGTTGGGTGCAACAAAAACATTTTGTGCTTGGGGTTCTAATTCCACAAAGGAACAAGCAGACAGAGTCAAAACTACGCCTACAAGAAGCATCTTTTTATTCAATAAAACCATTTTCCATCTCCTGAAAAACAAATAGCTAGGATTGTATATTCTGGCTTAAAACTAAGTCACAGTTGGTGGGAATAATAAATCAATCAGCGCTTTTCGTCTATACCCGTCGCCAATGGCAACATTATGCTTGCCACTTTGCATCGCCTGCATCCAGCGGACAAGTCGCGGAATGCAGGGAACGTCGATTGTTTTTTTAACCCCTCTCCCCTTGCGGGAGAGGGAAATGCAAGCGCAGTTTGCGAGGGTGAGGGGAAGCTACGAAGAAAGAAACTCAAGTTCAATGACTAATCTTTCTACGTAGAAAGATTCCCCCTCACCCGCCCGCGCTAAAGCGCGGTCGACCTCTCCCACAAGGGGAGAGGTTAAGTCACCACGATCCCTCAGCAGCATTCAGGCTAAGAGTTTGCATCCTTAGTCAACGTTAAACTTGGCCAGGCAGCGCGCAAATAGAGCCACATTGACCATAACGTTAATATGGCAGCCAGGTAGACCATCACATAACCTGTCATCACTAAAGGATTATCAAAGGAGTCGATTTTTTTGGTCAACAATAATACAAAGATAGATATCATTTGCAATGCGGTTTTGCATTTGCCGATATAAGAAACAGCAACATGCGCGCGCTTGCCTAATTCTGCCATCCATTCACGTAGTGCCGACACCATAATCTCGCGACAAATAATAACGGATGCGGGAATAGCTAGCCAAGGCGTACCATGTTTACCTACCAGTAACACTAAAGCAACGGCAACAATGAGTTTATCTGCGACAGGATCAAAAAATGCACCAAAAGGAGTTTCTTGGTTTAATTTTCTGGCAAGGTAACCATCGATCCAATCGGTAAATGCAGCAATGGCAAATAAAACAGCGCAAAGAATATCAGACCAGTGTACGGGTAAGTAAAAAATAATGACAAACACAGGAAGAATTAATATTCGAAAAAGGGTAAATATATTTGGCAAATTAATAGTCACTATTTTTTCCTCTAGGAAAGATCCATTTAAAAGCTCTCCCCTCTCTCACCTTGTAGCAGAGGGGCCGCGGAAGAGGGTCCGAGCAAATACTTTCCATAGTATACCTAAATTTCATCAATTATCATGCAGCGCTGCAGCTATTTTTTTTGCCAATGAAATACTAATGCCTGGCACTTTCGCTAATTCTTCAACATTTGCTTCTTTAATAGCCTGTAATCCACCAAAACGCAACAACAACTCACGGCGTCGTTTGGCGCCAATACCAGGAATTTCTTCCAGTGTAGAAATCTTTCTTGCCTTGCCGCGTCGCAATCTGTGGCCTGTAATCGCAAAACGATGTGCCTCATCTCGAATGTGTTGGATTAAATGTAATGCTGGATGATGCGTAGCTAACTGTATACTATGTGCAGCATTATCAAGCCACAACGTTTCTAAACCGGGTTTACGCCCTTCCCCTTTAGCAACTCCAATAAGGTTTACGTGGTGTAAACCTAAAGCAGCTAATGCTGCAACAGCTGTATGTAATTGTCCTTTGCCACCATCGATAAATAAAATATCAGGTAATCTTCCTTCGCCTTCTACCACTTTAGAATAACGCCTCGTAATAGCTTGCGTTAAAGCGGCATAATCATCGCCTGGTGTAATATCTTTAATATTAAAGCGACGATAGTCGCTGATTAAAGGACCGTTACCGTCAAATACCACACAAGAAGCTACCGTTGCCTCGCCTTGGGTGTGGCTGACATCGAAGCATTCTAACCGTTGCGGTTTTTCTGGCAGTGATAAAACCGTTTGTAGCGCTTCAAAGCGTTGAGTAAGATGCATATGACTTGCTAAATGCGCTTCAAGGCTTGTTATCGTATTGACTAATCCCATTTGTAACCAACGCGCTCTTTCACCGCGGGGATTGGCATAAATCCGCACTGTTTTTCCTAATTGCTCCGTTAAAATTTCTTCTAACAGTAATTTATCTGCTAAAGCATGATTAACAAGGATATCTTTAGGTAATAAATAAGAATGATCATACGTTAAATAATATTGCGCTAAAAATTGTGATAATAATTCGCTTTCATCAATCGTATCATTAATGGCGGGAAAAAAGGTTTTATGCCCCATAATATGTCCCTGACGAATAACTAATACTTGTACACAACCAACCTCTTGTTGTATTAACGCCGTGATAACATCCACATCTCCTTTCATTCCAGCAACATATTGTTGTTCTTGCACCTGGCGTAACAGAGCAATTTTATCGCGATATTCTGCTGCACGCTCAAAATCCAATGCGTGACTCGCGGCATCCATGCGAGTGGCTAATTGATTAAGCACATCTTCACTTTTACCTTGCAAAAAAAGCATCGCTAATTTGATATCTTGTTGATAATGTTCTTTGCTAATGTAGCTTACACAAGGTGCCGTACAACGTTTAATTTGATATTGCAAACAAGGTCTTGAACGGTGACGAAAAAAACCATCTTTGCAAGAACGGATCATAAATAATTTTTGTAATACCTGTAGGCTTTCATAAGCAGCCGTAGCATTAGGATAAGGACCAAAATACTGGCCCTCTGCTTTTTTAGGGCCGCGATACATGGTTAAACGTGGAAAATCAGCATGAGCAGAAAAATATAAATAAGGATAACTCTTATCATCTTTTAATAAAACATTATAACGCGGTCGCAAATTTTTAATTAAGGTGCATTCTAAAAGCAGTGCTTCTTTTTCTGTGATAGTTATCGTAAATTCAATGGTGGCGATATGCTCTACTAATGTATCGTTTTTGGTACTAAATTGACTTGGCCGGAAGTAGCTGGTGACGCGCTTTTTTAGATTTTTTGCTTTACCAACGTAAATCACTTCCCCGCGGGCATCAATCATGCGATAAACACCTGGGGTTTGAGGGAGGTTTTTTAGGAAGTTAGGATCCATGGGGGTAACCATTTGAACATCGAAATAATTGCGTTCATATCACCTCTACCCTTGTGGGAGAGGTCGACCGTGCTTTAGCGCGGGTGGGTGTGAGGGAGCGATCTATCTACGTAGAAATAGTGGTCATTGAACTTGAGTTTCTTTCTCCGTAGCTTCCCTTCACCCTCGCAAGCTGTGCTTGCATCCCCCTCTCCCGCAAGGGGAGAGGGGGTATAGGAACTATCAACCCGAAGAAGATCCCGTTGCATCTTCAGTATCCAGCATACCATGTCGCATCGCTAGGTGGGTCAATTCCACATCGCTGTTGACACCCAATTTCTCGAAGAGACGGTAACGATAGCTATTTACGGTCTTAGAACTTAAGCACAATTTGTCAGCGATGTCTTGTGGGCGTTGGCCACTGGTTATCATTAACATCACTTGCATTTCACGTTCCGATAATACATCAAAAGGTGAAGAATCTTGTTCAGGTAAGTTTAAATGTTTTAATGCTAAATGTTGCGCCACTTCAGGGCTAATATAACGTTGACCATTAAATACAGTACGGATAGCCTGCAACATTTCTTCTAAGCTTGAGCCTTTAGTAATATAACCAGCGGCACCAGCTTGCAATAAACGAGATGGGAAAGGTTCATCACCATAAACAGTGACAGCTATCACTTTAATATCAGGATCAGCACGTAACAATTTACGTGTAGCTTCAAGACCACCAATGCCTGGCATCTTTACATCCATCAATACGACATGAGGCTTAAGCTCGCGTGCCATACGCACAGCTTCTTCTCCACTTTTAGCTTCACCAATGACTTTAATTCCTTTAATGTCACTGAGTAATCTACGAATGCCGATGCGTACCAAATCATGGTCATCGACTAGCAATATATTTATCAACATTGAACTCCTGTAGTTCAAAGGTAAAGATCCTACATCAATTTAGAGTAGTCTAAAAAACAGACCTTTGCATCAGATATATAACTGTTTATTTATTCTAATCATAACGTACGTATTACTCAACAGCTAACTGTTGTAATTCCGCAAGATACTTCGCAAACGCCTCGCCAATATCAGGATGTTGTAAAGCAAACACAACACTCGCTTGTAAATATCCTAACTTACTTCCACAATCGTAACGCTTGCCTAAAAACTTTAGCGCGCGAACGGGTTGATGAGATAATAGCTGAGCAATTGCATCCGTCAACTGAATCTCGCCACCAGCACCTGGTAAAACATTTTCAAGTGCAGTAAAAATAGAAGGATTCAAAATATATCGACCTGCAACTGCTAAATTAGAAGGCGCATTTTCTGGTGTAGGTTTTTCTATAATTTCAAGCACTTGACTAACATTGTTCTGTTCATGTCGCTCAGCAATGATACCGTATTTATGTGTCTCTTGTGGTGATACTTGCTCTACTGCAATAACGTTTCCACCACTTTGCTGATAGACTTGCATCATTTGCTGTAAACAGTTAACAGGAGAGCTTGCAATTAAATCGTCTGCCAAGATAACTGCAAACGGTTCATCACCGACAACATCTTTGGCACATAAAACAGCATTACCCAATCCTTTTGGTGCAGGTTGGCGAACATAAACACAATTTACACCTTGTGGACGAATGTTTTGTACTAACTGCAATAAGCGATCATAACCTCGTTCGTAAAGATGTTTTTCTAAGCCTTCATCATTATCAAAATGATCTTCGATAGCACGTTTACTACTGTTAGTCACAAAAATAAGCTGGGTGATACCTGCAGCAACGGCTTCTTCCACCGCATATTGAATTAAAGGTTTATCAACAATCGGCAACATTTCCTTGGGATTTGCTTTTGTGGCAGGTAAAAAACGCACACCAAGACCTGCTACAGGAAAGACAGCCTTACGGATAATTGGAGAAGTGGTCATAATAGTATCCTATTAATTAAATCGCATCGCCACGGCCGATAGCATAGTAATGAATACCTAATGCATGCACTTGTTGAGGATCAAATAAATTACGTCCATCAACAATAATTGGCTGCTTTAAGGTTGTTTTAATTAAAGACCAGTCAGGAGCACGAAACTCATCCCATTCAGTGACAATCACTAATGCATCCGCTCCCTCTAAAGTTTGTTCTTTGCTCACACAATAATGCATATCGGCGCGCTCACCATAAGTATGGCGAAATTCTTCAACTGCAACGGGATCGTAGGCTTGTACTCTTGCACCCTGTACCCAAAGCGCTTCACATAAAACACGACTGGTTGCCTCACGAATATCATCAGTATTTGGTTTAAAAGCCAATCCCCACAACGCAATGACTTTTCCTTTCAAATCATAATTAAATAATCGATTTAATTTACTGAACAAAACGGTTTTTTGTTGTTCATTAACATGCTCTACTGCTTGTAATAAAGGCATGTTAACGCCCGCATCACGCGCGGTGCTCAATAAAGCGCGCACGTCTTTGGGGAAACAAGAACCACCATAACCACAACCGGCATTTAAGAAATAAGGCCCAATACGTTTGTCACTACCGATACCCAAACGAATTTGCTCAATATCAGCACCAATTGCTTCGGCAACTTGGCTAATTTCATTCATAAAACTAATGCGCGTTGCCAACATAGCATTGGCAGCATATTTGGTAAGCTCTGCGGATAATATGTCCATTACAACCCATTTATTAGGCGCTTTATCTATTAATGGTGTATATAATTCACGTAATAATTTGCCGCTTTTTTCATCACTGCATCCAAGAACAATTCGGTCTGGGAACATGAAGTCATTAATGGCAGCGCCTTCTTTTAAAAATTCTGGATTTGAAACGACAGCAACATCAATTTTTGCAGCACGAGCAGCAATGGCTTGATGAATAATCTCACTCACTTTTTTAGCAGTGCCAACGGGTACAGTTGATTTATCAACCACAACACAATAATCAGCAACATGAGAACCAATTAATTGCGCAACAGCAAATACCGCACTCAAGTTAGCAGCACCATTTTCAAGTGATGGCGTACCTACAGCAATAAATTGCACTAGACCAAAAGCAACAGTTTCTTGTAAATCGGTAGTAAAGCGTAATCGACCATTTGACGCGTGGCGGGCTAATAATTCTTCCAACCCAGGTTCATAAATGGGGCTGACGCCATCACGCAAAGAAGCGATTTTATCAGCATCAACATCGGCACATAGAACATCATGGCCTATTTCTGCCAAACAAGCCGCTGTAACTAAGCCGACATAGCCCGCACCATAAATGCTCACTTTCATATTTAGACCCCATTAACCTAACGTTTTTCATGGAAAATTTTGTTGTGACTATACCATAATTGGAGCAGGAACTCTACTTATGGGCTACGTCTAGTTTATGTGGTGGTCTTGTCCCTGAAAACTGCTTGACGTTACCCAAACCAGCCCGTACCATCTGGGGACATTTACCGTTAAAATCCAAGATAATGCAGCTACCTTATATACTATTAACCAATTTCTTCCTCACCTGTCTATTCGTTATCGTGATGCGCCAAGTAGGATTAAAAATCAACTTAGTGGATGTTCCTGGTGGACGTAAACAACACCAAGGTAACATCCCGCTTGTTGGTGGAATTGCGATGTTTTTTGGGTTTTTAATCGCCGTTGTTTTAATACCAACCTCAGTAACAAGCTATTACCCCTTATTACTAGCTGCAGGGTTATTAGTAGCCACTGGCGCTATCGATGATTTTTACGATATTTCGGCTAAGTTACGACTGATTGCTCAATTTATTGCGATGATGATAATCATTTTGGTGGGAAAAGTCGTATTATTTGATTTAGGTAATTTGTTGGCATTCGGTAATATTCATTTGGGATTTTTAGCCATTCCTTTCACCTTATTTGCCACATTAAGTTTAATTAATGCGGTCAATATGATGGATGGGCTAGATGGGCTTGCCGGGAGTCTTACTTTAATCAGTTTATTGTTTATGCTGGTGGTCAGCTTACAAGCAGAGCGTTTTATGGATGCGCAATTGTTATTGATTGCCATGACGACTCTACTCGCTTTTTTATGCTTTAATTTTCCCCTACCCTGGCGCTCACAAGCTAAAGTCTTTATGGGCGACGCCGGTAGTTTATTTTTGGGCTGTCTAGTTGCCTGGTTCAGTCTTAGCTTAACCCAAGGTGACAATGCGGCAGTACATCCCGTCATTATGTTATGGTTTTTAGCAATCCCTTTATTTGATTTGGCAACTGTCTTTACCATCCGAATAAAACGTAAGCAATCCCCTTTAGAGCCTAGCCGCGATCATTTACATTACCATTTGATGGATAAGGGTTTCTCACGACCAACTGTGTTATTACTCATGTGCCTCATCGCATTCGTAATGGGATTAATTGGCCTCGTAGCCCATTATCTGCAACTACCTGATTACATTATGTTATTATTGTTTATAGCCATCTACATTTGTTATTTGCGCACCATGTTAAAACATCGCGTACAACTAGCTATAAATTAATCGAGCAATCTGATGAACCGCTCCATCAAAATTATCATTGAAGGAATTACCCTAGAAGGACGTGTGTTTCGGCCTAGCGATTGGGCAGAGCGATTATGCGGGCGTCTGGCGACTTTTCACAACCAACGTATATTGTACTCAACTTTATTAAGCCCAGGTGTTATTAACGATCATAATAGCGTCATTGTCGATCCAAGATTAAAAGAAACCAACCCAGAGCTTTATGATCATATTATGGAGTTTGGGCAACTTAATCATTTGAAAGTTTATACCGTAACAGACGAATAAGCGCATCGTGTTACACACTTATTCTTGCTTATAAACCGCAGCTGTTTTCTCTAAAAATAAAGGCATTGCGAATTCTTTTTGTACTCGCTCATAGCCTTGTTGCCCTAACCTCTGCCTTAAATGAGTGTCTGTTAATAATTGTTGTATCGCTATTGCTAACGCATTACTATCACTAACAGAGACAGTTAGTGCTTCTTTTTCATGTCTTGCCACCCAAGGCACTCCTGATGCTAAAGCCGTATTAATAATCGCTTTACTACAAGCCATTGCCTCTAACTGAACCATACCAAATGCTTCGCTCTGTAAAACAGAAGGAAATACTAAAAATTGGCAAGCATGTAATAAACATTTTAATTGAAAATGACTGGCCTCTTGCCAAAATACAATTTTGTTTTCTACTTGATAATCTTTGGCTAGCGCACGTAAATTATTTTCTAACGGCCCTACTCCTACAATAATGAGCGTTGCATCAACTTGTTGCATAGCTTTAATCGCCACGTCAAATCCTTTATATGGAACTAAACGCCCTACTGCCAATATAAATCGCGGGTATTTTTGCTGCAAACTCACCACTTCTTGTTGCTCACTTGCATTTAACTCTGACCAAGTATTGATATTAATGGCATAAGGAACGACCACGCACTTTTCACGATAATCAGGTAAAAAAGGCGATTGTTCAATATGAATCGGCGTTGCTACAATAATTTTATCAGCTCGTTTTAAAGTACGACGAATTAATGGTGCTACAATTTTCAATGCATGTTGTTGCGAAATAATATCAGCATGCCAATGAATAATTAGTTTAGTTTTTTTAGGAAAAAATAAGGTGATGGCTAAATCAACCAATGGAAAAGGATAATGATAGTCAACAGTATCATTTTGCAAGGCCTTCAACCAAAACCAAAAAATGTAAAAAGGGGCAATTGGCATAGCTAATAAGGTACCTAAGGATAAAGTACGCTGTACGGGAATTGTATCGACACTAATTTTACTACCCAATCCACAAATTCTTGAAACAAAAACCTCAAACTGAAATTTATCTTTAAGTCCTGATAAAATCGAGCGCATAACCGTTTGTATACCGCCAGTATCGGGGAAATAAAGTTTGTAAACATGTAAAATCCGTTGTTTCACCACAAGCGCCTCTTTTTTATTCAATTATGTTATAATTTAGCCTTCGCTTTTATAAGGAATTCCAGCTGTGCGCATACTTCTCCTTATTATTTTGTTATTTTTACAACTAAAAATCGTAGCCTCTGCGCAACCCCCTGAGTTATTACGGGAAGAAATCCTCACCCTCCAACAAAGTGTTGAAGAAGCTCAAGAATTAGAGACCGGCGCTGAAGGCCGATTACATACACTGCAAATGTATCATGCCGAACAACAACTTGAAATAGACCAAAAAGTCACTGCACGATTGTTACAACAGGCCCAACAATCTATCCATATTGCCAAAGCAGATGCGCGTAGTTTGCGATTAATGATTGCTATCGAACAACAAATTACCAATAACCTAACTGAAGACATTCACAGTTTTGAAACGAGCAAAGAAGAAGGTACCGTAAAACCAGAGGCCGCCCTGCTCAATTTAAAATATGAAAAATTGGCCTTACAAAAAAAGCGTCATGCTTTATTAGAAAAAGCACTTACTTTTATGGAAGCCATTATTAATGAACAAGAAAGTTGGGAAAGGACTTTGCATAAGGCACAAGTCGTTCAATTAGAAACCATTCGGCAAGAAAAACGCAATAAAGAAATCAGCACTGTACAAAATGAATTAAATACTGTTCAACAACAATTAGCAAAATGGCAATCTGTATTATTTAACAGTACAACGCCCCCGACTGATGCTGAGCGCGATTGGCTGGAAAGGCAAATTATATTATCAGAAGAAAAGCGCCAACAGAATTTTACCGAACTTGCTATTATCCAATTAGAACCGCTTATTGATACGCTACAAACTTTCCTAATGCAAGTTGATAGCGGCCTTTTTGCGCTACGAAAAGCTAACGAACAAGCCAGTTTTATTTTAAACGAGTTAGAATATAGCAAGAAACTCATCAACGATAAATTATTTGCTCTACAACAACAACTGGTTACCATCGAGGATAATTACAAGCAACGTTACATTACCTACAGTGAGTATATCCAGCTAAAAAATACTACTACCAATTTAATCTCAGCTTATAATTCATTAATGACTCGTATCGAGGCCAATACTGATCGTGTAGTCAGCTATCGTACGACGATTGCACAAACATACGGTGTTGGTTTAACAGCACACCAGCAACTGCCAGCCAATTTAGAACAATGGCGTGTATTATACGAAGAAATAAGTGCCCTGCCCTCCTTGTTATTTCAAAAGGCAAAACAAGATTGGCACCGTATGGCACTCAGTTTATCACAAGCATCAGTAGCCACATTAGCGCCACTCATCTTTATTGAGCTGATTTGGTTGGCATTAACTATTATCATTTGGCGTTTTGTTAATAAAACACACCATGAAGAAGACGTTTCGCAAAAATCATTTGCCGGTAATTTGTGGCTAACCATTGCCAATATACTAGCAAATAATAAAATAGGACATTTATGCTTTTACTTGATTATTGCTTTTGTATTAACTACTGTATTTTCGGGTGAAACTGATAACATCGTGGTTGATCTTATTTTGGTTTGGCTTGCCTTTAAAATTGCAATTGGCATTGCACAATTTACATTGATTAATCGTCAAGAAGAGGAAGTAGCCGAGCGCGATATCCAATTATACAAAACATTACGCTGGTCATTGATTGCAAGTGCATGGGCAGCAGCTATTACGGTTATTGCACATAAACTCACGCTATCACCTGAAGTAACCGGTTTTGTTGATCGGTTATTTATGTTGATTTTATGCTTTATTTGCTATCCATTACTGCGTGCGCGTGATGTCATACCAGAAATTGTGGCACCTTACATTGGCACACATAATTATTTAAAAAGAACCATTCAAGTCGTTGCTTTATTGATCCCAGTAACTATTCTTTCTAGCGCTGTAATAGGTTTATTTGGCTATGTTAACCTTGCCTGGCAAATTGCAACCATTGAGGGGAAACTGGTTATTGTAGTTGGTTTATGGTTACTATTACGTGGTCTAATGCGCGATGCTATGGTATGGCTATCAGAACTTTGCATCAAACGATTAAAAAACGGTTGGCTATGGACCGAGGCATTTTTAAAACCATTACATCACGTTCTACACATTATTTTAATTGGTTTAATGGCATTTTTATTAATCAGTTGGATTACGAATGAACGTGAACCATCTCCTTTGCTCTTTAAACTGCAGCAATTTATTTATCATCCTTTAATCAAAACAGGTGATATTGAAATTACTAGCGTAACCCTTATTCAATTTTTCTTGGTGCTCATGGTTGTACTCTGGGCTGGAAAATGGAGCCGGGAATTTTCTTATCGCTGGTTATTTACTCGCTTTCAAGATCCTGGCGTGCGTAATAGCTTATCTGTATTTACGCAATACGGCATACTAACCATTGGTGGCCTGGTGATATTAAACGTGTTAGGAATTGATTTAACCACATTAGCTGTAGTGGCAGGTGCTCTTGCTGTTGGTATCGGTTTTGGTGTGCGTGATATTGCCAATAATTTATTATGCGGGCTTTTATTATTAATTGAACGACCCGTGCGCCAAGGGGATTTAATTAAAGTCGGTGATTTTGAAGGAAAAGTAATCGATATTGGCATGCGTGCTATTACTATTAAAAATGGTGATAATGTAGAAGTTTTAATTCCTAATGCCTTCATTATTAACCAATCGGTGATTAACTCTACACGCAGTGAAAATGCCTTGCGCACCTCATTTACTTTAAAAATTGGTTTTCAAGATGATATTGGCAGTATCCAAAAGCTGATCCAACAAATTATCAGCGAACATCCTGCTATAGTTAGCAAGCCACCGATTCAAATTATTATTAAAGAAGTGGGCGATAGCGCGATTATTCTACACGTTCATTATTATACGGCACCTATTTATCAAGATACACGCGATAGTATTAAATCGGAAATTATATTTAAGATACTAGCGGGATTAAAAGACGCTGGTGTTGAATTACCTTACCCCCAACACGGTGTACGCTTGCAACAGCCTTAAAAATTTTTCTACTGTATGCAACCGGACACTCGTTTTTTGTAACTCCTCTCCCCTTGTGGGAGAGGGAAATACAAGCGCAGCTTGCGAAGGTGAGGGGAAAGCTATGTAGAAAGATCCCCCCTCACCCGCCCGCACTAAAGCGCGAAAGATAATTTAATATTATCAAATATGCTTTTTAAGCAGCAACTCCAAATAGTTTATTAATAAACTTCACTTGTGTGAGTAGTAGCATGTAACACATAATCAGCACCAAAAATTAATAAGCGTACCAAGCCCCACCTAAAATGACTTGTGATTCCTGGAAATGTTCTGCAATGAATTTAAGGAAGCTTAAACCTCCTCTCTCGAAAAGGGGGCTGATAGCTATTGCTATTTTCCTAAAAAATTGTTAACATTCTAACTTAATGATAAATCAATCAAGGTGCAATAATGCGCAGTGCTCTACAACGATTTAGTAAATGGCAATGGTGTTGCAGTAGAAGAAAACAAGATGGAGATGAATTTGAATTGCTACCAAACCAGGCTCAGGAAGATAGCACTGAAAAAGATATAAATTATGATAATCTCTATCATACTATTCCCAAATTTGTTATTGAAAAAAAAGACTTGGAAAAGAGAAGTTTAAGTTCCAATACACTTCAAGTATTATGCCAGGAATTTGGCGTAGAATTTAATAAAAATAAGATAAAATGCATAAAAGACGTATTAAAATCCGCATTAAAATCTACACCTGATGATGTTTCAAAAATAATAGAAATATCAACTCTTGATAAAAACTTATGTCAATTTAAAATCACCCCTCCTATGTTACGAATTTTTTATCCATCTTTCTATGATAACTTAGGTGCGGTTCACGGTGATACTATGTTTAAAGAAACAGAGGCATTTAAACAATATAGGCTTATTTTTATTCGAAAGTTACTACAACAAGCAGAGACACGACTAGGATCCCAAGCACCTATTACACAAGCAGGTCCTTCCACACAACCAGCTCAAAACCGATTATTGCTAGGTGAATCTCATCGCGACCCTAGAACGCGTACATTTGTTGCAGAACTAGTAGCAAACTCTAATACAGTACAAGATAGAGTTTATCTAGAAATTTTTTCTGCAGAAACAGAGCAATCACTTTTAGATGATATATCGGCTCGATGGCATTCATTTACTCAACAAGAATGGAATGGATTGTCTCCTCAAGAAAAAATGGGACGTTTAATCCCTACTCCTTTAATAACAAAAGTTACACTCGATTATAATTCTTCAAAAACGCAGGAGCTTGAAAATTCGCCTTTAATCAACTTTATGATTCAATTTACTGTCAATAACATCAAACTGATTGCAATAGATAGTGAGTTATTAGGAAGATCACGCATTGGTAACAGCCTGAACTTAGACATGAAAACTGAAGAGTACGCTCGTTTGATATTATTTAATCAATTTGCTTTTAATATTATTACTAAAGACGGCTCTGAAAATTATGTGGCAGTTGTTGGTGAAAATCATGCCAACTCACCGTATAATCAAGTTGAAGGACTAGGTAATATGCTAAGTCTAACGCCTAAATTCATAAGTGGTGATAATCAACTTACTGAGTTTGTACCCACCTCTACCTTTAATCAAGAAGAGGCTCTACTGATTATTCAGGAACTTAAAGCCAAAGTTGACACAATACTAGTAGCGAGTGTAGTTGAAAAAATGGAACAAAATCAATTGAAAAGAATAAGATGTTGTCGATTTTAAGCTTTTATGTAAAACTAAGATAAATATCGCAAAGAGGTTAAAATTTATCATGTGGGGATGGACTCAATCAAAAGATGCTGAATTAGATAAATTTAAATGCAAATTGCAGTTGCTTACTGCTAAAAACCAAGAGCCATTACTCTATCCCCACTTACTTATTAATACAGCAAAGGACCTGGTTTTAGACACCTTAAAAGATAAGCCCACTGATAAAGACAAATTTGCTTTAACTAATAAAAAATTATGGGTTGTTGCTGAGTTGCTTGATGTTTGGCTTAAACAACAAAAAAATGACGCAAACGCAACAGATAATGAAGGTAATACACCATTACATATTCTTTGTATTTTATGTGCAGAAGCGGCAAATTTGGGTTCTGGTTTATCGGCTTGGGAAAAAAGGGAAGATAAAACGGGTTATGAAACTTGTACCTTAAGCCATCCTATTGCTTATATGTTTATAAAATTGCTTAAAATAACAAATATAAATTTACAAAACGCTCCGGGTAATGCCCCCTTACATATTATAGCAACTGCCTCTTCGGAACATTTTGAGTTTAATGCACATAATCTATTATTGGCGCAAGGAGCAAGAACAGATATATTAAATATTCAAGGAAAAACCCCCATGGATATTGCTGCAGCCTATGCAAAAGATGCTGTTCTTCTGGAGTGTGTACGTTTATACAATAACGACCCTAAAACATGGCAACAAATTGCTAAAGAAAACATGATACAAATAGAAGATTATAGATTACATCAAAATCTTGATGGTAACCATCTACCTCTTGCAACGTTTATTAGCAAGAAGCTGCTTGGATTAGTTCATAGAAAATAGGGTTATCCCTAGGTTAATGACTGAATTATCTTACGTTTCCTGCTGCTATTTAATTTAACAACACCTTTGAACATCTGAACCCTAAAGAAATTACATATCTCTTCAAACACCACACAAAAAATAAAAGCACACATGAAATCTTTCAATGCTTTCATAGGATAATATCTTGATTATATTACGACAATCTTGCTCAATGCGATTATTGGGGTATTTACTGGTGCGATGTCTCACTTTACTCGTGAATGATATTGAGTACTTCTGCTAATTGTAGTTGCAGTTTGTAAGTAGCGCTGATAGCAGCGATGTCTGCCTCTGAGTTTACGAGTAAATAGGTGAGAATTGCCAATAAAATATTTTCTGCAGATGAGAGGGGGTGTTGCTCAACCCCATCTAAAAGTCCGGCCCAATATTCACATGTAAACGCCATGGATGGCCATCAAGACTCAATGCTTCTGCCACATCCACTCGCACAGGACCAATGGGTGATTGCCAGCGTATTCCCACTCCTGCTCCCGACATCATGCGTTCGTTAAAGTTATTCATCGCATTACCTGTATCATAAAAAGCGGCTGCATACCATTTGCCGACAATTTTTTGCTCTATTTCTATGCTACCTACCATGGTATATAATCCACCCTCTACAACCTTCTCACCTTGTTCATTAATGACCGTTGGTCCTAATGATTCGTAAGCATAGCCACGAACGCTATTATCGCCACCTGCGAAAAAACGTAGTGTAGGCGGTAATGCATTTAAATCATGTTCTTCAGTTGCACCAAAATTACCACGCAGTATTAAACGATTGTAAGGTGTGAGTGTTTTTATATATTTTGCAAACGCATCCATCTGTAAAAAATCGGTGGTAGAACCAAATTGACTACTGGCACCACGAAATTCAAGCATTACATTATAACCACTTTCTGCATTAAAACGATTATTGGTGCGAATGATTTCAAAACGAGCGCTTGGCATATACAATGTGGAGTCTTGAAAAGTAAAAATATCATCATAACTTTCATATTGATAACTTAAAGAGTAGGTTTGTTGTATGCTTTTTAATACATCGCCACGCATATAATTAGCGCTTAATTGGGTTAATTTACTGTGTAAATCTTCCAGATAGCGATCATCAATATAACCGCCCGTAAATGAAATTTGATCTGTGCTTGGTGATGAGCCAGGAATGATATAACCCACTTGCACCATATCTTCATACTCAGAAATTCGATAGGTATTTTCAATACGATGTCCTGTATCAGTAACACGACGCCATTCCCATGCAAATAAAGCACGCCAGCCCGTATCTGTCCCATATCCTGCCCCCACATCAAAACCTAATGGTTTAGAAGGAATTAATGTAATATCAACAGGAATAGCGTGATCTACTGCTTCGCGAATTTTTGGTAATACTTCTACTGTTTTAAAATAATTATCTTTGGTTAATGCTTCTTGCAAACTGACCAAATCAGATGCCAAATAGGGATCGCCTTCATGGAAGATTACAAACCGTCGTAAAAATTCTTCATCATAGGTATCTTGAATAAATGTAATTTTTCCATAACGATATCGTGGACCAGTAACATAGGTAATATTAATTTCAGCCGTATGAGAAACTGTGTCAATTTTTACATTATGCTCGGTAAACTCCGCATTAAAATAACCCCTGCTTTCAGCAAGAGTCACCAATGATAATTTAAAGCTCTCATAAGATTGTTGGGAAAATTGATCACCGATTTTTAAAGGGAATTCATCTATTTTTTTTTGCAATTCTTTATCTAACGCACCTGCTCCATCTAAATTCACCTTAATTGCAGTTACCATAATAGGCTGACCCAAATTAATTTCATAACGCGCCACCCATTGTTGATTTTTTTTCAGCAATGTTGCTTCTATAATGGCATCATAATAACCAAAAGGCTGTAGTGCTTGTTGAATTTCATCTTGGCTTTGTGCAAATAAACGTTTTATGCGTGCGGCATTTAATTGAGGCCGTTCTTTCTCTTGATTCAAGCTTAAATTATTGAGAATATTCTTACGCGGCTCATCATTTACACCTAATAACTCGATGCGAACTGTCTCAGTGGGTTTTTTAGTGTCTGCTAATACATCTGCAAAATTAGTTAATAACAAACAGAAAATGAACACATATTTTAACCAGTGGTATTTGCAGTAAAAATTTTTCTGTAGCATGGAGTAAGACATGTTATAGTAATATTCAGCTTAAGGTGCTTGATGCATTATTTAAAGATTATGTTTATAGTACGCGCGCACCTAACGCTTGACAAGTAATAATGAAAGATACTATTTTAATCCAGGTTATCCGTTTTGGTATAAATATCGTTCTTAAGTTAAGAAACTAATTGGAAAGGGTGGGGAAAACCACCTATATTTTATTGATATCAACTTACTATGAGTGAGCATTAACAATGTTAAATTATTCAAATTTATTAAAAAAACTATTTAACCCTTTAAAGAGAAAATATGTTATTACATCACTTTTAGCTTGCGCTGGCTTGTTACAAGCACCACAAATACTTGCTGATGTTTATAGTATTGCTCCGGGACAAGATGTTGTGGGTGAAGTTAGAACAACTCACAGTAAATATGAAGATACTTTCTTAGTCTTAGCTCACAAGTTTGATGTTGCTTATCGCGAATTAATTGCCGCTAACCCAGGAGTTGATCCTTGGGTGCCTGGTGCTGGCACTAAAATTATTATTCCCTCTCAGTATATTCTCCCATCAGGACCCCGCGAAGGCATTATCATTAACTTGGCTGAATTGAGAATATACTTTTTTAACAAGTCAGGCACACAAGTTTATACTTACCCTATCGCTATTGGAGCTGAAGGAACTCCTACACCTCTTTATAGTGGGCGTGTTACTAGTAAAGAAGCTGATCCTACTTGGTATGTTCCCGATTCAATTTACGAAAAACATATAAGAGATGGTGATCCTGTTCCTCGTGTCGTACCAGCAGGAGAGGCAAATCCATTAGGTAAATATGCGGTACATATAAGTTTACCTGGATATTTAATTCATGGTACCAACAGACCATTTAGCGTTGGACAACGAATTAGTAATGGCTGTATTCGCTTATACCCAGAAGATATTCAAGAATTATTTGCTGCAGTCACGCCTGGAGCACCTATTCGCATTATTCATGAACCTTATAAAACCGGCTGGGATAATGGCGAGCTTTTATTAGAAGCACACACACCATTAAGTGAGTATGAAATGGCGGGCGATAAACGAGATACCAATTTATTAATTGGCGAAGTTGATGATGCTATTAAACGCCATCCTGTGCATGTTAATTGGCAAATGGTAAAGCAAGTCAGCCACGCACAAACAGGTATTCCAACACCAATTAGTGATGGTGGTCCATCTAACTTTAGTCAAAATACTTCGGAAGAAGAGGCTGCTTTAGTTTCGTCCAATTAATTGTAATTACTCCCTTCCTCCTTGTAGCCGAGGGAGCGACTCGCTTTTTGAGTGCAAATTTTCAAGAAAATTCCCCTACCTCATCGTCCCCGCGAAAGCGGGGATCCATTGGATAGCCAACATTGTATGGATCCCCGCTTTCGCGGGGACGATGAGATAGGAAGTTTTAAATGAAACGTTCTCTTCCCCTTGTGAGAGAGGGAATTATTATTACGATAATTCGTCGATGATTTTATGATTTTCTAAAGTTGTTTTTACAAAATCGTGGACAGCTGTTTGGAAGGATTCGGCGGTATTTTTGCACGCGGAATAAGCATCAAAAGAGGTGCCATATTCGGTTTTTGATTCAATATAAACAGGTCGATTACCATCAATAGAAACATTAGCTGTTATTTCCCATGTTCCACCTATCGTATTAAAATCAACGGACAATATATCTGCTGACAATTGATGTGCAGCCTTTGGCGCCGATGTTTCATATTTGTTTGCTAAAATAAGATTTTTTTCAAAAGCAGATTTAATATATTCAGAAAATGTCATTTTATTAGGTAAATAAACATTGCCTGAAAAACGGCAAAGGATAGAATCACTATTGCCTTTTTCCATTGTAAAATTATCAACATGAACCGTGCCTTTAACATTATTTTTTATATAATGTGCTTGCAATGGATCAGGTTGAAATTGATTAATGTTTGATGAAGCACAGCCTGATAAAGTAAGAACAGCCGCAGCTATAATTCCACAAAAGAATTTATTCATTTAGAGTACCTCCAATGGTTAATCTAGCTTATAGTACAGGAAAAAGAATTTTTGTAAACCATGCTATCAACCTGGCTGGTGCGTCACCTTATCACGCAAATAAACCGGACTTGCCTGCTGGGGATCAATGACTTTGCCCTGTAAAAATAGATTGGCTGCCAAAAGCGCCAAATCATGAGCATGGGGGAATACATCAAAATGTAACCTATCGGCGGGAAATTGTTTAGCTTTCTCTTTCAATAACAAATAAACGCCCCAACCATCCCCTGCTAAATGAAGAGTGGAATCATCAGATGAGGGAATCTCCTCTGGTCGTAATAAACAATCCTGTATTACTGCCTGCATTAAGCCTGTGTTCTTATCCAAACGATAATGTGCAAAATAAACCTCTTCCATGCGCGCATCAACAGCAACATAAACCGACTCTGCTTGATGCAAGCGATAAACACTTTGCGCCAAAATGTGTAAGCTTGAAACGGGAATAACCGGTTTGCCACTACCAAAAGCCAATCCTTGTGCCACACTGATGGCAATTCGAATACCGGTAAAACTTCCAGGTCCCTCTCCAAAGGCAATAGCATCACACTGCGATAAATCACTGTGAGCTTCTTGCAATAAGCTTTCAATAAAAGGTAATAAACACTTAGCGTGTTGACGCGGCTCAGTAATAAAGCGTTCTATTACAGAATTATTGTGTAATAACGCGGCCGAACAGGCCACTGTTGAGGTGTCTAAAGCTAATAAGGTGGGAAACATTACTGCACCAATTGATAAAAGTTTTCTTTTTCTTTAATCATTCCAAGCTCACTACGCGCTCGCTCTTCAATAGCGGCCAATCCTTCTTTTAGATCAACAACTTCAGCTGCTAACGCATCGTTTCTATCTTTTAAGACCGTGTTTTCATCTTCTTGCACTTTTATGGCATGTTCCAAATGCCAAATAGTCATTAAACCGCCAGTACCTAACCACAGTTCGTACTGCAGGCCCGCTAAGATAAGAAGGAATGTTATTAGCCAAGTTTTCATAATGAAATATACTATTTATATCCTTATAACCAGCGCAAAAAGGGTTGTTTACCCGCATAATGCGCACGTGACATTAAATCCGTTTCAATTAATATGAGTCGATTATATTTTTCTACCCTATCACTGCGGCATAAAGAACCGGTTTTAATTTGCATTGCGTTGGTTGCAACAGCGAGATCAGCAATTGTAGTATCCCCTGTTTCCCCTGAACGATGCGACATAACCGTATTATAATGTGCTTCTTTAGCCATCTTTACGGCTGCCAACGTCTCGGTTAACGTACCAATTTGGTTGGGTTTAATTAAGATTGCATTCGCCACATGCCGATTAATGCCTTCAGCCAATAAGTGTGTATTGGTAACAAAAATATCATCACCTACTAATTGTAGCTTATTTCCTAGCTTTTCAGTCAATAATTGCCAACCTGCCCAATCATTTTCGGCCATGCCATCTTCAATGGTAAGAATGGGATATTGGCGCTGTAAATCAGCTAAATAATCCACAAACTCAACAGGACTCAGGGATTTATTTTCAGAGGCTAGTACATATTGACCATCTTGATAAAGCTCGCTACTGGCAATATCTAATCCTAAATAAATATCTCTGCCTGCTTCATAACCCGCCTCTTGTATGGCTTGCAAAATAATATCCAATGCAGCATGGTTAGCTGGCAAGTCAGGGGCAAAACCACCTTCATCACCTACCGCTGTATTTAGCCCACGTTTTTTTAAGATTCCTTTTAAGGTATGAAATACTTCTGCGCCAAAACGAATCGCTTCGCTAAAATTGCGCGCGCCAACAGGTAATATCATAAATTCTTGAATATCTAAACGATTATCAGCATGCATACCGCCGTTAATAATATTCATCATCGGGACTGGTAATATAAAATTATCACTAGAGGATAATGAGGCAAATAAAGGCAATTTTTTGCTATTTGCAGCAGCATGCGCAGCCGCTAATGACACAGCAAGTAATGCATTGGCGCCTAATTGTGATTTATTTGGTGTGCCATCTAATTCGATTAATAACTCATCAATCGCGCCTTGATTGGTTGCATCCACATTACGCAACGCCATTGCTATGATTTGATTAATATTCGATACCGCTTGTAATACACCTTTACCAAAATAACGCTCATCTTGATCGCGCAATTCCAATGCCTCTTTACTGCCTGTAGAAGCACCTGATGGCGCACAAGCGCATCCTATTGAACCATCATGTAATTCGACCTTCGCTAATACTGTTGGATTACCACGAGAATCCAGCACTTCATATCCTTTTACTGATTTAATCGTGGTGCTCATAATTGTTCCTCTAATAAAAACGATGCTGATTTTACTTGTTCATCAATGATTTTTATAGTTTCTAACAAAGCAGCCATTTTATGCATCGGCCAAGAATTAGGTCCATCGCTTAATGCTTTTTCTGGATTAGGATGTGTTTCAATGAATATCCCTGCCACACCAACTGCAACAGCAGCTCGCGCTAATACAGGAACAAATTCACGTTGACCACCCGATGAGTTACCTTGACCACCAGGTAATTGCACGGTATGGGTAGCATCAAATACTACAGGGCTACCAAAACGGCGCATAATAGCGAGAGAGCGCATATCAGCAACTAAATTATTGTAACCAAAAGATACACCGCGCTCACAAGCCATAATTTGCTGATTGCCGGTCGCTTTTGCTTTGTTTAGTACATGCTCCATATCCCACGGCGCTAAAAATTGTCCTTTTTTAATATTAACCGGTCGACCTTGCGCCGCCACTTTTTGAATAAAATTGGTTTGACGACATAAAAAAGCGGGTGTTTGTAACACATCAACAACCGCTGCAACTTCTTCTAGTGGTGTGTCTTCATGTACATCAGTTAATATGGGCAATTTAAATGTACTTTTTACTTTTTCTAAAATCTTCAATCCTTGTTCTATGCCTAAACCACGAAAGCTTTGCATCGACATGCGGTTTGCTTTATCAAACGATGATTTATAAATAAAAGGGATATTTAATTTGGTGGCAACTTCTTTTAAATACCCTGCGGTTTCTATCGCCAATTCTTCGCTTTCAATTACACAAGGTCCTGCAATTAAAAATAGTGGTTTATCTAAGCCAACTTCAAAATGACATAATTTCACGATTTTTCTCGCTCCTCTTGATAAGCAATTGCCGCTTCTACAAAGCCATTAAATAAGGGGTGACCATCACGGGGTGTGGAGGTAAATTCCGGATGAAATTGACAACCTACAAACCAACGGTGTTTAGGAATTTCTACCATTTCCACAAGACGCCCATCAGTGGAGCGCCCGGAAATACGCAAACCAGCAGCGACTAATTCTTCAATTAAATGATTATTGACTTCGTAGCGGTGGCGATGTCGTTCATAAATAACCGGTTTGTCATATAAAGAGCGCACTAAACTGCCCTCTTCTAATTGGCAAGCCTGGCTACCAAGACGCATGGTTCCACCTAAATCAGAGTTTTCATCGCGCGCGGCGAAAGTACCATCTTCTTCTTGCCACTCTGTTACTAATGCCACTACAGGATGCGGCGTTGCGCTATCAAATTCTGTACTGTTAGCTTCTGGCATATTTGCCATATGGCGTGCGAATTCAATAACGGCAGTTTGCATGCCTAAACAAATCCCTAAATAAGGAATATCCTGTTCGCGCGCATATTGAATGGCTAATATTTTCCCTTCAATACCACGTTTACCAAAGCCGCCAGGAACAACAATACCATCGTATTTACCTAGCAATTGTTCTGCATTTTGTGAGGTTAATTCTTCTGAATCTAAATAATCAATGCATATTTTTCTGCCAGTTTGCAAACCGGTATGATTTAATGCCTCACTCAATGATTTATAAGAATCGGTTAATCCAACATATTTACCTACCATCACAATATGTACCTCACCTGATTGATGAGTTGCAGCATGCACTACGCGCTCCCACTCAGATAAATCGGCTGGTTTCACATTTAAGTGTAATTTATTGACGACAATTTCATCTAACTTTTGACGATGTAATAGCAGTGGTAATTGATAAATAGTTGGCACATCAAGCGCAGTAATAACAGCGCGCTCTTCCACATTTGTAAATAACGCAATTTTATGTCGCTCGCTTTCGGTTAACTCGCGTTGTGAGCGGCACACTAAAATATCAGGCTGAATACCAATACCACGTAATTCTTTTACCGAATGCTGGGTTGGTTTTGTTTTAATTTCACCAGCCGTTGGAATATAAGGTACTAAGGTTAAATGCATAAATAAGGCATTATCGCGCCCTACTTCTAATGCCAATTGTCGAATAGCTTCTAGGAAAGGTAATGATTCAATATCACCTACTGTACCGCCAATTTCAACGAGTGCAAGATCATAGCCATTGGCACCTGCTTTGATGCGTCGTTTAATTTCATCTGTGATATGAGGGATAACTTGGATAGTACCGCCTAAATACTCACCACGACGTTCTTTGCTAATCACTTCCCAATAGACTTGTCCTGAGGTGAAGTTATTCGACTGTGTCATTGTGGTTCGCACAAAGCGTTCATAGTGTCCCAAATCAAGGTCAGTTTCTGCTCCGTCAGCGGTGACAAATACTTCCCCATGTTGGAAAGGGTTCATGGTGCCTGGATCAATATTGATGTAGGGGTCAAGCTTAAGCAGAGTCACATTCAGCCCACGCGCCTCAAGAATTGCGGCCAAAGAGGCAGCTGTAATGCCCTTCCCTAACGAAGAAACCACGCCCCCGGTCACAAATATATATTGCGTCATGACTTTAACCTACTCTTTCGCCTAGCTGAATTGATAATCGGTAGATTATAACCTTGTTAGGTGAAGTTTGGAATGAATGTTTTTATAGGAGGGTGGTAGGTGGCTGTCCTGGATTTATAGATTTAGTACCTAGGTTAAAGATCGATCTTCTTTCTTCAAAAACGCCGTAAACCCATCCATGGGGCTCGGCTGCCGCATCCCTGCGGCAGCCGTTTTGAAGAAAGGAGAAAAGTGACTGTCCTTTTATTTGCTCCCCACAACGTCATCCTCGCGAAAGCGGGGATCCATCGGATAGTCAACATTGTATGGATCCCTGCTTTCGCGAGGATGACGTTGTAGTAGGTTTTAGGCAATATTTTCCCTTTATGAACCCAAAAACTCTTCTATCATCTGACTAGCAATACTAAAATGTGTTGGTGGTTTGCCTGGAATGGTTTCTTTAGTGAAAAATCCTGCTTCCACTATTTCCTCATTATCAACTTTAATCTCACCACTTTTATATTCAGCTGTAAAACCTAACATTAAGGAACTGGTTGGCACAGGCCAGGATTGTGAACCCCAATAGCGGATATTATCAATGCTTATTCCCACCTCCTCCATAACTTCCCTTTGTATTGCCTCTTCACAATTTTCGCCAAGTTCAATAAAGCCAGCAATTAATGCCCATACATTGGTTGGAAAATAAGAGCCTCTTGCTAATAAAATTTGTTCGCCGCGTGTAATTCTAACAATGATACAAGGTGAAAGCTTGGGATAGGCTTCTCGCTGACATTCTGTACATAGCATATATTTATTGTTTTTTTGCTGTAGTAGAATATTTCCGCAAATACCACAAAATTTATGCGCCAAATAATAATTAACTAATTGCAAATAATAAATAAGGTTATAACAAATGTCTTGATCAAAATAACATAATGCTTGGCGTATATTAATGGATGGCGGCATCGTCATCGCAGCATTGAAATTATCCTTATCAATATAAGCAACAAACAATTTTTCAGTATCTTCTATAATTTTTAATGGTTGGTTTAATGATTTTATATCATCACGAGTAAGTAGTATGATTTTTTCTTTATCAGCCATACTAACCAGTAATTCGCCATCAATAAAAAGTAAACACGTCATAGTTTATCATCCATTATACCAATAAAAAGTTAGCCAAATAATTTTCCAGGAATTCTCAATTAAAAAATGAGTCTTTATTTTAAGACTTGGTCTGATAGAATGTCATATCATTTCTTAAAATCATAACACGAAACCATTATGACTATTCATGAAACCAGAATGCGAGCGCTGATCGAATACACCCGCAACGCAAGCTCAACAGAACCCTATGGTTGTTCTATTTACGATACCAATGGTGATCTTTTAGCTGCAGCTGTGGGAAATAAAAAAAGCCCTATCAATCATGCTGAAATTCAAGCTATCAATGAATGTGCTCGATTATTCCCTGACGTGCAGTGGAGTAGGCTAAGCCTTTATACCACCGGTGAGCCCTGTTGTATGTGCGCAGCTGCTTGTTGTTGGTCTAATTTAAAGGAAGTGATTTATGCCACGGATGTTCCCTTTATGATTACACTTTGGGGAAATGAAAGTGCATTCCGTGCAGAAGAAATTATGGGCAGTTACCCGCGCGTACCAACTCTGATTGCCGATGTATGTAAGGCTGAATCAGATCAACTCTTTTTGGATAGAAATAGTGAATACTCCAAAATTTGGCAAGATAAAAAGTGGTTTCGATAATTAATACTGATGCTATTTAGTTTTAGGTGAAAACACAACATTTTTTGTATAAAATCCGACTCTATCATAACGTTTATGTTTAAATGATTCGGCATCAAATATGAGCATAACAATAGGTGTACCCGTGGCATCACTTTTTTGATATACGCTGGCATGAGCCCGTTTATCACCAGGTGGGTAAATGCGAAACACACCATTATCATGGTGGATACCAGCACCTTTGTTGCTTATGCCCTTATTAAAATTATTGAAAAAGGCATCGAAGCTATCTTTGTTTGGAAAATCGGTTGGTTCTAATGCAAAAACACCCCAAAATTGAGCTGTCATATTAGGGTATTCTAATTTATTCATGACATAGTTTTTAGTATGAACTTGATGTCCATCTAACTCATAACTAAACAATTCACCTATTTTTTCTCTCTCTCGCTTTTGCTGCTCTGCTTGCGCTACTGTCTCTAATGCTTCTTGCTTGCGCTCCTCTGTTGTCTCTAACCAAAATACTCTAGGTGTAAAACGCTCACCTCTTTCTTTATAGAAATCTCGCCAAAAATTCTCTTGCTCATTTGCACGGTATTCTAGCCTTGCATCAGCTTCTGTTGCCATTTCAACAAGATTAATTGGCGCATCAACCGCCTTTTCTTTATTATCCTGCTCAGCAACATTAAAAACAGATGTTTCGTTTTTGTGTTGAGCAAGCTGCCGTGTATATTGCACATTAGCCTGAGTTTTTTGCTCTCGTCGATTTTTTGCTTCTATGCTCTTTCCCCAGCGATATAACTGAGGATAGGCACGAAATTCAGTGAGTTCTAGACCAAGTTCAGAAATAATATTGTAATCTCTTTTCAATTTCCCTAGTCGTTGTAATTCGTTTAAAACTGATAAAAAGTAGCCGCGAATCTCAGCATTATCTTTCGACTGACTTATTAAAAAATCATCTATAATCTCATCCATGTCTATAGATGTTATCGTTTGCACAGGATCATGGTTTATTAGTAACCATACCATATTTAAACGTTGTCTTAACATTTCTTGCGCAAACCAATTTACTGGTTGACCTTCTTGCCGCGAGTTTTCTAACTCTTTACTAATTCGTTGGAGTTGATTATGAATCATTGCTATAAGCATAGGATCAGAATTGTTTTTTCGATTAAGGAAAATAACCAGGTAGTCAATGATTTTATCAAACTCCAAAACAACCAATTGATCGCGATTTGCAGGATCATGCTTTCTTTCTATAGCAAATTCACACTCAATGGCTAAAAGAAGCTCCAAAATTTGATTTTGCTTAAAAAACCAGCGTTGCATAAATGGTAAACAGCGCCTGGTTAATGTTAGATTTTCATCTGGTATTAGCTCCCTCTCTCTGATTATATTAAAAAGATCAACCATAAATTTTATTATTTGATGCTTTTCATCTAATAGGATAGCAAGGTTTTTCAGAAACAAAATCATCCTGTGTATAAAAAAAGTAATGCGAACTCGGTTGGAAAATAAAAAATCATCATCATTTTCGTGCTTACTAAAAATTATTTTCCAAACTTTAACTGCCGAGTTAAAAGAAAGCTCTTGTTGATAGTATTCATTCAGCGCAATGAAAAATTGATTATCTTTATTTTGCTCTTTTTTCAATAAATCAAGTTGCAGCAAAATCTTCACGCCCGCCTCATCAATGATATCGGCTTGAATTTCCCCAACCTCTATTAACGCTCTTAATGTATTGCATTCACTAGCCAATAACCTATTGGGTGGGATACTTGCAATATACCTATTTATAATAAGATATAGAGCAACAATATCAATAGAACGTGTTGGAAATTGGTTTTCGCGAATGTATCTCAAAAGAACAGTGAGCTCTAAAGAAAAATCAAACTTTTCCTGTCGCACCATGAGCAAGCAAAGTATTGTTGCTGCATTAAAATTCAAACAGGTCGGATTATTAATGAACAAGTGCAGCTGTCTTTTAAAATCGATTTGTCCTATGGTGCTCGTACCTTCAATAAGATAAATAATGCTTTCTACTAAAGGATGAGTCTCATAAGCTCCAATATAAGGTGAAAACACCATCAACAGTTGTTCAATCACTGCTATTGGTTTTTTGTCGCGCATGGCCATATATAATGGATTATTACCTATAGAAGTTTGGGCATATTCCGTTACTACAGCACCGTGGCCGCGCAATAATTTGATAGTTTCACCTGTTTTATCACCAGCCATGGCTAACAAGTAAGTATTATATATATCGGCATTTGTGACATTAATATTAACAGGATACTTGATGCCTGCTTGTTCGCTTGAATATTTTAAAAAAACCTTAACTAATGCTAATTTCCCAGTTTCAAGTGCTTGTAACCAAGCATTAATTGTTAAGGGATGTTCTGTATCGCCCCGAAAAAGTGGGTTAGCATCAGCACCATGCAACAATAAATATTCTAAAAGTTGTGCAAAATCTCTATCATCATCTGTTGTAGCACTTTCTACTAATATAGAGGTAGGATAAGGCCCATCCGGAAAACGCTTTTTATTAACATCAGCCTTATGTTCAACGAGGATTTCAGCAACAGCAGTTGATCCTTCTTGAGCTGCAAAATAAATAGGGGTGGCACCATCTGAAGCTTCACAATCCACTAAAACTCCCTTGGCTAATGCGGCTCGCGCGAGTTCAGGGAGATTAAATTGGGCAGCTGCTAATAAGTGGATATCATTTAAATTTAGACGTGAAGCATAATGAGTTACGAAATAACTCATTACTTTTTTCGCCCCCTCTAATGGCCCCTTACGATTTTTAAGCTTTAGAGCATAATAATAGGTATGCGATGTATTAATTAATACTATTAAATAACTAAATATATTTTCTTTGTCATCTTTGGAAATGCTTCGTAGCAGTACTGTTAAATCCACCGTCTTATCAAGTTCATCAAATAATCTAAATAACAAAGCTAAATCAATAGATAACCGCTCCTCATTAGTGGCCTCACCTAGTACTTTGTATAAAAGTTCACCAATAACATTATATGGTCGCGAGTTGACGCCGCTATAGGTAGTAATAGGCATATTATAATTGTAAGAAATGCTCAATTCTCTTAGATTTTCTCCAACAAAAGCTGCTAATTTTTTAAAACTTACATCGCCAGCCATTCTTCTGGGTTTGTTAAGAATTGCTGCTAATTTAGTAAAAAATTGTTTTTGAACTGTCATGATATAATCGCATACTATTTAGGGAAAACTGAATAAGGATTGTATGTTATCTAGATAAGATATGCAAGTTTGAGTTCATAAGACGTAAAATGGGAGAGGATCACTACTTTATTATTAAAATGTGAGGCTTTGCCTTGTAAATATTTTATTTTATATTCCTGCTGTTTACCTTCAGCAAAAAAGTGGTCTCGATAATTATTATCCTTTTAATTGTTAGCAAGTGGCTACTCTTTATCAGTTACAATTTCCACTAATTCCACTACGGTATAAAAATTAAATAAAACTTATTGTTTCATATTAATACTGCTGTTTAGCTGTAAACAAAAAGCAAAAAAATTCTTTGTAAAAAATTTTCACCTCTGTTACTATTTTATTCGTGGTTTAAACATTTAGGGGGACAGTATGAAATTAAATAGCCTCGTTAAATTAGCTCTTCTTCCTTGCCTCACTTTTTCTCCTCTCACCTTTGCCAGCAATATTCCAACTGATTGGAAAGACACTAAAGATGGTATTTTACAAATCTCTGGTGAAGGCATGTATTTTTGGCAGTCGAACAATTTAGCATCAGGATATGTGATAGATGAAGTTGATAATAATCCAATGAAATTTCTTTCTCCAAAAAATCCTGATCCCACTTGGGGATATAGAGCAACTTTAACTTATATTTTCCCTGAACTTCAATATGATATAAGTGCAAGCTATTGGAACGTAGATGCTAACACTAATAGTACCAATCTCCACGGTCCTGTTAAGGTTACAGAAAAAAATTATTATGATTTTGACGCTGGTGAGCTTACTATAGGCAAATACCTAACCCATTCTTATAATGGTGATTTGCGAATTGGTGTTGGCTTGGCTTATGCTCATATCAAACAAACCACTAAAGGTCGTGGTGAATTGGCCGATCCTAATCTAGGTGATGGATATAATGATGGGAAATTCTATAACCGCTTTAAAGGTTTGGGACCTAAAATAGGATTAGATGGAAATGTTAAACTTAATAATAATTTTTCTTTAATAGGTGGATTGGGAGCTAGCGTGCTTATTGGTAATGCTAAAGCTAAAGCCGGTGTTTACGAACCCGACCAACCCGCTGCTGAAACATCTAAAACGGACCGTAAAACCGTGTTCCAAACCGATGCAAAAGCTGGCATTGGCCTTTCTCAAGCTCTTGGTAATGACGTAGCATTGGAAGTAGAGGCTGGATACCGTGGCTCAATTTACTTCAACGCGCTACAACATAAAAACCAAGAGGTCATTCGCGATGGAGTACCTATAGTATTTGACCCTCATAATAAGAATTACTCTAACTACGGGCCGTATGCTGGTTTAACAATAAGCTTTAAGTAGTCAGCATAGGCTTGACGGCACAAGTAAAGTGCCGTCAAGCCTACTTATCAACTGCTTGCAAAAACAGGACCTGCCTTTACTCTGCTCTCACTAACAACAGAAAAGGTTAATTCACTAATCCTGCGTTTAAGTTCTTCCATTACTGGGCCTACCGTTGGTGTAAAACTGATTAAATCCTTACGTCCAACCTCGCTAAATGAAAATTTTCCAAAACCCAAGCTTTCATAGATATCAACGCGATTATTTGCCGCAATAATAGTTAGCATTTCTTTTTGCGGTAATAACTGACCGGTTTTATTCATTAAATAAGCCAACAAGAATTGTTGTTGATTCTTGCTTTGTTCTTCTTTGGTAGCGCCTGCAAATCGTTCTATCAATACTAATTTTTCTAATATTACTTCATCGGATAAATAAACAGTATTTTCTGATGATGATACTGCCCTTATCATTGCTACAAATTTACCATCCGTAGTATCTTGCATAATTAAAGGGGTCACTGCCTTATTATTAAAACGTGACGCTTTGCCTTGTAAATCTTCTGTTTTATATTCCTGTTGTTTAGCTTCGGTAAAATTGGCTTGTGCTAATAGATCACTTACTTTCGTATAAAATTCTTGTGGATTTTTTTCTGCTAAAGCTAATACGTCATCACCTAGTACGAACTGATAGTCAGTATCCAATTGTTGTACCAAATCTGGATGTGCATCCAAAATGCTACTGGTATCCTCTAAGAGAATTGTGCGTGTGGCATTACGTACTCGATTACCAGCGCGATCCTTAGGCAAGATATAATTTGGCACAGTCCATTTTGCATCAACGTTTAGAAATTGTTTTGTACCTAAGTCCACTGGTAGCTTCCTTCCCAGTAAATCAAGCAGCTCTTCTTTTCTTTCGTCATCAAGTGACGCCAAAGCCGTACTTGAAATAACACCTGTAACGGTGTGATCGGTTGGGTCAATAGGGATAGTTTGTAATACCTGCTGATTGGCATTACTAATTTGAATAAACGGTGTATAGGTATCAATTATGACCACGTCAACTGAAAAAGCCGTGGTTTTACCAAGATTTGCAATGTGTTCTATTGGCATAAAAATGTACCTTTCTTTGAGTGAAGGAAGATTATAAACAAATCATCTACCTCATAAAAGAAAGCCACATTTATAGAATGAAAATGGCGTCCCCAAGGGGATTCGAACCCCTGTTACTGCCGTGAAAGGGCAATGTCCTAGGCCTCTAGACGATGGGGACTAGAGATGTGCTTAAGTTTGGTGGAGCTAGGCGGGATCGAACCGCCGACCTCTTGCATGCCATGCAAGCGCTCTCCCAGCTGAGCTATAACCCCGTGTAGCTGTCATACTAAGCGATGGATGCATTTTAGAGATGTCGAGATAGAGAGTCAAGGAGTTTTTAGGCTAATCGTTCATCAGCTAGCAACGAAGCTCAAGAACAGCACGGTATCCAGGCGTTGCTCATCAAATTCTTTTTGTAATACCGCTTGTACCTCGGTCAAAGCAGCGGCGCGTAAAGCTTCTTTTCCCTCAACATTCATTAAACTTAAAAAATCTTGTGAGGCAAATAAGGTTGATAATTTATTTCTAATCTCTGCAATATTTTTTTCAGCTAAACGCATTGTTTTTTTATCATTAGAAACTAATTCAACATGGACACGTAATTCACGTAATTGATTTTTTACCATATAGTGATTAATAAACGCAGGAGTAATTTCATAACGAATTTCTGCAATTTCATTATTACTATTCACGAGTAAATTACTTGTTAATAAAAAACAAGCATAAAAACTGAGCAAGGCTGTAAACAATAATTCTTTTTTACTGATTTTGATTTTTTTTACACCCGTGCTGGTTTGTTCTTTTACTGCAAAAAATCGTGACAACATGATTAAAGCTCCATATAAACCACAGCCAGACAGCAGTAAAGGCAAAAGTCATGCCAACCAGCTATTTCATATATTTCAAAGAGTTATGGAAGTGCCACGAATCGGTGCAGTCAAGTTATTGACCTTGAGCTTTCTTTGTATTCAGGTATATTTAAAGTGTGTGTCTGTAATCATTACAAATTCTCAATATAAAACGCCGAGGTTAGTATGAAACGAATAGCCAAAAATTCGCTGCTTTGTGCCCTTTTTTCTTTTGCTTTTCTTTTCAGCTGCCTTAGCTTCACTACTCCCTATAATGCCAATGGCGATGCTAATTATAACAAATTTACAAAAATACAGATTGGTATGTCAGAGGGGCAAGTACTCAACATTCTTGGTTTCCCTAGTAGAAAAAAAATTGATAGCATGACGCCGCGCAAAGAGTCTTGGTACTATATTACCCCCGGTATTGATGGGGCTCTCACGCGAATTCAATTTTTTGCAGGCAGTGTGTCAGATATCAGTCGTACTGATGAACCGATGCCTAATGAAATTTACAATCAAATGCCATCCCAAGAAGCTGATCGTTATGATGTTAATAAAGTGCTTTCCGGCATGAGTGAAGGTGATGTGCTTTCCCTTGCGGGTCAACCACAATATACCGCTTACGATGTTTCACCCATTAATGGCGGACACCCTACTAAATCGTGGTACTACATTGATAATAACTATGGATATGTATTGCGAGTACAATTTGTGAATGGTCGAGTTATCGGTGTGACACGCGATCAAATGTAAGAAAATCTACAAAAATAGTGGTGATAATTGATAGAATAAAACGGGAATAATTATCATCGCCACAACAATACTTATCATTACCACCATCGCCATTTTTTTAGGTTGCGCTTGTAATTGCACCGCAAAAACGACGGTATTTGCTGCCAAAGGCACTACGCTCATTAATGCCATAATCACTAGCGTTTGTATGTCTAATAAATGCAGCACATAAAAATCTAAAAAAATGATCCCGCCCATAATCAACGGCCAAGCAATAAATCGAATAAAAAGACACCAACCCAATAATACTCCATCAAAATCTTCAAACGCCACATTGGCTAATACCATTCCAACCATCATCATCCCTAGCAAACTATACGTCTGAACAAAGGGGCTGAGATGTTCAGCAAATTTAGTGGCAGACTCATCTGCAATAAAATAATTAACTATTAATCCGGCAATTAATGCATACAAAAAAGGCAATTTAATAACACGTAATAGGCTATCTTTAGCGGAATAACTACCTCGTGCTGTTAAAAAATAACCGACTGTATTTTCATATAAAGTAAACCCTACTGTGGCTAAAATAGATAACCCAGCACCGATATCACCTAATAATGCGGTTGCAACAGGAATACCAAAATAGCCTGTATTGCCAGTGCCTGCAGTAAATGCAAAGATATTTTTCGTATTATCTTTCCAAAAATACTGACCAATCCATTGGGCAAATAAAGCCATCAATGAACCTAAGCAAAAAAACAATAAAGGCAAGAGAAAATATTTTGGCTCTAAGGGCATAACTAACATACCCTGAAAAAACACGACGGGAGCAATGACATAAATCAGCAAACTCGAAATAGTTTGCTGATTTACGGTAACTAGTCTTCCTAAAACATATCCTACTAATACTAAAAATCCTAAAAAGATCAATTTTGTATTCAATAAAGAAAGATCCATTCTTACTCCATTTTATTATGCAATTTTTTGTTCTGCTTCTATTCCCTGACTGTGTAAATACTCATCATAGGTGCCCCTATAATCGACAATACCCTCTGGGGTAATTTCAATAATACGGGTCGCTAATGAGGATACAAATTGCCTATCATGACTGACAAAAATCAATGTGCCGGTATAATTCTCTAACGCGAGATTAAGAGACTCAATAGATTCCATATCCAAATGGTTAGTTGGTTCGTCCATCACTAACACATTAGGACGTATTAGCATTAACTTACCAAATAATATACGGCCTTTTTCTCCACCGGATAATACAGTAACCGACTTATTAATTTCATCACGAGAAAATAATAAACGACCTAAAGTACCACGAATAACCTGTTCGTCATCCTCAGGTCTACTCCAATTATCTACCCAGTTGTATAAACTTCTATCTTCTTCAAATTCATGTGCATGATCTTGTGCGAAATAGCCAACTTGCGCATTTTCAGTCCATTTCACTTGACCTGCTTTTGGTGGTAACTCTCCCACTAATGTTCGTAATAAAGTGGTTTTTCCCACACCATTGGCACCAATAATCGCTATACGCTCACCCACTTCAATTAAAGCGTTAAGTGATTGGAGTAAAGGAGTGTGCGGATCATAATATTGGGCAATATCAGATATTTCCGCGACCATATGATGTAATTTTTTATCAACGTCAAAGCGGATGTAAGGGCTTTTACGGCTCGATGGTGGAATATCTTCCAATTTAATCTTGTCGATTTGACGAGCACGTGATGTAGCCTGTTTTGCCTTTGATGCATTGGCTGAAAATCGGCTAACAAATTCTTGTAGCTCAGCAATCTTAGCTTTTTTACGGGCATTATCAGCTACTAATTGTTCACGAGTTTGTGTGGCTGCTGTCATGTACTCATCATAATTGCCAGGATAGAGGCGAATAGCACCATAATCTAAATCCGCCATATGCGTGCAGACGGTATTTAGAAAGTGTCTATCATGCGAAATAATAATCATGGTTGATTTACGGCTAATTAAAATAGTTTCTAACCAGCGAATCGTATTAATATCAAGGTTGTTGGTTGGCTCATCTAACAGTAAAAAATCCGGATCAGCAAATAACACTTGGCTTAATAACACACGTAATTTCACACCAGGGGCGATGGCACTCATTGGGCCAGCGTGTTGCTCAACTGGAATCCCCACACCCATTAAAAGCTCACCTGCGCGAGATTCAGCGGTGTATCCATCGAGCTCGGCAAATCGGGCCTCTAATTCACCAGCTAAGATACCATCTTCATCGCTCATTTCAGGCTTGGAATATAATGCATCGCGTTGTTCACGAATTTCCCATAATTCTTTATGTCCCATCATCACAGTGTCTAAGACAGAAAACTCTTCAAAGGCAAATTGATCCTGGCCTAAAACACCAACACGTAAATCACTTGGAATGCTAATTGAACCAGCTGTTGGCTCTAGCTTGCGGCCTAAAATCTTCATAAAAGTGGATTTACCACAACCATTGGCACCAATTAAACCGTAACGATTACCGCCACCAAACTTCACACTCACATTTTCAAACAACGGCTTTTCGCCAAATTGCATAGTAATTCCTGCAGTAACTATCACTTTTATGCCCTTTATTCACTTGTAAAAGAGGCTATTTTAGCTTAATTTGGGTAAGATATACAGAGGTTTTACAGGGTAATAAAATAAATGAAAAAATCCCCACTATTGTGTCCTTGTGGCAGCAACCTTATCTATGAAAAATGTTGCGGTGCATTTCACCAACAACAAGCTATTGCCCCTACCGCTGAAGCGTTAATGCGCTCACGTTATAGTGCTTATGTGTTCGAATTAACGCCTTATTTACTTGATAGCTGGCATACCTCAGCACGACCTGCCACCCTGGAATTTACACCACAATTAAAATGGGTTGGACTTGATGTAATACGGCATGAACAAATAGATAAAGATCATGCGATTGTTGAATTTATTGCCCGATATAAAATCAACGGCCGCGCTCACAAAATGCACGAAATCAGTCGATTTGTGCTGGAGAGCGGCCGTTGGTTTTACGTTGATGGCGAGTAATTATAACCCGCTTTCTCGCAACTGATGCGCTGCATCCACCATATTTCGCAATGCAGCTTCCACTTCAGGCCAATCACGGGTTTTTAATCCGCAATCAGGATTTACCCATAAACGATCTGCTGGAATATGTACAGCTGCTTTTTTAATTAAATTCACCATATGCTCAACTTCAGGCACAACTGGTGTGTGAATATCATAAACACCAGGGCCAATGCTATTAGGATATTTAAAGTCTTGAAATGCTTCTAATAATTCCATTTGCGAGCGTGAGCTTTCAAGGGTAATCACATCAGCATCTAAATCAGCAATAGCGGCAATAATGTCGTTAAATTCTGAATAACACATATGCGTGTGAATTTGAGTTGCATCTTGTACACCACAAGAAGCTAGACGGAAGGCTTTTACAGCCCATTGTAAATAATGCTCCCAGTCTTGACGGCGTAGTGGTAATCCTTCACGAAAAGCAGGTTCGTCAATTTGGATTACTCGAATACCTGCTTTTTCCAGATCAACAACCTCATCACGTAATGCTAATGCAATTTGCATCGCAGTTTGTTCACGAGGTTGATCATCACGCACAAATGACCAGCAAAGAATGGTTACAGGGCCGGTCAACATACCTTTCATTAATTTACGGGTTTGTTGTTGGGCAAATTGGATCCACTCAACGGTCATCGCTTTAGGGCGACTCACATCACCAAAAATAACCGGTGGTTTTACGCAACGTGATCCATAACTTTGCACCCAACCGTTCTCGGTAAATGTAAAACCATTTAATAACTCACCAAAATACTCCACCATATCATTACGTTCTGCTTCACCATGTACTAATACATCAAGCCCTAACGCTTCTTGTTTAGCAATAGCTTGTTTAATTTGTTGCTGCATTAGTTCATGATATTGTGCATCATCCAAGCGCCCTGCTTTGTATTCACGTCTTGCATGACGAATATCGGTTGTTTGCGGGAATGAACCAATAGTTGTGGTTGGAAATTGCGGCAAATGTAACGTTTCTTTTTGCACGTTGGCACGTTCCACATAAGCATGAAGGCGTTGCGCCATAGCTGGAGTAATATTTTTCATACGCGTGGCTACTTTTGCATCATGAATTCGATGTGATTTGCTTCTAGAAGCAAATGCGGCGTCGCAAGCAGCCAATTCATGGTCGATGGATTGAATACCATCACATAATGCTTTATCAATTAATTTTACTTCGTCAATTTTTTGTACAGCAAAAGCTAACCAGCTCTTTAATTCATCATCTAAGCTCGTTTCCAAGGTTAAATCAACTGGGGAGTGTAAGAGCGAGCAAGAGGTCGAAACCCATAATCTATCGCCTAATTGTTGCTTAATAGAGATTAAGGTATTAATTGCGGCACGTAAATTGGTGCGCCAAATATTACGACCATCAACCACACCGACAGATAAAACTTTATACGTGGGTAATCTATCAACCACCGCCAATAATTGTTTTGGCGCGCGCACACAATCAATATGCAAACCATCAACAGGTAATTCGCACACCAAGCCTAAATTTTCTTGTAAATCACCAAAATATGTGGTGAGTAGTGTTTTCACGCCTAAATGTTGTAATTGATTATAAGCAAGCTCAAAAGCACTTTGCCAAACAGTGGGTAAATCCAGTACTAAAATAGGCTCATCAATTTGCACCCATTCCACGCCTAAAGCAGCAAATTGTGCGAATAATTGTTTATAAGAAACTAATAAACTTTCTAACAAGTCTAATTTATCAAATACCGATCCTTTTGTTTTTCCTAACCATAAAAAGCTTAATGGTCCTAAAATAACTGGCATTGGATTATAACCCGCTATTTTAGCTTCACGAATTTCATCAAGGTATTTATTCGGATTTAATGTAAATGTTTGTTTAGCAGTAAATTCTGGCACTATGTAGTGATAGTTGGTATCAAACCATTTTGTCATTTCACAGGCAGCAACATCATGCCCTGAAGGAGCTCTGCCACGCGCCATACGAAACATGGTATCTAAAGAAACTTCACCACCGTTGTGGTTAAATCGCTCTGGTATTACAGAAAAGGTTATCGCGGTATTTAAGCCATAAGCATCGTACCAAGCAAAATCACCAATAGGTAATAAACTCATTCCTGCTTGTGCTTGTAAATTCCAATGTCGCGCACGTAATTGTTTGCCAACTGCCAAAAGTTCGGAGGCTGAGATTTTCCCTTGCCAATACGACTCTACAGCTACTTTTGCTTCACGTTTTGCACCGATAGAGGGAAAACCTAAGATATGTGTGTGGGACATTATTGGGACGCTCCTATCCTGTCTAAGATAGATGAAAACTATAGCATACAGTCAGGAGATCGTCATCCCAATTTTCGGAAATAATTAACCAGCGGCCTGAAGGGACGACTGGGTTTTTAGTGCAGATTCCCCAGAAGATCTATCTACATCGTCATCCTCGCAAAAGCGAGGATGACGATGTAGTAGTTTTAAATTGAATTTTAGAAAAACATATTTAAAAAACCAGTCGCTCCCTCAGACTACAGCATACCAATGTTGCCGTTGAGTGATAATGTTTTCATTGCTGCTTGCATTTATAGTTAAAACAACCGTATCTGCTGGTGCTTGTTGTAATATCACTGAAAATTCTTTCCACTCATCACGACGAAAACCATAAATTAATAGCTGTTGGCCTATCGATAAATTGGCAATAACATTTTCCCAATCTGTGGGAAACCGTAATTTATTCAATACAACTAATAAATCACCTGCTGAAATTCCCGCTTTTGCAGCAGCGCTATTACTATAAACGTTAATCACACGTAATCCTTCTGCTTCCCAAACACCATTAATTCCCAAACTTGATCGAGAGGATGTTATTGAAGGATGAGCTCCTCCTTTATCTTGTTGTGATACTCTTGGTCGTAACGCGAAATTAACCCCTACTTTTTCTAATAGTTCTGCCATTGCAACTTCTTTAGTACCATAAACGTAATCGGCAAAAAAGTTATCTAAAGGATAACCAATGACTTCTGCAACCAATTGTTCTACCGCTCCTTCTGGCATGCCTATTTTCATTTTTCCATAACGTTGCCAAATTAATCGAACCACATCATCTAAACTGGCACGATGCGCTGTGATTTCACGAATAGTCATATCTAATGCTAATGCTACAACAGCACCCTTACTGTAATAACTAATTTGTGAGTTAGGCGCATTTTCATCAGGTTGGTATAATTTTATCCACGCATCAAAACTCGCCTGCGCAACCGACTGTATAAAACGACCTGGATGACGCCATACTCGTGTGAATGTTTCAGATAAATAATTTAAAAACATATTTTCATCGATTAATCTGGTGCGTTTTAAAAAGAGATCTTGATAATAGCTAGTAAATCCCTCGAAAATCCATAATTGCTGCGTATAATTTTCTTGCGATAAATCATAAGGAAAAAAAGCTGCTGGTTTGCTGCGCTTTACATGCCAAGTATGAAAATATTCATGACTACATAAACTTAAAAAATCGGCATAAGCGAGTGTCATTTGCGCCGTTTGCGCTTGGGGTAGATTATCGCGAGGACAATGTAATGAGGTGGATGCGCGATGCTCTAATCCACCGTGCGCGTCTTTTGATAAGGCTGTGACTAAAAAAACATAGCGATTAAAAGGTGCTGGCTCGCCAAAAAATCGAATTTGCTGCTCACATAATAAGGTTAAATCCTGGCAAAGACGGTTCATATCCGCCTGATGTTGCCCTGTAATAGCTATATCATGTTGCACACCACAGGCAGTAAAACTGGCTAGCGTGAAAGTACCTATTTCTACAGGGTGATCAATAAGTTCATCATAATTATCAGCAAAATAATGTCCAAAGCCGTAACGTGCCGCATCAAGTTCGCGTAGCGCGGTAATCACTTTCCAGGTTTTATATTTGTCACCTTCGGGTTTTACAATATTGATCTCACAGCGCGCTTGCTCTTTACCAAGCGGTAATAGAAAAACGCTAGATCCATTATAAAAACCATGGCTATCATCCAAGTGAGCACCACGGACCGATAAATCCCATGCATACACTTCATATTTCAACGTAATCGCTTGCTGACAAGGCTCGCATTGCCAAATTTGTTTATCAATTTTTTGGCAGTGGATGGGTTTATCATTACAAAAGGCTTGTAATGTAACGATATGCTTTGCAAAGTCTCGGATAAGGTAACTTCCTGGGATCCAGGCAGGTAGCATAAATTGCTGCCCTGTTGGATCGGGATCAGTTACGGTCATTTCTACTGAAAATAAGTGTGTTTCAGGTTGGATCGGTTTAATTTGGTAATGGATGGTCATGTGCGTGCCTTCATTTCGATTGCTGATTGGAACTAAGGTTGTTTTTGTATAGTGATTATATGTTGTTAATGCGTTTAAGCAAATAAGGTAATGCCTCATGGATGACAATCTTGCATTAGTATGGTAACATTCTTAATATTATTGTTGCATTTAGTCTAAAGAGAATTTGTATGAAGGTGCTGCGTTTTATTGCTGCTAAAGATGCACGAAGTATGCATGACAGTTCAAGCAAAGTTGTTCCGCTTACATACCAAAACCTAGTAGCAGAATGTCAAAAACGAAAATTCGATGCGTGGATAACGACAGAATATGAAAAACAAGTCTATGCTCGAATGCTCGAAATGGACCAACAGCCGCGTCAAGACTGGCTTACAAGATTGCCTAAAAGTGGAACAGGCGAATCACCGAATCTTAATACGGTTTGGGATGCTATCACAAGTTTTACGGATGATGTCGTCAGAGATATAGATCGACGGCATCGAAGCGGAACTGTTTTAAAACTAGAGGCACAAGCCGATCTGATATTAAATGGCTATAATCCCAATGCTTCCGAAGTAACTGCAGAGGATATGCCAGTAACTCAAAGCGATATCCTTACGCTTCTTACAGAAATGATAAACGATAAAGAGCAAGAACATCCCTATTATGTTATGGATACTGAGCTTGCCAACTTTTTCAACTATGTTGGCTTAAAACCTTCATATCAAGAGGATGTATCGCTGCAACAGGCTTATGAAATACAGTTAAGTGAGGGCACTCGTCAACTTATAATATATAAATCAGGGCCACAAACAACTCATAATCCAACACAAACAACCAGAAATTCTGCAGTACTGGTTCACCCTATACATTTTATTACGGCTGAACATGCAAAACGTTTGCAAGATCAACGTGTTTCTACCTTGTCTCTTGTCGAATTAATGAAGCACTGCCGAAGGGAAATCCCTGATAAAGAAGTTACAACCTCCAGTATCTTAAGATATCTTGCAAAAATGTCAGCTAATAAGTATCTGCCTTATTTTATTATGGACGATGAGCTCGCTAAGTTCTTTAATGCAAACAATATAAAACCTCCCTTTGATGAACCGGTATCAACGCAACATGCTTATATATTACAATTAAGTCAAAATAAAGCCTCTTTTTCTATACATAAAATGGTTGATCATTGCAATATGATTTATCTTATTGCTTCAAGTGATCAATATAAATTGAAGACTCACTTGATAACCACATTCAGGGATTTTCCAGAACCAAATAAGAAAAAAGATGCGGCAATGATTTTTGGATACTTTCAAGACCACATGTCAAAAGGCAACTATTACTTTGCGTTAACGCCAGATACAATTAAAGTGTTACAGGATGCTAGCATTATCCCAAGTTTGGATCCTAATTTCCCTGATATTTATTCTCGAGATTATCAGTCAGGCGCGACCATTTTTCCTATGAGATCCTATACCCTTTCTTTTGGTGCTGGTGAACCACGCCTTTTACCAGTGGAGTTACCTGGGCAGTATCGCTTTTTAAGTTACGTGCCTCCTATAACATCAATAAAAAGCTTACCAGCGGACGAGTTGCCACCACCGCGAAGTGCAGCAGCAACAACTTTACCAACAAAGGCGCCCCCACTGCCAGCTGCAAAAACAAGGACAGAACCCTCAAAAGAGCTAACAAAAGTAATATCGTCTATAAAAGGACAGCACTATGCGCGACTTCATACGCAATTTTTAAAACAAGCTAAATTAACTAAGGCGAATAGGGGTCAAGAGGATAATTCCTCAATTCTATTCCCCACACCCGAATCGCAAGAGCGCTACTTACAACAAGTATTTGAATATTTTTTTACCACCGAAGTTATTCCTCAAGATACAGCTAACCTAAAATTGCAGCTACTTATGGCAGAGGCGAAAGATTTTCTCACATGCGCTTTGTTTGCTCTTGCCCCTCAGGAACTTCACGCGGTTTATCGGCATTATCAAGATTTGCAACAACCTACCGAGGCTTATCATTCATCGGTTCAAAGTACTAGTCTGCTGTTTAAAGAAACCTCTGCATTTTGGGGAACTAATCATTATAAAGCGAGCAGCACCCCAGCAATGCGTAAATTAATAGGTTTTTTTGCTGCATTTTATCCTTCTACTTACGAGGTAATTAGTATTTATTACCTTAATGGTAGGCAGCAATTTCTATCTTCTTACCACAATCCATTACCTTTAACCTTTAGCCGAAATAACGTGACTGTCTCTACAGTATTACCAGGAATTAAAAAGCAACCAGGTACAACTAAACGCTCACTTCCCACCTACCACGCAGCGTTATTGCATCTTGAAAATAGCGATTCTGATGATAATGATAGAGCAGAAAAACTTGATAAATTATTTACGAGCCACGTCACCAGTGATTTACAGGTAGCAACTTACCTTGGTAATTTAAAAAGCTATTTTATATCAAGATATAATGCAGACCATGAGCCACTGCAAACCGATGCACTGTTAATTGCAAAATATTTGGTAGAGAAATTTGCCGCTGGACATGTATTAATACAAACCATAAATAAACAAAAAAACTACTCCGCATTAACAGATGCACTAACATTTTTAGCCAATCATTTTCCTATTACCCATGCATTGGTAGCCTATTCTATAAAAAGAATATCTCAAACGCAGGATATAAATCCAAAGGGATCACTTGGTTATCAAAAACAGTTTCCTACTTCTAGCCAAGGAGATAGTTCTCTCCGAATACAAGTAACATTCGCAAGAAATATAGGACACTTGGTGATAGACGCGACCCCTAAAATTTCTTATTATTTAGACTCAAACCAACATCTTTTGCCATACTATATTGATTTTAAATTTGATGGTACGCTTGTACCCCGACGAACATTACGCGAACTAGATGATTTTTTTCTACAAGGACTCAATGTATTAAATCCAACTAGTGGAGATAAAACCACTTTTATGCAGCGGTTCACTCATTATTTTAAATTAAAACATCATCACCCTGATTACCGTAATACCCTCCAATTAGAGGCGATTGAGTACCTGCAAAGTGTGGTTACCAATGCTGACAGTTTTTGTCGACGTAGTAGAGTAAGCCGATTGTACACGGCACAAGAGGGTTTAACACAAGCATTTCAAGATATGTTAGTCTATATTCTTGATGAGTTTGGGGGGGATCATAATTGTAACGTTATTGTTGGGCAAAATGATGGTGAGCTTATAAAAGAGCTGCCAGGTACAGCATTATCGTTACTCAACTATATTACGAATGTAATTAATTGTTTGCTTGCTCATTGTAAAAACACGCGCTTTTTCCAAATACAAACACAAGGTTTATCTGATCCTGAAGTTCTTCACCCGTATACGGGAGTGCCACGAAATGTCATGGAAACTATCCATGAGGGCGATGGCCTTAGATTAATAACCTTCAACCGACGACACTAAGCATGTTCTGAAGGGAAGCAATAAATGCATAAAAGTACTCAAAACATTAAAAAATAACTTGCCAAATTAATGCACCTAAAGTCGCACCAACAAATGGACCTAAAACAGGCACCCAAGCATATCCCCAATCGGCATTTCTTTTTTGCGGAATCGGCAAAACAGCGTGGCAAAGACGTGGGCCTAAATCACGCGCTGGATTAATGGCATAACCTGTTGGACCACCTAACGATAATCCTATTCCCCATACCAACATGGCAACACAATAAGGAGCAAAACCAGGATGCATTGCCGTATTTCGATTAATAGCATCAATGGCACCTACACCTAAAACCAACACTAAAGTTGCCAACATTTCGGTAAGGAAATTAAAGGGTAATCGACGAATAGCCGGTTGTGTGCAAAACACTGCTAGTTTGTAATCAGCATTTTCTGTTGCTTCCCAATGCGGATAATAAACAAGCCAAACAAAAACACCACCACAAAAAGCACCGATAAGTTGTGCGCTAATTGCTGTTAATAATTCATGCGGGGCAAAATAAGCAATCCCCATCACGTATTTAGCAAGACTAATTGCAGGATTAATATCCGCTTGCGAAGAGCCTGTTGATTGTGCAACAAATACCCCAATAAATACCCCCATCGCCCAACCTGTTGTGATCGCCATCCAACCACCGGATTGCCCTTTGGATTTATTAAGTAATGTACTAGCTACCACACCACTACCAAAAATAATCAGTGTCATCGTACCTAATAACTCACCAATAAACTCAGCTTGCAACATAGTTTGCTCTCCGTATTCGTTTTAGCTATCCTATCATAGCATGTACCCTCAATACGTTAAAACAAGGATGTAAAATGAGCACTGATTACTATCCTCAAGACCTCATCGGTTATGGAGCAAATCCTCCTCAATTCCATTGGCCGAATCAAAGTCGGCTAGCAATTAATTTTGTCATTAATTATGAGGAAGGTGCAGAACAAAATAGTGTCAATGGCGACGAGCACGCAGAAACCTATCTTGCAGAAATACCTCGCCCTCAATTAGAGCCAAAACAACGCGATTTATTTGTTGAATCTATTTTTGAATATGGATCACGAGCAGGTATCTGGCGACTATATTCTTTATTTAATGAATTCAACATAAAAACCACCGTTTTTACGGCGGGATTAGCTGCGCAAAAAAATCCACAAATTATAAAATCATTTGCTGATAAAGGACATGAAGTTGCTGGGCATGGTTTTAGGTGGATTGATTATCGAACCATTCCAGAAGCAATAGAACGTGAGCATATTCAACATACTTTAAAAATAGTACAAGATATTACCGGCAAAAAAACACAAGGCTGGTATACCGGTAGAAAAAGCCTAAACACGCGTAAGATTATTATTGAAAATGGATTATTATATGATTCTGATAGCTATTCTGATGATCTCCCCTACTGGATAACTGTCGATAAAAAATCACATCTTATTATTCCTTATACATTTGATTGTAACGATGCAAAATATGCTATGAGCCCTGGTTGGATGTCAGGTGATGATTTTTACGAATATCTTAAAGCCACGTTTACCTGCTTATATCGCGAGGGAAAAAATCATCCTAAAATGATGACCATTGGTTTACACTCACGAATAAGCGGCCGCCCCGGCAGAGCCCAAGCAATTTATCGCTTTTTAGAATTTATACAGCAATATCCCGAAACCTGGATTTGTACGCGAGAAGAAATTGCTAATTTTTGGCATACCCAAAAAAAGGAAAATATATGAATAAAAATTTCATTATTCGCAATATGCGTCAAGATGAGCTAAAAATTGCCATCGATTGGGCAAGACAAGAAGGATGGAACCCCGGCATTCATGATCATGAAACATTTTATTATGCCGATCCTAATGGTTTTTTTATAAGCGAGCTTGATGGTGAAGCTATCGCCGTAGGCAGCGCTGTTTGCTATGACGAATTCTTCGGCTTTTGCGGCCTTTATATCGTCAAACCAAAATATCGCGGCGAAGGATACGGCATGCAAATAACACGACGTCGTTTAGAACATATCGGTGATAGAAATGCCGGCATTGACGGTGTTATTCAAAATATCAAAATTTATGAACGTATTGGTTATAAAACAGCCTATCGTAATTATCGTTATGCAGGTATTGCAAATAGTAAAATTAAATTAAATGATCCTCATGTTAAAACTTATCAACATGACAATATGTTTGAAGATATAAAAAAACTCGACAGACAACTATTCCCAGCAAGTCGCACTCCTTTTCTTGATGCCTGGCTTAATCAAAAGGATGCTAAAGTGCTGGTCTATATGCAAGATAGTAATTTATTAGGATATACAGTACGCAGGAAATGTTTTAAAGGATTTAAAATCGGCCCATTATTTGCCAGCACTACAGATGTTGCCAACGCATTATTTATCGCTCTTCAAGATGATATTGAGGGTCAAGAAATATATCTTGATATCCCTGAAATTAATTCTAAAGCACTAGAGTTGGTTAAAAATCACCATATGTCATTAGTTTTTGAAACAGCACGTATGTATTTAAAAGAGGTGCCTAAATTGGATTATGATCAGATGTATGGAGTTACAACCTTTGAATTGGGTTAACAATGACTGATAATTAACTCTCTTAATCAAACAAATAACTCCGTCCCACAGCAGCGGGCACGACAATGTCATCCCCAAAAACCGTACCCAATTTATTGACTGCTCGCCAACCCGTGCAATGTGCAGGGATAATCATTTTAAGATCAAATGATTTCATATCTTCTATTGTTTCATCAATAATGGGTTCTACAGAATGCCCTGCCAGATGAAAACCACCCATAACAGCATATAAAGGAATTGTGGGAAATAAGTGCTTAGCCCGTTTTAATACATTAATAATTCCCGCATGCGAGCAAGCTGAAAAGACAATTAATCCCTTATTATGCACATGCACTGCCAAAAACCTTTCATCCATAATCCACGGATCAGCAACCCAGTTACCATCTTGCAGTTGTTTTATATGCTCAGGGAATCCTTTTTCATAAGAAGTGACTCGAGGAATTTCACCACTAAGGTAAAACATATTATCGAGTAAAAAACGCTCCCGCTCCTCATTAATCACTTTAGCACCTCTTTGTGTTAACTCTTCAACACTAGGTACTTTTTTGAAAGGACATATCTCTTCATTTATTCGTAATGCTCTTTGGTAAAACATACCAGGATTCATATGAAAAATGACTTTTTGTTGAGGGCTTTTACTTTTAATGAGATCCAATGCCATTAAAAATCCGCCCGCATGATCCCAATGACCATGTGACAAAACTATCTCTTCAATGCTATTTAAATTTGCCCCTAGTTTATTAACATTTCGTTTAAAAACCTCACCCTCTGGGCCTGCATCAAATAATACAGTATGTGATGTATTCCCCGTCGTTGCGGTGATTAACAAAGATAAGCCATGCGCCCCACAACATAAGCATTCACCAGAAAGCTCAGTCATACCATGAGCTCTAAGATATGCCATTTCATGGATAACATTTTTCGGCACACTAGAAAGGCTATCCGTAACATTATCGACTAATACTTGAATTTGTAATTTATCAACTTGTTGTAAAGCCATTTTTCTCACCTTGGGGTTTTGACTTAGTTTCTAATTGGTGGGCAGCATGAATCCGCTGGTTATCTTTAAATAGGTTCATTTTCTTTTATCCAGCATCCGTTTTTTTGCATTAAATCAACCAATCGATGTATCTGTCCTGTCAAATAAAAAGGAAGCGAAAGTAATGTATACTTAACCGAACTCCCAGTCTGATCCTTTACATCTACAACGGTTATGCTTGGGAAATCGGAGTTAATGCGTATTGCCAAGGAAAGTTTTTTCATGCCCATGAATAAATGCATTGATTTTAAACTCCCTGTTGCGCCTGCTTTCACTTCAATAGGTATCACTTGATTTCCATGAGAAATAATATAATCAATTTCAGCACTTGATGTAGGTTCATCTCTGTTCCAACAATATAAATTAGGCTCGATATAGGGCGGCTCAATCGTTCTTAAAATTTGCCCTACCACCTGCTCAGCAATACCACCATTATTAATCATGTTAATTTCATTCGCTGTAGTTATTTGACGAAAGTCTAATCCTAGCGCTGTGCCACATAGGCCTGTATCAAGAAAAACCTCCTTAAAGTACTTTTCTTTTATTTCCGCAGCCAATGGAATTCCATTGGCTGCGCAACTCCATACACGACTTCCTATACGCGCCTTACCTAATAAATCTAATACTTGTTTAATGGTGTTTGCTTGTATGGAAGCATTAACATGACTAAATACAAATTTTTTCCCAAGCATTCTTGGAATTGCCATCATGACTTCATCTATCCTTTCAATTGCAATACGACCTCTGTATTTAGCAAAATCATCACGATAAGTTGCTAATAAATCATTTTGTAATTGATTAATTTTACTAAGAGAACGCTGCTCAATCCAACTTGCAACAATTGCGGGTAAGCCACCTATAAGAAGGTACTCTTTAAATTGCAATATCAATTGTTCATGAATCACGGGCGGTATATTTGTACTTAAACCATATGTCACTACATAGTTATAAAGAGATTTTTTATCATTTGCCAATAAAAACTCTTCAAAAGATAATGGTTCCAAATGCATATAACTTATACGACCCACTGGCATACTGAAAGTATGTTCCGCCAATATAAATTCGAGTAATGAGCCGGCCGCAACAACAGGTAACTGAGATAAATCTTCTGAAAGCCAGCGTAATTTGCTAAATAAATGAGGTACTGTTTGTATTTCGTCCAGAAACAATAAACAATTTTTCGGATCGATAGTTTGATTAAATACTGCACTAAGGTTTAATAAAATCTGTTGGGCATCATTAGAATCAAAAAGACTAGCATATGAAGGTTGCTTTTCAAAGTTAAGCTCAATCAATTGCTTACCAGATATTTGGGCAAAATGCCTTATAAGCCAAGTTTTGCCCACTTGTCTCGCCCCACGGACAACGAGAGGTTTCCGATCCATTGAGACTAGCCAATTGTTCAGATAAGTTAATAATGCTCTTTCCATTTACATCCCATACGGGCTAGTAGCTAATACTATGAATTATAAGACATTATAAAAATAAGTCAATATAACAATGGGTTGTTTTTAAGACATACCATATAAAACAACAGGTTGTTTTAATGATAATTGGCAATTAAACATAACTAGTAACAATAATGCAATCAATTACATGGCTGCATTTCAATGTTGTTATGAGTAGTCAATTAATGAGACAGTTTGGTTGACCCAAATACAGATAGCTGGCTATTCTAAAAAGATAAAAGAACTATTTCAGAGCATATTTCGAACATCTATAAAGAAGGTGAACTATCACTACTCGGAATTTCCGGACAGTTCAAAATTGGTGAATGATATAGGTGTAGAGGTAGGTAATAAAACTTATTAGTAACTTGCAAAAACCTAGCACCTTTTATTAGCATATGATGAGAATAAATTAACTCTTCCTCAAGAAAACTATCCAAACCAAGCATTAGCTTATACCTAAGTAAAAGACTCTATTGAATCATTGAAAGCAGCATTAAAACAACGTCAAGAAGTTAAAGTTATATTGTTTATTTGAATAGCCGTAGTTTAATTACCCATTGAAAACTATGGAGCTGGCTATGGGACTCGAACCCGCGACCTGCTGATTACAAATCTTGTTTAAGCTGCAATTGGCAACTGAATACAACTAATAACAATAATGAAATCAATTGTGTATATGAGTTTGGGTATTGCGATGAGCTGCTATTTTTTGCTGTTTGTTATCTTTAAGTGTCCCAGGAGTGCCCCATTATAACATCCCAAATAGCTAATAACTTATTTCCAAAAACATAAACTATCTTTTCTTTAGAGGGTATGCACCGTCTTCTGAGCCATGATGAGGATCATGCCAAATAAATCTTAAAACTCTTCCGTCCTTGATACCATATAATCTTAATTTGCCCTGTAGCCTCAAAGAAAATAACTCATCGTTGTCATCCAATTTAAGCTCTTCTAAGCGACTTATTGCCTTTTTTGAGAAGCCTCCTATCGGCAATGCATGGCTATTTGTTCCATTACCTGGCGCCTTACCACCTGATGTGCTTTTTATCTCGTTCCATGACATTGTCTCAAAGCTGCAGAGATGTCTTTTTATTATATCTAAGCGCAGTTCAGGGGTAAGTTTATCCCAGCCCCATAACTCATGCTCTTCGTCACAACGGTGGAATTGCCAAGCAGGGGTGTGATGATCACTAGAGCTAGGGTCTTCTTTAGCACGAACCTCTTTGCCACTGGGAGCATGTTTTGTACGTATATCTTGTTTACGAGAAGATTGGCCTATTTTAGGCTCACGCTTAGTATTTTTTACCATTCATAAACTACTATAATATTCTGACATCGATTCGAGAGAAATAGGACAGCTTCCTCGCTCACCATCAGATACTCCCTTACGTGCCAGTTTCCATGGTTCCTCCATATGGGTAAGATCACTTAACCATTGCGCATCTTTTTTGCCATAAAATAATAAAACTTTATCAATAACTTCTTTGCTTTTTTCATTTATAGCTAGGATATTACCATGGAAAAAACCAGGAGTGAGCCTAAAATGTCCACGATGTAAATTATAAAGCTCAGGAACTACAGGACCATTTGCCCATGCTTGGATTTCATCCTCAAAAAGTACATTATCTTCCCACACAAGATGCCAGGCCTGAGAATAATAAACCAATTTCTGCAACTTCATGGCAGAAGTTGTGCCAAGTTTTTGTAAAATATAATCAGCAACATCAATTACTTTTACTTTGTTCATGGTAGATACCCGCTCTTGAATCTGGTTTGGTTAAGTATAATCGTGAATCACAAAACTAGTTAGACCGAGCCTCTAAGACCCCAACTAATAGGCAATAATAAAATCAAAAAGCAACGCATTTCACAATTGGCTTAACTAATTGTTTTAATTAGCAATTATATCGGTTCACGCATATACAGCAAACATCCCATTTAGGAATGTTGAAGAATAAATGTTAACACTTTAGTAAGAGATTGCAAACTAAGAATAATTTTAAAAAACATCCGGAAACTTCTGAATTCATTTAAGAATTTAACTGCTTTTGAATAACCTCTCTTGTTCACAGCACACCCATATAATAGATAATTCTTTCTTCAAATCGATTCTGTCTATCTGTCATAATGTTTGTCTACCTTATACTGAGCTTCCTATCAATTTTTCTTTTTTGGCTTTGAACCATATGAAAACTTGGGCAATGCTTAGCGTCAATAGCTATGAAAATAAAAAGAGGTCGTCAACTTTTTGGGGATATTATTATATTACCTTTACATAAAAACTAGTAGGCAGTAACATGATGAGCATACGAAGTATTGCATGATTTGGAGTTACACATTAATTCAATATCCAGCGTACTCTATGATTGAAGGTAACTATACATAATGCCAAATCCTTTCTCTTTAAAAGATTTTTCTGCGCGCATGTTAGTTGGTTTTGTTTTTCTAGCTATAGCTATAGTTATTGAAATATTTATATTTTTTCTTTTATCAATAATATTTAGTCCAAAAATTCCACTTCGTGGATTTGTATGGTTTTTCATTCCAATTTTTGGTTTTATTTCATTTTGCTTTCCAATTGCGTGCTTTATTATAGGATATAAAACGCATCATTTGAGCCATATGCTTGACTTTATTAAAGCTGCCCCCCTCCTGACAATGGATTTGATATCAAATAGCAAAATTTTTACACGATCTAACCATAATGGCAAAAGAAATAGATTTTTTGCTTCAATTATAATTGAGTGGGCTATTCTAGTTTCTTGTTATTATTTGGTTTTTCAACCATATGGCTATAAAATGCGTACTAACGATTGGTACATATTCTTTTATTGGATATTTGGCCCCTTAATATTCATAACACTATGCTACCAACTTTATAAATGGGCATCACAAACTTAAACTATCCCACTACCCATACTCCACATTTAAATAGCTAGCTTCAAGCTTATCTTTTTACATTCGTTTATAAATTTTTCAGTAGCTCTGGTCTCAGCATCATATGCACCATGCTTAAAAGAATTTTTACTAGATTGAGTTTTCCCTAAAAATGTTTTAGGACCAGTTGAGCACTCCCAAGGCCTCCATAGCTGAATTAATTGGGCTTGTTTCTCTCGTTCCGCTGATGTCCAGCGCCTCATATTCTACCTCGCTTAATAGTTCGTTTGCATAATCCCAAATTTTTTTTCAGAGCTACAACCCCTGCTAATTATTTACTTGCTGATTAATTGCATTATTCTGTTGTTTTACAAAAATAGCATGCTGTGGATGTTTTATTGCCGCCAATGTAGCTAAAGTTTGACGGCACTGGTTTTGCGCTTTTAGTGCCAACTGCATATAAGCTTGTGATTGTTGCAGCAGTGAACCACCAATAGCTCTACTCGCTAAATCTGTAAAGATAGACTGCAAAGCGCAGCTCTGGTTGAACAGCATATCCTCAAGCCTCGACATATCCCCCGCTCGTATTTCCTTAGACTGCTCGCGTAGCTCCTCAAATATGGCGCAAACATCTGGCTCAGCCCCTAACGCAGAGACAATTACTGCTGCTACAGCTGATGGATTTAGAGCAGTAGCCTGCACCCTAGGTTCTGTATTAGAAATTGTTGTTTCATCCGGTTTAGTTAATGGTTGTTCATCTGTCATGGGTTTTACTCCCTACAATAAATATAAGATGGTTTACTACTGCACCCTATTGCTATAGTCCACGTATTGAATCGGCTTCTGAGAGTAATGATTTAGAAATTGATAGCTATTTGGCTCAAACCATAAGCCTATCCTTCCTTCCCAGTCTCCATTACGATTTTTATCACAAATTAGCAAAGCATCGATTTCTTGGAACAATTCATCTGGTGGTTGTTGGCCTTGTGCGCGAATTTTTTCTAGCTGCATATGTTTAGCTTTATTCCGCCAGACAGTAAATACATTATCAGCCAAGTCAGAAATAGCACCTGTACCTTTAATATCAAGCTTATTAGGTGGTGTACTTTCATCAGAAGCTTTTCTCGGATGAATTACAAGATACACCTGACACTCAAATTGATTTTTAAAATCACATAATTGCTCTATAAACTTTTTCTGTGCGTTAAAATCATCTTCTGCAATACCACATTTCATAAAACTATCAATTATAAAAATGTTCACACCATAACGTTGATATGCATAGGAAAATACCTCTAAGACACGCTCCGTTTTAGCAGTACCCACTAGATCAAATAACCACAGCTTATCAGCATACCATTCGTGTATAGCGGTAATATAACCTTTTGTAGGTTGTGCTAATCCTGCAGCTTGCCTGGTTAAACGCATTAGTAATTTTTTTGGTTTAAGCTCAAGGCTTGCAATACAAACTTTTGCGCCTTGTTGCATTAAACCCAATACCATATGCCCAATTAATTGACTTTTTCCATGCCCATTAGTTCCACAGAAAACTGATAGCTCATTAGGTATTAACTGTATTTTGTCATGTGTTTTCTGCCAAGGCATGTAAAAGGCATGCTGACCCTCATCTATTGGGTAAAATTGATTTATAACCTCAGACAAAAATGCTTGTGCAGGTTTGAGCTCTTGAGGATCACAGGTTTTTGCTGCATCAAAACAAGCTTTTATCTGCTCAAATGAAACGCCTTGTAACAAGCATTCATTCGCGTCTTTATAAGGCAATTCAACAATGCGACAACGATGTCGTCCCAAACGTTCGATTAATTCAATTGCAGTCTTTTTACCAACATCATCTGTATCTAAACATAAATAAATAACATCAAAGATTGCCAGTCTTTCATACTCGTACTCAATCCACGCATGTTTATTCCCTGTTCCGCCTCCAAATGGCAATGAAAGAGATGGATGGCCATATTGGTTTAAAGACATTGCGTCTATCTCACCCTCAGTAATCACTATAGTACGCGCATTTTTTGGAAATGCTTGCCACCCAAATAACATTGGTTGGCAATTAGACTCAGTACTGATTTCTTTTTTACCATTGTTTCGATGTACATTCAAATATTTGATCTGTAATAGCTTGTTATCAACATAATAAGGAAAAACAATCTTTTCCGCTTTTTCCCCTATTCGAAAAATATTTAATATTTCATGAGACAGTTTACGTTGTTGGGTCAAATAATTTGCAACTATTGACCCTGGCTGGATAGCTTTAAAATGTGAAGAGCTAGGTCGTGAGAATACTTTATTTGCAGAGGATGATATTAAATCGACCGCTGCTATACCTAACCATGGCTTAGCTTGTTGCATGGCCTCGCTAATCGAAATGCTTCTAGACCGCGCCCAGAGATCAAGACTGTCACCACTAGAACCCTCTGCAAAATCGCAATAAACCCCTCTTTTTTCGCCTGACAGACGATACTTAAGCGATTGCCCTATTTCGCCATTAATAGAGCCTACAACCCACTCTTGACCTTCTTGCTTACCTTTCGGCAAAAGATATCGTGCTAGTTGTTCCGCACGTTCAGCCAGTTTTGTTGCTATTTGTTGTGCGCTGTAAAACATAATTACCATACTCCCTGAAGAATTGAATTTGATGCAACATACACTGCAGAAGCCTTTGATTTTATATCTGTGGCCTTACTCATGAACTGGTCGATTTGTTCACAATCCCTTAAAATGAGCTTAATTGAATCGTAGCGTGTGCTTTGTCCATTTTGACCCATATGAAAGGGTGAGCAAGAACATCCTTCTATTGCTAATTTAAGATCATTGGCAGAGTACCCTAACTGTAAGGCCCTCTTAATGATCCCTTTACGTTTCGAATCTAATCGAGCTCTTGGATGACCAAGTTTTTCTTTCCAATAATCAAAAATGGCCTGCACATCAGGTTGCAACTCTTTCTTAGTAACTGGTACTGATGATCGAGAATCTAAAATTTCTAATTCTCCTTTCTCCAAAGAAGAAAGCTCGCCTGAAGAAACTTTATGTTTATGATGGATAATTGAAGGTTCAATATGATGATTTAGGTCCGAATTTTGAACTACCCCTCGTCTTAAATTCGGACTTACGCCATCAGAATCACTACGTAGTAATTCTGTGCTTAGGCCAATTTTTAATTTATACATGTTTGATGAACGATGTCCTTTTGCGTCATATCGAAATTTTTTTTCAATCAATTCCATCTTACACAATTGATTAATATGAGTTATCACTGTAGATCTCGACATATTGCACTTTTTAGCAATCCCAGTCATCCCAGGCCAACAAATGCCGGTATGGTCCGCATGATCAGCAAGTGCAAGCAAAACTAACTTAGCACCACTTTTAAGATTAAGCCGCCAAGTCCAAGCTAAACATTCAATAGACATGCTCGAGCCTCCAAGATCTCTCATCCTTATTAAGGAAATGAGATACTGTCCCTGATGGCAAGATGTACATTAAAAGGTAATTGAGAAATAATAGCTCGATAAAACTAATTTTTCGCATCATCACATGCCTCCTGCAATTCCTGCTTAAACTCGTAAAGTTTATTATTTAATTGAAGTCGAGTTCTTGCATTTTGACTTATAAGCTCATTGTGAAACCCAAAAGGAGCATGCTTAATGAGCTGCTCACTCATTTCTAGGTTTTCAATTAGCATAATTAGAATATCGATGCTTTGCATTACAATGATGTAAGAGTTATTGCTTGTTTGCATAATATACTCCTTTAGCACAGCCTTTATATAGATATAAGCCAATGCGATGGGGAACACCGTTAGCATCAGGTTCATGCACCCAATGAGTATCAATTAACCATCCCGTTTGTCGAAGTTCCATAATGCGCGCACTGGGGTGCATTATCCCAAGTAACTGTCGAGCTTCGAGCGTTGATAGTCGAGGACAGTTTTCAAAGTATTTTAAAATCCTTGTTCTTTGAGAAGAAGATGAATTAGAATAACGTTGCTTAGATTGGCTATTACTATAATGGGTAGCAGTATGGTTTATTTTCTTCATTATACAGCCCCCTTACCTTGCTCATTTACCCAAGCAAAAAATGCTGCTTCATCAATAAGAACTCTACGACCAATTTTCTTTACGACTTTATGGAATCCGTTCTTAGTACGGTTAAATATTAAGCTGCGTAAGCCGCCAATAGGAGGCCATTCGTGGTGTTTTGCCCAGTCGGGCACAGTAATATATCGAGTATATTGTATATTTTCTGCTTGATTGTCACTCATTTTAATATCCTTTGTTATTCTACGTTTAATAGCAACATTGCTACGTACAAACAAGGATATCCAATCATAAAGTAGGCAATCAAATAGGCAAGATAGGCAAAATAGTAGGCAAAGTAGGCAACCATTGCGCCTATAAGAAAACAGTAATAAATAAACTACCGTGTGGCTAGTGTATTAGGACGGGAACAAACTTTGTTTTTAATGAGGCAAGCTTCGTGAAATTAGCTCTGGAGAGATTACGCAAACAATTTTTTGCTGATTTCATCCCAATATTCTTTGTTTGTTATAGGAGGCCTACCCCACTTACAATGATGTTTTCTGCTAACTGTAAGAAACTTGTTTAGGTGTTTTTTGCACTGAACTCGAAAAGTAGGAATATGTCTAGCGAAAAAATCTTTCGAAGTAAGCCTATCGCAGAAATCTTTAAACTCTTGTGGCGTTCCAGGCATTTTTGCCGGGCTAAAATCCTTATCAAGAGTTTTTACAGCATCTATAATTACATCTAAAACGTTCGCCCTTAATTGCATTTGCTGCCCTTGCCTACCTTTATTTATAAGCCCCTTGATCTGCTTTTGTAAGCTTGCACTTATTTTCATGTGTGTTGCGTTTACTGTGGGTTTTTCAATAGTTGAGACGTCTTTTTGTTGTTTATCTACAAATTCTAATAACTCCTCCTCAACAAACAACAAATCTGAAGTGGTAATCTCTAATAACTGCTCATTACTATCTATGAACCCCATGTACTCATGCCCTAAAATGTATTCACTCAAAGAAAGCTGTCTTAATAAAAACTTGTCTCTATTTAATAGAATTTTCCCACCGTCTCGTAAGTGCTCCACTGTTAATTTTGATACTAAACTGTGACGATCTCTAATTTCTGCTTTTTTAAGCCTTATTAACCCATCATGCGGGTATTCATAATCTGGCTCAATAATGCCGCTCTCTTTCGCCAACTCTACATCAGAAACAAGACGAGGCACATAATCATCTTTTTCTTTAAAAGAATATTTTCCACTACCAATATATGTCCCAAAGCTGTTAGGCTCCACAGCATACTCAAGAACCCTTATTTCGCTAACTGCATAGCCTAGTTTTTCCTGAAGAAATCCAGCTGCATCTTTTAGGTTATAGGTTAATGGACGCCGTTTTTTTTCAAAAACAATTTTTTCATCTAACTGATAATGAGATGAAATTATCGCAAGAGAGAATTTTTGCGCATATATTACGATATTTTTTTCTTTGCAAAACTCTAACCAATCTATTGCTTTTTTGTGTTGATCCATTATCATTTTTTCGGATTCATTACAACTCAAACTATCGATATAATGTTGGATAGTTTGCGCAACTGACAATTTAAGGCAATTAATTATTGCTAATTTTGGAGCGTCAGGCGTGTCCTTAGGTATATCTGGAGAGGACTTATATTTATTAAAATTTTCCCATAAATAATTTGGAAAAGTAAAGGCTGCATTTAAAGACATAAAGTGTTCTGCTGACCATCTTTTTAACTTTAATGAATATTTAGCACGTTCATACACTCTCTCTAGAAATGCATTTTTTAATTCCCAAACTGACACGGAGCCTTCATTGGAAAAATCATCTATTATTTGATTTAAATCGCTTTCAAGGATAGCACGATCATAATGAATCATCTTCATCTCATTTCACCGCTAAAAATCCTATCATTCATGCTCGCCACAACCTTACTGGTATGTGCATCGGACAAATGCGCATAGCGCTTAACCATCTGTAAGGTTTTGTGCCCTAATATTTCCGCAATTTCCGCAAGGCTAGCGCCATTCATTGCCAGATAAGATGCGCAGGAATGTCTTAAGTCATGAAATTTAAAATCTTCTATTTCAGCTCGTTTTAAAGCGTTTTCAAACGGAGTTCGAAGATCTATTGGTTTTTTAAAATCCTTGCTAGGAAATACCAGATTGCAACTTAGATGACGAACCTGTGCGTGTTGTTTCATTAACTCCAAGGCATGTCCTGTAAGAGGTAATACACGACGCTCTCCATTTTTTGTTTCGTGCAGGGTAATTATTCCGCGATTTAAATTAACGTCTTGCCAATATAATCCCAAGATTTCCATACGGCGACCACCCGTAGATAAAGCAAGCACAACGACCGTGTAAAGAAATGCACTCTCACTTTTTTTGCATTCCTCCAACAAACTTTTACGTTCATCATCTGATAGAAAACGCACACGCCCACGAGGCTCTTTCATCTTTGAAACCTTGCGTAAAGGGTTATCCTCAAGCCAACCCCACTCTTTAACAGCAGTCGTAAAAACATGGCTTAATACTGCTAAATAGCGATTAACCGTTGCAGGCGTGCGAAATTTGTTTTGATGAGTTGCCTCTCGGGATAATTTATCTTTGTGCTGCACAATAAGTGCAGGGGTTAAATCTGAAAGCATATATTTCCCTAATTGCTCCTTCCACCATACTAATTGCTGAAATTGCGTATATGCGCTTTTAGGTTTTAATGGGAGGATGTTTTTAACGTATCGATCAATTGCTTCAGATAATGAATGTCGTTTTGCCTCACTAGTCTTGAAGTGTCGCCCTTCCTGTATCGCAGTTTCAGTTTGCTGTGCCCACTTACGAGCATCAGTTAACCTATCAAAGGTCGCGGTTTGGGTAGGGATTCCTTTGAGCCTAACTTTCACACGATAGGCGATTTTACCGTCTTGGGTGGTTCGCTTTTCTATGGTAGCCATATTTCCACTCTTGTTATTCTTATCAAGAGAAATAAGGTACAACAAATTGCTATAAACTACAACACCTGAGTATCAATCAGGTATTAACAAGCCAATAATTATATGTATATCATGTTGTTACAAAAATACTCTTCCCCATATGGGGCACTTAAGGGGCAATTGGAATAAAAAGAGGGTAATATATTGTGCGTAGATTTTGTAATTAGCGATCCCCTCAGGTTCACTCCTAACCTAAAATCAAAGTCTCCCAATCAGGCCATCCGTCCATAATAATTTTCTTAATTGCTTCAGCTGTTTGTTTTGCACCTTCACTTATAGTTTCAACAATATCACGCCGACTTATTTTTCCTCGATGGACAGCATTTGAGCGGCATGTATAAAGATCTTTAAATAGTTTTGATATTTTTTTTCGATCTTCACAATCTTTACCCAAAAACCATGCGGCGCGTTGTTGGATTCTATAAGAGAGCTCATTTTTCTCACTATCACATAGAAAAACAGCCTCAACTGCTATGCCTAGCTCTATAGCCTGATCAACTAAGTTAATTCTACAGCCCATCTTATTTAATCTTTCCAAGGGAACTAATAGTTTTTCTTTTTCTTCTGATTTCAATTTCAAATAATTTTGAGCCAAAACTAGCGCCTCTTGGATATTTTCATCCGTCCACGAATATGTTTTTCTGTTAATTAAATCAAATATTTTAGGGCTTGCTCCAAAACCATATATGCGAGAATAAGGCACATAAGAATCTGGTTCCCACCACGATGCCAATAGCATTGGTGAGGAAGGTCCTATCAATGTTAAACAGCTGCAAAGGTCAATAAGATCTTGCTCCTTTGAAATCCACCCATTCTCCTTAATCGATGAGGGCTGACTTACAAATTTTGGTTGTGACGGGTTCTTAGAGATTAAAGCTACTGTCGGCGGAAGACTTGAAATCAATGGATTGAGTCCAGATAATTTTAGGTAACCATTATTATCATTTGAAAGTGAATAAGGATTAAATGATGACTTTGCCCGTGAGTCTGGAAGCTGAGCATAAGGAATTAATGATATATCTGATGTAAATTTAATCTCTTGGTGAACGCTTATTCCTGAAATAGCCAATACATCATTGCCAGGAATAACCGACGAAGAAATGAATTGGTGGAGCTCTGCTGCAACCTTTTCGCTGCTTACAATTTCTGCTCGGTATAAAAACCAGTTAGCTAATAATTTTAGGTCGATTCGAAATGAAGCATGCCCAAACTTAATAAATCCTTCCTGGAAAAACTTCAAAGCAGGATTCACAGTTATATAAGATAAGAGCTCAGGTAATGACTTTGTTTCTAATATAGCAGCAAAGACTTTCTCATCCATTTCAATATGCTCCCTCTACAACAGGATAGTAATTTAATATGAGAGTTGCTACTTGTTATTGCAAAGTGTCCCACCAGTGCCCCATGAGAGAGCAACGACTCTAGCAGAAACATATAACCCATTGAAAACTATGGAGCTGGCTATGGGACTCGAACCCGCGACCTGCTGATTACAAATCAGCTGCTCTACCAACTGAGCTAAGCCAGCCTTGAAAGGAAATGAGTGATGATTGTAGCGAAGAATAATCTAAATCGCAATAGTCTTTTGTCATGTTTCCTGCTTGTTTAACGACCTCTCGGGCTGCTGAAAGGCGTTGGTTTACGGACTGAGGTGGCATTTTCCTTATCGTCATCGCTCTCTACCGGAAAATAATCTCGTACATAATGAGGTAAGGGAGAAGCAGGACGCCTAGGATCGCAAACAAGTAGCAGATTGTTCATATCCATGGGCCTTGCCAGTTCAGATTGTACTAAATGTGCTGGATAAGAGGGATCGGCAAGTAGCCTTTGTTGAGCTTGATATTTTTTAACCAGCTCACGAGCGATGGGTTGAGAAATACGTCGAGGGTCCCTCTCGTAATCGTCTAATGTAGGCGCAATTTCGCCATCCTCTGTAAACTCTCTAGGCTCGAGATGACTAGTATCTCCAGCAAATAAAACATGCTCATAATATTCCGCGCTGTCAGGAAAAACGCACATACTATTAGTAATAACGCCTTCTCTAATACATGCGCAGATTATCTCCTCAGCTTGTGGTGTTAAACCATAGCGATATACTGCTTTATCTTCTTGAACGCAGGCCACATATTGGAGCTCAACGTGCTCTACAGCAAATTGAATAAATCGCACACCAATATTGTCCGGTAAGGCAGTAGGTAATCTATTAGTATCAACTACAACCCCATTCAGATCTAATTGGATAAATCGCGCATCCCTAGTGGACGGCAAGGAAGTAGGTAAAATGTTAATACCCTTTAAAAACCCATTCAGATCTACGCGAAGCGTTGCAGCAAGTTCTTCAGAATCCTCAGTCACACGAAACGCTTTTACGATAGCCACTTCATCTTTAAATGCCCAACCATTTTCATAATCAATATCATCAAATTCCTTTTCAAGCACGTTGCGTCTTGCTTCCGACAAAATTACCATGATCTTATAACCCTATTTATTTAAATCTTTTATCTTACTAACCGCGCATTTTCTACAAATGTGAGCATTTCTTGCTGTTTTTCTACAGTAACCCACGGTGCTTTTACACTGTAATGAACAGCATTAAAACCATGCACCCCTTTAATAATACGTGAAATCTGTGTTTGATCGGCATTTATTCTTGAGCCACAACCTGTTAACTGCATCTCATAGATAATTTCTTTTGGCTTTTCATCCAAAATGGTGATGGTCGCATGAGAACCACACTTTGCTTGGGCTAGCTCAATTTTATCTTGCATTGCTTGCTGCATGGTGGTCAGGTTAGATAGGATAGTATAAGAAATAAAACTCACCGATACCAGTTCGCTCCAGTTATTAATGCTATCCCCCTCAGGTATTACTTCAGCTAGGCTCGCGCCAGGTAATGCAACTTGATATGCGATTACCCAGTGTGGTGGCTCTTCACTAAAAGGTAGTTCGAGGGTCTCCGAGTAATGATAATCCCCTATAATCCCTTGATTCGTCGTGGGTACAGTGTCCTGATAGCTGTGATGCTGCTTAGTGGAGCATGCTGATAGTAAAAGCATGGATAATACCAAAGCAGTATGTTTAAGGTGCAAAGATAATTGCATTGTAATTTCTCGCCGTTATTTGTTATGTGGTTATTATGCACTAGTTAATAAAGAATCAACAAGTGAGATAGCTATGAAAAACCAGGTAATCAAACTTAAATCAGAACATTAAGTTTTTAAAATAGCTTATAAATTGCAGTTTGTACGTAGCATGAGCATGACATTCTCTTAAAGAAACTTTATATTTACTAAAATTCTCACTCATGCCATTTACTGGGCAGGAGTGAGAATTTAGATAGTAACTCCCTGTTAAACTAAATTAACTGAGCACTACTGACCACTGCTTGCATTTCCTGTAATTTTGCTTCATTAATTAACGGTGCTTTAACCGCATAATGGACACTATTAAAGCCATAACGTCCTTTGATAATACGAGCAACTTGAGTTTGGTCAGCTAACATCCCCGATCCACAGCCTTTTAATTGTATTTCATAAGTCACTTCATTAGCGTTTTCATTCAGAACTCTTGTCGTCAAATGCGATTTACAATCGGCCTTAATTCCTTCTAATTTCTCCGCCATCGCATGTTGCACTGAATAAGATTGGGGCATAACAACGTAAGAACTATACGTAATGGAGACCAGTTGCTGCCAATTATTGATATCGTCCCCTGCTGGTATTACCTCTGTTAGGCTTTTTCCTTCTAGCGACGCTTGATTCGCTACATGCCAACTAGCTTGGTTATGACCAAAGTTTACTCCTAAGGTCTCTGGGTAACTATAAGAACCTGACGTATTTTTACCCGATATATTCGAGCCTTGAGAACTCTTATAGCTATCATTACATGCTGATAATAAAGCTATTAATAGTACCGATACGGTGCATTTTATAATCAAAGATAGTCGCATTTAGTTTTCTCGCTAAGTGTAAGAGTAATCTTTGAATTATAGACTATAGGAAGTGTTCGAGCAGAACACTATTTATTTGAAAGTCTATTTGTCTGTGAGGTATTATCCAACCTGGCAACTCCTTGTAATTTCTCTACTGCTTTTTGTTGACTAGCGGAAATCAATAACTGATATAATCTCTGCTCCACCAATGCTGTTATCGTAGCGACTTGAACCTTTTTACTAGCATCTGACAATAGGGCCAATTCAAACTGTTCAATAAGTGTTGCCTTCACTGTCTCAGCGTTTGGCACGTCTGTTTCCTGTAACAATTTTCTAACATCGGCTGCTTTTTCTGTGCATTTCACATCTGATTGCAAAGCTAGAACAACAACCTCAATCATTCTGATATAAATAGAAATTGGCGCATGGTATTTCATGTTTGAAAGCGCGGCCAGCTGGGGATATTGTTCGGTTTTTAATAATTTTAAAAATTGAAGAATATAAATTATATCCTGAAGCTTGTTAAGAATCGCTTTTCTTGTCACATCCGTTAAATTTGCATCGACTTCTCTATAGTATTTACCTGCCACCTCAGTAATAAGATTAGCATTCGCAATATCACCCACATTAATAGTATCCGAATGAAGAATTTCGAGCACGACTCCCAATATATATGGCCTGAAAATCAATTCAAAAAATTGTAATGCGGTTGTCGTTGTTTTGTGTTCCTCTGGCACATAATTTTGATATGCCTGTATTGCCTTAGTAAAATGCGCAGTTTTTCTAAGCAGTGCCCCCTGCTCCTCCATGCCCAATAGCTGAATTATTACAGCCTCATAATTGGTTTTTAACTTAGAGGGTTCTTCTATAGCCTGCAACAAACAGGCGCCATATAATAATCGCGCCACAACATTTGTACTCGTCAGTGCTAAATATTGCTCATAAAAGCCTATCGCTTGCTGATGATTTTTTGCAGCTCTCATTTCTTCAGCCTTTAAAACAAGCTGCACTTTTGCTCGCTCATCTGTAAGTTGAGACTCCACTTCTGAAGCAGTGCTGCTTGAGCTAGCCGCCTCGGTTACTGGTGAGGAAGAGGCAAAATTCTGATAATAACGTTGGGCTTGAGCAAACTCACCCAACATTTGCAAATTAACCACCACATTCAATAAATATTTAACTGCACTTGGCGTCAACTGATCTACAGAGTCAAAGGCAGTAATTAAATGTTGACGAGCATTATTAAACTGCCCAAGACGCATATGGCAACGCCCCAAATTAAAGCGCACTACAGGATGTATCGGGTTTTCACATTTTTTTACTAATTGCAATGAACGCCATGCTCGTTTGTAATAATTAAGCGCTGAGGTATAATCTTTTTTGGATTCAATAGCCTGTGCCCCATAAACTGTCGCCAATTCAAAAGCTAACTCATTAAGTTTCAAAGCAACAGGAAGGTTTGCAGCCTCTAGATTAACCAAATCAAGAAAAAGAGCAAAAACATGATCAAAAAAAGGATGCTCTGAAGTACTTGTCTCCTGCCCAAAATATTTATAAGCTTCAAATTGCCGTCCGGCACGCTCAAAGTTTTCGCGATTAACTGGCAAATTAGCAACAGCATCACCTAATAATAACTGAGACAACCTCTCAAAATCTTGTAGTACCAAGGAAAAATTGGTAATAAAGGAAGGCCAGGGAATTAATGTTTGCTCCCTTAACGCACATTTCATATGATGCCTTGCTCTTATTTTTAAATACAGTGCAGGTATATTATCTTTAAAAAGATCAGCATCTAGCCATTCGCTAGTCATTGTTATTATAAACGAGGCATCGGTTTGGAAGGTATCAGCAGGAGTTGCCACTACTCTTTGCAAAGCCCTGTAGCCATCTGCAATATCTTTATACGTTTTTTCTAATTCATCTAATGTCTTTATCTTTTGTTTTAGCTCATCGTCTACTAAAGTAGGCATCTGGGTAGTAACATCGGCTATAAATTGTTTAACCGACAAAAAGGTGGCCTCTATGCCCAAAAAATCACCCCATAGCTGTTGAGCTGTAATGAGCTCACTATATAGTTTTAGCATATCTTTTGCGTCATCGGCATTAATAGCTGTTACAGGTATCAGTTTATTGGTCTCCACCGCTACTTGATAATATTCAACAGCAGTGGCGTACATCTTTAGCCTAAAGTCACAAGCAGCAAGAATACGCAACGTGCCAGCGAATCCTCCCAATGCGCTGTATTCATTGGCAAAAGCAGGAACCATACGACGCATCAATGCAGCAAAATTCCCCGCTCGAATGGTCTTTCCAAAAAAGGTCGTTTCCTCCAGATGTCGAATAAAGTACTCTCTAGCCTCAACAAATTGTTGAGCCGCAATAGCCTCTTCAAACGCCACTAAATTTGGACCTTGCACAATATATACTCCTATTGGTTACCTGTTTTATAGCAGGGAAAAATACCAGCAAGATTATATCAAAAGATGGGGTTTAATACACAAATTAATAAATAAACGGTATCGGCTGTTTGCACAGTTACGACAAAAGTGCCAAAAGCCAAGAAAATACTCGTCCACAAAAGAACGTTGTTAAAAGCGTTCATGATACATAATGAGATTAAAATAAAAATAAGGAATAGGCCTATTTTTTGAGTGAGATTAAATTGAAATTTAGCACTTTGCTCTGGATCAATGTCATATCGTATTTCACTAATTTCTTGCAACAATTCAGCTTCGTTTTTTTTCGCATACTCGTTACTGTATTCGTGAAACTCGTAATATCTTTTTGTTTTCATAAAATTTATATGTCCAGGCCTTTTGTTTCAGGGAAATCATAAAGTGAAGTGGTTTTTAAATAGCGTAAGCACAAACTACTATTGGAAAATAGCCCCAAAGAGTATAGTAACGAGTTCTTACCCCATCAAGACTACAAGCGGGTTTTCGAATAAAAAAGCTGGCTTTTATTAGTTAGTTGGTTTACAGTTGTACTATATCAATCACTATCTCATCTTATAAAAAGGCGCTTGTATGCATATCTGGGTTGATGCGGATGCTTGTCCTGTTATCATTAAAGAAATTTTATTTCGTGCGGCTAAACGCACAAAAATCCCTGTTACATTGGTAGCCAATCAGCCACTCCATACCCCACCCTCACCTTTTATAAAAACCGTGCAAGTAGCACCCGGTTTTGATGTGGCTGATAATTATATTGTCCAAAATACCCAACCTGGTAACTTGGTGATTACGGCGGATATTCCTCTTGCTGACGCGATAGTTAGTAAAGGAGTAACGGCATTAAATCCAAGGGGTGAATTATATTCTGTAGACAATATCAAACAACGTCTTGCTGTACGTAATCTCAATGAGGAATTAAGAAGTGGTGGCGTTATCACTCGTGGACAAGCAAAACTCAGCCAACGAGAGATACAAGCTTTTGCTAATCGTTTAGATCAATTTCTTAGCAAACTACTAAGTATGTAGTCTTGATAGAACGCTTTTTTCTAACTTCTCGCCCTTTTACTAAATGATGATATAATGTTATTAACTTAAACCGCATCGGATGCATTATGAAACACATTATTATAATCACATTCCTTATTTTACTAACCGTTGGCTGCAAAAGCACGAATAACCAAGCCTTGAAACACTCCAACTATCTGAGTATGGCTAACGAAATTACTATCAATAAAAGTACTAAAGAAGATGTAAGGCGAAATTTTGGTAATCCGAGAGAAACCTCCCATACAGAGGGAGGAAATGAAGTTTGGCGATACGTTTATACTGAGTCCACTGCTAAAGCTACCAATTATGTTCCTATAATTCGGTATTTTGACAGTGGTGAAAATATAGATACTGTGGAGCTGATTGTAACATTTAACAAACAAGGCATTGTTAAGAATTACAGTATACAAAATGGCGAATCAGAAACAACAAAAATGAGTTATCAACCGGAAGCTACTTAACGAGTAGCCATAATGGTAATGACAAATAAATGAAAGGCGAAAAAAGAAAACATCCCCCTGATTTCTCTCCGCTTTTATGGAGTAGCGATAGTGAAGCTGAAAATGCGGCACCAGGGCCATCATCTCAAACAACATCGCAGCCTGTATCTCAAGTTTTGCTTCCTTCTAGATCTCAGCTGATACCTGAACCAGAAACAAAACGTCCCAAACCTAGGGTTTCATTTTTAGACTACTTTCCCCGTGTTCCTATTCAAGCCCCACCGCCACAAATAATTCCTCGTCCAGCAGATGCATTAACCCTAGAAGAGGAACAAAAGTTAGGTGATAAAGTTCTTCTTACTAATTCATTTGAAGATCTTATTGCTCTCGTTAGTCAATCAAAAAAAATACAAGCTGATGGCAATGGTGAAAAGTATCTTAGCGGCAATGAAGTGGCAAAATTAATTCATGATTTTATTGATGCATTTTTAACGCAAAGAGGCGATTCTACTCGACAACTTACTACTTCCCATCAACTCCCAGAAAGCTGTGGAATTAGAGCAAGATGTTTTGTGTTACAAATGCGAGCCTTTACTAACAAGGGAGTATTAAATCAAGTAGAAAGAATTCATAGAATAAATAGAAATAGAAGACGTTGAATAACAAAAATAGGACAGAACGGGTATCTCTTTACAAGATGATTTCATTGCGCTTGATATGCTTTGTTTATGATGCGGAAGAGACAAGATTTTTCGTATAAAAACCCGTTCTTTGATAATATTTATGTTTTAATGATTCCTCATCAAAGATTAACATGACAACGGGCTTACTGTTTTCATCTTTTTTGTAATACACACTGGCATGAGCGCGTTTATCACCTGGAGGATAAATGCGATACACACCATTATCGTTATGAATTCCTGCAAGATTGTTACTGATACCTTTTTCAAAACAACCCAAATAAGCATTATAAATATTTATATTGTCAAAGTGATAGGGTTGTAAAGCAAAAACTCCCCAAAACTCTCCATCGAGTGTAGTGTGATCCAACTTTTTTAAAATATGTGTTTTAGCTGGAATTTTATGCTCATCTAATTCATAGCCAAAAAGTTTGCGTATGTTTGCTTCCTTCTGCTTTTTTTGTGCTTCTTTTGCAGCTTTGTCTAACTCGGTTTGTTTTTGCTGAGCTATAGACTCTAACCAAGGGGCTCTCGGTGTACAACGTTCGTTTTTTGCCTTATTAAAGGTGCGCCAAAATTTTTCCTGTGCATTGGTGTCATATTCTAACCTTTCATTAGCATCAGTAGCTATCGCAGCAAGGTTAGTCGGCTCCTCTATTTCTTTACTTTCACCCAACAGTTCTTCTACTGCAAAAGGAGCGGCATCATCATTTTGTTGGCTAAGCTGCCTTGTAAATTGGGCCTTAGCTTCAGCTTGTTGTCTCCTGCGCTCTTGTACCTCTACCCTCTTTCCCCAACCACGAAGGTGAGAGTATGGACGTAGATCAGCAAGGCTTATTCCATATTTTGAAAAAACAGTGTAATCATTCGTTAATAGTCCAAAACCTTTTAATTTATTTAAAATAGATAAAAAATAGCCCTTGAGCTCCGGATTATCCTTTGCCTGCATGAGTAAAGGATTTTCCATTGTTTCAGTCATTTGCTTACAAACAGATTCTTTTGTTTGACTCGGATCGTAGCTTATTAATAGCCAGAGTAACTTTAAACGGCGGCATAACATTTCTTGCTCGAACCAACTCTCTACCGACATCTCGGATGATGATGGGGCCGATTCTTTATTAATGCGTTGAAGTAGTCCATTTATTTCTGCGATAAGCGTTAGCTTACCATGAGGCTTTTCATTGATAAAAATAACCAGATAATCAATAATTCTATCCATTTCTAAAACAACTAATTGCCTGTTATTTTCCGTATCATTCGTTCTTTTTAAACTAAACTCATAGTTAATAGCTAAAATAAGCTGTACAACATCGCGTCCCGCAAAAAACCAACGTTGCAGAGGTGGCAAATGCTGTCTCGCCAACTCCAGATACTCATCTGGCATTCGTTCTTTTTGATTGGGTATATTAAAAAACTCCATCATATATTGAGCAATTTGCTTTTTGTCGTCAATAGAAGAAAACATATCTTTGATAACCATGCTCGTATCAAATATAAAAATGACAACATGATCGATATGAGAGGTTAAAAAATCATTACTCCTTAACTTGGTTAAAATGATTTTCCAAACTTTATTTGTCATATTAACCTTGCGCCCTTGCTCATAATATTTCCTCAAGGCAAGGATAAACTCATCTTCTTTCCTTTTCTCTTCATTTAATAAAGTACCAAGCACAAATAATCTTAACTGTGCCTCTGCCAAACAATTGCTTTGAGCATCATTAAGATCTAATAACGGCAACATTCTTAACTGATTACACTCATTCGCTAAAACTTGATTGGATGGTGCACTCCCAATAAAATTATTTACCAAGAGGTATAAAGTGGCGATATCAATATTGCTGGTTGGAAGCTGCTTTTCACGAATATATTTTAAAATGACCGATAATTCTGATGAAAAATCATATTGCCGTTGTTTCACCATAAGTAGGCAAAGCGTTATCGCCGCATTAAAATTTAAATAATTTGGTTCCATAGTAAACAATCTGACCTGCAATTTAAATGCAGTGAGCGACTCTCTAAGTTCAGGTTGCTCGGTGTTGCCCTCATATCCAGATAGTTCAAGAAATACTGATACTAGAGGGTGAGTTTCATAATTGGGTAAATAAGGTGAAAATACCAGTAGCAATTGTTTAATCACTGCCAATGGTTTTCTACTTTGCATAGCCTCATATAATGGATTATGCAGCAAGGATGTTTGGGCTTCTTTTGTTACATTAACAGAGTACTTGCGCAGTAACTCAATAACCCTCCCTGTCTTATCACCTTCCATCGCACATCGATAAGAATTAAGTCTTGCACTGTGATTCATATTAATATCAACTGGATAGGTTATACCTGACTCAACACTAGCGTATTTCAATAAAACACTTATTATTTCTGGTTTTCCCACTTCTAGCGCATTTAACCAGGCATTAATAGTGAGTGGTAAATTTTGGGCATTTCTAAGCCATAAATTAGCATTAGCGCCGTGGAGCAATAAATACTCTAAAAGTTTAGGAAAATCCCTGTCATCATCCGTTGTAGCGGTTTCTACTAATGTTGCTACAGGATAAGGCCCCTGCTCCTTAAACTGCGGCTTATTGACATCAGCGCCTCTTTCAACAAGAATTTTAGCAACAGCATAAGAGCCCGATTGAGCGGCGAAATAAAGAGGAGTTGCACCATCATCGCTTTGGCAATTTACTAAAATTCCCTGATCTAATGCCGCCGTTGCTAACGCGGGAATATTAAATTGAGCTGCTCTTAATAAATCCTCTTTAGTTAATTTAAAGTGGGAACTATAATGCGTTGCAAAAAATCCTATTATCGCTTTTGCTTTTTCTAAACGATCTTTAAAGCTTTTTTGTTTTTGATCATAATAAAATTTATGATATCCATAAATGTATACGCATAAATGGTGAAATATATCGGATTTAGTAGAGTTGGAAAGACTGAGCAACAAAGGAGTTATATTAACAGCATCATGAAGTTCTTTAAAAAATTCAAATAATGAGGGTAAATCAATATTTAATTGCCCTTCACCAGGAGCTCCATCTAATATTTTAAATAGTAACTCCGCAATAAAGTTAAGTGGTGCGGATTGCTGGTTAGAGCCAGTAAGCGTTATAATACGCCTACTAAAAGTGTAGGAGGATTTTAATTCGCTGCCGTTATCTTTAACAAATAACACTAATTTTTTAATGCCAGCATCATCTAATTTTCCTCTCGTCTTGTTTAAAAGACGTGTTAATAAATTAAAGAATTCTTGCTGCGCTGGCATAACCTGTACCTACTACACTATTTGAGATAAAAATAGAACGGACAGTTTATGTTATATAGATAAATTATTCAAGTGGGCATATTTTGATCTCAAACATATATTTTGCAAGCTAACTATACAACATGTTGGATATCCTTTGGAGGCCAATATTTATCTAAAATTTAAGGATAAACAAAAATTTATTGAATTTTGTAGGCGAAAAGATCAACATGAGCTTTTGGCTTTTAAATAATTACTTAAGTTAATAATTTTCCTTATTACATACAGGCAAGGAGTATAAGTAAATGGAATCAGAAAAAAGAGCAACAGCAGTCAGTGATACATCAACTGATTCAGAGCCTGATGAGTCACATGTAGCAAGCGCAAGTACTCATCAAGAACCAAACACTCGCAAAACCTTGCTGGTTAATGATGGCACAGAGGTTGGAGTTCGACATACCGTAGTAGACTATTCTTCAACTGATGAAGGATCGACAAGCGATGAAGAAAATAGCGCTACTGGTAAAGTGACTTTTGCACATACCGACTCACTTCGTCATGTCGGCAGTATGGAAAAGGAACATGAAAAAAATGGCCACCAAACTGGCACTTACCATAAACGAGCGCTAAAAGAACGGCAACCAACCCCAGCTACTACAGCGCTTTTTTTAAGCATTATGAATGCAGGCAGAGCTAATCATATACTTGATGAGGAGGAAATCGAAGAAGAGCGCTATAAGAACTTGATACAAACAGCCACTAGCATTCAAGACTTAGGCAATATCGTTGCCGATTTCCCTACTATTCCTACAAGTGTTAGCCCCGGTAGTTTTGCAGGCACTTACATAGCCGACCTTATTAAAAACCGTAAACCTTATCTCAATATCCCAAGTGCCTATGGAATTCGTACAATGTATAAAAGTTTATTGCAAACGGAGGAGCAAGAAAAACTCACCGTCTCTTCATCAGAACCTACTACTGCAAATACCAACGCAGATGGTAGTAAGTTTAAACCTGGAAGACAGTAAATGAAGAGACAGAATAAACCCAGAAATTTAATGGGGCACAGTTTTTAACTTCGATTATAAATGGGGAGATTAGCAACCAGAGTTGCTGCAGAATATATCGCTAGCACGATCGTTAAAAGATCAATCTTCTTCTGCTAATGTAAATATTGTCGCATGCATACCCTGCTCTCCCAGTTGCCTTAATACCTTCTCTTTTCCAAGTAGTTCGATTAATGCCTTTATAAATGTCATGCTTGGGGTCTCTTTCCTATGCATTTCACTTAACTTAAGCATGATGGCAAACAAAGCTCGTTTGGGGTCTAACATCCTCTTTTCGAATAGTTTCCTCAAGATATCTGCTACCCATTGCGTACTTGATCCTCTTGCGGACCACAACGTTTCAAATAATTCTTCTGGGGCAATAGCCTTTTCTGCTAGCCCGAGGAATGCAATCTCACCGGGTAATGCGCATACTGCACGCAAAGCTCCTCGTGGAATTCTACCATTAATCAAAACTTCTCTGTCTCTGTGAGCATTCCCCGCTATAGCTGACGAGCCAGATGGCCATGTAATATATTCTGCAGTCATATCGTAGATCTTTATGCCCTCTATACCGCTTAACACTGTTAGATTAATTTCGATCACCGGATCCCAACTCTCTATACCTCTTAATCTGCGCCCTCTTTCTGATCCGGAGTTCCAGCTTTTCAGACAATTAACTAGAGCTCCTTCAGGCCTGGCTCCAGTACTAATATATTGCGTTGCGTATTCGCCACTGACTTGGTACGCAGGAATTAACGGTCCCCAATTGATAGCTGGTTCAATTATGAAACTACCAGGCAGGCCTTCCTTGGATATCCTGATCAAATTTTCTAATTTTTCCATACCTGTTTTAATATTCAATTCAGGTAGCAGCATAGCTGTGCCCGGAATCCCTGGTCCTTTTTTTCGGGTTCCCACTATTGTTCGCACTACACGGTAGAGAGCTATTATATTGGTTCTTGCAATGAACTGATGCACGGTCTCATACTGCTGCCCATTTTCATCCCTAGAAAGAACAATAGAACTAGAGCTGGAGCTAGAAGGGAAACTTGAACTAGAGCTGGAGCTAGAAGGGAAACTTGAACTAGAGCTGGAGCTAGAAGGAAAACTTGAACTAGAGCTGGAGCTAGAAGGGAAACTTGAACTAGAGCTGGAGCTAGAAGGGAAACTTGAACTAGAGCTGGAGCTAGAAGGGAAACTTGAACTAGAGCTGGAGCTAGAAGGGAAACTTGAACTAGAGCTGGAGCTAGAAGGGAAGCTTGAACTAGATCTGGGGCTAGAAGGGAAGCTTGAACTAGATCTGGGGCTAGAAGGGAAGCTTGGACTAGAACTAGATTCAGAAAATAATTTCCCAAAAGACTGAACCTGTTTAAGTCGACATGTGTCGCAATATAATCCAGTTCTAGCTTCATTTGGACAGGTTACACATCTCATTTTATCACTCAATCCGAATATTTATTAACTTATTAGTTGAACTGTTTTTCTCTAAATTTCTGCCGCACCTTGTCTCGGAAATACCACAATATTGAAGAATTAAACAGCGTTCATATATTACTTTTCTTTAATTCCATATCAGTTTCCTTGTTATATAAAAGATGCTATTACTTATAAGGTAGTATGAGTTTCATTTCAAATCCATTGCATTTGTATATTAAAATTTACCGACCCATGTAATAGCTGCGATGGGGTATTCACCCTTTATAGTAACTAATTACCATGCTGTAATGTAAACCTACATTTTTTGCTTAACTATATTGTCTGCCCCCATCGTGGGAGTTTGTTTTACTAAATTTTTATGCAAAATAAGGGGAAAAAGGACAGCCATTTTTTGCGTTATTATAATCGAAGATGCTTATATTTTAATTTTCCATCATTATTAGTTATGGGTTTTAAGAGGGACAGCAATCGTAGGAAATCTTGTTAATTTTATGCAAAACTTAAGCTTTACGAGAACTTATGGATTTTTTGGACCCCAACAAGGAGATAATGGTGTAGAAATGGGTATGGGGCCATCAACCCCTGAGCGACGAACTCCCACGCTGAAGATGCGCTCAAAATCCACTAGTGACAATTAGCTCTCTGGACTTACGCAAAACCCCAATCTCGAACGTACCGCGGTTTGTCCGAGATAATTTGGGACGGGCAGGAAGGTTATTTGGGCATTATTTTTATCGCAACATTAAACTGCCTATAGAAATAAATATTGCATTACATTTAAAGTAACTTACATGGTAAAGCTATAATATTATTGATTTTCGACGAATTTAAAAATCATGGGCTTTATAACTAAGGCAGATTTCATACAGCACAAAAAATGCTTGAAGAGAAAACGGTCAAGCATATCTAAAAAATAAGCAAATCAGTTAGATGGGGTTCTTTTTACTCCCTCATTTTAGTCCACTATACTAAATTATAAACAGTCAAAAAATTTATATCCGCGAAAGGAGTAACCCATGGAATTCATCACAACTATCAATAATAATTTTGCCGTAATTATGCCTAAAGGTCGTATCGATACCAGCACTGCACTTGAATTTGACAATAAAATCAAGAATGTTATTGATAAGGGCATTATTAAAGTAATTATTGATTTTTCTCATACGGATTTTATTAGTAGTGCTGGGGTGCGCATCTTGCATATTAGAATAAAAGAGATCAAAAACCTTAAAGGCAAAGTTGGACTAAGTAATATGTTAGAGCCTGTAGAGGAAGTTTTTGAGGTGAGTGGTTTTGCAACTATTTTCAATATTTATAAAAGTATGGACGAAGCAATCAAATTTTTATCTGATTAATTAATTTCTTATGGTCGTAACGGGGATTGCAACATTCTAGCCGTTTTAATCTGGTTCGTTCGATGGAACCAGCAAAACAGGTATAGGCGAATTGCGCAATGTCTCTTCAGCAGTGCTACCTAATAAGAAACGGCGAGTACCACGGCGATTATGCGTCCCAACAATAAGTAAATCAGCGCCCCATTTTACTACCGTTTCAATAATATTTTCAGAAATACTTTTAAGATTGGTTGAGGCCTCGATTAAAATAGTTTCAGCTGTAAAACCATCATCTAAAACCATTTGTTTCATTTCATCTAATATTTTTTGGTGTCGTTCTTTTATATCGCGTTGATAATTAATAATATCGTGGGCTGATGCGGTATATCCTCGAGAAGAAACCTCATTCGCAACTGTAACAATACAAAGTTGAGAAGATAACCTTTTTGCCAGGGGAATTGACTCATATAAAGCAATGCGGGATGTTTTACTTTCCCCAACTGCTATCAGAATTTTTTTATATGGCATATTATTAATCCTTTATGGCGTTTTCTCGTAACCTAACATGACTTACTGTCATATCTTATAAGTATAATGTCATCTTTTAAACCTGTAAAACTCCTAAGGTACTTATTGGGACTTAACTCTTACTTTGCTCATTAGACTCAATATGTAGAAAGCACGTGGGGTATCAAAAAATAAGGGCAGGCATCGGGTTTATAAAAATAATATCCAAAAAAGATGGCTGTCCTCTTACTTTGTCCTTTTTTGTTTTTTTTGCCGCAGTGCAACCAATACAAGAGGCCTGTACATTTAATCCCAAATTTATTATGATTTCGGCTGATTCGTATTTTGTGAAAAGGTAAAAGTGAATGGCGCCGAAAAAAGGGAAAAATGAAAATTCAGCCCAACCAACTCGCAAAAGTGCACGCCTTGTTGCTCAAAAAGAGCATGCAGGTAAATTAGTTAAAATACCTTCTATGATAAGAAATGTGAAAGTTATTGAAATTCCATTAGTAACAAAAGATGATGTACCGCCTACTCTAAGCCAAGAAGATAAAATGAATTTAACAATTTCAACAACATCAATTCGGAAGCAAGAAGGTAGAAGGAAGGTGCCACCAAGAAGATATCATCTTGAGGGACATTTACCTCGTAGAACAAATACAATAATGCTAGCACCAGCTACTGTGCCTGCTCCTGTAAGACCTCTACTCTTTTCAAAGAGAAATAATAGACCCCGACCAGAAGATGAACCTTATAAAGAAGCAATACGTAATGCTACAAATTTTGCGGAGTTAGAGGCGGCATTAGATGCAATACCTGATCATGTGCCAATTCCCACATCTTTACCGCGTGCTCCTTATACTGGGAGGGAAATTGCTAATATGGTTCGAACTCGTCCCACCAATTTTCTCCTTTTACCATCAGGGTTTCGTGTACGTGCTAAATATCAAGATATATATGATGAAATAGCAGAGCAACAAGAAATAACTACCGCACCTGCAAGCCCTGCTGCATCAGTGCAAAAATATATGACGATATAGGGAATTTATCGCACATCAAAAAACAAGGACAGATATTGAGTTTATAAGAATGGTAGGCAAAAAAAACCCCTGTTGGTTACCCAACAAGGGTTCACAATAAATGCCTGGCGATGACCTACTTTCACATGGGAACTCCCACACTATCATCGGCGCACAGTAGT